>Ga0308172_1000081_pt1 | contig 194606 bp, 192 predicted proteins | sample PhyGR2_FD_202134 | JGI IMG/M metagenome (GOLD analysis project Ga0308172, IMG submission 202134) | Phyllosphere microbial communities from UC Gill Tract Community Farm, Albany, California, United States - DLSLSG.R2 | ecosystem: Host-associated > Plants > Phyllosphere > Unclassified | place... | reverse complement strand
GCCGCTGGTGTTTTTCGAGGATTTTCTCAACGCGCTGATTGAACCAGGCCTGCAGCGCATGGGGATCGGCTAATCCACGATCGCGCATAAACTGCTGAACAGCGGCGGATGCCTGCCACTGGCTGGGGTCCACCTCATCGCCGCCGATATGCAGGTAGGGATCGGGGAAGATCGCCGCCATTTCCCCCACCAGCGCGTCAATAACCTGATAAACCTGTTCGTTGCTGGGATCCAGCAAGGGTTTGAAAACGCCCCACCCGCGTTCCATCTGATACGGCCCCGGCGCGCTGATCAGTTCCGGCATCGCCACCGCCAGCGCGGAGGCATGGCCGGGTATATCCAGCTCCGGCACCACGCGCACGCCACGCTCAGCCGCATACTGCACCACCTCACGCATCTCCGCCTGAGTATAGAAAAGCCCGTCGCTGGCTTTCTGCTGCAGTTGCGGATAGCGGAGGGAGGCAAAGCGCCAGCCCTGATCGTCGGTGAGATGCCAGTGCAGCACGTTCATTCGCGCCGCCGCGATCCCATCGATCTGGCGTTTCAGCGTTCTGACCGGCATAAAATGGCGGGCGCTGTCGATAAGGATGCCGCGCCAGGCAAAGCGCGGTTTATCGTGAATTGTTATCCAGGGAATACGGGTGCCTTCGGCACTGTTTTCTATCAGTTGCAGTAACGTTTCCATGCCGCGCATCGCGCCAAAGCGGCTGTTGGCTTTCAGCAGCACGCCGTCGCGGTTGACGTCCAGTTGGTAACTTTCATCGCTGTCAGGCTGAGGGACAGGGTTGACCGCCTGCGCGATGGCAATACGAATTGTGGGATGCTCAACCGGCTGATCGGCGGGTAACAGCGGCCAGCCGGTTTGGCGAGCGATGCGCGACAGCCAGCGTGTTTCGGCGCCGGGCAGCGTGTCCCCGACAATCTGTAGCGTCAGCTGTGGGGTGAGCGTCAGCCAGCCTGCGTGGGCAGGTTGCTCAACCTGCTGTGGCCACGGCATGAGCGGCAGCGTATCGGCGGCGGCGGAAAAGGTCAGCGCACAACAACAGATCAGCACATTTCGACGTAACGGCATTGGCACGGCTCCCTGCGGGTCAATGGCTAAAAAGAACGATAAACAGAGTTAAGTCATTTTGCTCCGCTAAGCAAATTCGCCCGCCGGAAAAGGCGATCTCGGGTCTGTTTTTTTTCAGTGTCGATTTTATCTTCTTGTTCAAGGCTTCTTTGCTTCAGGTCAAAAACAAGCCGATTAATTCACTGCAATTACTACATGTTGAGTCTAAAATCCAAAAACACACCCATATGTAGTTAACGGAGAAAAAATGGCAACGGTGGTGGTGAAGCGCGACGGATGCCGCGTAGGCTTTGATTCACAGCGTATCGCCGCAGCAGTGAAGGCTGCGGCACGGGCGGCAAACGTGGAAGATGCACGGTGGTGCGACACGGTGGCCGATCGGGTCAGCACTCAACTGGCCCATCGTCAGGAAGTGGATATCGGTGACATCCAGTATGCGGTGGAAGAAACGCTCATGGCCGGGCCTTACCCGCAGCTGGCACGCACCTATATTGAGTATCGTCACGATCGCGACGTGGAGCGCGAGCGCCGCAGCCATCTGCATCACGCCATTCGTGGTCTGGTGGATCAGACCAACGCCGCCCTGCTGCATGAAAATGCCAATAAAGACAGCAAAGTGATCCCCACCCAGCGCGATCTGCTGGCCGGGATCGTCGCGAAGCACTATGCGCAGCAGCAGATCCTCCCCCGGGACGTCGTTCAGGCGCATGAACGCGGCGAGATCCACTATCACGATCTCGATTATTCCCCCTTCTTCCCCATGTTCAACTGCATGCTGATCGACCTGAAAGGGATGCTGACCAACGGCTTCAAGATGGGTAATGCCGAGATCGAGCCGCCAAAATCCATCGCCACCGCAACGGCCGTCACGGCGCAGATCATTGCGCAGGTCGCCAGCCATATTTACGGTGGAACCACGCTGAACCGCATTGATGAAGTGCTGGCACCCTATGTGGAAAAGAGCTTCGCAAAACACCTTGCCGTGGCGCAAAACTGGCACATTCCTCAGGCGGACGCCTATGCTCGCGAACGTACCGAAAAAGAGTGCTATGACGCCTTCCAGTCGCTGGAATACGAGGTAAACACGTTACACACGGCAAACGGGCAAACCCCGTTCGTGACCTTTGGTTTTGGCCTGGGCACGAGCTGGGCGGCACGGCTGGTTCAGACCTCCATTTTGCGTAACCGCCTGGCGGGGCTGGGTAAAAATCACAAAACCGCCGTGTTCCCCAAGCTGGTCTTTACGATTCGGGAAGGCGTGAACCGCCGTGCAGGCGAGGTTAACTACGATATTAAGCAACTGGCGCTGACCTGTGCCAGTAAGCGGATGTATCCCGACATTCTGAATTATGATCAGGTGGTCCAGGTCACTGGCTCCTTTAAAACTCCCATGGGCTGCCGCAGTTTTCTGGGCGTTTACGAGGAAAACGGTGAGCAGATTCATGAAGGCCGGAATAATATCGGCGTCATCAGCCTTAATTTACCGCGCATTGCGCTGGAAGCAGACGGAGACGAAACCCGTTTCTGGACCTTGCTGGATGCGCGGCTGGCGCTGGCGAAGCGGGCGCTCATGACGCGCGTTGCCCGACTCGAAAAAACCAAAGCCCGCGTTGCGCCTATCCTGTACATGGAAGGCGCCTGCGGCGTGCGGCTTAATGCCGATGATGAGATTGGCCCCATTTTCCGCAATGGCCGCGCCTCGCTGTCACTGGGCTATATCGGTCTGCATGAAACCCTGAATGCCCTGAGTGGCGCGCAACACCATCCTTTCGATGATGCGGCGCTGCGCGCTAAAGGCGTTGCCATCGTGGCCCATATGCGTGCGGCTACCGATGCCTGGAAAGACGAAACCGGCTACGGCTTTAGTCTCTACAGCACGCCCAGTGAGAACCTGTGCGACCGCTTCTGTCGTCTGGATGCCGCGCAGTTTGGCGTGGTAAAGGGGGTAACCGATAAAGGCTACTACACCAACAGCTTCCATCTGGACGTTGAGAAGAAGGTGAATCCCTACGATAAGATTGATTTTGAAGCGCCCTATCCGTCGTTGGCTAACGGCGGGTTTATCTGTTACGGCGAATATCCCAACGTGCAGCACAACCTCAAGGCGCTGGAAGACGTGTGGGATTACAGCTATGACCGCGTGCCCTACTACGGCACCAACACGCCGATTGACGAGTGCTACGACTGCGGGTTCAACGGGGAATTCACCTGCACCAGTCGCGGCTTTACCTGCCCCAACTGCGGCAATCACGATCCTGCCCGGGTTTCCGTTACGCGCCGCGTATGTGGCTATCTCGGCAGCCCGGATGCGCGCCCGTTTAACGCCGGTAAACAGCAGGAAGTACAGCGTCGGGTGAAGCACCTGGATAGCGGACAGCTGGGATGATGCGCATCCATCGTTACTACGATGTGGATATCGTGAACGGGCCCGGCACGCGCTGTACGCTGTTTGTCTCAGGCTGCGAGCACCAGTGTCGCGGCTGTTACAACCAGAGCACCTGGCGGCTGGACTCGGGCGTGCCGTTTACGCTGGAAATGGAGGAGCAGCTGTTAGCGGATTTACAGGATACGCGTATCCCGCGTCAGGGTTTATCGCTGAGCGGCGGCGATCCGCTGCATCCTCATAACGTGCCGCATGTTCGTCGGTTAGTGAAACGGGTAAAACAGGCGTGCGCAGGCAAAGATATCTGGTTGTGGACCGGCTATGACATGCAGGCACTCAGCCCGGCACAGCGCGCGATCCTGCCCTGGATAGACGTGGTGATTGACGGGCGGTTTGAAGAGGCAGAACGCGATGCCACGCTCCTGTGGCGCGGCAGCCGAAATCAGAAAATCTGGTATCTACGCTGAAACACGGGGGATCGCGCCGGACTCGATCAGCGTGAACCCCGTATTTTCTTCGGCAAACGCCTGGTGATGCAGGCAGCGAGCCACGTCCTGAGCCGACACGGCACGCCAGTTGCCTGGCAACCAGGCGAACAGCGGAGCCATCAGGCTTTCTCCCCGACGTTTATCTTTTCGTTCACCCAGCAACAGCGAAGGCCGGACCAGCGTCAGGCTCGGCCACGCCTGATGGCGCAGCGCATTTTCCATCTCACCTTTCACGCGATTGTATAAAAAGGGGGAGTGACGGTTAGCACCGTGCGCACTGACCACCAGCATCTTTCTGGCCCCCAGACGTAACGCGTTCAGGGCGGTATCCACCACCAGCGTGTAATCCACGTGAATAAAGGCCTCTTTACTGCCCGCCTGCTTACGCGTGGTGCCCAGACAGCAAAATACCGTCGTCAGCGGTGCCTCCAGCGGGCGCAGGACATCCGTGAGATCGGCTTCAACAGGGTTGACGACCTTGTTCATTGCGGGAAGCGCACGACGGCTGGGCGCAATAATTTCATCCACGCGCGGATCGTCGATCAGTAAACGCAGCAGACAGGATCCCACTAAGCCGGTTGCGCCCGTCAGTAATACACGATTCATCTCAGAATATTCCCTGTTTCGCTGCCAGCCGTGCAAAATCTGGCCAATGTGAGCCGCCTGGCTTGCGTTCTCAGAATCGACAACCAGGCTTAACAGGTCATCAGGATAGCGCAGTATGCGCCTGACATGCCTAAAGGAGAGTATAGATGAGCACCAGAATTGCGGTTCTGATCACCGATGAATTTGAAGACTCTGAGTTTACCTCGCCAGCCGAAGTCTACAAACGTGCAGGCTATGAGGTGGTTACCATTGAGGAGCAGGCGGGTAAAACCGTGAAGGGCAAACAGGGCGATGCTGAAGTCACCATCGATCGCAGCATCGACGACGTTAGCCCGGCGGAATTTGACGCACTGCTGCTACCGGGTGGACACTCGCCGGATGCACTGCGCGGTGACGACCGCTTTGTTGCCTTTACCAAAGACTTTGTGGCCAGCGGCAAACCCATCTTTGCTATCTGCCACGGGCCACAACTGCTGATCAGCGCAAACGGCGTTCGCGGTCGTAAAATGACCAGCGTGAAGGCCATTGCGATCGACCTGATCAATGCGGGTGCCGACTTCCGTGATGAGGAAGTGGTGGTTGACGGTGACAAGCTGGTCACCAGCCGTACGCCGGCGGATCTGCCTGCCTTTAACCGTGAGTCCCTGCGTATTCTGCAGGCACTGTAACGGCCCACGCCCTTTTCCGCCAGGAAGGGGGCGCTTTATTTACGCCTCGCGTTGCCAGACAATTTTTTTGCCGAAACCCAGCGCATTGTCGGTCATTTTCAGCTCATCAAGCGTAATTTCCCACAGGGGCGCAGAAACCTTGCGCGAAACCGGGAAGCGACGTTGGTACGCGGTGCGCGCCTCAGACGCGTCTTCTTCGCTGAGCGGCCGGATATGACCCCGATACTGCACGCCTTTTATCAGCAGTACCGTCTTCGGCTGTCCATTGATTGTCCCCGCCACGCGGTTATTTTTCATTGCTAACAGGCCATGGCGCGTATCCGACTCCGTCATGAGCCAGAAAGCCATGCGTAATTCATCAAACACGTAGTAGCAGTTTGCACACCACAGATCATCGTCAGCACAGCAGCACAGGGACAGCACATGCTGCTTTTTCAGGTAGCGAACAAGATGGGCAAGGTCAGACACAATCAACTCCGGGTAAGGGCGACGGATAGCACGGCGCAAAGAAGCGCGCTACACTGCCGGGCGGGCATTTCTGGAACACATTATGAGTCAGCACTGGCAACTTTACCTGATACAAACGGCCGCAGGCATGCTGTATACCGGCATCACAACCGACGTTGCGCGCCGCCTTGGACAACATGCCTGTGGGCGCGGGGCCCGGGCCCTGCGCGGTAAGGGCCCATTGGCGCTGGTCTATGCCTGCGCGGCGGGCGACCGGTCGCAGGCTTCCGCGCTGGAGTACCAGGTTAAGCAACTGACCCGTCAACGAAAACTACAGTTGGTTGCCGAGCAACCCGTAAGCCTTACCGCCTGGCTCAGCGCAGTGGATTAAAAGGCGCGGAATACTCAATGCGCCCTTCGGCCCCGTCAAACGCGTTGTCTGCCAGAGGGTACACCAGGAAAGAGGCTTCGCTATCCGGCCAGCGGCAGTGCAATCCATGCCGTGCTGCGGGCTCGAAACCCAGGTGGCTATACAATGCGGGATCGCCCCTTACCACAACGGCGCTGTAGCCAAACTCATTCAGCGTATCCAGACCTTCGTAGACCAACTGTTTCGCTATGCCCTGACCACGCAGGCTTTCATCCACGGCCAGCGGAGCCAGTCCGACCCAGTTGCGATCTTCCCCCTGCAGGGTAACCGGGCTGAAGGCGGCATAGCCCAGCACCTGCCCTTCATCGTCTGTGGCGACGACGCCCAGCGTTAGCAGCCCGTCTTCACGCAGGGCCTGAGTCAGCTCGGCTTCGGCTGAGGTGGGAAAACAGCGTCGCAGTAATGCATCGATACCGGCGGCATCCACGCCAATTTCTGTGCGTATTAACATGAGACACCCGCGCGTGCCTGTGCGGCTTTCGCGTCCTGTTGCATTGTTGTCTCCACGATTGCGGCCATCTGTTGAATGGCGGTACGTAACCCCTTGGGCATGGTGTTGAGTTCAATTGCATCCATTACGTTCTTAACCTCCAGTCCCAGTTCCGTATCCCCTTCGATCAGCAGTCGGCGCTGAAAGAAAAGCATATCAGGATCCGCTTTGCGTGCTGCTACCAGCAACAAATCATTGGCGTTGCCCCGGAACCAGACATCTGCTTCGGCATGCTGCAACACCCTCAGTTGGCCGCCTTCCAGCGTGGTGATCCACGTGAGATTAATATCGCTAATCTCAATCCCCAAAAAGCGTCCCTGAAGAAAGTCTAACTCACCTTCGGCTAAAACATGACGAAATTGCCAGTTTAAGAGTTGTTGCAAGAGCTGCTTCTTCAATATGAAGGGAGCAAGTGTTGCAGGTAAGCTAAGGATTTTAGGGCCGTTTTTGACTAAACTGGCAGATAACCGCTGGAACACGTTTTGCACTCCTGTCACAAAAATTTTAGCTATATTGCCATAGAGTGCCATTCCCGCCTCCTTTGAGATCAATAAAACCTATCGTAAGCGGGTTAAAAAAAAGCCAGGTTATCTCATCAATGACCGTTTCACTGCCCTAAATCAACATTTGCCCAAAGCGCCATGACTAGACTCGTGCCCCATCTGCATCACGAGAGGATTGAGTATGGAGCTGCTGTGTCCGGCCGGAAACCTGCCTGCGATACGAAGTGCGGTCGAAAATGGTGCCGATGCGGTTTATGTCGGACTGAAAGATGACACCAACGCGCGTCACTTTGCAGGATTGAATTTTACAGATAAGAAACTGCGCGAAGCGGCGTACTACCTTCATCAGCATCGCCGTAAGCTGCACGTGGCGATCAATACCTTTGCACATCCTGACGGCATGCAGCGCTGGCAGCGGGCTATCGATGTGGCGGCAGACAGCGGTGCTGATGCGCTGATCCTGGCGGATATTGCAACGCTGGAATATGCCACCGCGCGCTATCCTCACATCGAGCGTCATCTGTCAGTGCAGGCTTCCGCCACCAATCTTGAGGCCATTCGTTTTTATCATCGCCATTTCAATTTGCACCGAGTGGTACTGCCGCGCGTACTGTCGATTCATCAGGTAAAACAGCTGGCGCGCAGTACACCTGTTCCGCTGGAGGTCTTTGCCTTTGGCAGCCTGTGCATCATGGCCGAGGGCCGCTGCTACCTCTCTTCCTGGCTAACCGGTGAATCGCCAAACAGTAAAGGCGCCTGCTCCCCCGCGAAGTTTGTTCGCTGGCAACAAACGCCGGCCGGCATGGAGGTACGCCTTAATGACGTGCTGATCGATCGCTATCGCGCAGAGGAAAGCGCCGGCTATCCCACGCTGTGCAAAGGCCGTTATCAGGTTGACGACCAGCGCTATCACGTGCTGGAAGAGCCCACCAGCCTGAATACGCTTGAACTGTTGCCAGAGCTGATGCGGGCAGGCATTGCCTCCGTAAAAATCGAAGGCCGTCAGCGCAGCCCTGCCTACGTATCCGATGTCGCCCGCGTCTGGCGTCAGGCTATCGATCGCTGTCAAGCTCAGCCGGATAACTTTGAAGTGGCACAGCAGTGGATGAAAACGCTGGGGGCCCTGTCAGAAGGCACGCAGACCACCTTAGGCGCCTATCATCGTGACTGGCAGTGAGGAAAAACCATGAAATACTCTCTCGGCCCCGTGCTCTGGTACTGGCCCACCGCCACGCTGGAACATTTTTATCACCTCACTGCTGACAGCAGCGCTGACATTGTTTGTCTTGGGGAAGCCGTCTGCAGCAAGCGACGCGCCACGCCTTTTGCCGCCTGGATGGATTTAGCACGAATGCTGTCAGCCCGTGGGAAGCAGGTGGTCATTAGCACGCTGGCTTTGCTGCAATCCCCTTCTGAGCTCAAAGAGCTACAGCGCTATGTAGAGAACGGCGAGTTTATTATTGAGGCCAACGACCTGGGCACCGTGAATATGGCGGCAGAGCGCAAGCTGCCCTTCGTTGCGGGGCCCACGCTCAATGTTTATAACGCCGATACGCTGCAGCTTTTAGTCAAAGAGGGCATGACGCGCTGGTGCTTGCCCGTTGAAATGCCGCGCGACTGGCTAGTGGAGCTGCTCCAGCAGTGTGAGACAAGAGGCATCCGCCAGCAGTTCGAGGTGGAGGTGCTGGGTTATGGTCATTTGCCGCTGGCCCTGTCAGCCCGCTGCTTTACAGCACGTTCGGAGAATCGCGCCAAAGATGCCTGCGAAACCTGCTGTATTCATTATCCCCATGGACGCCGGGTCCTCTCACAGGAATCGCAACAGGTTTTCGTCCTGAACGGTATCCAGACTCTGAGCGGTTACTGCTATAACCTGGGGAACGATCTGGTTGGTATGCACAACTATGTAGATATAGTGCGGTTGTCACCTCAGGATGAGGAAACCTTAAGCCTTATTGACCGTTTCCGCGCAAATGAAGAGGGGCAGGCCCCCCTGGATCTGGCGAAAAATCGGGACTGTAATGGCTACTGGCGCAAGCTGCCGGGCATGGTTTTGCAGGCTGGCGACTGAAAGGCACATACAGGCAACATACGGCGAGTGTAAAAAGTTTTAATATGGCGGATGTTACGCAATACTTGATGGCGCAGGGTATGACACCTGCGCTATACACTCTGGAGTACTCATGTCTGAGAAAAAAAGCGTTCGCCTCTCCGTACTCGATCTTGCCCCTGTTCCTCAGGGCGCCACGCCTCGTGATGCGTTTCACCATTCACTCGCGCTGGCGCGTCAGGCTGAAGCCCTGGGATTCGAACGTTACTGGCTGGCTGAACACCATAATATGACCGGCATTGCCAGTGCCGCCACGTCTGTGCTGATTGGCTATCTGGCCGCGAACACCACAACGCTGCGTCTGGGTTCGGGCGGCATTATGTTGCCGAATCACGCGCCGCTGGTGATTGCAGAACAGTTCGGCACCCTGGCCTCGCTTTATCCCGACCGTATCGATCTGGGATTAGGCCGCGCCCCCGGCTCGGATCAGCGCACCATGCTGGCCCTGCGCCGCAACCTGTCGGGCATTCAGGCCGATACCTTCCCGGACGATGTCGCTGAGTTGATCAACTGGTTTGATGCGGAAGCCGGCGCGCAGCCACCTGTTCAGCCGGTGCCCGGCTTAGGCCTGAAAATTCCGGTGTGGCTGCTGGGTTCCAGCCTTTACAGCGCACAGCTGTCGGCCAAAATGGGACTGCCGTTTGCCTTCGCCTCGCACTTTGCGCCGGACCAGCTGTTCCAGGCTCTGCATGTCTATCGCGAGAACTTTACGCCTTCAGCCCGTCTCGCCGAGCCGTACGCTACGGTGTGCATTAACGTGGTTGCCGCTGACAGCGAAAGCGACGCGCGTTTCCTGTTCACTTCAATGCAGCAGCAGTTTATTAATCTGCGCCGCGGCAAGCCGGGCCCGCTGCCTGCCCCGGTCCAGAACATGGACAGCCTGTGGTCGCCGTCAGAACAGTATGGCGTTCAGCAGGCGCTGAGCATGTCGCTGGTAGGGGATGTCGAGAAAGTGCGTCACGGACTGGCTTCACTGCTGCGTGAAACCCAGGCGGATGAGATAATGGTTAACGGTCAGATTTACGATACGCAAGCCCGTCTGCACTCGTTTAAGCTGGCGATGGACGCTGCACGCAGCCTGTAAAGCAGCAGCCGCCCTTCTGGGATAAGCCAGAAGCAGGACAAAAAAAGGGAAGCCCGCAGGCTTCCCTTTTTATTACGACGATTTAGCTCGCTTACGCGTCACGACGACGTGGTGCAGCCGCACCGTCTTCACGACGTGGACCACGACCGCCTTCGCGGTTGAAGCTGCGTCCGCCTTCACGACCACCTTCACGGCGCTCAGAAGAGAAACGACGCGGGCCCTGACCTTCAGGACGTGCACCGCCGCCACGACGTTCGCCAGCACCGGCGCCAGGACGACGCTCGCCACGGCCACCTTCGTGCGGCTGAGCATCACCCAGCAGCTGCATATTCATTGGCTTGTTCAGAATACGCGTACGGGTAAAGTGCTGCAGCACATCACCTGGCATGCCTTTCGGCAGCTCGATGGTGGAGTGCGTACCAAACAGTTTGATGTTACCGATGTAACGGCTGCTGATATCGCCTTCGTTGGCAATTGCGCCCACGATGTGACGCACTTCAACACCGTCGTCACGGCCCACTTCAATGCGGTACAGTTGCATATCGCCAACGTCACGACGTTCGCGACGTGGACGGTCGCCATCACGGCTTTCGCGTGGACCACGTGCATCACGGCTCTCACGACGATCGTCACGCTCACGGAATTCACGACGCGCTGGACGTGGTGCATCAGCAGGAACGATCAGCGGACGCTCACCCTGTGCCATTTTCAGCAGCGCAGCAGCCAGCGTTTCAATATCCAGCTCTTCTTCAGGCTGCATCTTCGCCAGCAGCGCACGGTACTGTTCCAGATCGCTGCTTTCCAGCTGCTGCTGAACTTTTGCCGCGAACTTAGCCAGACGACGCTGACCCAGCAGTTCTGCATTTGGCAGCTCAACTTCTGGAATGGTCAGCTTCATGGTGCGTTCGATGTTACGCAGCAGACGACGTTCGCGGTTCTCTACGAACAGCAGTGCGCGACCTGCACGACCAGCACGACCGGTACGGCCGATACGGTGAACGTAAGATTCTGCGTCCATCGGAATATCGTAGTTAACAACCAGGCTGATACGCTCAACGTCCAGGCCACGGGCCGCAACGTCGGTAGCAATCAGGATATCCAGACGACCATCTTTCAGGCGCTCCAGCGTCTGCTCACGCAGTGCCTGGTTCATATCGCCGTTCAGTGCCGCACTGTTGTAACCGCTGCGCTCCAGCGCTTCAGCCACCTCCAGCGTTGCGTTTTTAGTCCGCACGAAAATGATCGCAGCATCGAAGTCTTCTGCTTCAAGGAAGCGAACCAGCGCGTCAGTTTTACGGCCGTAAGCCGTCCAGTAACTCTGGCTGATGTCTGGGCGCGTAGTCATGCTTGACTGAATGCGCACTTCCTGCGGATCTTTCATAAAACGCTTGGTAATACGACGAATCGCTTCTGGCATGGTGGCAGAGAACAGTGCGGTCTGATGACCTTCTGGGATCTGCGCCATGATGGTTTCAACGTCTTCGATGAAGCCCATGCGTAACATTTCATCGGCTTCGTCCAGCACCAGACCACGCAGGTTAGACAGATCTAACGTGCCACGTTTCAGGTGATCCAGCAGACGGCCTGGAGTACCTACGACAACCTGTGGTCCCTGGCGCAGGGCGCGCAGCTGCACGTCATAACGCTGGCCGCCGTAAAGGGCAACCACGTTCAGACCGCGCATATGTTTAGAGAATTCGGTAACAGCTTCAGCTACCTGCACCGCCAGTTCGCGGGTCGGTGCCAGCACCAAAATTTGCGGTGCTTTAACAGTTGGATCGATGTTGTGTAACAGCGGCAGCGAGAACGCTGCAGTTTTACCACTCCCGGTCTGCGCCATACCTAATACGTCACGGCCCGCCAGCAGGTGAGGAATACACTCAGCCTGGATTGGGGATGGCTTGACATAGCCCATGCCGTTCAGTGATTCAAGGAGTTCGGCGTTCAGGCCAAGTTCTGCAAAAGTGGTTTGAATATCAGTCATGTAGTACACGTGCCTCGTTGATTGCGGCGGCCAGTCTACATAACTCGTCGTGAAAACTTTCAGTCATTTTCATCAAAAAGTGTGAACCGGCTCAAATTAGAAGTTTTGACGAACAGAAAAGCCCTCATCCCTGAAGATGATGACTTGACAGGTTTTACAGGCAAAAAAGTTCGTCAGCTATTGCTGGTCAGATTCTGATAAATCGTCTTGTGCCTGGCCGAGTTGCGCCAGTTCCAACAATGCGTATCGGTGTTCAACAAAGTTATTCACGTTGTTGGCAACCGCCAGTTTGAACAACGCTTCTGCGTTGTCCTTCTCCCCCAGACTTAGGTAATACTTACCTAAATAGAAGTTGGTTTCACTGAGATGTTCAGCGAGCGAGGTGTTATCCGTTGCGTCCGCCTTGAGACGTTCCATCAGTGTTGCTTCGCTGATGTCGCCCAGGTAGAACTCGACAATATTCCATCCCCATTGGTCCTTGACCGCTTTGTCGTAACGCTGCTTAAGCGCCACTTTTGCTTTGTCGGCATCCATCCTGCTTTCAACCAGGTAGAGCCACAAGCTGCGGAAAGGATCGTTAGGATCGTCTTGATAAAACGCCAGCAGATCATCTTGCGCTAACTTGTATCGACCGCCGTAATAGAGGGCGATACCACGATTTAAATGCGCATAGTTGTAAGTTGGATCAAGCTCAAGTACAGAATCAAACGCTTCATAGGCGGCATCAAAGTTGCCCGCCTGCGTTAAGTATATACCAAGATAGTTAAACACTTCTGGCATATCTGGTCTTATAGACAGCGCTTGCGAAAAATCGTTCCGCGCTAATGCCCTCAGACCCAAACTATCATACAACACTCCGCGCTCATATAACAGCTGTGCGCGTTCATCATCGGTAAGGGCTCGACTGGCAAGAATTTGTTCCATGCGAGCCAGAATCACTTCCTGTTGCAGTGTGGGCTGTAAAGGTACTGCAAGAACTTCGTTCTTACGCCAATTGGAGTTGCTGCATCCTGCCAGCGTCAAAGCTGTCGCAACAAAACACCAGCGCAAAAAAGGCTTCATTTCCCACTCCCGAATACAAACATTGGGACAACCATCCTGTTATCCGCCTGCTGTGCACAAGGATTCCCGCCCTCGCGATGACACAAAAGCCTCTCCCTGCCAGGCAAGGAGAGGCAAATCAGGAAAGACTTATTCAGCGTCAGGTGCGCTCTCAGCTGCAACAGCTTCAGGCTTGGTTTCTGTCGCTTCTTTGATGCTCAGACGTACGCGGCCCTGGCGATCGACTTCCATCACCTTCACCGGGACTTCCTGACCCATCTGCAGATAGTCAGTCACTTTCTCAACGCGCTTATCGGCGATTTGAGAAATATGCACCAGACCTTCTTTACCACCGCCGATAGCGACGAAGGCACCAAAGTCTACGATACGTGTGACTTTACCGCTGTAGATACGGCCCACTTCGATTTCTGCGGTGATCTCTTCGATACGACGAATCGCTTCTTTCGCTTTCAGACCATCGGTTGCTGCGATTTTCACGGTACCGTCATCTTCGATTTCGATGGTTGTACCGGTTTCTTCGGTCAGCGCACGGATCACAGAACCGCCTTTACCAATCACATCTTTGATCTTGTCTGAATTGATCTTGATAGTGTAAATGCGCGGTGCGAACTCAGAGATTTCCTGACGCGGCGTGCTGATAGCCTGTTCCATTACGCCCAGAATGTGCAGACGCGCACCTTTGGCCTGGTTCAGCGCAACCTGCATGATCTCGCGGGTGATGCCTTCGATTTTAATGTCCATCTGCAGCGCAGTGATACCTTCGCGGCTACCGGCGACTTTAAAGTCCATATCGCCCAGATGATCTTCATCACCCAGGATGTCGGACAGGACAACAAACTTGTCGTCTTCTTTCACCAGGCCCATTGCGATACCCGCAACAGAGGCCTTGATTGGCACACCGGCATCCATCAGTGCCAGAGAGGCACCACAGACCGAGGCCATAGAAGAGGAACCGTTAGATTCGGTGATTTCAGAAACCACACGCACGGTATACGGGAAATCTTCAGCTTTAGGCATCACGGCCAGCACGCCGCGCTTCGCCAGACGACCGTGACCGATTTCACGACGCTTAGGCGAGCCCACCATACCGGTCTCACCAACGGAGTACGGAGGGAAGTTATAGTGGAACAGGAAGCTGTCGGTGCGTTCGCCCATCAGCTCATCCAGGTTCTGCGCATCGCGGGTGGTGCCCAGCGTCGCGGTCACCAGCGCCTGTGTTTCACCACGGGTGAACAGTGCGGAACCGTGTGTACGTGGCAGAACGCCCGTGCGCACGTCCAGACCACGGATCATGTCTTTTTCACGGCCATCAATACGTGGCTCGCCGTTCAGGATGCGGGTACGAACCACATTCTTTTCCAGGCTGTGAACGATATCGCCGATTTCGGCCGCATCGAGTGATTCATCTTCTGCCAGAAGCGCAGCAATGGTTTCGTCTTTAATGACGCCAACCTGGGTGTAACGCTCTTGCTTATCGGTAATGCGGTATGCATCGCTGATACGGGTTTCGGCCAGCGCCGCAACGCGTGAAATCAGTGCAGTATTTGCCTGCTCTGGCTGCCAGTCCCAACGCGGTTTGCCCGCTTCGGCAACCAGTGAGTTGATGTTTTCAATCACGATCTGCTGCTGATCGTGGCCAAACACCACCGCACCCAGCATCTGCTCTTCAGACAGGATTTCCGCTTCAGATTCCACCATCAGAACGGCGTTCTGTGTACCGGCAACCACCAGGTCCAGACGGGATGTTTTCAGCTCATCAGCCGTTGGGTTCAGTACGTACTGGTCATTGATATAACCTACGCGTGCCGCACCGATAGGGCCGTTGAAAGGCAGACCTGACAGCGCCAGGGCTGCAGAAGCACCGATCATGGCAACGATGTCCGGGTGAACCTGTGGGTTAACTGAAACAACGGTCGCAATAACCTGCACTTCGTTGACGAAACCTTCCGGGAACAGCGGACGCACCGGACGGTCAATCAGACGTGAAATCAGGGTTTCGCCTTCGCTTGGGCGACCTTCACGACGGAAGAAGCTACCTGGGATACGACCAGCAGCGTAAGTACGCTCCTGATAGTTAACGGTCAGTGGGAAAAAGTCCTGACCTGGCTTGGTTTTTTTCTGACCAACAACGGTGACAAATACTGCGGTATCGTCCATGCTCACCATCACGGCGGCGGTCGCCTGGCGAGCCATCATGCCGGTTTCCAGCGTGACGGTATGTTGACCATATTGGAATTTGCGTACGATCGGATTAAGCAAAATCAAAGTCCTTAACATCGGGGCAGTGCTATATTGAGCCTGCCATTGATTACCGATCCTCGTTGCATCCTCGCGACTAATGACAACCCTTAACCGCCCCTGCGGTAAAAGCCTCTCATTAGCCGCGCGAACCTCTGCAAACAAAGATCACACCCAACAACAATACATGAGTTTGCTCAGGATTGCTGCGCATTGCTCGAAAAAAGGGGCCATAAAGGCCCCCTTTTCATGAAACTCGCACAAATCAGATCGCCAGTCGGGTTTTAGCGCACTTAAGTGGCATCCCTGACGACCCGATTTTAAGACTTAGCGACGCAGACCGAGACTTTCGATCAGGCTGCTGTAGCGTGCAACGTCTTTACGCTTCAGGTAGTCCAGCAGCTTACGACGCTGAGATACCATGCGCAGCAGACCGCGGCGGCTGTGGTGGTCTTTCTTGTGCTCAGAGAAGTGGCCCTGCAGATGGCTGATCTGCGCGGTCAACAGTGCAACCTGAACTTCGGTTGAACCGCTGTCGTTAGCACCACGACCATATTTAGCAACGATCTCTGCTTTAGCTTCTACGCTTAGAGACATAATAAACTCCAGTTAAATGAATGTATGGGCGCCGATCTCTAATTCAGCATCCCGCTTTAAAGCCGCGCCATTCTACTCTTCGCCAGAGGGCAACGCAAATGCCCAACGCGGAAAGCGCACAACTTAATTCTGATACTCCACCACTAAACGGCGGGGAGCAATTCGGCCATCCTCGGCAATTTCAGCCATGCCGATAAATTTGCCCTCTTCACCTTCGGTGACGCGTACTAAGCCCTGGGCTGGCGCCTGACTGGCGTGAACCGGCTGCCCCTGCTTAAAGTACGCGGCGACATCGGATGAAACGTTAACCGCCGGATAATCGGACGCCGGGCTGTCCATTGGCAGAAGCAGCGGATCAAGGTGCTGCGCCAGATCTTCACCTGTCTCACTGGCGCGATGCTGCAGTGCCTGGAGCTGCTCCAGTGTGACCATCTTCTCAAACGGATAACGGGCAACCTGTACCCGGCGCAGCATGATGACGTGCGCACCGCAGCCAAGCTTCTCGCCCAGATCGTCAATAATGGTGCGAATGTAGGTGCCTTTGGAACAGTGGACGTCCAGCTCCAGCTCATTGCCCTGCCAGCGAATAAACTGCAGCGCATAAACGGTAATCGGGCGGGGTTCACGTTCGATGGTGATGCCTTCACGTGCGTACTCATACAGTTTTCTGCCCTGATGTTTCAGTGCAGAAAACATGGAAGGCACCTGCATGATATCGCCACGAAAACTGTCCAGCGCCGTGTCGAGTTCTGACTGAGTGAAGGTCACAGGACGAGTCTGCACCAGATTGCCGTCCGCATCGGAGGTATCGGTGCGTTCACCCAGGCGGGCAATCACACGATAGCGCTTATCGGAGTCCAGCAGATACTGAGAAAACTTGGTGGCTTCACCCAGGCAAATCGGCAACATGCCGGTGGCCAGAGGATCGAGCGCGCCGGTATGTCCTGCACGGTTAGCGTTGAAAATACGCTTGACCTTTTGCAGGACATCGTTGGATGACATCCCTTGTGGTTTATCCAGCAATAAGACGCCATGGACGTCGCGACCGCGACGACGAGGACGACTCATTACGCCTCCTCGTCATCGTCCGTGGCCTCAGGACCACGACGCTCAACGTCTTTTTTCACCACGTTGGTGACGAGGTTAGACATGCGCATCCCTTCGATCAACGAGTTGTCGTAGAAGAAGGTCAGTTCCGGCACGATACGCAGGCGCATGGCTTTACCCAGCAGCGTGCGGATATAACCCGAGGCTTCTTTTAACGCTTTCAGGCCATTTTGTACGGCTTCTTCATCTTTATCATTGAGGAAGGTAACAAACACTTTGGCGTAAGCGAGGTCACGGGATACCTCAACGCCAGAAACGGTCACCATCATGCCCAGGCGCGGATCTTTAATTTCACGCTGCAGGATCATGGCTATCTCTTTTTGCAGCTCCTGCGAAACACGCTGCGGACGGCCAAATTCTTTCGCCATTTTTATTTCTCCCAAATAATTCGGGAGGCCAGCGGCCTCCCAAATTGCATCATTAACGCTAAGACTTAAGCGATAGTGCGTTTAACTTCAATCACTTCGAAGACTTCGATCATATCGCCGACACGAACGTCATTATAGTTCTTCACGCCGATACCGCACTCCATGCCGTTACGCACTTCGTTCACGTCATCTTTAAAGCGACGCAGTGATTCCAGTTCGCCTTCGTAGATCACCACGTTATCGCGCAGTACGCGGATTGGGTTGTGACGTTTGATATTGCCTTCCGTCACCATACAACCTGCCACTGCACCAAATTTCGGTGATTTGAACACGTCACGCACTTCAGCCAGACCGATAATCTGCTGTTTGTACTCTGGAGCCAGCATACCGCTCATCGCGGCTTTCACTTCGTCAATCAGGTTATAGATGACGGAGTAGTAACGCAGATCCAGGCTTTCAGCATCGATCACGCGGCGCGCGGACGCGTCAGCACGAACGTTGAAGCCCAGCAGGATAGCGTTGGATGCCGCTGCCAGCGTGGCGTCGGTTTCGGTGATCCCACCTACGCCTGAACCGACAATCTTCACCTTCACTTCGTCGGTGGAGAGTTTCAGCAAGGAGTCGGAGATCGCTTCCACAGAACCCTGTACGTCGGCTTTGAGCACGATGTTCAGTTCGGACACTTCGCCTTCGGTCATGTTCGCAAACATGTTTTCCAGCTTAGATTTCTGCTGACGCGCCAGTTTCACTTCGCGGAATTTGCCCTGACGATACAGTGCCACTTCACGCGCTTTCTTCTCGTCACGTACCACGGTCGCTTCATCACCCGCTGCCGGTACACCGGACAGGCCGAGGATCTCAACCGGGATTGAAGGACCCGCTTCCATCACTTCGCGGCCCAGCTCGTCACGCATCGCACGGACACGGCCGTATTCGAAGCCGCACAGAACGATGTCGCCCTTGTTCAGCGTACCTTCGCGTACCAGCACGGTGGCAACCGGACCACGACCTTTGTCGAGGAACGATTCAATCACCACGCCGCTCGCCATACCTTCACGGATAGCGGTCAGCTCAAGAACTTCAGCCTGCAGCAGGATAGCATTTAACAGGTCATCGATACCGGTACCCGCTTTCGCAGAGACGTTAACGAACATGTTTTCGCCGCCCCACTCTTCCGGGATGATCCCGTACTGCGTCAGCTCGTTTTTAACACGATCCGGATCGGCTTCTGGCTTATCGCACTTGTTCACCGCAACCACTACCGGCACTTTCGCCGCTTTGGCGTGCTGGATAGCTTCAACGGTCTGTGGCATCACGCCATCATCTGCCGCGACGACCAGGATAACGATATCCGTTGCCTGCGCACCACGTGCACGCATCGCGGTAAACGCGGCGTGGCCCGGGGTATCCAGGAAGGTTACCATGCCGTTTTCAGTTTCGACGTGATACGCACCGATGTGCTGCGTAATACCGCCCGCTTCGCCAGAGGCGATTTTGGTCGAGCGGATATAGTCCAGCAGGGAGGTTTTACCGTGGTCAACGTGGCCCATGATGGTCACGACCGGCGCACGGGATTCCTGTGCGGCATCGGTATCACGATCGTCCATTACCGCTTCTTCCAGCTCGTTCTCACGACGAAGGGTCACTTTGTGGCCCATTTCTTCGGCAACCAGCTGTGCGGTTTCCTGGTCGATGACCTGATTGATGGTCGCCATGGCGCCCATTTTCATCATCGCTTTAATGACCAGTGAACCTTTGACGGCCATTTTGTTAGCCAGTTCGGCAACGGTAATGGTTTCGCCAATGATGACATCACGGTTAACCGCCTGCGCTGGCTTGTTAAAGCCCTGCTGCAGTGCGCTTGGTTTGCGATGCTTACCGCCTTTACCGCCACGAACCTGCGCACGCGCTTCTTCGCGGTCAGTTTTGGCTTCTGAATGCTTGTTGCCTTTTTTCACCGGACGGGCAGCTTTCGCACTGCGGGTACGGGCACGGCCTGCTTCAACCTGACGATCGTTCTCGTCTTCGGCCTGGCGGGCATGCGTAGAGGTGGTGACGTGATAGTCGCCCTTATCCTCTTCTTCAGGCTTTTCCCATTCAGCCGCTTTTTCTACGGCTAAACGGCGGGCTTCTTCCGCAGCGAGGCGGGCAGCCTCTTCCAGCTTACGGCGCGCTTCTTCTTCCGCTTTACGCTTCAGTTCGGCGGCTTCCGCTTCACGACGTGCTTTATCGGACTGCGCGGCCTTGGTCACTTCGTCGGTAGGTTGATTAGTCACTTTCTCATTTTCCGCTGCTGCACGCTTGGCCTTTTCAGCGGCTTCGCGCCTGGCTTTCTCTTCGGCTTCACGTTGCGCTTTCTGTTCCGCTTCACGACGCGCTTGTTCAGCGGCCTCGCGTTGCGCCTGCTCTTCCGCTTCACGCTGTGCCTCAGCTTCCGCTTCTGCCTGAGCTTGCTCAGACTCTGCATCACCTTTCACGTACGTACGCTTTTTGCGGACTTCGATTTGCACCGACTTACTTTTACCCCCGGTGCCAGGAATATTCAAGGTGCTACGCGTTTTGCGCTGCAATGTCAGTTTGCCTGAACCGGCCTGACCATGCTTCAGGTGAGACAGTAAGGTTTCTTTCTCGTGCTGGGTCACCGCATCATTTTCAGACTTTGGGATCCCCGCATCAGCAAACTGCTGTACCAGGCGATCGACCGAAGTCTGAATTTCTGCTGCCAGCGATTTTACGGTTACATCTGTCATGCTGTTCCTTCCTGTTATTACGCGTCATCGCCGAACCAGCAGATATTGCGTGCGGCCATAATTAGCGCGCCAGCTTGCTCATCAGTCAGCCCTTCAATATCCGTCAGGTCGTCAACACCTTGCTCGGCGAGATCTTCCAGCGTGCAAACGCCTTTCGATGCCAGACGGAAAGCCAGTGCACGATCCAGACCTTCGAGATTCAGGAGGTCTTCTGCAGGTTCCTGATTACCCAGGCTCTCTTCTTTTGCCAGTGCCAGGGTGGTTAACGCATTTTTTGCTCGTTCACGCAGGGCTTCAATGGTCTCTTCGTCGAGGCCGTCAATTTCCAACAGCTCGTTGATTGGCACATAGGCCATTTCTTCCAACGTTGAGAAGCCCTCTTCCACCAGAATGGTGGCGAACTCTTCGTCGATGTCGAGATGTTTAGTGAACATATCGATCGCCGCATGTGCTTCAGCCTGATGCTTGGCCTGCAGATCATCGACGGTCATCACGTTCAGCTCCCAGCCACTCAGCTGTGAAGCCAGACGCACGTTTTGGCCATTACGGCCGATCGCCTGGGCCAGATTGCCAGCCTCAACAGCGATATCCATCGTGTGGTTATCTTCATCAACCACGATTGACGCCACATCGGCCGGAGCCATGGCGTTAATCACAAACTGTGCCGGGTTGTCGTCCCACAGCACGATATCGATTCGCTCGCCGCCCAGCTCACTAGACACTGCCTGAACACGCGCACCGCGCATACCCACACAGGCACCAACGGGATCGATACGTTTGTCATTGGTTTTTACTGCAATTTTGGCACGCGAACCCGGATCGCGGGCAGCGGCTTTAATTTCAAGGACTTCTTCGCCAATTTCTGGCACCTCAATGCGGAACAGTTCGATCAGCATTTCAGGTTTAGAACGCGTCACAAACAGCTGCGCGCCGCGTGCTTCAGGACGCACGGCATACAAAACGCCGCGGATACGATCGCCCGGGCGGAAGTTTTCACGTGGCAGCATGTCTTCACGCAGGATCACGGCTTCAGCATTGTTGCCCAGGTCCAGCGAGATGTTGTCGCGGTTAACTTTTTTCACCACACCGGTGATGATTTCGCCTTCCTGCTCGCGGAACTGATCCACCACCATCGCACGTTCGGCTTCGCGCACTTTTTGTACGATAACCTGTTTCGCCGTCTGCGTCGTGATACGGTCAAACGTAACAGATTCAATCTGGTCTTCTACGTATTCGCCCAGATTGAGAGACTCGTCTTCGTAGCGCGCCGCATCCAGCGTAATTTCGCGCGTAGGCTGCGTAACCTGCTCTACGATTTCCCAACGACGGAACGTGTCGAAATCGCCGCTCTTACGGTCGATGCTGACGCGTACGTCAATTTCCTGCTCGTACTTTTTCTTGGTCGCAGTCGCCAGCGCGCTCTCCAGCGCTTCGAAGATTTTCTCACGCGGCAGGGCTTTTTCGTTAGAAACGGCTTCTACAACAGCTAAGATCTCTTTGTTCATCCTGGTTAGCCTCAATCCGGACTTTTAAAAGTGGGGGACCAGGTTCGCTTTCTGAATATTACTCAGCGCGAACACCTCGTCGTTACCCTCAACGTTTACCGTTATCATCTCGCCCTCAACAGACTTGATGATTCCCTGCCATTTACGGCGGTTTTGAACGGCCATACGCAGCACCAGGCTCACCTCATCGCCGGTAAAGCGTGCATAATGTTCTGCAGTGAACAGAGGACGATCGAGCCCCGGTGAGGACACTTCAAGGTGGTAAGGCACCGTGATGGGATCTTCCACATCCATCACCGCACTCACCTGGTGGCTGACGTCCGCGCAATCGTCAACATTGATGCCATCTTCACTATCAATATAGATGCGCAGGGTTGATGTGCGACCACGAACGAATTCAATTCCGACCAGTTCGTAGCCGAGCGCTTCTACCGGAGCAGATACCAACTCTGTCAATTTTTGCTCTAATGTGGACAAGCCCACCCCCAAGACATAAAAAAAGGGCCTATAGCCCAGTATTACGATTCGCTAATAACAAAAAACCCCGAATATTCGGGGCTTTTTATCACTGGACCCTGTATGCCGCACTGCGGCCCGGACGCCCATCCAAAAGAATTTTTTTCAAAATTCGCTGCTTATGCGCCCGTCGATGCACACAGTATATTTGAAAAAGAACTCTAAGGGAAAGTGGTTGCGGGGGCCGGATTTGAACCGACGACCTTCGGGTTATGAGCCCGACGAGCTACCAGGCTGCTCCACCCCGCGTCCGAAAACGTGGCGAATATTACGCCGAACATGCATAAAATGCAAGTAATACTAAGATTTGGTACCGAGGACGGGACTTGAACCCGTAAGCCCTTTCGAGCACTACCACCTCAAGGTAGCGTGTCTACCAATTTCACCACCTCGGTACTGCACTGACTGCGACGCTGTTCTGCCGCTTTTTCCTGACGCTATATTGCTGCTATTAGTGCGGGATATCATTGCCCGGCGTAGCCGGTTTAGCTGGCTGAGTCTGCTGTTGAGACTGAGCTGGCGCAGTGAGGTTTTCCCACTCGCTTCCTTTGGACGTCTTGTTACTGTTCAGGTTACCCAGAATCAGGCTGATCACGAAAAACAGCGTAGCCAACACTGCGGTCATGCGAGTCATAAAGTTACCCGACCCGTTCGAACCAAACAGCGTGCCAGACGCGCCTGCACCAAATGATGCTCCCATATCAGCGCCTTTGCCTTGCTGCAGCATAATAAGACCCACAAGGCCAATCGCTACAATAAGGAAAACAACTAACAGAGCTTCGTACATAATCAACCTGTTTCCTTGCGCGTAATCCGCACAGTTAAAGCTTCAACCAATATGACGGGGAGTATGTTCATCACCCATCAGAAGCGGGTGTGAATACTAACCAATGGCGCATACCTCTGCAAGTGCAATTTAGCTGTCGCAGGCTGATTGCAGAAAAAAGCGCCAGTGCGATGATTTTACAGGCAGGAACAGCACGCTGTCCCGGCCTGTCACCTGCGTCAGACCGCTTTCACCGCATCCGCAATCTGGTTAGCCAGCGCCGTCACCTGGGCTGCATCCTCGCCTTCTACCATCACGCGGATTAACGGCTCCGTACCGGATTTACGCAGCAACACGCGCCCACGGCCGGCCAGGGTTTTCTCCACGTCCTGCGCCACGGTTTTCACCGTTTCGCTTTCCAGAGGATCGTGTTCACCCGTAAAGCGCACGTTGACCAGCACCTGAGGCAGCATCTTCATCCCAGTGCACAGGTCATGCAGGCTCATGTGATTGCGCACCATCGCAGTAAGCACTTGCAAACTTGCTACGATCCCATCACCGGTAGCGATTTTATCCAGCAGAATCACGTGGCCTGAGTTTTCAGCGCCGAGCCGCCAGCCTTTTTCCTGTAATTTTTCGAGCACATAGCGGTCACCCACTTTGGCCCGCACAAAAGGAATGCCTAACTGCTTCAGCGCCAGCTCCAGCCCCATATTACTCATCAGCGTGCCGACAACGCCGCCGCGCAGTTGCCCCTGACGCAGGCCTTCACGGGCGATGATATACAGAATCTGATCGCCATCGACCTTCTCGCCCAAGTGGTCCACCATCATGATGCGATCGCCATCGCCATCATAGGCCAGGCCGATGTCCGCCTTCTCGGCCAGAACGCGCTGCTGCAGCATTTTCAGATCGGTCGCACCGCACTCTTTGTTGATGTTCATGCCATCAGGCTGTACACCAACGGCAATCACCGTTGCGCCCAACTCACGCAGGACATTCGGCGCGATGTGGTAGGTGGCACCGTTAGCACAGTCCACCACAATTTTCAGGCCACTCAGGCTCAGCTCACTGGGGAAGGTGCCCTTACAGAACTCAATGTAACGTCCGGCGGCATCCACAATTCGGCTGGCGCGACCCAACAGGGATGATTCCACACAGGTCAGCGGCTTTTCCATTTCCAGTTCAATCGCTTCTTCTACATCATCAGGTAGCTTGGTGCCTTCGGCTGAGAAGAACTTAATGCCGTTGTCGTCAAACGGGTTATGGGAGGCGGAGATAACAATACCGGCCTCAGCGCGAAACGTGCGGGTCAGATAGGCAATGGCAGGCGTCGGCATTGGGCCGGTAAACGCCGCTGACAGCCCTGCGGCGGCCAGTCCTGCCTCCAGTGCAGATTCCAGCATATAGCCCGAAATGCGAGTATCTTTGCCGATAATGATTTTTTTTGAACCGTGGCGCGCCAGCACTTTGCCCGCAGCCCAGCCGAGTTTTAAAACAAAATCCGGGGTAATCGGAGACTCTCCCACTTTGCCGCGAATACCATCTGTACCAAAATATTTACGATTACTCATGCTCTATCATCCTTTAGCTCTTTGTGTCGCCTCGACCACCCGCATCGCCTCGACCGTTTCTTTTACATCATGAACGCGAATAATGTGTGCTCCCTGCATGGCGGCGATCACCGCGCAGGCCAGGCTGCCGGTCAGACGCTGGCCAGGCCCGACATTCAGCAGCTGACCAATCATTGATTTTCGTGACATGCCAACCAGCAGGGGCAGACCAAAATGGTGAAATTCGCCGAGTCGAGCCAACAGTTCATAATTGTGGCTGAGATTCTTACCGAAACCGAAGCCCGGGTCGAGCAGCAGATTCTCTTTTTTTATTCCGGCCGCCTCGCAGCGGGCCAGTTGCTCAACGAAGTAAGCATCCACTTCGCTGAAGATATCTTGATAGGCCGGTGCCTGCTGCATGGTGCGCGGCTCGCCCTTCATATGCATCAGGCATACCGGCAGGCCAGTCGCGGCGGCGGCGGCCAGCGCTCCTGGTTCAGACAGAGAGCGCACGTCATTGATGATGTGCGCCCCCACGCTCGCCGCTTCCCTGATGACCTCAGCCTTAGAGGTATCCACGGAGATCCAGACTTCAAAGCGCTGAGCGATTGCTGCCACCACGGGGATGACCCGCTCAAGTTCTTCCTCAACGCTGACCTCATCCGCGCCGGGACGCGTAGACTCGCCGCCCACGTCGATGATGGTTGCGCCGGCATTCACCATTTCATTGGTATGCGTGAGTGCATCCACCAACGCATTGTGTTTACCACCATCCGAAAAAGAGTCCGGCGTGACGTTAAGAATGCCCATCACATGTGGAAACGACAAATCAAGATGGGAATCACGGGCGAACAATTTCATGGTGATGTACTCCTTGTAGCGCAATGTATAGATGTAAAAAACCCCGGACCAGCCGGGGTTTTATTAAAAGACGTGAAGTCTTATTTGTCGAACTGTTCTGACATGGTGTTGCCTGGATTTGGCGTACGCGGCTCATCGACCGGACGCGGTGCCTTTGGCGTGCCATTGTTATCAGAATTGCTGCTGGTGCCGGGATCTTCCCAGCCCGCAGGAGGACGCACTTCACGGCGAGCCATCAGGTCGTCAATCTGCGGTGCATCAATGGTTTCATACTTCATCAGCGCATCTTTCATCGCATGAAGGATGTCCATGTTTTCACCCAGAATCTGACGCGCACGCTGGTAGTTCGTATCAATCAGGTGTTTAACTTCCTGATCGATAATACGCGCGGTTTCATCTGACATATGCTTGGCTTTCGCCACAGAACGGCCGAGGAACACTTCACCGTCTTCTTCTGCATACAGTAACGGACCGAGTTTTTCAGAGAAGCCCCACTGGGTCACCATGTTACGTGCCAGGTTGGTCGCCACTTTGATGTCGTTTGATGCGCCGGTTGAGACATGCTCAACACCGTAGATGATTTCTTCTGCCAGACGACCACCGTATAGGGTCGAAATCTGGCTTTCCAGTTTCTGACGGCTGGCGCTAATCGCATCGCCTTCAGGCAGGAAGAAGGTCACACCTAATGCACGACCACGCGGGATAATGGTGACTTTATGCACCGGATCGTGTTCCGGCACCAGGCGACCAATAATGGCGTGACCGGCTTCGTGATAAGCCGTGGACTCTTTCTGCGCTTCCGTCATCACCATGGAGCGGCGCTCTGCACCCATCATGATCTTGTCTTTGGCTTTTTCGAATTCCACCATCGATACAACACGCTTGTTGCTGCGGGCAGCAAACAGCGCGGCTTCGTTTACCAGGTTAGCCAGATCGGCACCAGAGAAGCCCGGCGTACCGCGCGCGATGATCGCCGCGTCAATATCCGTTGCTAATGGCACGCGGCGCATGTGCACTTTCAGGATCTGCTCACGGCCACGCACGTCTGGCAAGCCAACAACAACCTGACGGTCAAAGCGGCCCGGACGCAGCAACGCGGGGTCAAGCACGTCTGGACGGTTGGTTGCGGCAATCACGATGATGCCTTCGTTGCCTTCAAAACCGTCCATCTCAACCAGCATCTGGTTCAGGGTTTGTTCACGTTCATCGTGACCGCCACCTAAACCGGCACCACGCTGACGACCGACCGCATCGATTTCATCGATAAAGATAATGCACGGTGCCGCCTTCTTGGCCTGTTCAAACATATCGCGCACACGAGATGCACCGACACCGACGAACATTTCAACAAAGTCAGAGCCCGAAATGGTAAAGAAAGGCACTTTCGCTTCGCCGGCAATCGCTTTTGCCAGCAAGGTTTTACCGGTACCCGGCGGGCCAACCATCAGCACGCCTTTCGGAATTTTACCTCCGAGTTTCTGGAAGCGGCTCGGTTCACGCAGGTATTCAACCAGCTCACCGACTTCCTCTTTCGCTTCGTCGCAGCCTGCAACGTCAGCAAAAGTGGTTTTAATCTGATCTTCCGTCAACATACGGGCTTTGCTTTTACCAAAGGACATCGCGCCTTTGCCACCGCCGCCCTGCATTTGACGCATGAAGAAAATCCACACACCAATCAGCAGTAACATTGGGAACCATGAAATGAAGATAGATGCCAGCAGGCTCGGCTCTTCAGGTGGTTCACCAACCACTTTGACGTTCTTGGTCAACAGGTTATCGAGTAACTTGGGGTCATTGACAGGAATGTAAGTGGTGTATTTATTGCTGTCTTTTTTGATAACGTTAATTTCACGCCCGTTAATACGTGCCTCGCGGACCTGATCCTGGTTCACTTCCGACAGGAAGGTTGAATAATCAACCCTACGGCCATTCGACTCGCTGGGCCCAAAGCTCTGGAAGACCGACATCAGCACGACCGCGATGACTAGCCAGAGAATCAGGTTTTTCGCCATGTCACTCAAGGGATTAACCTCATATTACAACGGTGTTAACAGATAGCGTAGGGTACTATAGATCCTTCGTACATGGAATCGCAGCAGGAATGCCGGGTTATCCATCACGTCGGTTACAGTTTGCGCCCAGTCGCCACAATATAAACTTCACGTGAACGTGAACGTGAAGCGTCAGGCTTACGTATTTTCACTTTCGTAAACAGGGAGCGAATTTCCCGCAGGTATTCATCAAAGCCATCTCCCTGGAACACTTTCACAACAAAACTGCCGCCGGGAGCCAAAATATCACGGCACATATCCAACGCCAGCTCAACCAAATACATCGACCGGGGAATATCTACGGCAGGTGTACCACTCATATTCGGTGCCATATCCGACATGACGACCTGGACCTTCTGCTCGCCCACACGTTCAAGTAACGCTTTGATCACCGATTCTTCACGAAAATCACCTTGAAGGAAATCGACACCAACAATAGGATCCATCGGCAGAATATCACAAGCGATAACGCGACCTTTGGACCCAATTTGCTGTACCACATATTGCGACCAGCCACCGGGTGCAGCACCCAGATCTACCACGGTCATCCCGGGTTTGAAAAGCTTGTCACCCTGTTGGATTTCATCAAGTTTAAACCAGGCGCGCGAACGCAACCCTTTTTTCTGTGCCTGGAGCACGTATTTATCGCTAAAGTGTTCCTGTAGCCAGCGGCTGGAGCTGGCTGAACGCTTTTTACCGGTCATAAAATTTCCAACTAAATCGTCATCGTAGCGATAAATCTGCACGCGATAGGCTGCGTCGATTTGGCGATATACCCGAGATGGCGGTAGAATGAACCGTTTTCAATACCCGAGTAAGTAAATAATACGATGAATCTAAGTACCAAACAAAAACAGCACCTCAAAGGCCTCGCCCATCCGCTCAAGCCAGTCGTCATGCTCGGAGGCAATGGCCTGACCGAAGGTGTACTGGCTGAGATTGAACACGCGCTGGAACATCACGAATTGATCAAGGTGAAAATTGCCTCTGAAGAACGTGAAACCAGGCAGCTGATCGTTGAAGCTATCGTACGTGAAACCCGTGCCAGCAACGTTCAGGTCATTGGCAAAACGCTGGTGCTGTATCGCCCCGCTAAAGAGAGCAAAATTTCTCTGCCACGCTAGGTGGGCAAAGAAAGTGCCATGCTCTTACATGGGATAAAAGGCCGCAGCGCGGCCTTTTTCCTTTCTTTACACTGTACGGCAATGCTTTTCAGACAATTGCACCCTGTCAGATGTACTCCACCTTCAGGATTTCGTACTCGACATCGCCGCCTGGCGTTTTGATAATCGCCACGTCATCGGCTTCTTTCCCTACCAGGCCACGGGCCATCGGCGAGTTAACAGAAATCAAATTCTGCTTAAAGTCTGCCTCATCATCACCCACGATGCGATAGGTAAACTCTTCATCCGTGTCCACGTTCAACACGGTTACCGTTGCGCCAAAAATCACGCGGCCGGTTTTCGGCATCTGTGTGACGTCAATGACCTGTGCATTAGAGAGTTTGGCTTCAATCTCCTGAATGCGTCCCTCACAGAACCCCTGTTCTTCACGCGCGGCGTGGTATTCGGCGTTCTCTTTCAAATCGCCGTGCTCGCGGGCCTCCGCGATGGAGGCAATAATGCGCGGGCGCTTCACCGTTTTCAGCTCATGCAGCTCTTCGCGCAGCCTTTCAGCGCCTCTTAACGTCATCGGAATCTGGTTCATTTTAGCTCCTCGTCATCATTCCTGTTTCACGGTGCATCCTGACCGGTGACTGCAGAAAAAAGCGTTCTGCGGCGCAAGACCTCGTTTTGCAAATAAAAGAAGACTGACCCGGAAAGTGTTCCAGGCCAGAAAAGGTTTTGCAATTTGATACGTATTTTAACCCAGAGTTCCCTGCGGGTCATCGTTTACTTTCCACCGTCCAGGGACGTAGTATTGTCGCCTTCACCTGTCAGTTGCCGCGAGATTATGCGATTTTCACGACTTGTTACCGGATTAACCTGTGCTTTTATGCTGCAGGCACAAGCAGCGCCAGTTGATGAATACATGCAATATCTGCCAGATGGTGCCAATCTGGCTTTGCTGGTGCAAAAAGTGGGCGCATCCACGCCAATTATCGATTACCACGGGAAACAGATGGCACTTCCCGCCAGTACCATGAAAGTGATCACCGCCCTGGCGGCATTGCTGGAACTGGGCGGTGATTACCGTTTTCAAACCACCTTTGAAACCAAAGGCGCGCTGGTCGATGGCACGCTTAATGGTGATTTAGTAGCCCGGTTTGCTGGCGATCCCACCTTGGGTCGTCAGGATCTGCGGAATATGGTCGCGGCGTTAAAAAAACAAGGCATCACACACATCAAAGGTAATCTGGTCATCGATACCTCGGTGTTTGCCAGCCATGATGCGGCGCCTGGCTGGCCGTGGAATGACATGACCCAGTGCTTTAGCGCACCGCCGGCGGCGGCTATTGTGGATAAAAACTGCTTCTCGGTTTCACTCTACAGTGCCGACAAACCGGGCGAAAATGCCTTTATCCGCATTGCGTCCTACTACCCGGCTCACATGTTAAGCCAGGTGCGGACGATTGGGCGCAACAGCGGTGACGGACAATACTGCGAGCTGGACGTGGTGCCTGGCGAGCTGAACCGCTACACCTTAACCGGCTGTATGCGTCAGCGTAGCGATCCGCTTCCTTTAGCCTTTGCGGTTCAGGATGGCGCGGCCTGGGCAGGCGAAATCCTGAAAGCAGAACTGCGTTCCGCCGGTATTGATTACAGCGGCCATCTGCTACGTCAGACGCAGGTGACCGAGCCGGGCACTGTGCTGGCATCAACGCAGTCAGCGCCGCTGCATACGCTGCTGCATATGATGCTGAAGAAGTCCGACAATATGATTGCCGACACGGTGTTCCGCACCATTGGCCATCATTACTTCAACGTACCGGGCACCTTCCGCGCAGGGTCAGATGCGGTTCGTCGCATCCTGCGTGAAAAAGCCAATATTGATTTGGGTAACAGCATCCAGGTGGATGGTTCGGGCCTCTCACGTCACGATCTGATCTCCCCCGCCACCATGATGCAGGTGCTGCAATATATTGCGCAGAACGACAGCAAACTGGATTATATTTCGATGCTACCGCTGGCCGGACACGATGGCACGCTGCAGTACCGTGGCGGCCTGCACGAAGCCGGTCTGGATGGCAAAGTATCGGCTAAAACCGGCTCACTGCAAGGCGTATATAACCTTGCAGGCTTTATCACCACCTCTAGCGGGGCACGCGTGGCGTTTGTGCAGTTCCTTTCTGGCTATGCGCTTCCGCCGCAGGATCAGCGCACACGCCGTATTCCGCTGGTGCGCTTTGAAAGCCGGCTCTATCGCGATATTAATAAGAATTACTGATTTAAGTTAGGAAACGCAGCGGGCGACCACCTGCTGCGTTTTTTTATCATCGCTAAAAAGTCAGGGATAACGCCTGGGCTTCAGGCGCGCAACAACTTGTTCAGGATACCTTCGCCTGCGCGCCAGGCCGCATCACTCCCAGCCGCATGGCTTTTCTTATGCCCGGGTCTTACAGAATCGGTACCTGTTTAGCGGGTTATCTGCGCCCCGCCTCACGCTGGCACCCTGGGTAATCGCATAAATTTTCTTAACCGAATCCACCCGGGTTCAGGGACGGTAACGGGGATCGCAGGCAGAGGCTGCAACGCCCTGTCGCCCGGCCCAGTAAACGCCCTTCTGTTACCCTTGAGATGCAATGCTGATGTAAAACTGGACAGCCGCAGGCGGTTATCACTACGCTAATTCTTTCGCCTCTGCGTTACGTCATGTGACATCGCAGCGTGGAAGACGATGGCGCAACCCTGGGAGCCTGACAATGGCAACGATCTGGAAACGCGTAGTTTGTCTGGATGCGCTCAATGCGCAGAGCACTCATACGCTGGTGGCGCATGTGGGCATCATTTTCACCGCAGTGGGTGATGACTATCTTGAAGCCACCATGCCAGTAGACAGCCGCACGCAGCAGCCCTTTGGCCTGCTGCACGGCGGCGCCTCAGTGGTGTTAGCCGAAACGCTGGGTTCTGTGGCGGGCTATCTGGCATCGGAGGATGGCAGCCGCGTGGTGGGCATCGAAGTGAATGCCAGCCATCATCGGGCCGTTTCAGGTGGTCTGGTGCGCGGTATCTGTCGTCCGCTGCATGTGGGGAAGCGGAATCAGACGTGGCAGATTGAGATTCGCCACGAGCAGGATAAATTATGCTGTAGCGCACGGCTTACCGTTGCGGTGCTGGCGCAGCCCTGAAAGAAATCTGCCCCCGTTCCGGTGGAAAGGGGGCAGTCATAAGTGGTCTAGCGCTGGTAGATGATTTCGACGCCTTCGTCGTCATCCTCATCCCAGTCGTCATCCCACTCTTCATCTTCTTCAACCGCCGCGGTTTCAATGGCTTCTTTGTGGTAATCGTCCCACATGAACTCCACTTTCTCCGGCTGTTTTTCTTCAACGTCAGCTTCTTTCGGATTGGCGTTGATAAAGCTCATCACGTCCCAGCACAGGTCCGTAACGCCCTGACGGCTGGCGGCAGAGATAAGATAGTATTTATCTTCCCAACCCAGCGCCTCGGCAATGGCTTTTGCACGCGCCTGAGCTTCTTCTTCATCAATCAGATCGACTTTGTTGAATACCAGCCAGCGCGGCTTGTTAAACAGCTTATCGCTGTATTTCTCCAGCTCGCCCAAAATAATACGGGCGTTCTCAACCGGATCGCTCTCGTCAATGGGCGCAATGTCGATCAGGTGCAGCAGCACGCGGCAGCGTTCCAGGTGCTTCAGGAAGCGAATACCTAAACCTGCGCCCTCGGCTGCGCCTTCAATCAGGCCGGGGATATCGGCCACCACAAAGCTCTGCTCGCTATCCATACGCACCACGCCCAGGCTTGGCACCAGCGTAGTAAAGGGATAGTCCGCCACTTTTGGTTTAGCAGCAGAAACCGCACGGATAAAGGTCGATTTCCCGGCGTTAGGTAAACCCAGCATGCCTACGTCAGCCAACAGCATCAGCTCCAGCTGCAGGTCGCGTTTCTCACCGGGCGTACCCATGGTTTTTTGACGCGGACTGCGGTTTACCGACGATTTAAAGCGGGTATTTCCCAGACCGTGCCAGCCGCCTTTTGCCACCATCAGGGTCTGCTGGTGGCGCGTCATATCGCCCAGCGTTTCGCCCGTTCCCTGGTCGATAACACGGGTTCCCACCGGCACTTTAACGGTGATATCTTTACCACGCTTACCGGTACAGTCGCGACTCTGACCATTCTGTCCCCGCTCGGCGCGGAACGACTTTTCGAAACGATAATCGATCAGGGTGTTAAGGTTTTCGTCAGCCACTAAGAATACGTCGCCGCCGTCACCGCCATCACCGCCGTCCGGGCCGCCTTTCGGGATATATTTTTCACGGCGGAAACTGACACAACCATTACCGCCATCACCTGCGACGACCAAAATTGTCGCTTCATCTACAAACTTCATTTTCTTTCTCCGTCACACAATCGTCTGCAATACGCTGCAGACGGGTCCGCCAGGGTCTTCTGCGCGACCAGCGGCGGATAAATCAAAACTGGCTGACGCCAGCGTGTACATAAAGTGTACAGCAAACATTCAGGCGATGTCGCCTGTCGGGCAAGGGGTCGCAGAATGTAAAAAGCCCCGCAACAGTTGCGGGGCCTTCAATTCGTGCGTTCAGACGTTAACCGTCTGCGTCACGACAACCTTACTCAGCAACGATGCTGATGTATTTACGGTTGTTCGGACCTTTAACTTCGAATTTTACTTTGCCGTCTGCAGTAGCAAACAGGGTGTGGTCACGACCACAACCAACGTTGCTACCTGCGTGGAATTTGGTGCCACGCTGACGAACGATGATGCTACCTGCCAGAACAGATTCGCCACCGAAACGTTTTACGCCCAGACGTTTTGCATTGGAGTCACGACCATTTCGAGTCGAACCACCAGCCTTTTTATGTGCCATTTGTCAGATCTCCTCTTACGCCGTGATACCAGTGATTTTCACATCAGTGAACCACTGGCGATGGCCAGCCTGCTTACGGTAGTGCTTACGACGACGAAACTTAACGATCTTAATTTTCTCGCCACGACCATGAGCAACCACTTCTGCCTTGATCATACCGCCTGAAACCAGTGGCGCGCCGATTTTCACGTCTTCGCCATTAGCAATCATCAGAACCTGGTCAAACTCGATGGTTTCACCGGTTGCGATGTCCAGCTTTTCCAGGCGAACGGTCTGACCTTCGCTTACTCGGTGTTGTTTACCACCACTTTGGAAAACCGCGTACATATAAAACTCCGCTTCTGCGCTTGCCTTTCAGTTCATCAGGCGGCGCGCTAAATATTCACAATAGGGCGCGAATTCTACGCAAAACTCAAACAGAAGACAAGAGCACTTTGCACACTCTTGCAGAAAAAAAACACAGGCTCAATGCAAACGTTTCTCAACCTGAAAATTCAAGTACAATCAGTAACAGATTACTGAACGCTGGCTGGGTAAAACCGCTTACCATGGCAAAGAAACGAGTCATAGCTGAAAAGACGAATGAACTTAGAACAGATTAACGAATTAACCGCACAGGACATGGCTGCCGTTAACCAGACCATACTCGACCAGCTGAATTCAGATGTCTCGCTCATCAACCAGCTGGGTTATTACATCATCAGTGGCGGCGGTAAACGCATTCGCCCCATGATTGCCGTGCTGTCGGCGCGCGCCATGGGTTATCAGGGCGATCTCCACGTCACCAACGCGGCGCTGATCGAATTTATCCACACCGCCACGCTATTGCATGACGATGTCGTGGATGAATCCGATATGCGCCGTGGCAAGGCCACCGCGAACGCTGCATTTGGTAATGCAGCCAGCGTGCTGGTCGGTGATTTTATTTATACTCGCGCCTTCCAGATGATGACCAGCATGGGATCGCTACGTATCCTGGCGCTGATGTCAGAAGCGGTGAACGTTATCGCGGAAGGGGAAGTGCTTCAGCTGATGAACGTCAACGATCCTGACATCACAGAAGAGAGCTATATGCGGGTGATCTACAGCAAAACAGCTCGCTTATTCGAAGCCGCCTCTCAGGCCTCGGCGATTTTAGCGGAGGCAACGCCAGCGCAGGAAAAAGCCCTACAGGATTATGGGCGCTATCTGGGAACCGCTTTCCAGTTAATTGACGATTTACTTGACTACAGTGCCGATGGGGAAACCCTGGGTAAAAATACCGGTGACGACCTCAGCGAAGGTAAACCCACCCTGCCACTGCTTCACGCCATGAACCATGGTTCGCCTGAGCAGGCGAAGATGATCCGCGATGCCATCGAACAGGGCAACGGTCGCCATTTACTGGCGCCCGTTCTGGAAGCGATGAACCAGTGTGGCTCACTGGAATGGACGCGTCAGCGTGCGGAGCAAGAGGCCGATAAAGCCATTGCAGCCTTGCAGATTCTGCCAGAAACCCCGTGGCGCTCAGCCCTGGAAGCGCTGGCGCATATGTCAGTCCAACGCGATTTCTGATTTCTGTTCCTGACGGAGCCACCACGGCTCCGTGACCTTCTCCCACTCCCCTTCTTCTTTCACGCGTTACACTCCTTTTGCGTCAGGCCGCTCAGTTCTGTCTGCTTGCCTAAATATTACTGGAATCTTATGGAAATTTTCTGATATAAAATTCGACAACTTTCCAGATAGGATGTAGACAAGTCAGCATCACTCGCGCGTTACGCACTGACAAGGACAAGGAGAAAAGGTTATGCAGAGCAGGACAGAGGACTGGCATCCCGCCGATATCATTGCCGCACTACGTAAACGTGGCACCACGCTGGCGGCGCTTTCACGTCAGTCGGGATTAAGTTCATCAACCCTGGCCAACGCGCTCTCGCGCCCCTGGCCCAAAGGCGAATGGCTGATTGCCGATGCGATCAATGTTCATCCGTCAGAGATATGGCCAAGTCGTTATTACGATCCCGAAACCCATTGTCTCCTGGATCGCAAAAAGCGTGTGCGACCGACTCACAACGAGACCAAAAGCTAGCGTAACGCGATCGGTAGCCGAAAAAAAACCAGCCTTGTGATAAGGCTGGTTTCATTAGCATGACGCCGCGAGATTATTCGCCGCTGATGCGCTCAATATTCGCCCCCATCGCTTTGAGCTTATCTTCGATATGCTCGTAGCCACGGTCAATATGGTAAATACGATCGACCAGCGTTGTTCCTTCCGCAATACAGCCTGCCAAGACCAGACTGGCCGAGGCACGAAGATCCGTTGCCATCACCTGCGCACCTGACAAGGTTTCTACACCGTGACAGATTGCAGTATTGCTCTCAATTTCTGCATGCGCGCCCATACGAATCAGCTCAGGGATATGCATAAAGCGGTTTTCGAAGATGGTTTCGGTAATCAAACCCGTTCCTTCTGCCACCAGATTCAGCAAGGTAAACTGTGCCTGCATATCGGTCGGGAATCCCGGATGGGGAGCCGTACGCACGTTAACCGCTTTAGGTCGCTTGCCGTGCATATCCAGGCTGATCCAGTCTTCACCGGTTTCGATGTCTGCCCCTGCATCGCGCAGCTTCGCCAGCACCGCATCCAGCGTATCGGGCTGTGCATTTCGGCAGATGACTTTACCGCCGGAGATGGCTGCCGCAACCAGGAAGGTGCCGGTTTCAATGCGATCGGGCAGTACACGGTAAACGCCGCCGCCCAGACGCTCGACGCCTTCGATAGTAATTTTATCGGTACCGGCACCGCTGATTTTGGCGCCCAGCGTGTTGAGGAAGTTGGCGGTATCAACGATTTCAGGTTCACGCGCCGCATTCTCAATCACGGTAGTGCCGGTTGCCAGCGTCGCTGCGCTCATGATGGTGACGGTCGCGCCCACGCTGACTTTGTCCATCACGATCAGCGCGCCCTTCAGGCGTCCGTTAACGGATGCTTTGACATAACCTTCTTCCAGCTTGATCTCTGCACCTAACTGCTCAAGGCCCGTAATATGCAGGTCAACCGGACGCGCACCGATGGCGCAGCCGCCCGGCAGTGACACTTCGCCCTGGCCAAAACGCGCCACCAGCGGACCCAGCGCCCAAATTGAGGCACGCATGGTTTTCACCAGTTCGTAAGGCGCACAAAAAACGTCTACACCGCTGGCATCAACGTGTACAGAACCGTTGCGCTCAACCTTTGCACCCAATTGCGTCAACAGCTTCATGGTGGTGTCGATGTCACGCAGCTTTGGCACATTCGTGATCTCTACCGGCTCTTCAGCCAGCAAAGCAGCAAACAGAATGGGTAGCGCGGCGTTTTTCGCGCCGGAAATAGTGACTTCACCACTTAAGCGGGTGGGGCCTTGCACACGAAATTTATCCATTAACACGGTTCTCAATTAACTGGCTATAAAACGGTCACGCTCAGGCGAGCAGCCCCGGAGGGAATCAAAAACCGTTGAGTTTACGGTCACGCGCCCACTCTGCAGGCGTGTAAGTTTTGATGGAGACGGCATGAATACGGTTGTCCGCAATAAATTCCATCAGCGGCGCATAGACAGCCTGCTGCTTCTTCACGCGGCTTAACTCACCAAACAGCTCACCCACGGCGATAACCTGGAAATGGCTGCCATCATTGCTCATGACATGAACTTCATCTAAGGGCAGCGCTGCCATCAGCACGGCCTGAATCTCACTGTTTTCCATTGCTCTTAACTTCACTTAATAATAATAAGGCTGACATAGTAGAGGAAAGTGCCTGATTCTTAAATACGCAAAAGCCCCTGTACGGGACCGGGGCTTTGACGAGAAAGGCCAGTTCAGGCGCTTTAATCCGCAGAAACAATAATTTGTTGCAGGTTGTAAAGGGTGATCAACGACTGCAATTTGTCGCCGATTCCCACAAAGCGCAGCGAGCCTCCCTGCTGCGAGGTAATCTCCCGCAGGTGAACCAGCAGCGCAAGTCCCGATGAATCCACCCTTTGCAGGGCGGAAACATCGATCAGTTCGACCGCGTTAACCAGCGCTTCACGCTGTTCCCACAGACTCAGCAGCGTGTCACGATCCAGCTCGCCTTCCAGCCGCAGCGTGTTTGCTTCGCGTGACCAGTGCAGTGATGCCTGCATTATTTGTTTTGATCCAGGGTGATAGGCTGTTTCGCTGAGGCTTCCAGCTGAGCGGTCAGCGCATCGATCCCCTTGGTACGCAGCAGATCGCCCCACTCATTCTGTTTGGTGGTGATCATGCTCACGCCTTCCGCGATCATATCGAAAGCCTGCCAGTTGCCGGTCTGGCTGTTCTTACGCCACTGGAAGTCGAGGCGTACAGGCGGACGGCCCTGAGGATCGATAATGGTCACGCGGATAGCCACAATATTGGTGTTGCCAATCGGCTTCTCAGGTTCAATCTGATAAGTCTGACCGTGATACAGGGCCAGCGCCTGGCCATAAGCCTGAGCCAGATAGTCGCCAAACGCTTTGAAATAAGCTTCACGCTGTGCCGGTGTGGCATCGCGGTAGAAGCGGCCCAGCACTAATGCACCGGCATATTTGATTTGCACGTAAGGCAGGAGCTCCTGACGAACGATCTCACGCAGATAGTTTGGATCCTGCTTAATTTTCGGCTGTTCGTTCTTGAGACGGGTGAACGTTTTGTTAGCCGCTTCGTTCATCAGTTTATAAGGATTGCTTTGATCGGCCGCGGTGGCTGCCAGTGGCGTGACCACCAGCATGGCGATCATCAGAAAACGTTTAAACATCATGTTATCCCTCTATTTAAGGTTGAGCCGCTGCTGCCGGTGCGGCCATCTCGCCGCCCTGCGCGTCCTTACTGTCACTGGTTTGCTTGTTGCCTTTATTGTCGCCGCTTTTATACAGGAACTGGCCAATCAAATCTTCCAGCACCATCGCCGACTTGGTATCGCGAATCGTCCCGCCGTCATTCAGCATTGACGATCCTAGCTCAGGATCGTCAAAGCCGATATTTAACGACAGAAACTGCTCGCCCAGTAACCCCTGAGTGCGGATCGCCAGCGAACTGGTATCCGGAATCTGATTGGCATATTTATCACTGATATCCATTGTGACGCGCGGCAGTAACGTTTTAGGTTCAAGAGAAATGTCCGTTACGCGCCCAATCACCACGCCGCCAATTTTCACTGGCGAACTGGCTTTCAGGCCGCCGATGTTATCGAAGGTGGCATACAGTTTCCAGGTGGGCTCCGTACCTAAAGATTTGAGATCTGCCACGCGCAGGCAGAGAAACAACACGGCAATCATTGCCATGATCATAAACACGCCAACCCAAATTTCGCTTTTTTTGCTTTGCATCGCATCAATTCCCAAACATCAGTGCTGTCAGCACAAAATCTAAACCGAGCACCGCCAGTGATGCATGCACCACGGTGCGCGTCGTGGCGCGGCTAATCCCTTCAGAGGTCGGGATGGCATCGTAACCGTTGAACAATGCAATCCAGGTGACAGTGACGGCAAACACAGCGCTTTTAATAATGCAGTTGACCACATCGCTACGAAAATCGACGGCGTTTTGCATCGCCGACCAGAAGAAGCCAGGGTCAATCCCTTTCCAGCTCACGCCTACCAGCGCTCCGCCCGTAATCCCTACAGCAGTAAAGATTAACGCCAGCAGAGGCATGCTGATAAAACCCGCCCAAAAGCGCGGCGAAACGACACGGCGCAGGGGATCGACCGCCATCATCTCCATACTAGAGAGTTGCTCCGTGGCTTTCATCAGCCCGATTTCTGCCGTTAAGGCCGATCCTGCGCGCCCTGCAAACAGCAGCGCCGTCACAACCGGACCCAGTTCACGCAGCAGCGACAGCGCCACCAGCATGCCCAGACTGGTTTCAGCGCCATAGGTGGTTAACACCAGATAGCCCTGGAGGCCCAGCACCATGCCAATAAACAGACCGGAGACGACAATGATGACCAGAGACAGTACGCCGATGCTGTAAAGCTGTTTGATCAGCAGCGGAAAGTGTTTACGGAACGCGGGCTTACCGACCAGCGCATGAAAAAGCATTAAACCGGCACGCCCAAAGCTGGCGCAGGTTCCTATTCCCCGGCGTCCTAACGACGCCAGTGCTTTCAACAACATCAGCTTAGATTCTCCCTGAGCCGGTTAAGTCGGCCAAATAGTCGCCCGCCGGAAAACGAAACGGCACTGGCCCATCCGCAATGCCGTCAATAAACTGGCGCACACGGGGATCGTTGTTAGCACGCAGGTCTGGCGTCGTGCCGTGCGCAATAATTTTTTGTCCTGCCACAATGTAGGCGTAATCAGCAATACTCAACACTTCGGGCACGTCGTGGGAAACCACGATGCAGGTCAGGCCCAGCGCATGATTCAGTTCATCAATAAGCTTAACCAGCACGCCCATGGTAATGGGATCCTGCCCTACAAAGGGTTCATCGAACATAATGAGTTCAGGCTCAAGCGCAATCGCGCGCGCCAGCGCAACCCTGCGGGCCATCCCACCTGACAGCTCCGCAGGCTTCAGCTGCGCAGCACCGCGTAAACCCACGGCTTCCAGCTTCATCAATACGGTACTGTGTAAAATCGGCGCGGGCAGCCGGGTATGTTCACGCAGCGGCCAGGCCACATTTTCGTATACCGTTAAGTCGGTAAACAGCGCGCCTGACTGAAACAACATGCTCATCTTTTTACGCGCTTCATACAACTTTGTGCGCGACAATGTCGGAATGTTCTCATCCCGAAACCAGATCTCACCGCTGTCAGGTTGCAGTTGCCCGCCAATTAAGCGTAGCAGCGTTGTTTTCCCGATCCCCGACGGCCCCATAATCGCCGTCACTTTACCTTTTGGCACCGTCAGCGAAATATCGTCGAAAATTTTGCGATCGCCACGTGAAAAACTCATGCCACGAACCTCAACCAGGTTCGTTTTTTGTTGGATCATTATCACCTCTATTACGGATCGGGCGTCAACATAGGGTACGATGGTAGCCTGTTAAGGCTAAACGCACGATAGCTTTACAGAAACTTAATACAAAGATTTGGCGAAAACGGTCATAAAATTTACTTTTGCCGCTCAGAAGGTCAAAATCAGCGCCTGTTTTGTCACAAAGAACCTGAAGGCGAGCCGACAGGGGTTTTAAGCAAGGATTTTTCATGTTCGTCGCTACCGCACTGCTGATTATCGGACTGCTTTTACTGGCTTATGGTGCCGATCGTCTGGTGTTTAGTGCTGCAATACTTTGTCGATCCTTTGGCATCCCGCCCCTGATAATCGGCATGACCGTCGTCAGTATCGGCACCTCGCTCCCGGAGATCATTCTCTCTTTCTCGGCAGCGCAGTACGGACAGATGGATCTGGCGGTGGGCACCGCGCTTGGCTCAAACATCACCAACATTCTTTTGATTCTCGGTGGCGCGGCCTTGCTGCATCCCCTGAGCATCCATTCCAATTTAATACGCCGTGAACTGCCGCTGATGGTGCTGGTCTCACTTCTTAGCGGCATCATGTTATTTGATAACTATCTTAGTCGCCTGGATGGCCTTGCACTGATTGCTATCGCCGCGATTTATCTGATAGTGACCATCCGCATCGCGCGCAAAGCAGAGAAGGACAATAACGATACGTTAACGCGCGAACAATTAGCCGAACTGCCGCGTGAAGAGAGCGGAAATACCGTCGCCTTTCTCTGGATGGCCGTCGCACTGATTATCCTGCCCATGTCGACGCACATGGTGATCGATAACGCGACCGTATTTGCGGATTACTTTGGCGTCAGCGAGTTGGTCATGGGGCTGACGCTCATCGCGGTCGGCACCAGTCTGCCAGAGCTGGCAACGGTCATCGCGGGCGCGCTGAAAGGTGAAGATGATATCGCTATCGGCAATCTGATTGGTGCCAATATTTATAATCTGGCTATCGTTCTGGGTCTGCCGGCCCTGATTCATCCCGGCAGCGTAGACTATCACGCATTTGCGCGCGATTACTGGATAATGCTGGGTGTCAGCGTGCTGTTCGCCATGCTTTGTATGCTGCGTCGCCGCCGGGTTGGCCGTACGGCGGGCTCGCTTTTACTCTGTGGTTTCTTCGTCTGGGTAACGCTGCTGTGGCTACAGCCGGCGTTTATGGACGGCTAAAAAGGACAGATTCGCCATGTCATATCAGCAACCAACGGTAAATTTTGATTTTCAGAAAGCCGGTAAAACGGTATTACGCATCGAGCGCGAAGGCCTGGAGCAGCTTGATCAATATATTAATGAGGCTTTCGCCGACGCCTGCGCACTGATTTATGCCTGTCAGGGAAAAGTGGTGGTCATGGGGATGGGCAAGTCGGGCCATATCGGGAAAAAAATGGCGGCCACCTTTGCCAGCACCGGCACGCCGGCGTTCTTTGTGCATCCCGCTGAAGCCAGCCATGGCGATCTTGGCATGGTAGGTAAAGACGATGTCGTCATCGCGATATCTAACAGTGGCGAATCCAGTGAGATTTTGGCGCTGATACCGGTAATGAAACGCCAAAAGATTCCGTTGATCGGTATGACAAGCCGTCCTGAAAGCGCCATGGCCCGCGCCGCAGATATCCACCTGTGCGTGAAAGTCCCACAGGAGGCCTGTCCGCTCGGCCTGGCCCCCACCACCAGCACAACCGCAACGCTGGTCATGGGTGATGCGCTGGCCGTTTCCCTGCTGGAAGCCCGCGGCTTTACGCCAGAAGACTTTGCCTTGTCCCATCCGGGCGGTGCGCTGGGCCGGAAGCTGCTGCTACACGTCAGCGACATTATGCACAGCGGGGATGAACTCCCGCACGTCACTCGCGATGCTTCCCTGCGTGATGCCCTGCTGGAAATCACCCGTAAAAATCTTGGCCTGACGGTTATCGTGGACGATCTGATGAAGATCGAGGGCATCTTTACCGATGGTGACCTGCGCCGCATCTTTGATATGGGCATTGATTTTCAACACGCTACTATCGCTGAAGTCATGACCCGGGGTGGCATTCGCGTGCGGCCTAACGTGCTGGCGGTGGATGCGCTGAATTTGATGCAAACCAAAAACATTACTTCCCTGCTGGTGGCCGATGACGACCGTCTGTTGGGTGTGGTACATATGCATGACATGCTGCGCGCTGGCGTAGTGTAAACAGGAAGACATAATGCAGTCGGAAAATGCCACTTTAGAAACGTGCTACGGCCCGGTCAGTTCAGATGTCATGACGCGCGCCAGTAAAATTCGCCTGCTGATCTGCGACGTTGACGGTGTGATGTCGGATGGCCTGATTTATATGGGGAACAGCGGCGAAGAGCTGAAAACCTTTAACGTGCGCGATGGCTATGGCGTTCGCTGCCTGCTGACCTCTGACGTCGAAGTGGCTATTATTACCGGCCGCACGGCCAAATTACTGGAAGACCGCTGTAAAACGCTCGGGATTCGCCACCTTTATCAGGGGCAATCAGATAAGCTTTTGGCCTATGGTGAACTTCTGGATACACTGTCGCTCTCTGACGATCAGGTCGCCTATATTGGCGACGATCTGATTGACTGGCCAGTGATGGCGAAAGTCGGGCTAAGCGTGGCTGTCGCCGATGCCCATCCATTGCTATTGACGCGCGCGAACTACGTTACCCGTATTGCCGGTGGGCGCGGTGCGGTGCGGGAGCTGTGCGATCTCATCTTAATGGCGCAAAATAAATTCGAGGATGCCAAAGGGCAATCAGTATGAGTAAAAGCAGGCGTTGGATAACGTTGGGTCTGGCCTTGATTGCGCTGGTGCTTATTGGCTGGAATTTCACTAACCGGGATGGCGACAACAGCGCGCCGGTAGCGAATAATAATCAAACGCCAACCTACACCAGTGCTAACTCCCATACCGTAGTCTACAACCCGCAAGGTGGACTGGCTTACAAGCTGGTATCGGACAAAGTCACCTATTACGAAGACAGCGGAATAAGCTGGTTTGATAATCCGGTGATGACTACCTATGACGAAAATAAAATGCCGACCTGGACGGTACGTTCAGATAAAGCAAAGCTTACCAAAGATCGTATGCTGTATCTGTACGGCCATGTTGAGCTGAATGCTCTGGCTCCAGATTCTGAGCTTGAGAGAATTAAAACGGATAACGCTCAGGTCAATCTTGTCACGCAGGACGTCGCCTCTGACGACCAGGTGACGTTATATGGCCGCAGTTTTAACTCTACCGGTATGAAAATGCGCGGTAATTTACGGACAAAGAACGCCGAGTTAATCGAAAAGGTCAAAACTTCTTATGAAATTCAAAATGAACAAAAACCGCATTAAGTTTTTACTGGCCAGTATGCTGCTTGCAACCAGCCTGCCTGCTCTGGCGCTGACCGGTGACTCGGACAAACCCGTCAATATCGACTCTGAGAATCAGTCTCTGGATCTGCAAGGCAATGTCGCGACCTTCACCGGTAATGTTATTGTCACCCAGGGATCGATCAAAATCACCGCGGATAAAGTGGTGGTCACGCGTCCGGGCGGTGACAGTAAAAAAACCATCGTTGATGCTTACGGTAACCCTGCCACCTTTTACCAGATGCAGGACAACGGCAAACCGGTTCAGGGTCATGCGTCCAAACTGCATTATGAGCTTGCCAATGACTTTGTTGAGCTGACCGGCAACGCCTACATTGAGCAACTGGACAGCAACATCAAAGGCGACCGCATCACCTATCTGGTAAAAGAGCAAAAAATGCAGGCTTACAGCCAGGGCCAGAGCAAGCGCGTAACGACCGTGCTGGTGCCGTCGCAGTTGCAGGATAAGCCCGCGTCAACCAACAGCGAAAAAAAGAGTAACTGATCACTATGGCCACATTAATCGCAGAAAACCTGGCAAAGGCTTATAAAGGCCGCCGCGTGGTTGAAGACGTCAGCCTGCAGGTAAAGTCCGGTGAAATCGTCGGGCTGCTGGGTCCAAACGGTGCGGGTAAAACGACCACCTTTTACATGGTGGTGGGCATTGTTCCGCGCGATGCGGGACGCATCATTATTGATGACGAAGATATCAGCATCCTGCCGCTTCATGCGCGTGCGCGCCGCGGCATTGGCTATCTGCCGCAGGAAGCCTCAATCTTTCGTCGCCTGAGCGTTTACGACAACCTGATGGCGGTCCTGCAAATTCGTGATGACTTAACCGAAGAGCAGCGACAGGATCGGGCTAACGAGCTCATGGAAGAGTTTCACATTGCTCATCTGCGCGACAATATGGGGCAATCGCTGTCGGGTGGTGAGCGCCGTCGCGTAGAAATTGCGCGTGCGCTGGCAGCGAATCCGAAATTTATCCTGCTGGATGAACCCTTTGCCGGGGTCGACCCGATTTCCGTTATCGACATCAAAAAAATCATTGAACACCTGCGTGACAGTGGCCTTGGTGTTCTCATCACCGACCACAACGTGCGTGAAACGCTGGCGGTCTGTGAACGCGCCTATATCGTCAGTCAGGGAAACCTGATTGCGCACGGTACGCCGAATGAAGTCCTTGCAGATGAGCAAGTTAAACGGGTTTATTTGGGTGAAGAGTTCAGACTCTGATAAGGTGTCGTTAATACTGATGTTTACCCGGGAATATCCATCCTGTCTATGAAGCAAGGTTTGCAACTCAGGCTCAGCCAACAACTGGCGATGACCCCACAACTGCAGCAGGCGATACGTCTGCTGCAGCTCTCTACGCTCGAACTCCAGCAAGAGTTACAGCTGGCGCTGGAAAGCAATCCCCTGCTTGAGCAAACCGATCTGCACGATGAAATAGACGCGAAAGAGTATCAGGAAGGCGAAGCGGGACTGGATACCCGAGAAGCGCTGGAACAAAAGGATATGCCTGAAGAGCTGCCGCTTGACGCCACGTGGGACGAGATTTACACCGCAGGCACGCCTTCAGGAACCGGCACCGATTATCAGGATGACGAGCTGCCGATTTATCAGGGCGAAACCACACAGTCACTGCAGGACTATCTTATGTGGCAGGTCGAGTTAACGCCCTTCAGCGATAACGACCGTGCCATTGCGACCTCTATCGTCGATGCCATTGATGACACCGGTTATCTTACCGTTTCACTTGAAGAGATTCTCGATAGTATCGGTAACGACGAGCTGGAAATCGACGAAGTCGAAGCCGTGTTAAAGCGCGTTCAGCGTTTCGATCCTGTCGGCGTCGGCGCGCGTGATTTGCGCGACTGCCTGCTGGTGCAGCTGTCGCAGTATGCACCTGAAACGCCGATGCTGGCGGAAGCAAAATTGATCGTCAGCAGCCATCTCGATTTGCTGGCGAACCACGATTTCCGCAGCCTGATGCGCGTAACGCGTCTGAAAGAAGACGTACTGAAAGAGGCGATGCTGCTGATTCAGTCGCTCGATCCGCGCCCGGGTCAGTCGATTAACACCGGTGAACCCGAATACGTGATTCCCGATGTGCTGGTACGTAAAGTGACGACACGCTGGACGGTCGAGCTGAATACCGACAGCCTGCCCAGGTTGAAGATCAACCAGCAATATGCCGCCATGGGCGGAGCCGGACGCAACGACAGCGACAGTCAGTTTATCCGCAGTAATTTGCAGGAAGCCCGCTGGCTGATTAAAAGTCTTGAAAGCCGTAACGAGACATTGTTAAAAGTCTCCCGCTGTATTGTGGAACAGCAGCAGGCCTTTTTTGACCAGGGTGAAGAGTTTATGCGTCCTATGGTGCTGGCCGATATTGCCCAGGCGGTGGACATGCATGAATCGACGATTTCCCGCGTGACTACGCAAAAATACCTTCACAGCCCACGAGGCATTTTTGAACTGAAGTATTTTTTCTCCAGTCATGTTAATACTGAAGGTGGCGGAGAAGCGTCATCTACCGCTATTCGTGCGCTGGTGAAAAAATTAATCTCGGCGGAAAACCCCGCCAAGCCCTTGAGTGACAGTAAACTGACCTCCATGTTATCTGATCAAGGGATAATAGTGGCACGTCGAACCGTCGCTAAGTACCGCGAGTCTTTGTCCATACCGCCTTCAAATCAGCGTAAACAGCTGGTTTGACAGAAATGAGAAGGAAGACCTATGCAGCTGAACCTTACCGGGCAAAATGTTGAAATCACCGAACCCCTGCGTGAGTTCGTGACAACGAAATTTGCCAAACTGGAACATTACTTTGATCATATCAATCAGGTGTATGTTGTCCTGAAAGTTGAGAAGGTGACGCAGATTGCTGATGCAACCCTGCACGTCAACGGTGGCGAGCTGCACGCCACATCTGAAGCGGAAGATATGTATGCGGCAATTGACGGATTGATTGACAAGTTGACCCGTCAACTGACCAAATATAAAGACAAGCTAAAAAAACACTAACCTTCACGCTGGCAGGCGCGCCCGGCGCGCAAAGCTGAAAGGATGGGGCGGATTAACCGCCCCGTTTTGTCATCTGTGCCAGCGCCATTATTCCGCGACGTGATGTTTACGTACCGGGTTGATGGCTATGTGAACTCGCAAGTGAAACGACAATGAACAATGATTTAACACTGGAACTGAGCACGGTGCTTTCGCCAGACTGCACCCGCAGTAGCGTACACTGCCAAAGCAAAAAACGGGCGCTGGAGATTATCAGCGAACTGGCCGCTAAGCAGCTCAACCTGCCGCATCAAACGCTGTTTGAAGCGATCCTAACCCGTGAGCGCATGGGGAGCACCGGTATCGGTAACGGTATCGCGATCCCTCACGGCAAGCTGGAGGAAGATACTTTACGGGCCGTAGGCGTCTTTATCAGCCTGGAGCAACCCATCGCTTTTGATGCCGTGGATAACCAGCCTGTCGATCTGCTTTTTGCGCTACTGGTGCCGGCTGACCAGTGTAAAACCCATTTACATACGCTGTCGTTAGTGGCAAAACGACTGGCGGATAAAACGGTTTGCCGCCGCCTGCGTGCCGCGCAGAGCGATGAAGAACTGTATGCGATTATTACCGAAGCACAAACAGAGCAATAAAGCGCGTGATTTACCGGCGTAAGCCGGCTTTAAAACGGGAGAGAAGGTCATGGTGCTGATGATCGTCAGCGGTCGGTCAGGCTCGGGAAAGTCAGTGGCGCTTCGCGCGCTGGAAGACATGGGTTTTTACTGCGTTGATAACCTGCCAGTGGTGCTGTTGCCTCAACTGGCTGAATCACTGGTCGAGCGCAATATCTCTGCGGCCGTGAGTATTGACGTACGCAATATGCCCGAATCTCCTGAGATTTTTGAGACGGCGCTCAGCAGTTTGCCTTCAGCATTCTCACCGCAGTTGCTGTTTCTTGATGCCGATCGCAACACGTTGATCCGCCGTTACAGTGATACGCGCCGTCTGCATCCGTTATCCAGCAAGAATCTGTCGCTGGAAAGCGCGATTGACGAAGAGAGCGACCTGCTTGAGCCGCTGCGTTCCCGTGCCGATCTGATTATTGATACTTCAGAGATGTCGGTACACGAACTGGCGGAGATGTTGCGTACCCGCTTGCTGGGTAAACGTGAGCGTGAGCTGACAATGGTGTTCGAATCGTTTGGCTTCAAGCACGGCATTCCCATTGATGCAGATTACGTTTTCGACGTGCGCTTTTTGCCTAACCCGCACTGGGATCCCAAATTACGTCCCATGACCGGTCTGGACAGGCCCGTGGCCGCGTTCCTCGATCGCCATACTGAAGTCCATAACTTCATATATCAGACGCGTAGCTATCTGGAACTCTGGTTGCCGATGCTGGAAACCAACAACCGTAGCTATCTTACCGTGGCGATTGGCTGTACTGGCGGCAAACATCGCTCCGTGTATATTGCCGAACAGCTGGCTGACTATTTCCGCTCCCGGGGTAAAAATGTACAGTCTCGTCATCGCACGCTGGAAAAACGTAAATCATGACCGTTAAGCAAACCGTGGAAATCAGAAATAAGCTCGGCATGCATGCACGTCCTGCTATGAAGCTGTTTGAACTGGTGCAGAGTTTCGATGCCGAAGTGCTGTTACGTAACGAGAGCGGAACAGAGGCCGAAGCCAGCAGCGTTATCGCGTTGCTGATGCTGGATTCGGCCAAAGGCGGTCATATTGAGATCGAAGCCAGCGGTCCACAGGAAACGGAAGCCCTGGCCGCCGTCATTGAGCTGTTTGAAGCCGGATTCGACGAAGACTAACGTCAGTTCAGGTGATTGCGCTGCAGGAAGCCTTCGCCACCCAGCTGACGCATCTGGCGCAGGATCCACTGCTGGCGTTGACGGACATAGCCTGAAGGTGCATCTGCGCGAAAGCGCAGCGGATTAGGCAAGACAGCAGCCAGCAGCGCCGCTTCGGACAGGGTTAATCGGCTGGCAGGTTTATGAAAGAAGCGGCGTGAAGCCGCCTCTACTCCGAACGTGCCTTTGCCAAACTCCGCGATATTCAGATAAACCGTCAGGATCCTCCGTTTGGTCCATACGGTTTCCAGCCCGACGGTTAATCCCGCCTCCAGTCCTTTACGCACCCAACTCCGGCCATCCCACAAAAACAGATTTTTTGCCGTTTGCTGTGACAGCGTGGATGCTCCGCGCATCCGGCTGTCACTGTCGTCCAGTACGGACCGGATTGCTGCCACGTCAAACCCCCAATGGTCGGGGAAGTGTTGATCTTCAGAAGCGATGACGGCCAGTTTCATCCAGGGTGAAATTTCATCTGCTCCTACCCAGTCCGAATGAGAGACGTAGCCAAAATCGCCCCTGAACCAGGCACCTACCTGACGTTCTGCCATCACGGCTGAAAAGGGGACAGGAATGAACGAAAAGAGCAGAATGCCCGCCAGCCACAGCCCCAGCCAAATAAACACAATGCGCATCACTACAGGCTTCACGCGCCGCCACAGGTTCCCTTTATGCTTACTCATGCGCTCGTCTCAAGATTTTTATGCGTTAATTAATTTCAGGCGTGACCACTGCCCGGCGTACACTTTTTTACTGACAAATGCGCTGCTACGTTGTGCAACGTTTATAACAAAACAATGAAAATGCATTCTGAATGCAACAATAGTTTGAATGAGTTCAATTACTTCCACGCGTAAGGAATCGGTTCCATCTTTTTTGTAATGCGCTCACCGTTCTAAAAAGATGATACCATTTTGTGACAATCCCATACCTCAATGTTTCACAAAACTTATATATAATTCTGCGGACTGTAAAAAGCCCTCACGGCACCTGCTGATAAAATGTTCACTCAGTGACCTTGCTAAGGGATTTATTTGTCACACAGCGTTATTTTAACTCTATGTTTTTGCCGAATTATAAAAGGCTTTCTATCGGCAAAACCTTTTGATGATGAGATAAGATCCGGTGACCCGAAACGTTTTGGGTCCGATCGACCTGTTTTCTTCATTATTCTTTATTATCATAAGTTTATATCTATTTTACTCGCAAGCTACGGCAAAAAATTTTGGTTACCGCGCGCAACACAGGTTTTGTTAACAAATTTGGCTTAAGCCCGTACAAAAAACAGTAGGTTTGATTAAAAAACAACCAATACGACGGTAAAATTGATTCATTGCTTGACTATGTTGTCGAATTAATGTTTCCTGTATTTAAACGCGGTTCAACATCACAAATTTTAATGAATCTTGTCACAAAGTAATTTGAATTTGCTAAGGTGTTGCAAGTGTTAACCAATACCCCGCTGTTGCATGAATAACATTAAGCATAGCAGCAGCGTCTTTTTCCCTGGTGTTGGCGCAGTATTAGCGCACCCCGGCTTCGGCTGGGGTCATTTTTTTGTATCAACGCTGTTTTTCAGCAACCCACTCGCGCAGTACCTGCACATCGTGTTGCCATTCACGCTTCAGTTCTTCGACCCATTCGCCCACGTTGTCCCACCATGCCGGTAGTTCAGGGCTTTGAATCTGCTTTGCCACCTGCTGAAGATGCTGTAACCCAACCGAGCCTGCTGCACCCTTGATTTTATGTCCTTCCTCCGCAATGCCTTTTTGGTCACGCGCCATCATGTTGGAATCCAGCACCTCAAGATAACCCGGCATCATCTGTTCAAACATAGTCAGGCTTTGCGTAATCAGCTTCGGCCCCACCAGATCCAGATATTGTTCGAGCATAGGAACATCCAGTATTGCATCGGTTTTACTGTTATTCACGAACCTGGCCGGCTGCGCATCGCTCTCAGACTGATAGTCCCAAAACTTTTTAATGATGGCCGTTAACGCGGGCACGGCAAGGGGCTTACTGAGCACGTCGTCCATGCCAGCGTCGAAGTACTCTTTTTTGTCTTTCAGCACGTTGGCCGTTAACGCCACCAACGGCGGCAGGTTTGCGTCTGGATGTTGCTGACGGATGGCGCGTGACACATCCATCCCGGTCATGTCCGGCAGCTGGATATCTAACAGCACCAGATCAAACTCAAGCGGATCAAACATCTCCAGTGCCGCCTTGCCAGTCATCGCCACTTCTACGCTGCATCCGAGTTTTTCCAGTACCGAGCGTGCAACAACGACATTCAGCTCAATATCTTCCACCAGCAGGACGTGCAAAGCAGGGAGCGGAAGCGGGTCGTCCACGCCTTCATCTTCCACTTCTTCTGCAATGCGTGGCGCTTTTATCACAACGGTAAAGCAGGAGCCCTGCCCCGGTGCGCTGTTTACGCTGATATCCCCGCCCATGGCCTGTGCCAGGCGGCGTGACACTGCCAGACCAATACCGGTTCCGGTCGCCGGCTTCCCGCCGTGTTGATCGGTAACCTGATAATACATCGCAAAAATTTTATCCTGCTCTTCCTGCCGAATCCCCTGCCCTGAGTCCTGAACCTCAAAGCGCAGCGTTTCATCCTGCTCGTACGCGACGCGTACGACGATCTCTCCCTGCTGGGTGAATTTCACCGCGTTACCAATCAGATTCCACAGAATCTGCCGCAGGCGCGTGCCATCAGTCGAGATCTTATGCGGCAGCGGGAGTTGTGGCGCCATGACAAACTTCAACCCTTTAGGCTGAGCCAGCAGGCCTGAGAGGTTTTCCAGATCGGCCAGGAAACTGGTGAAGTCGACCGGCTGGTTATCCAGCTGAACCTTGCGGCGTTCGATCTTATCGACTTCAATGACGTCATTGAAAATGTTGCCCAACGTAATCGCGGAAACGTGGATCGTTTTCAGGTACTTAAGCTGCTCCTGGTTCAGATCGGTATCCAGCAAGATGCGACTGAGCCCGACAATGCCGTTAAGCGGCGTACGAAGCTCGTGGCTGATCGTTGAGATAAAGGTGGTCTTCTCGCGGCTGGCACTCTCCAGCGCGTCCTGATAGCGTTTACGCTCGGTAATATCGCGTCCGAAGCCCATCAGCCCACTGCGCTTACCCACGCGGTCATAATAGGGCACTTTGCGGATCTCAAAACAGGCTTTACGGCCATCGGGATACTGCAGCCACTGCTCATAGGTCAGCGAGACGTTATGCCGGAAGACTTTTTCGTCTGTCTCCAGCACCTTGGTGGCCGTATCGTTGTCATAGATGTCGCGAGGCGTCAGACCAATAAGCTGTTTTTCGCTTTTGCCGGTTAACAGCTCCATGGCCCGGTTACAGCCCGAAAACTGTTTGTCGATATTGCGGTAAAAGACCAGATCCGGTGAGGCATCCAGGAACGAACGCAGAAAGGAAGACTGTTGCTCCAGCTCAATTTGCGCCTGCTCGCGGCGCGCCACCTCTTCACGCAGCTTCGCCATCACCTGCTCACGTGCTTCCTCAGCTTTTTTACGATCGGCGATTTCATTATTAAGCTGTGAGATGGTCTCTTTCATCTGTTGATTTAGTTCGAGATCGCGCGTGCGCATCTCTTCCAGCTTATCCACCAGCCTTGCCAGACGCTGACGAGACTCTTCCAGCTGGTCAACCACCACAGAAAGGAAGTAGACCGCCCAGGGCGTGATTAAGAGGCCAAAAAAGACCGAACGCACCATATCGATACTTTCGACGTGGCCACGCAGTACCATGGTGACCGCCATCTGCACAATCATCGCCAGCACGACCAGCGCGGAGGCCAGCAGCAGCGAGAAACGTACCAGGCCAAGCTTGACCATTAAATCAACATAATATTGCGCCAGCAGGCGAATCTGTTTCATAAACACTCCCTGGATGAGAACAGCCACATGATAGCGTATTTATTTCGCTGTCGTCGCAGTGCATAAGGTAAGATCGCCGCGCGGATGCACTTATATGGTGCAAAACACGGTCTCTTCGCCGACGTTCAGCTCCTTAATGCTAAAACCCTTGACTAATTGTGCTAACTCAATGAATCTGTAAGGCCGCCTTTTTGCAAGGCGGGCTATTACTGCCTCTGCTTTTTCGCCAAATAACCTCCTGTTATCGCGACGCCATGCTTTTCATGCATACTCATTCATATAAATTGCAGTTTTAAGCAACCTGACGTGATTAATTTTGCTAATCATGATGCCCTTATTCATTCAAATTTGGTGCTATAAGAAAAACAGATACATCCTGTGCTTACACTGCCTGCAGCAGCATTTGATGCTGTTTAGTCCCTTATCGCCAGCATACTTCAGTGATTTCACGCCTTCTGCACAGTGATACAGTTCACATTTCATACCCTATACCTGAATGGCAAACTGACACATTTTAGACATAAAAAAATAATAAATTCATTCAGTTAAGGATACAAAGACGGGATTAAACTGTGTCAGTATCACTATTTGACCTCGATTCGCTTTCCCGATAAGTTGGAATTCCGCTGAAAGCTTTCATGATGGATACGTGTCACGGCATATCTATGCAACATGACGCCCACATGGTTTGAGTCATCTCCTTTCGAGAACGGAAAAATCAAGCGCAACGCCTCAAGGGACCTTTCTCCTGGCGATGAAAAGTGCGTAAAACCCAATCGCGCAGGCTGTCAGGCGCGGAAATGAAAGAATTTGCGCTGGGAAGTGTGCAGTTGAACTCAGTGCCTGAAACAATGCAGGTAATGTCTAAAGCAGTTTTAAGGAGACCCTCAATGTCCAGTAAAAAACCTGATTCCTATGGCTTATATGACCCAGCAGCAGGAAGTGACAGCTGTGGTGTAGGTTTCATTACCCGTAAGGACGGCGAGCAGACTCATGAAATTCTGCGCATGGCGCACAGCGCACTCTGTACGGTTCCGCACCGTGGAGGTATGTCCGCCGAAGGCGTGGGCGATGGCGCCGGGGTTAACGTCGATCTTTCCCTGCATTTTTTCCGTAAAATTACCGGTCAGGCGCTTGAGGCCGGACGCTTTGGTGTAGGTAACTTCTTCGTGCCGAAAGACACGGAACTGCGCGCCAATGCCGAACGTTTAGTCGAAGAGACGCTAAATCGCTTTAATCTGCCGGTTATCCTGAAGCGTGAAATGCCGCTGGATAACAGCGTCACGCGCCCGGCTGCCATGCAGTTTCAGCTTCCCATTGTGCAGTGGATTTTTGCCGCACCTCAGGACATCAGCAATCAGATCGATTTCGAAAAACTGATTTATCGCGCCCTGCTGACGATCGAGGCACAAGCCTTTACCCAAACCGAATTTGGCGGGTTATATCCACTGTCATTGTCGTCGCGCACCCAGGTCTTTAAAGCGCGCCTGAATTCGAATGAAGTGATCCCTTACTTCAAAGATCTGACCGATCCCGATCATCACGTACGCGGACTGTTTTTCCATACTCGCTTCTCAACGAATACCGATCCGCACACCACCATGGCACAGCCTTTCCGGTTGATGGCCCACAACGGTGAGCTGAATACCGATCGTAAAAACCGCATCGCCGAATCTGCGTTGGCTTCCGCCCGTGGCAAAACTATTGTGCGTCCGAAAGGCCAGTCAGACAGTTCGCGACTGGATCAGAGCATTCACAGCCGCCTGATGGAAGACGATCTGGACCTGATCACCGCGGTGGTGTCGATGATGCCGCCTGCCTGGGAAAACGATACCGCGCTCTCCCCTGCCGTGCGTGACATGCTGGAATACTTTTCGCTTTATGAAGAGAAAAACGATGGCCCGGCCGCCTTAATTTTTGGTAACGGCGAGGTAATCGGTGCGCGTCTTGATCGCCTGGGGCTGCGCCCGCTGCGTTCAATCGAAACGGCGGAATACATCGGTGCCATGTCCGAAGCGGGACAAATTGCCTTTCCCCCTGAAAGCGTGCTGCGCCGTGGCCGTATTGAAGCCGGCGGCATGCTGTATTTTGACCATCGCGAAAAGCGCAGTTACACCACGCACCAGGCGCTGGAGAAGCTGGCTGCTGAAAAAGACTATGCGGCATTGCTCGGCAAGTCGCGTGTCGATTTACGAGAGCTGCCGGTTATTCCTGCTGAACAACAGGGTTCTCCCCTGCGCTATCGCGGCGATCTGAAAACCTATCAGCGCTTCGTGGCGTACTACTACAACCAGGAAAGCTTTAAGTTCATGATGGATCCGATGCTGAACACCGGCGCCGAGAAAATCTCTGCGATGGGTTACGGCAATGCGATTAACGGCCTCTCCGATCATGAAGGCGGCATGGCGCACTACTTCTCGCAGCGCTTTGCCCAGGTGACCAATCCACCACTGGACTCCATTCGCGAAGCGGATGGCATGACGCTGCGCGTGGCGCTGGGCGCTAAACCGCATCTGGGCCGCAGTAAAGGTCGGCAGATCGTTGTGCCAACCCCGATTCTGACCCATCTGGACATGCTGCAGCTGCGCGAGCAGAACGTGGCCCCTTACGCTCGCTTCGAAATGCTTTACGAGCCGGTCACCGGCAAAGATCTGCTGAGCCGCACAGCGAACGCCAGCGCGCTGGAAAAAGCGATTGACGATCTGGCACAGCAGGTGGTGGATTTTGCCCGCTCAGAGGGCGGCATTGCCGTACTGACCGATCGCCATATCTCTTCTACCCAGGCCGCATTGCCCATGCTGCTGGTCATTTCTGCCGTTAACCAGCGTCTGGTACAGGAAGGTTTACGCCTGGATGTGTCGCTGGTGGTGGAGAGCGGACAGATCATCTCTTCTCACCATATTGCGGCTACGCTGGGCTTTGGCGCGTCAGCCGTTTATCCGCTCGGCGTGCAAATGCGTGCTGAGGAAAAATTTGGTGAAGGCGAAGAAGGCAACAAAGCCTTTAAACGCTACGCTAAAGCGGCCGAAAAAGCCCTGATGAAAACCATGGGTAAAGTGGGGCTGTGTACCGTTGAGAGCTACAGCAGCGGCGAGTTCTTCGAGCCTAACTTCCTGAATACCGATGACCCGGTACTGAGAAAGTATTTTCCAAACATCAAAACGCCTGTGGGCGGCGCGGGCTTCGCAACCATCGCTCAGATGGCGGTGGACTGGCATCAGAGCGCACTGAAAATTCAGGGCGAGTCCGAAGTGCCGCTGTTAGGCCTGTTTAAAGAACGTGCAGAGGGCGCAGGCCACTCTTACGGCACCATTGCCGTACGCACCTTTATTGATATGACGGAAGAGCCGATTCGCTTCGCGGACAAAGCGCGTGAAGAGGATAACTTTATTCGTCTGATGACGCTGGCCCGTCTGGACAATGCCTTTGGCATCAAGCCGGAGACGTTTAAAGACAGCAGCTTTGAGCGCATCCCGGATGAGGTGATGAATGATTTTGCCATTACGGCCGATTATCGTCAGTTCTCCAGCCTGATGTACGAAGAGCGCAAACGCCGCCCAGCCGCGCTGCGCGATATTCTGGCCTTCCCGGCAGATCTTACCCACATCGACAGTGAGGCCGAATTCCGGCGTAAGCTGGGTCGCTACTCGCTGACTAACAATGGTTTTGCCACCCGCGGCCTGGTCTGTGACGCCATTGAGGGCAGCCAGAATGCCTTTATGCTGCGTCTGACCGATGCCATTGCCGGACTGAAACCAGAAAGTGAACGCCTGCTCAACCTGTCACGTGCGCTGAAAGCCCGTTTTAACGACGAGATTGAAACCGCAGAAGTGGTTGCTGGCGGCCTGAAAGTCACCGCCAGCGGCAAAGCGGCGGACTACCTGTCACGTATTTTCACGGCGCTGCCGTCGCTGCCGTTGAGCGATATTCAGCCCGCGAGCGAAATTACCCGCACTTTCGCGTCTGGCGCGATGAGTCACGGTGCGCTGGTCGCACCGGCGCATGAAGCCGTTGCGCATGGCACCAACATGGTCGGGGGCATGAGTAACTGTGGAGAAGGCGGTGAGCACTACTCCCGTCACGGCACCATTCGCGCTTCACGTATCAAACAGCTGGCGTCAGGCCGCTTTGGCGTCTGGGCGGCCTACCTGGCCGATCCGATGCTGGAAGAGCTTGAGATCAAAATCGGCCAGGGCGCCAAGCCCGGAGAAGGCGGTCAGCTTCCGGCGGCAAAAGTTACCGTAGAGATCGCTGCCGCGCGCGGCGGCACGCCAGGCGTTGAGCTGGTTTCCCCGCCGCCGCACCATGATACCTACTCTATCGAAGATCTGGCGCAGCTGATTCACGACTGTAAAGCGGCCCGCGTGCGCGTCATTGTGAAGCTGGTGTCATCTGAAGGTATTGGCACCATCGCCGTGGGCGTGGCGAAAGCCGGTGCTGACGTGATTAACGTTGCCGGTAACACGGGTGGTACAGGCGCCGCCTCGGTGACCAGCCTGAAATATACCGGTCGCGTTGCCGAAATCGGTATCGCCGAAGTTCACCAGGCCCTGTGTGCAAACGGCCTGCGCGACAAAGTTCTGCTGCGTTGCTCAGGCGCACAGCAAACCGGCAGCGACGTGGTGAAATCCGCACTGCTGGGCGGCGACAGCTTTGAGTTTGGTACCACCGCGCTGATGATGCTGAAGTGCGTGATGGCGAAGAACTGTAACGTTAAATGCCCGGCGGGATTAACCACTAACGCCGAAGCCTTTGATGGCGATCCGCGCCAGCTGGCACAGTACTTCCTGAACGTGGCGCATGAAGTGCGTGAGATTCTGGCGCGTATGGGCCTGCGTTCCCTGCGTGAAGCCCGTGGCCGCGCCGATCTGCTTCATCTGATGGATCACCCGTTGGAAGTCGGTAAGCTGGACCTGCGTGCCATGCTGACCGTGGTGCCCGAGCTGAAGATTGCTAAGCCAGTTTATCTGGAGAAAGATTTTGAACTGGATGACCGCTGGGTTGAAGAACTGAGCCAGCAACTGGTCGATCAGGGTAAAACCTCTCTGCAACTGGGTAAGGATGTTGTACTCAACAACCGCAATAAAAGCGTGGGCGGCCAGTTAGCTATCGATATTGAGCGCATGCTGAATCACACCCTGACGGCTGCACAGATTCAGGCAATGCCGGCCGTGCTACGTGACGATCGCGGTCGTCGCTATCTGGCACCTGCCACCGTAGAAATCACCACGACCGGCTCTGCCGGTCAGTCCTTCGGGGCCTTCTGCAATGACGGCATGCTGATGAAACATCGTGGGACCTGCAACGATGGCGTCGGCAAAGGTCAGTGCGGCGGCGAACTGGTCGTGCTCTCACCGGGCGGCGGCGCGCAGGACAGCGATGGCAACGTTCTGATCGGTAACTTCGCTCTGTTTGGCGCCACCGGCGGCCGTCTGTTCGTTCAGGGCCAGGCCGGCGATCGCTTCGCGGTGCGTAACTCCGGTGCCACTGCGGTGGTGGAAGGCGTCGGTGACTTTTGCTGCGAATACATGACCAACGGCGCAGTGTTAAACCTGGGCACCTTTGGTAAAGGCTTCGGTAACGGCATGAGCGGCGGCTTTGCTTATCAGTACGATCCCTATGGTTCACTGGCGAGCCATGCGGCGGGCGACTCCGTTCTGTTTGGCTCAATCGCTGACCCGGATGAGCTGGCACAGATTCATAAGCAGGCGGTTCTCACCATGCTGAACTGGCACCTGGAGGCCACGCAGTCTCCGCGTGCCGCCTGGCTGCTGGAGCACTGGGAAACCGAATGTCAGCACTTTGTCTACGTTATGCCGCGTTCCCTGCTGCTTTACCAGGATGGCGGTGAAATTCTGAAGGCCAAGTCCCGCAAGGATCTGCTGGAAGAGCTGTCAACGGCGCTGGCAGGCCATCAGGTTGCCAAGTTTAAAGCCGCCTGGCGCGAAGGCAAGACCATTGCCGACGGCGCGGTTCCGGCTTATGGCGCGACAGATACGCAGGAAATGTTTGTTTTACTGAATAACTACACCGTATTGAGCTTTGCCCAGCAGTTGGCACTCAGCAAGCTGCCGAAAGGCACGCCGGTTGAAGACGCCGCCGTGGAGAAAGCCGTGCGGAATCTGCTGATGACCGAAGACTTTTCACTGGTGAGTAAGCTGCAACGCCATGCGCGAGCAGCGATTGAAAGCTATAGCGACAGCGAGTTGGCCAGCCTGATCGGTTCAAAACGCATGTCCGATTACAAAGCGGCACTGACGCAACGTAATATCCGCTCAATGGACAGCCTGGCCACTTACGGCTGGATCATGTATCAGGATGCCTGCAACCGTGACATTCTCGGTCGCCTGCCTGATTTTGAAGAGTTGTTTGCGCGTGCGGCGTTACCTGAAATTGCAGCGGCCGTGGGTAAACTGGCCTGACAGCAGGCTCAGTGAACAGAACTGTGTTTAATGATGATGACCCTGATTTGTTCGACGTGCCGGGCGCAGCGGCATCCTTATCCTCTCAGCAGCAGGCCGTTGCTGAGAGCACAGGAACCGCCCGCCATCGGCACAGCGAAGCATGACGGTTAAGAGCGGGATTGAGTAAAGGTATCCATGAAAATTCCATATATTCCTGAAGATGCACCTTTCAATGGTGATCAGAAATACTGGCTGGCGGGCTTCCTGGCTGGCCTGCACTCCCGTTTGTTGGTGCTGGAAGACAAACAGCAGCCGGCTGCGGGCAGCAGCGCTGCCGCGACCACCCAACTGCACATCCTTTATGGTTCTCAGACCGGTAATGCTGAGGCGCTGGCCCAGTCAGCGGCGAAGTCAGCCCGTGCCAAAGGTCTGGTGCCGGTCGTTCAGGCATTAGGCGATGTGGATCTCGACGTGTTCGCCACCATGCGACACGTGCTGATTGTCACTTCGACCTATGGTGAAGGTGAAATGCCCGACAACGCCCAGCTGTTTTGGGACGCGATTTCCGCCAGCACCGCGCCACGCCTGGAGCAGATGCACTTCGCCGTGCTGGCCATTGGCGATACCGGCTATGACGGATTCTGTCAGGCAGGTAAGTTCCTGGATATGCGCCTGGAACAGCTTGGGGCAAAGCGCGTTGTTGACCGCATTGACTGCGATATTGATTACGAAGAGCCGTCAAATGAGTGGATTAACAGCACGATGCCCCAGTTTGCCAGCAGCGCAGGCAGCAGCGGCACGGTGCTGGAGAGCGCTCCGGAAGCGCCGGTTATTCCTGGCAGCAACAAATCGAATCCGTATGCGGCAGCCCTGATCACCAATAAACGCCTGTCGAGTGAGCAATCGGCAAAAGATATTCGCCACGTCGAGTTTGATCTCACCGACAGCGGCCTGAAGTATGAAGCCGGTGACGCACTTGGCGTGATTCCGGTCAACGAGCCGTCGCTGGTCAGCCTGCTGCTTACCCAGTTGAACGCCGATTACCAGACGCCGGTGCCGGGATTCGACAGGAGCCTGGGCGACCTGCTGACCTACCAATTTGAAATTTCAGAGCCTTCACGCAAGCTGATCGAGTGGGTGGGCCAAAACACCACCAACCAGGAGCTGCGTCACGTGCTTCAGCACGACGATAAAGATGCGCTCGGTGTCTGGCTATGGGGCAAAGATACGCTGGATCTGCTCCAGCTCGAACTGACGCGTAGCCTGAGCGTACCCGAGTTCGTCGCCCTGCTGCGCCCGTTGCAGCATCGCGCCTACTCCATCTCGTCCAGCTCAAAAGCGCATCCGAATCAGGTTCACCTGACCATCGCCTCAGTGCGCTATCACAGCGGTGGCCGCAACCGCAGCGGCGTGTGCTCTACCTATCTGGCTGAGCGTGTACGCCGTGGTGAAAAGCCCGCGATCTTCATCTCACCCAACAAAGCCTTTCGCGTTCCGGCTAACGGCAACGCCCCGCTGATTATGGTCGGCCCCGGCACCGGTATCGCCCCGTTCCGCGCCTTTTTGCAGGAGCGTCAGGTAACAGGTGCTCAGGGTAAAAACTGGTTGTTCTTTGGCGATCAGCATCAGGAACACGACTTCATTTATCGCGAAGAACTGACGGCCTGGCAGGAAAGCGGTCTGCTCACGCGTCTCGATCTGGCGTTCTCACGCGATCAGGACAAGAAAATCTACGTGCAAAACCGGATGCTGGAACAGGGTGCAGAGCTCTATGCCTGGCTGCAGGAAGGCGGTCACTTTTACGTGTGTGGCGATGCATCACGCATGGCGAAAGACGTGGATAGCGCGCTGTATGAAATCGTACGTCAGTTTGGCGGGCTCTCCAGTGAACGGGCCGCTGACTACATCGATCAGCTGAAGAAAGAGAAACGCTACCTGCGCGACGTTTACTGATCGCTGCGGCAGAAAGCAAAAATCCGGGCAACCTGTGTTCCCGGATTTTTTTATGCCTGTTACCGGCTGGCAGACAGGCAAAAAAATACCCGTCAGGTGACGGGTATTCTGTGTTATTTCACCACGCGCAGTGCGGGACGGCCACCACGTGGCGGGGGATCGTCATCCGGTGAATTATCGTCATCGCTGGCATCATCAGGGCGGTCGCCGTCAATCACTGACATGACCGTCTCTTCCTGATTCTCAGCAAATTCCTGAGTGCCGCCTTCATAGGCCGGTTCAGGTTCAAACATCGTGCCTGCGCCGTTTTCACGCGCATAGATGGCGAGTATGGCCGCCATTGGGACATTCACCTGACGTGGAACGCCACCAAAACGTGCGTTAAACGAGACTTCGTCATTGCCCAGATCAAGGTTACCCACGGCACGCGGCGCAATGTTCAGTACGATCTGACCATCGCGGGCATATTCGAGTGGAACCTGAACGCCAGGCAGGTTGATGTCGACGACCAGATGCGGTGTGAGCTGGTTATCCAGTAACCAGTCATAAAAAGCACGCAGCAAATAAGGTCGGCGGGCTGTGAGTTGTGACATTTCCATACGTTAGCCCCGGGCTTGCAGGCGCATTTCACGTTCAGCTTCAGTCAGTGAAGCAAGGAAGGAGTCACGCTCAAATACGCGGTTCATGTAGCCTTTCAGCTCTTTAGAGCCCGACCCGAGCAGATCGATACCCATTGACGGTAAACGCCACAACAGCGGAGCCAGATAGCAGTCTACCAGGCTGAACTCGTCGCTCATAAAGAATGGCGTACGCCCAAACAGAGGAGCAATAGCCAGCAGCTCTTCACGCAGCTGCTTGCGCGCCGCTTCAGCTTCCTGACCGCTACTGTTCTCAACCTTTCTCATCAGGCTGTACCAGTCTTGCTCAATACGGTGCATCATTAAACGGCTTTCGCCACGTGCAACCGGATAGACAGGCATCAATGGTGGGTGGGGAAAACGCTCATCCAGATATTCCATGATGATGCGTGATTCGTACAGCGTCAGTTCGCGATCTACCAGCGTCGGCACAGTGCGGTACGGATTGAGGTCAATCAGATCCTGCGGCAGGTTATCCATTTCGACCTGCTCGATCTCTACGCTGACACCTTTCTCGGCAAGCACGATACGTACCTGATGGCTAAAAATGTCAGTAGGACCAGAAAACAGCGTCATTACCGAACGTTTGTTGGCAGCGACAGCCATGAAAACCTCCCAGTTTGTTCACAAAAAGTTACTGCGAATGGCCAACCACACGGCGACTCACCTGCTCATAGAACTCGCTCGCAATCCGCGCTAACCACCCCCGACTAATGCGAGGCGCATAACGCGCCAGCTTGCGGGCGCAAAGTGACACAGAGTTTACCAGATTTTAGGCAGCTTGTGGGTGGGGGAATGCATTTTTGCGGGTAAAATGCGAACAGTATTGTGGTTTTATACGACAGGATGACCTGAGAATAAAAATAAAAAACCCGCCGGAGCGGGTTTTTTGTGCCAACTGTGTCTGCCGAAGCAGCAACAATTAACGCTTGGAGAACTGAGGACGACGACGTGCTTTACGCAGGCCGACTTTCTTACGTTCAACCTGACGAGCATCACGGGTAACGAAGCCTGCTTTACGCAGTTCGCCACGCAGTGACTCATCATACTCCATCAGAGCGCGGGTGATACCATGACGGATCGCGCCTGCCTGACCAGAGATACCACCACCTTTAACGGTGATGTACAGGTCCAGTTTACCAACCATATCAACCAGTTCCAGAGGCTGACGCACGACCATGCGTGCAGTCTCGCGACCGAAATACTGCTCCAGAGAGCGTTGGTTGATTACGATGTTACCGCTACCCGGCTTGATGAAGACGCGTGCGGATGAGCTTTTGCGGCGACCAGTGCCGTAGTTTTGAGTTTCAGCCATTGCCTTTAATCCCGATTAAATGTCAAGAACTTGCGGTTGCTGTGCCGCATGGTTGTGCTCGTTACCTGCGTAAACTTTCAGTTTACGGTACATAGCACGACCCAGCGGGCCCTTCGGCAGCATGCCTTTAACCGCGATCTCAATCACGCGCTCAGGACGGCGAGCAATCATCTCTTCAAAGGTCGCCTGTTTGATACCACCGATGTGACCAGTGTGGTGATAGTAAATCTTGTCAGAACGCTTGTTGCCGGTTACAGCAACTTTCTCAGCGTTCAGAACGATGATGTAATCACCAGTATCAACGTGCGGAGTGTATTCCGCTTTATGCTTACCACGCAGACGGCGCGCCAGTTCAGTCGCCAGGCGACCCAAGGTTTTGCCAGTTGCGTCAACAACATACCAGTCACGTTGGACGGTTTCTGGTTTAGCTGTAAAAGTTTTCATCGAAAAGCTTACCCAAATTAAGTTACACGTTGGTGAAATCCCAAACGCTTAAGTAAACGAATGAGGCTCACACGACCATTTTGACCAGCAAGCCACCCCTTCGGATAGCGTTACCGGAACGCAGAGGATTTGGGAAAAAAATCCTGTGCTGTAACGTGGGGTCGCAAGATTATAGAGAAGTCGATTACAAAAATCGAACCCTATTTTCATTTATTACCTGGAATCTCAGGGTAAATGCGCCAGCCGCAGGTACTCTTCGCTCTGCATTTCCTGCAAACGGGACAGACAGCGCTGATATTCAAATTTCAGGCGCGTCCCCTGATAAATTTCGAACAAGGAGGTTTCTGCAGCGACAACCAGTTTGACATGGCGCTCGTAAAACTCATCCACCAACGCCAGAAAACGCCGCGCCTGATCTTCCGTCTTGTAGATCATGACCGGTACATCGAACAGCAGGACGCTGTGAAAGCGGCGTGACAGCTCAATATAATCATGCTGGCTGCGCCCTTCTCCACACAGGGTTTTAAAATCAATCGCAATCACCCCTTCTGCCACGCCCAGGGTCGGCATTTTACGGTGATTGATCTCCAGCACCGGTGCGCTGTCGCGTTTTTCGCCTGACAACGCCTGGAACATGCGGTCCATCTCGGCGTAGGTTTCCGGCCCCAGAGGAAACGTCCACAAATGCGCGGACGTCAGCGTACGCAGACGGTAATCAATGCCCGCATCGACATTCATTACCTCACAGTGCTGCTTAATCTGCTCGATGGCGGGCAGAAAACGGGCACGCTGCAGGCCGTTTTTGTACAAGTTATCAGGCGGAATATTCGAGGTCGCAACCAGGCTGATGCCGCGCGCAAACAGGGCTTCCATCAGCGTTCCCAGCAGCATGGCATCCGTGATGTCAGACACAAAAAACTCATCAAAACAGAGAATATCGGTTTCTGCTCTAAAGCGGTCGGCGATGATCAGCAACGGATCGCTGTGCCCCTGCAGTTCGGTCAGCTCTTCATGCACGCGCAGCATGAAACGGTGAAAGTGTAAGCGCAGTTTGCGGTCGCCAGGAATAGACTGAAAAAACAGATCCATTACCCAGGTTTTCCCCCGGCCAACACCGCCCCACATATACAAGCCACGGACGGGCGCTTTGGGCTGCGACTTTTCTTTTCCCATCAGCTTCGACAGACGACCTAACAGCCCCTGCGAGGGAAGTTCGGTGGTGTGCTGACGCGCGATCAGCCCTTGCTGGATAGCATCTAAGCGGGTAATCGCTTCACGCTGTACGTCGTCGGGCTTGAAATCGCCCTGTGATAGCGCTTGCTCATAGCGGGCAAGCGGAGATGAGGTTTGCATGGTTCGCTCAGTGTCCCTGAATTTTGTCTTATTCAAACGTCGTTTGTCGAAAAAAAGGCCGCTCTACACTAAGGCATGGCGCTCCAGAGTTCCACATCCATAAGATTAACGGGTATAGTGACTATTATTAAGTGGTGCAACGCCCTACGGAACAACGGAAATAACACGGGAGTCATTATGACCTGGGAATACGGGCTAATTGGTTTAGTGGTAGGTATTATTGTCGGCGCAGTCGCAATGCGTTTTGGCAACCGGAAGCTGCGTGAGCAGCGCAGCATGCAGTACGAACTGGATAAGACGAAAGCCGAGCTGGCAGATTATCGCGAAGAGCTGACCAACCACTTTGCGCAGAGCGCAGAGCTGCTGGATAACATGGCGCGTGATTACCGTCAGCTCTATCAGCACATGGCGAAAGGGTCCAACGACCTGCTGCCGAACATGCCCGGGGACAAAAACCCCTTTGCATGGCAACTGACCGAAGCCGAAGCGGATAACGATCAGGCACCGGTGCAAATGCCGCGTGACTACTCTGAAGGCGCCTCTGGCTTACTGCGTGGTGAACGCGCCGTCCGCGACTAAGCATGATCGGGCACAGTGACGCTGTGCCCGCTGTTTTTGCGAACCCCGGCCGCAAACGGCTGTCTCATTGATTTACTCCCCCCATTTTTGCAGCGAGAGCGTTGTAGCAATGAAAAAACAAGCACGACTGTTAAGCGCATTAGCCTTGAGTATTGGAATGAGTCTTGCCGCTGCGCCCGGCGCGATGGCGACGCTACCTGCACAGATTCAGAGCCAGCCGCTTCCCAGCCTGGCACCGATGCTGGAAAAAGTGTTACCTGCTGTGGTCAGCGTGCACGTTGAAGGCACCCAGTCTGATGCCCAGGCCCAGACACAGGATATTCCCGAGCCGCTTAAGCGTTTCTTTGGCCAGTTGCCCGGTGGTGCCCCAAGCCAGCCTCAACCCTTTGAGGGGCTGGGGTCCGGTGTCATCATTGATGCCGCCAAAGGCTATGTTCTGACCAATAACCACGTGGTCAACGGCGCGGATAAGATCAACGTCCAGCTCGGCGATGGCAGCGAATATGATGCCAAACTGATTGGTCACGATGAGCAGACCGACATTGCTCTGATCCAGATTCAGGGCGCGAAAAACCTGACGCAGATAAAAGTCGCCGATTCGGATCAGCTGAAAGTCGGTGATTTTGCCGTGGCCATCGGCAATCCTTTTGGCCTTGGTCAGACAGCGACCTCCGGAATTATTTCGGCACTGGGCCGCAGCGGCCTGAATCTCGAAGGGCTGGAAAACTTTATCCAGACCGATGCCGCCATTAACCGGGGTAACTCGGGCGGCGCGCTGGTTAATCTGAACGGCGAGCTGATCGGCATTAATACCGCCATTCTGGCCTCCAGTGGCGGCAATATCGGCATTGGCTTTGCGATTCCGAGCGATATGGCCATGAACCTGGCCGAGCAGTTGATTAAGTACGGCGAAGTCAAACGGGGTCAGTTGGGTATCAAAGGTACCGAGATGACCGCGGACATCGCAAAAGCGTTTAACGTTGACGCACAGCGCGGCGCGTTCGTTTCTGAAGTGCTGCCCCAGTCTGCGGCGCAAAAAGCTGGTATCAAGTCAGGCGATATCATTGTTTCGGTCAACGATAAACCGATTACCAGCTTCGCAGAACTGCGGGTGAAGATCGGCACGACGGCACCAGGTGAGAAAGTGAAGCTTGGCCTGCTACGTGAAGGTAAACCGGTGAGTGTTGATGTCACCCTTGAGCAAAGCGCCCAGACGACGGCCAGCGCACAGCTGCTTTCTCCGGCCCTGCAGGGCGCGACTCTGAGCGATGGTCAGACCAAAACCGGTGATAAAGGCGTGAAGATTGATGCCATCGAAAAAGGCACTCCGGCTGAACAGGTCGGCCTGCAAAAAGATGACGTGATCATTGGCGTCAACCGCACGCGAATTCAGAATATTGCCGAAATGCGCAAGGTGCTGGAAGCCAAACCGCCGGTGATGGCGCTGAATGTGGTTCGTGGTGAGGAAAGTATCTATCTGTTATTGAGATAAACCCCGCACGATGGCGGACACAAGCACGTGTGTGTCCGCCGCTCTCATGTTATTCTCCCCAACGTTCTCCCCTGACGTGATTTAACACCATGTTTCTTAAACTCTTGCGTTCAGTGGTGTTGGGACTGATTGTTGCGGGCATCTTGCTCGCAGCGCTGCCCGCACTGCGTTTGGGCGGTGCTGCCCTGTATAGTCAAAATGACAGTAACGATGAAACGCCCTTTGGCTTTAATCAAGGGGTGAGGCGTGCCGTGCCTGCCGTTGTGAATGTTTACAACCGCAGCGCGCATGGGAACAACAACCGCGGTATTACCACGCTGGGCTCTGGCGTGATTATGAATAATCGGGGTTATATCCTGACCAACAAGCACGTTATCAATAATGCCGATCAGATCATCGTCGCTCTACAGGATGGCCGTTTTTTTGAAGCCACGCTGGTGGGTTCAGATGCCATGACCGATTTGGCCGTGCTAAAAATTACCGCGTCAAACCTGCCGGTTATCCCGATTAATCCCAAACGCGTCGCACACATTGGCGATGTGGTGATGGCCATCGGCAACCCCTATAACCTGGGACAAACGGTCACACAGGGCATTATCAGCGCCACGGGCCGCGTTGGACTCAGCTCGTCAGGCCGCCAGAACTTCCTGCAAACGGATGCATCAATCAATCAGGGGAACTCCGGTGGCGCACTGATTAACTCGCTGGGCGAACTCATGGGCATCAATACCCTGACGTTCGATAAGAGCAGCGATGGCGAAACGCCCGAAGGCATTGGTTTTGCTATCCCCACCGCGCTGGCAACCAAAATTATGGATAAGCTCATCCGTGATGGTCGGGTCATTCGCGGCTATATCGGCATTACCGCCCGCGAAGTGCCGCCGCTTCACGGCCAGGGCAACAGTCTCGATCGGGTTCAGGGCATTATCGTCAGCGTGGTGACGCCGGGCGGCCCGGCTGAGAAAGCCGGTATCCAGGCCAATGATGTGCTGCTGAGCGTAGACGGTAAACCGGCGCTCTCCGCACAGGAAACCATGGACCAGGTTGCGGAAATTCGGCCCGGCTCGGTGGTGAATGTGCAGGTGCTGCGTAATGACAAGAAGCTGACCTTCCCGGTGACGATTCAGGAGTTTCCGGACAGCAGTCAGTAGCGGTGAACGCAAACAAGGCCCACTTGAGGCCTTGTTTATCCGCTTAAACGGCGCTGCGCCATTCTGTCAGCACGGCGTCAAGCGTCAGCAGCGGTCTACCGGAAACGCAATCACCTCCGACAGCGACTCTGCCTTCAGCGCCAGCATAATCAACCTGTCCACGCCCAGTGCAACGCCCGAACAGGCCGGCATGCCGTGCTCCAGCGCGGCCAGCAGGTAGTGATCAATCGGATGTTGCGGCAACCCTCGCGCCGCACGCCGACGATTATCCTGCTCAAAGCGTTGGCGCTGTTCACGGCTGTCGGTGAGTTCGCGGAAGCCATTCGCCAGCTCAATGCCCTTGTAATACACCTCAAACCGCTCTGCCACCCGATGATCTTCCGTACTGATCTCCGCTAATGCCGCCTGGCTGGCCGGAAAGTGGTAGATAAAACACGGCTTGTCCTGACCAATCTTCGGTTCCACGCCCAGCATAAACAGCAGCATCAGCAAGGTATCGCGATCCTCTTCCCGACTGGCCAGCTCGCCCTCACCCAGTTTTTCCGCCGCCTCACGCAGCTGCGCTTTGTCGGCAGAAAGCGGGTCCAGCTCAAGGTGACGAATAAAGGCCTGCTGATAAGAGAGCGACTCCGCGCTGTCGCACTCCAGCACCTGCTGCAGCAGATCGTCGACCTCATTCATCAGGCGGTACATATCGTAATGGGGGCGATACCACTCCAGCATGGTGAATTCAGGGTTGTGGTAGCGCCCGGCCTCTTCGTTGCGAAAGCTGCGGCCCATTTGATAGATAGGGCCACTTCCGGCCGCCAGCAGGCGTTTCATGTGGTATTCCGGGCTGGTCATCAGCCAGAGATCGCGGCCTTCAGACAGGCCAGGGCCGACAAAGCGCGTCTGGAATGGCACCAGATGAATGTCTGTAATCGTGGCCTGACTCATCGCGGGCGTGTCGACTTCCAGTACGCCACGATCGGCAAAGAAACGACGCACTTCAGCAATAATGGCTGCGCGTTTAATTAAACTGGCAATCGAAGCGCCAGGTTGCCAGCTTGTCGTTTCACTCATGGTGACGGCTCCTGATACAAATAAGGGAGGGAAGTCTACTCGTAATGTCAGTGGCAAACAATCGTGGCGCAAGCCTGTCCAATAAACTGACCGGCTTCTATAATTAACAGGTTAAATAACAAAGGAATCTTTTTATGTCTCCATGGAAAACATTGGTCGCCAGCCTGAGTGCCTTCCTGTCCGTCGCCTGCACGACCACACCGCCAAAAAACGTTACCGTCGTTGAAAACTTCGACAGTCAGCGTTACCTCGGTCAGTGGTACGAGATAGCCCGGCTGGATCATGGCTTTGAACGCGGCCTCGAACAGGTTACGGCAAATTACAGCCCACGTGAGGATGGCGGCCTGAAAGTCGTTAATCGCGGCTATAACGTTAAAAAGCAGCGCTGGCAGGAGAGCGTGGGTAAAGCCTACTTCACCGGCGATAAACAGCGTGCGGCACTCAAGGTCTCGTTCTTTGGGCCCTTCTACGGTGGCTATAACGTGATAGCGCTGGATCCTGACTACCGTTACGCACTGGTATGCGGGCCTAACCGCCACTATCTGTGGATACTGTCACGGACGCCGCAGTTGGATGAAGGTGTGAAACAAAAGCTGGTGCAGCAGGCACGCCAGGCCGGTTTCCCGGTAGATGAGCTGATTTGGGTGAAACAGGGCTAGAGAAAGGCCGGTACGAAAAACGTTCGTACCGGTTTTACCGTTACTGCGCGCTACGCTGGATTGCATGGCCGCCCGCTTCAACGTCTTCGCCGACGCCGCGCGTGGTGTTGCAGCCAGAAAGCAGTGCAGAGAACATCATCACAGAGAAAATCGCAACAATACTTTTCTTCAACATATCCATATCCTTTTTGGTTGCATTATAGGTACAGCTTTTAAAGCATAGACTGATTATGCAACGTCGCGAGCCTGAGCCGCCGAAAAAAGGAAGGCAGGAATAACTTATTTAGCCGCGCGCGAGATTGCGCCGCCCAGGTGAGATACGTCTTCGCCAAAACCGTGGAAGGTGTTACAGCCGCTTAGTCCAGAAGCCACCAGCAACGCCAAGGCGATAAGTTTTGCTCGTTTTTTCATGGTGAACTCACTCAAAAAAAGGCGCATCACAGGATGCGCCTTTCAGGGTTATTTTACGCGTGACACGTATTCGCCAGAGCGGGTATCAACCTTCACCACCTCGCCAATCTGCACGAACAATGGCACTTTAATGACTGCACCCGTAGACAGCGTTGCTGGCTTACCGCCCGTACCGGCAGTATCACCTTTCAGGCCTGGGTCAGTTTCAATGACTTCCGCTTCAACAAAGTTTGGTGGCTGAACCGCAATCGGTTTATCGTTCCACAAGGTTACGATACACTCCGCGTTGTCCTGCAACCACTTCTGCACTTCATCCAGCACTTTTGCTTCAACCTGGTATTGCTCAAAAGATTCCGGGTGCATGAAGTAGTAGAAATCGCCGTCGTTGTAAGAGTACTGCAGCGTCATATCCTTCACGTCTGCGCCTTCGGCAGAATCAGTTGATTTGAAGGTTTTCTCAACGCGTGAACCGGTCAGCAGACGACGCATTTTTACACGTGCAAACGCCTGACCTTTACCCGGCTTAACGAACTCGCTTGATTCGATGGCATAAGGTTCGCCTTCGAACATGATTTTAAGACCGGGACGGAAATCGTTGCTAAGATAAGTCGCCATAAAGGCCCTCTGTAGATATTAACTGGTAATAGCCAAAAAAATGGCACACATTGTAACCCTAAATTCCCCTTCCAGAGAAGATTGGTTGCAGCAACTTGCTGATGTTGTCACTGATCCTCATGAATTACTGCAACTTTTAGCGCTCGACCATCATCCGGATCTGGCTGCTGGCGGCGACGCACGCCGACTTTTTGCCCTGCGCGTGCCGCGCGCCTTTATCCGGCGAATGAAAAAAGGCGATGCGCAGGATCCCCTTCTACTCCAGGTCCTGACCAGCCGTCAGGAGTTTGTCGACGCGCCAGGTTATAGCACCGATCCGCTGGACGAACAAAATAGCGTCGTGCCGGGATTACTGCATAAATATAAAAACCGTGCATTGCTGCTGGTCAAAGGCGGCTGCGCGGTGAACTGCCGCTACTGCTTCCGCCGTCATTTTCCCTATCAGGATAATCAGGGCAACAAGCGTAACTGGCAGGCCGCGCTGGATTATATTACCGCCCATCCTGAACTGGATGAGATCATCTTTTCGGGTGGCGATCCGTTAATGGCAAAAGATCATGAGCTGGCCTGGCTCATTGACGCGCTGGGCGCTATCCCGCATCTGAAACGGCTACGTATTCACAGTCGACTGCCGGTCGTGATTCCGGATCGCATTACCGAGGCGCTGTGTCAGACGCTGGCGGAAACGCGGCTTCAGGTCTTGATGGTCACCCACATCAACCACGCCCGTGAGATTGATGAGGCGCTTTGTGATGCCATGCTGCGCCTGAAACGTGCTGACGTGACGCTGCTTAATCAGAGCGTACTGCTGCGCGGCGTGAATGATGATGCACAAACCCTGGCGGCGCTGAGCAATGCGCTGTTTGATGCCGGCATTCTGCCCTACTACCTGCATGTGCTGGACAAAGTGCAGGGCGCAGCGCATTTCTTCGTTTCTGATGAAGAAGCCCGGGCGTTGATGCGTAGCCTGCTGCCGCGGGTGTCCGGTTATCTGGTGCCGAAGCTGGCACGTGAGATCGGCGGGGAACCCAGTAAAACCCCGCTGGATCTGCAACTTCGGCAGGAATAAATCACGGGCGGCACACAGCCCGGTAGCCGCAAGCCTCATTTCCGCCGAGCAGCGGGCTGCCAACCCGTTGCACTGGCGGCTAAAAGCCATTGATAAACGCTAAAAAAACGACCGGCACATTGGCCGGTCGTCTCAAAAAATGTTGCCTGTTCAGCGCAGGATCAGTTAGGGCATTTATAGACCTGGCCGGTCATCTTGCTGTCGAGTGGTGCAAAGGCTGAAAGCAGGTTTTGTGTAGGACTGGTTGCGCCATAAATGACGTTTCCGCCCATTTCGGCAGCACGGTTCCGCAGGTCGTTAGCTGCACCGCGCAGCGCGCTGGTTTCGCCACCGGCTCCGCTTAACCAGTTACTTTGCGAGCCGGTCAGGCTGCCCAGAAGCTGACATTGTTTGCCAGGCTGCTGATCGGTAAAGGTGACGCGCTGTCCAGCAGAAGTCAGGTCGGTTGAGCTGCTGCAGCCTGCAAGCAATAACGCACCAGCCGTAAGACCGAGCAAGAGGTTAATACGCATTATAATCCCCATTTATTATCATCAGTGTCGGATGGCAGCGTAGCAGAAAAACACGCATTTTTTCTGAACATTCATTGCCCTAATCCGTGCCAACGTAACCGTTGCGCCCCTACTTATACCCTTTCCTCTGCAAAAGAAAAACCCCCGACCGTTTCCGATCGGGGGTTCTTATGACGCAAGCGTCAGGGGCGATTACATCATGCCGCCCATACCGCCCATGCCACCCATACCGCCAGCGCCTGCACCTAAGTCTGGCGCATCGCCTTTCGGCAGGTCAGTGACCATACATTCGGTGGTGATCATCAGGCCAGCAACCGATGCCGCGTACTGCAGAGCAGAACGGGTCACTTTGGTTGGGTCCAGAATACCGAAGTCGATCATGTTGCCGTATTCTTCAGTCTGCGCGTTGTAACCGTAGTTACCGTCGCCTGCTTTCACGTTGTTCGCCACAACAGAAGGCTCTTCGCCGGCGTTAGAAACGATCTGACGCAGTGGAGATTCCATTGCGCGCAGCGCAACTTTGATACCCACGTTCTGGTCTTCGTTCTGACCACGCAGTTCGGTCAGCTGTGCTGCAACGCGAACCAGCGCCACACCACCACCTGCAACCACGCCTTCTTCAACCGCAGCACGGGTTGCGTGCAGGGCATCTTCAACGCGTGCTTTTTTCTCTTTCATTTCAACTTCAGTTGCTGCGCCCACTTTCAGAACGGCAACGCCGCCTGCCAGTTTCGCTACGCGCTCCTGCAGTTTTTCTTTGTCGTAGTCAGAGGTGGCTTCTTCAATCTGCTGACGAATCTGAGTGACACGACCCTGAATAGTGGTTTCTTCACCCACGCCATCGATGATGGTGGTGGTGTCTTTGTTGATCACGACACGCTTCGCCTGGCCCAGATCTTCCAGTGCTGCTTTTTCCAGCTCCATACCGATCTCTTCAGAGATCACGGTACCGCCGGTCAGGATAGCGATATCCTGCAGCATGGCTTTACGGCGGTCGCCGAAGCCCGGTGCTTTAACCGCAGCCACTTTCACGATGCCGCGCATGGTGTTCACCACCAGCGTCGCCAGCGCTTCGCCTTCTACGTCTTCCGCGATGATCAGCAGTGGTTTGCCTGCTTTCGCAACGGCTTCCAGCACTGGCAGCATTTCACGGATGTTAGAAATCTTCTTGTCAGCCAGCAGGATGAATGGGGTTTCCAGCTCAACAGCACCTGTTTCTGGCTTGTTGATGAAGTACGGAGACAGGTAGCCACGGTCGAACTGCATACCTTCAACCACGTCCAGCTCGTCCTGCAGGCCGGTGCCTTCTTCAACGGTGATGACGCCTTCTTTGCCCACTTTTTCCATCGCCTGAGCGATCAGGGTACCGACGGTTTCATCAGAGTTAGCAGAGATAGTCCCTACCTGAGCGATAGCTTTAGAGTCTGAGCAAGGAACAGACAGTTTTTTCAGCTCTTCAACCGCAGCGATGACCGCCTGGTCGATACCGCGCTTCAGATCCATCGGGTTCATGCCCGCTGCAACGGCTTTCAGGCCTTCGGTGATGATGGACTGCGCCAGCACGGTTGCCGTGGTGGTACCGTCGCCTGCCGCGTCGTTCGCTTTAGAGGCAACTTCTTTCACCATCTGTGCGCCCATGTTTTCGAACTTGTCTTCCAGCTCGATTTCACGCGCAACAGAAACACCATCTTTAGTGATGGTCGGTGCACCAAAAGATTTATCCAGAACCACGTTACGGCCTTTCGGGCCCAGGGTAACTTTTACTGCATCTGCCAGTACGTTCACGCCACGCAACATTTTTACGCGTGCGTCATTACCGAATTTTACGTCTTTAGCTGCCATTTCAAATTTCCCTTAAATTCGTTTCGTTCAGTGAATTACGCGTAAAACTTACGCTTCAACAATCGCCAGAATGTCGCTTTCAGAGATGATCAGGACTTCTTCGTTGTCGATTTTTTCAGTTTTGGCACCGTAGCCTTCGCTGAAGATCACGACGTCACCAACTTGTACGTCCAGCGGCTTCACTTCGCCACTCTCAAGGATACGGCCTTTGCCCACAGCCAGGACTTCACCACGCGTGGATTTGCCTGCTGCAGAACCGGTCAGCACAATGCCACCCGCTGACTTAGCTTCAACTTCTTTACGCTTCACGATGACACGATCGTGTAATGGACGAATTTTCATTTGATAGCTCTCCTTTGAGAAGTCCAATCATTCATTTTTGGGTTGAATACCGGGCTGTGTGGCTTCCGGCCTCGTGACCAGAGAGATAGGGCCGCGACCTGACACTTTCAAGGGGGCAACCCACAAATTTTTTTAGTCTGATGATGCAACTGATGACTTTTTAGACAAACCGCGCGGACGGGTCAGAAGACAAACAAAAAGCGCGACCTGATGTCGCGCTAAGAGGATGAGATTAACGATCTTTTGGATCGTCATGATGTTCAAGGCGATCGCTGTCTTTGCGTTCGAACTCGCCATCCATTGTATAACCGCTATCCGGGCCTGCACCCGGCCCCCGCCAGACGCGCAGATGCGGCATCAGTTTTAAGGTCAGGTGTTTTTGCACCGGTGGCAGTAAGAGCAGCAGGCCCAGCATGTCGGTAAAGAAACCCGGCAGCAGCAGCAGGAAACCGGCAATGATCAGCGAAACGCTTTTTACCATTTCCTGCGCCGGGCTTTCGTTACGAGCCAGCTTCTCCTGCATCAGTATAAAGTTTTTCATGCCCTGATTTTTTACCAAAGACACGCCGATGCAGGAGGTGAAAACCACCAGCAGCATGGTGAGCAGCACGCCAAGGACGTGTGCAACCTGAATGAAAAGCGAGATCTCAATCCAGGCCAGTACGAAAAAGATCACTAACGGTAACCAGCGCACCGGATTCTCCTGTGAGTCAGGCTGCCCGGCTGATGACCCGGCAGCGTAAAAATGATGATAACAAGATACAGAGATGGTCATTCAGGCCGCCCATTTCAACCGTGCCAGGCAAATTTTTGCTGCAGGGTTAAATTTGTGAGCAATTTCACATATTGTTAACGTCATAAGGCCAGTAAGGTGATCTCTGTTCGCGCTTTAGGGCTGGGTCAGAATAGGATCGTGCTCACCCGCCTGAATACGGATAAAATAGCGGTTCTGGCGCTTCCCCACAAAACAAACACATCATCTGCGATGGTTAGCAGTGACAACAAGAAGGTTATCATGGCGAACAACATTCGTATCGAAGAAGACCTGTTAGGCATGCGCGAAGTTCCGGCGGATGCTTATTATGGCGTTCATACTTTGCGTGCGATTGAAAACTTTTACATCAGCAACAGCAAAATCAGTGATATTCCTGAGTTTGTGCGCGGCATGGTGATGGTAAAAAAAGCGGCGGCGATGGCCAATAAAGAGCTGCAAACGTTGCCGCGTGACATCGCCAATACCATTATTCAGGCCTGCGATGAAGTGCTGAACAAAGGTCGCTGCATGGATCAGTTCCCGGTCGATGTGTATCAAGGCGGCGCGGGCACCTCGGTCAACATGAATACCAATGAGGTGCTGGCCAATATTGGTCTGGAGCTGATGGGACATCAGAAAGGCGAATACCAGTATCTGAATCCCAACGACCACGTGAATAAATGCCAGTCCACCAACGATGCTTACCCGACCGGCTTTCGCATCGCCGTTTACAGCTCGCTGTTGAAACTGCTCGACGGCATCAGCCAGTTAGCCGAAGGTTTCCAGCGTAAAGCTGACGAATTCCAGACGATTTTAAAAATGGGCCGTACTCAGCTGCAGGATGCGGTGCCGATGACGCTGGGTCAGGAATTCCATGCGTTTAGCGTGCTGCTCAATGAAGAGACGAAAAGCATTTTGCGCACTGGCGAACTGCTGCTGGAAGTTAACCTGGGCGCGACCGCTATTGGTACTCGCCTGAATACGCCGGATGGCTACCAACACTTAGCCGTTCAGAAACTGGCAGAAGTCAGTAACCTGGCGGTGGTGCCAGCCGAAGATCTGATCGAGGCCACCTCCGACTGCGGCGCCTATGTTATGGTGCACTCTTCGCTGAAGCGTCTGGCCGTGAAGCTTTCTAAAATTTGTAACGACCTTCGCCTGCTCTCGTCGGGTCCGCGTGCCGGCCTGAACGAAATTAACCTGCCAGAATTGCAGGCCGGCTCCTCAATCATGCCTGCCAAAGTGAATCCGGTAGTGCCTGAGGTGGTAAACCAGGTGTGCTTCAAAGTGATTGGCAACGATACCACGGTCACCATGGCGTCCGAGGCCGGGCAGCTGCAGCTTAACGTTATGGAACCGGTGATTGGCCAGGCGCTGTTTGAGTCGGTCAGCATCCTGACTAACGCTTGCTACAACCTGCTGGAAAAATGCGTTAACGGCATCACAGCCAACAAAGCGGTCTGTGAAGCTTATGTGTTTAACTCCATTGGCATCGTCACTTACCTGAACCCCTACATTGGGCACCATAATGGCGATATCGTCGGTAAAATTTGTGCCGAAACCGGTAAAAGCGTTCGCGAAGTGGTGCTTGAGCGCGGCCTGCTCACCGAAAGCGAGCTGGACGATATTTTCTCTGTGCAAAATCTGATGTATCCGGTTTATAAAGCCAAACGTTACACCGACGAAAACGAACAGTAAGGCTTAATTGTACTTACTGATGTAAAAGGCACATCGTAATCAAAACGATGTGCCTTTTTGTTTGTTAAAAGGATGAGTTTGCTTACCGGCTAATCCTGTTTGAGGAAGTGACAGATGTTCCTGATTGAGCTGTTTATCGTGTTGATGGCGATCTGGCTGGGCGCACGCCTGGGCGGCATCGGCATAGGTTTCGCAGGCGGCACAGGCGTCCTGATCCTGACGCTGGGCTTTGGCATGAAGCCCGGTGCGATCCCTTTTGATGTGATCGAAATCATCATGGCCGTGATCGCCGCGATTGCCGCCATGCAGGTGGCGGGCGGCATGGATTATCTGGTCAGCCTTGCCGAACGTTTGCTGCGTCGTCATCCACGTTATGTCACTTTCCTTGCGCCGCTGGTGACCTACATGATGACCCTGCTGGCGGGTACCGGCCACACCGCCTTCTCCACCTTGCCGGTCATTGCTGAAGTGGCGAAAGAGCAAGGCGTCCGGCCTTCCCGCCCGTTATCGATTGCGGTTGTCGCCTCTCAGGTCGCCATTACCGCCTCTCCCATTTCGGCAGCGGTGGTGTTCTTTGCCACGCTGCTGGAACCGCGCGGGGTGAGCTATATCATGCTGCTGGCGATTGCCATTCCGGCCACCATGGTGGGGCTGTTTCTTGCCGCCCTGGTGACCAATTTTCTGGGTAAAGAGCTAAAAGATGATGAGGTTTATCAGGCAAGGCTGGCGAAAGGTGAAGTGACGCTACGCGGCGAGACGGTTTATCAAACTCAACCCGGTGCTAAAAAATCGGTACTGCTGTTCCTGGCCGGTATTGCCGCCGTGGTGATTTACGCCACCGCCACCAGCGAAAGCGTCAACCTGATCGCTAACCCACCGCTGCCGCGCAATGAGGCGATCGTCGTGTTTATGCTCACTATTGCCACGCTGATCAGTCTGACCTGCAAAATTGATACCGGTGCTATCCTCAGCGCCAGCACATTCAAGTCTGGCATGAGCGCCTGCATCTGTGTGATGGGCGTGGCCTGGCTGGGCGACACCTTTGTAAAAGCCCATCTGGCTGATATCCAGATGCTGGCGGGCGATACCTTAAAAACCTATCCGTGGATGCTGGCGCTGGTGCTGTTCTTCTCTTCCATGCTGCTTTATTCCCAGGCCGCCACCGCCAAAGCCCTGCTGCCTGCCGCGTTAGCGCTTGGCGTAACGCCACTGACAGCCATCGCTTCATTTGCCGCCGTGTCTGCGCTGTTTGTTTTACCGACCTATCCCACTCTGTTAGCCGCCGTGGAGATGGACGATACGGGTTCGACCCGAATCGGTAAGTTTGTCTTCAACCATGCCTTTATTATTCCTGGCGTCCTTGCTATCACCTTGTCTGTCATGTTCGGCTTTATTTTTGGTGGGCTGCTACTGTAACTCCAGCCGGGCAGGGAACGTGCTACTATCGGCGTTATTTTCAACAGGATCGTTACGATGAACGCCGTTATCATCCTCTGTACTGCGCCAGACCAGGCCTGTGCGCAACAGCTTGCCGCACAGGCGCTGCAGGCCAGGCTGGCCGCCTGTGTCACCCTCTTGCCGGGTGCAACGTCATATTATGTCTGGCAGGGCCAACTGGCGCAGTCCAGCGAAGTTCAGATGTTACTCAAATGCGACACAGCCCATCAGCAGGCCTTGATCGAACTGCTTAAGCTCGCGCATCCTTACGATGTACCAGAACTGCTGGTACTTCCGGTTCAACATGGAGACAGTGAATACTTGTCATGGCTGCACGCATCTCTCGCTTAATCACACTGGTACTGGCGCTGTTTATCTGCCTGCAGGCGCAGGCTGCCTTATTTTCCCCCAAAACCACCAGCCGCTTTTTGCCCGTTGACCAGGCTTTTGCCTTTGATTTCGATCAGCAAGGCTCGCAGCTTAACCTGCACTGGAAAGTCAAAGAGGGCTATTACCTTTACCGCCAACAGATTAAGGTCGTGCCCCATGATGCACGTATTGCGCCGTTAGCCCTGCCTGCGGGCCAGCCGCATGAAGATGAATTTTTTGGTAAAAGCGAGATTTACCCGCAGGATCTCAGCGTGCCCATCATACTGCAGCAGGCCGCGAAAGGAGCGACCCTTAGCGTAAGTTATCAAGGCTGTGCCGCCGCCGGCTTCTGTTATCCACCGGAAACCCGCAGCATCCCCCTTTCCCCGGTAGCCGCCACAATGTCCCCGCCAGCCGTTGCGCCTGCCAGCGCCAATCCTCTGCCCTTTTCGCCGTTGTGGGCGCTGCTGATTGGCATCGGTGTGGCCTTCACGCCATGTGTATTACCGATGTATCCGCTGATCTCTGGCATTATCCTTGGCGGTAAGCGTAACTATTCACTGGGCAGGCTGTTTGCGCTGGCCATGGTCTATGTACAGGGAATGGCGCTCACTTATACCTTACTGGGCGTGATTGTGGCGGCGGCGGGCCTGCGCTTTCAGGCGGCGTTGCAGCATCCTTATGTGCTTATTGGCTTATCGGCGCTGTTTATCCTGTTAGCCCTGTCGATGTTTGGCCTGTTTTCGCTACAGCTTCCCGCCAGCGTGCAAACGCGTCTGGCACTGTGGAGCAATCGTCAGCAAGGCGGCTCACTGCCGGGCGTTTTCCTGATGGGCGCGCTGGCAGGCCTAATCTGCTCGCCCTGCACCAGTGCGCCACTCAGCGCAATTCTGCTTTATATCGCGCAGAGCGGAAACCTGCTGGCCGGTGCCGGTACGCTGTGGCTCTATGCCGTCGGGATGGGATTGCCACTGATTGCCGTTACCCTGTTTGGCAACCGCTTTCTCCCTAGAAGCGGTCCCTGGATGCAGACCGTCAAAGAAGGGTTTGGTTTTGTTATTCTCGCGCTGCCGGTCTTCCTGCTGGAGCGGATACTGGGCGATCTGTGGGGCATGCGTTTGTGGAGCCTTTTGGCCGTGGCATTCTTTGCCTGGGCATTCAGCGCGAGCTTACGCGCCAGCGGCGGCAAATGGCGCGTGATGCAAATTATGATGCTGGTCGCCGCCCTGATCAGCGCCCGCCCGTTGCAGGACTGGGCCTTTGGCAGCGGCGCGCCGCAGCAAAACATCGTGCACCTTCCCTTTCAGCCTGTTCAAACCCTTGAACAGGTAGACCAGGCCCTGCAGCAGGCTCAGGGCCGTATCACCATGGTGGATCTCTATGCGGACTGGTGCGTGGCCTGTAAAGAGTTTGAAAAATATACTTTTAGCGACAGCGCGGTACGTGACAGCCTGAACAATGTGCAGCTGTTGCAGGCTAACGTCACGGCGAACACGGCCACCGATAATGCGCTGTTGCAGCATTTGCACGTGCTCGGGTTACCCACGATTTTGTTCTTTGATGCGACAGGAAAAGAGATCCCGGAATCGCGTATTACCGGCTTCCTGAAGGCGAATGATTTCCGCGCGCATTTGCAGAAATTGCATGAGTAAACAACACTGGAACCAGGACACAGTCTGCTGAACAAAACAGGCTTGCACACCAGAGGAGAACGATTTGCAACGTGAACAGATACTTGACCATGCGTTAAACGTACTGGAACAAAACGGTCTGGCGGCGACCTCATCGCTGGCAATCCTGGCCGATGATATGCAGCTCAGCCTGCCACAGCTTGAACAGTTTTGGCCCGATCGTGACGCGCTGCTCTACGATGCACTGCAGTTTCACGCCCAGCAGATTGAACAGTGGCGCCATGACATTCTGCAGAACGACGCTCTGCGTCCTGATCAGAAGCTGATGGCACGCTATGAAGGATTGAACGAACAGGTCAATAAGGGCCGCTTTCCCGGTTGCCTGTTTATCGCCGCCTGCAGTTTTTATCCCCAGCCCGATCATCCCATCCATCAGTTGGCAGAAAAGCAGAAGCGCGCCTCATGGCAATTTACGCATACCATCTTAACCTCGCTTGGTCTGGATAACCCCAGTATGGTTGCCGATCAAATGGAACTGATACTGGAAGGCTGCCTGAGCAAACTGCTGGTTAAACGCAACGTGCAGGACGTTGATGTGGCGAAACGCCTGGCGGAAGACGTATTGAGTATCGCCCTCTGCCGTAAAAACGGCGCACTGGCCTGAGTTTCATCGTCTTTGACTGAAATTCAGGCAATCAGTCACGTTTTGCGTGGTTTTTTTATCAAAGCCGTTGACGGCCTGCGGCCTTTACGGTTTAATGCGCCCCGTTGCCCGAATAGCTCAGTCGGTAGAGCAGGGGATTGAAAATCCCCGTGTCCCTGGTTCGATTCCGGGTTCGGGCACCACTCTTCAGAGCCTGTTCGTTAAGAGATGAGATCCTTAACGGGCAAGACAGAGATCCCTTTTCGTCATCGTGCAGGATGAGTCACATTCGTTCTGCACCTGAAGATTATGGGATTAAGAATCCGGATGATGCTAGTAACATCATCCGGATTTCTCACATCCCTAGTATTTCAATTACAGGTTTTTACCTTTTCACAAGGTTTGTGTCAACGATCTGTAAATGAAACCGCGCTAATTTTTCCTCCACTGATATCAATCCGTTAGAAATTTGACTTAGGAATAGTCCTAGAGCATAAATGCGCTTTCAAGATTTCTTCGGAGATGATCCATATTCGCTTCTACGTACTCCAGAGTAACCGCAACACTTGAATGCCCCAGCAACATTTTCACGTCATTCAGGCTTCGTTCCGGTGTTTTCATCAGGTCTGTAGCGATAGTATGTCTGAAACGGTGCGGGCTGATATCACACTGACACTCGCGTGAAAGCCGCCTGAAAAACGCCCGCATTGGAGGGTGATCCATGTTACCGCCCATGACGTTTTTCTTTTTTAAGCGACTGAAACGGTTGATATTAAACAGTTGATCCTTCGGCCTTGCGCCCATTTGTTTAGCCTGACGGTACAGATCTTCAAGGCGAGGCCTCAGCTTGTCAGTGACAGGCACCCGGTGTTCACGATGATTTTTTGAGCCTTCAGGTCTCAGCTCAATAACACCCTGTTTAAGATCCACATCGCACAGCCTTATATGCAGCAGCTGGTTCTGACGCATGCCTGTAAACTTTAGCGTTTCAATCACTGTCATCCAGAACCATGCGGGTTCAAGCGCGTTCGGCCGGGGATCATGAATACCGATTTGCTCCTGTTCAATTTTTCGATGCATTACGAGATCAATTTTCTTCATTTGTTCCCGGGTAAGCGTTTTCTTTCGTTTACGGTCTGGCTTAACGACCACGCCATTGAACGGATTGTCCCGGGCAGTAACGAGAGAGTGCGTTATGGCGTGGTTAAATAGCGCTCTCATATGTGCAACTTTATTATTCCATGTCCGTTTACTGCAGTTTTGTTCGTTCAAAACGTGACGTCGCCATTTAAGAACATCAAGGCGACATATACTTTCTGGCAATATTTTACCTTCACTGAATTCTGTGAAAGTTTTTACAACCTTTCTGTAGCTCCATTCACTGGCTGGACGGAGAACCTTACTGAAAAAATAGTCGTTCAGAATGTCATCGAAGGTCGTTTTTTCAGACATGGTAACCTCGTATTTTATTAACCCTGTAATTACTCTTTTTTGGGAAAGAGCCATTTGCTGTCTGAAAGACAGCTTCCTTTCTTTAAAATAATGTCAGACTTAATCATGTAGCCCGACAGTTTGGTGAACTGACCGCGTTTATCCGGCGAGTCATATTTATGGTAAGAGTAAAGACCCTTACCATTTCGTGAGTGATGAAGGCTCAGTGATTCAAAGTTTTTCTGCAGCTTGTTTTTTTCGTATTTATTATCTGGCTGCGAGGAAATAAACCGGAAAAACACATCGGGCGATATCATAAAAATAAAACCGGACAGTACATGCAGAAGACTGTCGGACTCATTAACGGTAACTTTTCCTGACTCCACGCTCTCCCGCAGCCAGTCCAGAAAAACGTTGCCCTCAGAGGGTTCACTGTCACCAGCCGGCTTTCCGTCTTCCGTTTGCTCCTGCTTCGTTGACTCAGCAATTTGTAAGGCTGATAAGACGGGTGCCTCCCCTTTAGCCATCAGGTCCAGTACCGAAAGTAAATCCACTTCCTGTTTAATTTCTGAATCTTCCTTTTCATTTTTACTCTCTGAACCATACTCAGTGGCTTCGCTCCCGCCGAGGGCAGACTGCAGTGCGGAGCTCAGTACCGGTAACTCTGGTTTTTCTGTTCCGGGACTGGCCTCCTCTCCGGTTGCCTGTGTGGAAGTATACGCTGCCGCTTCGCTTTCAATTGGCTCTGAAACATTTGCTGGAATGATGTGACTCGACAAAAGGACAGGTGCGTTATCTGCTAATTTTGGGGCATTATCAGCATGTTGCATTTCCGGCGTCGGGTTTACAGAAGGCGTGCCAGTAATATCTGAAAGACCACCTGTTTCCAGACCTGCCCCCTCCCGCGCCTGCATGATGATGCTGTAAAGCACTCCGGCACCGGCGCGCTCACCCGAGAGAAACTGAAGAAGGCAGCGTGACGCTTCCGGCCACTGGTGAAGCCACAGCATGCCGGTCTCAGGCAGCAGCTTTGCCGCCATGTACTGACCTGTCAGGGCCGGAGCCCGGGCATTCTTTGCGGGCCGGACCCGCCACGGGCCGTCCGGCGTGTGCAGCCCCGGATACCAGATTTTTCCGGACTGCGTCGCGCCTTCCACCTGCGTCAGCCAGGGCAGATGATGAAACAGGCCTGCCCAGAATACCGCACAGATCCAGCCCGGGGCTTGTGCTGACTGCTCTTCAGGTGTGGCGCCTGGCGGCAGCATCATTCCCCTGACGAGCCTGACTGCCCGGACGGCCACGCCGAGGCTGAGGTCACCAAATCCCCCCGGTGACGAATAGGCACCCTTCCATGCGGCCGGGCAGTCCTGCACACGCTCAAGCATCGTCTGCGCAGGTCCCAGCCACCATGCCCCGGTGACGGACTGCGAAAGAGGACTGTTATCTGCCAGCATTCTGACAAACCTGCGTCGCTCCTCCGTCTGCAAAAGCGTACTGCCCTCCAGAACCGGACGAAACGCCACTTCTCTGACGACCGTATCCGCCGGCTGCCCTGTATGCCTGTTGTTTCCCCGCCCCGTCAGCCACTTCATCACCCGTTCCATCGACACCCGCTCTTTATCTGAAATGACGTAACGCTAAGAGACGGGGCGACATTTGCAACGTTAATCCTGGATTTAGTGCAGAGAGATATTCTGCTTGCGTTAATTTTCAGGAACGGATTCAGGATTAACGGCGGACGGCTTTAACGTCCCGTGCTTTTCTTGCGCAACCTTCCTTTAATTAAACTGAACACACTCATGCAGCAACGTCTGGTAGCGCTGTACCTTCTGCTGTGGCTGACGCTGTCCGGCAGCATCAGCCTTTTTATTTCATCCGGCTGTGGCGCATTCTTTTTTATGTGGCTGCTTACGGCACTCTCTCCGTTTCTGCTCAGCCCCCTCGACTGGCTGACCCGTCAGCTGCTCAGGAAGCCCTGCATGCTTAGCCGCAGAAAACGCATCACCGTTCATCTGTCACCCTGTCAGCCAACCGTCGGACTCACGCCTGAGCGCGTGAGCTGGTTCTGGTCGGGGGTGTTTGAGTCAACGGAAGCCGCCTTAGCCGGGGGAAAAACCGTTGTTGTTGCTTCGCACCTTCTGACGCCTGCCCGTGCGGCCAGGCTCAGGACATACCTGAAGGTGCGGGGCTGGTCTTACCGCAGCAGGCTTACCAGCGTCCCTTTCCGGGATTCAGCCCGCGCGCTGATGCAGCTGGAAATCCTTTTCCGGCAGTGGCACTGGCGCTGTCCGTCCAGGACCCGGTGGCCGGTGATGCTGCTGAAAAAAACTTCTGAACCGGAAAAATAATTTCGGGTGTTAAGTCACGATGGCAATGTTCACACTGATTACATACATGTATTCGATCTGAACGATCGAAATATCGCGTTATACAAGGCACGGTTTTGCCAGGTACTGTATTCACACCGAATACAGAAAAGATTAACAAAATATTTTCTCATTCAGCCAACACCAGGGCCTTTATGAAACGAATGAACCTGACAGAAATTCTGTCCCGCGTCGCCTTAGAGCAGACCGATGAGCAGAGGCAGCTGCTTGAGCAGTTTGCGGAAGGGAAGAAAACCGTAAGTCCGCCAGTGACCATTCGTTTCCGGCCGGCATCAAGAGAATTTTTGAATCAGGTATCACACAAGCTCGGCATCTCCGTTTCGGAGCTGGTTAATGTGATTGTTGAGGGCGTCATGACAGAAACCACAGCACCCCGAAAAGCCTCGGTAAACCGCGTTTATGAGCGCTTCTGGCACCTGATGGACCGCCACAGCCTTGATGTGGCTCAGGTGGCCACACTGCTCTCTGACCTGAACATCGGCATGAGTGTGCTTGAGAACCGGGAGCGCACGCTTGATCACCTTACCCTGCCTGTGCTGGAGCAGCTTGCGTCATGGTTCGGCGTTCAGTCCGGCTGGCTCGCCGGAAAAGACATCCTTCCGGTTCCGTCCGTGGTACTGCGTGACTTCTGGCAGGCAGCTGAATGCCTTCTGCCGCATAAAGGTACAGTGATTAACTCCTTACATTTTTACAGACGTCAGCATAATGAAGGTGATCCAGCGCTAAATTTCAGCCACGAGATGGTAATCACAGCGACCCGGGATAAATATATCAATGGCGTGTCCTTTGAAAGTAATTATTTAACCGGCGTGGTCCCTCTTAATGTCAACAATGAATCAGAAACAAACGCTTTTCTTTCTTTCTGTGAATTACTGCGGTTAAAAGGAAGGGTTGCTCAAATTTCTTTTCGCAAATTACCGGACAGGTTATTTGACAGTCTGAGAGAGGGCTCTGAGTTGCCGTTTTCGGTCTCATCCGTCACTGATGAAAGAATTATAGGTAAGCTCAGCCCAGGACATAATTTCATGTGGAGCGAGGAGGAACGGATACCTTTCCTAAATCCGGCATTTCATATTACGCCTGAATGGGAAGACTATCTGAAAGAAGTCATAAGTTTCGGTTAACCGTATTTAAATAACAAAAAACCGGGCTGTTTATTTTATTGGTGCGTCAGCACCAGGGAAACCCCTTTGTCAAAAACAAGAAAAGGAAATAAATGATGAAAGCAAAACTGTTAACCCGCAGCATCACTCTGGCATTACTGGCTTCAGCCGTGCCGTCAGTGAATGCTGCAACAACCTGGACCGAAGCGCGTAACGACGCCATGGGGGGAACCGGCGTGGCATCTTCCGGTTATCTTGCCGCTGCGCTTGCCAATCCCGCGCTGATGACCCGACACGATGCCGGTGACGACGTCGGGCTTATCCTGCCGGGCGTGGGGGCACAAATCAGCGATCCGGATAACCTGCGTGACGGACTTGACAGGGTAAAAAGCACTTTTGACGACTTCCGCGATTCTGCGGGCACCGGCAACAGCTCACGACAGGCGGCCGCGCTGAAACAGGCCCTGCAGGACGTCGACGGCGACAGCGGGCATGCCAGTGCCGGGCTTTCTGCGGTGATTGCCATTCCCAATGACACCCTCCCTTTCGCCTTTGTGGCTAAAGGCTGGGGACAGGCGAAGGTCCGCACCGATATCACACAGCGTGACCTGGCGTATCTCGATGCGGCACAGAGCGGCATTTTCTCGCCGACTCAGACGGATATTGACCAGATGACCTCCCGGGCGCAGGGCGTCGCCGCACTGGTCACGGAATACGGTATCGCCGCAGCGCATCAGTTTACCCTGGCTGACACGCCGGTTTCTGTCGGTATCACGCCAAAGGTCCAGCGCGTGGATACCTGGAACTACAACGTTTCCGTCGGTAACTACAGCGCGTCAGATTTTCGCAGCGGCGACTGGAAGCGTTCCGAAAGCGGCGCAAACGTCGATGTCGGCTTTGCGGCTCAGCTGACGCCCGAGTGGACCGTCGGACTGACTGGACAGAACCTGGTGGCGCGTAACATCAGTACACGTGAAATCAACGGCATCACAGACACGTTCCAGATCCGCCCGCAGGCGACTGCAGGCACGGCATGGAGCAACGGTTTTGTCACGCTGGCCACAGACGTTGACCTGACACCGGCCAGCGGTTTTGCCTCTGATGAAAAAGCGCAGTTTGCCGGCGTTGGCGCCGAGCTGAACGCATGGAACTGGGCGCAGCTGCGTGCCGGTTATCGCGCAGACATGCGCAACAGCGATCGCAACATGTTTACCGCCGGTGTGGGGATTTCACCCTTCAACGTCGTGCATCTCGACCTGACCGGCATGGCCGGCACAGACCGCAGCTACGGCGCTGCCGCGCAGCTTTCATTCACTTTCTGATGATGAACAACGCGGGCTGCCGGGTGCAGCCCGCCCCTGAACCGGAGAATACCATGTCCAAAAAAGCCCTAAATCTGTCTGCCATTGTGCTGGCGACCACGCTTACAGGTTGCAGCAGCTTCATGAGCGGTATCGGCCAGTTTGGTTCGCTGAATGACGGCCATCCAATGCCTTCAGACGTAAAAGACCAGACAATAGCGGAAAAACGTAATCAGGTGAGTGATGCCTTCGGCCCCATTGCCATACCGGCCGATACCGTGGCGATGCGTCTGAAAGAAAAGTTTGGCTTCGTATCAGACGGGGATGTGGCTGCCGCACGCAACAGCGGCCAGGGGAATGCGGGCTGGTCAGCCTCAGCCATTTCAGAGGGCACCAGCTGGTCGGCAGAGCCCGGCAGTTATTACAGAATGTCCAGGAACTGGGCCGGAAATGACAGGCTGACGATTGAGGTTCGACGGGCGTTCAAAGGCACGGGGGCCACCGGCAACAAAGCCGGGAGCTTTGTTGTATCAACGTATATCTCATCCGATCCGAAGCACGTTACTGACGCCTGGGTGAAACGTCTCTTTAGCCAGATTCATGCGGCTGCATGCGGTAAATCTGATTAGTTAACTCATATGGCACCGAATGTGACGGTGCCATAATTATTATCGCCTTAAGTAGGGATCGTTGCAATGAGCAGCGCTTTCAGCATTAAGCTATTCAGTTTTGATGACGGAAGTGTTGTTGATCTCGTCTGACTAGCGTTAAAAAACCAAAAGTCTAATTCTTCATCATCATCTTTAGCATACCAAGAAAGCGTATGTCGTTCTTGAGTAATCTCCTTTCCATCTAGCACAAAGAAAACTCTATAATTTAATATCGTTTGATTGTCGCCGTCAGGCCGAAATGCATCAGGTTCAAAAACCAAATTCATGTTGCCGCATGTTGAATTAATACATACTTGTTGTGCTGTAAAACTGAAAGAATAATTTGATTTTGTTTTGCAATCTATTTTTTTACTCTCATCAACAACTAAGTTAAAACCCATAAATTTATATTCATTCAATTCTTTTTTGAGGAAACTTATCAATAAGCCTTCTCTGTACTTAAGCTTGAATTTCCTTTCCATTGTTTCCTTACGCATAGAAAGTGCAATTTCTAGTTGCTCGTTGAAACAGTGCCGTTGCATTTGAGATTTATTGTTCATTCATCTTAATTCCAAAAAATTTATCGTTTTTGTAGGGTGCTAAGAGCCGCATCAAGAGATACAATTGATTCAACTATGGTCCTTACTGCAACACGATCGAATTCATGATCTCGTTGTGAGTCATGAACACCACTATTGAGATATCCCCATTCAATACTTGCACCACTAACACTCAATAATTTTATTAAAGCTGTTGAAGCTTCCTGAGCACCTTCGTACTGCTCCCCAAGACGGCTTATAGCCTTACTCAATTTGCTACATTTATTATTTAATTCCCAAGGTGAGCGAGGCCCACTAAGCTTCAACTCAATACGTCCGTCACCGCGCCTTCCCATCCATGTCCATAAACGATCCGTCAGGCTTTCGAGAGCGGGACGAGCATGTCTTAACGCATCACGTTTTTCTTCAGCGTTTAACGCTTGCTGTGCAAGAAGTACATAATTTTTAGTTGGTGGGTCGCTATCTACACGCAGTTCATTTCCTCCATGGTGTGGAAGAAATTTATAACGCTTAATGCTACCTGCACGACTTGCACCAAGTTCCTGCTGGATACGATGTATGAATTCTTCGGCGTGAGAAGTCAGAATTATTTGTTTACCATCCAGTAATCCATCCTCAAAGAACGTTCGCCATATACCGTCGCGATGTTCATCGTCGATTGCGTTGACAACGTCATCAAAAATGACTGCCGGGCAACCCTGAACGATATTTTTTGCGAGCAGAATTGCAAGGCCTAAGCATTTGATATGCCCTTCGCTGAAGATTAACAATGCGTCATAACGCACACCCGGTTCGCCTGCAAACTCTACTTCAATTTTACTGTTCTCAACTAAGGGGAGCCATAATTTGTGTAAAAGGTCGCTTTTAGGGTCATTTCGGTTGAATGAGTTGTAAAGTTTGCAGGCTTCATCTCCCAAGCCTTGTAAAAGCAGACTGGGCAATTCTTTTAGATAACTATGTATCTCTGGCAAGAAAGCATCATAAGCGGCTTTTATTCTTTGGTGATGTGCCACTATGGGAACTTCGGCATTAGTGGCTTGAATCAGAGGCCCGTTAGCTTCATCGAATTGATTTATGGTTTGCTGGGCTTCATTCAGCTCTTTATCAGCTTGGTGGCGTAATGTCTTTAAACGTTCTATTTCCAGCTGATACTTATTCAATCTATCACGCTCTTGAGTCATCAATACTCTTTGAGCCAGTACTTCTTGGGATTTTTTATCTAATTCCTCAATAAATAATGCGATTTTAAGAAGAGAGTTCCAGTTTTTTCTCCCATTATCAATCCATTCGGAAAGCCATATACCTAATGAATTCGATGGTATTTGGGGTAATTTTGAGCTAGCAAGTAGATCAGGACAAACAATCGAAGCTGTGGTAACGACCCGGCACATTTCATCCCATATCAAGCGAACAGATTCTCCAAGAGCATTACGATTGAAGATTTCTGTTTGCTGAAGCATCGCAAGTTGCGAAAGTTCTTCCAAACCAGTTCGAGCTCTAGCAAAAGGATCATGATTTACTGCATTTAATTCAGTACCGCATGCTGGGCAGGCGTTCGCTCCTTCAGCCAGAGCCTGGACGGCCTCAAATAATTTTGCATATGATACATCCGTAGCACGCTGTGCTAGCTTCAAAGCTACGTCATTCCATTGTGACTGACATTCAATAGCTTCAGATAATAGTTTCTCTAGATTACCTTTAGTTACCCCGTAAATTGCAGGAGGTATTGCATCGAGTTGGGTCTGAACGTAATTAAGACGTCCTTGTTCATCAGGGGAACCCAATAGCCATTTCACTAAAATTTGAAAGTTGGTTTCAGGGTTTATACCTTTTGCTAAGGCATTTTCCTGTTTTTCGATTTCGCTAATTTTTAAGTGATAAGAGGAAATAACGTGTGTAGAATTTGCCAGCTGGAGCCTGCTCTGCTCTAATTGCTTCGATAGAATTCCTTCAAGCATCAAATCTGAGTCTAGTGAAGGATTAAAACCTCGCACAAATTCACTAAATTGCTCAACACCGAATAAAGTAGCAATTAGCTGACGCTGATCACCGGGAGTCTTTGCAGCAATCCGAGAGAAAGCATCTAATCGATTTTTTTCGATAAAGCAAAATCGAAAATCAGATTCATTATGCTGAATATTAAGGACATCGTGGCCGTAAGAAGCTGAGAGTTCGGGAATGTTGTGCTTTCGAATACGTGCATTATTGCAATACTGTCGTTGTTCAATTCTTTTAATTTGGGCTTCACTTATAGAACCCAACATAGCTAGCTCAAGTGCTTCGCAGAAGCTACTCTTACCTGTTCCATTTGCACCATAAATAAGAGTGATATCGCTACGCAGGTCAAAGACTTCCGGTCTCATAAATCCGCGAAATGGGCCTACTTTGAGCTGATGTAAACGGAGAGTATCCGTACGACTTACTGTTTTACCTACATTCATTGCCTGAAAAACTGGCATTTCATGCAGATGTGCTAAAGCGAGCGGGACAAGAGTTTTTGATCGGCCTCGATTATTAAACCCTACCTGTGACAGGGTGTTAAGATGATTAAATATCAGGTATGCAAGTCTTCTTGCGTCTTCTGAAATCTCTCGATCCGCAAGGTGAGTTAGAAACCGTTTATACTCTGATTCAACACTTGCCATGTAATCTCCTTTACGTATTAGTGCATTTTTTTACTTGATTTTTTATGCATAGACGGCAAGTTTTGGCTAGAAAAATCTTCATATAAGTAAAAGCATGAAATATTTTTGACTCCAAAGAAACATCTACTTATATTGGAGTTGCCGTAGTGCTTACCAGCCGTTAAATTTAATCAACCGTTTTTTAGATGGTTGCATATCATTATTTGTTTCACCTAGCTAATGTTACGTATATTTAATTGACATTAAATACCTGAGTAATAAAAAGTCATCAGGTGCTTCAAAATCTAAATATCCGTCACTTTGCATATAACATTGAGCAATTCGTGCATGCCCTAGCACTTCTGGTGGCAATGGGTGCGATGCGAAAGCGTTATGAAGTACATATAAGCCGTCTAATAAATGCTCTTGATAGTCCTTTTTTTGTGCAGTTTTGACAATTGGGTAAATTGAATTAGGGTTGGGCGTGAACGTTTGAAACACTATTGGAGCTGAATGATTGCCTGATAGCGCCCTCAACTTACCCCAGGTAGCCAGGCTGCTATAAATGACTGCGCTTACATCAGAGAATTCAGGCGTGGTAAACAAACCCATATTTATTTCCGTTTTACCATTTTTTATGGCTGAGTCTACATTATATGAAATTATCTTCTCTGATTTTTGTTCCATCGAAGCTTCCTCATCATGATAAAGACCATACATAGCTGCCAGAATTGGTCTGCTGGCAGCAAAGTGTGAAAATGGTCTATCAAATGAAGCTATGGCTATTACAAAAGGTTTATTTTGACAGTGCTCAAGTTTTGAGTAACGTTCTCTCAATTTCTTAACTTTGCTCATAAAGCTATTAGTAATACGGATTGCTGCTTGAGAGTTAAACTCATTAAAATTACCTGGTTTTATATTCTGACCAAAGCTGTGCGCTGGTTGTTCTCCTACAGCTGGCAGTGCGATTGTAGCTTCAATACAAAACTCATGCTCTCGCAGCATTACAAAATCGGGAGCATCAAAGGAGAAATCCGAAGTATGCCCTAATTCTTTCATATAAGCGTGTAAATAAAGCTCCCATAAACATGGTTCGAATGAGGTCTGAAACTCCTTGATGAATTTATTATCTCTGTCTTCAAAGTCTGAAGCCCATTTATTCAAAACTTCTCGCTCAGCCCAATACTCATCTTCTTTTATCATTTTATAAATCGGGTGCTGTTTATCTAAGCTTACTACGTCAGTGAATAAATCCATCTTATTCCTCATGAAATATTGCTTTATAAAAAATTCTTACTACCTATTTTTCTGTCTGAAATTCAAAATGTTAGCTAATGGTGGTTTTGAAATTCTTATCCCAACCCTATGAAATCTAGTGTCAGAAGCTATGCTGAATGTTTTTGTCTAAACAAAGAAAGTAACTTATCATAACGAGCTGGTTGAGATTGTGACGCGCAGCCTGAAAAACTTCAACATTTTTAATGTTTTTTTCATGTGCGGAAATTAATTATTTCTTATCGCCCATTCACAGGCTTGCTGAAGGAATATCACTCCAGCGTGTGGTATAGGCTGGTGAAAGCATCTCACGCTTCATCTGCCATGCAGGCGCTATTCCTCGACCGGCAAACCAGATATTTCCCATCCCGGTCTGATTAATATGGTCAATCACCTGCATCAGAGGCTTACTGTTGGCTCTGGGTTGAACTTCGTCAAAAAGGTTGAGCTGGGCAACACCTGAGGGAGTGAAATCGTTCAGCATAACACCTGCTTTGGCATAGCGATGGCCGCTTATCCATACCCGATCAAGTGCTCTCATCGCAGCTTCAATAATGTCTCTGGAATCCTGACTGGGCGACATCAGTGTCTCTGAAGCCACGTTACCGTAGTAAGTCTCACCGGGCGAAAAAGGTGAAGTTTTGATGAATGCACAGATCTGTCTGCAGTATTGTTTTTCTCCCCTCAATTTAACGGCTGCGCGTTCGGCGTGCTGACAAATTGCCTGCCTCATGTGTTCATATTCCGTGACCCTTTCGCCAAAAGAACGGGAGCACACGATCTGCTGCTTCGCCGGCGGTGCCTCTTCCAGACTGATACAGCTTTCACCGTTCAGCTCACGCACCGTTCGCTCCAGTACCACGCTGAAGTGTTTACGTATCATTGCAGGATTGGCGCGTGAGAGCTCCAGTGCGGTCGTAATGCCCATGCTGTTAAGTTTTTTAGCAATTCGTCTGCCGACTCCCCAGACTTCCTCAACCGGCTGGCGGGCCAGCATTTTCTCAGCCCGGACGTGCGATGTGACGGCCAGCACACCACCAAACTGGGGCCACTCCTTGCTGCTCCACTGAGCTGATTTTGCAAGCGTTTTGGTTTTGCCTATACCAACCCCAACCGTAAGGCCGGTATGTTCACGCACGCTGCGCCGGACTTCGCGGCCAAACGTCTCGAAGTCCGTGCAAAAATCGATTCCGCGTACGTCCAGAAACATCTCATCAATCGAATACTGTTCCACGCGAGGTGAAAGAGCCTCTAAAACGCTCATTACCCTGTTCGACATTGAGGCGTATAACGCATAGTTAGAGCTAAATGCATGAATTTTAACAGGGAAATTTTCGTTTTTAATCTTAAACCAGGGTTCACCCATTCGTACAAATTTTTTACTTTCAGCACTACGGGCGATGACGCAACCATCGTTGTATCTGAATGCTGCTAACAGTTAGTGAGTGCCAACATGATGATTTAATTAATATTAAAATGACTAACTTTTTATGCGTCTTAATCTTTGCATATATTCCTAACTTGGGCTGGATCGTCTATCTGAGGTGGATAAGACCCAAATTGCTGTAGAAGCTGTATGGCATGATTAGGCTGTGTAACTGTTTACTAACTAAAAGCAGTTCAAACCTCCGCAGCGTGCCAGAAGCAGACATCGATAAAATCGGGATAATCTTAGCGGCAGACAGGATAGTGGCCATAACGTGAGGTATAGGCTCGAACGAGTTTCGGTAAAGTCATGGGTATGTTTCGGCAGATTTAAATATTATAAGCTGCTGTCAGTTTTACCCTCGTTCAGGCTATTGAGGATATGAAGGTATGGCACAGACTGTCTCTCAAATCCTGAGCTGGTAAACTTTTTCAACCACGATATGGCCTCAAAAATTTTACACAGGCGGTCGTCGCTACAGCTGCCTGTCGCCATACTTTTCAGCTGTTCCATAAGGGAATTGATGTCAATTTCCTTGTCAGTCAGAGCAAGATACAGGGCGGCTTCGCCAATTATGATGAGTCCTCTTTCTTCGTCTCGAAGTGACATATCTACCTCCGCAAGTTGATTTAGGCACTGGCATAACTGACTGTCCTGTCTCAGAGCATTTCCTCTTTCCTGAATAACTCACCTGTTTATTCCTGTGAAAAAAATCCCGCTAAATACCCGTATACTGTTCACTGCTTGTCTGTCTCTTTAAACAGTGAATGCAGTTACCAGAAAGTGAAATTCAACGCACAATTAAGTATGCGTATAAAATAATCGAGCACTTCCCTTATCAACACTTTATCCGGACTTTGTCTTATTTATCGGGTTTTCCGGTGGTTGCGCTTCTTTATCAGAGTATCGTCACAGTCATCTCTTTTCTTTAGTGTCAAATCAATGATTTTAACTATCAAAGTAAAAGGTATGCTTCATTATTTGATAAAATCCATCTACGAATGCATCTTTACGGGTGCGGCAGGGGTAAACAGAAATGAATTAAGAACGTATAAGTGTTCAGTCCGGACTAAAAGGCCGCGCGGGAGCGATTTTAAAATTTTTATAATGCTAAAGTTGCCCTTGCGAAAAAAGCTCCCTCAGGTACGGGAGCAAATGTTTCACATTTCATTTTATAAGGCCCGGGGAGAGCACGAAATTATTAACGACCTGTCGCTGAAATACTTTAATTTTAGAAGCACGTTATCAGTCGGGTTCTGGTTACAGAGTGGGTTCTGCAGTGCATCCGGTTTATCCTGAACAGTACCGTTCGCAGTCTTAGGCAAGGTGCCTGGTTTCGCTTTTTCTTATGTGCACTTTAGCATACAAAAAAAGCCCCACTCAAGAGGTGAGGCGAACCAGGTGTGTGGTTCAGGGCTTCTTTAACGGCGGGCTCAGCAGGCACCTGCACGTTTAAAATATGCTTAAAAGCATTATGAGTGCAAGCGAGGCGGTAAATAAGATGCTTAATCTGGCTGGCCTGTCTTTAATTCCCCCAAAAATTTTCAGAAAATGCATTGCAGTCCGGCACGGAAGTGTGGATTTACTTTTTATCACTTTGTGAATCCTGTGTTTTACTGATTATACGCTTTAAGTTGATGCGTTCAGGTTCGTTTGGCTTATGGTGGAAATATTATTTAATTTTACTCATCTGGCCCCGCCTCGTTAAAAATAAAAGTTAGAATCCAAACGATAACCTGAAAGACAATTAACTCCCCTTATCAGCCAAGGGGTAATTGAGTGATTCGCATCAATGAAAACGATTATTTTATAAAGTCACGAAAAACAGGTGTAAATAATTCACCTTTCTGGCCGATACCGGATTGAACCCTGAGAGGATATAAAGCTCAGGGTACTATTCACCTCCGGGGTAATTTAAATGAATATTATAAGAAAAGTTACAGATTTAAAGATAGGCGCCAAACTGGGACTGGGATTCACGCTGGTCATACTGGCCTCCGTCATCATATCGGCGCTGGCGTTTCGCTGTTTTTTAAGCATTCAGGAAAATTCGGCCAAGCGCGATGTCACCGTTCAGATGCTCGACACGCTGGCGAAAGCCAGACTTAACCGCACGCTTTTTCAGTACACCCGCGACAAAAAGTTTATTGAGATTAACGGCGAGGCGATGAATCAGCTTTTTGTCTTACGAACCAGTCTTAATAAATACTCCTGGTCGGCGGAAGGAGGGGAAAGGCTTTCTGTTCTGAGCGGTATCCTGACGCAGTATCAGGAAAAGCGTCAGGCTTTTCTCGAGAGCAGTGACAGTGCCGCGCGCGCGCTGAGCGAAATACACACGCTGGGCCTGGCATCACTGGGAGAAAAACTGGCTGCCGGCCAGGCTTCTGCTCCTGCCGACGTTGTTGCGCCCCTGCTTTCCCTCAGCTTCAGGACAGAGCAGGCGGCATTTTATGTCCAGGAGTTCATCAGAAAGCCGGACGCTTCCACGCTGGATAAATTCAGTGAAGTCAGGGACGCCATTTCTCCGCTGGTAAACCAGCTCAGAGGCGTTTCCGGCAGCGCGCTCGCCGCAGTAGTGGCGGACGTGGAGCAAAAAATGGCATCGGGCTCCGCGCAGTTAAATAATTATCTCCTTTCTGTGCGGACTGAAAAGCAGGCCTCAGAGGAAATGACCGCAGCGGCAGGCAAGCTGAACCAGTCCATCACTGACCTCGCGTTCTTTCAGTCAATGCTGGCTGATAAGTCTATCCAGACCGCGCTCTGGCAGATTGGTTTTGCAACCCTTGCCTGTATCATTATAAGCCTTCTGATTGCCTGGCGGATGACGCGGAGCATCACCGTCCCGCTGAGAGAAACGCTTTCATCTGCACAGCGCATTGCCGAAGGTGACCTGACCTCCGAAATCATCACCTCCCGAACCGATGAGCTTGGCGAGCTGATGACCGCCGTGGGTGCGATGAACCAGAGCCTGCGTGACATTATCTCCCGTGTCAGGGACGGAGTGAATAACGTCGTCCGCGCCTCCTCCGAGATTGCTGCGGGTAACACCGACCTGTCTTCACGCACGGAACAGCAGTCGGCAGCGGTGGTTGAAACTGCTGCCAGCATGGAGGAGCTGACCTCCACCGTTAAGCAGAATGCGGAGAATGCCCATCACGCCAGCCAGCTGGCCACCGAGGCGTCACGCAATGCCAGCCGCGGCGGGGAAATTATCAGTGACGTGATCAACACGATGGGCGGAATAAGTCAGAGCTCAGGTAAAATCGGTGAAATCATCTCCGTCATAAACGGTATCGCCTTCCAGACGAATATCCTGGCACTCAACGCCGCCGTCGAGGCGGCAAGGGCAGGAGAGCAGGGACGGGGATTCGCGGTCGTTGCCGGTGAAGTCCGCAACCTTGCGCAGCGCAGTTCGCTTGCTGCGAAAGAAATCGAGGCGTTGATAAGTGAGTCACTGAGCCGGGTGAGTAACGGTACCGAACTGGTTAACCGTGCCGGTGTCACGATGGAGGATATCGTCAAGTCTGTGACCCAGGTCAGGGACATCATGGGCGAAATTGCCGCTGCGTCGGACGAACAGAACCGCGGAATAACCCAGATTGCGCAGGCCATGACAGAGATGGACACCACAACTCAGCAGAATGCCGCGCTGGTTGAAGAGTCATCCGCAGCAGCCAGCAGCCTCGAGGATCAGGCTCATGAGCTTGAAAAAACCGTGGCCGTGTTCCGTGTTCCTGCTTCCGGCCTGTTGATGCCGGAGGTTAAGGCGCCGACGCCGGCGTTAAAACACCCTTCATCCCTCAGGGCGTCGGAAGCAAACTGGGAAACATTCTGACAGCCATACTGCAGCCAGAGCCGTCTGTAACGACATCTGGCTGCATCTTTCAGTCATTTATCGGTGAGGTGGTCAGTGTATGATCTCAGCGTGCCGCATTGTCTCATCGGTAAGGCGGTGGAAGCTCTTTTTTATGATGCAGAGTCTGTCACCCGATTAAAGGTAATAGGCAAACTGAGCCTGATGCTCAGGGAAGAGTCTGATCCTGTCCGGAAAAATGAGATAGTAATCGCCATCACTCTTCTCAGTTAAATCATGAGAGCCAAAACCAGTCTGGAGGTTTAAAAGACAGATATCATGCAAATTTATCTTAGATAACTTTCCCCTTGATTCAGGACAGCGTTGCATCGATCCATTGAACTCACAGTTCAAAGCGGGCGTCCATGGTTTATAACTCTTTCGAAACGTATTCCCTGCCAGATTGACATCAAAAATAATTACTCACCCGTTCTCCTTCTTGCGCCGGACATTCAGTACGCTCCGGCGTTACGTCCCACTCCTGACTGCCCGGCCCTTTGACTGAGGAGAGATTCATGCCGGACTGGTGTGCAAACAGGCTGAGTGTGAACGGCCTGGCGGAGAAAGTAAGTTGGGAGTGAGCGGGCCTTGCGGAAAGATGTTTTCTTCACAGGAGCGGACTGCTGCCTCCGAGAGTCGACCTTCTCCTGCCCCTGAAACCATGGCGCGGCTGGTGAGGGAGTTTATGTGGCTAGGGCGGGGAAGAAGGGGGCCGCCGCAGATCTGTATCCGTCTCAGGCCAGGGCACTTCGTCGTGTCGGTGCCTCACCTGAACAGCTACGTAGTAAAACTGTCGACATCTGGTTACAGGAAGCGACGGTGTCCGTTTTTACCGCCAGAGGTGTAACTTGAAAATTGCTGTCGCCGCCAGCACAGCTGCGCTCTGTGTAATTCCTGCAAGATTAACCACAGCGGTGCAACATTCAGCAATAGTTAATCTGAATTTTATAAGGCTGTATCGACGCGTCATCACCTCAGCTGTACCAGACTTAAGCCAGACTGAACAGCACCCATTGAGGGGAAATATGAAAGAAAAAAATCGAACCACTGGCGTCAAACCTTACGGTGGCTCAGCGGGCGGCTGGGGTGCATTAAAAGCTGTAGCCGATGCAATTCGTGGGCAAATGGCGGTTAAACAGGATGTTATTGCCTTGTTCAGGGTTAACCAGCCTCAGGGTTTTGACTGCCCCGGCTGTGCCTGGCCGGATCCTCAGCATGCTTCTTCTTTTGAATTCTGCGAAAACGGCGCTAAAGCGGTCTCGTGGGAAGCAACCCGCAAGCGTGCCGGGCCTGATTTTTTTGCTGTTAATCCAGTCAGTGAGCTCTGGGAACGCAGCGCTCTGGAGCTTGAAGGTGAAGGCCGGCTGACTCATCCCATGAAATATGATGCGGCAAGTGATACTTATCATCCTGTAGCGTGGGAAACGGCATTTTCAGAGATCGGCAAGCGGCTCCAGAGCTATAGCGACCCTGACGCAGTTGAGTTTTACACGTCCGGCCGCACCTCTAATGAAGCAGCCTTTCTCTGGCAACTTTTTGCACGCGAGTACGGTACCAATAACTTTCCCGACTGTTCCAATATGTGTCATGAGCCCACCAGTGTCGGTCTGCCCGAGTCTATTGGTGTGGGGAAAGGAACCGTCGGGCTTGATGACTTTGACCACTGCGACCTCGTGTTGTGCATTGGCCATAATCCGGGGACTAACCATCCGCGCATGCTCGGCACATTAAGGGAAGTCTCAAAGCGCGGAGCCACCATTGTGGCAATCAACCCACTACGGGAAAGGGGGCTTGAGCGTTTTACCTCGCCACAAAGTCCGATAGAAATGCTTTCGCTGAGCTCTACGGAACTGGCGTCGACTTACTATAAAGTTCGGGTAGGTGGCGATGCAGCCCTGCTCAAGGGGATCATGAAATTCCTTCTCTCGATGGATGCTGCAGCCAGAGAAAATGGCGAACCAGGCGTGATTGATAATGACTTCATCAATGAACATACCGAAGGATTCGACGCGTTAAAGGCCGATCTGGATGCCACCAACTGGGAGCACATCCTTAAGGTTTCTGGCATGGAGCGGGAAGAAATTCAGCATCTGGCCCGCCTGTATGCTGATGCCGAACGCACCATCATCTGTTATGGAATGGGGATCACTCAGCATCAGTACGGGACGCAAAACGTTCAGCAAATCGCTAATCTGCTGCTCATGCGTGGCAATATCGGCAAAAAAGGGGCAGGTATCTGTCCGTTACGCGGGCACTCAAATGTTCAGGGCGATCGTACCGTTGGGATTACAGAAATCCCTGCGAAAAGTTTTTTAAACAGTATTGAAAGGGTTTTCGGATTTAAACCGCCTGAAAAACCTGGTCATGGTGCGGTGGAGGCTATCCGTTCTGTTCGCGACGGCAAAACCAGTGCCCTGCTGTGTCTGGGTGGTAACCTGGCGGAAGCGATGTCTGATCCGCAGGTTACCTTTCCAGCCATGCGCAGTCTGGACCTGGTCGTACACATGGCCACCAAGTTGAACCGGTCGCATCTGCTTCTGGCAAAACACAGTTATCTGTTACCCGTGCTGGGCCGGACTGAAACGGATGAACAGCGCTCCGGTGTACAAAGCGTGACGGTGGAAGATTCCATGTCGATGGTACATGCTTCACGCGGAGCTCTGGAGCCTGCCTCACCCCATCTGAAGTCCGAACCGTTCCTTGTCGCGAGCCTGGCCAAAGCCACCCTGCCCGATACCGTGGTTGACTGGGACAAAATGACCCGCGATTACAATAATATCCGAGAAGCAATTGAAGCGGTTATTCCCGGTTTTGAAAACTTCAATCAGCGCATTAAACAGCCGGGAGGTTTTCGTTTACCCAATGGCGCGTCGGAGCGTATCTGGCATACACCGTCAGGAAAAGCGCAGTTTCTGGTCATGACCGGTATTAATGAGGATCCACGCTCTCTGAAATGCCACGATCTGGTCCTGACGACGCTGCGCAGTCACGATCAATACAACACCACACTTTATGGCTTGAATGATCGTTACCGGGGGGTAACAGGACGGCGTGACGTATTGTTCATTAATCCGGACGAAGCGGAAAAACGGCAGCTACGCGTGGGTGAACAGGTGAATGTCATCGCGCTTGATCCTGAAGGAAAGGCTACGTCCAGACGGATGAACGGGCTGACGGTTGTGGTGTATGACATGGCTTTTGGCTCTGTGGCTGCCTACTATCCTGAAGCTAATGTGCTGGTACCTCTCGACAGTCATGACACCAAAAGTGGCATACCTGCTTACAAGAGCACACCTGTCATGCTGGAACGCGTGCAGCTCAGTGCAGATCCAGACGCCGGTGCCATCCGTTAAGCGCATCCCTGCCACACTATTACCTTTGTCTCGATAACCAGTAACGGCCATTCAGCAGATGAGCCTGTTCGGATGGCCACGAACCTGCCGCCTTCCTTAAGGCCCAGGTATTGTCGTCTGTCAATGGCCGAGATGCCTGGAATACTGTCATGGCCGGGCTGGGACGCTGGCCGTAGGAGAGACAGTGCAGGCAACGGGTACTCAGTAAGATTTTGTCTCCCTCTCCTTAGCCGGGCGCGGATTTTCCGGAAGATCCTGTTACCGACTCAATTCATATTCCCCTTGTGCTTTACTGGGCAGAAAAATGGTTATAAATCAGCTATCCGCATAGCAGACATTCCCCCGGAGCGGGCATCTGCTTTATTAGCTAAAAGAAGGCGGGGCGCTAATGAAGTAAAGGCGGTTACATTTATGAAGGCTGATATATGCATACCGCCCTGACGAATGGCCCGGAACTGGTTTAAGGAAGAACTGACGCTGGTAAAGCGAACTGGTAATATGGCATGCCGGGCTACCAGAGACATTACGAAAGATAACGCCCTGAGCTTAAAATGGTGAGTAAAAGATGACGTCCGGCCAGACAGGAAGCAGAAAGAGGTTAAAGTGTCGGAGGTGCTTATTTGTAAAGTTGATCGGCAAAGGATTGATGCACAGTAAGCTAATGCGGATATAAAAGATTTTCTGAAAGCGAAAAATGGTGCAGCGTTACATCAGTCAGTCTTTACTGCTCGCTCACTAATATCAGTCTTATATCACCCACGCCTCATAATTCTTTCTGAAGCTTTCTTAACTCCCACTCAGCCTGACGAATAATCCAGAATTCAGAAGTATGGAACACCTTCCCGAGCTTGTCAGCCAGGGCAGGGGTAATGATAACTCTGTCACGCAGAACGAACTCCACTTCATGCTCTTTGAGTCCGCTTCGCTTACAGAGCTGCTCTATTGTCATATTATATTTCGCAAGCAGGAAAGCGAGAAACCGTCCCGGTGAATCATATTCTTCCATAACAACTTTCCTTGGTCAGACTGTTTAAATAACGTTGAGCTTTTCCTGTTTTAAGTGAATTCGGTTAACCTTATCATTGGTATGGTTACTATGGAAGCCTGCCTTCAGCGCCTGTTCTGGCAGAATGTAAAAGGTAACTGAAGTGAATGGGAGGAGATATCTCTTATACCGTTCAATTGATAACAGTAAAAATTCTCAGGGAGGTTGAGGATCATAAATTTTCCTTTCAGTGAAAATTCAGGCCGGGTTCAGATGAAGGCCGGTACTTGCTGATTTGTAATTCACAAATATCATTGTTCCGCCCCTCTCTCAGGTGCGCCTCACAGAAATGGAGGTAATGATGAAAGGCTTCCGGCAGACCCGGGCTGCCGGAGATAATTCAGGTTTTTTTCTTGCCAGAGCCCAACTCCGCGCCCGTTAGTGGATCGATATCAGGGTCAGACCGTGTACGCGTGGCCATCGCCTGAAGAAGCGTCTGTTGTTCTGCCGTCAGTAAAACCTCAGCCTCACCGTCACCGCCATCCACTGCCGGTTGCGGATTTTCTACATAGTCGAAGTGTTTGTCACTGTTCCAGCTGCCACGGACTTCTCCACCCTCGGACATACTGTAATATTTATTAGTGTACTCCTCGACCGGGGGCAATTTACCTGGGGGAAAGTTGTTACGTATAGACTGCAATGCTTTCTCAAATGAGAGCTGATGTGCAGCTTCACGCGTCATAAGGAAAGCTAATGCATCTTTTACGCCAGGATCGTCGGTAACATTAATCAGTCGCTCGTAGATAATTTTAGCCCGGGCTTCAGCCGCAATATTCGAGCGTAAATCAGCTGTCGGTTCACCTATTGTATCAATGTACGCTGCCGTCCAGGGCACGCCCGCAGAGTTGGTCAGGGGGGGGCCTCCGCCATAAAGGAGTGCCGTAATATGGCTGTCATTGCCGTTTGCAGTCATCGAGCGGTAAAGTTCAGCTTCATTCTCTGTCCCTTCGGCCAGTTGGCCTTTAGCGCCTTTGTTGAGCATTCCGACCAGGGTACCGATGATTTCAAGATGGCTCAGTTCCTCAGTGGCAATATCCAGCAGCATATCCTTACGGCCGGGGTCTTCATCGCCTAAACCTTGCGTAAAATACCGGCAGGCAGCCGCAAGCTCACCCTGAGGGCCTCCAAACTGCTCAAGTAAGAGGTTTGCCAGCCCCGGATTGGGAGCTGCTACGCGTACTGTATACTGTAATTGTTTAACGTGTCTGAACATGGCTTACTCCACTCAGGTTATTTTTTAGCTTCAACGCCAGGTGCTTCTGCACGAAGAAGAAACTGCTCAGTTGTGTCGGGAATGTGCCGGATCAACCAGTCAGCCATGGACTGCTCCTCAGCAAGGATAGATTCAAGTGCAGGTACCGATGATGTATCGCCAGCTTTTTTAGCAGCAGCAATGAGGGAGGTATAACAGGCTATCTCAAACTGCTCAAAAACATAGCCGCTGATAGCGCCTTTTACGATCTCATCTGAAGTAAACATTCCCCCCATCGACTGTCCCAGCGCTGCCATTTTACTCATGGAGTCTTTGAGTACAGAGCGTGAGATATTGTTTCGGTCCAGAATACCCTCAAGCACAGCGACCTGATTTTTTGTCTCACTGACATGCTGTTCAATACGAGCCCTGAGGTCAGGATAATTGTCGATACGACTTACCATCGACTGAAGCATTGTGTTAGCCTGCTTTTCCATGGCATGTGCATCGCGAAGCCAGTCGTGATAATGGTCTATGTCATTCATAATTTTTAACCTTTTTCTTTAAATCAGACAGAGGCTTTGAGGTTAATCTGGCTGACAGCCAAATCCGTCAATTTCGTGTCAGTGGACTTTTCTTCTTCCAGTGTTTCTGTAAGCAGTTTCACGGCATTTTTATAGCCCAGTTGCGCAGCCAGTGTGACAAGCGTGCCATAGCTGGCAATTTCATAATGTTCAACTTTTTGAGCTGCAGCGATTAATGCAATATCACGGACCTCGTTTTTATCCGTACTTTCAATGACCTCAACAGATTCGTCTATTAATCCTTCCATTGCCAGGCATTTTACGCGTTTTATCTTCAGGTCTGATTCCTGCTCGATAATTTCATTGATTCGCTCAATTTGCCCTTGAGTTTCTTCAAGGTGAGTTTTAAACGCCGTACTGAGTTCTTCACTGAATGCTTCTCGCGATAATTTTGACAGCGCGCGAATCAACTGTTTTTCAGCGCTGTATGTATCAGACAGAAGGTGTATAAATACATCTTTACTTGTTTTAATGTTCATCTGCATTCCTCTTATATAATTTAATAAGCACCGGCTCTAGACAGGATAAGACTTGAAATAGAGTGTTGAAGGCATGCGGTGGAAGGGATCAGTTATTTTCCGGAGCAAGACTTGCGCGGCGGCTGATTTTACCGCCTTTTCTCCCGGCTTCAACTGCACGCTGCGGGTCATTTTTGAAATTTCCTCCGCTGTTTTGCCCCCCCTTTCTGCCGGCTTCAGCTGCTCTGGTACTGTCAGCAGCAAAGTTACCTGCTCCGCCTCGGTAATTAACCATTTTTATCACCTTATGTTGATTCATTATTAATATAAAAACACTTTAAAATGCTTAACTCTTTTCTTTCATGTTAACTTTAGTATTTAACGGCGCACAGTCAAATAATAACATCATTTACTATGAGTTATTATTTCCACGCTGTGCTTATTTCAAGGGGTAAAGCGCTTCGCTTAAAAAAGCTGGTAAGGTTATAACCTTATAAATACACTAAAATTAAAAGCTCCTTTTCCCGATTTGTCATAGGGGTTTTCTTTAGGGGGAATGAATGCAGTTAATCTCTGTGAAAGGTTTTTTAAGATTAATCTCACTAAATTCAATCCGGAAAATAAAATAAACCTTAATATTTCAGGCTTAAAATTAAAGTTATCATTTAGATGATTTTCAATCTTATAAAATGAAATCAGCAGAATGAGTTGTATATCTCATTAAACCTGCATCCTCAGCAAAGCACCTTTAGTGCTAATTAATGAACCGGGTATATTCATTACAATATTTACTTCAGGATGCGTGATATGGGGGTATTGAGTGACCTTACCGAACTCGGGGGAAGCTGCTTATTCAGCCCGTAAATCAGACCCCGGCATAGTCCTGCAAGCACACATATCAAAGATATTTCTTAACCACGCCGTCAGAAATCCGTCAGTCACAGGAGTGGTCATCAGAAGGCATGAATCTTCCCGCTTCCGTAAACTCCAGCGACCTTGCCCGACGGGAATTCATGGGCCTCGTTGAAGCGAAGATGTCGCAGGCACAGCTGCAAGCATTCATGCTGGAGTGCGGGTAACTTGAAACGGAGCTGGCCACTGTAAATCCCACCAGCCTGACTGTGATGGAGCAGTTAAGAAGACGTGGACGCCGTCTGTTGTTGCGTTGGTTGGGGGCCGGTTACAGCAATACTGGCTATGTGCGCAGGATGCCGGTGGACGTTATCAAACCTGACCGTACCCTGATTGCCCATCAGACCCCGGATTAGGCAAGCCGCATTATCGCTTCCAGTGTGACGGGCTGGAAATCACTGAACTGGTTGGTGGTGGCTGACGGCGTTGAAATCCGTGATGCTCTGGATGGGCTCACTACATGGGGGCAATCAGGCTCAGGCTTAAGTGATGCAAGGTGGCGGCAACCGGAGAGCAGCTTTAAAAGCGCTGTTCCAGGCACAGACTGATTGCTAAAGCGTAATGCCTGATTCGCAGATGTTGGTAATCCTTTGAGTTCAGCTATAAGCATCAACAGTTCAGCTTTTTTCACCGCTTGCCGTCAGAGGAGCGTCATCACTTGCGCAGCGCCTTTATGGCGACTGCGCAGACTCCATTTAAGGCTTGAGGATAACCTTCGTCCATCCTTCATCCCGGTCGTCGAAGTGCTTATAACCCGCGGGAGCCTCTTCAAGCGAAAGGCGGTGTGAAATTATGTTTCCCGGGCTGGCTTTTCCGTGATGAATAAGTCGGGACAGCTCACGGTTATAGGCCTTGACGTTTGCCTGGCCGGTACGGACAGACTGACCTTTAAACCAGAAACTCCCAAAATCAAATGGCATCTTACCTTCTCTGGCGAGGTCCGACTCAGCCTTCGGGTCCTGAGGAATAAATACGCCGACCACACCAATTCCCCCCGTCGCTTTCGTCGACGCAACAAGGCTGTTCATGGTGACCGAATTGTCTTCATGGCCGTGTCTGTTACAGCACTGATAGCCGACACATTCGCAGCCACGGTCGGTGCCGCGTCCGTCCGTCAGTTCGAGAATTTTTTGTACGGCGTCATCCCCGGTAGCATTGACGCCCGTCGCCCCCATTTTTTCTGCAAGAGACAACCGGTCTTTGTGTGTATCCACGACAAAAACCTGTGACGCACCTTTAATTATGGCCGAATGAGCCGCCATCAGACCCACGGGGCCTGCGCCATAAATGGCCACGCTTTCACCGGCTCTGAGACCCGCAAGCTCTGTTGCATGCCAGCCGGTAGGGAAAATGTCAGAAAGCATCACATAGTCATCTTCTTTTTCGGCGGCATCGGGGGGAAGCACGAGACAGTTAAAATCGGCAAACGGCACCCTGAGCAGTTCCGCCTGGCCGCCTTCCCACGTGCCCATTTCGGCAAACCCATAGGCTGCTCCTGCAGTACCCGGATTGGTGGTGAGGCAATAACCGGTCAGGCCCTTTTCGCAGTTTTCGCAAAAACCACATCCCACATTAAACGGCAGGCAGACATAGTCACCCACTTTAACGCGTTCAACGCCAGAGCCGATTTCGACTACTTCACCCAGGTTTTCATGACCCAGAATACGTCCCTGTTCAAAGCTGGTCCGGCCCTCGTACATGTGCAGGTCCGACCCGCAAATGTTGGTCGTGGTGATACGGACAAGCGCATCCGTGGGTCGGACAATTTTTGCATCAGGTACATCTTTAACGCTGACATCATAAGGACCGTTATAGATTAATGCTTTCATGACCTTCTCCTGCCTGCATCCGGTAACTAACTGCTGCCGGAGGGTTGTTGTGTCAGTGAAGCGTAGCTGGCATGACAGGTACCGCGAGCGAGCGAAGGATGATTAAGATGTTTCTTACCTGAGTGCACTGAAATCTGTAAGGCGGGATTTTCTGGTGTACGCCTTCAGGAGAACGGAAAACATTAACCCGGTTATATTGGCAACTCGGGGGCATAAATTAGCGGTATATGCGGTCATTCGCATACAGATGAATACACTTTGTACCCTGCTGGCGAACTGCTTCCGTGAATAAAAACAGATGCAGCTAACGTCTTGCAACGTCCGCCTTCCGCTCACAGCCGAGCTTATGCCCAAACCCGTCCGCTTTGAACCACAGGCGAACGTTTAAAAGATGCGCTTTGCTTTGCTACACAACTAACCTGTTTAGAACTAAATTCGACTCATTAGTAAAAAAGCGACATCACTAACCGATCGCTGTATCTAAGGCTGCGGGCAGGTCAGAACAGCAAAAAACTAACTAACGTTTCTCACCACTCAGATCGTTGTTACTCAGGACGACGACAGCCTGGTTACGCAAATCAGGTCTGAAGACTTTTTCACAGCTCGCATAAAAGCTGTTTACGTCCACAATGGCGAACATCACTCACCCCGGGTCTTATGAATAAATGAGGTAACCACCCCGAAAATCTGGAGCGTTTCCGGATCGGGGTATATGGGAGGAAAGGAAGGATTCATGGGCTGAAGCGTCAGCCTGGGGCGGAGCAGCAGGCGTTTAACGGTAAACTCACCCTCAATCTCAGCAATGACTATGTCGCCGTGCCGGGGAGATTCGGCCTTATCGACCACCATTAAATCACCGCTGTTGAGACCAATGTCTGTCATAGACTGTCCGGAGGCGCGGACAAAAAACGTGGCTGCAGGACGCATGACACAATATTCGTTGAGGTCTAATTCGCGCTCAACGTAATCCTGAGCAGGGCTGGGGAAACCTGCCTGACAGGTTTCGAGGAAAAGTGGTGCAGCTATCGAGATCGGGGATAGCAGGTATTTGTATAAAGTGAGCATGTCATGGCACCTCCTGTTTTACTGTTTATATATACAGCATTATCGAGTAACTACGCGACAGTCAACGGAGCTCAGGCAGGATTTTCGTATGCTCCTGATATGCGGAAAAAAATAGCGAGAAGGTGACAAAAGTGACAGAACAACTTTTAAACAGACAGGGAATGTTTGAAAAAACAGCGGTCGATCAAAAATTGCAATATTTTCTCTGAATGGTTGACAGGACGTGCGGCCTTATAAGACGCGGCTTAAGAAAACCCTCAGAAAATACAACACCCGCAGGCATCATTTTTTCCTCTTGCCAGCCGCCAGTAAGTACCTAGAATGAAGGCATAACTTGTAAGTGAGTGCTTATCTGAGGGAGATAAACACTACATTTAGGGGTTACGGTTAAATTCACAGGTGTGAAAAAAGGCCAAAAGCACGCCAATGCTTTCAGCCTTTAGTACACCAGAAGGTGTTTTTTAATCACAAGTGTAATTCAATGCCGAACTGCACAACTGAATGTTTAGCGACTTCATTGTAGAGGCAGATTCGGCTCCATGTAAATAGTGCATAGGAGAGCAATCATGCTCAGACAACTTTTTTTGGACCGAAATGGAAATGCAAAACCTTATCTGACTCCACTGATTTGGGTAAGCAAAATCGCCTTGAGCTCGCTGTTTAAGTGGCTTTTGGAGCGGTCTTTTAAGTAGAAAAAGGGGGGCTGATGCCCCCCCTTTTTTGTCTGTAAAAAAAATCCTCTTTGATGATTAATAAATTCAAATTTGTTTCCTGTCATGCAGCCTCTTCACTCTGCTTGTCGGGTTTTTTAACATGCTTCTGCAGTCGTCCTGACCATCCTTCCCAGTAATGTACCGGAGTAAGCAGAACCCGACGTCGTTCGTCACATAATGCGTTCCCGATAACAACCTCCCCGGGTATACCGCAAAGCGACAACTGGATATAGGCCATGCCCGCCGCCAGCGGGTCGATGTCTGTTACCGACACCCACAGATACCGGTGAGGCGAGTAACCTGCCTGCTTCAGCATGCTGGCAAACGCCAGCGTCATGGCACCGGCACCGCAGGCCGGTTCAGCAAACGTGATAAACGGCTTGTCTCTGAACACCTCTTCAGGCTTGCTGAGTTGCGCGCCGAACTGCAGCTGCGCCATCATCAGCGCCACGCTCCACGGAGTAAAATACTGCTCTTTGTCTTTGTCACCCAGCTCCAGCAGCATGTAAATGCGCCCGAGAAAATCACAAATATTTTCTTCCAGGCCGTTCACCACACAGGCCAGCAGTCTGGCCATCGATAAAACGTCCTCTTTTTTGTATCTGGCCACGATGGCCATGTATTTCTTTTCACGTTTATCACAGAACTGCACACCATTCTGAATCGCAATAACACTGCAACTGATGAAGTCAGTAAACACCTGAATACGTCGGGCGCCATTGGCGATGGAGTTGAACAGGGAGATGAACTCTTTCTCATTGTCGATGCGGACACTCATGCGTGTTTCCTCAGTAAAAAAGGGGGAACACGCCCCGTAAGGGAAACGATGCTCCCCCTTCTGGTGAAAAAGCGGCCACAGCAGATGCTGTGGCCATTGTCTGACAGACCTGAGATGCCGGTCTGTCGGTTGGTAACGTCATGCGCGAACGCCGGCGTAGTGTGCAACGGCCGGAGTGGCCGGTGCGCCTGCTTCACTGAACTGATAGAGACGGGCCCCTTCACTCACCGGATACTGCACCTCATCCTCCGGATAAGGGCCGCTGTCGACGTGGTCACCGCTGTCAAAACAGTGGTAACCCGACGTGCCTGCATCCGGAGACAGCCAGTAGTGACGGATTTCACAGTCAAACTTCTGCGACATCTGCCCCATGACTTCCGCCGACGGCGGATACCAGGCAGAAGAGAATGTCAGCTTCAGTGAACCGATATCGTCCCGACTCCACTCCATCCGGTGTCCCGCCGGAAACTCCGTTCCGTAGAGCTGGGTATAGAGTTCTGACGTGGTACTGAGGCCACTGAACAGACCGCTGTCCCCGTTGAGCTCGGTGGCCAGACGTGACGGCATCACCATCAGCATGTCACACGGACAGGTTGTGTCCGGTTTTATACTGAGCCACTCCCAGCGCTCCTGCGGGTCAAACTGACCGCCCGCAGAAGCGACGCCAAACCAGTCGGCGTAATGAACGGCCATAAGCCGGGTGATGGTCTGGCGGGCAGCATAGGGAATACTTTCCCATTTGATGTCACCGATGCCGGACTGAACCCAGATTTTGTCCATTCGCGAGAGCGTTGTGCCGTCAAGCCAGGCATCCTTCTCAAGCAGCTCCAGAAAATGCTGAAACGCCTGGTTCGGTGATGTGCTGCCTCCGGTGCCTGATGAAACCAGCTCCGGATAAACACGGTATTCCGTTGCCTTAACGGGTTTGAGCATACCGGCACAGCCGGCGAGAAACAGCTTTATGGCCTGCCGTATTGCGTGGCGGTAAAGCGGCGCTTCTGTTCCGGTAATCCACGACTGCATGACATCGATGCAGACAGACTTACCGGTGATTTCCAGACGGTTTTTGCACCATGAAAACATTGTTGTACTCCTCTTTTACGTTTAAAAAAGAGGGCATCTCCCTGAGGAGAGTGCCCTCAGGGGGATGATGGCGACTGACGTCGCCGGGGTTAATTACGCTGCTTCACTCCGGGTTTCACCCAGCGGCTTAAGCAGATATTCCGATGCTTCCCGGGCAAACCGGCAGGCACGGAAAAACGCCTTTTTGTCATTACGTAAAACGCTGAGCCAGCCGCTCAGGTAGCTCTCATGCTGTACCTCACCAAAAATTCCGAGATGCGCACAGAGAAACGCACTGCCGGTTTCCGCTATCAGCTCCTCAAAAGCGTAAACGGGGTCACCGAACTCTCTTGATGAGGAGGTAATCCCCTCACGATCGAGGCGGCTGCGGTGGCCGGTCGCGTGCACCAGTTCGTGCAGCAGCGTGGACCAGTAGTCTTCAGGTGAACGAAACTGTGAAGTTGTAGGCAACACAATCCGATCTGCCCCCGGGCTGTAATACGCCCGGTTCTGCCGGTGAGAAGAGCACTTCACGCCGGTTGCGTTGAGTATCTCCAGAACCTGTTGCTGCTGTCCGGTTGAGAACCCCTCAGGGGGAGTCTCCGGTTGCATCATCGTGGGTGCATACACCTTATCGGGTAGCCCTTCACACTGCGCAACGTTGAACAACTGCAGGGGTTTCATCATGGCCAGCTTTTCCATCACCGGCACGCCGTCCCTGAACACCGGACTGTCATTGCCGTCGCGGAGCTGCTTTTCAAACGGTTTGAAGATAATGGCCATTGAGCTGCGCTCGCCTTTTCTGACCTGTCCGCCGGCAGCCTTTGCCTGCTGAAACGTGAGCCAGCGATCGGCGCCGTAACCCGCCTCCTCTGCAGCCATCCACAGCAGCGGCACGTTGACGCCGCTGTAGTGCCTGCCCGTTACCGCGTTGACCGGCAATCCGCTGCCGTAAACCTTCTGCGCAGAGCGCCATGGCCGACGCCAGGGTGGCACGCCGTTTTCCAGTGCGATGATGATTTTGTCGGTGACCTGCTGATAAAGGTCAGTCTGTTGTTCCGTTAAAGCCTTGCGGCCGGCAGTTTTTTTCTTCATGGGATGCGCCTCTAAAAAAACGGCGCATCTGTCCCGGTGGCGGACAGTGCGCCACCGGTGAGTGGGAAAAATGTTATGAGTAAAAACGTAACGAACCGTCTGATGAAATCTGGCTGATACGCTTGCGAACATCCTGCACAGCGCTGGCCAGCATCTGACGGTCAGAGGATTTAGCCCGCCTTGAATCGAGCCGGATAACCCTGTCGAGCACGTTCAGCGCCTGTGAACGCCAGCTGAGGCGTTCAGCATTACCGACGCAGGAATGGAAGTGGCGTAAGGACTGGTCGTAAAGCCATGAGATCCTTTCACGGTAAATACCGACAGGAAGATAAATCTTCTCAGGCTCACCTGTTTCGGCAAAAAACCTGACGGCACCCGGAGTCTGGCAAATGAAGGAGATAACCAGGTCCTGATGCTCATTCAAAACTGCGTCACAGGCGTTCTGACTCAGGTCAAACTGATGAGAAAAGGTTTCATCGGCTATCAGGCTGTCGGAAAGCTTACGCCATCCGTCATCTGACAAGGGATTACATCCTTCAGCCCATGCCAGCGGGATGGTTACAAGCCTTCTGGAGTCAGGGCGGTGGAGACAGATACCGTTGTTTTTTTCGAGTATCACCGGGCCTCTGAAGCCCCGGTTAAGAGACAGAACCGGACGAAGCTGAGTGGAGGTGAAACGTATCATAGTGGCTCCTTAAAAAAGGAGGTGACCTCCCCGGGAGGGAAGGTCCCTCCGGGAAGTGTCATTCAGTTAACATCAGTCAAAGCGGTAGCGAAGTTCCGCCATCTGCTGCGCCATCAGCCGCCCGGCCCTGAGGGCCTTGCGGGCTGTTGCGTACGTACCGGCTCCAGGCAACTGGTCTGTATGCCAGTCACGCGGAGTGAAGCCGGTGCGACGGGTGATAACTGGCGTAAACCCGTTCTCTGTCGGCACGACGTCTGCCTTAAAGCTGCAGCGCCCGCTGCGGTTGGTAAACCACTCTGCCTGCTGTTGCTGCAGGTTGCCGGCAAACCGGTTGAGTGCGCCTGAAAGGCGGGTGATAAGTGAAAGCATTATACTGCTCATGGTTTTCTCCTGATTAAGCGCGGAGAAAACCACCGCCGCTGTTGCGGGGAGGTTGTCCCCGCGCGGGTTAAAGCCTTTGTCAGAAACTGACGCAGGCCGGTGGTTAATCACTAACCAAAATCGTGGTAGTAAGCGTTACCCGAATCCTGCGGGGTAAAGCGCCGGCTGGCAGAAATGTTAACACTCACATTCCCTGCCACAGGGTGACAGCGGTGTCTGAACTGATGGAAATAACATCTTTCAGTTCCGCCGGACGGTGATGCCAGTGTTTCAACGTACTCCCAGTCTTCGCAACCGTGGTAAGTCTGCCCGGGGGCGGCGAGAGAACGGTTAAAGGGGTGCTCCGCAAGCCTGTTCCACATACGGTGCCACTCTTCGCTGTTGTGCTTAACCAGCAGTGATATTTCAGAAGCCTGAATGTTCATCGACAAATCCTCTTAAGAAGAAAGGAGGATTTATCTCCACAGGGAGAAAATCCCCGCAAGGGAAAAACCGATATAAGTCTGTTCAGCATTCGCCATAACGCAGATATTCGCGTTCTTCGTACATCAGCCCCTCTTCGTCCTTAACGGCACTGCCGAAAAAAAACGTCCAGGCGGCTTCATCAATGTTTCTGGCCATGTAGCAGAGGCTTTCAAAAAAAGACTGCCAGGATGCCGGCACGAGTTTGCGTACAGACAGCTCGGCCAGGTCCCGGGCAACGTCAGCCATTTCCCAGACATAGTATGGAAAACCGTCTTCATCACTATCGGTGTTAAGACCAAGGCGACGATGCGCTGCAATAATCAGCAGGTCACCTTCAGCTCTGGCCAGTGCAACTTTGTAAGCGTTACGTTCGCTGGCACTGATTTGAAAATCTTCGGTAAGCGTTAATGCGTTCATAAAGGATTCCTTAAAGAATTGAGGAACCCTGCCCCTGACGGGGACAGAAGTCCCGTTAGGGTGAGAAGCTATTAGGTGAATAAGGCGGTCAGACGATGTCAGAAGCATCAGCGCTCTGATAAAACATTGCACGCAGTTGCTCTGTAGCGTTGTCCAGCGCTTTGTCCTCTCGGGACCGGGTAGCGCCCTCATGAAAAGCCGCATTCCAGTGAAGACTGTTAACACTTGTCCCCAGGAGAGTCAGTTCGTTCACTGCCTCTTTGGTAAAGGCATCTCTGATATAGCCGTGCTCAGTTGCAAAACCAACTGCGCGCGCGACATGTCTCAGAAAAGTCAGGTAGTCCGGAAGGCCGTCAGCAGGAACCTGTGGATCTGCATCGACCATGAGTCTGTAATCCAGACGAACGTTAAGCTGAGTTTTTACGTAATCCACCATGATTTTTGCTGAAGCTGGCGAGTCACAATTCAGTAACGTAAGAGGGTTGATCATTCTGGTGTAATGCATGGGTACGATTCCTTAATAAAAAAGGGAACCGTCCCGGAGGGAAAGTATCCCTCAGGAGTGAAAATCAGGCACATAATGCCAGATGAGTAAAACAGGTGTATGGGGGGTGATGCGAAGTAGAAAAGGACCTTAACCGCAGGGGTCTCTGTTTTCAAAGGTTAAACAGATTTGTTACCGCCCGAAAGCGTCATCTCTCAGGTAATGATGACATTGGCGTGTGATTACCCGAAGGCGTTCCTCTCAAATCACCGGAACATTGGCAGTTATCGAGATGACAACGGTTAGCAGGGAAAATGTACTCCAGCGCAGTGTCCAAATCAACAACGCCGGAGTGAATTTTATGAAGATAACCAAGACGCTTTCACCGTCTCGCACCGATCCCCAAACCAGGCGTCTGCCATAATGGCATCGGGATCACACTGCTGCAGGTAGGTTCCGTTTTAAGTAACGTGGCTAAAACTGCTGAAAGAGGAATGGTAAACTCACCCGCCGTAATGTTTTCAATGCTGTCGCGGTTACACATCTTTAATGAACCCATAAATATATAGCCTGTTTCTGAAGTGGCAGTCGCGCAACTGAAGTCGATACCGTCATCAAAATAATGGTTAACTGTCGCAAACGTATCCGTTTCATTAACCGGTGAAAGACAACTAAACGTAATCCTGATTTCTGAAGGTGGTATTTTAGATATGCTGATTTCGTGAATATACTCAACAGATAAAATGCTAAAATTTATAACGGGTAAATTATTCACAGTACACCTCATGATTAATCATCAGTCCATCAGGGACTGGCAGTAAACATTTCTGATATAGGTTCCTCGTCCGTCACCATGCCCGAGGTCCATCGAGGTCAGTGCAAGTGATTCGTCTTTCGAAAAACCTCTGGCAAGGTGATATCTGAAAGCATCTTCCGCGTAACTGTAACGTAAGCTGTGTGGTGTCTCTTGCCCCCCGGTCATTTCTGTCCGGAGCGTATTTCTGTAATAGTCCATCGCGGATTTTAAATCGGGTTTATCAATAATCTTACCGTTATTTTTTTCTGCGTGTTTAATGGCACGGTTAACGGCATCCAGGACTTTATCCCTGTCGACGATTGTAGTCAGCCTTGCACGCCCCCCTTTGGTTCCGAAAATAACCTTCAGGGTTTTATCGCCCCGTTGTAATGCCTTCTGCCAGGTCTTTAACGATTTTGCTGACTGAATAGCTTCTTCATTTCTCAGTCCGATATAACGTGACAGACATACCGCCACGGCAACGCCTTCATTTTTTTTCTCAATGTTCTGAAGAATCTCAATATAGCGCTCGTCAGAAACAGATTTTTTTGTGCCCATGCGACTCGTGTCTGAAATACCCAGACTTTTATTATTCAGTCGTTCATGTGAAGGGTCAGCCAGTTTGTGTTTACAGGCATTACGGAGCATTACCCGTATTGCCGACATTTCATTCTGACGGGTACGCCGGGAAACATCATCAGATGCCCGGCTGTTCATATACAACTCAATGTGCCGGACTTTGAGTTGTGATACCGAGTTTATCTGAATATTGAGCGCGGCGAGACGCTCAGCAAACCGGTGCATAATTCTGGAATAGTCATCCTGCTTTTTAAAGCTCCCTCCGCTTTTACGGATTTCAGCGACAAGTTCCTGCTTTAACAGTTTTTCACGTCTGGACATCTGTATCTCCTTAACAGTTTTGCCACGTAAAACAGGATTACAGGCAGATGTCGTTTTCTGCCGTTCCGTGAAAACGGCAGAAAACGACACCCGCATTACCCTGGCGACACGGTTTGGGTTCGCGCATCCTGCGTCGTAATGAGTACCTGAGCACCAGGGAAGTGCAGAGTGTTGAGGTTTTGAGAGGTGTCAAATCAGTGTTCTACACTGACCGCAGCTTTCGCTGTACCTGTTTCCAGGTCGCCCCCGACATCATCCTCCGATGATGCCGCCGATTCGGTATCTCATTACATAACTATTCCTTAATTAACAATGTGATAAAACGGTTTCGTTTTACGTTTTTCACTGGGTTGATAAAATTGTGTCCGTCTTCTCACTTCGTTTCACGTTGTAGTGAAAGGAGAAAAGCTACGGAAAATGCGCGTTCAGGACGTGTTTTCGCGCGCGTCACTTGGTACTCGTTTCACTCGTACACAAGTGACGCCGCGCTCCTCTGCTTTCAATGCAAACGTGGAAGATGCCCAAATGTTCCAAATGGTCATACCCGCGTTGCAAAGTTGGCAGCAGCCCTTCAGCGTCAATGCGTAAAGAAAAGTGAAAGCGATACGGCCGAAACCGTAATCAGAAAATGCCAGAAATGGCTTAGTAAAAGAAAGGACCTTTATCGCAACGCGATCTTCGTTCTCAAAGGTTAAACGAAGTTACCGCCCGAAGGCTCCGTCTCTCAGGTCATGACGGTTTTGGCAGTGCAATCACCCGAAGGCGCCCCTCTCAGATTGCCGGGACATTGGCGTGTTGCTAAAGCAACGGTACAACAACAGGAATGTTAGATCGTTATGCGATCCATTTTCAAGTTTTATCAGTAGTCATAATTCATGTGCTACCCAATGGTATTGATAATCCATCCTACAAAGCATTTTCTAATGTCAGATCGAAGCAAAAAATTCTGGCATTATTTTTAGATTGGTTTATTTGCCAGGCAGATCATCATAACTGGTTATTACTTTATTAACTATTCCATAGTCGAGGGCTTCATTTGGTGACATCCAGTAATTACTGGTCCGTGTCTTTTTTAACTTTATCAAGTGGCTGGCCAGTAGCCTCTGAGATAAGTTTGTTTATGCGATCATGCATTTTGATTATCTCTTTAGCTTCAATTTCGATATCAGAAGCAGGGCCTCTTACTCCACCCATTGGCTGATGGATCATAAAGCGTGTGTTTGGCAATGAATAACGATGTTCTTTTTTAGCAGCTAAGAAAATTGTGATTCCTGCGCTTGCCACCCATCCAGTACCAATTATATGCACATCAGGTTTTATACATTTTATGAAGTCATGAATAGTGTCGCCCGATTCTACATGACCACCCTGACTGTTAATATACAGTCGGACAGGGTCATGACTGATATTTTGCAAAAGCACTAACTGGGTGACAACTTTTTCAGCCAGAGTTTGGTTCACTTCACCTGAGATATTTATTGAGCGCGATGAGAGAAGCTTGTTTTGCAAAAAGGCCGAACCTTGTGATTCTGTTGCTTCATTAACCTTCTCAACTTCTTTATCACTCATAAGCATTTTGATTCCTCCGGTTTACCGTATTGATGTTATATATCTGTAAGACGAACAGAAGCCTTGTACTTATATCACAGGGTTACCCCTGTAATTCCAATAAGAAAAATGTATTTATTTTCCTGAGTTACATTCTTCTGTATGACGTCCCTTGTCTGACGCTCAAGAGAAGCATATATGTTAAGTCTCATTTAGCAGGAGCACGGTTCAGATTCCAGGCATCCTGTTTTTTAACTTGTATCACGGAATTTTCTTCCCCACATTGTGTTCATATATCAACTAAGGCATTGATTTGTCTCTTGATGGATCGACTGATATTTTAAATAGTCGGCTGTACAAAAATTTGCCAGTCAACCCTTTTTTTAGTAATGTGAACTTACGCTTTTTATAAGATAAAGTTGATCACGTAACGATAGTTATGGGAGACCGTATGATTGGTGACGGATTCGATAAGGATGATTTAGATAGTACCCTGGCTCGTTTTGCCGCTAATGGCCAAAAGATTGTACACGACACCTCAAAGCTGAAGCGTAAAGTTGAAGAGCCAGTCATTCTTACCAGTGCTACAGATGCCTTGGGAGGTACTGTATTGTCAGGTTTAGCATCTTCTCTTTCTAACCAGCATAAAAATGTTGATGATAAGAAGTTTAGAAAAAACAGGGAATGGCTTTGGTACAGCTGGGAACGTAGAGAGGATTTTGAATAAAACGGTGGAAAAGCCACCGTTTTTTATGCTTATCGTTTAAAAGCTTGACTCGCACCAGCTTTAATTCCGCCAGTTGCTGCATCAGTCACCACCCCTTGAGCTTGCTTTCCAGCCTCAGAACCTGCTTGCATAGGCATTTTAGCTCCATCAGCCAAGTTGCTTGCCATTGAACCAATTTTAGCTCCAGCCCAGCCTAGCATTCCCACCCAGAAGGCAGGAAATACCACATACATCATCCCCAGTACCAGGTTCATGATCCAGCCGTCGTTGGTTGAACTCATGAAATTGGCAAAAGGCACGGAACTGGTGAGTCCCTGATCGGCCATGTTGTTGTAGAGAATTGTAATAAGGCGGTCATCCAGCCAGCCCGCAAGCGCCCACCAGAACGTAATGAACTGCAGCGCAAACAGCGCAAAAGAAATCGTCACAACCGTTTTGGGGTCATAGGCACTGAACATCATCAGCACGGGGATGACGATGATGATCATCATCTGCAGCAGCGCCTGTATCATCGGCAGCGCCTGCTTGAGTGCATCAAATCCTGGCAGCGCCTCGGCCTGCTTCAGACCCAGCCCGATTGTTGACGTCAGCCGGGTGAGGTTACCGACCACCCCGCTGGTATTATCTGCGCTGCCTGTGGCGTAAGTTGTGCCGTCACCGGACAGCCCGGCATTGCGGGGGCTTACCAGCCAGCGCAGCGCCGGCTCTTCCCACTGACTGCCCGGGAACTGGCGCTGCAGTTCAATGCGCGTGCCGTCGCTGATGCTGGCCAGCACGCGCTTTCGCAGTCCGTTGCTGCCGTCTGACCACCAGGTTTTGCACGTCGGATATCCTCCCTGGCCCGTATCCGGATAGCCGCTGTCACGGCTGCTGCTGTAGGGCCACTGGCTTCGTGGCGTCATGGCCGTGTAATAGTCGTAATAGCCTGAGGTGTTAAGGAAATAGTCGCTGCCAATCCAGCCAACCGAGTTGATGGTGGCGTCGCTCAGCTGGCTGTTGCTGTTTTTTAACTTAAAATAGGCCCGGGAGTAGCACTGGTTTGCGAAGTCCTGAACCTCCTGCAGCACTACCGGGTCGCGCAGTTTAGTGTTCTGAACGTCAAAGCGCAGTTGTCGCAGCTGCGTGCCGCAGGGAATGGACGCTATCATTGCCTGCGTGGTGCCTTTCGACATCATATGCAGCAGATACCACCACACCGGCACCTCAGCCGTGCGGCCGTCAAAGTCGTTGACGAGCCCTTTATAGCCGGAGTTCTGCGGCGTGGGCACGCTGAAGCCGCACTGTTTTGCCCGCGAATCGTCAAACTTGATCGTGCTGATATCCACCGGCAGCAGCGGAATGCAGCAGACCAGCATGACCAGAAATGAGACATAGATGGCGTGCTCGATGCGCGGCATCGCCAGAACGCCTTTGTTGCCCTCATCGGCACCTTCCTCCCGCACCTTCAGCCACACGCCGAGGATCTTAAAAACCAGCGGCAGCGCGAACAGGCCGGTGCTGCTGAGGATGCCCCACATCGAGTTATTGAGGACCCAGCCAAACAGGATGAGGAAGTATTCCAGGTAACTGTTCGCCGTCATGTCAGCCTCCCTGTACCGCGTTAGACCAGGCCACATATTCCGTGGCCAGAACATAGATGACTGCAAGCAGCTCTGTACGCGGCAGACCTCCGGCAGCGTCCGGCCAGCGCTTAAGCAGGCGCGGCCGCAGCTTCATAATCCAGATGCACCCGATGAAGACGTACATGCACAGTCGCCAGGCAAACATGGCCCAGCGGCTGTCGTAGAGCCACTTCTGAATAAGGTGGCCATCGGGGTCGTACGCCATAAAAACCGAAGCCAGACCGAATATCGCGCCCATGGCCAGAAACATGATGAGAAATATCAGAAGAATGCGGCCGGTGAGGCCGCTCAGGAATCTGCGTTTCATGTTATCTGGCTCCCGGCTGAGGCTGGCCCATCTGACTGAAGCCCTGGTCCTGATTGCCGGCTTTCTGCTGCAGCTGGTTGTCCTGATTGCGTTCGCCCTGACGCTCAAGCGTGGTCAGCAGGCTGTTGCTGCTGATGGATTTGCGCAGCTCCATTTCGTTGCGCAGCGCGTTCAGCTCGCGGTCGAGCGCATCCACGCGACGGTCACCCTCGGCAATAGCCTCAGGCTGTTCGGCCGCGTTCGGTTCAGACTCACCGGTCGTCAGCATGCGGCGCATGGTGAGTGCCGCCTCAACCGTGTCAGCCATGGCCAGCTCACCCGCCAGTCGCTGCACCAGTGCGGCCCTGTCCGGGTCATCGCGCAGCGCCTGAATCACGCCGCGCGTGACGACGAGGCTGCCGGTTTTGAGCGCGGCCAGATTATCGGCCGTGGGCTGCAGCTGACCGTTGACCAGTTTGCTGAGCTGCTCCAGGTTGGTTTTGGTGGCGTCCTCCAGAACCGGCGAGAAGCCGGTGCCGGCAACGGTGCTGCCCGGCTGGTTATCCGCGCCGCCGCTGGTGCATTCGCTGGTTTCACGGCAGGTGCGGATAGAGCGGTCGCCGAGGACTTTCACAACGGCCGCAGCGGCTTCATCGGAGGATTTGTAGCGCTGGCAGACCGTACCGTTACAGCCGGATGAGCCTACGCTGCTGTTGCTGGTCACCGGCAGGCTGTTCATCATGTTGTAGCCGGCTTTTGCCAGGTCGCGCGTGGGCTGAATCGCCGGCTGTCCCTTGCCGCCGCGTTTCTGGCCACCGACCCAGGTCACACCTTCTTCACCCGTGGCCTTCTGCAGTTTCTGGTCGCTCGATACCGCATCACCGCCGCTCGATGCCACGATGTCTTTATACTCTTCAGACACCGCCGCCTGCTGCCACTTGCTGCCCATGGTATAGTCGGCCAGCTTTTTCGACATGTTCTGGCAGTTGAGCTGGGCCTTGTCGAAGTTCACGCCCGCCTGAAGCACGCCGTTGGTCAGCATTTCATACAGACCCGGGTTGGCACGCTGAATGGCCATCGCCGGCATGCTCATCACCGCGCCGGTCGCGCCCTGAATGACGTTGCCCATGAGGTCCTTGAATCCGCTGGTGATGCCGTTCAGCTGGTTACCGACAGTGGTTTTCAGGTCAAAGTTGCCGCACATCAAATCACTGCTCCAGCCGCCGTCCAGGCCGAGGCGCGACATGTTGCTGCGGGTTGAGGGCGGCGAAATGACCGAGCCGCCGCCGATGGAATAGAAAAGCCCGTCGTTGATGGCGCCGCTGACGCCGGCACCCTGTGAGGAAAGCGTGGTATCGATGGCCAGTGCCGGCATCGCCAGCGAAAGGATTAACGCGCCCGTGGCCACGCGCAGTTTCTGCGTGAATAAAATCATCATGCTGTGTGTCCTTATGAAAAGTCGGTGCTGTAAAGAAAGGTCTGCCCACGTCGCTTACAGCAGCTGTAGGGCTGCCAGAGCGCCCAGGCGTAATCGCCGCTTTCCGCCGTCTGGCCACCCGTATCCGGAAAGACCGCGCAGCTCTGCGACAGCTGAGGCGAAAGCCGCTGCCACTTGTGATTTTTTGTGCCGGTGTTTTCGGTAACGGGGTCAGGTGGCCAGTAACCCGGAGACCGCTGGCCAACCAGTGGGTTGTAGACGTGCAACTGTCCCTCGCGGGTGATGATGTCGGCCACGCGCTGAACCACGACGGCCGCCGATTTGTAGCTGTCGGTCTGCGAGACGAAGCCGCTGCGGGGATAAACGTTGCCCCACATCTCGCCGGCAAACGTATTCCCGATTTCACGCTTTCCGGGGATGAGCGCTTCCGGATAGAACGATTCGGGAATGCCTGTTCGCCAGGCCAGTGCATCCATGGCGCTGACAAAATACGGCACGAACGGCGTGGCGGCTGAGCGGCAGGAATAGCCCGGCACCATGCCCCCGATGAGCGACGTCGCCGGGTGGCCATATGCATCGCCGTAGTAGAAATGGAGGTTCTGTTTGCGCATGCCCGGGACCTTCATCTCCTGACGGCCACCGCCAGCAGGCACGCCAGCGAGACCGCCCGACACCAGGCTTTCAGTGCCGCCCGCCGTGGCACTCACCACAGACATTTCAGTCCACGGGTTGTCGCCCGGATTAAGGTAGGCAGAGACCACGGCTTCCGGAATGTAGTGGGTGACTTTGACCGAGGTTTTCACCGTGCAGCCAAAGGGGGTGCAGAGCAGCCAGTAGCAGATGCCGCTGATGCGCCAGCTGATACAGTCGGGGCTCATGGCGCTGGAGACCAGGCTCGCGGTGTTCACGCTTGCGAGCGTGCCGGTGCAGGTAAACAACGTGGCCAGCATCAGCCGGCGCGGACGGGAAAGGCGCATGTTCACGGCTGTTTCTCCCGCCAGGCATCCAGTTTGGCCCGGGCTGCAGCGACGTCGGTGGTGCCGTACACCACCCACTTATCGTCGAACACCACGGCAGGGTACTTTTCCAGCCCCACCGACCAGGCATGCGCGACGCCGGCATAGCTCGCCGCCAAGGCCTGCTGATTCTGACGGAACGCCGGCGAGGCAATGACCGCCCGGGCCTGCTGCTCAGCCTGAGCCGGGTTAGCGGAGAGCGAACCGAAGAGCTCCGACTGGAGGCGATCGGGAGCATCCAGTTCAGTGACGATGACGTCGGGGCTCAGTTCGCCGGTGACGGGGTGAGCATGATCGGTGTAAATCACGGTGCCGGCGTGGGCACCTGCGGTGAGAAACAGGGTGGTAAGGCAGCAGAGGGGAATTTTCATTGAGGGCACTCCCTGAGTGAATGATGCCTTCAGGGTGCGTTTTTAGCGTGTGAGGTTCAGCAGTTAACTCTTAACCCGAAAATCATAATTCTCACGGCGGTCATCTGTGCGGAACGCTGATTCATAAAAGATTCACAGACAGTCCCTTAAGAACCTGAAAAGCAAGCCGATACAGCAGTAAGCGATCCGCTACCAGGTGGTGAGCATCTCAGATAAGATTATTAGCTAATTCCTTTTGGGGCCCCTCGGCCCCTTTTTTTCTCTGAACGGCCTTCATGGCCATCAGGCCGATATCGTTCACATTGAATAAAAAAGATTTAAAGAGTGCTGAAGATAAAACGGATGCTGTCGATAACTAAAGCGAATACCCCTGAACCTCATACTAAAAAAGTCATTAGCAAATTCAAGCTCTCGGGGCCCTCCAGGCCCCTTTTTTTTATCTGTCACTCCTGAATATCTGTCTCATTTGAATGCCGCCATTCAAGATAATCCAGTTCCCAGATAAATCCCGCAGCGGCCGTATTGCGCTCAATCGTTCCGCGTGTCTCACCCTCATTAACGTATGGTAGCCAGGATTCAGGGATGCTGTCCTTTGGTCGGGCCTCAGACTTTTCAACAGCTGAAGCACTGTCGTTTGCTGTGGGTAGAGGTCGGTATCCGCCGGGCTGTTCCCATGTTTTTCGCTGCCAGGCATCCAGCTCCTCTTCATCTGTATCTGTGATGTAGACAAGATATTCTAAAATTTCCTGCGTGAGGTTTTCAGGGGTTGCGCCGGGAAGGGACTCAAGTAAACGAAGACGGCTGGACGCCATGAACTCTCGCTCTTCCTGCTCAGAGGCACCAAAATACTCGGTCTGGTCTTTTATAAGCTGCAGGTATTCGGGCGATGCTTTGTAAGCTTCCCACTCCTCCTCGTGAATTCTTCTCTCCTCAGCCCTGCGTTCGCGGGCGACGCCGGCCTCCTCAATCCCCGCAGCCACGACGTCAGCCCAGACGCCGGATTCAGGTGACTGCGTACCCGCTACTCCGAGCTGCTGATTAAGGAAGGTCAGAAGGTTACCGTCCTCCGGTTCGACAGCCGCCCCGACGTCATCAGCCAGGCTGTCAGCACTGATAATCCCGGGCAGGCCGTTCCTTTCCCGACCGGTGCTGGCGCGTTCAGCCAGGTAACGCTCACTCCACGCCTGGCCTTTCGCGCGTTTACCGGCACCTTCAAGGCTGGTCGTGTATTTCATCAGCCAGACGTGCATAAAATGCTGACGATCAGTTGCACACGCTGTGCTGATATCGTGAAACCGCTGATAAAATTCCTCATCGTGGCCGCAGTCCATGCTGTCACCTTCATGTGCCACCTCGTGCTCCGTCAGGCTGAAGAGGCGACTGGCCGTTCTGAGCGCGTCGGTTTTAAGCTGACGCACGATATCAGTGTTGTACGCGATGTACGTCTTACCGTCTGTCCAGGCGTCGGCCGACGTCGACTCGCCCAGCAGAATCTGGAACCGCACGCCGCCGTAAGCCCGGGAGGTGCTCCCGCGCTCGCCGCCCGAACACACCCGGGCATACTGGGCCAGGCAGTAGCGCAGCGCCGTCCAGGCCCTGCGGGTTTCCTTATCCAGCGTCGTTTCACTCACCATCTGCGTGCGGTCAACAAAATTCGCGCTGAGCGTGTCAAAATCAATAAGCTGCAGCTCTGAGCTGAACGGCATTCCCCAGCGGCCGGAAGACGGCAGCTGTGCGCGGTACGCGATGAGGTTGTCGCGCACGCGACGCATGCAGTCCATAAAATCATCCGTGCCGTCGCAGTTAAAGCGCGTCAGCGTCACCGGGTGAATGACCGGCGCGATGCCGGCTCGCGCAATGAGCTCCCCGCGCGGGACGTCACGCGCATACTCAACCACAGTAAAACAGTTTTTATCAACGGCAGAGGGATAGTAGCGGCATTTGCGCAGGAAGTGCTCCAGGGTAACGTGCTGTTTGCCCGGAAGCAGCGTAATGACCTCTTCGCCGTTGACCAGCTTCTGCAGGTCTCCCTCGCCGGCAAGAAGTGCCCGGGCAGTTTTCTCTCGGCGGGCCTCGGTTTTGCGGTGACTGCCGGCGTTGTCAGAAAAGGCCTGAGCCAGCTCGCTGAATTTAACTGCTATCTGCTTCCAGACCGTGCAGCTCTTGCGCAGAATCTCAGTTCGCGAAACGTTGAGAGCAATCGCTTTTTTACTCACGATAAGGCCGCCAATGCCCCAGTTGTGGCCCGGGTCGTGCCTGACAAGTACGCCCTGGTTATAAATGGATACGGCGCCGTCTTCGCGCAGCCGATACCAGGCTGCGTCATCCTCAGCATCCCATTTTTCCAGCTCCGGTTTGCGCGTGATAACGTTGCCGTTGAGGCAGACCGAGACGGGCGTGTAACGCACCAGATCACGAATTTCCTGCATGCATGACATACGCTCCTGAGTGGACATCGGCTCATACCAGTCACCATTGATGGCACACCCTTCCTGAATCTCTCCGGGCTCTGTCAGTTCATATCCATAACCCATTACCCGCGTGTCGACCTCCATCTGCCAGCGCTGCGAGCGCCAGGCGGTCCGGGCATGCGCCATAATCTGGCCACGGCCGAGGCGAAAACGACCGTAGGTGGCATCGCCTTCAGGGTGTGGCGTGCCGAACCGGCCAAAATAGCGTCTCACATCATCATGTGAAGCAAAACCATGACCGTCGTCACGGCAGGTGAAGCCCTCCGGAGTAATCTCCAGAATGACCGCACCCGCGCCGGCATCGACGCTGTTCATGATGAGTTCGATAAGGGCTTTGGCCACAGAGCCGGCCTGGCTGTAGATGATGTGGTGAATGATTTCGGGGTCGAGCTCGAAGGGATGTCGCATCAGCATGCTCCTGTTGTGGGTTCAGGACCATTTTCCTGACGCGGACTCCGGGTTAAATAAGGAAGTCATAATGCCGGTCTGAAAGAATAGCGGGTACGAACAGGCAGGACAGTAAAGGTGGAAAGCACAATGAAACCGGAAGACAGCACGGCAGAATCACTGGAACAGCGCGGCCTGTGGCACCGCGCAGCACGCCGGTGGCTGACTGTGATGGATGCCACTATGGATGACGCTATGCGGGAAATGTTAGCCAGACGGCGCGAGCACTGCCTGAGCATGGCGGCGAACCTGCCGCCTGACGGGCGTCGCGCTGAGTCAAGACGGCTGTACAAAGCCCGGCAACGCTATAATGAAGGATATTGAACCGGAAAAATTCTGCAGCTCATGGCAACACTCCCCTCTTGATTAAGGATAGGGTTGCATCGATGCATTGAACTCAAAGCACAAAGTGGAAAAAGATGATGCCGCGCAACATATCTTCTTATCGAGGTTGAAAGATCACGAGAACAGGCGTATCAAAAAAGTCGGCACTTTTGCCATTCTATTAGGAAATGGAATTATGGCGGATAGAAGACCACTCAATCCTGGCGTAGTTGTTCCTAAACCTGGCGGTGGCACCCAGCCCCGTGATCGTAATAACGACGGAAGAGTTCGAGAGAAACGCTCTGATGCGGGTAAACCACGTAAATAATTACAAGCCGCCTACGGGCGGCTTTTACTTGTAATGATCCAGCCGTAAGGCGGATTTAACCCATTACTCAAGTAGGAAATTGAAACATCACCGTTCGCTTTGAGCGAGGAGCGGACATTGCTAATAGCGTTCTGTGTCTTCAATGGGGAGCAGATAACTTCACTCGTTATCCTGGAAAGGCAAAGCGTAGGGGCGGGTATATTTTGTTTGCTGAGGCCCTCACAACAGCCATCAGCAGCCATAGTTGTGCAGGTTGCCGCAATTATAATCCTCACGACAACCAGCACATCTGAGTGTTTTAATAATCGATAGAATGCATGTTGCTTATCAGACTAATACCGCTTTATAGCGTTCAGCCTGTGCCGCAATTTCTCCGTCGGTGATCGTCGCGCTTCCGCCGGTAATAAAAGGCTTGAGATAATGCATACCCAGATACCCGGAGATGGTTTCAAAGGACAGCAGATATTCGTTTACCGTATGACCGGCTGCGCCATCAGGCTGATACGCAGACTCAGCACCACCGAGCGAAACTGCCAGCATGAGTTGCTTGCCACGCAGTGCCTGTGTTTCGCCACCATGTGACCAGCCGTAGGTCAGTACATCATCAAGCCACTGCTTGAGAAGTGGCGGCGTGCTGTACCACTGCATCGGGAACTGCAGAACAATACGATCGGTATTTTCCAGCGTAGCCTGTTCAGCGGCCACGTCGATTTTACCATCGGGATACAGGTCATACAGATAACGCACATTAATATCGGGCAGTGATGCTGCACTTTTTGCCAGCGCCGAGTTAACACGCGACAGATGAATGTTGGGATGGATAACAAATACAGTTGTTTTCATTTTTTATCTCTTGTTTTTAAAAGAATGTGTCGTCAATTTCAAGCCGGGATAAAGCGTCATTGATGTCATGTAATTCAGCGTCACTAAGCTGAATATTTGCGGCAGCAAAATTCTCTTCCAGCCGGTGTAATTTCGTTGTTCCCGGGATCGGCACGATATAAGGTTTCTGAGCCAGTTCCCATGCAAGGACAACCTGTGCGGAAGTTGCATTGTTTCTTTCAGCAATGTCAGCGATGAGATTAAGAAGGGACTGATTATTTTCCATGACCTCAGGTTTAAAGCGCCCCATCATGCCCCGGTAATCGCCTTCCCCGTAAGTTGTATCAGCTTTCACCTGACCACTCAGGAAACCATTTCCCAGCGGGCTGTAGGCCATAAAGCCGATATTGAGTTCGTCGCAAACTGTAAACAGATCCTGCTCAGGCTTACGCCACATCATCGAATACTGATCTTCAACTGCGGTGACCGGGCAGACTGCATGGGCCCGCCGGATGTAAGACGCGGGCGCATTGGAGAGGCCCCAGTACTTTATTTTGCCTTCGGAGATCAGCGCTTTCATTAAGCCCGCCACGACTTCCGGCTCAACTTTTGGATCAACGCGATGCTGATAAAACAGGTCGATATGGTCGGTTTGAAGGCGACTGAGTGAACCTTCCAGTTGCTTTCTGACAGAAGCCGGACTGCTGTCTAACACCGGTACCAGCTGACCATCAATATTTTCCATTCCGGTCACGCCGAACTTGGTCGCGATGACGACGCTGTCCCTGTGTTTACTGAGCGCAATACCCAGCAGTTCTTCATTTTCAAATCCGTAAACAGGGGCAGTATCGAAGAGGTTGCATCCCAGCTCGATAGCCCTGTCTATCAGCTTTATCCTTTCCTTGATTTCAACTGAATGACCATAGCCATGATCCATGCCCATGCACCCCAGTCCCATCTCTGAGACCTGAAGCCCCTGGCTACCTAACCTTCTAATTTTCATGATTATTTCACCCTTCTTTAAAACGCCTGTGATTCTAAGTGGCTAAGTATAAGGCTGGATTTGTTGCTAAAAAATTGCTAATTTCGAAAGTAAGAATTGCTGAAATAACAACAATCATGAATAAACTCGACGCGTTAAGATTTTTTGTTGCCGCCGCTGAAACGATGAACTTCCGCGAAGCTGCGGTCAGACTGGCCATTTCTCCTTCAGTGGTGACGCGGACTATTGCCGAACTGGAAAATCAGCTCGGCGAGCCGCTTTTTAAGCGGAACACCCGATCGATTGTGCTGACCAGCTTTGGTGAGCTCTTCCTGCCGGGGGCCATGCGTCTGCTTGAGGATTCAGAGGCCCTGTTTCAGACGGCGAGAGATGACAATGAGATGATGGGGATTGTGAGGATTACCCTTTTTCGCTTTCCCGGGCACGAACAGGTGCTGTATGAGCTTCTGACCGCGCTTCGCCCTTATCCTGAGCTGTTTATAGACTGGCGGCTGGACATGATGAAGCTGGATTCTGTACAGAATCGTATTGATATGGGGATACGCATTGAGCGGGAGCCAAATCCGAACTTTATTATCAGGCCCATCACGCTTGTTCATCACGCGCTGATGACATCCCCCGGGCTCATAGAGAAGCTGGGTGCGCCGGAAAATTTTGAGGACCTGCGCCAGCGCTACCCTTTCAGTGGGCTGCTGAATCCTGAAACCGGTAAAGTATTCGAATATATGCTCGATGGCGTCGATACGTTTGTCCCCCGCCATCTTGAGTTTTTTACCACCGACTCCCAGTCTGAGATTCAGGCTGCGGTAGCCGGTAAAGCCGTGATCCAGTCGAGTAATCTGGCCTGCAGGGAATACCTCGAAGACGGCAGGCTGGTGAATGTCCTGCCGGAACTGAAACTGGAAACCTGGCAGCTTTATCTTTACCGGCCCTATCAGACTATTGTACCGCAGCGCATCAGGACGGTTTTTCAGATCCTTGAAGATATTTTACTCAGACACTTCAGTTAAAAGAGGACACGATGCCGCTGTAGCGTGCATGTCTGTCGGAGTTATGGCTTTAAGTTTAAAGGCCTTTATCAGTAAGTCTGTTGTCTGAAGGAAGCAGACATCAGCAAAATTAAGCCGCACCCCATGTTATGTATCCTGATATTCAGCGTGCTTTTCATCTGTGCTGGATGTTGCTGACGCGCTTTTGCCAGACATGTTAAGTAAAAATTTCATCTGCCCAGTCTGCAAATGCGCGAACGGCCGGGGAAAGAAAGCGCTGATGAGGATAAAGTAATGTGACAGGAACAGACGGCGGGTGCCAGTCGGCAAGGACTTCAACCAGCGTTCCTTTCTGCAGGTGTTCTGCCACAACGTTTTCAGCAAGCTGCGCCAGTCCGAACCCCTCAAGGCACATTTTTATATAGAGTCCCGTCTCGTTGACGGCTGCCTGCCCGCTGACGGAGACAGACAGCGTTTCCGTTCCCTGCAAAAAACGCAGTTCATCCGTGCGCCGGCTTTGGCCGGAAAAATAGTGAATGGCCCGGTGATGAGATAACTCTTCAGGTGACTGCGGAATACCGTACTCCCTGAGATAGTCGGGAGAGGCACAGGTGATCCAGCGAAACTGCCCAAGCGGACGGGCAACAAGCGTTGAGCTGAGCAACTCTCCGGTTCTGATCACGCAGTCTACCCCCTCCTGAACCAGATCAACCTGCCGGTCGCTGACACCGATCATCAGGTAAATATCAGGATAGCGTCTGTAGAAGTCTTTCAGGTTTGGCATAACGATGAAATGGGCTATCCCGCCGGGCATGTCAACGCGTAAACGTCCACGGGGGCGCCTGTTCGAATCGGCAAGACTGGCTTCCGTATGTTCAATCAGGGCCAGAATTTCCCGGCATTGCGCCAGATACTGCAGACCTTCAGGCGTAAGGCTGACCCGTCTCGTGGTACGGTTGAGCAGACGCACCTGCAGGTATTTCTCCAGGTTTTTAATGGTGCTGGTAACCGTAGAGGAAGGCAGAGACAGTGTTTCCGCTGCCCGGACAAAGCTTCCGGCCTCAGCCACCCTTAAAAAAACCTGCATAGCCTGAATGCGATCCACCTGACTGCTCTCCTGAATATCGTGAGACGTTGTAAGCCATTATTATTCGGTAATTCTGAATTATGAAAACGCGTTAGTCATCTTTTTCACCTTAATCAGGAGGCGTATCTTTTTCCTTCTGACACTGAAAGAGACGATTAAAATGGCCGATTACAGCAGAAATATTGTTAACAATCAGACGGAAAATCCACAGGTGACACTGATTCGGGGCGCAACCATACTGAGTATGGACGAGAGCGTGGGTAACATTGAGCGCGGTGACATTCTCATCAATGGATCAACGATTACCGCCGTGGGGCAGAATCTCGAGGCGCACGGCGCGTACGTCATTGATGCCACGAATATGATTGCCATGCCGGGGATGGTTGATTCTCACCGTCACGCCTGGGAGGGTCAGCTGCGCCGCCTCAACCCCAACGCCACCTGTCTGGACGACTACAGCAACGCCACGCACTTCTCGTTCGCGAAATATTACCGCCCGGAAGATATCTATGTCGGTAACCTGCTGACGGCGCTGGGTGCGATTGATGCGGGCATCACCACGATGATTGATAATTCGCATAACAGCCGCACCGCAGCGCACGCCGATGCCGCCGTTGAGGCCCTGCTTGATGCCGGTATTCGCGCCATCCATGCTTCCGGCGCACCGGTTGCGGGCGAATGGGATAAAGCACACTGGCCGGGTAACTGGCAGCGCCTGCAGGAAAAATATTTTAAAGATAACCCGGAGAGTCTCGTTTCCCTGGGCGTTATGGCTCAGCTGGAGCCAGAGCTGTGGGCTGAAGCTCGCAGGCTGGGGTTGCCGATTGTCACTGAATTTTTCGGTGCTGAGATGGCCTCTGAACTTGAGTCACTGCACCAAAAAGGCCTGCTTGGCCCGGATAATATCTTCAACCACTGCACGGCACTGCCTGACGAGGGATGGGAAATTCTGCGGGAAGCCGGTGTGCGGGTTAACGTCTGCCCGCGTTCGGATTCGCATTATGGCATTGAAAACGGAATGTTTGCTATAGAGGCCGCTCAACGTCATGGCATCAGTCCCGGCCTGAGCGTGGACAATGAAACGTCCTACAGCACCGACATGTTTATGGAAATGCGTGTGGCGTTTTATCTGCAGCGTGTGATGGGTATGCACAAGCAGCACTGCTGTGATTCAGCGCATGCGCTGACCACACTTCCGGCAGCACAGCTGCTTAAATCGGCAACCGTCGATGGCGCATTTTGTGCCGGACTGCAGGACAAAATCGGGAGCCTGACGCCAGGCAAACAGGCTGACCTGGTGCTGATTAACGCGGCTGACCTCAACCTCTATCCCAACGGAAATGCGTTTGGCACGGTGGTACATGCAACCGAACGCAGCAACATCGACACCGTCATGATTGGTGGGCGCATCGTCAAGCAGGACGGCAAAGTGCTGGGTGTGGACAGTGAAGGCCTCCGCGCCGCCATTGATGAATCACGCGAGCACCTTTTTGCGGCAGCAGGGTATGAGCCAGACATCTTTGCGGAAAAATTCCTGCCGCTGGTTCAGGTAAACTGACAGAGACGAACAGCATGAGCGCAATTTATTACGTGATAGCTTTTGCAGCAGGTCTGGGGATTACCCTGCAGACGACCCTGAACAGTCAGCTTGCAAAAGGACTCGGAGGCGACTCTGTCACCGCCGCGTTGTTTTCCTTTACGGCCGGGGCGTTCAGCCTCGGGATTTACTCGCTGCTGCGCGGAGGGTTATTCACCTCCCTTGCTGCCATTCCTTCTCAGCCTGTCTGGAGTCTGGCAGGCGGACTGATAGGTGCCTGTGCGCTGTTCAGCTACGTGGTACTTGCACCGAAAATTGGTTTTTCAGCTCTGCTCGGACTGGCGATTGTCGGGCAGTTGCTCTCATCTCAGATGATCGACCATTTTGGTCTGCTGGGTGCGATTAAGCGCCCGGTTTCTTTACTTAAGCTCGCTGGAATGCTTGTCATGCTGGCCGGGCTCGCCGTCATGCTTTTCGGCGACCGGCTCTCTGAGCGTTTTCTGCATTAAGCGAGCGAATGGCTCATTGCGTGCGTATGCATCTGTGCAGACGCACGCAGCGTTTATACAGGCGCAATGCGTTAATACCGGGAGAAAAAACATGTTTGCAATAGCAGCTGATGTCAAAAATGTGCTGGGAGAGTGCCCGCTCTGGTGTGACAGAACACGCAGGCTTTACTGGACTGACATTGAAAGCAGTGAGCTGCTCGCTCTGGAAGAAGATACCGGCATCGTGATGCGATGGTCACTGCCTGAACATCTCGGCTCGTTTGCACTGACTGAAAAAGCCAACGTCCTGCTAATGGCGCTTGCTTCCCGACTGGTCTTCTGTGACCTTGATACCGGTAAGTTTACCCTGGTGGCAGATTCACCGGGTGAGCCGGGGACCCGTACAGGGGATGGACGTTGTGACAGAGACGGCAACTTCGTCTTTGGAACGATGGATGACGGCTTTCCGGCGAAAATTATTGGTAAGTTTCACCGGCTCAATGCAGCGACACTCGCTGTTGAGACGCTTTCTCTGCCTGAGGTCGCCATCCCGAACAGCATCTGCTTCAGCCCGGATGGCGGGACAATGTACTACTGCGACTCGATGCAGGGGCAGATTATGTGCTGCGATTATCCCTCGCTGCAAAACCAGCGCATATTCATAAAAGTCGAAGGTGAAGGCGCTCCTGACGGCTCCTGTGTGGATGCAGAAGGGTATCTGTGGAATGCAGAATGGGGTGGAAATCGTCTGGTGCGTTATCGCCCGGACGGAACCACGGACTGTATCCTGCCTTCTCCCTCCGTGCAGAGCACCTGTCCGGTCATTGCGGGTGATACCTTCACAAAGCTTTACTGCACCAGCGCAAGCGTGGGCCTTCCTGAACCATCAAAACATGATGGCGCGTTGTTAAAGGCTAACTCAGCAGTATTTTCCGGTTTGCCTGAGAGTCGGTTTTCAACATATGAAATGTAACAGTCTTGTCCTTCATCCGTAAACGTGCCTTAACCACAAGTACTGTCGTTAGCGTCCGCTTCTGGCACAAAGCAGTCTCAGCACAGTTCAGGGTGAGATAATTAAAGCCCATAAGCGCTTTACGGAATCGTAATATTTGCGGGCTCTATGCCGCCCGCACCCGCAGCCTCCGTTCCCGCCCGACACCATACACAGGTGCCGGGCGATAACGGAGGGTCTGTTTAATGACACGTCTCTGCTTCTGTCGCGCGGTCTATCTCTTTGAGCACCCAAAGCATATCTGTCGCATCTGGCACACAAATGTTCCAGCGAATGCCAGTCCTGTAATCCCCCTCAGTTGGCCAGAGTGTGTTGCCTGTCACGGTGATGAGAATATCCAGTGCCTTGTTATTGGCACCGGAGAGATGCACGGCCGTGCAGCTGCGTCGCCCGACGCGATGCGGATAGACAGATACCAGCAAGGGATGCTCAAGGCGCTGACCTATCTCCTCCCGGAGCTGCACGATGGCACGGTTATCCGTCTCACCGACCGATGCCTGCCCCTGCGGCGGGACGGTAAAAATGACAGTGGCGAGCAAAGCCTTGTCCTGTACAACCTGTGGCGGCGCCATGGTCAGTTTTTTCATACAATCCCCTGTCAGTGAATAAGACCACGGCTCTCGTCAAGGCGACGTGCAACATGGTAAACGGCCTCAAGCTCGGTACATTTAAATTCATTCATAATGGCCCGGCGCTCTGCTTTTTCTTCTTTTTCCGTCATGCCCAGCGCCAGGAAGAGGCTCGGCGGTACAGCCCGAAACAGCGCCTGCACCTTACGCGAGAGAATGACCCCCTCTGTGTATTTGCGCGGCAGTTTTGTGGCGGAGAGCAGCATCGCCTTTTGCTCATCATTAAGCGTCTTGAAGCGGGCAATCTGCTCAACCTCTTCAGGCGGCATAACCAGACAAATCCACCATTCGGCCATGTTCAGCATCTTTTTCGACGTGTCGGGGAAGTCGGCGAGGTTCTGGGTAAAAATCCACAGCCAGGTGCCCAACTTTCGCCACATTTTGGCGATTTTGGTGGCATACGGTCCGAGCAGTGGGTTGGTGGTGACAATATGCCCCTCATCAATGGGCACGATGATGTCACGGTCAAGATACTGATCGCGCTCGGCGATATTGTTGATGGTATTCAGCAGGGAAATAACCGCCACGGCCATCTGAGCCTCATAACCTTCGCGGGCCAGTTGCCCCAGGTCCACGATCGTGACGTCGGCCTCCGGCCAGGGGGTGCCCGGGCGGTTGAACAGTTCGCCCTCAAAGCCTTCCGTAAACATGCGCAGTGCCTCTGACATTTCCTCGGCGCGTGCGCGACGGGCCGGCGTGCGTTTCTCGCGGCCGTCTTCGCCCAGGCTGATGTCATGAGCAATGTCCTGCAGCGCAAACATCAGGTCCTCGGGCAGCATCTGGCGGGACTCAGCATAAGCCTTACGGGCGGCATTCATGATGGCTTCGCGGATCATGCCACGGTCGGCACGCGTCATTCTGGACTCTTCCGAGGCTTCACCGCCGGTAATCATCAGACGGGCAGCAATCTCCATCTCCCCCAGAACGTCACGCTCACCGTCTTCATCATCCTCATCGTCTGCATCTGTATCCGGCAGGTCTTCCTCAATGATGAGCAACGCTTCGGGCTTCACATCCAGCAAAAGTTGCGAGTCACCAAAGGGGGCCAGCGACACGACCTTTCCGGGCTTGATGCTGACGCGATGTACGCTGAGGCCCAGCGATGCACAGTAGTCACCGTAAAGGCCAAAGCTGTTCCCCGCCTCAATCAGGAAAATACGCGATCGATAGATGGCCACCATCTGAGACAGCTTGTCGACCGCCGTGGCAGACTTGCCGGCACCGGTCGGGCCAAACAGCAACAGGTGCGCGTTCTGGGTGCGATCCTCTTTATTCAGCGGGTCAACAGACAGCGGACCGCCGCCCCGGTTAAAAAAGGTGAGTCCGTGATGGCCGGTGCCGGTATCGCGCCCGTAAACCGGCGACAGGCAGGCAAAGTGCTGGACAAACATCAGGCGCGTGTACCAGTTGTGGCGGTCGTGCTGCGGGTTAAAGCACATCGGCAGCGCCCGCATGTAGGTGCTGAGCGGACCGATATCGTGTTCCGGATTAAGCGGCTCCAGCCCGCAGTTCAGCAGCTTACTGCTGAGGTCAAGGTAGCGTTTGCTCAGGGCATCCTCGTCCTGACCCTTTATGAGCAGGGTAATGGCCGCCCGGTAAAGCTTGTGCTTGTTGCCCAGGAAAGTGCGGGCTGTGGCGGCATCTTCACGCGCACGCAGCGAATCGACGTTATCTCCCATCGAGTTTCGGCTCAGGCTGGCAAAATTCGCCTCCAGTTTGTCCTGAGGCTGCACAACCAGCGTCATGGCCAGCACGGTGCCTTCCGGCAGCAGATCCATAATGGCGTTGATGTTGTCACCGCGCTTTACCTCACCGGTGAGGTGTCCTGTCTGCGGGCGGGTACGAAGTCGGGCGACCGGCACCGCTTTGTGCGCAACGTTATCAAACCACCATATGCCCTTGTCCGCATCGCTGCGGGGGCGGGTGAACCACAGGCTTTCGCTGAAGTCATTGAGCAGAGGAAGGTCGCCGGGCGAGTCATCGCGGTGGCGGGCACATCGGTAAAGCGTGGCCTTTTCCGTCCACTGGGGCGCAGGATTGAACCAGCGTAGCAGCCAGCTGTGTATCTGTTCGCCGTTCTGGCGCACGGAACGAATGCCGGCACCGCTCATTGCCGAGGTCAGACGGTCGCAGACCTGATTCAGTAATATTTCTGGCGCCATCGGGTCACGGTAAGGTTTTTCCACCCAGCGGTAAACCACCATGCGCGTGCGACGGATCTGCCCGCGCCAGGGCGCACCTGTCACAGTTTCATCCACAAACAGGCCTTTTTCAGCGGCCACGTTCTTCAGATGCCGCTCCTGTTCGTTCAGCCAGGCCTCGGTGAAAGCCGTCCCCTGTGCCCGGGGTCTGACGTAGCCCCGGATGGAATCCATATACGCCGACAGATCCGAATCGTCCTGACAGAAGAACTGTACCACCCACTGGTGTGAGTCCAGTTCAGGAATGCTGTCCTGCAGCGCATTTTCAACCACGTCACGGATTTCTTCCAGGCGCGATTCGGGACGGCCTTCAGTACCGACCGGATTGATCTCATAAACTGCTCCCACAGAAACGCCGTCATCGAGCAGGATACACTGGTGTTCGGGAAGGTATTCCCCCCAGGGAACGTGGTCGATAATGGAGGGACCTGTGGCATAAAGACCGGATTCATCGGCGTGCGTCAGCCGGCCGTCACGGGTGATCGGCTCATGGCCCTCAACCGAGAACGGCCCGTAACCGTGCTGATGTTCAGTCAGGGCATCACGGCGGCGGCGAAAAAGATGAAAGGCCATTTACAGCGCCTCCGTGCGTTCGCCGGGTAGCGCGTACTGCACCTGGCTGTAAAACGGGAAAACGGTACTGTAGCCCGGCACCGGCGTGTTGCCGTCGGCCAGATGCGGAAACACATACATCACCATGTCGGGGTTGGGCAGGCGCGGAAACGTCTGCTGAATTTCATTTTCCTGGGTGCGGCTGTAGCTGTCGCGGGTCTGCTGTCCGATCGTACGCTCACTGTCGGAGACCGGCCGGCGCAACGTAGTGCGGCTTTCTGCGGTGGCGTGGGTGGTGGACGCGCCGTTATTCCAGAGCTCCAGCATGGTGCTGTCACCGGGGGGCAGCATCTCATCTTTGGAGGTGCTGCAGCCGCTCAGCATCAGCGTAACTGTCCCGCTCAGAATGAGCAAAATTAAGGCATTATTCTTCATCATCAGCCTCCGGCGTGTGCATCTCAGAAATGACTGCAGACAGACGCAGGATGCGGCCGTCCGCTTGCTTCATGAGAACATCAGTATCTTCATGAACCAGCTTCTGCGCGACGGCCAGCATGGCCGAGTCCGTCACGTCCTGCGGTTCAGCTTCCCACTTGCCTGTATCTCGCCGGACGAAGCCGGCATACAGTCGGCCACTTAGCGGGGTATAACCCACGCGGTACTCAAGTTCACTGCTGTCTTTGCTTTGGCTGTTCATCAGTCCATCCCCGTACCTGAGCCTGCCAGGCTGAAGTCATACTTCACCCTGCGGCCTTTTTCTTCATAGTCGATCGCCAGCTGGCGGGTAATGTGCAGCGCCACGGTCTGACCCGGCGGCACGTATATCGCGTCAAACGTCTGGCCATAACGCTGTTTTACCCAGTCCACGGTTTCTTTCATGCTCCCGGACAGCGATTTACCCAGCACAGCCTGTCCCGCATCACCGGTCAGGGTCTGCGTCACGCCGCCCATGGCGTTGGTCTGCCCCGTCATCTGGTTCTGTGAAAGGGCATCGCCGGCAGCGGCAGCGCCGGCCAGCAGGCTGATAGTCGGCAGATAGGTAGAGGCGTTACTTTTACGGGTACCGGAGATGCAGGGAATGCCGTTGTCATCCGACAGCCAGCCGATACTGTTATTGCCGTTTCCGCTGCTGTTCTGTGAATTCTGATTATTACTGCCGCCGTTCTGTCTGTCCGGCGCGGGGAGCGTGCGTACCGTGCCGTCCGAGAACACAAACGTGATGCTGGTAATGGACCCGCGCACGCAGGACAGCGTCCAGTCACCGGTCGCCGTACCGGACACGATGGCACCCTGAACGTCCGGCAGCTCGATGCCGTTGGCCGTCAGGTTGTCTTTACCTAACATAACCTTGAACGGGTACGGATCAGTGACTTTGCCGTCAATGGGAACGCGGCCAAGCAGTGCCGTCATGGCGCGACTGCCGACCAGCGTGGCGTTCTCCGGCAGCGTAAACACCGGATCGACGGGTTTCACCGCATCCGGCACGGCCTGACTGACGGCTGTGGAAACCGCTGCGCCGGCCGGCTTACCGGCGTCACCCGCTTCACTGAACGACGAGGCAAACGAGAAGCCGGTCGCGCTGTTTCTATTGCTGTCATTCACGGGTTTGCCGCTGGCATCCACCGGGATACCGTCTTTGGGTTCGACCCACTGCAGACCGTCTGAGGCAGGGGATGAAATCGCGACGCTGCCACTGGTGCCGTTGTCATAGCCCAGACCAATCGGAATGTCGCTGCCGGGTGCGCTGCTTTTGTCAGGCGTTGCGGCATTTTTGTTTTTCAGTTGCTCAAGCATCTGACCGACCTGCGAACTGAGGTCGGAGACCTGTGCGCTGAGCTTTGCACGCTTGTCAGCCTCGTCAGCCCGGGCGTTGGCCACGGCCTCGTTAATTTGTGCATCAACGTTGCTGTTGGTCTTTTTCAGCTCCGCGTTTTCCTCATTCAGCTTCTTGTTATCGCCGGCGAGCGTATCGAGGCGGTCCTGAACGCGGCGAAAGTTGCCCACTATCGTGCGCAGCGTGTCCTGCGGCGTGTCGCCTTCAACGCCCAGTGCCTTGAGATCATCAGGCGACAGGTCTTTCAGCGCTGCATTGGTGGTTTTTTGCGTCGACGCCGTTTTTCCCTTTGAATCCGAGCAGGATTTAACGCCCACAACGATGGCGGCGGTCAGCACCACCGGCACCGCAATTTTCACTATCAGGTTTGTGCCGGGCTGGCTCATTTCTTCGCCCTCCGTGCCGTTTTGGGCAGAACCGTGACGGGTTCAGCGATAAACGCGCCTTCAGGGCGCCCCTGAATAACCAGGTACACGACCGTTGTGTCTTCAGGCGTGCCAGCACGACCCAGCCAGCGGTGCTGAAAGGTCGCCGTCTCGAACTGTCCCTGCAGCTCTCGCGGGTCGAGGACCACCTTGTCGGCCGAGCGGTTACGCACCTGCAGCGCCACCACGCTGTCACCCAGCAGGCTCCAGGCCGCCATCGGCGTGACCGACACGGGCTCGCCGGGCATCAGCGTTGTAATGGACGATGGCAGCTTCAGCGACAAGGGGCTGATACCCGGCACCGGCTCCACGGTGCGGACCGGCCCGTACAGGCTCTGTGCGGCATAGCGGGTCAGCACCACCGGCAGCGGGGCGCTGAGTTTTGGTGCTTTGCGTGCAGGCTTAGTGTCAGTTTCAGACGCTGTAGAAGTACTTTTTTTGCTGCTGCCGGCATCGTCGCTCACCGACTGTCTGTCACTGGCCGTTGCATTGGCCACTTCACCGTCATAAACCAGCTTCACCGGTTCGCGCGTCACGTTGCCGGGCACGGCGCTGACGTCAAGCAGGATGACTTCGCCGTTTTCCTTGCTCTGCAGCTCAATGCGCGTCACCGGAAAGGCTTCTCTGGCATCGAAGTACACCGCGCCGCCGGTGCTCTGAATGCGCACTTTGCCGTTGAGGGACGGCGGGAACCCCACGCGCACGTTTTTATTCACAAACACGATGCGCTCCTGGCCGACGGTGAGCGGTATCTGCAGCGGAATGCGCTCCCACTTCATGAGCTCAACCGCCTGCGTGAGGCCAGAGACCAGCAGCAGGCACAGCAGTATCAGAGGACGTTTCATCACTGGAAGACTCCTGATTTTTTCTCCGGCTCCGGCTGCGGCATGGCTTCGAGCTGCTGCGGCGTGGAGTCATAGCAGTCAAGCGCCAGACCAAAAGGGTTGCGGGCCGGATCACCTTCCCAGCGCACGACTTTGAGTGGGTAGCGAACAAGCGCCCGCTTGACCTTCTCGGCGTGGTAATACTCGTCAGCTACCAGGTCGAGCCGCACCACCCAGCGATCGTCACTCAGGATGTCAACACTGCTGTCGCTGTAGCCGCGACGGGGGATTTCATACACCACGCGCACGCGGTCCTTGAGTTCGCCGCTGTTTTTCCGAAACTCATAGTCCCTGTTCAGGAAATCCTGGCAGGAAGGCGTCAGGTAAGGACTGAGCTGGGCAATCTTCGCCGAATAGTCCACCTCACCGTTGGTCGGCCAGGCGTTAAGCTGCTGGAAGATATAAAACGCGAAGGCATAAACCGTTGAGGGCGGAATAACCCACCATTTCTGCGTGCTGCCGGAGCGCAGGTCGGGGGGAATGTGGATGGTCATGTCCGTGGGCGCACGCATCCAGCCGACTGATGTGACCAGCATGCCGGCGAACAGCAGCACGCAGGCAATCCGCAGGGAAAAGATGTGGTTATCACGCGCCGTGATACCGTTACGAAACCGGCTCATAAACCCCTCCTCATTGCCCGCGCGGAAGTGCGCTGCAGCTCCCAGGCGCGGCTGGCCAGAATCATCGAACGCGACAGGCCCAGGCGGCAGCGGATTTGTTCCAGCCGCTGCCAGATGTAGTTCTCAGGCTTGCCTCGCTTGTAGGCAGCAATCCAGTTCCCGCCGAAAAACACAGTAAGAATCGGCATCAGCAACATGCAGGTCGGGAACGCCAGCCAGCCGACGTGGGGCACCAGGCAAAGCGGTACGCCCAGTGGAATGCCCACCAGGCTGCCCGTACCTGCCGCAAGCAGAAACTCGCCGGCGGTAAATCCCCGGTACACCACGGGCGGGTAATTGAGCCGGTCGGGGAGAAAGTCGATAACGGCCATCACTGCTCCTCAGAGAATGTCTGCTGCCTGTGTCGCAAGGAAAATCACCACCAGGATGAGGATGATGCCGACGACGCTGTAAAGAATAAGTTCGGTCCAGGTGCCCTTACCTTTACGGACATCGTGAAACGAAGTAATGACGGCGTGCGCAACAGCCAGGAAAGCAGAGACGGTTACAAGAAGACCAAAACCCAAACCGGCCATTTTTGCGTAGCCCATCCAGGTGTTCCAGATCCCACCACCGCCGCCCGTTGTCGGTTGCTGAACGGAAGGCAGCCCGGCTCGCGCCTGACCGTCAGAAAGCAGAAGAATGAGCAGCGTGGCACGCAGCCGTGCGGCACGGCAGAACCTGATAAAACGGAGTTTCATTGCGGTGTCCTTTCAGTTAAAAAAGAAAAACAGGGTCAGCAGCCACAGGAGCGCCAGACGGATGAACGTTTCGGTAAACTGCCGAAAAGTCACCGTTTTAGACGCGAGGCCCCGGTACGCCTGAACCAGCGCCCAGGCAGAGAACAGCAGGATTACGATGGCGAGCGCGCTCAGGATCAGAATGTTCAGTTGGGAAGGAGTGAGGCCGCCACCGGTTCCTGCCGCCCAGCCGGAGGTCTGAGCGCCGTTCATCGCCACGCGGGCTCCTGCGCCCCGTACTGCCCGCTCACCGACGCTGAGCCGGTGTTAGGCTGTGCCCGGGACGGTTCGAGGTAGGTGGAAATACCCTGTTTCATGGTGGCGATGTCGCGGGTTGCCTGCTGATAGTCGAAGTAAAAGCGGGCATCCTGATTCTGGTTCGCTACCACGCGGGCACGGTCAAGGCCCGCCTGGACCTGATCCAGCTGGCGCATCACCAGCGCGAGCTCGTCCTTTTCGGAGGCATGACACGCCACGGCCGGCATGACGCAGACGAGGAGTGCAATGAAAGGGGGTAAACGGCGCATGTACGGCTCTCCCGGGTATCAGATGAGGGTGAGAGTGCCGCAACCGCGACCGCCTGACAGCAGTAAAATCTTTATGGATTTCTGAAAATAAAAGCAGATTGTTTCTGGCAGAAACCGCGCCGGTTGGGCGATGATTAATTAAACAATGCATTCATATCCGGAGCTGAAGGCAAATGGACACGACCGAAGAGCTTAATGGCACCTATTTCTATGGCGGGTACAGCAACGTCACGCACGTCCAGCTGTTCTGGCTTGTAGGCGTTCAGGTTGTGAGTGAGCATCTCGGACTCGCGGCGACCGACGCGGCACTGGTTCTGGCGGGACAACCCCTTATCCCCACCCGTGCAAAACCGGGAAGCGCCACAAAGGGCACTTCAGTCGCATCTCTCGCATCCCGATACCTTCTGAATTACCGTTTTCCAAAAGGCATGTTACTGCCGACACTCAACGGCAAAACCATCAGTCAGTTGCACGTGAGCTGGACTAATCATCTTGGGGCTTTCGTTGGCCGCAATGTCCCGTGGCTGGGCTGGATAATGACGTTTACCACGGTCTACAACATCTTTAACGATATCCGTAGCACCTACAACCGGGTTGCCCGGCCGGAACACCGTATTCAATGGACCTATTTTTAATGGACAGCCTGAGCGAAGAAATCATTATTTTTGTCAGAGATAACTATGCCCGCCGTCGCTTTATCTTCTGGGGCGAACGTCTGCCTGTTACGGCAGAAACCCGCATTCGGGATGACCTGAAGCTGACTATAGAAACGGCCGAAGCGATGATGCAGGAGTATTTTGAGCGCTGGAATGTTCACAGCCAGGGCTTTAACATCAGAAATTATTTCCACCCGGAGCTGCCAGGAACGAGAGATGTACCTGACCGTCACAAGCCGCTTACAGTCAGCATGCTGATTGATTCGGCCCGGGCAGGCCACTGGCTTTACACATGAAGATGACGAACGCTGACAGAGTGCGGCACCTCATAAAGAAACATTTCTGGGAAATGGCAGATGACGTTTCACTGAGCACCGGAAAGGAACTGGTGTTGCCGGAAGATGCTTATGATTTTATGGTGGAGTACGCCGAGAAATTTGGCGTCGACCTGACCCATTTTGAGTTCAGGAAATACTTCCCCAATGAGGGCATACGCTTCCTGCCTAACGCCATACTGCCAAAGTATATGCGCACGGACCATCATGAACCTGCCCCTCTGACCGTCAGAATGCTGATTGAATCTGCTGAAGCCGGGCGCTGGCTTTTCCCCTGAACGACACGATGACATTTTTAGTCCGGGATAAATGAATGACATTAATTCTGCGCGAAGCAAGACAGTGTGATGTTTCGCTCCTGAGTGAGCTGGGTGTCAGTACATACACCCATCATTTTAAGCAGTACTGGACCCACAGCGAGGAACTGGACGAGTTCCTTAATCAGGAGTATTCGCCACAGGTCATCGAGAGCAGCCTTGCTGACTCTTCCGCTGGCTGGTATGTAGTCGAGACTTCGGCTCCGATCGGATTTGTGAAAGTCATATGGCAATGCAATATTCCGGGAACATCTTTACAGGGTACTCTTCTGAAAAAACTCTATCTTTCAGAAGGCACAACCGGGAAAAACTACGGTCAACTCATATTTGGTGAAGTGGCTGAGATGGCGAAAGAAAGAGGGAGTAACTTTCTGTGGCTTGAGGTTCTTAAAGAAAATACCCGTGCGCGTAGATTTTATGAAAGACAGGGTATGACGTTTATCAGGGATAATTTCTATAACACGGCTACCCAAAATGTCACGGTGCATGTTCTGGGCATGAACCTCTGAATCCTCTTTTTAGCCATAAAAAAAGGCCTGCAGCAGCGCAGGCCCTCTGGGCACATCCCCCGCAAGCACACACATCACAGATACTTTTTGAACGACGCCGTCACAACAGCCAGTACGCCACCAACCAGCAGCGCAGAGGGCAGCAAAAACAGATTTGGCCATACTGCGGTCGGCCATGCCAGATACAGCATGCAGGGCCCGTAAAGCGCAGGCTTAACGAAGCGTTTGGCGTGGTGATAGACAAAACTTGATTCGTAGCCTGCCCCGAAGCGACGCAGGTCACGCCTGACCAGTCCCTCAACGATGCCGGTGATGATGACCAGCCCGAACAGCGGAATGCTGAGAAACAGGATCATCACGCGTATAAAGAAAATCAGCGTTACCCAGAGCGTTGCCTGCAGGTACTCTCCCAGCCTGCTGATGAGGGAAGCGCCGAAGCCGTTCAGGGACGGAATGAGGCCGCTGCCTTTCCGGCTGGTTTCCCTGAAAGAGGCCAGCCAGTGGCTGAATCCGCTGTCCACAAACAGCCAGTGCCAGGCGGCCTGAACCCAGCGGGTGATGGTTTCCACCGGCGTGGCCATCAGCAGGCTTCGGGTATACCCCGAAGACAGCCAGTGGCTTTCGGCCAGCATCACCTGATAGCTGTGCGCCGCGCCCTCGTCCGGCCAGAGGAACGTCATGCACGCATATTCAACACCCAGGCTGACGAACAACGAACCAATAAGGATGCCGATGAGGCTCAGTGGCATGTCCCACAGCAGCAGTGTAAAAGGACCCGGGTGTCTGTGTTTCGCGGGAGCGCTCTGTCGTGCGTTCCCGCCGTCATTCTGGGACATGAAGGTCTCCCGGAATACCGGCATCGCCACCCGTCCACCAGGATTCGCCGCTGTGGTAATTCCTCTCCATCGTGTCAGCCAGCTGCTTCAGACTCGCCGGCATAAAGCGGTCACTGTCGTCGCTGACCGGCAGCGGCATCCGGATTTTCCACAGCCTTCCGCCTTCCAGCAGAGCAAAGGCCTGACCTTTCGGCAGATTGATGATGTCAGACGGACTTATCATCGGCACCTTAACCAGCGTCACCTGATCGTTAACATTACTGTTGAAGTCCGTGCCTTCACCCGGGCGGGAGACGTCGGTCACACCTGATGTCAGGGTTTTCTGGTACACCCCCACTTCCGGTAACTGGTCGGTCATCAGCATGGCCGTGTTTTTTTCGCGAACCCGGAGCATTACCAGTGAGTTAAAGTTACCGATGACCTGGCTGGCTTTGGCCGCATTCCCGATCCGGGCCTCAATGTCGGAAAGCGTCTGCGTGTAGGCCGTAACCTGAAAGCCGGCACCGCCGCCCTTGTTGATGAGCGGAATAAATTCGTCCCCCATCAGCTCGTTAAATTCGTCGCAGTGCAGGTTGATGACGGCCTTGCCGGCTTTTTTGTCACCCTCATCGCCCAGACCAAACTTATAGATGTGGCCACCTTCAGAGACCAGGTCGGCAAACATGCTGTTTCCCACGGCGGCAGCCACAACCGGGTCAGACAGCGCATCGAGACCAACATAGACCACGCCGCGAGACTTGATGATGTTGTGCCAGTCGAGGATCGGACGTGGGTCGCTGAGGTCTGTATAATCAGGTGCCAGAAGCGCGGCCGTCTTGCCCGTGGTGAGTTTTTCCAGCAGCGGCAGCAGCGAGGCCACGATTTTGTCGAAATACGTCCGGTCATACTGCACCGCACTGCGCAGGCCATCGAGGACCGGGTCCCAGAGCTTTTTACCCTCAGGACTGCCAAGCACCTGCTCAGACGCCCAGATTTTCTTGCCGTTATCCCGCCCCTGGAGGTGTCGTGGCAGATCTCTGTCTGCTAACGGGAGCGCCATCTTAGCCTGCATCGAAGCGACCAGCTCTGGAGCCTTTTCGCTCAGCAGATTATCGACATAGGTCTCATACAACTCGCCGATGTTGGTGACGTAACGCAGGATCAGGCTGTAATCCGGACGCTGGCCAAGGGCAACCAGCGCCCGGGTGATAATGTTAACGAACCGCCAGGCAAACTCGCGGAAGGCGGCAGAGTTACCCTCGCCGGAAAGCTGACCCGCGACGCGCGACGCCACCTCGGAGATACGGCTGAAACGACCGACTGCGTTATAGCGGGCGCTGATGTCCGGCCACCCCAGGTGAAATACCCAGAAGTTATCCTGACGCCCGGCGCGGTGCGATTCGGCATACATACGCCGGAGCAGGTCTGCATCGCCTTTTGGGTCAAAAACAATAACCACCTCAAATTCGCCGGAGGCGTTCCGTCTGCGGATATCCTGGGTGATCAGCAGCTCTGCCAGACGGGTTTTACCGACGCGGGTGGTGCCCATGACCAGCATATGGCCCACGCGCTCGCCCAGGTCAGACATGACGTTAACCTCGTCAGGCTCAACCCCGTGATAAACGGAACTGCCGCCGACCGGCGGCAGCGGCCGGAACGGATTGAGGGCTGAATCAGCCGACGTCAGCCGGCACAGCCACGGCAGGCTGTACTCCATCTTTTTTTCCAGCTCCCGGGCCATGCGGTACATGACCGAAGGCTGGACGTAGATTTCGCATTCAGGACGGCGGGCCTCCATAAGCCGCTGCGTGTGCCGGGGGGACCACTGAAAACCTTTGCCGAGGAACAGGTGCCGGCGGCTGACCGGTATCTGGTCACTGGTCAGCGCATAGCGGGAAAGGCGGCGTATATTGCGGCGGTAGCGCAGTATTTTTAATCCCTGAGAAGTGCGCTTCAGCGCCAGCACGCCAAAACCGGCAGCAGTCACCCAACTCACTGAGGGCGCCAGCGCAACAGACCAGGGAGCCGTCAGACAGATGAACGTGGCGCTGCCAGCCACGGTTGCCGAGTACATCTCGACGGCGGGACGGAGCAGCGACTCCATGACATAACGATCGCTCATGGCTCAGCCTCTTTGCTTATCTGTCACATCACCACCGCGACCCGACCCGGCATGAACGATTTCCCGTCTTAATAAACGGTCGCGCATTCTCGTAAATTCGCGGTTATATTCGCGTCGCAAAAACAGCAGCATGTCGATCTGGAGGCTCAGCAGGATTAACACCGGCCACATTTCAGGGAACTGATCGATTATCTTCAGAAGCCCGCTGGAGGCATTACCCAGGGTAAACACCGGACTGGCAAACAAAAGAACAGGAACCGCCATCATGAGGATGGTCAGGACTGCGGAGAGGAACATCAATGGCCAGATGAAAACGGGCTTCAGCAGGTACATAAACAGCAGGAAAATATAATTCAGCAGGCTAAGTAAATGGAGGAGCAGCGATTTAAATGCACGGCCTGCGTTCAGTGACAGCAGCACATTAATGGCAGCGACCGGGACGGTTCTGAAGAAAATACGCATAACAGACTACCTCAATGGCGGGATGAAGGGGCGCTGAAACCGGACTGCAGCTTCAGGTGATGAACGTTGTCGGGGAAATCCAGCCAGCGCCGGTCGCCGGCAAGCAGCTGAAGCAGACGATTGCCGCTGATGAGCGTGACATTTTGGCAGCATCTGAAGGCTTCACGACTGACTTCACCCGTGCGCCCGGTATGGATGAAGAGCCCACTGCACGCTTCCTTACGGGCCAGCTCTCCGAATGCAACAACGTGTTGTGCGTTGATAGTGGCACCGTAGCGCTTCGCCTGAATCAGCCAGCGCTGGCCGGCTATCCAGACCTGGCCGTCCATGCCGCCATCTCCGCTGTAGCGGGCATTACGTTTGATACGAAACCCCTGGCGGGATAGTGCCGTCAGCAGCATCTCCTCAAACACGTACGGATTCATTTTGCGCAGCCAGACCATGCGGGCAGCGTCATCACGCAACTGCGGCAGGCGGGAGAGTGCTGATGCAGCGCGTTTCTGATAAAGGCGGTGTCGACGATCGCTGGCGCTCCTGAGACAGAAAGGAGAAAGCAGACACACCAGTACAAGGGCCAGTGCCACAGCAACCGCAACCTTTACCGGATGTCCCCGTACCAGCTCCGCAATAACAGACACCGGCATCACTGGGACAGTCCCTTATCAGTAATCAATACTGGGTAATGGGTCAGATGCAGGCGGCGGGCAAGGTCACCGCCGCTGACCGGCACCATCTCAGTGGACGGCGCCAGCGCACGAAGCGCGATCAGAGCAGCCGCGTCTTTCACGCTCACGACCATGCCCGTGGCATGCATCTGACTGAGCGCTGCCGCATGCTGTGAAAGCCACTGTTTTGACAGGCTGTCGTCGCCCAACACAAACACCGGCGGCATGCCTGAAAGCTCAAGCGGCTGAGGGGTTACTGGCCCCGGGCTCATTTCCGGCGTGCTGACGGGCAGCATGTCGGATATGGACAGCGACTCTGGCGGTGCTGCAGGCACGGAGGGTGCACCGGCAACAGCATCTTTGTCAGCGTTGATGGCATCAAAGTACGGCGCTGTGGGCTCACCACCCAGGTCACCGACCACAACCAGCGCCGCGCTGGCACCCGTGACGACGGAGAGCAGGCACGCACTGAACAGAGCATTACGGATAAAGCAGTTGCGTTTCATCATTTCGGTTCGATCCAGGTAAGGGAGTTACTGGCGAGCTCGACCGGCGTGACAGACTGTGCACCGGATGACACCGGGGCAATCTGGCCAAGCTTGCGGCGGACGATGGCGATGTAGGTCTGCGCTTCTTTACCGCCGGCAGGATGGTGATAACAGCCAGCAGCGTTTAACCAGCTGCCGGGACGGGTTTCGTAACAGGCCCGGAGTATGCGGGCGGCGGCACGGAGGTTGAGATACGGGTCAAAGGCGTCGCGGTAAGTCGGGAAAAAATGCCCGTTCCAGCCAAGGTTGACCTGAGCCACGCCGACATCGATGTTCTTCAGTGGCCAGCGCTGCATGAACCCCAGCAGCGCTGTAAAGGCCGCTTCACGCGTTTCATAGTGATAACCCCGGCCGGCTACGTTGATGGTCCACGGCCAGGGTTTTGTACCCCATGCGGTTTTGCGGGTGCTCTCCGCCATGGCCAGCGAATAAAGCGACTCTGCCGGCACGCGTTCTGCTGCCGCTATCTGTCGGTAGGCATCCGGAATGACCTGGCGCCTGTCAGCCGCACTGCAGGCGCAGCTGACAAGGCAGACCAAAACAGCCGCATTTTTCAGTACGCCGCGACCTGCCATCCGGTCTCCCCCTGCTGCAGAATGACCGGCATCTGACCCATGCCGTACCTGAACCACAGGCCATTGTCGTGATTAAGCGTTATCTGACGGCTGCGGACTTTTTCCACCGGAATGTTGTGTTTAACCGCCCAGGCACGCAGGCCGTCATCGCTGTCGATGCCGACCAGATACAGGTCGACGGGGCGGTTATCAGCCAGCACGGCGGCAAGACGCGCATCGCAGCGTGAGCAGTTCTCCTTCAGGAAAAGTGCCAGGCGACCCTGCGTGTCGTGTGCAATGCCGGCCGCGTTGGCGCCCATGTTTACCGCCAGCGTTTGCGGATAGAGGCGAAGCCAGGCCGCGTTGACGTCACGCTGAAAAGCGAGCTCCTTCTCGGTTCGCTGATATTCGTGTTTTACCCATAACTCAGCCAGGCGGCGACGTTCTGCGCTGTTATCGGTTTCCACACCGAGCGCCGTGAGCGGGTCCAGACCCGGTGACATGATCCCGCGCTCGCCCTTCATCAGCGTCTGATAACGGCTCCAGTCGCTGTCAGATAACCCCCACTGCTGGGCCTGCTGCTGAGTGCTCAGACTCGAAGAGGTGTTTTCCTGAAGCGGTGCCACGCGGCTGTTAACTGCCGGGGTCTGCGCTGTGGATGCCAGCGCCCAGAGAGGCAGTAAAATGAGAACTGCGGTCAGTGTTTTTTTCATGAGTTTTCCTTTTACTGAACCTGAAGACGAACGGCATTACCGTTAACGCTGAACAGCGCGGCGTTGCCCTCAAGCGCACGCAGGGTCCAGCCCATAAAGCCGTCCCCCGGTGAGAGCAGGCGCATTGAGGAAATCACGGTGACGCCACGGGGAATGACGACGGCGAAGGTCTGGCCGCCGCGACGTTCGATGCCGGTCAGCTCAAACGGTGCAGCCGGCATCACCGCGTGCCGGACTGACCGTTTAGCCTTTTTTGGCGAGGAAACCGCCTTCTGAGACGGCTGCGGCTTAGCCTTTTCCGGCTCAGGGGCTTTTGGCGTGGCCACAGCCTGCTGTTTGAGCGCCTCAACAGCCGAGGCTGACGTCTGAACCTCCTGACGTAACTGCCCCAGCTGTTGCTGCAGTTGTTCAACAGACTGCTGATCGGAGAGGCTTGCATCGCTGAGCTGATTCACACGGGTGCTGAGTTTCAGCTGTTCAGTCGACAGCGAGGTGACTTTGTCCTGCACCGGCGCAAGCGCTGACACCTGTTTTTCCAGCGTTTTCAGCTTTTCCTGCATGATGGTAACGTTCGAAGACAGCTGGCCAATCTCGCCGCTGCGGAAAGCGGCATCCAGGGTGTTAACCCGGATAGTCAGGTTCGACACGCGTACAAGCAGTACCGCTGATGCCGTCAGGGTGCCGAGGAGAGCGATGACCACAATGGCAGCACAACCCTGACGCAACCGTCGCCGTATGTCGGGCGGCCGTTTTTCAGATGCTGGCGAAGAAACAACGGACTCATCTGTTGTGACGCTGGCCCCCGATACGGGCGCAACCAGTTCATCAGGTGAGGCATGGGAAAGTGACATCGGTGAATTCCTTATGGCTGCACAGCAGAACGGCCATAAGGTGCAAAATTAACGCAGCACTGGCGATGATTAACTCATCAGCCGCTTTCAAAGATTTATGAATCCGTTACAGGCTACTCAGGAGATTTAAATCGGACTGACGCAGCTTTACGGAATTTTTTGCACGATAGCTCCGGTTGTTCAACAGCGAGGAGGAAAACACATGAAAGCGGGATTCCGTTTTGTAGCTCTGTGTATGTTCGTCACCTTTACCGCAATGGCCAAAGGCATTCCGCATGTAAAGCCGCTGCCCTGGCACCGCAGCGGCTATACCGGCCATTCAGGTATAGCCGACACGGCAGAAACACCCGACGAACACATCAGAGAAGAGCAACCCCGGGTATCCCGGTCAGCAGTATGAAACTCAGACCGCCAGAAGGCGGTCTTTTACTGCACGCCCGTTCTGTATACAGATATCACTGGTAAATGAAGCCGCTGAAGGCGCCCGGTGAACATCCGTATTCAGGTAAGGGGTTGGAAACGATGCTGAAGCTGGTATTAGCCGGCACCTCAAAACTGATAAACCCCATTTTTGCCCAGCCCGGATTATTATCGTGCGCCTGTGCAACATACTTACCTCCGGAGTAGCCAGTAAGATCGTAAGTGTTAGTGCAGTCACCACCATCCCCCACTTCTCTGTGGACAGTCGGGGAGCCGCCTGTAGCATAAACGGTAATGGTATAAGGCTGACCGTTATAGCCATTATACTGCCCCGTGATATAACCCAGGTCAGCGTACTGGCCGGTTGATTTCATACCCACCCATTTACCATCTTTGCAGGAGAGTATGCCGCCACTCCAGTCGCGGCTGACCAGACCGTTTGGCCCGCATCCCGCACCGGGACTGCTTACCCCGTCAAGCTGAAGGACATCCCCCGTGGAGAGCCGGCCGTTTGACCTGACCGTTCCGCCCTGAAGCTGGCCACCGGTATAAATGCTCTTATCGTTAACGGCGCGAACCCAGTCGTTATCCGACATGTAAAAACCGCCACCGTGCGCTTCATCCAGCCACCCTTTACCGTCGCGGGTGATGAGCCAGCCACTGTTACTGCGAATATCGCCGTTCGCCGTGATGTTGCTGCCGGCAGACATGTTGCCGCGCGCGTTGACGTCCTGACCCGTTACGGTGCCGTTTGCCGTGACGTTGCTGCTGAAATTGCCGTTTGCAGCGTTCACATTACCCGCGTTATTCAGGTCATTTCCGCCCATATCGATGCTGGTATGCATGGTGTTGAGATCCGGCTTGCCGTTTACCGCAAACCGGTATAACCGGTCACTCTCTGCCCGTGAGGCGCCGAGGTCATCCGTGGTCAGAAGTGCCGCGATATGGCCGGGCGAGGTGTTTGCGTTAAAGGTCTGGAGGGAGGCCGACCAGCCTCCCCGGGCACCGGTGACGGTGCCCGCTGTATCGATGTAGCCGCCCATTCCTGAGTTGATGCTGACAGCGATCTGATCCATGGCCATAAAAGGCAGAGGACTGCCATTCTGTGTATAAACCAGCGCCTGCAGCTGATTATTCTGGGACGGATTTCGCACTATATTGGCCAGATACTGCTGCCCATAATCGTTATTTTCATTGAATCCCTGCTCCAGAAATCCCGTGTTTTTCAACATGGACGGCGTCACGGTGACTGGCGCGGTCGACAGCAGGGTATCGTAATAGCGGCCCGTATAGCTTTTGACCGCCTGGGTAAAACGCGAGGCCTGCGTGGCGCTCCTGAGCCAGTTCTGTCTTGCGTTCCAGTCCTGAATCAGTGAACTCCCCCAGGTTGTAATATAAACCAGAACGATAAGCGCAGCGCCCGTGCTGAGTAGAGCCCAGCCGCGATCGGGACATTTTTGTGTTGGCATGATGTTCACCAGGTAATAAGGGGCTGATAGAGCTGAAAGAGCGTTACCATTACAGCGCCGGCTGCCAGCCAGGGGCCTAATGGTCCGCCCTCAGAAGCGCGGCGTGACTGTAACTGCCACAGCGCAAAAAGCAGGACGCCGATGCCGACGGCATGAAAACCGCTGAACCCCAGCCAGGCGCAGACGGCGCCACTCATCCACACGTCACCCATTGCCGGATTTTCTCTGCCGCCCTTGAGCAGGCTGAGGTGGCGCAGGCCGCCGGTAACGACCAGCATGGTGGTCGCCGCCACAATGTGAGAAAGCAGCGCTGACAGAGCGGATACAGAGGCGTCTGTCAGCGGCTGCCAGAGCGAAGCCATCAGGCCGGCCGTCAGGCAGCTGACGGTCACGGAACGCGGCAGCAGTCCGGTGAGCGCATCGGTCAGGGTCAGCCTGAACAGAAACAGGATAAAGAAGAAAGCCGGCAGTCGCGCTGAAAGGGGGGAGAGCATGGCCAGGGTTGCGGCCGTGGCAAACAGCCAGCACACGGCCGCTTCGGTGGCTTCCCGATTCGCGGTGACGTAAGGATATAAAGACAGCTCCAGACCGGCGCGAACGCGGGCGGCCATCAGGCACAGTAACAGAAGAAACAATGGAAAAAGACCCACAGCGAACTGCCAGGGCATACTCAGGGTCAGCAGTGTCACAGTTTTATTCCCCGCTCTTTTAGCAGCAGTTTTTTATAAATGGCATACACGCGGTTGGCGTAGGACTCTCGGGTTTCGTGCCGGTCTTTTCGAAATCCTGCGTTGTACGAACCCAGGCAGTTCCAGCTGATGCCACATACCTGAAAATGGGTGGCCAGAATCCAGGTGCCTATCTGCACGTTGAGGCAGGGTTTTGTCAGCAGATCCTGCGGGCTGCTGATAAAGCCCTTTGCGATAAGCGACGGAATATGGGTTGAGTTCACCTGCATCAGTCCGTAATCCGTGCTGAGTGCCCGCCCGGTGCGCGCATCACGATTAATGTGTGTAATACCCGCGTGCAGGCTGCTCTCACCGGTTGCTATCGCCTGAATCAGAAGCGGGTCGATGTGGTATTTTGCGCCCGCTGCGTCAAAACAAAACGCGTGCGCGCGGGCGCAGAACAGAACCATTAGCATCAACACGATCAGCACAGTACGAGGCATGACATCAGCCGTTGTGCGTGAAGACCAGTGTGTTATTGCCGGTCCGGCCGCTGTCTGCGGTACAGGCCTGACCGATCGCCTCAGAGCTCACCTGACCGCTGCTGAAATCGGTACTGTTGATGGCCAGTGAGCTGGAGGAGCCTGCAGAAGCCATGCGGGTGGCAATGTCAATGCAGCCGGCCTGCGTCACGCTCTGGGTCGTCACTGAGAATCCATTGTTATAACCATTGCTGTTTGCCACCGGCGCCATGACCACCTGTCCACCATAGCTGTTGGTGAGCGTCGCGGTGCCGGATGAGGCTGTGCCGTGCACGGTAAAGCCGGACGGTGCGCCGCCTTTCTGGATCAGGAAGCCGGTCATAGAGGCGCCGCTGCTGAAGTCATAGCCGTTAGGTCCTTTTAGTGCCGTCCCGTTGCTCATCATAGTCTGCAGGCTGGACACCTCCGTTGTGGAGTCTTTGGCACTGAACAGCTTCCAGACGCCCCCCAAAACCACTGTGATGACAATGGCATAAAGGAGGCCGATGGCACCCTGTTCCATAAATCCCCAGCCCCGATCAGGGTGCTTTCCTGCAGTAGTGTTTAAAAAAGACATGGTGCGTCCTCAGTGAAGGTTAAGTGAGCCGGAGTCCTGGATCTGCATGACCATCATGATGATCAGCGCGAAGAACCCCATAATCAGAAGCATGGATAAAAGACGGGTTACATTAGCCCTGCGGGCCACCCGCCTGAGGGTCTGTGTCAGCCAGCGGTCGGCATAGTTGCTGATAAGCTCAGCGGCGCCGTCTCCGTCGTCAAGCAGTGACAGGTAGTTCACGGCCTCGCGACTAGGGAAGTCGTAACCACTTTTGCGCAGCGCCATACCGAGTGAATTGCCTTCACTCATCTCGTCCATCGCCGCATCAAGGCGCTCCTGCAGCCAGGGCGGCGCGAAGCTGTGCAGCAGTTGCATGGCTTCAAGCTCATGCACGCCGGCCCCAAGAAGGGCACCGGTGTTCATCAGAAAGACCGCACCCTGCAAATCTTTATAGAGAGACCAGGGCATAATGCTGTCAGCAAGACGACGAATTCTGCCGCGCCACCGGGGAAGGGACCACAGGCTGGCCACAACCAGAGCAGCACCGGAGAATGCCGCGGCAGGTCCCCACTGTTCTGTCCAGTCAGAAAGCCCCTTCATGAACCCGAGTGCCCCGCTCCAGCTGGCCGGATCAGACATTCTGCTCAGCATCGGGACGAGGGACTGGTTATTGACCCCGAGCAGACCGCCGCCCAGCACGAGCAGAACCAGCGGGTAAACCGATGCAAACACGACCTGACCGAAGATCTGCTCACGGGCATTGATGAGTTTGTCTGCCTGCATCAGGGCAACGGGAATATTGCCCGTCTTCATCCCGGCACTGATCAGCGCGGCCTCTTCGTAGGGCACCCATACCGCCAGCACATCCGCCAGAGTCCGGCCTGGCGAGTTATCCCGGAGCCCCTCAAGGCAGTCTTCGGTGAGTTCAAGGAAGGGATGCCATTTCTCACCGAAACTGGTGTGCACCTCGCCAATCATTTTCAGCGAGGTCTCAAGATGCTTTCTGTTTTCCAGCAGAAAACGCATGTTTTCATAGAAGACCTGCCGGTGTGAGCCGGTGAAGGTCAGCCTGACGGCGTGATAGCGGCATTTTTCAAAAAGGGACAAGTCCCGCTCAGTGCGAAAGCGCAGATTACGCGACATTGGGAACCTCGCAGCGCATCAGCTCGTCTTCGTCCAGTGGGCAGACCAGGTCACCTTCAAGCGGGTCAACGCGCCCCTCAGCAAGGTAGCGCAGAAGGTGCATCACGCGGGTGATGCCGCCTTTGTTCACCCAGTACTGACGGGCCACGGCCGCTCCCTGATTGAGCCACAACTGCATCATCATCGCGTCAGTGCGGACGACTTCCACCACGGCAGTTCGGCCAGTGATGCCTTTGCTGACCACGCGCTTCGTGACCGGGATGACTTTGCGGCAGCGGTCGCAGCCTTCCGTATTGCGGAAAAAAAGCTGCTCAGGACGACAGCCCCCCTTCACTGTGCAGTATTTTTCCAGACGCTCGCGGGTATCGCTGTCCAGCTCAGGCAATTTGTCTGCCCAGGAGATTTTGCAGTTGTCACACAGCAGCGGCACCAGACGCTGACCAATCAGCCCGGTGATAAGGGACGCATCGGCCAGCAGCTGTCGCTTGATACCAAAATGCTCCATGCGACTCAGGGCGCCGATAGCGCTGAGCGTGTGCTGGGTAGACATGAAAATATGCCCCGTTTCGGTGCCGTAAATGCCCGCCATAATGGAATAGAAGTCCCGCATTTCACCGTTCAGGATGGCGTCGGGATCGAGTCGCAGCGCCGAGGCGTTGGCGTTATTCCAGGCCCGGCTGATGGCTTCCGGCGTGTTGTCATCGGGCATAACCGGCGTCTGGATTGCTCCGGGGATGAGGCCTTCCGGCGGGTTTTCCAGTGTCAGCAGGCGCTTTTTACCGCCGGTGAGGGTCAGCCAGATATCGCTTAACACGCGAAGGGTGGCGCTTTTTCCTGCCCCGGTCGGCCCGGTCACCAGCACCATGCCAGACGGCAGGCGAAGGATCTGCGTGATGATTTTGATCTGCTCAGCAAGAAAACCCAGCTGCGGCAGTGTGGGAATGTTTTTGCTGTCATCGGGGATCATGCGCATGACCAGGTAAAGGCCGTCAGGCGTGGGGCGGTGTTCGTAACGCGCCCCGAAAAGGCCGGCCTGACGCGCAAATTTCGAACTGACGCGCCCCGACTGCTCGCGCCCCGCGACAAATGACTGTTCGCGCACGTCGCACATGGAAATATACACAGTGGATGCCAGCGTCGTGCCTTCCTCGTCGGTCAGCTCGTCAATCACCTCAAGCTCGCCGTGGATGCGCAGCTGAATGACGGTAAGCTTGCGGTCGGCGCTGATTTCCATATGAATATCTGACGCATTCAGTTCGTTCGCCAGGCGGAAATAGCTCAGCACTTTATCCTGTGAACGGCTGACGTCCTTTGTGCTCAGGTCATCCTCCGTCACGCCCGGGCCCAGTGCGGCGGCGCTTTCACGACGCTGGTTCAGCTCACTGAGCGAAACAAATTCGGTTCTGGCACCCGGATACTGTTTCGCCGAGTCCATCGCCCAGCGCTGAATGGCCGGGTCCTGGCGGCGGTTTTTATCGATAAGCAGCGTCACGCCCTGAACAGGGTGGTGCTCGGCGAACACAAAGTCTGCGATTTCCTTAGCCGGTATCATCTTTACCTCAGAATGAAAGTTCGGTGTCGTCACTGAGACGCACCACGGTTTCGGTTACGGCCGTCACGCGCTTAGACGAACCGGGGACGGGGTCGCCTTTGACCACTTCAGCGATACCACCGCTCGGCAACAGCAGGCGGGCACGGAGCTGGCCGGGCTTACCGTAAATCTCGACCAGCCGGATGCCGGCAGACTTAGGAGCTGCTGAGCTGCTCTCTTTTACCTGTGAGGATGATGACGGCATCTGCCCCGCCTGCGGATAAGAGGAGAGCGGCGGAACGACGGCTGACAGCGCTGGCGCAGAGGTGACAGGCGCCAGGCTCTCACGCAGCTGCTGCTGCAGTCGCGCCGTCTGTACCCTCTGCTCAAGCAACAGGTTTTGTGCCTGAGCAGATTCCAGCTCGCCCAGGGTGACGTTGGGCGGAAGAGAGCCGCTGTCTGCTGCCTGAGCGTGATGCATCAGCGTCCATGACAGCAGCAGGCAGATAACTGCAGGGCTATTTCTGCGCATAAACGCTCCCCTTAATGGTGTAATTGAACTTCGCCTGCTCGTTCATAGAGATGGCTACGCTCGTCAGACGAATCCCCGTCGCATCCAGCCCCTGAAACAGCAGCTCGGGTTGCAGGCGGGAGTTGATGATGAAGGTGAATTCCCGCCAGTCCTGCGGTGCTGTTTTCATTTCCTGCCCGGGAGCGAGAACAGGCGGCTTAACTTCATCAAACTTCACATCAATGTTTCGCCGCTGCAGGTGAGAGATGAAGCGCATCAGAAGCGCCTCAGCACCAGGCAGCTTTTCGTCTTCAAACAGCTCAGGGGTAACCCTGGCAGGGATAAATACATCTCCGTTTTTGCCGCCTTCCTGAAGGTTGAAGACCGCATCAAGACCAAACAACTCTTTGACGCGTCTGGCAAAATCGCTCACCGTGGCACCCGGCGTGGCTGTGTAGCGCAGGCGGATGCCCTTCGGAATACATTCCGCATCTGAAACGCGCCAGCCGGCAACAGAGGCGTACAGCGGTTCTCGCGTCAGCCAGCAGAAGCTGAGCATCACAGGCACCGGCAGCTGATGCGCCCAGGGATGCGGCGCAGTTGCTGGCGCGGCCGGTTTTGCCGGCGTCATGGCAAGCCTTGCACGGAATGCGGCTTCATCGGCGGCCAGTCTAGCCCGTTCGCTGAGGGTGTCGCGGGCATACCAGCCGGCGCCCAGCAGTGTAATGAGCAGTAAAGAAGGAAGCGCGAGCGCGGCCGGGGCCACGCGGCGGTGTAGGCGGCAGCGTCTTAGCTGCGTTCTGCTCAGGCGTGACGTGAAGGAAAGCGCATCGGTGCCGTCTTCAGCCCTGGCGGCGCAGCGGATTTCACCTGAGTCATTGAAAAGCAGAAAGTTTTCAGCCGCTGCCTCCACGTCAGCCCGGGTGCCGGTCACGTCGCCCATAACGGACAGGTGACCGTTGCTGACCGCAAAAAACACCCAGCATTCCTGCTCACGGCTCAGCCGGTATATACCCCAGGCATTGCCGCCTTCGCAGAGCTGGAACGCCACGGCCAGTGAATACACGCCACTGCGTGTCCGGCCCGGTGAAACGTTACCCACCATGGTATGCGGGCGACTCCCCTGAATCCGGTAATGCGTATCCGCAGCCCTGACGCCGTGGCGGAGCCACTGAATGCCTGAAGAAGCCTTTTCCCATTCCATACCGGCAACCCATTCCCGGCGGTTTTTTCTGTCCCTGACAGTTACGCCGTTGTTGAGATGAAGTGATGCTTTCTTTTTGATTTTCATCGTTATTGCCCCAGTAAAACCGGCGTAATCATAATGATGAGCGTGGAACGGCTCTTCGCGCCGCTCTGACCGCCGCCCAGAAGATAATTTTCAGGCGAAAAGGTGCCCTGCTTGTTGGAGGAGGCGTTCTGTTGATCTGAGCCGGTAAGAACCAGCGTCTGACCCGCGCGAAGGTTGACTTTGCGCGCAAGGCCTTCGGTGGCGGTATTAGCGACGTCGTTACGGGTATTGCCGTCCCTGCTGATAAAACTCTTGATATCGGGCGGTGTGGTGTAGCTGTAGGCAAACTGCAGCTGGATATCGCCATTTGCCTGCACAAAAGGCAGCATGGTAATGAAGAGGCCGGTAGTAATACTGGATACGCTCTGACTGGAAGTAACCCCTACGTTTGCCACTGCCGTAGAGCTGGAGCTGTTGAGCATCCCGGTATTGTTGGATAACTGGTAAGCCACCGGTGTCAGGTTAGCCGTCGGGTCGGTCTGGTTCAGGGCCATCGTGACCGTACCTTGCTGCTCAAGCGCTCTGATCATGAGCTGCGATCCGGAAAATCTTTCAGCGCCTCCAGTCGCGCTGTTCAGGATGGACAGACCAAAACTGCCCGCATTGGCCGGGGCACCGGTAAAGGTACTGCCAATACTCGCGCCCAGGCCGGAAACCGTTTTGGCAACCAGACCCCAGTCCAGACCCCGATCGACGTTTTTGGTCTGGGTGAAACGGACTATCTGCAGTGTCAGCTGTACCTGACGGTGCAGGACCTGATTCTGGTAATCAATGTAACGGCCGACCCTGTCCAGTACATCAGGCGTGTCCGTCACGCTGAGCGTGCCGGTGGCGTCAGACAGCCAGTAGCGGCCGCTTTTTGGCGTGAGTATCTGCTCGACTGTTTTGCGGATATCGTTATAGAGGTCGCTGTTCATGCCGTAGTTGGTTTTCTGATTCGAACTGACGTCGCCTTTGGTGCCGCCATTTCCGCTCTGGTTGCCCAACTGAGCACCCGCACCGGAGTTAATAGACGCGGAGCTGTCGACTTTGGTATTGAGAATGGCAAGCTGAAAGGTGCGCGTGTCCTGAATAAAGAAATCCACACGCCCCGTTGTGCGGCGAACGGAGAGGCCCAGCGTACTGGCGGCAATGTTCAGGGCTTCCTGCGCATCGCCCTGAAACCGCGTCCCCTGGAACAGGACCGGTTCAGACGTCGACATGACAGCAGGCTGCGCCGGCATACCCATCTGTGCCAGCGGCACCCGACCATTGTCATCCGGTGCCGGAAGACGGCCGCTCATCTGTGACGTGACGACGCTGCCACCTGCGGACTGCAGCAGCGCAGCAGATACCTCCGGCGAGATGTAAACCCGAAAGCCACAGATTGCATTAATGCGGCTGGCGATCTGCGGCAGTGTCAGCCCTTCGGGGCTGTTAAAAAATACCTGGCAAGGTGGCATTTTGACGTCGTCCGGCGCCGTAATAGCTGACTGAATGGGTTTCAGGTTTACCCAGGGCTTGTCCGCCCACACCACAGCCGGCTGCGACATATCCAGGCGGCTTTGCAGTATCCGCTGCGCTGTGTCGCCCTGTGTATTGTTGTCTTTTTCAATGGTGGCCACGTCTCTGACCGAGCACGCAGAGAGCAGCACGGCAATGGTCAGCAGCGTCAGTTTTAATGGGGTGCGCGACATCCGCTGCTCCTCAGTTAAGGTAAACAATGCTCCCCTCCGTCACGCCGGACGGAAGGGAAAGATTCATATCAGTGCCGTCATACATGCGCAGCCGCCCCCCCGAAACGGTCAAAGCCAGCGCGGATGTTGTCGACTGATTACGGAGCGCGGCATAAACGCCCGGCGTATCAGCGACCCACACCCACAGCCTGCCGTTCTGGATGACACTCTGAACCCGTGAATCTGGGGGCGGCATCATGCCGGTCGCTGCCGGCGAAACCGGTCCGTCACCCACTAAGCGGCCATGCCGCCAGTCGTTCACCGCATCTGCCGTTCTCAGCATGTCGGTGGCAAGCCGCGAGGGCGCGGCTACGGTCACTGACTGCGTGACAATGTCAGAATTACGGCGCTGGGCGTCACTGGCCATCAGCCCGAAGAAGATGGCCAGCGCGATTATCGGCAGGGCAAAACCCATTTCATCGCCCTCCGGGCGTAGGGGTGTCGCTGACGGACACCAGGCACTGAATGCGGTTGGCTTCGGCAAACAGCGGCTTTTCAGCGTGGCGGTATAAATCGAACACCTGCACCAGAACCGACTCGAAATTGCCGTGAAACACCAGAGGGGCATCGATGCGGTAATCCAGCGTAACGGGCCAGATCAGGACCCAGTTGCCGCCATTGGCGCAGGGCGCTTTTGCCGTCCAGGCGGTGAGCGCTTCTTTAAGCGTGGTGCCCGGCTCAGCCCGCCAGGTCTGCCCCGTGGCAGGCGGCGTTACCGGCGTGCCCGTCGAATAAGTGGGTACGATGCGGCTGTCCGCAGCGGGTGCCGGTGTGACAGCTGTGGACGGCTGCTGATGCACGACTGCAGACGCTTTCGGCGCGGCATTCACTGTAGTCAGGGGGGCAGTTTTGGTTTTGACGGCTGCCGGCGTAATGACGCCGTGATTCTGCTGAGCCGGGGTATGCGCAGCAGCTGCGGTTCCCCCTGAAGTTAAAGAGGCCGGCTTCTGTGAAGATGCCTGTAAATTGCCTGAGGTTACTGACGACTGACTCTGCTGCAGTACCGGCGAGGGTACGCTGAGGCTCTGCGGTTTAAGCCCTGAGGGCGTGACCACATCGCCGGTGAAAGGGTTTCTGGCAAGCCCGGGTGCCGATGCCGGAACTGATACGGCTTTAGTCTGCACAACCGGAGCTGTGTATGGCCTGGTGACCGGGGCGCTGACCGCAGGGCGAATGGCCGAAAGGCTGACAGCCGGCGCTGAAAAACTGCGGTACTGGTCGCGCAGATCGAAGCAGACTTCACGGTTTACTTCGTCCACCTTCAGACGCCAGGCGGGACCCGCGACAACCTGAAGCGCTTCGCTGAGCTTCATCGGGCCGATGGTGCGCTGAACGGCGGGCAGCGGACGGCTGAGCAGTTCAGAAAACGCAGCTCCCGTTGCTGAACACAGTGAATAGCCTGACTCCAGCAGCAGATAGCGAAATCCTTCACCGACCGTACTCACCAGTTGCGACGGCATAGTGATATCGACAACCTGATTCAGTGGGTCCAGCTGCGCATCGGCAGGGCGGGTGCTGACAAGGGTATAGCGATCGTAGCGTACGACCTCAGGCGAGCGGTTGCGGTAGATATCATCAAACCGGGCCGGTGTGCGGCTGCGGGAATACACCGACGCGGTGTCTGTCGCGGCTGTATTCACACAGCCTGCCAGCATCACAGTGCAGGCAATGATGCCGGCACGTTTAGCGGCCTGTCCGGAAGGTACTGCCATCAGGTTCCACCCCAGGAATAGTCTTAATCAGGACTGTTATTCTGGCCGTAGCGTGAAACCGGACAATTCAAAACTCTGATCGTGAACTGAACAAAAAATTTTCGGAGGGGGAGATTAGCCGCTTGCTCTTTCATACCTTTTTGAGAATAACCAGGCTAATGGCGTTCTCCGCAAAGAGCGCTCTGTACAATGTAAAAGGGGAACCAATCGCCTGAGGCAGCTTTTTCGGACATTCGGTTTTCACCCTTTACTGATATATCTCTGCGGCCTGCTACGTAATGCCATAATAGCAATTTCATGGCAGGGCAATGTTATCACCTGAGGGTTTAAGGCTGATTAGTGGATTACAGCCAACCAGTATCTTTCTGTTTGCGATGCCATCATCTGTGAATGAGGCCCAGTTCCTTGTCGACTCAACATCATATCTGGATACATTCAGGGCCATTTTTAATTATAACTTTCGGGAATTGGGGTGTAGATTAAAATTCAAACAAAAGAAATACCGCTCCACAGCAATGCCACTTGTCCGCCTAAATGGACTTTTACAGCCAGGAAAAGGAAGGTTTATATGTTCAGAATTGAAGAAGAGAGCATCAACATTGTAATTGGAGAAGCCCTGTTAGCACTGCTTGATGATGACGCTGAAGTCAGTACAGAAACGCTGTCGGCTCAGCTAAAAAGGATGCTTAAGACTGAAACCAGCGATGCCCGTCGGCAGGCCATTCAGGATGCAATCAGACAGACCGGGGGATTCCTCCACAGTGCGGGGGACGGGCAATATAACGCGGTTAAAGGAAAACCTGCTTATGGTCAGGCATTCTCAGGGCCGTTGTTCTACCACTCATAACGGCCGGCCATCCACTCAGAAGCACACTGCACTTGCTGCTCAGGGATGGGTCAGATCACCCTTCTTCTCATCATCTTAACGGCTTTTTTGCAGCCTGACCGCACCGCCCAGTCACTGGTTTCCTGACTGAGGCGGTTCAGCGCGGAAATAATGTCTTCTCTCATTACGCCGTCTTTTATGCTGAGCAGTTGCGAGGTAACGATACCCGTCAGTTCAAATGCCTTTGCCCTGGTATCCACTCTGGAACCCATGAAGCCTCCCTAAAGCGAATGTCCTTAAAGTATAGCACCCTGAGCGAAACGACACGGCAGCGCCTGTCGGGCCGTTTCTGGCGTTAAAGCCTGTGCAGTCTGAATCGGGAAGGCTGGAATGCTTAAAGTATTACTTTAGTTTTGCCTGGCAGTCCGTCCCCACCCTGACCAGTGACGCAGACGAGAAAATTATTCATCATCGCAATTGCGCGCCCCGTGGCAATCAGGTCAGCAGCAAGCAGGACGTCTTCCCGGAGGAGTAGCTCCATAACACCCGGCACCGCCATTCGGGCATGTATCGGCTCAAAGGCCCGGTTCAGGTGAAGCAGGTTGTTGGCAAATGTTGACGACGTGAGGTAATTTCCCCGAATAAGCTGGTTTACCATGAAGTCCACCCGCTCCTTCATGGCGCTAAGTGTCTCGTACGTCTGTACGGCTTCCCGTTCGTTGTCTGTGCCGTGACTCATACCTTAAACGTCTCCACCATGTTGCGCAGGGCGTGAGCCTGCCCGGAAAGCGACTGCGAGGCAGAGGAGGACTCCTCAACCAGCGCCGCGTTATTCTGCGTCACGCCGTCCATCTGGCTGACAGCGATACTGACCTGAGAGATACCCTGCATCTGCTCAGAAGACGCCAGCGACAGTTCGTCCATGGATTCGGCCAGCTCACCCACCATACCGACTATTTTCAGGATGCTCTGCCCGGTTGACGAGGCCACCGTGACGCCGCTCTCCACCTGCGTGACGGCCTGCTCTATCAGGGTTTTGATGTCTTTCGCGGCTGTAGCGCTGCGCTGCGCGAGCGTCCTGACCTCTCCGGCCACCACGGCAAAGCCGCGTCCGTCTTCACCTGCACGTGCCGCTTCGACGGCAGCGTTCAGGGCCAGAATATTGGTCTGGAACGCGATGCTCTCAATCACGGAGGTGATGTCGCGCACCTTCGCTGCACTCACTGAGATATCATGCATGGTGTCTGACATGCGCTTCACGTCGGTTTCGCCGCTGCGGGCCAGTTGCGCTGCTTCGCGGGCCGATCCTGCTGTCTGTTGCGCACCCGCCGCATTACTTTTTACGGTGGCAGAGAGCTGCTCCATGCTGGCGGCCGTTTCCTGCAGGGCGGCTGCCTGCTGCTCGGTGCGTGAAGAGAGCTCAGTATTGCCCTGTGAGATTTCGTCGGCGGCGAGCGCTACTGACGCTGATGATTCTTTAATCTGCGACACCAGGCCCCGCAGATTCGTCTGCATGACATCCAGCGACGCCAGCAGGCTTGTTGTGTCCTTACGGCGAAGCGTTACCGTGGTGGTGAGGTCGCCGGCGGCAATGGTGGCCGCAAGTGTCTGGGCCTGTGCAGGCTCGCCCCCCAGCTGACGCATGAGGCTGCGACTGACTATCAGGCAGCCCGCTACGGCTGTTAACACAGAGAGAAAAGTGAGAGAAACCAGTAATGCCCGGGTCCGGGACACGGTCTCGCTGGTTTCACTGACCGTATTTACCGTCAGTGTTCTCTGAATGTCGGTCAGCTGGTTAAGGGCTTTCAGTAACTTCTGCTGCGCCGGTCGCGCAGTCTTCATCAGGTATGCGGTCGCTTCCTGCTGACGGTTCTCCAGCCCCATTTTGCCGGCCGTCATCAGCGTCTGCAGAGCAGCATCTTCTGCCGCCAGTATTTCAGCCAGCGCGTTTTTGCCCTGCTCACTGACGTTGTGGGCCATGCTGTCAACAAGGTGCTCACGCTCCTGAATATATTTCTGCCGCTGGGTCGTCATGCGCTCCCACTCCGGACGGGATTCTTTCTCATCGGTCAGCAGCGCGAGGTTGCGCGCAGCAATCGCCATGTCACGAATGTCGCCGCGCATATCCAGAACAATCGCAAACCGTTTCATTTTATTGTTTATCGCGTCATTCATTCCGCGCTGCGCCTCGGTAAGCGCGTGCAGGGCCGTCCCGGTACAGATAACCAGAAGCAGAACAAGTAAACCAAAGCCTGTAGCAAGACGTGTTGAAACCTTCATTATTTTTCCTGGGTGTGATTGTCACTGTCAGGTTCTATCGGCTGCAACAGGGGTAGACTCCACAGGCTTTACAAAATAAATTGAACGCAGCTTAATTGATGTCGATAATATTGCAGTCACGATTAGTCTGGCAACGGTTTAAGGTGCCGGTACCTGCCCGTGATATTCTGTTTTGTTCCGGCTTTACTGCGTCTTTCGCGTAATACGATTTACCGAACGCTTGCCGGACTTCAACCTCATCAGGAGCACCGGCATGACAAACCTCAGTGGCGAAAGTGAAAGTAATAACACTCAGCCCCAGAATCTGGAGCAGTTTCTCTGTTTTGCTCTTTATTCCACCTCACTGGCCATGACAAAGCTTTATCAGCCGCACCTGAAGCCACTGGGACTGACCTATCCGCAGTATCTGGTACTCCTGGCTTTGTGGGGAAAGGACGGGATCACGGTATCCGAGGTGGGGCAGCGCGTACAACTGGACTCCGGCACACTCAGCCATCTGCTTAAGCGGCTCGAACAGGCAGGCTTCATCAGCCGTATGCGCGACACCGTTCATGATGAACGCAGGGTGATTATCCGCCTGACCGGAGCAGGCCGTGAACTGGAAAGCCGGGCCGCCGGGGTGCCTGCTGCGATGATTTGTGAAATGGGCATTCCGTTTGAAACGCTCGCCAGTCTGCGTGACGGTATAAGGCATGTTCAGGAGAAAATCGTTCAGGCTTTGCCCTCACAGGGGAATCATAAAGCCTGATGTTCTGTGACCGTTTCCTGCGCATCGAGGCAGTCGGGCTTCCGTTAAAAAGACTCAACTGACACGTTTATCCCGATTGTACTGGTCACTGCGGACTGAACATGGCGGTCTCGCCTGAAGAGCAAGTGCTGAACAGCTCATTTTAAAAAGCTAATCTTCACTTAAAGGAGGATATAATGAAAAACGTTGTACTCAGCATGCTGGCTAAAATATCGCACATCGATGCAGGTATGAAGCAGTTAACAGCCCGCGTTGAGGCGCAGTCTCTTCTCATCAGCGCGCTTGTTCTTGCTGTCAGTAAAGAAGGTGGCGTGACCGAAATGATTGAAAGCGCCAATAAGGCGATTAATACGGTTATTGACTCTGCCGAATGCGATGACCTGCTGAAGTCTGATGCCGCGCTCCTGCTCAGTGAATTTCAGAACCTGCTGACCATTTCGAGGGCTGTTGATGAAGCAGATGAAGAAGTCAATCATCAAGGTATTGCTGAACTTAACCGTGCATTTAAACCTGTTGATTAAGCATGCCTGTCCGCTGGTCTGATTGCTCACAAAGCAAATGTTGAGCTCCAGCGGAAAACCGGAGGTTCGGGTGAAAATATGCTTTTCAGAAGGGCTGACATTCACAGGCCTTAGTCGGAGGGCCATGCTAAATAAAACTTCTCCTTTTATTCATAAAGACTTTACTGCCATCGGGATGGTTTTATTTCAGAGGGAACAGCCTGCGTATTTTATTTCTGACTGCCATTAAACTAACTTAAAAGAGTTTGTGTTTTAAGACTTAAATTAAAACGCCAGCATCAGCTGGCGCTCTGGTTTTTGAATTATTATGCAACATGATGAGGGGTATGGGTTACGTCACCCCGGCCAGCCAGCAGGCCATCCACTGATATATCCTCATTGAGCATATCCCAGTGAATGCCACGCTTACTCAGCTCAAAGTCGTTTCTGTCTCGTTCTGATGCGTTGAGAAGTTTTGGAAACCAGACAAGTGGCACTCCCATCGTTCTGCCATCGCTCAGCTCAACCCACATGGTACTTTCGTCGAACCTTACCGTTTTAGCTGAAATAGTCATTCCAGGCCTCCACAAAAAGCGTCTGGTTAACTTTAACCAGCTTTGTTAACTCTCTGAGCGTTATGGAATCGAATCCATCATTAGTGCTCAGCCGGACTTCACCCTGCGTCCAGAATTTGGCTTCGCCCTCAGCACTGCGAACATGGATATGAGCAGGTTCGAGGGGGTTACCTTCGTTTGAATAAAAGAAAAATTTGAATCCGCGTACTCTGAGTATAACGGGCATAAACGTTTTACCCCGTGCATGGCTCGATTATGGTGAATAAAAAAGCGCCAGTCAAACTGGCGCTCCTGATGGTATAACTTAATGAATCCTTTACGAAATTGCGTAAACGGCCTTACGACAGACGCCATAACCGTGTCCGAGGAACGGTATGTCATCGTCAAAGTCCATTGGCGGCTCGTTCGCCGGATTACTCGGAGCCGTCTGTTGTGCCTGAGAAGGCTGAGGCTGTTGTGGCTGGCCCCATCCACTCTGCTGGCCTGACGGCTTATTGTTTCCACTGGTGTTGGTGCTGCTTTTAGCCCCGCCCAGCATCTGCATCGTTCCGTTTACATCAACCACGATTTCGGTCGTATAGCGTTTAGTACCTTCGCTATCCTGCCATTCACGTGTTCTGAGTTTGCCTTCGATATAGACCTGTGAACCCTTACGTAGGTATTCACCGGCTATTTCAGCCAGCTTTCCAAACAGCACGACGCGATGCCATTCGGTTTTTTCCCGGTTTTCACCGGTCTGTTTGTCACGCCATGTTTCTGAGGTGGCCAGAGAAAGACTGGTCACTGCAGTTCCGTTTGGCATGTAACGAACTTCGGGGTCCTGACCGAGATTGCCGACCAGGATAACTTTGTTGACGCCGCGTGCGGACATAATGAATTCCTCTTAGAAATGGTGTTGAGAGGAACACACCCGCCGGGATGTGTTCCGGCGGTGTGTCCGTGACGCTTAGAAAGATTCCGGATCGTAAGCCTTTTGAGCGGCTGGACCGGTTTCTGGCGTCTGGGAAGCGTTAGGAGCCTTGTAAACAACGACCTGTCCCTTTTTGATGAACTCAACCTTTATCAGGCGAGCCTTCAGTGAGGGGCGGGATTCACCGGCATGCTCACCGCTTTGCAGGGTAAACACGTCGGCTTTAAGGCCACTGAGTACAAATCCAATCAAAACTTTTTCCTCTTCATCAACGGCTTTCTGACAGCGGTTGATGAGGGAGGTCTGCTCTTTACCTGCAACGGTAATGTCGAAGCGGGTATAGGAAGCATTGTCAGTCGGACCGGTCAGGGCATTGATTACGGCACAGGTAAACTCACCATTAGAGCCCTGCAGTCGACGAATCGAACTGAGGTAGCCGATACCACTGACGTTGAGGTTGAAATACTCTTTCTGGTTGTTGCCGGTAGTGGCAGAGCCAGCAGAAGCAGTGTTGTTTGAAGCAGGGGTGTTTGCAGTTGCAGTCATGATGTTATCTCCGGAGTAAAACGAAACAGGGCGCGGAGAAACATCAGTCCCCTGCGGGAGAGAGTTTCCCGCAGGGGGTCAGCAAGTAATTGCCGACAGGCTGTATTAGTGAAGTGGACCTTGACCTTAAAAGGCACCTGTTTGCAAAGGTTAAACAGGTTTGAACCGCCCGAAAGCGCCATCTCTCAGGTTGTGATGGCATTGGCATGTGATTACCCGAAGGCGTTCCTCTCAAATCACCGGAACATTGGCAGTTGTCGGAAGGACAACGTTTAGCCTCTTTATCTTTCCCTTACACGCGGCGCTTGTCAATCTGGCCACGTATAAAAATTCATCAGTGCGCGGATAATAAAAAGCGGCACCTCTCGGCACCGCCATCGGGGTCTGCACCATCGACCTTTTGTTAACCTGCCTGAGGCAGTTGCTCCGCTGGCGTGTTCAGCGCCCGGCACGGGTTTCACGGAGTTTTCGTACCTTACCGTCTCACGCTCAGGTGTGGGCATGGGCGGTCAGACTGTCCTCCGGCAACACATGCATTAGATGCTGACGGAGCCCGCAGTCACGGGGTGCGGCTTCAGAGCCGGCGTCACAATAACAAAGGCGCTACCCGCCCGCAATCGGATAACATGGGTTAATTCTTTTTTGTTTTTGGCGACTTAGCTCTGCCTGAGCTTTTACGCCTGCCAGTATCAAGACTGATAATGCCTTTGCATTCCGGGTAGCGAGTACAGCTGCGGAATTCTCCTTTAGGGCTTCTGCGCAGGGCGGTTTTGCTGCCGCAGAGCGGGCACGGAGGCGAAGGCGGCACCCGGATGCTGATGTGCTGCTGCATACCCTGGCTGACTAATGTCGAGGTCCAGGCGGCCTGACGCTGCAAAAAATCGTTCAGGTTCATACGGCCGGCAGCCACTTCATCAAGCGCCTGCTCCCAGAGCGCAGTCATACCCGGGTCGGTCAGCTGCGGTGGCAGGGCATCAATGACGTCCGAACCCAGGTCTGTTGCCAGCAGTTTGCTGCCTTTGAGCGTAATGAAACGGCGGCTCAGAAGCTGCTCGATGATGCCGGCACGCGTTGCTTCAGTGCCGAGCCCGGCGTTTTCTTTGAGGATTTTACGCAGCTGAAGGTTGGTAACGTACGCAGCGGCGTTCATCATGGCACCAATCAGCGTGTCAAAGCTGTAGTGTGCAGGCGGCTGGGTCATCAGTTGCTTAACCTCTGCGCCGGTAACGCCGCACGGTGCCCCTTTGTTGAGCGGTGGCAGGGAACCTGCGCTGTCTTCCTCAGCAGTATCCTTATCTTCTTCGTCCTTCGTAAACAGCACTTTCCAGCCCTTCAGGACTTCAGTTCGGCCTGTCGTGCGGAACAACTGGCCACCAATATCAAAGGAAATGCGCGTCGCATCTGACTCGCAGAGCGGCAGGAACTGGGCCAGGTAGTTGCGACGGATAAGCAGGTAGACCTGGCGCTCTGTCTCAGTCAGGCTGGACAGCTGAACGGCGTTGCGCGTGGGGATAATGCCGTGATGCGCCGTGATTTTTTTATCGTTCCAGATGCGGGAAGCAAACCCTCTGTCCAGCTGTGAAAGCAGGGATGCGAACTCAGGTGAGGGGTCAGTCCGCGCCATGGCATCAAACACGGCCGGGATTTCTTCCCGCATTGACTCCGGCAGCCAGCCGCAGTCTGTGCGGGGATAGGTCGTGGCCTTGTGCTTTTCATACAGGCTCTGAGCAGTGTCCAGCACCTTCTGTGGCGACATATTCCACATCTTGCCACAGGCCCGCTGCAGCGTTCCCAGTGAAAAGGCCAGCGGGGCGGCTTCATTCTCCCGTTTTGTTTCGTACTCCGTCACGGTTGCAACACCCGCCTGACGGCAGAGCTGCGCTACCTGCTTAGCAATATTCTGGTGAATACAGCGCTTTTCCTCATCAGCATAGACGGCGGCAGGCACCCACGATGCCTGAAAACTGACACCTGAGGCGCTGAGCGTTGCCTTAACCTGCCAGTAGGGCTTCGGCACGAATGCGGCAATCTCGCGGTCGCGACGAACAACCAGTGCAAGCGTGGGCGTCTGTACCCGCCCGACTGAGACCACGCCCTCAAAACCTGCTTCGGACGCCCTGAGGGTATACAGTCGGGACAGGTTCATGCCGACCAGCCAGTCCGCGCGTGAACGACCCAGCCCGGCATGGTACATCCCGACCGAAGCCTGTCCCGGACGCAGGTCGCTCAGAGCAGCCCGGACGCTGAGCTCGTCCAGGGCCGAGAACCACAGTCGCAGAATCCTCCCCTCCCAGCCGCAGTAGTCCAGCAGTTCGCGGGCGATGACTTCACCTTCGCGATCGGCATCGATGGCGATGACCACCTCATCAGCCTGTCTGAGCAGTTTCTCAATGACCCTGAACTGATCCTGCGTGTCCTTTTTAACGACAACCTGCCACCTTGAAGGGAGAATTGGCAGCGCAGACAGAGACCAGGGCTTGCCGTACTGCTGGCCGTAGACCTCTGGCGGTGCGGTCTCCAGCAGATGGCCTACCGCCCAGGTGACCGTCACGCCATTACCCGTCATAAAACCTTCACCGCGCCGGCTCGCCCCCAGCACAGCGGCGAGGTCACGACCCTGAGAAGGCTTTTCGCACAAAAATAACCGCATCACCGGCCCCGCTATTGACCGGCTTTATAACGCAGGCGCAGAAGGCTTACGCTCGCTTCATTAACCGGTGGAGAAAACGCCGAGCGCTTTTCGCCGAGCAGAACGGCACGGTCGGGTTCGCCGGCCGCTTCGCACGCTTTTCGCCAGGTTTCATTATCTTCAGCGGCGTCGATACGAGTGGCGTCAACATGACGGTATGAAAGTACCGTACCGTAAATCTGTCGTAAAAGGCGGCCACCTTCGCTCAGATACTGGTCTCTTTTAGAGCGTGTTATCAGACCATAATGTGATGCCTGCAAAACCTTTTTGGCAAACTGATCGAATCCCATGAGCAGGAATACACAGCGATAACCCAGAGGGGTTCGGGTAAAGACATTAATGTCGAGTGGCTCAGCTGATTCCACGTCGCTGACCGACACCCCCTTAGGCAGCATACTCATGTCTTTATCTATCTGTTCCAGCAGAGAAGTCATGGCTTCAGAAGCAGATCTTATTTTCTCTTCAAGCTGGAACATCGCCTGATCTGCCCAAGGATTATTCCTGAGCGAATCCTGATTTATCTGGCCCGCTCTCTGAAAAAACTGAGGCATACCGATGATCCCGTGCCGCCCGGGCTTGTCAGACTCATTCTTTTCTGGCTTACGTCCCTGCCAGAGCCCAATTGCATAATTAGTATGAAGCGCTATCGTCATTTCGGACTGTAAAGCACCTGTCCGCTTGTCCGTTTTATCAGCCATTGTCGTCACCTGCCGTCAGTTAAGATGAGGCGACATATTCCTGAAATCTAAGGTTTTACAACAATGTGAAACTAATAATCAGCTAATCGCAATTTAGTTTGCTCATTTTTTAGCCTTGCTGCCACTGGCAGCAAGGTTGTTTTTTAATCAACTTTATTTGAGATTTCAGTATTCCATTGAGTGAATAGTCGGCTCAAATAGATTGGATTGCTCATTTATTAATCTTGCTGCCAGTGGCAGCAAGTCTATTTTTTAACCAGCTATCATTTGTGGTATCAGCATTTCATTATGAAACTTACAATTTAAGGCCAGAGCTCCTTACCATTACTGGCTTCAAATCAGACTCCTGTACTGACATCCACCCTTAATCGCTTACTTGAACTGCTGCCTGATAGCGGCAATGGCAGCAATAACCTGTTCAGCTGATGCCCTATTCTCAGGCAACACCGCAGGAATGACTGACGAGGCGGTAGTCAGTGCTGACCTGTTTGAGGCACTGTTAACAGGCTCCGATCCACTCTGGGCTGCGGGTGTGCCCGGGGAATCAGACAGCCTGAATTCGCCCTGTCTGGCGCGTTTCAACATGGCAAACATCCAGCCGGCAGGATTCGCCAGGCGGCCTTTGCGCAGCTCCGCCTGCAGCAGGGCGCTAAGACCGGTTGCCACCGGCACCGGCAGCGCACAAAACTGCTCGCTGACCATCTGACGGTCTTCACCGTTCAGGCTGGCCAGAAAACTCTCTGGCAGAACTGGCCGGTCAGCAACGTACGTTTCTTTAATCACACTCTGTGTGAAAGAACGTACGTTACGGTTCGAATTTCGAACTCTATCGTAAGTGACTGATTTATTACTTAGTTCGGATTCCGTACTCAGTGATTTTCGCCCCTGCGCATGACTGAGTTCGAATTTCGAACTCAGTGTTAAAGGGGATTTTTCAGCAGCTTTCTGACTGAGTTCGTTTTTCGAACCCGGCCGTGCTGCACCGCTTTTCCGCAACATGTCCAGCGGCGACGAGGGCGCATTAAGGCGACTTTCAACCAGCGCAAGGCGGCTGTGGCGGTGGCGCATGCCGCTGTCCTGCAGAATGTCGTTAACAATGGTCAGCGCCGTCATGCGCACGGATTTGTTCTTACTCTGGCAGCTCTGCTCAACCAGCGTCAGCCAGCCCGGATCGAAGGTCTCCGCATCACGGTAGCCCAGAGGCTCATCGTGCTGAGCATAGATGTTGCCACGTACCCGGCCGCCCTCGTCGCGGACCTTTTTACACAGGCTTATCCAGCCCGTGAGCCGCAGCATCAGCAGCGTGCGGCTCACGGTTTCACGCGAAGCTTTGTCTGAATGTGCTGAGGCAAGCTGTGCCTGCAGTTCGTCATAGGTCGGAAACACTGCGCCCTCATTCTGCTGTGCATAAAGGCGTATCATCACCCAAGCGGTTTTATCGAGCGGCGACAGGCGCGTGTCGAGAAATAAACGGCGGGGAAACGCGTCGTGGACGTTGCCCATAAACAGCAGGCCGCTTCGTTCCTGACCGGCGTCGCCACTCACTGCCCTGCGCTCAAGGTTTTTTTCCATACGGGACAGGGTATGCGCCACGATGCTGTCGGCGGGTATGTTCATTTTTTGTTCCCCTTCTTTGCCTGAGACAGCACAGTGCCGGGATAAACCCGGCACTGTCTGGTCTTCGCTGGTCGTCCGTTACCGGCGTATTTCACGGTTATACGTCTCATGATCCATCAGCCACCACTGCCGTCCCCCGTCCTTGCTGAGAATTCGCCAGCAGGGGCCGACGTCTATCTTGAGGTAGCCGTTACGGGCCAGTCGTCGGAACACCTTTTTACCGCTGCAGACCGCTAGGAACAGCTGCTGAGCGCGTCGTCGTACCGACGGGGAGACCTGCTGACGCCTGGTGAAGTCGCTTAACCGCATCAGGCCCCCTTGCGCAGCGCAGGTACAGAGGAAGTATGCAATGCCTCCCGGCACCACTGGCAGACCTTCGTCCATACGGCGGTCAGCGACAGACCGTGAAGCTCTGCCGCCAGCATCATCGCCTCAAGCGCCTTGTGTGATTCCGGCGACTCAAGACCAGCGTTTTTCCACTCATTCCAAAGAAGCGCATCCTGCTCCTCGGTCAGAGACTGCGTCCGGCCCTGGCGGCTCTCGATGCCCATCAGCCGGCGACGGCTGCTCACATCAGAGGGTGACATACCAAAGTATTTGTCCATCAGTTCCATAGAGCCGCCGAGCTCAAGGGCGCGGTCGATCATCAGCATACGGGCCTGCTCGTTGCGGGCCTGGTTGAGTATCAGCCAGAAGTTCTCGTGGTTTAATTTGACGTCCAGGACGGACACCTTCGACTGACCAATGTAATGCAGTTCGTCGAGGCTGAGGCCGCTGAGCACGCGAATTTCCTCAACTGACAGGCCCATCGATTCGCAGCGGCGGATATTCCCGCATTTGATGTCCATAAGCAGTGAGTTCAGAATACTGGCTGTCGCGCCGGGAAGGTTTTGCTGGTTCACAGACCACCTCCTGGGCAGACCTGGCTGGTCAACTGTATTGCATCAAAAAGCCATCCTGACAGGCAGGCCCCTAATAAGAGTGTGTCAATCATTTCGTGTGTCTCCCGCCGTAAGCTGCTTATTAGCCTGCGCCCCTGCCAGGCCGTGACTGAGTTCGGCCTGACGGCCTGCGAACCATCCCGCCGTGCGTGCCGACATATCGCCGCGACAGCTTTTCGCCTCGCGCGTGACAAGCGCGGAGAAAGCCTGCCCCGAATGCCGCTGCGCGAGCCAGCGCTGTAGCACCTGATTCTCACTATCAGGCGTACTGAAAGACTGCAGAACCTGCCACACGCCGGAGACCCATCCTTCACGGAACTGGTCGGCGCGGCCGCGAAGCGTACTTTTTTTAATGCGCTGCCTGCGGTAAGTCGACATGTGTGCATCAGTTGCCGCCCCCACTTTGCGCTGCAGCACGGTATAGATATAGAGGGCCAGCTCGGGACGTTCCCCGAAGCCGTAGAAGTGGAGTGAGCGACGGACCAGGCGCAACCCACCCTTGCTCACGTAACCGTACCAGCCGAACCAGCACCGGCAGCCTGTAGCCATGCATACCACTATGGCCAGCGAGTGCATCCAGGCGGGCACTTTCTCAGCGTTACTGGCCAGCTGTTCGCAGACCGATTCACCTATCTCACTCAGCGTAATCTGATCGTCAGTCATGCCGTGACGGCGCATAAGCCGCTGGGCCAGCGCAACCGCCCGGGCGGCTTCATGATCGTTGCTGTTCTGCGTCCCAAGCGCCATCAGGCGACGGATGCGCCGGGTGAGTTTTGACTTATCTGCCATGATGAGCCCTCCTGTTATCGGCCGCCATGTGGCGGCTCTTTTTCTCCTTAACGTCCTGACAGCCGGCGCAAAGCTTCGCGCCCGGCATCGCACGCTTACGGCCTGTGGGAATGTCAGCACCGCAGCACTCACAGAAATCATTTGACGGCTCATCAGAACGCAACTGCGAGCGGGCGGCGTCAATGCCGCGCTGAATGAATAAGGCTGTACAGGCTTGTGCCATCTCGTCGTTCAAATCATCAGACATTTTCTCCCCCTCTCGCAGCAAGGCGCTGCAGCTCACGCAGGCGGCGGATGATGCGGATAAGGCGCATCATTTTGACCACCATGACGTCGTCAAATACCGGCGTGTCAGCTGGTTCCTGTGAGCCAAAGAAATTCAGACAGAACATAAACATGTTGCACTGCTGATTCGGCAGGCGGCCGGACAGGCCTGAGAGGAACAGGCTAAATTCTCTGCTGCCGCCGGATACGGAAAAACCGGCAGACTCAGGGCTTTTGTCCTCACTTATGTCGCTTACACACCCCATACCTTCGGCAATTTCGTAGACAAGTCGGTAGGCCATGTCCTGGAGATGCTCAACATCATCCTGCATAGCCGGGATCAGCCAGATGTCGCTGACGGGCTCAAGACCGGTTTCGGCAAAGCTCACGGAACCGGCAGATACCGGCACCGTGTCGTCATGCTCACTGAACGCAGAAACAAGGTAATGGCTGCTTGAAGAAACCAGATCAGGGCCGTGCTCACTGTTTGTGCTTACAACATCACCGGTAACAACGGGACGGCCACCAAACAGGTCATTCTGGATTTCACTGCGCGGAAGACTGCCGGTGCTAATGCCCTGACTCTCAGGCAATACCATGTTGCCTGCTGGCTCAGTGGCAGGTTCGGGGCGGGTTGAACCGACAAGAGTGCCTGCGCGCAGGCCGGTGACGGGATTGACGGAGGTCGGGTCATCCGGCAAAACAGTAACAGGCGCAGACTTCCCGCCGGGACGTTCCAGCGATTGACTGAGCGTCAGCGGCGGCATGGCTGGCGGCTCACCAAACTGTTCGCGGCGCTTCTGCTCCTTAGGGTCGAGCTCAATCAGCCAGCGATCATAATTGAGGCTGGGATGTGGCAGAGCCTTCACCAACTGCCCGATAAACTCATCCCTGAAGGTCTCAAAAGCATAACTGTCAGGGTGATCAAAGGGGTGGCAACTTGCTGAGAAGACCTCATCGAAAGTGATGGAGGGGGCTGACTCATGAACATACTGCGCCCAGACTTTACAGGCCTGAGAGCGTATACGGAGTAATGACAGTACTTGCAGTCGGGGGAAGCCGCTGTTGAGTAATGTAGGCAAGCATGGCCACAGGTACTTTATGGTGTCTTCCATTCTGCTGATAGTAGAGTTATCAACCGGAAGTCCCTCCCTGTTCAGCAGTTCCGATAGCTCCCGCAATGTCACCGTACGGCCCAGAATTTCCTCCTGTATGCAACGGGCATTGTGAACGCCAAACGCTTTATCTATATAGGTTAGGTCCCCCCTGACCTCGTTCTCAGCAAGGTGACTAACCAGACATTTAAGGCGGCCTGGCCAGGGCTTAAAGACAGTAAGAATGCGGTAAAAACGTTCATCACCCGTCTCCTGCCACAGTTCACTGAGGATCTGATAACGGGTGTTACCACCGTCGCTAAAGATGTAAACGTCCTCCCCGTCGGGGTCGCGGGTGACTTTAGGTATGGTATTGAGTCCGATGGCCAATACGGATGCTTTGATTTCCTCATAACACGGGTTTTTACTTTTACGCGGGTTGTCAGGATTGGGACGGAGCTGATCCAGAGTTAAAACCATGGCCATTTCGCTGACCGGCAGCGGAACAGTAGCAGGCGTTTCTGCCAGCTGAACGGGGCCTTTACCCCTCTGCAGCATCGCTTTTCCCAGATCGAGGTTACGAATGTTGCTCATGCAAATCTCCCCGAGTCGGCCTGAAGATTCTCAAAGCGGGTGTAACGGCCCTCAAACCGCAGACGCAGGGTGCCCGTAGGCCCCTGACGCTGTTTGCCGATGATGAGTTCAGCCAGGCCCTTGTCCGGGGAGCTTTCGTTATAGACCTCATCACGGTAAACAAAGATGATGACGTCAGCATCCTGCTCAAGCGCACCCGAGTCACGCAGGTCGCCATTATTAGGCCGCTTGTCGCCCCGACTTTCCAGTGCGCGATTCAGCTGTGAAAGTGCAACAACCGGGCACGCCATCTCTTTCGCCAGCGCTTTGAGCGAACGTGATATCTCGGCGATTTCCTGTGTACGATTCTCCTGGTCCGGGCAGCGCATGAGCTGCAGGTAATCAAGGCCGATGATGGAGGGATTACCGTAGCGTCGGGCATTACGTCGAGCACGGACGCGAAGCATGGCCGGTGTCAGCCCGCTGGTATCATCAATGAGCAAGCGATCTTTAATATCCTCAGTCAGCAATTTGAAGACACCTGAGACGCGGGCCCAGTCCTGCTCATCCATCATTCCGCTTTTCATGCGGGTCAGGTCAACGTTACCGAGCGATGACACCACGCGCATCAGAATCTGTTCTTTAGGCTGTTCAAGACTGTAAAACTGGCCGTTGGATTCTGTTCTTTTCATCAGAGAATTCATGATGATGTTGATGAGCAATGCAGTTTTACCCATGGAGGGGCGAGCCGCGACGAGAACAAGATCCCCCGGCTGAAGACCGCTTGTGAAGGTGTCCAGTTCGTCAAACCCAGTCGGCGTGCCTGTGATACCATCGGGCGTCTGGCAGCGGCGTTCCAGCTCTGCAGCCAGTTTTTCCAGTCCTTCTATGATAGTCACGCCCTGTTGCGGCTCGGCCCGCTCTGCCAACTGCGTGATTTTCTGCTCGGCGGATTCCATTGCAGCGGCGATGTCCGCTCCCGGTGCGGTAGCCGACTCATGTATTTCATTACCGATGGCTGCCAGCTGGCGACCGCGACTGTAACGGGCCACGATGTCGCAGTAGTGCGTGATGTTGGCCACGCTAGGGGTGTTTTTGGCAAGCTCGGCCAGGTAGGCAAAGCCGCCCATTTGCTCAAGCGCGTCTTTGCCCCGGCTTTCAATACTTTCAGACAGCGTCAGAAGGTCAATAGGCCTGTCTGCTGCAACAAGATGCGACATTGCCTTGAAAATTTCACGATGAACATTGTGGAAAAAATCATCCGCGCTGATGCGCAGCACAACTTCATCCCAGCAGTCATTGTCCAGCATCAGGCCGCCAATGACGCTCTGCTCCGCATCCTGTGAATACAGGCCCGGTATATTTCTGCGGTTATCAGACATGAGAACCTCCCTGGAGGGAGGTCACTACGGAAAAGCTGATTACGGAGTTCTCCGGCGATGAAATATCTTTTATTTTCAGAGAACTGACATTAAAGCAAATATACGTAAAGGGTGCCGGACGAACAGTTGCCGGGAGTAAACTCCCCGGGACTGTCTGCACGATTTCAGACCAATGTGGTTGGCGCCGCTGGTCTGAAAATGCGGACAGCATATTCATATCAACAATTTTCAAGGAATTTATATGAACACAAATGCACAAATGCCGTCCGGCATTGATTTTTTTGACTTTCCTGACGATGACGCACTTAAAGAAACCATGTTTCTTATCTACTCGAGTTATTTCTGGGCCGTTGCACGGGAACGCTATGAGGGCATGGAATCCCGCCATACGTTGTACCGCCTGCAGTGGCTGGGTGACTGGATTGCAGTGACTAACGGATGGAAAGAGATGAATCCCGGCATCACTCCGCTTAAAGCCCTCCACAGTTACCTTATTTTCCGCTACAACTTTTCTGCTGCTGAGGCTGCAAGCATGGCCGCAGAAGAGATGAATCTGGCACTTGAGGCTGAATGGAAAATTTATAAAGCCAGTAGTGGTGCCAGAGACTTTTTGCGCCGCGCTGAGAAACGTCTTGACTCGCTTGATGACCCCTTCACAGGAAGGCACTGATACCTGCAGACGGTAAGCATTGAACTCAGGGGGCGTAAAGGTGAACATCATTTCACGTCCCCTTCTTCTGCAAACACGTCAAATTTCTGCTTCCACTCAGGGAACAGTTCGCAGGCGAGTTTGTGCATAGAATCAAAGGCCGAGTCACTGGCACGGCTGGTCTTCTTCTCCAGACGGTGAACCGGCAAACCACTTGCGTGTCCCTGCTTGTAGACCGTCAGGTCGTAAATCCGGGTCTGCAGCATTGAGATCGCAATCTGCTCCGACTGTGCGCTGTACGCTTTGTCATGAATAATCTGCTCTGCCTGTTTAAGCGTTTCTGCGGCCAGGTTGGTGTAATCCATGCAGTTGACCAGCATACGTATGGCAGGAAGTTTTATGCCAAATGCAGAATACGGCACGAGATCTTCCATCAGGGTAACGGTTCCGCGCATAAATTCGCGGACATCAGGGAGTACGGGCTTGACCATGCCGATCATTTCCCCCGTTGACGCCAGGATTATCAGCTCCGACATAACCGTTTTAGCTCCCTGAGAATCAATCAGGATGACGTCATAGTCATCAAACAGCGGTGCTGAAAGTGCATTGCGCAGACGAACACGTCCGTCCGGGACATTTAGCATGTATGTGGGAAGAAGATTGCGCGGATCGTTTGAAACGATGAGATGGAGATTATCGATTTTCGTCCGGGAGATGATGTTATCGACCACTGACAGGTTTACGGTCTGCATGAGCAGTTCGTAAAGTCCGCAGGGGGCCTCATAACTCAGGGGAAATATACTGCTGGCGGTTGGCTGAGCGTGGTCACCGTCAATGATGAGCACTTTAAGGCCGGCATCGGCCAGAAATCCGCCAAGATTAGCGGTTTGAGTTGATTTGCCCTCACCACCTTTGGTAGAAACAACGGGTATCACTTTCTTTTTTAAATGCATTTCATCACCTGATAACTAATTCGTTATTCAAGTGCGAGCAAATGCATACTCAACTGCGATTCAGAAACACGGGGATTGAAAATCCCCGTGTCCCTGGTTCGATTCCGGGTTCGGGCACCATATTATTGTCTTGGGATAGCTTAGTCAGTCCGGAGACATAAAAATCAGTACGTTAAATAAACCCGATGATATCACTGAATATCAACGGGTTTTTTTATATCTGGATTTTGGGGCATAACTGCAAGCTCGTGGGTTCGATAAACGCTGGCCCCCCCATCAATACGCCATCCGCACTGCCACGCTGCTCAATGAACCTGACAAGCTGCAGCAACATCATTCAACGAACAGCGCTATGCTCTGGCAATCCATGCAAGCACGACACGCGTCGCCAGTAGGGTTATATTTCGGCGTGACAATCCCGGCAGCTGATTTTGCAGATGTGGGGGCGAAATGGCGATCGGTAAAGGCCCGCAAACAGTTTTATGCGGTTTAGCGAGGCGTGACGCTGATATCGGATCCGCCCTGCAAAACCCCATGAGGGAATAATGTGATCGCGGCCTGTCCGTTGATTGGCAGACAGGAATCCGTCACGGCGTGCTGCGAGTCGCTGATTTCAAGATCTGTTTTTTCTGGCAGGAAAGGATATTCATCGCTGTTTAGATAAATTTGTGCACAACCGACACGTCTTAAAGCGTAGTGTCAATCACCTGAGAACAAAACCTGACATTTCTTTCAATGTGTACCCGACGCATTACTGAAGATGGACGGGCGTACAGGGTATTTAATTCCCTGCCGTATACATTTAATGCAGTCAGACCGAAACTGGCTACCGCTTATTATAACTGGATTAAACTCGGGGTCAGGATTAGACGTTAGGATATAATGATAAGGTTAAATCTGATTGAGGCGGCGCGGTGCCAGAGTGCTAACGGCGAAATCCGTTCTACATCAATTATTCATAAAAAACGAAAGTCAGTCGTAAAGCATCGGTAAGGAAAGTTTAAAAAGGAGGATGAGATTGAATCTCATCCTCCTTAACCAGGGATTTTATAAATACCAATCAGTTACAATATTGTTTGTATCAAAAATCACCGATAAATAATTACTATGTTGTTCTGTATTGCCAGTCAGTTTACCGGATGCTTTTGTCATTGAATTAGAGGCATCTTGCGCACCCGAAGCCATGCCAACGGCGCTGGAGAGAGCACTGGCACCCGGAATATATCCCAGGACGCTTGATGCAGTGCTTAAGTTTCCACCCTTGTAGTAACGCCAGGTGACCGAACCGTTTGAGGATGAACTTTGATCGTCAGGCACGCCATAAAGCGCTTTGACTTCAGCCTGTGTGGTTTTGTTGGCTATGATATGGGATGAAACATAAGTGCGGCTAAATTTATCCTCCCCACCCGATGTGCTACATCCTGTTAATACGAACATTATTGTGAAAAGAACCATGATGCTTTTCATTTTTTTCTCCATGAGTTGTGAACGACTGACCGCTTTATGGAATCGATAAAAAAGGTGAGTTAGCTTTTATTAATATTGAATGTCTTGAGTTTGAATAAACACCCGCTTGCCCCTTTTAAAGGCTTCGCGTCAACAGGTATAGACGTGAGAAAATCACCGGCAGTACTTACAGAACATCCCGCGGTATCCATTGCTGAATCATCAAAACCCCATTTTAATCCACCTGACCACATACAGACCTCTTGTTTACCATTACTCCAGGCAGTACAGGGAATACCTTTATATTGCTTTTCTCCCGTTATTTTCCAGCCGACAGACTGGGCATTCTGATGATTTTGAATGCGACTGTCGCTGTCGATAGCCTGATACATTCCTTCCTCTGCAGCATCTTTAACTTCGTTTTGGTCTGTGTGTTCTTCGAGTGTAATCATACAGGCATGCTGAGCATCCTCACCCTCAGCGCCCATCGTCCAGCTGACTTCCTTAGCAACCTGATGATGTCCATCAATAGATATCTCTACCTCTCCCTTACCCAGCCTGGCCTCATCTTGTGCTGAAAGCGCTTTGAAAGGCATACCGGAACCCTTGCAGGCATCAAGTTTCACTTGATAATTCTTGCGTGCAAGGTTTTCACCATTTGGCAACCACTCCCATTCAAGTACCACATGCATTGTCGGGAGCGCCAGGGCACTACCCTCTGAATGAGAGGCTTTGTCACTGTTTTCTTTATAGTCGTCTTGATTATCTGTGGCAGATAATATTCCAGCAGACTGGGCATAAGCACCACCGCCAGAAAAAAAACAAAAAATAAAAGCGATAAGCGCTGAAATGAGCGCCGCTATGCTTCTGTTAAAAAAAGCGTTGTGTGTCTTTTTTACGAAGCATAATGGAATGTTTTTTGTGTTTTTTTTCATTTTTACCTTCAAGTAATTTTTACTATAAAGCTTCAATGAAAGTTAATATCAAGTAAATCTGGCATGACAGATTTATTTGATATCAATATTATGACCAGGTAGCTTTAACGCGTTGATTTTGATACCGGTGTGTTGGGAATCAACTTCGCACCTTCAGGTCTTTTCGGACAAACGCCAGAAGAATACCCTCTGGTTATTAGGCCATTTTCAACACGAAAACGCTGAAAGCAGGTGGCATATTGAGGAATAGAATGCCATATGGTTGAGTCGCTGCCATTTATTTGCCACTTGTACTGGTAAGCCAGTATGCTGCAACCCTTACTCAGGGTTCCGCTTTTTTTTGGTGGCCTCCATGACATAACAAGGTCATCTGCCGATTCCCCAACCTGTGATGCAGCGATATTCGAACTTGTCTGGTATCGTTGATTCATCATTAAATTACTCAGGGGCAATCCTGCACATCTATTTAGAGATTTTAGGGTTAACAACGCAGAAAGTCTTTTCATTTCCCTCTCCAGACAGAAGTGAAAGCTGTCAGGTGTGTCAGTGTAAAACTTTATTAAATGTTGCCAAATTGTAACCTTTCTATGCTTTTTTTACGGTTAATGCAAGCGCAAAACTTACAAAAAATTACATAGGCTGCTATTAATTCAAATTGGAATGATTGCCGATATCGTTACCCATTGTTTTTTTGATATTTTTTATTTAATAATATTTTAATGAATCGTTTGATACTTTTGCATCTCTTTCCAATTCGGCAAAACGCGTTTCATGCATTCGATTCAGAATTATTAATTTATATTCTGACCGTTCATTATTACAGAAAGAATCCGGACCTGACGTCTTTATCCCTGCGTGAAGCGGTGGGTGGGGATATCGAGGCGTAGTGCGAGACTGGAAACAGAATGGCCGCGATCAACGACCTGTTTCACTGCTTCGATTTTAAACGCTTCGGGATAACGCTTACCGCTCATGGACACCTCTCATTAAGTCATTTCAACTGACGCTGAGAGGGCGGTTAAACCCGTGGCGATTGACTGAAAATGGGTATCGATCCTTTAAAAGACATCAGGCCACACACTATCGCGGCTATTTTGGAATTCGTCTACAGTTCAGCTTACGACATCTGGAAAGAACGCGAGTCTGAAGCCACTTATTATGATGTTCTTGATGACGTTTTTTCTCTTATTGAAGAGGGGATAAATCACTCTTGTGTATCATAATCCATCAATCTCATGGGGTCGTTGCCCGATGCTGGCATTGCTCAAAGCGATAAAACCCACCCAGCGTGCTCTTATTCCGCGTTTCAACTGGACGTGACGACCTGCCAGACGGGTTGTTATATCGCTCAAGGACACTGACTGAAGTTGGGAAAATCACAGAGCGTTGGCTGACGCCATTCCACAGCCTGCGCTCTTATGCATGCCTTAACAAACTGACGCTGGAAAAACAGCGCCTGATGCTAGCGATCCGGAAATCGCAAAACCAGGTAAAGTTAAAACAACAACATGCCCCGCCCTGCACCAGAAGGCTGGTAGTGAATAATGAAAACAGGCGACAGTTTGAATCTTAAAAAAAACGCAATCTGTAGAGCATATACAGCACCAGATAGGCCGCTCTGGCATTGACGTTCATGACATGATACTTCACTTTCTCGCTTCTGTTTAACAGCCCCAGGACATTCTCAGGATAACGCTTCTCTTTAATACGCTTGATGCTGTTACGCACCTCATTAATATTCAGCGTGGTGTAGTACATCGCGGTCACGATCTGCATATCCAGCGTCAGCTTACGTTTGGTTATTCCAGTAGAAAAGCGGGCCATATCGCCGTTTTTATACTTAACCAGCAGCCTTTGATATAAGTCGTTGAGGTAATGTTTACGATCCAGCAGCTCTTCATACAGTACGCGTTTCTTTGAAAGCGAGTTCTCTACATCATCATAGTGATAGGAGGCACTGTCGAAAACAAACAGGTTATCGATGTAGTAGAAATAGTTAAGATTAAACAGGAGATCTTCACTCATCGAAATGCCTTTAGTGAAGCGAATACTAAAATCATCGATAATTTTTTTTCTGTAACACTTGTTATGAAGATAACCAATATTATCGCTGAGCTCTATCTCGCCCAGGACGGCCGGAATCTCGGGTTGGGTAAAATAACCGTAAGTCGAAAGGTCGCCTACGCGATCACACTTGAGGTTCCCTACCATCAGATCAACAGGTTGTGGAATGCCTGAGTAAAGGTGCTGATGAAATACAGCAAGGAAATCACTGTCAACCCAGTCGTCGGAATCGATAAAGATAACATAGTCACCCGATGCCGCTTCCAGTCCAGTATTGCGGGCGACGCTAACTCCGGCATTATCCTGAGTAATGACTTTAAAATTATTGTACTGTTTGAACTCCTCAAGGATCGCAGCGCAGTTATCTTTACTGCCATCATTGACCAGAATGATTTCATAATTTTTAAATGTCTGGAGAAGAAGGCTTTGCAGCGTACGCATCACCGTTTTCTCGGCATTATAAACCGGTATTATTATACTGAATAAATATTTATCATTCATTTTAAAACCTCGTAACCAGCATACGTCATGGCACTATCGGACAGAGGAAAACTGGCGCTGTTTAGCCGCCTTCATTCCTTATCTCCCTGGAGAAAATGAGCTTTTTAATTATTTATAAATCCACGATCACAGTATAAAAGCGCTAAATTAAACTGACTGTAAACAGGTATAATTCCGGCAACGAAGAACAGTAATTAACCTTAATCAAATACTGTAGATAAAATAATGAATGAAATAATAAAGGCATACGTACGCCTCCCGCAGGTTTGCAGGATTATAAAAAAAATATTTATCTGAAGCCTACAGATAATCGACGAGGAAATTAAATCTCAATGAATGTATTTCAATATGATGAAAGGTATTATTTCTCAAAAATAATAATACCTTTCATAAAAGCTTAACTTACCGGCCAGAAAACAGGGTACGGTTAATCAGGAACCATAATTTACCCGGCTGGATGAATATTTTATGAATATTCATCATCGGCTGACCACGGAAAAAATAATTAAGAACGGTGAAAGCCATAAACTCGGTAATGACAACGCTTATCGCCGCTCCAGTGATGCCAAACAGCGGCACCAACGTTACCGTCGTTGCCAGACACACGGCCAACACACAAAACGTTTTTTTGATCAGATAACGATAACCGTTGTACTTGATGATGAATCTGTCCATTACGCTGCTCAGCACACCGAACATGGCACCAACGCTTAGCAGCACCATGGGCGCAATTGCTTCGGTGTAGGCCGCGCCATAGAAATGCGCAATAAACCACGGGCCGACAAGGATGATGCCAAGGATCACACCAAGTGAGACGGCAATGACCAGCAACTGCAGTTTTTGGGCCCGCACCACGGCCACGTCAGGATCGCGTTCGGCAAACAGAGCCGGATAGAAAGAAGCCAGCAGCGCATTAGGCAAAAACACCCACGCCACTGACAACGTCATCGCGACCGAAAAAATACCCGCCTCTTTCAGGCCTAAAAACCATGAGACGCTGAGCTGATTCAGTCGGGTGTAAATGGTAATCGCGATAACCGACATCACCAGCGAACGCCCGGCCTGAAGGATATAGCGGCTGTAACGGCGAATATGGCTCAGCCTGGGAAGCGGCGGTCGTACCTGAGAATGCCTGTGATACCAGCCAAACACGCAAATTTTAATGACGAAAGGAATAAAAGTGGCCAGTACAATCGGAATCGCCAGCAACTCAGGCTCGAGCTGGTAGTACGAAATTCCATAGCGAATGCCCAGACTGATGAGCAGACCGGTCAGATTCGCCATGACATTCAGCCTGGCATTCAACACCGCTTCGTTATAGATGTTAATCAGGTCGATAGCAGAAAACAGGCAGGCCAGCGCGGCGGCGCAGATAAAGACAAAAGCCTGAGCACTCATCTCCTCACGCATCACGATGATGCCAATCACAGACAACACGCAGTAGATGGCAAAGACCAGCATGACGGCGGGCACCATAAGCCGGATGCCAGAGCGGTGGTTCTGCGCAATGCGTTTGAGCAGAATGACGTCGCAGCCCATCATGGCAACCGACTGGATAAACTGGAATATCAGCATCGAAATTGCGATGACGCCGAACGTCACAGGCCCCACGTATTTCGCCACAAAAGAGGTGACGAACATCAGCCCAAAGACGGCAACCAGCTTCTCAATAATCATCCACAGGGAGTTTTGTAGCTTCTGTTTCACGACCGTGCCCTCAGCACATTCTGTGCGAAGTGACGCAGCCCCGATACCAGCCGCGGAGACAGAAAGAAAAAGGTGAAGTACAGGCTCCATGCATCCGGAATGACACCGGCGGCGCAATAAGCACGGTAATTTTGACGGTAGAGATCGATATATTGCTTAACAAACGCAGCGTTGAACTCCCTACTGTGCAGTGCTTTGTAAATGTGCGAAGCGGTCACCTTCAGGAACAAAAAGTAGTAAAAGCGTTCATGGGGGCGCAGCAGCAGCATTTTAATTCCTGCAAACGCCCGGACATAGGTGAAGTGTTTTTCTTTAAGATCCGAACGCGTGGCAGAGTTTCTTGATTCGACATAGTGATAAACCACACGACGGCTAAACACGACCTGCCCGTGGCGCGCAGCAGACAAATAACTGATGACAAACAACAGATCTTCAAAGTTAAAGATATCTTCACGGAAGCGCAACTGCTGCTGCTGCACGATGTCTCGGCGAAAAAACTTGTCGCAAAGACCGTGCCTGGGCGTGTGATACAGCAGTTCACTTATCGCCTTATCCGCACTCATACAGCGCTGTGTGTCGTTTTCTGTTACCTCTGACAGAGGTTCCCCATCATGAGAAAACGTACGCGATTCGCCTACGGCTAAAATTGCATCGTCCTTCATGAGCATCAGCCAGGTATCAAGTACACGTGGGGGCAGGAAATCGTCAACATCAACGAAAGAAATAAAGGTACCCTTTGCGGCGTCCAGCCCACAGTTACGCGCTGAAGAAACCCCGCCATTAGGCTTATCGATGATCAATACACCAGGATAATTCTGGTATTCATTCAACAGTTCAAGTGAATTATCGCTGGATCCATCATTCACCAGAATCAGTTCACAGCGCTCAGCCTGTGGCTGCTTAAGAATACTCTTAACGCAGCGCGCAATAAATTCGGCGCCATTGTAAACGGGCACAATAAATGACACTAAAGGGCCCTGCTGATTATTAATCATATAACCTCTGGTGTGACAAATTTATTAAAATGAAATGCAGAGAGATGGCCAGTTAGTCCCAACTATTTTTTATTTGAACAATTTTTGGCTACTCTAAATCAGTCGTATGTAGGCACATCGTCAATTTTTGTATCAAAATGTTTTAAAGAACTCCAGTGATAAAAAAAACCCAAAAAAACAAAACAATAACAGATAAATTAGGAGTATTCTGTAATTTATAAAGGACCTGGAATACCGTCTGAAATGCACAAAGAATGGTATATTCCACTTTACATAAATGCGGATCGTTTTCGCAATAAGCCGGCTCTACAAACCGCCCCACAATGCGAAATCAGGACTCTCTTAATCGTAGTCTTACTGGGAGGAAGTGGGGATTCTGTCTCAGGAATAAGAATATCCTTATAATAGCCATCAAAATGCTAAAGGCGGCATAACTAAAAAACCAGCAAAGTCCACAACTAAATAAATATATAAAGCAGAAGACGCCATCGTGTTTAATTAACGTTTAACTTCATGCATCGATGTATTGAAGATATATCGCCACGCTAAATATTCACGTGGCTGATATATCGAATACTCTTTTTTGCTTAAACGGCCTGTTTTTTTAAACATCACATTTTGGCCGGTAGCCGTCATGCTCACACGGGCCTATGAGCACGCACTATGTATTGTACCTAAATCGAAACAGGCTGAGGGCCAATCAACTGCCGCGTGATTAAGGCTGTTGTCAGCGGGCACAGTGGTTTTCAGGATCGGGGCAACTGACAACGCCCTGGCGTCGGACCATCAGTACCATTGCGCCCATCACGCCAACAGCAACAGAGGCGAGTTCCGGGCGCTGATTCGTCGCACGGCAAACGCCCTAACCTGTATGCTGATGTTTGGCGCATCCCTGGCAGCCCACACAACCCACTGAGGTTGCCACGCTGGAAAAAGGCGTCACCTTCACGCGCGTGCTGAATCGCCGCAGCAGAACAAACACCACAGCGTTGACCATTACGACACCGATCAGGCAAAGCGCACTCACGCCAGGGTGGCTGCGGAAGCTGACGCTCTGATAAAACAGCGTGGCGACGGAATAGGCGACGTTTAAACCCCAAAAGAATGAAAACAGCATCCAGTTTCTTCCAGCCTCGCGGGCAATCGCCCCCATAACCGAGACGCAGGGCACGTAAAGCAGCACAAAAATTAAGTAGCTGTAAGCGGCAAAGCCGTTGCCAAACTTCGCACTCATCACGCCCATCTGCCTGGCATTTATTTCACTGTCTCCTTTGCTGGCCTCGATAGGATTTGCCAGCGCGCTCAGGCGAAACGCCGCTTGCAGACTGTTGCCGGTTTCTGTGAGTGCGTCGCCCAGCTCACCTAACAGATCAAAGTGCTGCGGATCAAAGGCACCGCTTTGCACATCTTCTCCGACATAGAGGCTGTTCAGCGTTCCAACCACCACTTCCTTTGCCATAATGCCGGTGACCAGGCCCACAGTGGCCTGCCAGTTATCCTGAGTTATCCCGATTGGCCGCAGTGCTGGCGTGACGACTTTGCTGGCTGAGGCCAGGGCGGACTGGTTGATATTGTCCACCGTCGATCCGTTAAACGAAAAGCTGCTGAGCAGACCGATAACCATGCTCACTAAAATGATGACCCGCCCGGCACGGATGATAAACATTTTCAGGCGCTGCCAGGTCTGGATCAGCAGGCTCTTGAGATGGGGACGATGATAGACGGGCAGCTCCATCACAAACGGAGACGCTTCTCCACGCAGCAGCGTATGTTTCAGGATCAACCCGGTGATAATCGCCACAGCAATGCCCAGCACGTAAAGGGAAAAGACCAGGCTGGCGCTGTAAGCCCCAAAAAACGTGGCGGCAAATACAGCAAAAATGGCCAGACGAGCGCCGCAGGACATGAAGGGCGCAATCAGCACCGTAAGTAAGCGCTCACGGGGTGTGTCGAGCGTGCGGGCGCCCATAACGGATGGCACATTGCAGCCAAAGCCGACGATTAAGGGAACAAAGGATTTACCGGGCAGGCCCAGCGACTGCATCAGGCGATCGATAACAAATGCCGCACGCGCCATGTAACCGGAATCTTCCAGAAAAGAGAGAAACAGATACATTAGGCCAATCTGCGGCAGAATCGGTAGCACGGTATTGATTCCGGCACCGATTCCCTGTGCCAGAAACACCGTCACCCAGTCGGGAAAGTGAAAGTGAAAACCCAGCCATTGCGTGCCATGAATAAACAGCGCCACCGAACCGCTATCGAATAGTGGCTGGAGGGCGGCACCAATATTGATCGACAGAACAAACATCAGGTACATCACACCCAGAAAAACTGGAATACCTGCCCACCGGTTGAGCACGATGCTGTCCAGTCCTTCAGTCAGCGTGCCCGGCGCCGACTGCTGAATATTACTGACGGCGGCACAGAGCGTCGCAATGGCCTGATAACGGCTGTCGGCGATCACCATCGCCGGATCGCCGCCAGCCGCCTCAACAATCTCGGGCAAATGCGCTACGGCCGCAGGACAAACCTCACGGCTGTGAACATCGCCTTCCAGTAGCTGTAACGCCAGCCAGCGCTGTTTTTGCGCGCTGATCTCGCCGGGCATCATAGCGCGGAGCCGGGAAATCGCTGCTTCGATCCCGGACGGGTACACCACCGGCGGCGGCGCGATCTCTTTTTGCCAGCTATCAATGGCGTCTTTCAGCTTAGCGATGCCGTCAGCACGGGTAGAAGTCAGGGTGACAACCGGACAGCCCAGACGGGCTGAGAGTGCAGCGATATCAATGCGAATGTTATGGCTGGCCGCAATGTCCTGCATAGTCAGCGCCACAATGCAGGGAACCCCCAGTTCCAGTAACTGAAACGTCAGGAAAAGATGGCTCTCCAGGTTTGAACTGTCGATCACGTTCACAATCAGGTCGGCGTGATCGTCAAACAGGTATCGGCAGGCGATGCTTTCATCAACAGAGCCGTCCGCCGAACAGGTGGTGAGCGAGCGGGTGCCTGGCAAATCCACCAGTCGCACATCCGTTGTGGCGGTAAAAAACTGCCCTTCTTTACGTTCGACAGTGACGCCGGCCCAGTTGCCGACGCGCTGACGTGCGCCAGTAAGCTGGTTAAACAGCGTGGTTTTGCCGGTATTTGGGTTGCCAATCAGGCCTAGAGTCAATGTTTTCATCAGCGTATTTCTTCCAGCATGACGGACGCCAGGTCCTGCTGCCTGACCGCAAGGCTCACGCGACGCGTGCGGACCTGCACGGGATCGCCCAGCGGTGCGATCCGAACGACCTCAATCAGCGTGCCGGGTAACATGCCCATAGTTAATAATTTTTGCCGCCAGGCGGGATGAATAGAATGTTGGTATCCCCTGATGCGATAGGTTGTACCTGGTGTAATTTGCATGGCCTTATCCGTTCCGGTAACAGCAGAAAGGGATTATACAAATGATAACTATTCTTGTTTATTGATCTGGATGGGCAGAACCCCAGGAAAGCAGAAATGAATGGGGTGGTGGCGATCGGGATAAGCGGGCCTGTTCAACAACGGGCCGTGGCCAGCGCAAGGCCGTGCGCTGGCCGGGTTTGTTACATGGCCGCCTGCCTGTCTGACTTAAATAAAATTAAACCTTGCTTAATACGTTCAACCTCTATAGTGTAGCGACATCGGTTTGGAACACAGACCTTATGAAAGCAGTTTTAGTAAAGCAGTCCTCAGTTCAAGCGTCATTCCCAGATGCCCTTCTTCATGAGCCTCCTCCTAAGTGCCCAATAAGTAAAATCTGCAAAACAGGCCATCTTCGTCACCTTGCGTGGCTCAAAATGAAAAGGACACATCTATGTCAACTAAAATGACTGGTTTAGTAAAATGGTTTAACGCTGATAAAGGCTTCGGCTTTATTTCTCCTCAGGACGGCAGCAAAGATGTATTCGTACATTTCTCTGCTATTCAGAGCAGCGATTTCAAAACATTAGATGAAGGCCAGAAAGTGGAGTTCTCAATCGAGAACGGCCCTAAAGGTCCTTCAGCTGGCAATGTTGTTGCTCTGTAACAGCTGATGCCCTCACGACCGCTTACGATAGCGATGATGGCAACAGCCTGAGCAGTTAAGTCGTTGTGAAAAGAACCCGCCTTGTGCGGGTTTTTTTATGCCTGTCATAAACTGCATTCGCCCTTGCTGCAGCCTTCCAGAATATTGTTCGCCCTCCATTGCGCCAGCACGCCTGACATCCGCTAACCTCTGCATCGCTTGCACGAATAACGCCAGTGGGAGAAAAGCGCCGGGCATCAGGTTTTCATTATTATTTCAAAGCGTTATTATATTCACGTGAAAATACAGGCATCGGGTGTGCAAAATAACGACGCATGGGCGCAAACCGTGGACCTTTTTATTATTCTCAGATCACAATAATGTATCTGATGGTACATTTTAGCCGCGCTGCCTTTTATCATTGAGACGATGTTCCCCAAGGGCTCGCTAACATTTTCTCTCTTCAGAAAAGCCGCTTTTATTTCTTAGTTATTGTCATAGATCACATTATTTATCGCGTCACTATTAAGCTAATCATTTTAATACCGATAAACCTGTATCACCTTTTACCGGGATTACTGCAATGCTTAAAAACCTTAAAATCACGACGGGTATTGTTGCCGTGTTATTTCTTTTTAGTGCGCTATTGACCATTACGGGCTTTCTTTTTTATTCCTCTGTCAGTCAGGCCGGGCGCAATTTCTCGCATACTGAACAACTTACGCTGCAGCAACAACAGTTGAGCGACAGTGTACAAACGCTGATTAAAACCCGCGTGACGATCAGCCGCGTGGCGATTCGCTTCCTTAAAAACCAGAAAGATCCGGCGTCACTGGCGTCTATTGCCAAACTGCTGGAGGTGGCAAAACAATCCGCCGATAAAGCTGATGAGTATTTCCAGGCTTATAAGACCGCACCCGCATTACCGGGTCAGCATGCTGAGGTGACAAAAAATGTCGAGGCGGCTTACAACAAGATGCACGAAACAATGCTCGCCTCAGTAGACTTCCTGAAAAATAATAACTATCAGGGTTACGGGAATCTTGATGCGCAGGAAGCTCAGGATAATCTGGATAAGGCTTATCAGACATGGCGCAGTGCGAACTACCAGTTAATGAAGCAGATAGCCGCTGAAAACGATAGCAACTACAGTAATATGCTGTGGACGTTGCTGATTATCGCGATCATTGCCCTTGTCACCGTTGCCACTGTTTGGGCCGGTCTGAGAACCCTGCTGCTGAAACCGCTGAGCATGGCGACGGATTACATGCGTGCTATCTCTGCCGGTGATCTGACTCAGGAGATCGCCAGTGAGAGTCAAAATGAAACCGGCAGACTGCTTCGCCAGCTCGAAGAGATGCGCAGTGCGCTGGTTGTCACCATCCGCTCTGTGGATGATGCCACGCAGTCAATTTTTACCGGCGCGGCAGAAGTTTCTGCCGGCAGTACCGATCTCTCCTCGCGCACCGAACAACAGGCCGCAGCCCTTGAGGAAACCGCAGCCAGCATGGAGCAGCTCACCTCAACGGTAAAACTGAACGCGGAAAATGCTCAGCAGGCAACCACCATGGCGAAAGATGCCTCCGTGATGGCCTCGCAGGGTGGGCAAATCGTCGCGAAGGTGATCGCCAACATTGAACAGATAAGTGAAAGCTCAAAACAGATCGCCAGCATTATTGGCATTATTGACAGCATCGCCTTCCAGACCAATATCCTGGCGCTTAACGCCGCAGTGGAAGCCGCGCGTGCGGGCGAGCAGGGACGTGGTTTTGCTGTGGTGGCCGGTGAAGTGCGGTCTCTGGCCGGTCGCAGCGCCAGCGCGGCCCAGGAAATACGCACGCTGATTGACCAGTCCACCCAACGCGTAAACAGTGGTTCGACGCACGCCTCAGAAGCAGGCGATGTGATGGGCAGCATTGTGAATTCCGTTAACAGCGTGACGCAGTTGATGGCAGAGATTGCCTCCGCCTCGGCCGAGCAGACGCGCGGCATTGAGCAGGTGAGTAAAGCGGTATCTGAAATGGATGGCGTCACGCAGCAAAACGCCGCGCTGGTTGAAGAGTCGGCCAGTGCCGCTGCCTCGCTGGAGGATCAGGCAACGCAGTTACGCCAGTCGGTAGCGGTGTTTAACACAGGCAGAACCCCGGCCGCAGGTCAGAATGTGCTGCGTAAACCATCGCTGAAGAAGCCTTTAGCGGAGAGCACTAGCGCTGGCCTGTCAGCGGAAAACTGGCAGTCCTTCTGATCGCTTAACCGCAGAGCAAGGTTCCGCTCTGCGGTTAAGCCTCTCATCAGATGATGGAGATGACGCCGCTGCGTTATCGCCAGTGGATAGCCGCACGTGCGTCATCTGAGATCCGGTGATGAGCGGAGCGCGTGCAGCGCCGCCCAGCTGGCGTCTTTGAGGCTGCCGTCTTTACCAAACAGCAGCGGCCCGGTCGCCAGCGCGTCCCCCGCCTTCGGTGTCGCAGCCGTGCGGTGCGGCGTATCCCAAACGCCCCACGTTAAAATGGCGGCAACGCCCGCCTCCAGAACCAGCGAAAGATAGCGTTTATACAGACCGGCAACCGCCATCGGTCGGCTCTCCATCGGCACGCTGCTGTCATCCACGTCCAGTTCGGTGATGTACACCTTCAGGCCAAGCGATTTCACGTCGTGAATAAATGCCGCCAGCCCCGGCCCAAAAGCGGGATGGGGACCGGCTTTGAGATGAGACTGGATGCCGAGCGCGCCAATCGGAATATGTCTGGACTGCAAGTCGCGCAGCATAGCCAGTACCGCCGCCCGTTTCCTTTGCCCACTCACATCGTCACTTTCCAGCCCGTAATCGTTGTAACAGATGACCGCATGGGGATCGGCCTGGTGCAGCGCCTCGCAGGCAATATCCATATAACGCG
>Ga0308172_1000079_pt1 | contig 202118 bp, 207 predicted proteins | sample PhyGR2_FD_202134 | JGI IMG/M metagenome (GOLD analysis project Ga0308172, IMG submission 202134) | Phyllosphere microbial communities from UC Gill Tract Community Farm, Albany, California, United States - DLSLSG.R2 | ecosystem: Host-associated > Plants > Phyllosphere > Unclassified | place... | reverse complement strand
AGCCGTTCGTGAGTACAAAAAAGGCGACGAAATCGCTGCCGTTGTACTGCAGGTTGATGCAGAGCGCGAGCGTATCTCTCTGGGCGTTAAACAGCTGGCAGAAGATCCGTTCAACAACTACATCACTCTGAACAAGAAAGGTGCGATCGTCACCGGTAAAGTGACTGCAGTTGATGCTAAAGGTGCTACAGTTGAATTAGCAGACGGCGTTGAGGGCTACCTGCGCGCTTCTGAAGCTTCACTGGATCGCATTGAAGACGCCACTCTGGTTCTGAACGTTGGCGACGACGTTGAAGCTAAGTTCACCGGCGTTGATCGTAAAAACCGTGTCGTAAGCCTGTCTGTCCGTGCGAAAGACCAGGCTGATGAGAAAGAAGCTATCAACACTGTTAACACCAAACAGGAAGAAGGCAACTTCTCTAACGCGATGGCTGAAGCGTTCAAAGCGGCTAAAGGCGAGTAATCGACCTGAAGCACCGGGTGGGCAACCACCCGGTTTCGGTAAAAGCTGTCATACTTTCCCTGAGGGATAAACCGGAGGTTACATGACCAAGTCAGAACTGATTGAAAGACTGGCGGGACAGCATACTCATATACCGGCGAAAGTCGTTGAGGATGCAGTAAAAGAGATGCTTGAGCACATGGCCACGACGCTGGCACAGGGCGAACGCATCGAAATCCGGGGTTTCGGCAGCTTTTCTTTGCACTATCGCGCTCCGCGCACCGGGCGTAACCCGAAAACGGGTGACAAAGTGGATCTGGAAGGTAAATACGTTCCCCACTTTAAGCCAGGTAAAGAACTTCGCGATCGCGCAAATATCTACGGCTAAGCCGATACCGAACCCGATAAACGACATCTCCGGATGTCGTTTTTTTTTGCCTGCCATCCTGCCCGCGAGCGGCTATACACTCTGCTCTTATCTGACACTCTCTGCCGCATATTCTTTGCGAGCCCGCTCGGACCAGCGTAATTCTCTCCTGTTACTTTCTCCTGAGTGGTTCAGACTCATCGCACTGACCCGATGGATATGATTATGCTGACATGGACTGTTCTGGCGCGACTGACGATTGTGGCCACACTGCCGCTACTACTGATGGCCCGGCTACCTTCAGGCGAGATGATACTGATGTTTCTTCTTACCGGTCTGGCGCTGCTGCATTCTCCTTATCAGCCCGGTCGTCTGCTCGGTATCACGCTGCTGCTTCTGAGCTGGGCCTGCTACGACGCCCGGCTGATGGTGCGGGACATTGAACATTTCTCTGCACGTACCACGACTTACACTGTTCAAATCGCTGAACTGCGCCAGGCGCGCGGGCAAGTCCAGGTTCGCCTGCTGGAAGAAGAAGGCAGGATGATATTTCCGCCGCGCTTCGCCTGGATCTATTTCGATGCTGACTCAGCGCGCTACTGTCCCGGGCAACGCTGGACGATGCAACTGCGTCTGCGACCGGTTCATGCCCGTCTCAACGAAGGCGATTTTGATGCCCAGCGTTTTGCGCTGGCTAACAATACGCCGCTACAGGGTCGGATCATGAAACAGGTCGCAATTGATGAGCGTTGTGACGCGCGCTGGCGGTTTATTTTATGGCATCGGGAGAGCACCCGCGGCCTCTCTTCATGGGCGACGCTGGAAGCGCTGGCATTTGGCGTTCGTGATGAGATGAGCCAGCAGACACGTCAGCTTCTGCGGGAGACGGGCACTGCGCACCTGATGGCGATCTCCGGTATGCACATCGCCTTAGCGGCCAGCACCGGCTGGTTGATTGCGCGCGGCGTGCAGTTTCTTTTGCCTGCCCGCTGTGTCGGCTATCTTTTCCCTCTCATCGTGAGCTGGCTGTTCGCCGCGCTCTATACCTGGCTTTCAGGCGCGCAGCCGCCCGCAGAGCGTTCATTGCTTGCCCTGACGCTATGGGGGATAACCCGAACGGCCGGTATTCAGCTGAACAGCTGGCAGGTCTGGACATTCTGTATTGCACTGCTGCTGGTAACAGAACCCTTAACTGTGCTCTCTGACAGCTTCTGGCTCTCGGTACTGGCTGTGGGCATGCTGCTGGTCTGGTATCACTGGTTTCCCTTGCCTGCCGCGCTTCGGCATCAACGACGCTGGCTGCCGCTTCAGCTGCTGCATCTGCAGGCGGGCATGATGATTTTAATGGTACCGCTGCAGGTGGCGATCTTTAACGGCATCAGCCTGACGGCCCTGGTGGCAAATTTCGTCGCGATTCCGGTTGTTTCATTCATTACCATGCCCCTGATGACGCTCGCCATGCTGTTGCCGGTCACACTACTCTCCGGCTTCTTCTGGAGCGCGGCTGATCTTTCCCTGCGAGCGCTGTTTTACTGTCTGAAGCAGCTGCCGTCGGGCTGGTATCCACTGAGCGGCACAGCCTGGTTTACGGTCATGGTCTGGGGCGGCCTGATCCTCTGGCGTGCGCAGATCTTTTTCGCTTTTCCTGTGAGCAGCGGCGCGCTAGCCCTGGCGATGATACTCAGTCGCCAGCCCAATCAGGAACGGGGCTGGCGTATCGATATGCTGGACATCGGACACGGACTGAGCCTCGTGATCAGCCAGGGCGATGAGGCGGTGATCTATGACACCGGGCCGCGCTGGCAAAACGATAATGCAGGCAATCGGGTGATTATTCCGTGGCTGGAGCGCAGGCAGCTGCACCTGAAGCAGGTGATCCTCAGCCATAAACATCTTGATCATACCGGCGGGCTGGATGCGATCAGAAAGCGCTGGCCTGCAGCGGAAATCAGAAGTGCGCTGGCGGACAGGACGCACTTACCCTGTGTGCGTGGCACGCAGTGGCGCTGGCGACAGCTCACTTTTCGGGTCATCTGGCCGCTGACGGCTCCCTTACCCGGTGGAAACAACGACTCCTGTGTGGTGATTGTTGATGATGGTCAGGTGCGGCTGATGTTAACCGGCGATATTGAAGCCAGGGCGGAGCGTCAGCTGGTGGCCCTGGAAAAGGAGGGATTGAAAGTCGATATCCTGCAGGTGCCGCACCACGGCAGTCGCACTTCGTCCACCTCATTGCTGCTGCGCAAAGCGGCAGGCCACACCGCCATCGCCTCACTGGCGCGCTACAATGCATGGCGTATGCCTGCAAAACGGGTCGTGGAAGCTTATCACGCCGCCGGTTTTCACTGGCTGGATACCGCGCAGTCAGGGCAAATCAGCATCAGGATAGAGCAGGGCAGCGTGCAGGTTTTCAGCCTGCGGGATCAATTAATGCCCCGTTGGTATCATCAGTGGTTTGGCGTCAAACGTGATTCCAGGTAGAATGGCCGGCTATTTCCAACAGCGTGAATAAATAATGCATCAAGATAAAGATCTCTCTACGTGGCAGACGTTCCGCCGACTCTGGCCGATGATCGCGCCAAATAAAGCGGGATTAATTGTGGCCTCTGTCGCCCTGATTATTAATGCTGCGGGCGACGCCTTAATGCTCTCCCTGTTGAAACCGTTACTGGATGATGGTTTTGGTAAAGCCGATCGGTCAGTGATGCTGTGGATGCCGTTAGTGGTGATCGGACTGATGCTGGTACGTGGCGTAACCAGCTATATCTCCAGCTACTGCATCTCCTGGGTCTCCGGCAATGTCGTGATGAATATTCGCCGTCGCCTGTTCAGCCATATGATGGGCATGCCGGTTTCGTTTTTTGACCAGCAGTCGACCGGCACCCTGCTGTCGCGTATCACCTACGACTCTGAACAGGTCGCCTCCTCCTCTTCGGGTGCGCTGGTCACCGTGGTGCGTGAAGGGGCGTCGATTATTGGCCTGTTTATCATGATGTTCTACTACAGCTGGCAGCTGTCGTTAATCCTGATCGTGCTGGCACCTATCGTCTCCTTTGCCATCCGCACCGTCTCTAAGCGCTTCCGTTCAATCAGCAAAAGTATGCAGAACACCATGGGGCAGGTGACTACCAGCGCCGAGCAGATGCTGAAAGGACATAAAGAGGTACTGATTTTTGGCGGTCAGGAAATTGAGTCAGAGCGCTTTAACCGCGTCAGTAACCGTATGCGTCAGCAGGGGATGAAGCTGGTCTCAGCCTCCTCTATTTCCGATCCGGTGATTCAGCTCATCGCCTCTCTGGCCCTGGCTTTTGTCCTTTACGCCGCCAGTTTCCCGAGCGTCATGGATACTCTGACCGCCGGCACCATCACCGTTGTCTTCTCTTCGATGATTGCTCTGATGCGCCCGCTTAAGTCTCTGACCAACGTCAATGCTCAGTTCCAGCGCGGTATGGCAGCCTGTCAGACCCTGTTTTCCATTCTGGACAGTGAACAGGAAGTGGACAACGGCACCCGCGAAATTACCCGCGCCAAAGGCGATATAGAGTTCCGCGACGTGACCTTTACCTATCCGGGCCGTGAAGTCCCGGCGCTGCGCAATATCAATCTGTCGCTGCCCGCCGGAAAAACGGTCGCGCTGGTGGGCCGTTCCGGTTCCGGTAAGTCCACGATGGCGAGCCTGCTGACCCGTTTTTATGACATCCAGCAGGGTGAAATTCTGCTGGACGGTTTTGACCTGCGTGAGTACACCCTGCGTTCGCTGCGTAATCAGGTAGCGCTGGTGTCGCAGAATGTGCATCTCTTCAACGACACGATCGCCAATAACATCGCCTATGCGCGCAGTGAGCAATACAGCCGCGAGGAGATCGAACGGGCAGCCACCATGGCGCACGCCATGGACTTTATCAATAAAATGGATAAAGGCCTGGATACGGTCATTGGTGAGAATGGCGTGCTGTTGTCTGGCGGCCAGCGTCAGCGTATCGCCATCGCCCGTGCCCTGCTGCGCGATTGTCCGATACTGATCCTCGATGAAGCGACCTCCGCTCTGGATACCGAGTCCGAACGTGCGATTCAGTCAGCCCTGGATGAGTTGCAGAAGAACCGCACCTCGCTGGTGATTGCGCACCGACTCTCCACGATTGAAAAAGCGGATGAGATTGTGGTGATTGAAGATGGTCAGATCGTTGAACGCGGAACGCATCAGGTGCTGCTGGCTGAACGCGGTGCCTATGCCCAGCTGCACAAGATGCAATTCGGCCAATGATTGAACGTATCTGGAGTGGTCGCTCACCGCTGTGGCTTCTGCTCTGGCCATTAAGCCTGCTGTACGGGGCGATAACGGCTCTGATACGTTTCAGTTACCGCCGGGGCTGGCGAAAAAGCTGGCGTGCGCCCTTGCCGGTTGTGGTGGTGGGTAATTTAACCGCTGGCGGCAATGGAAAAACGCCGATGGTGATCTGGCTGGTTGAGGCGCTGCAGCAGCGCGGACTGCGTGTGGGGGTCATCTCCAGGGGATATGGTGGCAAGGCGGATCACTATCCTCTGCGGGTGACCAACCAGACCGGCACCGATCAGGCCGGGGATGAACCGGTCCTGATTGCCCAGCGCACCGGGGCACCGGTTGCGGTCGCCCCCCGACGTCGACAGGCAATTGAGGCGTTACTGCAGCAGGGCCCGCTGGATGTCATTATCACGGATGATGGCCTGCAGCATTACGCTCTGCAGCGCGACCGGGAAATTGTGGTGGTGGACGGCCTGCGTCGCTTCGGTAATGGCTGGTGGTTGCCCGCCGGTCCGATGCGCGAACGTGCCAGTCGTCTGCAGCAGGTTGATGCGGTAATCATCAACGGCGGCGATGCGCTGGCCGGCGAGATTGCCATGCATCTCCAGCCTGGCCTGGCCACTAATCTGCTGACCGGTGAGACCTGTCCGCTGCAGCAGCTGCAGGCGGTGGTAGCGATGGCCGGTATTGGTCATCCTCCCCGCTTTTTCAACACGCTGAAGCAGCAGGGTATCACGCCGCTGGCAGAAGTCGCCTTTGCCGATCATCACGCCTACAGCGAAGATGAGCTGACCCGCTTACTGCAGCCGGGCCAGCAACTGCTGATGACCGAAAAAGATGCGGTAAAGTGCCGCCCGTTTGCCCAGCCGTCGTGGTGGTATCTGCCGGTAGATGCCCGGTTATCCGGCCAGGCCGTGACGCCCTTGCTGGACGATATCGAACAGCTCTGTCGCCGCGCGCCCTGACCTCCCAATGCGCATTCAGGTGAGGCCTGATAAGGAAAAGAATGAACACCACGCATTCACTTTCGTTACAGCAGGCCCGTCACCTTCATCTTGCCGCCCAGGGCCTGCTGCGCGCCCCCGCAAAGCGCGCGGTCTATCAGGATCTGATCGCGTGCATCTCCCGCATGTCGCTGCTGCAGATTGATACGATCCATGTGGTAGCGCGCAGTCCTTATCTGGTGCTTTTCAGCCGTCTTGGTGACTTTCCACAGCGCTGGCTGGAACAGGCGCTGGCTGAGGGTGAGCTGTTTGAATACTGGGCGCACGAAGCCTGCTTTATTCCCCGCGCCGATTACCGGCTTCTGCGTCATCGCATGCTGTCGCCGGAGCGGCTGGGCTGGAAATATAACGCGCAGTGGGTTGCTGAGCATCAGCAGGCGATAGCCGATCTCCTGCAGCAGATCAGGGAGAAGGGGCCGGTGCGTGCCGCCGACTTCAGCCATGCTGATAACCCCAAATCAGGATGGTGGGACTGGAAACCGCACAAGCGCCATCTGGAAAATCTCTTCAGCGCCGGTGAACTGATGGTCACTGAACGGCGCAACTTTCAGCGTGTCTATGACCTGCGCAGCCGCGTGATGCCTGACTGGCAGGATGCCATCCATGGCATCAGCGAAGCGGAAGCCATCCACCAGATGTTGCTGAACAGTGCCCGCAGTCTGGGCCTCTTTCGCACTGCCTGGCTGGCCGACTACTACCGTCTGAAACGGGCACCGCTGAACGCGTTTATCGCGGAGGCGCAGTCAGCCGGAGAGCTGTTGGCCGTTAACACGGAAGGGCTGGGCGCAATGTGGCTTCACCGGAAACTGCTGCCGTTACTGGAGACCCCGCTGCAGGCAACGCACAGCGCGCTGTTGTCGCCGTTTGATCCGGTGGTCTGGGATCGCAAACGTGCGCTGGAGCTGTTCAACTTTGACTATCGTATCGAGTGCTATACCCCGGCGGAAAAGCGGAAATTTGGCTATTTTGTGCTGCCCATACTTCATCGCGGTCAGCTGAAAGGCCGGCTGGATGCCCGCATGCTGCGCAAGGCTAAACAGCTGGAGATTAAAAATATCTGGCTTGAAGAGAAGACTCGTGTGACGGCACGCTTTGTCGTGGATATCCGGCGGGCGATCGAACGTTTCGCAGCATGGCAGGGTGCAGAGAGCGTCGTCATCCTCAACATGCCAGAGGCCCTTAGCGATTGCTGGCCTGCACGGTGGACACTGACATAATCGGTTTTGCGGCAGCTGCCGCAGAGAACGTTTTACCCCATCCCGCATGAAGCGGGCTATGGTATGCTTTACCCCTTAAGCATTTGCTCCCTGATGGAGGACATATGGATCATCGTTTACTCGAAATCGTTGCCTGCCCGGTCTGTAATGGCAAACTCTACTTTAACAATGCTCAGCAGGAGCTGATCTGCAAACCCGATGGCCTGGCCTTCCCGGTCAGAGAGGGGATTCCGGTGCTGCTGGAAACAGAAGCCCGTACGCTCTCTGTTGAAGAGATTCATCCATGAGTTTCACCGCCATCATTCCTGCACGTTATGCGTCAACCCGCTTACCCGGCAAGCCGCTGCTCGATATTCATGGTAAACCGATGGTGGTGCATGTGATGGAGCGCGCCCGCGAGTCGGGTGCCAGCCGGGTCATTGTGGCTACCGATCATCCCGATGTGGCGCAGGCCGTGGAAGCGGCAGGCGGTGAAGTCTGCATGACGCGCGACGATCATCAGTCCGGCACAGAGCGGCTGGCGGAAGTGATCGAAAAGTATCAGTTTGCTGATGATGAAATTATCGTCAACGTGCAGGGCGACGAACCGATGATTCCGGCAGAGATTGTGCGTCAGGTGGCGAATAATCTGGCGGGGTCGGCCGCGGGCATGGCGACGCTAGCCGTACCCATCACGGAGGCGGAGGAAGCGTTTAATCCCAATGCGGTAAAAGTGGTCATGGATGCCCAGGGTTACGCGCTCTATTTTTCACGGGCGACCATTCCCTGGGATCGTGAACGCTATGCTGCCTCACGCGATCAGATTGGTGACACGCTGCTGCGCCACATTGGTATTTACGCCTATCGTGCCGGCTTTATCCGCCGCTATGTTGCCTGGGCGCCTTGTCCGCTGGAGCAGATTGAGCTGCTTGAACAGCTGCGGGTATTATGGTACGGCGAGAAAATTCATGTTGCTGTTGCGCAAACTATTCCCAGCGTGGGGGTAGACACGCCAGACGATCTGCAACGTGTCCGCGAGGCCATGCAGGCCTGATTATCGGGGAGCCTGTCTCCCCGTTTCCGCACAACCTTATTGATCCGCCACTAAACTTATCGCCAACACTTCCTTCAGGATATTGTGATACTCATCTGAGGAGGATGCCGCATGGAAGAGCTTAAATCGGAACTCACGCTGGCGTTGGGTGAAACCATCAGCCGCCTCGAAATGATCAGTGAACATCCACCCACCCGGCTTTACGCGTTGTACGATCGGGAAGGCCACCCCATGCCGGTGGTGGCGAAATATTTTCGTCATCAGGGCCGGGCAACGATTGAAGCGAAAAAGCTGACGTTGCTCGGTCAGGCCGGACGAATTGCGGTGCCAGCCGTGTATGGGCTGGTGATGAGCCAGCGTCCTCCGGTTCATGAAATGCTTCTGCTGGCGCGACTCAATGGCGTGACGGCGGAGGCCCCGGCGCGGGATGCTCAGCGCTGGCAGCAGTTTTGTGAGCAGGTGGTGGAGGGGTTGCTTGCCTGGCATCGGCTCGACAGCCATGGGCTGGTGGGTACGGTGGACAGCACTCAGCAGAATCGCTGGCCCGCCTGGTATGCTCAGCGGGTTGAGGTGCTGTGGGCGACGCTGAATTATCTGCGACCACCGGCTTTGACGCTCGAAGATCGCCAGATTCTGTTTCGCTGCCGGGCGCGACTGGCGCATCTGTTCCGCGGCTTTGACGATCCCTGCGTAATGGTGCATGGCAACGTCCGGCTGCAAAGCATGCTGAAAAACAGCCGCAGCGATCAGCTAATCGCGATGACCCAGCCCGGCCCGCTCCTCTGGGCACCGCGTGAGATTGACCTCATCCATCTGGATGACTCTCCTGCTGAAACCGCGCTGCTGCACAGCTATCTGCAGCGGGCACCGGTTTCAGAGGGCTTTGTCTGGCGTCGGTGGGTTTATCAGGTGTGGGACTGCGTCGACCAGCTGATCCAGACCGGCACCTTTAATCGTCCCCGTTTTGACCATGCCTGCGCGCAGCTACTTCCCTGGCTCGGCTGAGTCCGGTTTCTCGCCTTTCAGCCTCTGTAATAGTGCGCCAAGCGTTTCATACACCGCCCGTTCGCTGTGACTCAGCCAGATCGGGGAAGGTATCGCCCGCTCCCATCCATTCAGCGGTGAGGTAATTGCCAGCTGGTTGGCGGGTGCGGCAATCGGCTGCAATCCGACCGCGTGGAAAAAACGTATTGCTCGCGGCATATGATTCGCGGAGGTGACCAGCAGGAATGGATGTTCACCCACCACGCCTTTCACCGCCTGCGCCTCATCCGCCGTATCGCGCGGCTGATCGAGAAGCTGAATATGTGCCGGGGGAACACCCAAACTTTCGGCTACCTGTGCCGCGACCCAGGCGCTGCTCTTCGGATTGGTGCCGCCTGCGGCGCCGGTGAAAATCAGGGTCGATTGCGGATTGCGTTGCCACTGGCGCACTCCTTCTGCCACGCGCGGCAGGCTGTTGTTCAGCAGGTTTGAACTCGGCGCCCACGCCGGATTGAACGTGTAGCCTCCGCCCAGCACGACGATGTAATCCACCTTGCGGGTACCGTTCCACGTCGGATAACGGCTATCCAGCGGCAACAGCAGGCGATCGGCCAGCGGTTGCAGGCTCAGCAGCAGCAGTAACAGCCAGCTGACAGAGATCACGGTTTTACCGCTTTTCTGCCAGTCAGTCAGCCAAAGCAGTAAAATGCCCAATGCCATCAGCAAAAGCAGAAACGGCAGGGGTAAAAGCAGCCCGCCAGTCACTTTTTTCAGGGTAAATAACATCAAAAACGCGTCCTGTTGTCCGAAAATAGAGCACCCGGAAGGGAAGATGGGGATGAAAGGTTCATTCTTCTGGTGCCTGTGACAAAATAGCACAAGTCTTACCGCAGCATACCGGAGCGCATGCCATGCAGGATCGTAACTTTGACGATCTCGCGGATAAATTTTCGCAAAATATTTACGGCACCACCAAAGGACGGATACGGCAGGCCATCCTCCATGATGAGCTGGCGATGATCCTGCCAGGCCTGTCGCCACACCCGCTCTCCGTGCTGGATGCGGGTGGCGGAATCGGCCAGGTCTCCAGCGGTCTGGCGGCACAGGGCCATCAGGTGCTGCTGTGCGATCTCTCCGGTGAGATGCTGCGCCGGGCGGAAGAAAATGCCACGGCGCAGGGTGTGAGCCACAACATGCAATTCAGACAAATTAGCGCCCAGCAGGTGGGTGAGCATTTGGATAAGCCGGTGGATCTGGTATTGTTCCACGCTGTGCTTGAGTGGGTCGCCGAACCGGAGGCGGTGCTGAAAGCGTTGTATGATGTGCTGCGTCCGGGTGGGGTCATGTCCCTGATGTTTTACAATCTGCACGGCCTGACACTGCGCACCTTAACGCTGGGCAACTTTGGCTATCTGCGCACCAACCTGACCAAACGCAAAAAGCGCACGCTATCGCCTGACTATCCCCGCGATCCCGATCAGGTTTATCGCTGGCTGGAAGCCTGTGGCTTTGTGATTGAGCGGCGTGCCGGTATCCGGGTTTTCAGCGATTACATGAAACCGCCAAAGGGCGAGCCCAAAAGCGACGACGAAATTATTGAGATGGAGCGGCGTTACTGCCGTCAGGAACCCTTTTTAAGCTTAGGGCGTTACATCCACGTGACCGCGCGTAAACCCGGGCAGAAGGACGAATTATGAGTGAATTTTCCCAGACGGTACCTGAACTGGTATCCTGGGCGCGCAAAAATGACTTTTCCCTTGCGCTGCCAGTGGAACGGCTGGCCTTTTTGCTGGCTATCGCCACCCTCAACGGGGAGCGGATGGACGGCGAAATGAGCGAAGGCGATCTGATTGATGCTTTCCGTCACGTCAGTAAAGCGTTTGAACAAACCCATGAAACCGTGCTGGTTCGAGCCAATAACGCCATTAATGACATGGTGCGACAGCGCCTGCTCAACCGCTTTACCAGCGAACTCACCGAAGGCAACGCCATCTATCGCCTGACGCCGCTGGCGATAGGTATCACCGACTACTACATCCGTCAGCGTGAGTTTTCGACCCTGCGCCTGTCGATGCAGCTCTCCATTGTGGCCAGTGAGCTGAAGCGGGCCGCCGATGCTGCCCAGGAAAATGGCGATGAGTTTCACTGGCACCGTAATGTTTTCGCGCCGCTGAAATATTCGGTGGCGGAGATATTCGACAGCATCGATATGACCCAGCGTCTGATGGATGAGCAGCAGCAGGCGGTCAAAAACGACATCGCCGAGCTGCTGAACAAAGACTGGCGCGCGGCTATCTCCAGCTGCGAAATGCTGCTTTCAGAGACCTCGGGAACCCTGCGCGAACTGCAGGATACGCTCGAGGCCGCGGGTGACAAGCTGCAGGAAAACCTTTTACGCATTCAGGATGCCACGCTGAACAGCCCGGATCTCGGGTTTGTCGACAAGCTGGTGTTTGATCTGCAGAGCAAACTTGACCGTATCACCAGCTGGGGCCAGCAGGCGATTGACCTCTGGATCGGCTACGACCGCCACGTCCATAAATTTATTCGTACTGCCATCGACATGGATAAAAACCGTGTCTTTGCACAGCGTCTGCGGGTATCGGTTCAGAATTACTTCGACGCGCCGTGGGCGCTGACCTATGCCAACGCCGACCGCCTCTATGACATGCGCGATGAGGCCCTGACGCTGCGTAACGACGAAGTCATGGGCGAACTGCCGCCGGAGATGGAGTACGAAGAGATCAACGAAATCCGCGAACAGCTGGCAGCCATGATTGAAGAAGCGCTGCAGGTCTACAAGTCGCAACAGAAACCACTCAACCTCGCGTCAGTAATGCGCGACTACCTGGCCCAGTATCCCCGCGCCCGTCATTTCGATCTGGCGCGCATTGTGGTGGACCAGGCGGTGCGTCTTGGCGTAGCGGAAGCCGATTTAGCCGGTTTGCCTGTGGAATGGCAAGCCATCAATGATTACGGAGCCAAGGTGCAGGCACATGTCATCGACAAATATTGAACAAGTGATGCCGGTTAAGCTGGCACAGGCACTGGCCAACCCGATTTTCCCCGCGCTGGACAGCCAGTTACGCGCGGGACGCCACATCGGTATTGAAGAGCTGGATAACCACGCTTTTCTGATGGACTACCAGTCGTTTCTCGAAGAGTTTTACAGCCGCTATCACGTGGAGTTAATCCGTGCGCCGGAAGGCTTCTTCTATCTGCGTCCGCGCTCAACCACGCTGATCCCGCGCTCGGTACTCTCTGAGCTGGATATGATGGTCGGGAAAATTCTCTGCTATCTCTATCTCAGCCCGGAACGGCTGGCCAATGAAGGGATCTTCACCCAGCAGGAGCTCTACGATGAACTGCTCTCGCTGGCGGATGAGAACCGGCTGCTGAAGCTGGTGAATCAGCGCTCAACCGGGTCGGATCTGGACCGCACCAAGCTGCAGGAGAAAGTGCGCGCCTCACTGAGCCGTCTGCGCCGTCTCGGCATGGTGTGGTTTTTCGGCAACGACAGCAGCAAATTCCGCATCACGGAATCGGTGTTCCGCTTTGGCGCTGACGTGCGCGGCGGGGATGATGCCCGTGAAGCGCAGCTTCGTCTGATTCGTGATGGTGAAGCGATGCTACTGGAAAACGCCACTGCACCGGTCGACACCGATGAAGGTGACGGGCAGGAGAGCGACGCGAGTGAGAACGCAGAGGAAGAACAGGCATGATTGAGCGCGGAAAGTTTCGTTCGCTTACGCTGATCAACTGGAACGGCTTTTTTGCCCGCACCTTTGATCTTGATGAATTAGTTACCACGCTGTCAGGCGGTAACGGGGCCGGTAAGTCCACCACGATGGCAGCTTTTGTCACCGCGCTGATCCCCGATCTGACGCTGCTGCACTTCCGTAATACCACCGAAGCGGGTGCGACCTCCGGGTCGCGCGATAAAGGCCTGCACGGCAAACTGCGCGCCGGCGTCTGCTACTCCATGCTGGATGTGGTGAATTCACGCCATCAGCGTGTGGTGGTGGGTGTTCGCCTGCAGCAGGTCGCCGGTCGGGATAAAAAGGTGGACATCAAGCCGTTCAGTATCCACGGTCTGCCAGCCGACACCAATCCGACCGACATGCTGACTGAAGTGCTGAACAGCCGTCAGGCGCGCGTGTTGCCGCTGAATGAGGTGAAAGAGCGGGTTGAGGCGCAGGAAGGGGTGCAGTTCCGCGCCTATAACTCGGTCACTGACTATCACGCCATGATGTTTGATCTGGGCGTGGTGCCGCGTCGTCTGCGCTCCGCCAGCGATCGCAGCAAGTTTTATCGCCTGATCGAAGCCTCGCTCTACGGCGGTATCTCCAGTGCGATTACCCGATCGCTGCGTGATTACCTGCTGCCTGAAAACAGCGGTGTGCGCAAAGCCTTCCAGGATATGGAAGCCGCACTGCGCGAGAATCGCATGACGCTGGAGGCAATCCGCGTAACTCAGTCCGATCGCGATCTGTTTAAACATCTGATCTCTGAGGCGACCAGTTACGTTTCGGCTGACTACATGCGCCATGCTAACGAGCGTCGGGTTCATCTCGACAGCGCGTTACAGCTGCGCAATGAACTGTTCAGCAGCCGCAAGCAACTCGCCACCGAGCAGTATCGTCATGTTGAAATGGCGCGCGAACTGGCTGAGCACAGCGGCGCCGAAAACGATCTCGAAGTCGATTATCAGTCCGCCAGCGATCACCTTAACCTTGTGCAGACGGCGATGCGTCAGCAGGAGAAGATTGAACGCTACGATGCCGATATTGAAGACCTGACGCTGCGGCTGGAAGAGCAGACCGAAGTGGTGGCCGAAGCGCGTGAGATTCAGGAAGAGAACGAAGCGCGGGCTGAAGCGGCCGAGCTGGAAGTGGATGAGCTGAAAAGTCAGCTGGCCGATTTCCAGCAGGCGCTCGACGTGCAGCAAACCCGCGCCATTCAGTATCAGCAGGCCCTGCAGGCGCTGGAGCGCGCCCGCACCCTTTGCCAGTTGCCCGACCTGAGCATCGACAATGCAGCCGAATGGCAGGAGAGCTTCCAGGCTAAAGAGGAGGAGGCGACAGAGCAGCTGCTGCGTCTGGAGCAGAAGCTGAGCGTGGCGGAAGCCGCGCACAGTCAGTTTGAACAGGCGCTGACGCTGGTGACCAGCATCGCCGGTGAGGTGAGTCGTCAGGATGCCTGGCAAATCGGCCGCGAACTGCTGCGGGATGCCAGTAATCAGCGCCATCACGCCGAACAGCTCTCCTCGCTGCGTCTGCGTCTCAATGAACTGGAACAGCGGCTGCGCGAGCAGCATGAGGCTGAGCGTCTGCTGGCCGAGTTCTGCAAGCGTCAGGGGCAGCACTACGACGCGGATGCGCTGGCTGGCCTGCAGCAGGAGCTGGAAGCGCAGATTGAACAGCTGAACAGCAGCGTGGCTGACGCGGGTGAGCAGCGCATGAAGATGCGCCAGGAGCTGGAGCAGCTGCGGGAACGCATTACAGGCCTGACGGCGCGCGCGCCGCACTGGCTCGCCGCCCAGGAGATCCTGACGCAGCTTAGCGAACAGACCGGCCAGGCGCTGAACAGCAGCCAGGATGTCACCGAGTACATGCAGCAGCTGCTGGAACAGGAGCGTGAAACCACCGTCGAGCGCGACGAAGTGGCAGCACGTAAACGCGACATTGAGCAGCAGATTGAACGGCTCAGTCAGCCGGGCGGTGCTGAGGATGCGCGTCTGACCCAGCTGGCAGAACGCTTTGGCGGCGTGCTGCTGTCCGAGATTTACGATGATGTGACCCTGGATGATGCACCGTACTTCTCGGCGCTCTATGGCCCCTCACGTCATGCGATCGTTGTACCTGATCTTTCACGGGTGCGCGAGTTACTGGACGGGCTGGAAGAGTGCCCGGAAGATCTCTATCTGATCGAGGGCGATCCGCAGTCATTCGACGACAGCGTCTTCAGTGTCGATGAGCTGCAGAATGCGGTCGTGGTAAAAGTAGCTGAGCGTCAGTGGCGCTACTCCCGCTTCCCGAAAATACCGCTGTTTGGCCGCGCGGCGCGTGAAAATCAGCTTGAACTGCTGCATCTTGAGCGCGACAAGCTGGCGGAACGCTACGCGACCCTGTCGTTCGATGTGCAGAAAACGCAGCGTCTGCATCAGTCCTTCAGTCGCTTTATCGGCAGTCATCTGGCCGTCGCCTTTGATGCCGATCCGGAAGCGCAGATCCGTCAGCTGGGCGCGCGCCGCGGGGAGCTGGAGCGGGCGCTGAATCAGCATGAAAGTAACAATCAGCAGCAGCGTCAGCAGTATGAGCTGGCGAAAGAGGGCGTGTCGCAGCTAAACCGCCTGCTGCCACGCGTTAATCTGCTGCTGGATGATACCCTGGCCGATCGCTGCGAAGAGATCCGTGAGCAGGTTGATGCCGCTCAGGATGCGGCCCGCTTCCTGCACCAGCATGGCGCTAAGCTGGCGAAACTGGAACCGATCATCGCGGTTCTGCAGAGCGACCCGGAACAGCACGAACAGCTGCAGGCGGACTATCAGCAGGCGCAGCAGCAGCAGCGCAACGCCCGTCAGCAGGCATTTGCCCTGACCGAGGTGGTGCAGCGTCGTGCTCACTTCAGTTATGACGATTCAGCCAGCATGCTCAGTGGCAACAATGACCTCAGCGACAAGCTGCGTCAGCGCCTGGAGCAGGCTGAAGGCGAGCGCAGCCGCTGCCGTGAACGTCTGCGTGAACATCAGGCACAGCTGACCCAATATGCTCAGCTGCTGGCCTCGCTGAAAAGCGCCTGGGATGCCAAGCGCGACATGCTGAAAGAGCTGCAGCAGGAGATGCAGACGATTGGCGTCCATGCGGACAGCAGCGCAGAAGCGCGGGCGCGGGCGCGTCGCGATGAGCTTTATACCGCACTGAGCCACAACCGCGCACGCCGGAATCAGCTGGAGAAACAGCTGACCTTCTGCGAAGCGGAGATGGATAACCTGCAGAAGCGACTGCGCCAGCTGGAGCGCCAGTATCATCAGGTGCGTGAACAGGTGGTCAGCGCGAAAGCGGGCTGGTGCACGGTGCTGCGTCTGGTGAAGGAGAATGGCGTGGAGCGCCGTCTGCATCGTCGTGAACTCGCCTACATGAGTGGTGATGAGCTGCGTTCGATGTCGGATAAGGCGCTGGGTGCGCTGCGTCTGGCGGTGGCGGACAATGAGCATCTGCGCGACGTGCTGCGGCTGTCGGAAGATCCGAAACGTCCGGAACGTAAAATTCAGTTCTTTATCGCCGTTTATCAGCATCTGCGTGAGCGTATTCGTCAGGACATTATCCGGACTGACGATCCGGTGGAAGCGATTGAGCAGATGGAGATTGAGCTGAATCGTCTGACGGAAGAGCTGACCGCGCGTGAGCAGATGCTGGCCATCAGTTCTCGCAGTGCGGCGAACATCATCCGTAAAACCATCCAGCGTGAACAGAACCGTATCCGTCAGCTGAATCAGGGCCTGCAGACCGTCAGCTTTGGTCAGGTGCGCAGCGTACGTCTCAACGTTAACGTTCGTGAAACCCATGCCATGCTGCTGGATACACTGTCAGAAGAGCATGAACAGCATCAGGACCTCTTCAACAGTAACCGTCTGACCTTCTCAGAGGCGCTGGCGAAGCTCTATCAGCGTCTGAACCCGCATATCGATATGGGTCAGCGTACCCCGCAGACTATCGGTGAGGAGCTGCTGGACTACCGCAACTATCTGGAGATGGAGGTCGAAGTTAACCGCGGTTCGGATGGCTGGCTGCGTGCAGAAAGTGGCGCGCTCTCAACCGGCGAAGCGATCGGCACCGGGATGTCGATTCTGGTGATGGTCGTGCAGAGCTGGGAAGAGGAGTCCCGCCGTCTGCGTGGCAAGGATATCTCACCTTGCCGCCTGCTGTTCCTGGATGAGGCGGCCCGTCTGGATGCCCGCTCTATCGCCACGCTGTTTGAGCTGTGTGAACGTCTGGAGATGCAGCTGGTGATTGCTGCGCCGGAGAACATCAGCCCGGAGAAAGGCACGACCTACAAACTCGTGCGTAAGGTGTTTAACAACACCGAGCACGTGCATGTCGTCGGCCTGCGTGGATTTGCAGCCGATCCCGTGCCCACTCGTGCCGGAAGCGGGGAGGCCGCGCTGCCCGATCTGACCACTGAAAAATCTCAGGCTGAGACGTAGTCAAAAACCGAACCATTGGTTAATCTGGAAACGGCATTTGTCGCATGAGGCAAATGCCGTTTTTGTTTGTATACTCAACATAATGAGTCACAGCCCGATCGCAGCGGAAACAGGGAACGCTGCGCAGTTAAGAAGATAAGGGGGCAGGGATGTTGCTGGCAAAAAAGGTTAATCATCATCGTGTTATATCATTGTTAGCGCTGGCGCTAACGGTTGTTCCATTTACGCTACCACAGGCCGCTGTTATCGCCGCGATGCCCGGCACCGCGCACGCGTCAGTTTCGGTTTCCGACAGTCAGCAACGTATCCGCCAGGCGTTTTCCAGCGCCGATCAGCCATTTTATCTTGCGCCGCTGGCGACGCTGTATGCGTCCCGCCACATGCAGCCGCTCTGGCAGGATGAGCAGGCGGTTCAGAAGTTTCAGCAGCAGCTGGCTGAGGTGGCGCTCTCTGGCGTTCAGCCGCAGTTCACGCGCTGGGTTGACCGTCTGACTAACCCGGCTATCACCGGCTTTGCCCGTGACGTGACCCTCTCCGACGCCATGCTGGGCTACCTGCAGTTTGTCTCTAACGTGCCGACGCAGGGGGAAACCTGGCTCTACAGTAATGTTCCCTACAGGCTGACACAGCCGTCGGTGGCCGTGGTGAATCAGTGGCAGAATGCGGTCAATGCGGGCGCGAGCAGTACGTTTGTTGCTTCCCTTCAGCCGCAGCATCCTCAGTATCAGCCGATGCACGCTGCGCTGAAAGCGCTGCTCAGTGATAAACAGCCCTGGCCGCAGCTGAAAAACAGCGAAACGCTGCGTCCGGGTCAGGTCAGTGACGATGTGCCCGCACTGCGTGAAATTCTGCAGCGCAGCGGCATGCTGACCGCGCAGCACACCGCACCGGCACCAGATGATGATGCCGTGCCGGTCGCCCCTTCGCCGGTGAGCCACAGCGATCAGCCGGTAGCAGTGAGTCCTTCTGCCACCCCGGTTAACGATCTGCCTGCGCCATCGCCGCAGTCACCCGGCAACGTTCAGAGCCAGATGCTGGAAGGCACCACCGCCAATGTCTATGACGAGACGCTGGTGGCGGCGGTCAAACGTTTTCAACAGTGGCAGGGACTGGATGGCGATGGCGCTATCGGTGCCAGAACGCGGCAGTGGCTGAACGTCTCACCCCAGATGCGTGCTTCGTTACTGGCCCTCAACATTCAGCGACTGCGCCTGCTGCCGGATGACATGCACAACGGCATTATGGTCAACATCGCCAACTACTCGCTGATCTACTACAACAACGGTAACAAGATCCTCTCTTCCCGGGTCATCGTCGGGCGTCCCGATCGTAAAACACCATTGATGCGCAGCGCGCTCAATAATGTGGTGCTCAATCCGCCATGGAATGTGCCGACGACGCTGGTGCGTAAAGATATCATCCCTAAAGTGAAACAGGACCCCACCTATCTCTACAAGCATGGTTATACCCTGCTGTCAGGCTGGAGTGCTGATGCTGAAGTGATCGATCCCAGCATGATCGACTGGCGCATGGTTTCCGCAGCATCCTTCCCTTACCGGATGATTCAGGCTCCCGGTCAGACGAATGCGCTGGGCCGATACAAATTCAACATGCCTAGTTCAGATGCCATCTATCTGCATGACACGCCAAACCATAACCTGTTTCAGCGTGATATTCGTGCGCTCAGCTCAGGCTGCGTGCGCGTGAATAAGGCGTCTGAACTGGCCGGGTTGTTACTGCAGGATGCAGGCTGGAACGACTCCCGTATTTCCAGCACCCTGAAAGAGGGGGATACCCGTTATGTGCCGATTCGCCATCGCATTCCGGTCAATCTCTATTACCTTACGGCCTGGGTCGCTGATGATGGCAAGCCGCAGTTCCGAACAGATATTTACAATTATGATGACACCGCCCGTTCGGGCAGTCAGGCACTGAGCCGGGCGAAACAGTTACTGCTCTAGTGATTGATTTTAAATCGTTAGCGGCGCACCTGGCACCGTAAGAAATATCCTCAGAGGGCGATTCCTGCGGGAATCGCCTATCAAACACGCCGCAGATGGGTTGACGCTTACCTGAGAGAAAGTTATGGTTCGGCCTGTGCGCTTTTTGCACATTTCTATGGCTTCACTCTCAGGTAAACCGCTACATGTCTACTATTGATTCTTTTCGTCGCAACCTGCTGCTTTGCGGTAGTGCCGCCGCCGGACTGGCATTATTGCCCGCTTCTGCAAGGGCCTCGCTTTCAACGTCTCGCCCGCGTGTATTGATGCTTAACAATCTTCACACCGGTGAAACCCTTAAAACTGAATTTTTTAATGGTAAGAGTTACGACAAGGATGAGTTGACACGATTAAATCACTTTTTCCGTGACTACCGCGCCAATAAAGTGAAAAGCATTGATCCGCACCTCTTCGATCAGATTTTCCGCCTGCAGGCACTGCTCGGTACGCGCAAACCTGTCCAGCTGGTCTCGGGCTACCGTTCTCTGGCGACCAACAATATGTTACGTGAGAGCGGTCCGGGAGTCGCGAAGCATAGCTATCACACTAAAGGCCAGGCGATGGATTTCCATATTGAAGGGGTTTCATTAGCCAATGTACGCAAAGCGGCGTTATCTCTGCGTGCGGGTGGTGTAGGATATTATCCCCGCAGTAACTTTGTACATATTGATACCGGTCCGATCAGGCACTGGTAACGACACCGGCGACGCTGCGTGGGCCGGTCATGGAGCGTTATGAACTACCACATTATTCCTGTTACAGCCTTTGCCCAGAACTGTTCGGTTATCTGGTGCGACACCACCCGTGAAGCCGCTCTGGTCGATCCAGGCGGCGATGCCGACCTGATTAAACAAACGCTGGAACAGCTCAGACTCAAACCCGCTCAGATTCTGCTGACCCATGGGCATCTTGATCATGTCGGAGCCGCGGTCGAACTGGCGGCTTACTATCAGATCCCTATTGTCGGGCCACAAAAGCGGGATGCTTTCTGGCTGGAGGCGCTGCCCACGCAGAGCCGGATGTTCGGACTGGAAGAGTGCGCCCCTTTCACGCCGGATCGCTGGCTGGAGGAGGGGGAGAGTGTGCAGGTCGGGCTGACTACGCTGGAGGTCCTGCACTGCCCGGGCCATTCCCCTGGTCATGTGGTGTTCTTTGACCGTCACGGAAGGCTGCTGATTTCTGGTGATGTGATTTTTAATGGCGGCGTAGGACGAACAGACTTCCCGCATGGCGATCATCAGCAGTTAATTGAGGCGATTCACACTAAATTACTGCCGCTGGGCGATGATGTGACTTTTCTGCCCGGTCACGGCCCGATGTCCACACTCGGGCAGGAACGCATCAGCAATCCTTTTCTGCAGTAAAACAGCCCTTTTCCTGCCATAAAAAATGGGCCCTGAGGCCCATTTTTGTTTCATCGTCTTGCCTCAGAGCACAGCGACAATCGCTTCGCACAGCGCCGACATGTTGTCCGGCGTCATGCCCGCCACATTCACGCGGCCAGAGTTAACGACATACACAGCGAACTCTTCACGCAGGCGAATAACCTGATCTTTGGTTAAGCCGCTGAATGAGAACATGCCGTTTTGCTTAATGATAAAGCTGAAGTCACGCTGCGCGCCTTTCTCCGCCAGCGTATTAACAAATAGCTGACGCATACGCTGAATGCGCTGACGCATGTCCGACAGCTCCTGCTCCCAGATCGTCCGCAGCGCGTCGTTACTCAGAATCGTCGCGACGATGGCCGCACCATGCGCCGGTGGATTGGAGTAGTTGGCGCGAATGGTGTATTTCACCTGGCTGAATGCGGTTTCTGCTACGCCGGCGTCGGCCGCTACCAGCGTGATGGCCCCCACGCGCTCATTGTAGAGACCAAAATTCTTCGAGTAAGAGCTGGCGACGATCAGCTCCTGATGTGACGCGGCAAAAATACGCAGGCCTTCGGCATCTTCATCCAGACCACGGGCAAAGCCCTGGTAAGCGAAGTCGAACAGCGGCAGCCAGCCATTCGCCTGTGAGATCTCTGCCAGCTTCTGCCACTGCTCCGCTGTCGGATCGATACCGGTCGGGTTATGGCAGCAGCCGTGGAAAAGCACTACGTCGCCAGGCTGAACCTGACTCAGCGACGCCAGCATTCCCTCAAAATCGAGCGTATGGTTTGCCGCGTCATAGTAGTGATATTCACACACTTCAAGACCGGCAGCATTGAACACATTTTTGTGATTCGGCCAGCTGGGGTTGCTGATCCAGACCCGTTTCACCGCTGTCTGCGTGGCCAGAAAATCTGCCGCAATGCGCAGTGCGCCTGTGCCACCTGGCGTCTGTGCCGTACGTGCACGGCGCGCGCTAATCAGTGGGCTGTCATTGCCGAACAGCAGGGCCTGCGTGCAGTGCGCGAAATCTGCCAGACCATCAATGCTGAGATAGTTTTTGGTGGTTTCGTTTTCCAGCAGATACTGCTCAGCCTTTTTAACACTGGTCAGCACCGGGGTCTTGCCGGTTTCGTCTTTATAGACGCCGATACCCAGATTGATTTTTTCAGGGCGGTCATCAGCACGAAACAGATCGGCGAGCCCGAGAATAGGATCGGCGGGTGCAGCAGAGATCGATTCAAACATGTGTCAGGTCCATTAGCGTGAACGTTTGCAAGAGGGCTCTCAGGTTAACGTCCGGCCAGGCAAATGCCAACCGTTTGCGAATCAAAATCCTCTATTTTGCGGTGCGGATTGCGCGATGGGGAGATAAAGACGTTAACGCGGAGCGGAAGGGGATTAAGAAGTGCAGAGGTTTTGATTAACGGCCATAAAAAAACGGGGCCGCAGCCCCGTTTTTCAACATGTTGAAAGCAGGATTAGAACTGGTAAACCAGGCCTACACCTACCACGTCGTCTGTGCTCAGACCCAGCGGGTTGTTGTCATCCAGCTGGTTGATTTTGTAATCAACATAGGTAGACATGTTTTTGTTGAAGTAGTAAGTCGCGCCAACGTCGACATATTTGTACAGGTCAGCATCACCGATACCTTCGATGTCTTTACCTTTCTGCTGCACGTAGGCAACGGATGGGCGCAGGCCAAAATCAAATTGATACTGAGCCACTAACTCAATAGTCTGAGTTTTGTTAACAAAAGCAGTGGCAGTAGAAGTGGTATTAGGTGTGGTGCCAGGTATGGTGGCGGTAAAGGATGAGGTGTTACGACCTTCGCCATACATTGCTGCCAGATAAACGTTATTCGCATCGTATTTCAGTGCAGTTGCCCAGTTTTCAGCACGTTTGCCCTGTCCGATAACGTTACCATTTACATCAGTAACACCTGCTGCCTGTGCATCAGTACGGTCGCTGCTGCTGTATGCACCAACGATACCAACTCCGATAGGTGAGGTGTAGCTGGTTGACGCGCCCCAGCCGTCGCCATTTGAACGACGAGTTTCATCACGATCGTTTTTACCCTGATACTGAACAGCGAAGTCCCAGCCATCTACCAGACCAAAGAAGTTGGTGTTGCGGTAGGTCAGCATGCCAGTACCACGACCGTTCATGAAGGTATCTGAACTTCCTGAATCGCCACCGAATTCTGGCAGCATATCGGTCCAGCCGATTGCATCGTAAACCACACCGTAGTTACGGCCGTAGTCGATTGAACCTGCATCGCCGAATTTCAGACCAGCAAAGCCCAGACGGGTCTTATTGCCGTCCTGTGCGTCTGAACCTTCAGAGTTGTTTGCCTGAATGTTATATTCCCACTGGCCGTAACCGGTCAGCTGGTCGTTAATCTGAGTTTCACCCTTAAAGCCGAAGCGAACGTAAGACTGGTCGCCGTCGTTACCTGAATCATCAGAGAAGTAATGCAGACCAACAGCTTTACCGTACAGGTCCAGTTTGTTGCCGTCTTTGTTATAGATTTCTGCAGCATTGGCTGCGCCGGCGGCTAACAGAGCAGGGATAACCACTGCCAGAATATTGCGCTTCATCATTATTCATTACCCTCATTGGAGTTATTTGTACACCTGCCACTGCCGTAAGGAAATCTTTACAGAACCCTCAACGAAGTTTGGTGTCTTCCTGTGTCTGCACGCATCTTTCCATCCCCCCCGCCGTAATTCTAGCGCGAAAATGCTACTAAACTCGTAATCTGGTTTCTAAAGGAAAATATGTATTACAAAATGTAAAAAAGACGGAACTTTGTGAGAGAACTCAAAATTTACAAAAATAAAAAAAGGCCGGCAGAGCCGACCTATTTATATATATGATTTTCTTATATTTAATGCCGAATGTCAGAAACTCGCATTGCGTGGGGTGCGTGGGAAGGGGATAACGTCCCTGACATTTTGTACGCCGGTGACATAAGCGATCAAACGTTCAAAGCCCAGACCAAAGCCAGAATGCGGTACGGTGCCATAGCGACGCAGGTCACGATACCACCAGTAATCCTCTTTATTCAGACCCATCTCTTCCAGACGCGCATCCAGCACATCCAGACGCTCTTCACGCTGTGAACCGCCGATGATCTCACCAATGCCCGGCGCGAGAACGTCCATCGCCGCCACGGTTTTGCCATCTTCATTCAGGCGCATATAGAACGCCTTAATATCTTTCGGGTAGTTTTTCACAACCACTGGCGCTTTGAAGTGTTTCTCTGCCAGATAACGCTCGTGTTCAGAGGAGAGGTCGATACCCCAGGAAACCGGGTTCTCGAAGGTCTGACCGCAGTTCTTCAGGATCTCAATAGCATCGGTGTAGTCGACCTGAGCAAAATCGGTGGTGATGAAACGCTGCAGGCGTTCAACAGCCTCTTTATCGACACGCTCAGCAAAGAAGGCCATGTCGTCAGCGCGCTCTTCCAGCACCGCGTTGAACACATATTTCAGCATGGCTTCGGCCAGTGCTGCGGCATCATCCAGCGAAGCAAACGCAATTTCCGGCTCCAGCATCCAGAATTCCGCCAGATGACGGCTGGTGTTAGAGTTTTCGGCGCGGAAGGTCGGACCAAAGGTGTAAATCTTCGACAGGGCACTGGCATAAGTTTCACCGTTCAGCTGACCCGATACGGTCAGGAACGCCTCTTTGCCAAAGAAATCTTCGCTGAAGTCAACTTTGCCCTGATCGTCACGCGGCAGGTTTTCCAGATCCAGCGTCGAAACGCGGAACATCTCGCCTGCGCCTTCGGTGTCTGACGCGGTGATCAGCGGAGTGGAAACCCAGAAATAACCATTTTCATGGAAGAAACGGTGCAGCGCCTGCGCCAGAGTGTGGCGGACGCGAGCAACCGCGCCAATCAGGTTGGTGCGCGGACGCAGGTGAGCCACTTCACGCAGATACTCAATGCTGTGGCGCTTAGCCGCCATCGGGTAGCTGTCGGGATCTTCCACCCAGCCCACCACTTCCAGATGGGTCGCCTGAATCTCAAACGCCTGGCCCTGACCCGGCGAAGCCACCACTTTACCGGTGACGATAACTGAACAGCCCGTGGTCAGACGCAGCACTTCATCCTGATAATTATTCAGAGAATTATTGACGACAGCCTGAACGGGATTAAAGCAGGAGCCGTCATACACGGCGATGAAGGAAAGACCGGCTTTGGAATCTCTTCGGGTACGCACCCAACCACGTACGGTGACTTCACTGTCAACCGCGACGCGACCGTGCAGTACGTCCGCTACAGGCACTACGCTCATAAATATCTCTCTATATAGAAGAAGTGAGTAAAAAAAGTTGCCCCATCCGGGGTTTTGCTATGTTACTTGCGAGTCTTCAGGAAACAAGCAAAATTCAGGCTGAAAACAGATTTATTACAGCAGAGGCGGGGCGTATTGACGCCCCGATAAGAGGGGATTTAACTCGCTTTTTTCACCAGCGGCAGGTCAAAGGCTTTACGCAGCGCTCTGACAAAGGCTTTGTCATGACAGATCGTTTTACCCGGGCTGTCGGAGAGTTTTGCCACCGGTTTACCGTTGCACTGCACCAGTTTAATGACGATATTCAGTGGCGTGACGCCCGGGATATCGCAGGTCAGGCGGGTCCCGATACCGAAAACCACATTCGTTCGCTGACCAAAGTGGCGGTAAAGCGCCAGCGCCTTGTCGAGATTCAGATTGTCAGAAAAGACCAGATTTTTGCTTAAGGGATCGATACCCAGCTTCTGATAGTGGGCGAGCGCTTTCTCACCCCACTCAACCGGATCGCCGGAATCGTGGCGCAGCCCCTGATAACGGCGGGCGAACACCGGGCCAAAGTCGCGCAGGAATGCATCCATGGCGATACAGTCGGTCAGCGCAATACCCAGCTGGTCGTCATACTCATCCAGCCACGCCTGCAGTGCTGCCCGCTGGCTGTTCGCCAGAACGGGACTGATCTGCTGGAACGCCTGAAACCACTCGTGCGCCTGGGTGCCCACTGGCGTGAGTGACAGGCGGCGCGCCAGGTCATAGTTACTGGTACCAATCAGCCAGGGAAAATCCTGTTTCAGCGTTGCGACAATCGACTGCTGTACATCCTGTGAATAGCGACGGCGGGTGCCGAAATCCATCAGGCGGAAGCGTGACATGTCGAGGTCGGCCACCTGCGCGTTAAAGTCGCTGAGCTTATGATGCAGGTGGTCAATCGCCTGCTGAGTGGTGACCTGCGGTGTGCGATGACGATGCACAATCTCGCTGATCAGCGCCAGCAGCGGCACCTCCCACAGTATCACTTCACGCCACGGCCCCTGAATACGAAGGTCAAGCTTGCCGTGGTGATTGCGTACCTCAACCTGCTCCGGTTTGTAGCGGAACTGGCGAAGCCAGCTCAGGTAATCGTCGCGAAAGAAGGGAAGATGAGACAACCAGGTCGCTTCATCATCAGTCAGCGCCAGATTTTGCATTGCGGTTATCGCGTCACGAATTTCGTCAGCGTAGAGACCCAGCAGTTCGTCGCCGCGGCAGCGAAACTCCGCCGTCACCGTTACGTCGTGGTAGCGGTGGAAAACGGCCTGCTGCATATGGAGCTTATAGGCGTCCGTATCCAGCAGCGAGGTCAGTATCGGGGAAGCATGTCCTGTCATGGCGCGTTTCAGCATCCTGTTCGGTGGCGCAGAGCCCGGTGTTGTACACAGTCATAAAGACGCAAAAGTATAATTCACTATCTGAAGCCGATCACAGCATATTTCAGTCCGGCGGGTCGAGGCCAATCTGTGCCTTTGTTAACAAACTGTAGACATTTCACCCTTTAGCTGCATTGTGCGTGGCAAGCTTGTTGTAACAAGCTTAGACTTTGCCGGTAAACTTATAACAACGCGAGACGGAATATGACGCAACAGCCCCAAATCAAGTATCGCCACGACTACCGTGCGCCTGATTACACCATCACCGACATCGATTTAACCTTTGAACTGGATGCGTCGACCACCCGCGTAACGGCCATCAGCCAGGTCAAACGGTTGGGCGACAGCCAGGCTGAGCTGCGCCTGGACGGCGAGGCGTTAACGCTGATTGCGCTGGAAATCGACGGGCAGCCCTGGACGGCGTTCCGTGAAGAAGAGGGGGCGCTGGTCATCAGTCAGCTGCCGGAAAGCTTCACCCTGAAAATCATCAACGATATTCATCCGGATCAGAACACCGCGCTGGAAGGACTGTACAAATCGGGTGAGGCGCTCTGCACCCAGTGCGAAGCTGAAGGCTTCCGTCATATTACCTGGTATCTCGATCGCCCGGATGTGCTGGCGCGTTTTACTACCACCATTTATGCCGACGGCAATCGCTATCCCTACCTGCTCTCCAACGGTAACCGGATCGACGGCGGCCAGGACGATCAGGGGCGCAACTGGGTGAAGTGGCAGGACCCGTTCCCGAAACCCTGCTATCTCTTTGCGCTGGTGGCGGGCGACTTCGACGTGCTGCGCGACAGCTTTACCACCCGCTCAGGCCGTGATGTGGCGCTGGAGATTTTCGTCGACCGCGGCAATCTCGACCGCGCTGACTGGGCGATGACCTCGCTGAAAAACAGCATGAAGTGGGATGAGGAGCGTTTCGGTCTGGAGTATGACCTCGACATCTTTATGATCGTGGCAGTGGACTTCTTTAATATGGGGGCGATGGAAAACAAAGGCCTCAACGTCTTTAACGCCAAATATGTGCTGGCCAAAGCCGAAACCGCGACCGACAAAGATTATCTTGGTATTGAAGCCGTAATCGGTCATGAATATTTCCATAACTGGACCGGTAACCGTGTGACCTGCCGCGACTGGTTCCAGCTCAGCCTCAAAGAGGGGCTGACGGTCTTCCGCGATCAGGAGTTCAGCTCCGATCTGGGTTCGCGCGCGGTGAACCGCATCGATAATGTACGCATCGTGCGCGGTGCACAGTTCGCCGAAGATGCCAGCCCGATGGCGCACCCGATCCGCCCGGATCAGGTGATCGAAATGAATAACTTCTACACCCTGACCGTGTATGAAAAGGGATCGGAAGTGATCCGTATGATGCACACGCTGCTGGGTGAGGAGAATTTCCAGAAAGGCATGCAGCTCTATTTTGAGCGCCACGACGGCAGCGCGGCAACCTGCGATGATTTTGTTCAGGCGATGGAAGATGCTTCAAACGTCGACCTGTCGCAGTTCCGCCGCTGGTACAGCCAGTCGGGTACACCGGTCCTGACGGTTCGTGATGACTATAATCCGGAGCTGGAACAGTACACTCTGCATGTTACCCAGCACACGCCAGCCACCGCCGACCAGAAAGAGAAGCTGCCGCTGCACATTCCACTGGATATCGAACTCTATGATGGCGAAGGCAAGGTGATCCCGCTGCAGCATAATGGTCAGCCGGTACATCATGTGCTGAATGTTACTGAGGAGTTTCAAACCTTTATTTTCGACAACGTCTACTTCCAGCCGGTGCCGTCGCTGCTGCGTGAATTCTCTGCGCCGGTGAAGCTCGACTATAAGTGGAGTGACGCGCAGCTTACCTTCCTGATGCGCCATGCCCGCAACGACTTCTCCCGCTGGGATGCGGCGCAGAGCCTGCTGGCCACCTACATCCGCCTCAATGTCGCCCGCTATCAGCAGGGCCAGCATCTGTCGCTGCCACTGCACGTCGCCGACGCCTTCCGCGCAGTGCTGCTCGATACCGACTGCGACCCGGCCTTGACCGCGCTGATCATGACGCTGCCGTCAGAAAATGAGATTGCCGAGCTGTTTGATGTTATCGATCCGCAGGCCATCTCACTGGTGCGGGATGCGCTGCAACGTACGCTGGCGCGCGAACTGGCCGATGAATTCTTTGCGATTTACAACGCCAATCAGCAGCCTGAGTACCGCGTGGAGCATGAGGCGATTGGTCAGCGCAGCCTGAAAAATATCTGCCTGACCTATCTCGCCTTCAGCGATGCGCAGCTGGCGGACAAGCTGGTGCAGGCGCAGTATCAGCAGGCGACCAACATGACCGATGCGCTGGCCGCTCTTTCTGCCGCGGTGGCCGCGCAGCTGCCGTGCCGCGATGCGCTGCTGGCGGCGTATGATGAGCGCTGGCATCAGGACGGTCTGGTCATGGACAAATGGTTTGTGCTGCAGGCCACCAGTCCGGCTGCCAACGTGATGCGCAACGTGCGTCAGCTTCTGACGCATCGCTCCTTCACCATGAGTAACCCGAACCGTGTTCGCTCGCTGGTGGGGGCCTTTGCCTCCGCGAACCCTGCTGCTTTCCATGCAAAAGATGGCAGCGGCTATAAGTTCCTGGTCGAGATGCTGACTGACCTCAACACCCGTAATCCGCAGGTGGCGGCACGGATGGTGGAGCCGCTGATTCGCCTGAAACGCTATGACGAAACGCGTCAGGCGATGATGCGCGAGGCGCTGGAAGAACTGCTGACGCTGGATAAACTCTCCGGCGATCTCTACGAGAAAATCACCCGGGCGCTGAACGCCTGATAATAAAAAGGCGGAGCGTCTGAGACGGCCTCCGCCTTTTTTTAGCGCTGTTGCGCCAGTCGCACCGGTGGGGTGCGCTCTGTACGCTGCATCACCCGATCCAGTACCTCCGCTTCCAGCTCGGCGAGTCGTGCCGATCCCCGGCGCCGCGGCCTGGGCAAATCGACCTGAAGATCCAGCCCGATCTCTCCCTCCTCAATCAACAGCACCCGATCCGCCATCACAACCGCCTCACTGACATCGTGCGTGACCAGCAGCACGGTAAAGTGATGCTGCTGCCACAGCGACTCAATCAGTCCCTGCATTTCGATGCGGGTCAGGGCATCCAGCGCCCCCAGTGGCTCATCCAGCAGCAACAGACCGGGACGATGGATCAGCGCCCGGGCCAGCGCAACCCGCTGTTTCTGGCCTCCCGACAGCGCAGCAGGCCACTCCTCAGCCCGATCGGCAAGTCCCACTGCCGCCAGCGCATCCCGCGCCGCGCTGCGCCACTCGCGTCCGCGCAGCCCCAGACCGACGTTATCGATCACTTTTTTCCATGGCAGCAGTCGCGCATCCTGGAACATCAGGCGGGTATCGTCGCGCGCCGACTGCAACGGCGCATTGCCCGCCAGCAGCTCACCGCTGGAGCAATGCTCCAGTCCGGCCAGCAGGCGCAGCAGGGTACTCTTGCCACAGCCGCTGCGGCCCACGACCGCCACAAACTGACCGGAAGGGATATGCAGATCAATTTTATTGAGAATGGTGCGGTTGCCATACTGTTTGCTGACGCCGTTGACGCCAACCGGGGTGCCGGTGTTAAGGCGTGCCGGTGAGAGAGTCGGACTCATGCGTTCTCCTCCTTTAATTGATAAGCGGGATGCCAGCGCAGCCAGACACGCTCCAGCAGCAGCGCGGCGACATCCGCAAGCTTACCGAGCAGGGCGTAGAGAATAATCGCGACCACCACTACATCGGTCTGCAGAAATTCCCGCGCATTCATCGCCAGATAGCCGATGCCGGCGTTGGCAGAAATGGTCTCCGCGACGATCAGCGTCAGCCACATCAGGCCGAGAGCGAAACGCACGCCGACCATGATATTCGGCAGCGCACCGGGCAGGATCACCTGGATAAAGAGACTCCAGCCGGAGAGGCCGTAGCTGCGGGCCATCTCAACCAGCCCGCGGTCAATATTGCGGATGCCGTGATAGGTGTTGAGGTAGATAGGGAAGAGCGTACCCAGCGCCACCAGGAAAATCTTGGCCGACTCATCAATACCGAACCAGAGGATCACCAGCGGGATCAGGGCCAGATGCGGCACGTTGCGCAGCATCTGAACCGAGGTATCGAGCAGACGCTCACCGGTTTTTGAGGTGCCGGTAATCAGTCCAAGTATCAGACCGATGGAGCCGCCGATAGCGAAACCGACCAGTGCCCGCCAGCTGCTGATCGCCAGGTGCTGCCACAGTTCGCCGCTGACCGTCAGCTGCCAGAAGGTGGTCACGATTTTCTCCGGCGCGGGCAGAATGCGGGTTGATAACCAGCCGGTTTGCGAGGCAATCTGCCACACCACGATCAGCAGGAGAGGCAGCAGCCACGGCACCAGCGTATCGGCAAGACGTTTTCGGGTTCTGGCCATTCTGCTCTCCTCAGCCTCGGGCGATTTTTTTCTCAGGGGTAAAATCGTTGGCTACCGCTTCACCGTGCGCCTGAACGACGCGAGGCTGAGGGACCAGCGGCACCTGCAGGTCGAGATGCGGGAACAGGAGTTCCCCGACGCGATAAGCCTCTTCCAGATGCGGGTAACCTGACAGAATAAAGGTCTCGATACCCAGCGCTTCATACTCTTTGATCCGGGCGGCAACGGTCGGGCCATCACCCACCAGCGCGGTTCCGGCACCGCTGCGCACCAGACCGACCCCTGCCCAGAGGTTCGGGCTGATTTCGAGCTTGTCGCGGCGACCCCCGTGGAGCGCGGCCATGCGACGCTGTCCGACAGAATCGGCGCGCTGGAATGCCGCCTGCGCTTTTGCGATGGTGGCGTCATCCACATTGGCAATCAGCCGGTCAGCCGCCTGCCAGGCCTCTTCATTGGTTTCACGCACAATCACATGCAGACGGATACCGAACCGCACCGTCCGGCCCTGAGCGGCCGCTTTCGCGCGCACCTGCTCAATCTTCTCTTTGACCTGCGCAGGCGGCTCGCCCCAGGTGAGGTAGACATCAACCTGCTCCGCGGCCAGATCCTGCGCCGGTTCCGAGGAGCCGCCAAACCAGAGCGGCGGACGAGGCTGCTGGACCGGCTTAAACATCAGCCGCGCCCCGCGAACGTGCACATGCTTGCCTTCATAATCGACGGTTTCCCCCTCAAGGACCCGACGCCAGACGCGGGTAAACTCGGCAGACTCCGCGTAACGCTCGCGGTGATCCAGGAATACCCCGTCGCCCGCCAGCTCTTCCGGGTCGCCGCCGGTCACCAGGTTGAACAGCGCCCGTCCGTTAGAGAGGCGGTCCAGGGTGGCGGCCTGACGGGCGGCCTGCGTCGGTGAAATCACACCCGGCCGCAGCGCCACCAGAAACCGCAGACGCTGAGTGACCGGAATCAGCGAGGCGGCCACCAGCCAGGCATCTTCACAGGAGCGGCCGGTCGGGATGAGGACCCCGCCAAAGCCAAGACGGTCAGCGGCCTGCGCCACCTGCTGCAGATAGGCGTGATCAACCGGTCGCGCCCCTTCGGCCGTGCCAAGATAGTGTCCGTCGCCATGGGTTGGCAGGAACCAGAAAACAGATACGCTCATTGTTGCTCCTTATTGCGTGACGGTGTGGGGATGCCAGAGACGATCCTGAATCGTCACTTTGACTGGCAACAGATGATTGGCATAAAAGAGATCGGCGGTGCGCTGCTGCGCGGCGGCCGTTTCGGCACTGACCGGTGAAATGCGGGTCGGCGGCCGGTGATCCAGATAGCTGGCGATAACCGGTTCGGGCAGGCCCATCGCCTGAGCCAGCAGGGTGGTACTCTGCTGCCGCTGGCTGATGGTGAGCGCATCGGCCGCACTGAACGTGTCGAGCACCTGCTGAATAAAGGCGCCATGGGCTTCGGCATAGCTGCGGGTCGCTAAATAGAACGAGCCGGTCAGGTTGAGCGAGCTGCCATCGATCAGCAGACGCGAGTTACCCTGCTGGAGCACGGAGGAGTAGTAGGGGTCCCAGATTGCCCAGGCATCGACGTTGCCCTGCTGGAAAGCGGCGCGGGCATCGGCGGGCGTGAGATAGACCGGCGTAATATCGTTAAAGGAGAGTCCCGCCTGCTGCAGCGCGCGCAGCAGCAGGTTGTGCGAGCTGGAGCCTTTCTGGAAGGCGACTTTTTTCCCTTTCAGATCCGCCACCTGTTTCAGGGGGCTGTTTTTCGGCACCAGAATCACTTCTGATTTCGGTTTCGGCGGCTCAGAACCTACGTAGAGCAGATCAGCGCCCGCGGCCTGTGCAAACAGCGGCGGAAGGTCGCCGGTGCTGCCGAGATCGATGCTGTTCACATTCAGCGCTTCCAGCATCTGAGGGCCCGCCGGGAACTCGACCCACTTAATATGCGTATGGGGAAAACGCTTCTCCAGTAACTGATGTGACTTTGCCAGCACCATGCTGACTGAGCCTTTCTGATAACCGATACGAATCTCAGCCGGGTCGGATTCTGCGGCCTGAACCTGCAGGCCCGCCAGCAGAAGTCCCGCAACCAGCCACTTTCCTAATCTCTGCTTCATTGCTCTTTCCTTAAACCGCTTGCGCAACGGGGTGGTGGTGACGGGTCAGCGCCAGCCAGAAGGCGGAAACCGCTTCATCCAGACGCTCTGCCAGAGAGGCCTGCAATTCAGGCTGACGGTCATAATGATCCACCTGATGATCCTCGGCATAAACGCCGTGCAGAATCTCCTGCGCCTTCAGGGCATTAAGAACCGGCTTCAGGGCGTAGTCGAGCGCCAGCATATGACCGGCACTGCCGCCGCTGGCCAGTGGCAGCACCACTTTATGTTCCAGCGCGCGTTCCGGCAGCAGGTCAAGCAGAGTCTTCAGCGCTCCCGAAAACGAGGCTTTATAAATCGGGGTTGCCACAATCAGCCCATCCGCTGAGGCCAGGTCCTCACGTAATGCCAGCAGGGCAGGCGCATCAAAGCGCGCATTGATCAGATCGTCAGGCTGAAAGTTGTGAATATTCCAGGGAATGACTTCAATGCCACGCGCCTCGAGCTTGTGCTGACACAGCGTCAGCAGGGAAGTTGAGCGGGAGGGGAACCGTGGGCTGCCTGCCAGCGTAATAACTCGCATCATCACTCCTTATAACTAAAAGTTATTGATTATCAAATGTTGAGAACTTATGCCTTCATACTGTCAGAGCAGGGCAGTGGGCTTAAATGATTTATCCGGCAAAGTAAGCGTAAAAAGTGCAAATAGAAGCGGCGTAAATTCAGGTGCATCCGGGGACATTCCGAATATTCTTAATTTCAGGGCAAACAGAGAAACGATTCATTAAGGAGGGTGATACAAGATTACGAAAACAGGCGGGATGCCTGAAAAAAAATCGTTCTCGTCTGATTGCCTGAACATTCTGATTGTGACCAATAACCCCATTAAGCGCAGCGGCCTGACCAGAAGCAGCGCAGAATCCGCCTGGTGGTGGGTTGCCTCGGTCTGCTATTAGGATTTATGCCATAAGGCAGACTGTAATAAAAATGAAGCAATGGTAATATTTTTCACTGATTCAGACGTTCGCTTACAGATTCCTGAATCTGGTTACGTCTGCTTTATCATCCATTATTAAATCAATCATCAACGGTTTTAACATTGCAGAGGGATATTGATGCACGTCTTTTAACAGTGATAATCCTGTGAAACGTTAAGACATTTTTTACGACTGGTCTTTTTTTACGAAGCCGGTTTAAGATAATCGGGCTGAATCAAAGAAACAGAATATCAGCCTCTCACTCTTTTCATCGCTTCGCCTCTGGTCAGGACCTGCATCAGGCAGGTGAATCGTTTTGTTATTTTTAACAGCAGAGAATTGCCTATGTCTGACATCCTGTTATCCGTAATTATTCCAACCTACAACGTTGAGAAATATATTGTCGAGTGCGTTGATTCATTATTGCGTCAGGTTAAATCCCCCAATGAAATTCTCATTGTGAATGATGGGTCCACCGACGGAACGCTGGCCTTACTTGAACAGAATTATGCGCATCTTTCTCAGGTGAAAATAATTACCACGGAAAACGGCGGCGCCGGTCATGCACGCGATGTGGGCATTGAGCAGGCCAGAGGCCAGTTCCTCTTTTTCTGCGATCCGGATGATGTCGTCGTTGATGGGCTGGTGGCGGAACTCGCGATGGTCGCGGAGCAGCACCCGGAAACCGACCTGTTCTGTTTCAACTCCTGCGTTTATCGTGATGGGCAGATTGATATCACCTCACCTAAAGTCAGACACGAAATTTTTGGCCAGCAGAAATCGCAGGAGGTCTTTTTGCATCTGCTGCAAAACGGCAGATATACCTCGGCGGCCTGGAGTTATATCGTCAGTAAGCGAATTGTCGGGCAGCATAAATTACGCTTTGTCGGACGCGTTCATGAAGATCACAACTTTACGCTCTCCGTCTTTGTAAAAAGTCAGCAGGCCTGGGTCAGCCGTCAGGTTTATTATAAACAGCGTATCCGTACAGGCTCGCTGACCAACAGTACCAAAAGTAATGAGTTTTTCTATCAGCGCTATAACGCTTTTATGCACGCCTACAGTACGTTAAACAGCTCGGTCACGAAATCAGCCTGGCGCAGTTCGCTGGAGAAAGCCTATTTAGTTCATTCGTTTCGTCTGATGATCTATCTGTCACTCTATAATGGCACCCCCGTGCCGGAATATGTCCTGAACGCCATCCGCTTCCTGGGCCGTAATGTCAAAACAGAAAACGTTAAGGAGTGGCTCCTGTTCAATCGCCCCGAACTCTTTATTGCGTTACAGCATTATAAAGTCAAAAAAGAGCTCAGTCGTGCCGCCTGATCCTGCAAAATCAGCCTGATTCTGAAAAATTTGAAGCGATATTGTTTATGCCTTAGCGAAATGAGAAGGTGAGACATGCAATGTGTATAAGGTTGTTGCGTCATGGCAAAAGTACTCGATAAAAGTCTGATTATTAATATTTTTTCGCTGCTGGCGTATCGCGGCGCGTCGTTTCTGTTTCCGCTGGTTACGCTGCCCTATCTGGCCCGTGTTCTGGGGGTAGAACAGATGGGTACGCTGGCGCTGGCGATCGCCTGCGTGCTCTATTGCAGCACCATCTCCGACTGGGGATTCAATGTCTTTACCACCAAAGATATTGCGCATCATCGTGACGACAAGGAGCGTGTCAGTCAGCTCTTCTGGTCCACCTTTAATGCCAAGCTGATGCTGCTGCTGCTGACCAGTGGCACGCTGCTCACCGCCACCTGGTTTAATCCCGCCTGGCATTCGCTGTTCTTTATTGTGCTGGCGAACTGCACGACGCTGGTTGGCTCGCTGTTCTCCTTTGGCTGGCTCATGCAGGGCTTTGAGAAGCTGGGCAAAACCGCAGTTATTGCCACCTTCGGAAACTTCTGCGCCATTCCGCTGACCTTTTTGCTGGTGAAATCTCCGCAGGACACCTGGCTGGCCGCGTTAATCCCTGGCGTCGTCTCCATGATCAGTGCGGCGATAACGCTGAAGTTTGTGCTGGAGATGAAAGTCATTGGTCATTACCGCTTCGAGCCACGTGAAATTAAACAGCGCATCACCGACAGCATGGATGTCTTTATCGCCATTGCCGGGGCCAACCTGTTTAACAGCGTCAACGTGGTGATCCTGGCGAGCTTTACCTCAACCTATATGGTGGGGATCTATAACGGTGCCGATCGCCTGCGTAAAGCGGCAAACTCCGTGCCGGAGCAGATTGGCAGCGCCTTCTTTCCGCGCGTCAGCCACCTGTTTGGTCGGGATAAACGCGCCGCGATTGCTGCCACACGCAAAAGTCTGCTGCTCTCATTCTCTCTGAGTCTGTCGATTGTCATCTTTACCTGGTTTTTTGCTGATCTGGTCGTCTCGATTTTACTGGGTAAAGACTTTATTCCGTCGGCGGATGTGCTGCGCGTCTTCGTACTCTGCTTCCTGTTTGGCAACATCGCCTATCCGGCCGGATTACAGATCCTGATCCCACACGGTCTGGCGCGCCAGCGTATGTGGGTCATGATGGCGGCGGGGGTAATTAACGTACCGCTCTGCTGTTTCCTGGCCTGGAAGTTTGGCGCAATCGGCGCGGCATGGTCGATGGTGGGCGCGGAAGCGTTTGTCTGCCTCGGCATTTTTGGCATCATGCATCGTCACGGTATTCTGCGGGAATATCTCTTTCCCTCTCACGTAGAAAATCGCCCCGTAAACGATTCCGCTGCATAAGATCAAAGCAAGGTGACTTAACTTCCCGCCTTTCCGCTGTTCGATTTACTTTTGCGCCAGAGCACTTTACCATTCTGGCGCACAATTTCCCGTGCACCGACTTTCACGATTGCTTCCGTCCTTCAGGAGAGTGCATGTTTTATCCTATCGTCCGACCGGCGCTGTTTAAACTCGACCCCGAACGCGCGCACGAACTCACCTTTCAGCAACTGCGCTTTATGAATGGCACCCCGCTGGAGCGGTTTTATCGCCAGAATCTGCCGTCGCGTCCGGTCACCTGTATGGGACTGACCTTTAAAAATGCCCTTGGCCTGGCCGCGGGCCTGGATAAAAACGCCGAGTGCATTGATGCCTTTGCGGCGATGGGCTTCGGGTTTGTTGAAGTGGGCACCGTCACGCCGCGCGCTCAGGCAGGCAATGATAAGCCACGCATGTTCCGACTGGTTGAAGCGGGCGGGATTATCAATCGCATGGGATTCAATAATCTGGGGGTCGATCACCTGGTCGAAAACGTGAAAAAAGCGCGTTTTAACGGCGTGCTGGGGATTAATATCGGCAAAAATAAAGATACGCCGGTTGAGCAGGGAAAAGAGGATTACCTGATCTGCATGGAAAAGGTGTATGCCCACGCCGGTTATATCGCCATCAATATTTCCTCGCCTAACACACCCGGTCTGCGCTCACTGCAATATGGTGAGGCTCTGGATGATCTGCTTTCCGCCATTAAACAGAAACAAAAAGCGCTGGAACAGCGTCATCTCAAATATGTTCCGCTGGCCGTAAAAATCGCGCCTGACCTCTCTGAAGAGGAGTTAATTCAGGTAGCGGACAGTTTAGTGCGTCACCAGATCGATGGCGTAATTGCCACGAATACTACGCTGGATCGCTCACTGGTGACGGGTCTTAAGCATGCTGAGGAGGCTGGTGGCTTGAGCGGACGGCCTGTCCAGTCACGCAGCACGGCGGTCATTCAGCGTCTTTCACAGGAACTGCAGGGACGCCTGCCGATTATCGGTGCAGGCGGCATTGATTCTCTGACCGCTGCACGTGAAAAGATCGCGGCAGGGGCTACGCTGGTTCAGATCTATTCAGGCTTTATTTATCAGGGGCCAGGATTAATTAAAGATATCGTCACGCATCTCTAAGACAATTCTCACAATGCTTCGCCGGGGGGTTTATTTATCCCCTCGGCTCGTTTATATTTTGTCCTGTTGCACGATTTTTCAGCTTTTCCTTATATTCTATTTTCGCTGAATTCTGCGTGATGTATAGCGTAGCGGTAAAAGACAGGGCAGACGATGAACATTAAACCCGACGATAACTGGCGTTGGTATTATGACAACAGCCACGACCGAATGATGCTCGACCTGGCAGACGGTATGCTTTTTCGCTCCCGCTATTCCCGCAAAATGCTGACGCCCGATGCCTTCTCTGAGTCGGGTTTCTGCGTTGATGATGCCGCCCTCTATTACACCTTTGAAGAGACCTGCCGTCAGTGCAAACTCAGTGGCAGCCATCGCGCTGAACTGGTGCTGAATGCCCTGGTCGCCGCGCGTTTCCTGAAACCGCTGATGCCGAAAAGCTGGCACTTTACCGCGTATGCCCCGGCGATGCAGCCCCGGTCCGGTGAGATGGTGCAGGTTACGCTGGAAGAAGAGGGAACGCAGGCACGTCTGCTGGTGGTTGAAAGCGGCAGTAATGCGGCGCTCTGCCTGCTGGCTCAGCCAGCGCTGACGCTGGCCGGCAAAAATATGGTGCTCGGCGATGCCATCAAGGTGATGAACGACCGCCTGCAGCCCTGGTATCAGGATGTCGCGCCGCGCTATGCCCGCGCGGTCTGACTACTTTAGTTCGACATCGCCTGCCGGAATACAGCTGCAGCTCAGCAGCGTTCCGTCCTGACGCACGGCGCCTTTCTTCAGCGCTTTGACTTCGCCCGACACCAGATTCAGCTTACAGCTGCCGCACAGTCCCGCACGACAGGAGTAGGGGATACGAAATCCCTGCATCTCCAGCTGATCCAGTAACACCTGCTGATTATCCCCGCGGAAGGTCTGCCCCTGAAAGGTGATAGCCACGGCATCAGGGGTCTGCGGCTGCGGTTTCAGCGTCTCAATGACCTCGCCGGCACCGTAAAGGCGCGGAGCATGGCGCTTCAGGATCACCATTTCGTCACCGGCGCGCACCACACCCTGATTACGGGCCACCAGATTCAGGCCAAAATCGATATCCCCACTGCCATCCTGGGCGCTGCGGAACGTCTGCAGAGTGGCGAGCGGATGACCGGCAGGATGTTTGCGACCGGTTTCGGGGCTGACCGTGGTCAGCACGCAGCGACTGCAGGGTTTCGGCACCTCAAAGATGACTTCACCTATCCGGATCTCCGCCCAGCTGTCTTCATCCCATGCGGCCGCGCCGCTCACGACCAGATTGGGACGAAACTGTTCGGCACGGACGCTGGCCGGGCAGCGCTGTTGCAGGTCATGCAGCGAGGCGCTGTTCACCAGCAAAAACGGAAAGCCATCGGCAAAACTCAGCGGGACATGGTCAAATGCTTTGACCCGGCGGCGGGGGGCAGGTCCGACCCAGCGGAGCTGGACGTCACGGGGAAAGAACTGGCTCAGCCACTGATTAATGGCGGTTGGGGCGATGCGTGCGCTGAAGTGATTGCCCCAGACCTCGGTCGGGTGTTCCTGCTCCCCGAAATCGCTGAAGCGGATAAGCGTGTGACTGCCGTCCGGCGCTTCCAGTAACAGCCCCTCAGGTAAAATAGCGGGTGTAAAGCGCACCATCTCCGGATGCTGCCGGGCGGTAATAAAGGTGCCGTCAGGTTCCGTCACCATAAACAGACGATCAAAAGCCAGCCCGCTGTCAGAAACCCGGGCGTGTGACAGCGCCAGCCCCCGCATCGACTTTACAGGATGAATAAATAAGCGGGAAAGCGTGATCATGGAGTTCTCCTTGAAACCCGACGCGCAAGACAAAAGAAGCTAACTTTATGACATAGGTCTGTGATTCGCTATAATGCGCGACAATTTTCTCAAGAGTTAAAAAGTGACGATATGAATTCTCTGTTTGCCAGCACGGCGCGTGGGCTCGAAGAGCTGTTAAAAAGTGAGCTGGACGCGCTGGGCGCGCAGGATTTGCAAGTGGTGCAGGGAGGCGTTCACTACGAAGCCGACGATCGCGTCATGTACCAAAGCCTGATGTGGAGCCGTTTAGCATCACGCATCCTGTTGCCGCTGGGAGAGTTTGGCGTCTACAGCGACCTCGATCTCTATCTGGGTGTGCAGGGCGTGGACTGGCCGTCCATGTTCGGCAGCGACAAAACCTTTGTCGTCCATTTCAGCGGCACCAATGACGCGATTCGCAACAGCCAGTTTGGTGCGCTGAAAGTCAAAGATGCCATCGTGGACAGCTTTACCCGTAAAAATCTTGAGCGTCCCAATGTCGATCGTGAGCAGGCGGATATCCGTATCAACGTCTGGCTGAATGACGATCGCGCCAGTATCGCGCTGGATCTGAGCGGCAGTTCGCTCCATCAGCGTGGCTATCGCCAGCAGACCGGTCAGGCGCCGTTAAAAGAGAATCTGGCGGCGGCGATTGTGCTGCGTTCTGGCTGGGAGCCATCCACCCCGCTGATCGATCCGATGTGCGGTTCGGGTACGCTGCTGATTGAAGCCGCGCTGATCGCCTGCGATCGTGCGCCTGGCCTGCTGCGCCGCCACTGGGGCTTTATGGCCTGGAGCCAGTTTAATGCTGCGCTGTGGCAGGACGTGAAAAATGAGGCGCACAATCGTGCCCGCACCGGCACGGCGACTACACAGGCGCGCTTCTTTGGCTATGACACGAATGGCCGGGTGCTGGAGTGGGCGCAGGCGAATGCGCGTCGTGCGGGCGTAGAAGAGCTCTTTACCTTTGCACAGCAGGATCTGCTGAAGCTAACCAATCCGGTGGATGCGGCGATTCACGGCACGGTGCTGAGCAACCCCCCTTACGGTGAACGCCTGGAGAGCGAACCGGCGCTGATTGCGCTGCACAGTCAGCTTGGACGCCTGATGAAGCAGCATTTTGGCGGCTGGAAGCTTTCCCTGTTCAGCGCCTCGCCTGAGCTGCTGAGTTGTCTGCAGCTGCGCGCCGATCGTCAGTTTAAAGCCAAAAACGGCCCGCTGGATTGCGTGCAGAAAAACTATCAGCTGGCGGTGAACAGCAGCGAAAGCGCCGGGCAGATTGCGGAAGATTACGCAAACCGTCTGCGTAAAAACGTGAAGAAGCTGGAGAAGTGGGCGCGTCAGGAAGGCATTGAATGCTACCGCATTTACGATGCCGATCTGCCAGACTACAACGTGGCTGTTGACCGCTACGCTGACTGGGTGATTATCCAGGAGTATGCGCCACCAAAAACCATCGATCCGAACAAAGCGCGTCAGCGCCTGTTCGATGTGATCAGTGCGACGCTCACCGTTCTGGAGCTGCCCGCAGACCGTCTGATTATGAAAACCCGCGAACGCCAGAAAGGCAAAGCGCAGTATCAGAAACTGAGTGAGAAGGGCGACTATTTTGAAGTTAAAGAGTTTAATGCGCGTTTCCTGGTGAACCTGACCGACTATCTCGATACCGGTCTGTTCCTCGACCACCGCATTGCCCGTAAAATGCTCGGTAATATGAGTAAGGGTAAAGATTTCCTGAATCTGTTTGCTTACACCGGCACCGCCAGCGTGCATGCCGGTCTGGGCGGCGCACGCTCAACCACCACGGTCGATATGTCACGCACCTATCTGGAGTGGGCGGAACGCAACCTGCGTCTCAACGGGTTGACCGGTCGTCAGCACCGTCTGATGCAGGCGGACTGCCTGAGCTGGCTGCATGAGAGTGATGAGAATTTTGACCTGATCTTTATCGATCCGCCAACGTTCTCCAACTCCAAGCGTATGGAAGAGAGCTTCGACGTTCAGCGCGATCATATGATGCTGATGCGTAACCTGAAGCGCCTGCTGCGTCGCGGCGGCACCATCATGTTCTCCAACAACAAACGCGGTTTCAAAATGGACATGGATGGCCTGAAATCTCTGGGCCTGCAGGCGCAGGATATTACCCAGAAAACGCAGTCGCAGGATTTCGCACGCAACCGACACATTCACAACTGCTGGCTGATCACACACGCCGGTAAGGAATAAGATTACATGTCATTAATCAGTATCCACGGCGCCTATCTCTCCTTCAGCGATGCGCCGCTGTTAGACAACACCGAACTGCATATCGAAGAGAACGAGCGCGTCTGTCTGGTCGGCCGTAATGGTGCAGGTAAATCCACCCTGATGAAGATCATCAATGGTGAACAGCCCCTGGATGATGGTCGCATTATTTATGAAACCGACCTGGTCGTGGCGCGTCTGCAGCAGGACCCCCCACGCAATATTACCGGTTCGGTCTATGATTTTGTGGCTGAAGGCGTTGAAGAGCAGGCTGAGCATCTGAAAGCCTATCACGCCATTTCCCATCTGGTGATGGACGATCCGAGCGATAAAAACCTCAATGAGATGGCGCGTCTGCAGAGCATCCTCGACCATCAGAATCTGTGGCAGCTGGAGAGCCGTATCCATGATGTGCTGGAGCAGATTGGCCTGAAGCCCGATACCGAGCTCTCATCGCTCTCCGGTGGCTGGCTGCGTAAAGCGGCGCTGGGCCGTGCGCTGGTGAGCAATCCGCGCGTTCTGATGCTGGATGAACCGACGAACCACCTGGATATTGAAACCATCGACTGGCTGGAAACCTTCCTGAAGAATTTCAGCGGCAGCATCGTCTTTATCTCCCATGACCGTTCGTTTATCCGCAACATGGCGACGCGGATCGTCGACCTTGACCGCGGCAAACTGGTCTCCTGGCCGGGCAACTACGATCAGTATCTGGCGGGTAAAGAGGAGGCGCTGCGCGTCGAAGAGATGCAGAATGCGGAGTTTGATCGCAAGCTGGCGCAGGAAGAGGTGTGGATCCGTCAGGGCATCAAAGCCCGTCGTACCCGCAATGAAGGTCGCGTGCGTGCGCTGAAAGCCCTGCGTCGTGAGCGTTCTGAACGCCGTGAAGTGATGGGTAAAGCGAACATGCAGGTGGGGGAAGCCTCCCGCTCAGGCAAAATTGTCTTTGAACTGGAAAATGTCGATTACGCGGTCGATGGCAAAGTGCTGGTGAAGGACTTCTCTTCCCAGGTGCAGCGTGGTGACAAGATTGCTTTGATCGGGCCAAACGGCTGCGGTAAAACCACACTGCTGCGCCTGATGCTGCAACAGCTTAAGGCCGACCACGGGCGCGTGCATTCCGGCACCAAGCTGGAAGTGGCCTACTTTGACCAGCATCGTGCGGAGCTGGACCCGGACCGCACCGTGATGGACAACCTGGCCGAAGGCAAGCAGGAAGTCCTGGTCAACGGCAAACCGCGTCACGTTCTGGGTTATCTGCAGGACTTTCTGTTCCATCCGAAACGGGCTATGACCCCGGTGCGCGCGCTCTCTGGTGGAGAACGTAACCGCCTGCTGCTGGCGCGTCTGTTCCTGCGTCCCAGCAACCTGATGATTCTCGATGAACCGACTAACGACCTCGACGTCGAAACGCTGGAACTGCTGGAAGAGCTGATTGATGGCTATCAGGGCACGGTACTGCTGGTCAGCCACGATCGTCAGTTCGTCGATAATACCGTGACCGAGTGCTGGATTTTCGAAGGGAATGGCGAGATCGGCACCTTTGTTGGCGGCTACCACGATGCACAACAGCAGCGTGCAGCCTACCGGCAGCACAAGGCCTCAGCGCCAGCCAGAACGGCAACCAGCACCGCGAAGCCCGCCGCAGAGAAGAGCGAGGCGAAGCGTAACGTGAATAAACTCAGCTATAATCTGGCGCGTGAGCTGGAACAATTGCCGCAAAAACTGGAGCAGCTTGAAGCGCGCATCGGTGAACTGCAGGCGAAGATGAGTCATCCGGACTTCTTCAGTCAGCCACACGATCAGACGCAACCGGTGCTGGATAATCTTGCTCAGGCCGAGCAGGAGCTGGAAACCGCGTTTGCGCGCTGGGAAGAGCTTGAGTCACTGAAAAACGGCGCGTAGGGCAGGGCTAACGGATGTGTTCAGCAGTGAAAAGTAACGCGTGGATGCTCTGTCCACAGTGCGATTTAACGATCAGGCTGCCGGACATTCCCGTTGGCAGCCGGGCATCATGCCCGCGCTGCCACACTGCTCTGACGGCGAACTGGCATGAACCGCGTAAACGACCAACGGGCTATGCGCTGGCGGCGCTGTTTATGCTGGTGCTGGCGAACCTGTTTCCATTCGTCTCCATGAAGGTGGCCGGGCTGACCAGCCAGATCACCCTGATGCAGATACCCAGCGTGATGGTATCGGAAGATTACAGCAGCCTCGCCACGCTGTTTCTGCTGTTCGTGCAGGCGGTTCCCGCCTTCTGCATGATAACCATCCTCCTGCTGGTCAATCCGATACCGTTACCCACGCCGCTCAGAGTCGGTCTCGCCCGACTCCTGTTTCATCTGCGCAACTGGGGCATGTCAGAAATCTTCATGGCTGGCGTGCTGGTCAGCTTCGTCAAGCTGATGGCCTATGGTGAAATCGGACTGGAAACCAGCTTCTGGCCCTGGGTTCTGTTTTGTCTGCTGCAGCTGCGGGCGTTTCAGTGCGTCGATCGGCGTGCGCTGTGGGATCACCTCTCACCCCGACCCGCACTGCCGCATGCGCCTGAGGTGGGCGTCAGTGGCCTGGCGCAGGGCCTGCGGTCCTGTCCCTGCTGCACCGCCATTCTGCCTGCAGATGAGCCCGTCTGTCCGCGTTGTGGCGTCCAGGCGCAGGCCCGGCGTAAACACAGCCTGCAATGGACGCTGGCGCTGCTGCTCACCTCGGTGCTGCTCTATATTCCGGCTAACCTGATGCCGATTATGGTTACGGAGACGCTGGGCAGCGCCTATCCCTCCAATATCATGGCGGGGGTGATTGTGCTGTGGGCTGATGGATCCTATCCGGTGGCGCTGGTGATCTTTATCGCCAGCATCATGGTGCCGACGCTGAAAATGCTGGCGATTGGCTGGCTCTGCTGGGATGCCAGCGGACGCGGACGGCGGGACAGCCACAAAATGCACAAAATTTATGAAGTGGTCGAGTTTGTTGGCCGCTGGTCGATGATCGACGTGTTTGTGATTGCTGTGCTCTCTGCGCTGGTGCGTATGGGGCAATTAATGAATGTTTATCCCGCGTGGGGGGCAGTTCTGTTTGCGATGGTGGTGATCATAACCATGATCGCTGCCATGACCTTTGACCCGCGATTACTCTGGGATCGTGCACGTGAAAACACAATGAAGGAGTCGCGCCTTGACGGAAACTAACCACGGCCATGCAAAGGTGGAACAGATCAAGCGCTGGTCGCCGGTCTGGATTGTCCCCATCGTCACGCTGCTTATGGGCGGATGGATCCTCTTCTATCACTTCAGCCATCAGGGGCCGGAAGTGACATTAATTACCGAAAACGCTGAAGGCATTGTGGCGGGTAAAACCACCATCAAAAGCCGCAGCGTGGATGTCGGCGTGGTGGAAAGCGCGGTGCTAAGCGACGATCTCCATCATGTGGAAATTAAGGCGCGCCTGAACGCGGGCATGGACAAGCTGCTGCACAGCGACAGCGTGTTCTGGGTCGTGAAACCCCAGGTAGGACGTGAAGGTATCAGCGGCCTTGGCACGCTGTTGTCAGGCGCCTATATCGAGCTGCAGCCCGGCACGAAAAACCAGGCACCTGAGCAGTACAAGCTGCTGGATGCTCCGCCGCTGGCGCCACCGGATGCCAAAGGGATCCGCATCATACTGGATAGCAAGAAAGCCGGTCAGCTCAATCCGGGCGATCCGGTTCTGTTCCGCGGCTACCGGGTCGGCACAGTGGAAACCAGTTCGTTTGACACCGATAAACGTATGATGACCTATCAGCTGTTTATTGCCGCGCCTTACGATCGCCTGGTGACTACCAACGTGCGCTTCTGGAAAGACAGCGGCATCGCTGTGGATATGTCTGCGTCAGGCATGCGGGTCGAAATGGGATCGCTGACCACGTTGTTCAGTGGCGGCGTCAGTTTCGATGTGCCGGATGGCTGGGATCTGGGTGAAGCGGCGACAAATCATGCCGACTATCATCTGTTTGACGATCAGCGCAGCATCCAGGATTCGCTCTACACCAATCACGTCGACTATGTGCTCTTCTTCTCTGACTCAATTCGCGGTCTGCAGGCTGGTGCACCGGTTGAATTCCGCGGCATTCGCCTCGGTACCGTGTCACAGGCACCGCTGATGAAAGCGGGTCTGGAGCAGGCACTGAACAACGACTATCGCGTTCCGGTGCTGATTCGCATTGAGCCGGATCGCTTCATCAGCCGACTGGGCGAGAATTTCGATCTGGAGCAGCATCTGCAGGATGGGAAGAAACGAGGCCTGCGTGCCACGCTGAAAACCGGCAACCTGCTGTCGGGTGCGCTCTATGTCGATCTCGATTTCTATGACAATGCGCCCGCCTACAAAGGCCCGCAGAAAGTCTCAGGCTATGAAGTGATCCCAACCGTCAGCGGTGGACTGAGCCAGATTCAGCAGAAACTGATGGCGGCCCTGGATAAGATCAACAGCCTGCCTCTGAACGGCATGGTGAATGAAGCGACCGGTACGCTGAAAGAGAGTCAGAAGACGATGCGCGATCTGCAGCGCACTATCGACAATATCAATAAAGTGACCGCCAGTCCGGCAATGAAGACCCTGCCGGAAGATCTGCAGCAAACGCTGCGTGAGCTGAATCGCAGCATGAAAGGACTGCAGCCAGGTTCGCCTGCTTACAGTAAGCTGGTCGGGGATATGCAACGACTGGATCAGGTGCTGCGTGAACTTCAGCCGGTACTGAGGACACTCAACACCAAGAGCAATGCGCTGGTATTTGAGGCGAAACCGGGACAGGATCCCCAGCCGAAGAGGGCGAAACAGTGAAAAAAGGATTGATACTTTGTGCCGCGCTGGTGATGAGCGCATGCAGCAGCAGCGTTGACAATACCTGGTATCAGCTGCCCTCCGGGGCGGCTTCCATGCAGGTCAGCAGCAGCCAGATGAACGAAGCTCAGCCGATGCTGTGGGTGCAGCAGGTGACGGTGCCGGATTATCTGGCCGGCAACGGTCTGGTCTACCAGACCAGTGACGTCAAATATGTCATTGCCGCCAACAACCTCTGGGCCAGTCCGCTTGATCAGCAACTGCAGCAGACGCTGATTACCAATCTGAGCAAGGCGCTGCCTGGCCGGCTGGTAGCCGGATCGCCGCTGGGCGCGCAGCATGACACGCTGAATGTCACTATCACAGGCTTTCAGGGGCGCTACGACGGCAAAGCGATTATCAGCGGTGAATGGACGCTGGAGCATCAGGGCAGTCTGACCAAACAGGCATTTAATATTGTCCTGCCGCAAACTGAAGATGGCTACGATGCCATGGTCAGAACGCTGGCCACCGGCTGGCAGCAGACGGCGCAGCAGATTGCCAGTAGTGTGGTTGCGTTAAATTAAGAATATTATGAATAAATAAGCTAAGCCCCCTGATGAAATGTCGCGATGTAACGGCATGATTCAGGGGCTTTTTATTAGCTTAATCAGGGCGATAGTGTTGCTGTTTCCATCACAAAACCGCGCTTTCTTTTCCGATTAAGGTCACATTTATGACAGTGGCATGAAGATTGCGCATTGATCTTTGGATGCGCAGGGGGTAGAACGTAATAGTGGTTGAACATTAATTCACCACTTTTCTTTCCACCAGATTCCACAGACCTTACATGAGGGACACGGAGTATGAAGAGACAGAAACGAGACCGCCTCGAACGCGCCCATTCACGTGGTTATCAGGCAGGCATTACTGGACGCTCAAAAGAGATGTGTCCGTATCAGTTGATTGACGCTAAGTCTCACTGGTTGGGAGGTTGGCGACAAGCCATGGAGGACAGGTCGGTCGCAGCATAACCGGATGTCACTGAAAAAGGAAAATAACCTCCGCCTGGCGCGGAGGTTTTTGTTTCTGTGCAGAATGCTCAGAACGCCGCGGTGTCTTTGAACAGACCCACTTTGAGATCGCTCGCGGTGTAGATCAGGTTACCGTCAACCAGCACTTCACCATCTGCCACGCCCATCACCAGCTTGCGGTTGATCACGCGTTTGAAGTGAATGCGATAGGTAACTTTCTTCGCGTCCGGCAGAACCTGACCGGTGAATTTCACTTCACCCACGCCCAGCGCACGACCTTTACCTTCGCCGCCCAGCCAGCCCAGATAGAAACCTACCAGCTGCCACATGGCATCCAGACCCAGGCAACCTGGCATCACCGGATCGCCGATAAAGTGGCAGCCGAAGAACCAGAGATCGGGATTGATATCCAGTTCTGCTTCAACAAAGCCTTTGTCAAATTTGCCGCCGTCTTCGGTCATTTTGACCACGCGGTCCATCATCAGCATGTTGCCAGAGGGAAGCGGCGGACCATTTTCGCCAAACAATTCACCACGACCTGACAGAATCAGATCTTCTTTGGTATAGGATTCGCGTTTATCTACCATGTTTTTAATAAGCCTTGTTTTAGTGAATCACGAATATTAGCGAACAGTTGTACGCTGAGCAAATCGGATTAACGCTGGTTGAACCAGTTAAGCCAGCGCAGCGCCCAGGGACGTTGGGGGACATCCGGCTGGTTGAACAGGCTGATGCGTTCCTGGATGGTGTGCAGCAGGCAATCGCCCTCGCCATCTTCCGTACGCCATATTTTACCGGTCAGCAGCGGCAGCGCCTCATCAGCACGTTCTACAGCCCAGATGTGGAAACGGCCCTGTTCTACCGCACTGACCACTGCCTGGCTGAGGCTGAGATGACGCACATTACAGGCCGGGATAATGACGCCCTGCTGGCCGGTCAGTTCACGCTGATGGCAGATCTCGAAGAAACCTTCAATCTTCTCATTCAGGCCACCTACCGGCTGGACGTTGCCGAACTGATCGACCGATCCGGTGACGGCAATCTGCTGATTAATTGGCTGGTTAGCCAGCGCGCTGATCAATGCACAGAGCTCAGCCAGAGAGGCGCTGTCGCCATCAACCTCAGAGTAGGACTGCTCAAACACCATCGACGCTGAGAAGGGCAGTTGCTGATCGAGTTCCAGCTCTGCAATCAGGTAAGCCTGCATGATCATCATGCCTTTAGCATGGATATTACCGCCTAGCTCCGCCTTACGCTCAATATCCATGAACTCCCCATCACCGGGGTGAACGACGCAGGTAATCCTTGTTGGATCGCCCCAGGCGCGGGGATGGCCAGGATATTCAACGACCGAGAGGCCGTTGATCTGACCGACCACTTCGCCTTCAGTTTCAATCAGAATCTGTCGCAGCAGGATTTCGTCCCGCATCCGCTCATTAAGATAGTTCTCACGCCATAAGCGGGCTTCCAGTGCGTCGCGAAACGCTTCGGCATTGAGCGTGTCACCCATCAGGGCTGACTCGCGCATCTGGCGCTGCAGCCAGCGCGGACAGAGGGGCAATGTCTCCTGGTCACCGCTGTAGCGGACACCCTCTTTAATCAGTTCCGGCCAGAAGTCCGCTTCCGGAACCGGCAGACCCGCCTGACGCGCCAGCTCTTCGTTCCAGCGACACCAGGCCAGCATGTCATCTTCATCCAGAATCTGAATGTTCTCTTCAAATTCGGTATAAATCGCCATTTCATGCGCTTCAGGATCGAGCGCCTGAAAATCGGCCAGCACCTCGCGATCTCCGCACAGCACCAGATTCAGCCTGAGCGGCACAGGCGGAACAGAGACGGGCAGGGGGCGGCGCTCGTCCTGGGAAGTCCACTCCACGTAGCCCTGCTCAATCGCTTTTTTCAGGCGCAACCAGAGGATTGGCTGGGTCATCAGGCTTCGCAGTGAGAGCACCAGCGTACCGCCATTGGCGCGATGGATCAGGCCCGGCTCAGGCTGGAGGCGATCTTTATACTGGCGTACGCAGCCAAACAGCTGCTCCATCTCAACCCATTCAGCAAAATGAATGCCACCCTGACTGGTGAACGGGCGCTGAGGATCGGAGGGCGGCTGGAGCGTAATAGTGTCACCCATGATATGGTAATCACCGCCATACAGCGTGGTACTGTCGGGTATCACCCGCTGCGCGGCCTGGGCAATGAAGGTCAGATAATCGCGATTCTCCTGGCTTCGAACCAGCAGTAACGGGAATCCCTGCGACTGATGATGTAAATGCGCCAGGGCATTCAGCAACCGGGGCTGTACCGTTGCCAGAGCATCAGTTTCTTCATCAGCAATTCGGGAGAAAACGGATTGGTATGGTGCGCTATCCGGCTGTAAGGTCTGCCACGTAAGTTGGGTGCTGGTCAAAATAATCGCATTTATCTGTTTTAAGAAAAGCGAGATTATACAGGATTCACCCTGGTTAAGCACTGCAGACTTCCTGGTGAAGTTGTGAAGCTGACAGCATGTTTTTCGTTGCTGCATCCGGGAAAAAAGCTGTTATTCTTAGCTCGTTACGTGATCACGATGAGATTCCGATGAAATACCAGCAACTCGAAAATCTTGAAAGTGGATGGAAGTGGAAATACCTGGTGAAAAAACATCGGGAAGGTGAACTGATCACGCGTCACCTTGAATTGAGTGCGGCGCAGGCGGCAGTCGATAAACTGCTGGCGATGGAAAATAATCCGGTGACGGTGAATGAATGGATTGCTGAACATATCCATGCCGATCTTGATAACCGACTGAAACAGACCATCCGTGCACGGCGAAAACGCCATTTCAATGCAGAACATCAGCATACCCGAAAAAAATCGATCGACCTGGAGTATCTTGTCTGGCAGCGACTCGCCGGACTGGCACAGCGGCGCGGCTGCACCCTCTCTGAGACCATTGTTCAGCTGATCGAAGATGCAGAACGCAAAGAGAAATATGCTACGCAGATGTCGAGTCTGAAGCAGGATCTGCAGGCGATTCTGGGTAAATCAGGCTCAGAAAACGACTAACCGGGCAGATGGAGCAGGGTGGCCAGCTCTGAACATCCCTTTATTACCGGCATAAAAAAACCCCGCCTGAGCGGGGTTTTTATTACGTGTTAACTTAAGCCTGTGGCTGAGTTACAACGTCTTTGATACCTTTAACGTCGATTTCTACGCGACGGTCCGGCGCCAGGCAGTCGATCAGGGCGTTACGGCCTTTCACGCTGTCACAGGTGTTGCCGGTAACTGGGTTAGATTCACCCATGCCACGTGCAGAGATCTTGTTAGAAGGGATACCTTTAGAAACCAGGTAATCTACGACTGACTGAGCACGTTTCTCAGACAGTTTCTGGTTGTACTGCTCTGAACCGATACGGTCAGTGAAGCCCAGTACGACAACGGAACCATCTTTAGGATCCATTGAGCTCAGCTGGCTGTACAGCTGATCCAGAGCCTGCTGGCCTTCTGGCTTCAGGGTCGCTTTGTTGAAGGTGAACAGAACGTCAGACTTCAGAGTGAAACGCTTGGTTTCAACAACTGGCGCTGGCGCTGGCGCTGGGGCCGGAGCTGGTGCAGCGACGTCATCCTGACCGAAGCGGTAAGAAACGCCTACGCTCAGCATGCCGTTGTCTGGACGTGCACCAACGGTCTGTGCATCACCGATGTTGTTAACCCACTGGTAGTCCAGGCGGGTAGCCCAGTTTTTGGTCAGTGCATATTCAACACCTACAGCAGCCAGCGGAGATACGCCGGTGTCGTGGTCGCTGATGCGGCCAGTAGTTGGGTTAGTCTGGGTTGCATCTGCACGCCATACCATACCGCCCAGACGGGTGTACACGTCCAGGTCGTCATAGATTGGGTAGCTCAGTTTAGCTGCCAGCTGGACGCCCTGTGCTTTGAATGCGCCGTTAGTCACGGTGCCTTTGTTAGGCATGCGACCCAGCCAGTCATAGCCCAGCTCGAAACCCAGGTATGGGTTTGCCTGATAACCAACGAACGCACCTGCGCCCAGCTGGCTTTCATGAGTTGGACCGTTGTTGTTCTCGTAACCGTTACCGTAGTAACCAGTGTCGTGATACTGAGACCAGCCCAGTTTAGCACCGGTGTACCAGGTGTCATCTTTAGGAGCGGCCTGCGCTACGGTAGCGAAGCCAGCCAGTGCCACTGCAATTGCGATAGCTGTCTTTTTCATTTTGCGCCTCGTTATCATCCAAATAGGCAATGAGCAAAAAGGTTGCTCTTGGTTTAAATCCTTCGCCGGGTCAAAACGCTCGCTTATGACTCTACCGCAAAAAACGGAGGTTATTGAGCACCCTGGCGAGATAAAGTCTACAACGAGATTGGAAACTTACAAGTATGATGTGAGGCGCTTCTGTAAAAAAACAGCGATTTATACACAATTTCTAACAATTAGCCTGGTAGTATTGTCGCGGCAGCAAGCCTGAAAACCCTGCTAAACCATTGTCAATGCTCGAACTAACAGAATCAGTGGTTTAGCTACGACAGATAAGAAAAATAGCTTGAGAAACTTCTTATTTTTACTTAATGAAACAAATCCGACTGAATTTTTATGGGGTTTTGTGGTCTGAGAGGCGCTTCTGATGTCCCGCCTGAACGCAAAATCAGCCCAAGCGCTTCACCCTCTGCTGCCGCATTTTCCAGTTGACGACGCTCATCTTCATCCAACTCGTAGGGGATCCATGCCAGTACCACGCTGTAATTTCCTGTACGTAACGCCCTGACCATCGCTTCAACGGCATTCAGCCGTTCTGAATCGGCGATGTGCATGCTTTTATTCAGCGGTAATCCCGATTCCTGCAGCCAGGCGCGATTCAGTTTATGCGCGGGGGTTAACCACAGCTGCCAGCGTGATTGCTGACTCAATTGCTGCAATAACGGTAGCAGTAACATCTGCATCATTCCGGGCTGCTCACTGTAACGTAATTCTGTAATTCCACCAGGCTGAGCCGCCGGAACAGAAGAGGACGCATAACGATGAGCATAGCGTGCATTATCAGGATGTTGGGTTCGCATAAGTTAATCACCAGCAGTTGACTGTATGAATATACAGTACTGTCATCCTGGATAAAGATCAACCCAAATTTCTGAAAACGCCTCGCAAAAACGCGACAAGATTAGGCGAACTACTATTTATTCATTGAACCCGCTTACGCTTTTTTCTATCTTCTAATTGCCTGATACCCAAGGCAATTTACGTTCTGTTTCTGACATGGAGGTGGTGCAATGAAAAAGGTGAATCCGGTTGTAGAGCGCTCCAGAGCGCATCTGGCCCCGCTGGGAGCCATTGAGTCACGTACCCAGTTCGGCGGGTATGCGCTGGCAGTGGAGAGTGTGGTTTTCGCGTTAATTAATCAGGGTGAGCTCTACCTGCGAGCCAGTGAACCCCTGCAGGCGTACATCACTGAGCGCCCTCTGCAGCCGCTGGTGTTTCGCAAGCGGGGTAAGCTGGTCAGTCTCAATTACTACCGTGTCGATGATGCGTTATGGCGCGATCCTGAGCACCTGCTGGCGCTCTCCGCCGCCTCACTGGAAACGGCGCAGCTGGAGTTGCAGGACAGGCAGGGGTCTCCGCGACTCAAAGATCTGCCCAACCTCAGTGTCCGTCTGGAGATGATGTTGTATGACGCGGGTATCATGAGCGTCAACCATCTTTACCAGATGGGGGCTAAACAGTGCTGGCTCAAGCTGAAAGCCATCAACCAGCACGTCGGCTTTCAGACATTGCTGGCGTTGCAGGGCGCAATCACCGGTCATCATGCTGCTGCACTGCCGCAGGCAACCCGGGCCGAGCTGAACGCCTGGTTTCAGCGCACGATGTTGTCTGATACAGCGCCAGGAAGCAGTAAAGGTTAGTCGGCGAGTAGCGTGCGGCGCAGGCGAGCCATATCAGGCACCAGTGCCACCAGCAGACCGAGTTGCTGGAGCACCAGTGGCGCACGCGTATCTCCATCCGCAGCCAGCTGGCTGATGCGCTGAGCTAACGGCTGGCGCATCGCCTCTGCCTGTTCATCACTGACCACCTCCGTCTGCAGCACATCTTCAACGTAGCAGACGGTGTCATCCAGCAGCGTCAGCAGTGCCGGATCGCTGATCTTATCACGGTGGGCACCCAGTGCAGAGATGTAACTCAGTAACGAGTGGTTAGAACAGAGCAGCTGAAAAGCGGATTCACGCACTTTCTGGCTGGTGCGACTTTCACTGCTCATGTTTGACACCACCGATGCCAGCTCAGCATCTGCATTGTGCGCATCACGACGCGCGATACGATAGGCGAGTCGGTTGTCTTTGCCCTGATGATACTGCTCCATAATGGCGTCAAGATAGCGGCAGTTCGCCTGCAGAGTCCGTTCTGCCACGGCCGGTAACTGGCGAAAGCGCCAGTCAGGCCAGATAAAGGCCACAGCCAGCCAGGCCAGACCACAGCCGAGTAAGGTATCCACTACCCGTGGCAGGGCGACCTCAAATCCTTCACCTAACAGGTTAAAGCAGAGCAGAACCAGCAGCGTAATAAACAGCGTGGCCTGCGCATACTGAACCTGTCTGAAGGCAAAAAAGAGCACGCCGGAGATAACGATCAGGATTAACTGACCTTCTATTGAGGGCACCAGCCACAAAACGGGCAGGCCAATCGCAATACCGGCCAGTGTCCCACCGATACGCAACGCCAGACGTCGCTGCGTTGCGTTGTAGTTAGGCTGACAGACAAACAGACTGGTCAGCAGAATCCAGTAACCGCGTTCCAGCCCGGTAACCTGAATAAAACCGTAGCCGATACAGAGCACCACAGACATCCGGACAGCATGCCGGAACAGCGCCGACGCGGGCGTAAGATGTCGGCTGAAGCGCAGCCGGATATCACTCCAGCCACTCAGCCCTTCACGCGACAGCAGATTGTCGCTGTGCTGAGTCTCTTCCCCTGACAGCGTCTGTTCAGATTCAATTGAGGCGAGTTGAGCGTCAATGGCACGCAGGTTACGCAGAAGCCAGAAGAGCGCACGTGTATGGGCGGCTTCCGGTTCATGCTGCTCCAGACGCTCTATGGCATTCTGAAGACGTTCAAACGCGCGCTCAAACCGGCTGTCATGCACCCATCTCTCTCGCATCAGGATGCAATGCGCCAGCTGCCGACACGCCTGCGCCTGCATATTCAGCAGTCGCTGGAAGCGAAACAGAATTTCGTTATAGCGCCAGTCGCCCCGCAGCAGGTGATATTGCAGGTGAGAAGAGCTGGCCCGTTCATGAATGTCCTGCGCAACAAAGTAGTAGTGGAGGCTGCGACGGGTACCGCGTGAGCCGCGATCGCCGCGCAGACGACTCTGCAGCGTGGTTTTGGTCAGGTTGAGCTGGGCCACTAACTGACTGTTGACCATCGCGGCATCCACAAAGGCGGCATCATCCTGTTCACCCGCATCCGGGTCGAACAGATTCGCTTTCGCATCCAGATAACGCGCCAGTTGTGAAAAACTGCCGGCCAGCTGCTCCTGCACCGGTCGCACCGGGAACATCAGGTGACCCAGCAGCGTCAGCAGGTTGTACCAGAGCGCGCCGACCAGCAGCAGGATGGGCTGCATGTACCACTGGCTGAACAGCCCGATACCGAGCATGGTGTAGACCGCAATCAGCAGCGCGCCAAAGGCGATTGTCGCATAACGCTGACCCAGCGCGCCCAGCAGAATAAAACCCCAGGTTGAGATCGCGAGGCCAGCGATAAAGGCCAGAGGCCAGGGAAACAGTAACTCGACGGAAACCGAGGCGATGCAAAAGCAGAGCAGGGTAATCAGCAGATTCTTCAGGCGACCCGCCAGACGATCATCCAGATCGGCCAGCGCCGCCGCTACCACGCCCAGCGTCAGCGGGATGGTCCACTCAATCTGGTGCAGCCACCAGGGAATGGCGGCGCATCCGCTCAGCGCAAACAGGATGCGCAGCAGATAGCGCCAGGCGCTGTTAAACAGATATTTGCGCCAGCCCGGCAGCGTAGCTGACATCATATTAATAGCGGCGGGCATTGGCTTCGCGCGCGGCCTGCGCCTCTTCTACTGACACCACCCGGCGTCCGACGGGCCAGAGTGCTATTGCGGCGATCTTGAAGTTAGCCAGCCCGACCGGAATGCCGATGATGCTGATACACTGCACAATCCCGACAGAGATATGGGAAAGGCAGAGCCACCAGCCGAAGAAAATCAGCCAGAAAATATTCAGAAAGGTTCCGCCGGTGTTCATGATGTGGCTTTTTTTTTCAGGGCGAAGCACATCCACATGCACCGCCTCGTTACCAAATGGCAGCAGCGAGAGTTTGGTAATTTCCCAGCAGGAGCGGGTCAGCGGCAGGGTAAAAATCAGCACGATGCTGATCAGGGTGGCAAACAGCCAGCTCAGGGTGGTGAAAAAACCGCCCAGGACAAAATTTAGAACGTTTAAGACGGTGCGCATGATCTTCTTTTCCTTTTGCATTCCGCAAGATGTGACGCCAAGTTTAGCCTGTTTTAACAGGCGCCTTTTAAAAACAAACAATTGTAATAACAGCAATCAGTTACGCACATTGTGAGGATGGTTTGAACCATCCCCGCACATGCTGTGTAGTCACAATGTGGACATCATGCGATTCAGTGGATTCAGTTCTGCAGCTTCTTCAAGATGGTCTGGCGCAAAGTGGGCATAGCGCATAGTTTCGCGGATGTTGGCATGTCCAAGTATGCGCTGTAGCACTAAAATGTTCCCGCCATTCATCATGAAGTGACTTGCGAATGTATGACGCAGTACGTGAGTCATTTGCCCCTCAACCAATTTAATGTCCGTCAAAGCCAGGGCGTTCCTGAAATCCTTATAGCAGGGTTTGAACATCTTACCCTGCAGAGGTTCAAGTTCTTCATAAAGCCATACCGGAATAGGGACGGTTCGGTTCTTTTTACCTTTTGTCTTAGTGAAGGTGATTTTGTTTGGAGATAACTGAGAACGTGTAAGCTGTTCGGTCTCTCTCCAGCGTGCCCCGGTCGCCAGACAAATTTTTACGATCTGTGTCAGGTGGGGTTTGCCGTAGCTTTCCATGGCTTCCAGCAGTTTTCTTATCTGCTGTTCAGTCAGCCAAGACATCTCCTTTTCGGCTTCTTTGAACACACGAAGGCCGTCAAGAGGGTTTGGAAGAGACCATTCACCGAGACGCTTAAGCTCGTTGAAAACCGCACACAAGAATTGATGTTCACGATTTACAGTGACCGGTTTTACTTTCCACTTTTCAGGATCTGCGTGGTAGCCGTTAGTGATTTTTCCAGCAATGCGCTGCTCTCTGTAGTGCGCCCAGTCCTTAGATGTGATCTGAGAAGCTATCGGGTCACCAAGTCCGTTACAGATAATATCAAGTTTGGCTTTACGTGATTTGCTGGCTGTCAGCTGCATCCCGTGCAAATTGTGCCACAGGTCGATTAATTCGCTGAGTTTACGACGATCTTCTTTACTACCCAGCCACGGCTTTTGTTTAGCTTCATCACGTGTGTAATTTTCAAAAGCTACAGCTTCGCCCTTAGTTGCGAACTTCTGGCGAACGCGGCGGCTTCCCCTTCCATCCAAATAGAAATCGGCAAGCCATTCGCCATTGGGCTGCTTTTTGATCGCCATAAATTTAAGCGTTCTTATGAAGAGTGGTCAAAACCATGCCAACGCACTCAATATCGTCAGCGTGACATTCAAACTGAGTTGATTCGTTTCTTACATTCAGTCTGTTACCCGGTAAGCGGGAAACGTCATAGACATCAACAATACCGTCCAGATCAATGACCCAGCGTCCATTCCCCACAGCTCTTGTTTCTAGGCTTACACACCATTGACTGGTTCCTTTGAAAAGCAGTGCAGCCTTTTTAACTGAGGAACTGATGAAAGACGGATCACATATCCAGCTGCCTACTTCAACTAACTGACCTGTGTGAATATCAAATTTCGGAAGGCATCTGAACTGATCGCTTGATGAACTCGTAATTGCAACTGGGGGCTGTGGACGTTCTTCATACATACCACCGTTACCAGTAGCCAGCCAGTAAAGAGAAACACCCGTATCTAAAGCACATGCAATGACTACTTCACCGGGAAAATGTTCACGGCGAATCCACGCGCTCATTGTCCCCGATGGAATATCCAAGTGCTCACCCAGTTGCTTTTGCATTTCAAAGTTGTACGCATCCATGATTCTGCGAAGCACAACTCTACCCCCAGAGTTTTGCATAGCTTCCATGAGCGCCGTGCCCTTCAAACCATACTCGATTTGAGGCGTTGATCTTACATTTGCAAGTTCAACCCCTTCGGCAAGCCACTTTATGTCCGCCCCAGTATCAAGGGCACATTGCAGAATATAGTCCCCAGGTATTTTGCCCCGTTTTATCCAATTCTGGATTGTAGGCAAGGGGGTTTTAGTCATGTCTGAATAAGCTGAGCGCGACTTAACCCCATAAGAACTAAGAATTCTTTCTACAATCTGCTTAACTTTGATGCTTTCGCTATCCATAAGAACCTCAAATGGGTCCAAATAACCACTTTACATGGTAACTTTTGGATCATAATATCCGTCCTGCACACCGCTAATGTGCCAGAACATACTAAAAACCAACCTAACCGGAGATATTCCCCGATGAGTATCCAAATTGCAATCCCTTCAGGACCGGATTTCCTCTCATATGAGGAGTTTGCGAAGCAGTACGAATGCAGCCTGAACACCGTTAAAGAAATGGTGAAAAAGGGCGAACTGCTTGTAGTACCTCGTACTCGTGAGGGCGGCTTAGGGCGTATCAACATGATTGCCTTTCGTGCCCGCCTTTTAGCTCAGGCACTGAACTCACGCTATGCCGTGTTCCAGTAACTTGATTTTGTAAGTTTACAGAGGGATTTGGCATGTTTGATTTTCGCGTTTCCACCCATGGTCATTTTGAAGACGCCTGCCGCAAGTTCGCGCTGACACACAATATGAACGAGCTGGCTAAGCGAGCTGACATGAAAGTGCAGACCCTTCGCAATAAGCTGAACCCGGATCAGGTACATAAGCTGACTGTAGAAGAAATGCTTCTGCTGACCGATTTGACAGAAGACGCAACGCTGATTGATGGCGCATTAGCTCAACTCAACTGCTTACCTTGCGTTCCAGTTAATGAACATGCCGCTGAGAAGTTTCCAGCTTACGTTCTCAACGCTTCCGCTCAGGTGGGAACCCTTGCTGCCAGTGCTGCAAATCACGCCAGCATTACCACTTCATGCCGTCGCGGGCTCGTTGAAGCAGCTAATACCGGCATTCGCTGCATGATGCTGGCGGCTCTCGCTGTTCAGAATCGCGTTCACTCTAACCCTGCGCTGTCAGGCACCGCTGATGTATTAAGTGGTATCGGTGCATCTTTCGGGATGGTGTGAGAAATGGCGTTTTCGGTAGCACCGCTTTTAAAGCGGCAAAGCCCGTCCCACGCATATAGCCACGGCTGGATTGCGGCAGAGAAGGGCAGGCGCTGGCATCCGGCAATCTCACAGGCCGAACTGCTGGCAGGATTAACCGGTAAGAGGAAAGGATCATGGCTTACAAGGCTGAAAGTATCACCGTTCAGATGAACGCCGGGCAGCGTGCCAGTGCGCTTAATCATATTTCTGCGCTTCGCACCATGATGTACGGTGATTGCAGCCATGAACTGAAACGCTTTATCACAGACATGCGTGATAAGCGCGATCACCAGGCAGAACATAATAGCCGCGCACTGAGCGCGATTTTCTTCCTGGCAAATATCAGCAAAGAACGTCACGGCGTTGATTTCAGTGAACTGACGAGTGACGAAAAAACGGCGCTGATTTGCGCAATGAATCACTTAAAAGCAGTCGTGAGTTTATTTCCAAAGAATCTGACGTTACCTAATTAATTAACCCAAAGAAATTAAATGGCGTAAACCCGCCGGGCATTCTTTTGCCCGAATTCAGGAGAATGAGAAATGCGAAATATCCAGACCCGTAATTTTAAAGCTGACGACGACGCGCTTAATGCCCTGCTGAGCAAGGCCAAATCTGAGCAGCGCAGTGATGATGCCATGTCAGTTTCTATCCGCCTGGCCGCGCTGGCGATTCATGCCCGAAAAGAGGAAATGTCAGCGGCGGACATCATCGATCTTCTGGACAAAGAAGCAGAACGCTTTGAGAACCAAGCGCAGGAGCTGCACTGATGGCCGATTCAATGGACCTGGTACAGCAGCGCGTGCAGGAAGAGCTGGCGCGCAATCTGGCAAACGCGACTCACCGCCCCGCAGGGGCGAGTGAGTTTTTTTGCCTGTCGTGCGGCGAAGAGATCCCGGAGAAGCGCCGCCGCGCACTGCCGGGCGTTTCCCTCTGCGTGACCTGCAAACAAATCAGTGAGCTGAAAAGCGCGCATTACAAAGGTGCAGCGTTATGAAAACCATTCTGAAATGGGCCGGCAGCAAGTCCGGCCTGATGCCTGAACTGACTAAGCACCTGCCCGCCGGTGATCGTCTGGTTGAGCCGTTTGCCGGTTCCTGTGCGGTCATGATGAATACGGATTATCCGGCTTATCTGGTGGCGGATGTTAATCCCGATTTGATTAACCTCTATCGCCAGGTTAAAGAGCATACGCGTCCGTTTATTGTCGTGGCGTTATCGCTCTTTAATCAGAACAAAACGGAAGAGAGTTATTATCAGGTCCGCGAAGACTTTAACTTCAACGCGGCGCTGCCACTGCTGGAACGTGCTGCGCAGTTCCTCTACCTGAACCGCCACGGCTACCGTGGCCTTTGCCGTTATAACAAGCGCGGCGAATTTAATAATCCCTACGGCAATTATAAAGAGCCATATTTCCCGCTGGCCGAAATTGAGGCTTTTGCCCTGAAGGCCCAGCGTGCAACATTTGAATGCCTGGGCTATAGCGAAACCCTGAACATGGTCCGCGCCGGTGATGTCGTGTACTGCGATCCCCCGTATCACGGCACGTTCACCGCTTATCACACCGATGGATTCAGCGACGACGATCAGCACTCACTGGCCTGCATTCTGCTGGGTATCTCTGAGCGTAACCCGGTCATAGTTTCAAACAGCGACACGTTGTTTACCCGCAGTATCTACCGCGAATTTGGCCTGACCAGAATCACAGCTGCCCGCTCTGTTGGCGTGGCCGCCGGTGAAGGCAAGCGCGCGCCAGAAATCATCGCGGCGCGTCACATGAGTCTGGCGGTGTAATGGCTCAGGTATTCGCATACCCGTGGAATGCCCCTAAAAAGGCAATCAATCCACAGCTGGACCCGGCGGAAGTTGCGCCGGTGTCTGCGCTTTCAAACCTGATCGCTCTCTATGCTGCGGACAACGAGCAGGAGCAGCTGCGCCGTGAGGCAGTGAGCGATCAGGTGTGGGACCGCTACTTTTTCAACGAATCCCGCGATCCTGTTCAGCGCGAAATTGTGCAGGACAGAATCATCAGCCGGGCAAAGATGGCTCGCGAACAGCAGCAGTTCAATCCTGATCTGGTCGTCGTGGCAGATGTTCGCGCCCAGCCTTCGCACATCAGCAAGCCTCTCATGGACCGCGTTAAGTTTTTCCACAAACTCGGCAGACCGCATGCTTATTCCCGCTATCTGCGTGAAACTATCCGCCCCTGCCTTGAAAGGCTGGCGTGCGTGCGCGAAAGCCAGATTTCAGCCTCATTCCGGTATATGGCCGGTCACGACGGGCTGGACGGCCTGCTGGCCTTGCCTGAAATGAACCAGAATCAGGTCAAGCGTTTGTCAACGCTGGTTGCAGCTCACATGAGCATGTGTCTCGATAAAGCCAGTGGCCATCTGTTCGTCAGTGACGACGTGACGCCGGAGCAGGTCCGCCAGGCATGGGAAGCTGTTGCAGCGGAAGCGATGCGCCTGGACGTAATCCCCCCGGCCTTTGAGCAGCTGCGCCGCAAAAAGCGCCGCCGCAAGCCAGTGCCCTATGATCTGATCCCGCCCTCACTGGCCCGTATGCTCTGCGCGGATTGGTGGTATCGCAAGTTATGGCAGCTGCGTTGTGAATGGCGTGAAGAGCAGCTGCGCGCTGTCTGCCTGGTCAACAAAAAAGCATCCCCCTATGTCAGCTTTGAAGCTGTGATCCATAAGCGTGAGCAGCGCAGGAAGTCTCTGGAGTTCTTCCGCTCACATGAGCTGGTCAGCGATGAAGGCGATACGCTGGATATGGAAGACGTGGTGAATGCCAGTAGCAGCAATCCGTCACACCGCCGTAATGAAATGATGGCCTGCGTTAAGGGACTGGAGCTTATCGCGGAAATGCGCGGCGACTGCGCCGTTTTTTACACCATCACCTGCCCGTCACGTTTCCACGCAACGCTTAACAACGGCAGGCCGAATCCAAAGTGGACAACGGCCACCGTTCGCCAGAGCAGTGATTATCTGGTCGATACGTTTGCCGCCTTCCGCAAGGCCATGCACAAAACCGGTATGCGCTGGTATGGCGTGCGGGTTGCTGAGCCACATCATGACGGCACCGTACACTGGCACCTGCTGTGCTTCATGCGCAAAAAAGAGCGCCGTTCAGTCACCGCACTGCTGCGGAAATTTGCCATTCGTGAAGACCGCGAAGAACTTGGCAGCAATACCGGGCCGCGCTTTAAGTCTGAGCTGATCAACCCGCGTAAAGGTTCACCGACCAGTTATATCGCTAAATACGTGAGCAAGAATATCGACGGGCGCGGCCTGTCGAATGAAATCAGTTCAGAAACAGGTAAATCACTGCGTGACAGCGCGGAGAACGTCGGCGCGTGGGCGTCACTTCACCGCGTTCAGCAGTTCCGCTTCTTTGGCATTCCGGGCCGTCAGGCTTACCGGGAACTACGCCTGCTTGCCGGTCAGGCGCTGAGAAATCAGAGCGAAAAAAAATCCGGTGCACCGGTTCTCGAAAACGCTCAACTGGATGCGGTGCTGGCCGCTGCAGATGTGGGCTGCTTTGCCACCTACATCATGAAACAGGGCGGTGTACTGGTTCCACGTAAACATCACATCGTCAGAACTGCTTACGAACTTAATGACGAGCCAACTCCTTACGGCGATCACGGCACCCGCATTTATGGCATCTGGTCCCCGTTAGTGGCGGGCCGCATCTGCACGCACGCAACGAAGTGGAAAATGGTCCGTAAGGCCGTTGATGTTCAGGAGGCGACAGCCGACCAGGGCGCTAGCGCCCCTTGGACTCGTGGCAATAACTGTCCCCCTGATGAAAAAATGAGCATTTCAGGAAGTGAGCCGGTAACTGTTGAACCTGTCGAGCCGGGCGGAACGCCTGTGTATGGTCCGGCAGATTTCAACAACATGACCAGAAAACAGCGCCGTGATCTGCTGGCGCGTCTCCGGGTGGTGAAGCCGCGCCAGAAACAGAGTTATAAGCAGGAAATTGACGATGATCAGCGGGCGCTTTTGGTTGCAGAACTGCGGGTGAGGGGGTTTTCCGGGGAGGAAAGGGAAACAAATCTGCTTCTGTCCGGTGGGAGCCTTGATTCTGGTGCAGGTATGCGCATTTTTTACAGTAAAGGACGGCTGCAGGAGGATGATAAGTGGAGTAAATGGGTTTAAGCCAAAGTGGCATCAATAACCGAAGCCGGGGAATAACTCAGTCTAGCTCTTTTTCTAATCAAAATAAGAGGTTGGAACGGCTGCCAATCACAATTTTTGATTTGAGATTAAGCCTGATTGAATGAAAAAACATTTCACATTTTTAGATGCATCTACTACTGTATGCTTATACAGTCTTTAGGGCAAAAGGGAGGTAAGATGAACACTCAAGATTTGGCACCGATAAATCGTAAAATGGCCTGCGTTCAGTTCATAGCTGAGGTGTCGCTGATAGCGAATTGCAAGCCATCCGAAATGAAGTTAGCAATGAGTATCATTGCAGAGTTAGCACATTCGGGCTGTGAGAATGTCCCTGAAGATGAGATTTTTTACGCTGCGGAATGATCTGAGTCCAGCCAGTCATTATTGATAACGTTGCTGGCATCAAAATTTATTTTTGGGCTGGCAAGGTTCAACAACGAGTACTGCGAGGCGTTAGGTGATGGCCGGAAGCGATTCGAATTATCAGGTAGTTTACCGGGGCGAAAGCCTGACTGATTATACGCCAGGCGGATTAGTTTTCTTTCAGCGGCCTAAAGAGAACGGCGGCGGTTTCTGGCTAGGTAGGACTCATGATGGTGTTTTCTGGCTTGAGATTTCTACCCCTGTCTCTCTTTCGCAGGGTCTCCTTTATCTACAGGAGCTGAAAAATCACATCCAGGTTGATTTGAGCTTCATTGCTCCAGATGACAACCTGCCGCTGTTCTGACTCTGTGTAGGTAAGTGCATGTCTATGCTGCATGAATCCGCATGATCCCAAAAGGATCGTTGACCCTTCGGCCCGCCAGTACTGGCGGGCTTTTGTTTATGTCATGCAGGTGCATGAAAACCGCAGCATAAAGCGGGCAGGCGTGGCGGGGGTACGAGCGCGCGCTAAGGGGAATAGCATATGCTTTAGCTAATCCGTAACATAGTGTAAATTACTATCTGTTGAGATTATTCTTATCTTTTGATTTTAGTGCAGACATAGAGGGAATTATGGCTTTTAGCGATGTAAAAAGACTAAGCAGAGAAAGGTTTAACGCATACGTTGACTGGACAAGACTCCCAAATACGAGACTTCTTGGCGTAGAACTCGAATGGTTTTGTGGCCCGAGAGAATATATTTTAGGTGTTTTGATATTAGACCGTACTGACAGCGATTTTGGTGGAGTGGTTTTAGCTAGAGATTTAAGCGGACGATATCGTTGTATAGAAGCATTTGCTAGCATTGATGAAAAAAACTCTGCCAGAGCTAAATTAAAAAAAACAATGCGAAAACACATTAAGAATAATGTGACGATTTTCCCTCAAGGTGATGAGACCTATAAACCAATTGATTTGTTCAAACCTGTAGTACCAAAAGAAAAGTTGCATAAACATTTTTCTCTTTTTGAAGAGTATGTAAACTGGTCTCCAGCCACTAACATTATCAAAGAAATGATGAATCATTTTGAAGATGTTGATGGTAATTTTGTAGAGCAGTTTCAGACTACGGCGTTTGATGCTAGATTATGGGAGTTATATCTTTTCGCATATCTTAAAGAGGATGGTTTTTGGCTAGATAGAAAATTTAATGCACCAGACTATGTTGTAAAAAAATTTGGTCAAACAATTTGCATTGAAGCTGTAACTGTTAATCCGACTGGAAATGAAATCGACCAGTCTCTTGAAAGAGATTTTGTTCCGAGCAACCCTGATGAATTGGCAGAGAAGTTAGAGAACTATATGCCAATTAAATTTGGAAGCTCATTGTTTTCAAAATTAAACAAAAAGAAAAAATACTGGGATCTCGAACACGTTGCAGGAAAACCTCTTGTTTTTGCTATAGCGGATTTCCATGAGGCTAACTCGATGATTTGGTCTCATAGCGCACTTTGGCAATACCTTTATGGCTTACGATACGAACATGTTATCGCTGAAGATGGAACATATCACGTAGCAGCAAAGAAAATAATTTCACATCAGTTGGGGGAGAAAAAGATCCCATCAGGTTTCTTTTATCTTGAAAATGCAGAGAACATATCAGCTGTTCTAAGCTCCAATAGTGGCACTATTTCTAAATTCAACCGAATGGGAAAGTTGGCCGGTTTTGGAAGCGATGAAATACTTCTTTTTCGAACAGGATATTGCCACGATCATGACCCAGAAGCATTGATGCCTCAAACGTTTCATTTTGAGGTTAAGGCGGGTGCGGTAACTGAAAGTTGGAGTGAAGGTTTGAACATGTATCATAACCCTAATGCAAAGCACCCAATTAACCCTAACTTATTTCCTTCTATAGCTCATCACTTCCTTGAAGACGGAAGTATTAAAAGTATCATTCCAGACTTCCATCCATACTCCTCAATTACCCTAAACGTTAAAGTTGGAAGGGGAGGAAGAAAGGAATTAAAAATCGATGAGTAATTTCAAGCCGCTTACGCGGCTTTTTTTAATCTAATTTATAGTCATTGAATAGTATCACGTCTTCCCCTAACCAACTATTCAACTCCTCAAAGCGTTTTTGTAAAGGAATTAGTTCATTACGCACAAACACTTTACTGGCTTTCTCAATATCACCGAACCCACCCGTGTTGTTGGGAATAATCCCCATCAGCTGCGGCGGAACGCGATGCACGGCCAGCATGTCGTCGCGGCTCACGTTTTTGATGTTCAGGAATTCATCCTTCGCCGCCACCTCAGACAGCGGGATGATCTGGATGCCGTCCTTTTTTCCGTTCGGGCTATACATAAACAGGTTTCGGAAGTTGCCAGGGCCCTTCGCACTTTTCATGGCGCTGCGGATATTATCCACGTCCTGCTGACTTTGCGCCGGGTCGGTCATATACATGATGAAACCCGCGTGGCTGCCGTTGAGGTAATACTTGCGGCGGAACAGCGTAGCCGACTCATTCAGCAGCGCCGAAGGAATAGCCGACAGGTAGCCCGGCAGGCCGTAAATCTCCTGGTTAATGTCTGGTTCCATCAGGTGGAAGACGCTGCCTTTCGCAAACTCATACGGCTCTGTGTTAATGCCATAGTGTGCATACCAGTACGTGTCCAGGTCGAGGCCGCGCCGGGTGAACTTCGCAAGCGACGGCTCCAGCTTCAGCACGTTACCCAGGCGGCTGGTCCGCTTCTCTAAGTAGGCATTGCCGAAAATCAGGTAATCCAGCGCAAAGCGGCTGAACGCCTGCTGACTAAGCAGCGGGTGCGGGATAAAGGTACTCGCCAGAATATTACACTTTACGCTGATCGGTGAGCTGTGGTGCACGGCGGCGCGGAACGTGCGCGCCAGCCCGTCAACGCTTACGGGCGGCTCATACCAGCGATCATTAGCTACGCATTCCACGTAGTCCAGCAGTTCGCGGCGGTCCAGCACCGGGATCGGGTCGCCAAAGGTAAACGCCTCCGACGCTGCCCCGCTTGTCATGTTATCCGGCTGCGGCACGGGCTGCGTGCGGGTGCGGTTCCTGCGTTTGCTCATCAGTAAATCTCCACAATGTTCTGCGTGTGTGCCGCCTGTCCCTGCAGCGGCTCGTTTGCCAGCGCGTGCATGGTCGCCCAGGCTAAATCGCCGTGGCTGACTTCCTCGCTGCGGCTGGTTTCATAGGTCGGACGGTTGCCGCTGGCCGTGGTGGCCTTGCGGATAGACATAAACGACTGCGCAATGTCGAGGTGGCTGGCGTCAAACTCCAGCCGCCCGCTGGCGATGGTGTCGTAAGCCTTCAGCACCAGGGCGTTCTTCACGTTGGGGTTATAGACAAACTCCTTCACCTGCGGGAAGAAGGCTTTGACGTTTTCATACACGCCCAGCCCGACGCCGGTGGAGTCGATGCCGATATAGGTGACGTTATACTGCTGCGTCAGGGTCCTGATGGCGTCAGCCTGCGCCCGGAAGTCCATGCCGCGCCACTGGTGGCGCTCAAGGATGCGGAACTTGCCGCCCGGCACGGCAGGCGGTGCCATGACCACGCACCCAGCGCTGTCGCCGTTCTGCGTGCCCTTCGCCGGGTCATAGCCGATCCAGACTTCCTTCCAGCCAAACGGGCGCAGCGCCAGCGCCTCAAAGTCGCTCCAGACTTCCCAGCTGTCCACCATGCACTTCTGCAGCATGGCCAGCTGGAAGACCGACGCGAGATCGTCCATAAAGACGCACATCAGCAGGTTCTGGTAATCCTCCGGGCTGTAGCGCGTGCGCAGCTGCTCCAGGTCAAACAGGTCACAGCCGCCGCGCACCGCATCTTCAACGGTGACAATCTGGCGAAACTGACCGTCTTCACAGAGGCGGCCTGCGGCCAGTGACTGATGGCTGAGGTCAATATCAACCCGGTCCGCTTTGGCCCGGCCCTTGTTGAACTGCGCGCCGGACCAGAACGGATAGGCGCTGTGCGTCAGGCTGGACGGCGTGGAAAAGTAGGTTTCGCGCCACTTTTTATGCAGCGCCATGCCGGACGCCACTTTCTGCAGTTCCTGAAACTTGGGAATCCAGAAATATTCATCCAGGTAAAGATTGCCGTGATAGCTCTGCGCGGTGCGGGCGTTGGTGCCTAAGAAGTACAGGCACGCGCCGTTACTCAGCGTCATCGGGTCGCCCTTCAGGTCTACGTCCACCTCGCGGGCAAATTCGATAATGTACTGTTTAAAGACGTGCGCCTGCGCCTTACTGGCTGACAGGAAAATCTGATTACGCCCGGTGGTCAGCGCATCGATCAGCGCCTCGCGGGCAAAAAAGAATGTCGCCCCGATCTGGCGTGACTTCAGCAGGTTGCGGACCGAGTATTTATTTCCGGCCTCCCACCACTGTCGCTGATAGCCGAACATCGAGCCGTGGAAAATCTCCTGCAGCTTCTCAATCTGCTCATCGGTGAAAAGGTTCTTTATTGGTGCTGATCGCGGGCCTTTGTTGCGGTTTTCCACGTTCGGGTTCAGGTCCGCTTCATTGCCGCCGTTGCTGAATTTACCGATCCGGGCGTGGCGCTCAGACTGGCGCGCCAGCAGGTCAATTTCCTTAAAGTCTTTCCCTTCCTTCTGCTCCTTCATGATGAGCTGGCAGTAACGTGCGGCGGTGGTCAGCTGCATCTGATCGAGCGGGCCGTAGTCGCCCCACCTGTCGCGCTTCTTCCAGCTGTGAACGGTTGCGGGTTTCTCTCCCAGCATTTCAGCAATGCGGGCGATGCGGTATCCCTGAAAGTACAGCAGTAAAGCCTGCCTGCGGGGATCGAGGTCGTCGGGGGCGGGTGTCATGTTCATGCAGCCAAAATACGGCCCCGCCGCCACCTTTTCCGCCATCCCTCGTTGTGTGGTTTCCCGCACAACGTCCGCGCGTTGTTTCGATACCCCTGCCGCCGCAACCATAGGGCCTCACAGAGTTTTACTGACCGGAGCCTGGACAATGGCAAAGAAAGCAAAGCGTTTTCGTATCGGGGTGGAAGGTGCCACCACGGACGGGCGCACCATCGAGCGCAGCTGGCTTGAACAGATGGCGGCAAATTACAGCCCTGAGCTGTACACCGCCGTGATCAACATGGAGCACATCAAAGGTTACACCCCTGACAGCCCGTTTCGCCGCTTTGGTGTGGTAGAGGCGCTGGACGCAGAAGAAATCAGTGACGGCCCGCTGAAAGGCAAGCTGGGGCTGTATGCCGTGATTAACCCGACGGATGAACTGGTCACGCTGACCGGTGCCATGCAGAAAATCTTCACCTCTATGGAAATCCGCCCGGAGTTCGCGGACACCGGCGAAGCGTATCTGATTGGCCTGGCCGTGACCGACGATCCGGCCAGCCTCGGCACCGAAATGCTGCAGTTCAGCGCCAGCGCCGGGGCGAACCCGCTGGCAAACCGCAAGCAGCATCCTGACAACCTTTTCTCTGCCGCTGAAGAAACCCTGATCGAGTTTGAGGACGTGGCAGACGAAAAGCCCGCTCTGTTTACCCGCATCAAGGCGATGTTCAGCAGACAGCAGCAGACCGATGCGGCCCGCTTCAGCGACGTGCATCAGGCCGTGGAGCTGATTGCCACGGAGCAGCAGGAACTGAGCGCGCGCCTTGAAACGGCACTGAGCGAACAGGCCGACAGCCTGAAATCACATTTCAGCAGTGCGCTGGGTGAGGAAGTGCTGAAGCGCGAACAGCTGCAGGCGGACTTCACCGAACTGCAGCAGCAGCTGAGCCGGGAAGATGGCCGCCAGCAGGTCCGCCCGCGCACGCCGGGTAACGGCAGCGGCGGCGAAGTGCGCACCGACTGCTGATACAGCGGCGGCAAACCTTTTTAACGAACAGAGAAAGCAGAGCGATGAAAAATACTACCCGTTTTAAGCTGAATGCTTACATGTCGGTGCTGGCAGAAATCAACAAAATTGACCTGTCCGCGCTGAACAGCAAATTCACCATTGAGCCGTCCGTGTCGCAGACGCTGGAAAGCAAAATTCAGGAGTCGTCCGCGTTCCTGCAGGCCATCAACATCATGCCGGTCGGTGAGCAGAGCGGCGAACGGCTGGGGCTGGGGATCGGCACCACCATTGCGGGCACCACAGACACCACCCAGAAAGAGCGCGAGCCAACCGATCCGACTTACATCGACGGCGACGGCTACAAATGCACGCAGACCAACTTTGACACCGCGCTGCCTTATTCAAAGCTGGACATGTGGGCGAAGTTCAGTGATTTCCAGACCCGCATCCGTGACGCCATCGTGAAGCGTCAGGCGCTGGACCGCATCATGATCGGCTTCAACGGCATTAAGCGCGAGAAGACCTCAGACCGCGTGAAAAACCCGCTGCTGCAGGACGTGAATATCGGCTGGCTGGAGAAAATCCGCCAGGAAAAACCGGCGCAGGTGCTGGGCCAGCATATCGGTGACGACGGCAAAGTGGTGTCGGACAAAATCACCGTCGGGATCGGCGGCCTGTTCCGTAACCTGGACGCGGTGGTGATGGGCGCGGTATCAGAAAAAATCGGCGTGCAGTACCAGGACGACACCGAACTGGTGGTGATCTGCGGACGCCAGCTGCTGGCTGACAAGTATTTCCCGCTCGTTAATCAGAGCCAGCCAAACACCGAAGCACTGGCCGCTGATCTGATCATCAGCCAGAAGCGCATCGGCAACCTGCCAGCGGTGCGCGCGCCATACTTCCCGGCGAATGCGCTGCTGATCACCCGTCTGGATAACCTGTCCATCTACTGGCAGGAAGAAACGCGCCGCCGTTCAATCATCGATAACCCGAAACGTGACCGCATAGAAAACCTTGAGTCGGTTAACGAGGCTTACGTGGTCGAGGACTACGACTGCACCTGCCTGGTGGAAAACATCGAGCTGCTGGAGCAGGAACCGGAAAAAGCGCCGGGTGAGATGAGCGACGCGGAAATCGCACGCATCGCCGCCGTGGCGGCCAGCGTGGTTAAGTCCATGACCGGGGGCAGCAGTTCAGGCGCCAGCGCGGACACCACGCAGACCAGTGATGCCGGTGACGGCAGCAAAGGCGGAGCGTAACCCGTGACTAACCCTTTCCGCGCGCACACGCGCTTTATTCAGGCTCAGGAGGCCGCCCGGTCGGGCGGCAGTGGCCGCAGCACAAAGGGCTATGACCTGATGCTGCTTCAGCTGAACGAAGACCGCCGCCGCCTCAAGGGCATTCAGTCCAACGTCCGTAAGGCCGAAATCAAGGTGGAGGTGCTGCCGAAGTACGCCGCCTGGGCTGAGGGCGTGCTGAGTGCTGACGGCGCGCAGCAGGACGACGTGCTGATGTACGTGATGCTCTGGCGCGTTGACGCCGGTGACTATGCCGGTGCGCTCGCGATTGGCCGCCATGCGCTCAAGCACGGCTGGTCGATGCCGCTGGGACACCGCACCACCGCAACGGTGCTGGCTGAAGAAATTGCCGACGCGGCAAAGGCCGCCGTGCTGGCGAAGACGCCGTTTGATCCGGCCCTGCTGCTGGAGGCGCTGGAGGTTGTGGACGCACACGACATGCCCGATCAGTCACGCGCCCGCCTGCACAAGTCCATCGGCTGGGTGCTGATGGAAAGCAGCCCGGCGTCCGCGCTGAACCATCTGAAGCGTGCCCTGCAGCTGGACGAGAAGTGCGGCGTTAAAAAAGACATTGAGCAGCTGGAGCGGAAGATCCGTAACGCCAGCTGATAACCGGACGTGCCCACGCGCGGGGCGGCACGGGGTGGCGACAGGCAGCGCCGCATCAAAACCCCGTCCACCGCCCACCTATTCAGGAGTAACAGAACGATGGAATTTATCGCGCCACAGAAGGCGACGGGAACGCCGGACATCATCCCCAATAACTCATTCTGGCCGGACGTTGATCTGGCGAAGTTCCGCAGCGTCATGCGCGTTGACGGCACCGTGACGCCGGAGCGTCTGCGTCAGGTGGTGCTGACCGCAATGGCGGAGGTTAACGCGGAGCTTTACCCGTGGCGTGAGCGGCAGGAGCTGGGCGGTCATAACAGCCTGGCTGATGTGCCGGCTGAGAAGCTGGCCGGTGAGAGCGTGCGGCTGCATCACTACATGAACGCGGTGTGGTGCTGGACCCGCGCGGTGCTGAACGAGCGTTATCAGGACTTTGACGCCACCGCCTCCGCCGTGAAGCGCGGCGAAGAACTGAATGATGCCAGCGGCGACCTGTGGCGCGATGCACGCTGGGCCATCAGCCGCGTGCAGGACATGCCGCACTGCACCGTGGAGCTTATCTGATGAAAGTGCGTGCGCAGCAGTATGACACGGTGGACGCACTCTGCTGGCGTCACTACGGGCGCACGCAGGGCATGACGGAACAGGTGCTGCAGGCAAATCCGGGGCTGGCGGAGCACGGTCCGCTCTTACCGCACGGGCTGGAAGTGGAGCTGCCGGACGTGACAGCGACGGCCACCGTGCAGGCCGTCCAGCTTTGGGACTGAATCATGTGGGAAAAAATTAGCACCTTTGTGACCTGGTGCATTGCGGTGGTGATGGCGTGGCTGGGCGGCATGGACCTGAAAGACGTGTCCACCGTGGCCGGTGTGCTTATCGGCCTGCTGATGGCGCTTATCAGCTGGTACTACAAACACAAAACCTACCAGCTGCTGGCAAGCGGGCGCATTACGCGGGAGGAGTATGAATCTGCAGACCGTTAAACGCTGCGCCGTGGGCGTGGTGCTGGCGCTGGCCGCAACGATGCCCGGCTTTCAGCAGCTGCATACCTCCGTGGAGGGGCTGCGGCTGATTGCGGATTTCGAGGGCTGCCGCCTGCAGCCGTACCAGTGCAGCGCGGGAAAGTGGACCGATGGGATCGGCAACACGTCCGGCGTGGTGCCGGGTAAATCCATCACGGAGCGGCAGGCGGCGGGGAATTTCATCACCAACGTGTTGCGCACTGAGGCGGCACTGGCGCGCTGCGTGGCGGTTTCCATGCCGCAGCAGGTTTATGACGCGCTGGTGTCGCTGGCGTTCAACGTCGGGACCGGCAATGTATGCGGCTCCACGATGGTGTCGTTGCTGAAAAAGGGTAAATGGCGCGAGGCGTGTTATCAGCTGCCGCGCTGGGTGTACGTGAACGGCGTATTTAATCAGGGGCTGGATAACCGGCGCGGGCGTGAACTGGCATGGTGCCTTAAAGGAGTCTGAGATGCAGATGGTTAAAAAATGGTGGTTTACGGCGTTACTCACCGTCCTGCTGACGCTGGTCAGTATCAGTAATGGCAGCTTTGTGGGCTATCCGCTGGCGGCGCTGCTGTGGGCTGACTGCTTCGCCTGGGCGAGTGTCGGACTCTTCGGGCTGAACTGCGCCGCCACGCTGACCGGCGGAGAGCGTAAGCGGGCGTTTGCCTGGCTGCTGAGGTTTGCGCAGCTGGCTGACCGCGTGCCGCTCAGATGGTATCACCGCGTGCTTATCGCAGGTGTGATGTGCGCAGCGGGCTGGAAGCTGGCGGCGCTTGCAGGCCTGAACGCGGCGTTTTATCAAATGAAAATCAGGTCCGAACTTGAGCGGGCGGCAGCATGACGCGCGCACTGGCCGCCATCGTGCTGATCCTGCTGGTATTCGCTGGCGTGCAGTCTTACCGGCTGAGCAGCGCCCACAGCAGGATTGATGCACAGCAGACCACTATTGCGGGCCAGGGCAAAAAGCTGAGCCAGAAAAACAGCCAGCTGATCGCCCTGAATATCCTGACGCAGACCAGCAGCCAGGCGCAGACGCAGCTTTACGCCGCCGCCGAACGCAACGGCCAGCTGCTGCGCGACCGGCAGCGAAAGATTGAGGAACTGAAACGTGAAAATGAAGACCTGCGCCGCTGGGCTAATGCCGCTCTGCCTGATCCTGTTGTCCGGCTGCGCCAGCGACCGGCCCTCTCAGGAGGTGAATCTTACCGTGAGTGGCTGTCCGAAAATCACCCGCTGCCAGCTGGACCCGGCAGCACTGCGCACTAACGGCGACCTTCTGGCCCTGCTGGACGAAACGGAGGCCGCCTGGGCGGCGTGCGCCGGTAAAGTCGATACCATCATCAGCTGTCAGGAAAAAGACGATGAACAAGCCGCAGTCCTTACGCAGCGCCCTGAATAAGTCGGTCCCTTATGTGGCCGACAACCCGGACCGCCTGCACCTGTTCGTGGACAGCGGGCAGGTAATTGCCACGTCCGCCCCGTCCCTGTCGTGGGAATATCGCTACACCCTGAACGTGGTGATCACCGACTTCACCGGCGATCAGAACCTGCTGATGGCCCCGGTGCTTTTGTGGCTGCGGGAAAACCAGCCCGACGCGCTGCAGAACAGCGAAGAGCGCGAAAAGCTGTTTTCGTTTGAGGTGGATATTCTGGCAAACGACCGCTGTGACATCAGCATGGATCTGAAACTGACAGAGCGCATTGTGGCAACGACGGAGGACGGTAAAACCAGCGTTGAGGCGGTGCCGGAACCGGACGTGCCGGAGGAAGTCTGGACGGTGAAACGTGGCTGAACTGCATGAAGTGGATGCCTGGCTGGCGGCGCTGCTGTCGCAGCTGGAACCGGCGGCACGGAAAAAGATGCTTCGGGAAGTGGCGCGCGATGTGCGCCGCATTCAGCAGGCGAACATCACCGCGCAACGTTCCCCGGACGGCACAGCATGGGCGCCGCGGCGCGTCAGCGCCCGCAGCAAAAAGGGTCGCATCCGTCGCGGCATGTTCGCGAAGCTGAAAACGGCAAAGTATCTGAAGGCGCAGGCTAATGCAGACACCGCTGATGTTGCCTTTGTGCCGGGGGTTCAGAAGCTGGCCCGCGTCCATCACTACGGCCTGCGGGACCGCATAAGCCGTCGCGGTCCGACAGTAAAATATACGGAACGTCCACTGCTAGGTCTGACAAAAAATGTAAAGTTAGTCATTGAAGAGATAATGCAAAATTGGCTTGCTCATGAATAAAATTTGTCATTTTTAATGTCTACATTAATCCATATAAGGGATGAGAATTTGACTTAATTCACTATCATCGACTATTATCCATCTGCAAAATGCTGAGTAAGCGGAACTTTTCTTTATCATCATTTTCATTTTCTCAATTAAAAGTAACTTCTGCTGGTCAGGCGTATCTACTTCGTGATATTCGTTCATGCTTGCAATTAGTTTTTGAGTTGTTCTAGTTATCTGAGAGCGAAGCGCTGCAGAAGTTAAACGTTTACTTATTGTATGATCACTATTATATACCCTTTTAAGAAGTTCTGCAGTTTGGATTGTTTTAGTATCATCATATAATGCCTCAATTGTGACTGCCTTAGGTTTAAATGAGAACCCAGGTAATAGCTTTATGCGATCCCAAACTTTTTGGGTGCAACAGTCAAGTAAATTATTGAAGCTGGTTATTTTAATGTTGTTGCACCTTGAGCATGCTAGATATAGATTATCCCAATCAAACTCTTTATCTTTATCCTCATCCTTTGGGATAAAGTGTTCAATGTTAATATCCATTGGGTTTTTAGTTTCGCATATATAGCACTTCTCAAAAAAACAAGCCTGTAGAGCCTCGTGTACATCGGGCGAGTCATATTTTTTCTTGCGACCTAAAGATAATGGTGCAGGATAAGTCCTTTCAACTTTAAACATTACTCACCTTCTTCTTCATTGTTCTTATTAAACTGATTAATCTTTAACTTTGCAAATTCAATAAAAGCACCTGAGTCAGTATCTAATATATCCTCTGAGAGGGCCAATGATCTTATTATATCACTAGCTGCATTGGCCTTTTCTTTATTTAAATTAAAGATTAAATTTTCAATCTGCTCTAGTTTTTCGGTTAGAATATTAGAGATTGGGAGTACACCAAATATCTCTTTCAAAATAATATCATACGAATAAGAGGATACATCCTGGACTTGCTCATTACTTGAAAGGTCGTAAATAATTGCATCTGTAACTGATGTGACAACAAATGGAGAGTGAGTTGTTACGATAAACTGCACTTTGGGAAAGGATTCGGAAAAGAATCGCAATATTTGCTTCTGAAGAGATACATGTAGATGTGCATCTATTTCATCAATGAAAATTATACCTTCAATGCTTTCAGGAGTTAGTCTCCACATTTCAACACGCATTATCAAATCTGCGTAAATAGCAAGGATAGATGAATAGCCTGATGATAGTGTCTGAAAGGAGAAGTCGTCTTTACCTCTTTGCTGTAAAAAAAACTTCCCTTCTTTGCTTGAAAACTTTAATTTTAGTGTTTCATCTTCAAAGAGACCCTTTAGATCATTTTCGATTTTATCAAACCAACGTTGTATTGATTCAGCATGCTTTAAGTCATTTTCAAATGAGATTGCATAACTTTGAGCCGTTTTTAAACTTATCAAATAATTTTCAAAGATATTATCCCCATCTTTGTTGTTTGAAAAGTGCTCATGCTCATCAAATATAGTGGATAATCTTGGCACTGATTTTGGTTGGCTTATATTAGCCTCGCGCATAGCCTTATGGAACCGTAACAAGGATCTTGTTTCAGAATTTTCATTGTTTTGTGTTTTTATATCAAATTCATCTAGCTGCTTAAGTCTTAATTGATATTCTTTATAGCGCTTTTCGTGAAATTCAAAACTTTCCCCATCGCGACCTTCATCCCGCATTGATGATGCATGATTAGCTAACCGCCTCTCCAGCGCACCTCTATCATTATTGGTAGGGTTATTTATTCCGCTCGAAAGAAAATCATATATAGACCTAATGAAACTTGTTTTCCCGCTTCCGTTACCACCTGTAATTATTAAATTCTTTCCAGCTAATATTAACTCTGCTTTTTTACTAGTGTAAGGGATAGGTATGTTTATTTCATTAATCGCTGTGAGCATAAATCCTCTTGTGACATTGTTCATACAATTAATACAGAGTGTATTTATACAGCTTTAGCTTAAAGTTATCCATAAAAAATGGAGGTTGTTATGAGTGCAAGTTATGCAGAGCTGATGAGACTCATCACTAATCTAATTCGAACAGGAATTGTTTCAGAGGTAGACACTGATAAATGGCTATGCCGTGTGAAAACAGGCTCTCTTGAAACAAACTGGATTAACTGGCTCACCCTGCGCGCCGGTAGCACCCGCACATGGTGGCAGCCCACCGTCGGGGAACAGGTTGTGCTGCTGAGCCTGGGCGGCAATCTTGAAACGGCCTTCGCCCTGCCCGCCATTTATTCCGAAGCCTTTCCGCCGCCCGACTATTCAGAAGACGGCACCACCACCGTGTTTAAGGACGGTGGCTGGTTTCAGTACGAGCCTGAAAGCGGCCAGCTGCTGATAAAAAATATCAAAAGCGTGCGCATCGAGGCGCAGGACGGCATTCAGCTGATAACCGACGCGCTGGGGATTGAGGCCAGCCAGACGCGGATCAACAGTGACACCACGATGAACGGCGATGTGACCCACGGCGGCGGCGCAATGAGTTCTAACGGCGTGATCGCTGATAAGCACTTACACGACAAAGTGAAGAGTGGCACCGATATGTCAGGAGGCCCGCAATGATGTACCTCGGCATGAACCGCGACACCGGTAAAGCCATTACCGACATCGATCACATTCGGCAGAGCATACGCGACATCCTGATCACCCCGGAAGGCAGCCGCCTTGCCCGGCGTGATTATGGTTCGATGCTGTCCGCGATGATTGACTGGCCGCAGAACGATGTCACCAAACTGCAGGTAATGGCTGCCACCTATACCGCACTGAGCCGCTGGGAGCCACGCATCCGGCTGGCCTCGGTAAACATCACGCGCAATGCGGACGGTTCTATGCAGGTTGATCTGACCGGCCAGCGCGCTGACGGCTCGCCGGTTGCTATGTCTGTTTCAACGGGGATGAGCAGTGGCAGTAATTGACCTTTCCCAGCTGCCCGCGCCGCAGGTTATTGAGGTGCCGGACTTTGAAACGCTGCTGGCAGAGCGTAAAGAGGCGCTGATTGCGCTTTATCCGGCGGATGAACAGGCAGCCATGCGCCGCGTGCTGGCGCTGGAGTCTGAACCGATTGTGAAAAACCTGCAGGAGAGCACCTACCGGGAAGTCCTGCTGCGCCAGCGTATTAACGAGGCGGCGCAGGCGGTAATGGTGGCCTATGCCATCGGCAGCGATCTGGACCAGCTGGCCGCCCGTAACAACGTGAAGCGGCTGACCATTACGCCTGCGAATCCTGACGCGGTGCCGCCGGTGGATGCGGTGATGGAGTCAGACGACGCGCTGCGCGTGCGCGTGCCGGAGGCGTTTGAGGGGCTGAGCGTGGCCGGACCGACGGGCGCATATGAGTTTCACGCGAAAAGCGCAGACGGGCGGGTGCAGGACGTGTCTGCTACCAGCCCGTCACCGGCGACGGTGCTGATCACCGTCCTGAGCCGTGAGGGCGACGGCACGGCAGCTGATGATCTGCTGGCTACAGTGAACGCCTCGCTGAGTGCCGAAAGCGTGCGCCCGGTGGCGGACCGCGTGACGGTTCAGGGGGCGAAGATTCACAGCTACAGCGTGAAGGCCAGTCTGCATCTTTTTGACGGCGTGGCCGCCGGTCCCTGTCTTGAGGCGGCAAACGCGAAGCTGGCGGCCTACCTTACCGAGCAGAAAAAGCTGGGCCGCAGCGTGCGGCGTGAGTCTTACGGGGCGGTGATGCGCGTGGCCGGTGTGGACTGGGTGGAAATCACCGAACCGGCGACAGACATCATTATGGACCGGACGGAGGCGGGCTACTGCACCGGCACGGACATTTCCGTGGCAAACGATCAGGGGGTGACATGAGCAACAGCAGCCTGATGCCGCCCGGTTCGTCTGCGCTGGAACGCCGCCTGGCAGAAGCGTGCAGCGGCATTTCCGGGCTGAGCGTGCCGCTGCGGGATTTATGGAATCCGGCCACCTGCCCGGTGAATTTTCTGCCTTATCTGGCTTGGGCCTTTTCGGTGGACCGCTGGGACGAAAGCTGGGCGGAAAGCGTCAAGCGGCAGGTGGTCAGCGATGTGTTTTACATCCATCAGCACAAGGGCACCATCAGCGCTATCCGCCGCGTGGTGGAGCCGTTCGGATTCCTGATCCGGGTTGTTGAGTGGTGGAAAAACGGTGAAGCACCCGGCACGTTCCGGCTGGACATCGGCGTGCAGGACCAGGGCATAACTGAAGAAACCTATCAGGAACTGGAACGCCTGATCAGCGATGCGAAGCCCTGCAGCCGCCACCTGCTGGGGATGTCTATCAACCTGCAGGTCAGTGGCGAAACGCGGATAGCAGCGGCCAGCTATGACGGTGATGACCTGACCGTTTACCCGTACACCCCGGAACTTATTTCCGTCAGCGGCGCACTCTATGGCGGCGCGGCGGTTCACGTTATTGACCTGATGGAAGTGGGACCATGACACAAAAATATTATGCGATTGTAACCAGCCAGGGCGCGGCGAAGATTGCCAACGCTGCCGCGCTCGGCACAAAACTGAATATTACCCACATGGCCGTGGGTGACGGCGGCGGTACGCTGCCGACGCCGAACGCCAGCCAGACAAAGCTGGTTAACGAGGTGCGCCTCGCGGCTATCAACACATTAAGCGTAGATCCTGCGAATGCTAACCAGGTTATTGCCGAACAGGTGATCCCGGAAAATGAGGGTGGATTCTTTATCAGGGAAATGGGCCTGTTCGACGCCGACGGCACGCTGATTGCCGTGTGTAACACGCCAGAAACCTATAAGCCCGCTCTGCAGGAAGGCAGCGGGCGCACGCAGACCGTGCGCATGATCCTGATCGTTAACAGCACTGACACGATTACCCTGAAAATTGACCCGTCCGTGGTGCTGGCAACGCGGCAGTACGCTGACAGCAAGGTAAGCCAGGCGGTGATCGAGGTCAAACAGTACGCGGACGACCTGATGGCTAACCATCTTGCCGCTGCTGACCCGCATAAGCAGTACGCGCCCAAAGAAAGCCCGGTGTTTACCGGCACGCCAAAAGCGCCTACCCCCGATGCGGGCAACAATTCTGCACTGCTTGCCACAACAGCCTTTGTGCAGAAGGCCATTGCGCAGCTGGTTGCGTCTTCCCCGGCCGCACTGGATACGCTGAACGAACTGGCGGCGGCGCTGGGAAACGATCCGAACTTTGCCACCACGATGATGAATCAGCTTGCGGCCCGTGCACTGCTTGCGGGCAGCGTTAATCAGCAATTTTTCGTCAAAGACCCCACGCAGGACGGGCACGCGGTAACCCTCGGAAAGATGAATACAGAGCTGGCAAAAAAAGCAGCGAGCGAGGGTAGCCAGTATCAAAAATTCCTGGTTAAAGGGGTAACCGATGACAGTAATGCTGCTGCCGCAATGTGGCAGCTGACGCAGGGCCTGTCAGGAAAAGCCGCCTATAACGGAAGTGCAAGCCAGGTATTTGATGTCGCCCAGGCCACCTACGCTACGCAAGCCGTTCGCTTTGACCAGTTTCAGGCAGGAAACAACGGAAACGGAGCATGGACAAAATTTCCGGGCGGCGCGCAGCATTGCCGTCAGAACATGACCGTTCCGGCAAAAAGCAGTCTGACCTGGACATTCCCCGCGGCCTTTACTTCTGCACCGGCGCTGTTTATCTCGACAATTAACGGCGCGCCGAATGCATGGTGTGCAGGGATTGGGTCATCTTCAGCAATCATTTACAACAACAACGACAGCGCGGTAAACGTTAACGTGCTGGCAATCTGGTGATGAATATGAGCGAACAGGAAATTACCGTATCTGAGCAGAACGAGGCGGCTCAGGTTGTGCAGTTTGAAAGGCGTTATTTCGTTTCGGTCAATGCCGATGACTACATCAACGGGATGATGATTGCCTTCACTCAGGCTGAGGCGGAGAACTATGCCGCAATGAGCCTGGCGGAGCTGACGCAGGCGCAGTTTGAGTCGGTCGGGCAGGATTGCCAGCTTCTCAGTGGCGAGATTGTGAAGGGCCCGCCGATGATTGCTGAACTGAGCACGCAGGCGAAGCAGGCCATCTTCGCCGCCCGTCAGCGTGATGCAACGGATAAAATTCAGACGCTGCAGGATGCGGTTGATCTGGATATGGCTACGGATGAGGAAAAGACGCAGCTGACGGCATGGAAAAAATACCGCGTAATGCTGAGCCGGACAGATGCGGATACACAGTCGCCGGAAGAATGGCCGCAGCCGCCAGGCTGACAGCGACAGCGCCCGGAGGGGCGCTTTTTTTCAGCCTTACCTTGTGTGATTTGCCACACAATGCCCGACGGGTGCGCCCGCGCCCGCGACCTTTCACCATAGCGGAACCCCTTCACAGGAGAACCGCCACATGGCAGATGATTATCACCACGGCGTGCGCGTTGAGGAAATCAACGAGGGCACCCGAACCATTACTACCGTCAGCACCGCGATTGTCGGGCTGGTCTGCACCGGCGACGACGCCGACGCGGCCACCTTCCCGCTTAACCGTCCGGTGCTGTTAACCGACGTACTCACCGCCAGCGGCAAGGCCGGTGAATCCGGCACGCTGGCCCGCTCACTGGACGCCATCGCGGATCAGTCAAAACCCGTCACCGTCGTTGTGCGCGTGCCGCAGGGCCAGACCGAAGCGGAAACCACCGCCAACATCATCGGCGGCGTGACCGACGGCCAGCGCACCGGCATGAAGGCGCTGCTGGCTGCGCAGTCTCAGTGCGGCGTTAACCCCCGTATTCTGGGCGTGCCCGGCCACGACACCAAAGCCGTCGCCACCGAACTGCTGAGCGTGGCGCAGAGCCTGCGCGGCTTTGCCTACCTGTCCGCGTATGGCTGCAAGAGCGTTGAAGAGGCGATTGCTTACCGCGCCAACTTCAGCCAGCGCGAAGGAATGCTGATCTGGCCTGACTTCATCAACTTTGACACCGTGCTGAAGGCGGACGCGACGGCCTACGCCACCGCACGCGCGCTGGGCCTGCGCGCCAAAATTGACCAGCAGACCGGCTGGCACAAGTCCCTGTCAAACGTTGGCGTGAACGGCGTCACCGGCATTTCAAAAGACGTTTTCTGGGACCTGCAGGACACGGCCACCGATGCGGGCCTGCTGAACCAGAACGACATCACCACGCTGATCCGCAAAGACGGCTTCCGCTTCTGGGGTTCCCGTTGCCTCAGCGATGACGCGCTGTTTCAGTTTGAGTGCTACACCCGCACCGCGCAGGTGCTTAAAGATACGATGGCAGAAGCGCAGATGTGGTCCGTTGACGGAACTCTGAACCCATCGCTGGCCCGCGACATCATCGAGAGCATCCGCGCGAAGCTACGCAGCCTGGTGACTCAGGGCTATCTGATTGGCGCTGACTGCTGGCTGGATGAAAGCGTGAACGATAAGGACACGCTCAAGGCGGGCAAGCTGCTGATCGATTACGACTACACGCCGGTGCCCCCGCTGGAAAACCTGCTGCTGCGCCAGCGCATTACAGACCAGTATCTGGTCGATTTCAGCAGCCGCGTCAGCGCATAAGGAGACGGAAAGATGGCATTACCCCGCAAACTCAAGCATCTGAACCTGTTCAACGCAGGCAACAACTGGCAGGGGCTGGTTGAGTCCGTGACGCTGCCGAAATTCACCCGCAAGTTTGAGAAGTATCGCGGCGGTGGCATGGCCGGTGCTGTGGACATTGACATGGGCCTGGACGACGGCGCGCTGGATACGGAATTCATCATCGGCGGCACCGAAGCACTGCTGATTAAGCAGATGGGCACCACCACCGTGGACGGCATTCAGTTGCGCTTTACCGGCTCCATTCAGCGCGACGACACCGGCGAAGTGCAGGCGGTCGAGCTGGTCACGCGCGGACGCTATAAGGAGCTGGACTCCGGCGAATGGAAAACCGGCGAATCGAGCACCACCAAAGTGTCCGCAACCAACAGCTACGCAAAGCTGACCATCAACGGCGAAGTGCTCTATGAGTGCGATCTGGTGAACATGATCGAAATCGTGGGCGGCACCGACCTGATGGAAGCGCACCGCAACGCGCTGGGCCTGTAATCACACCGGCAGGCGCTGCGCCTGCCGCTTATCTCTCTTTTTAACGGAATCGCATCATGACAGACAAAACTGCACCTAATGAAAAGGCAGTTGAGCTGGACACCCCGATCCTGCGCGGAAAAACTGAAATCACCTCCGTCACCGTGCGCAAGCCACAATCCGGCGCGCTGCGCGGCACCCGCCTGCAGGCGCTGCTGGACATGGACGTGAACGCACTGATCACCGTGCTGCCGCGTATCACCACCCCGGCGCTGACCACGGCGGAAATTAACGAAATGGACCCCGCCGATCTGGTGAGCCTGTCGGTAGAGGTGGTCACTTTTTTGCTGAAGAAGTCGGTCCTGTCGGATTTAGCGACGGCCTGACGGTAGACGATCTGGTGGCGGACATCGCCACCGTCTTTCACTGGCCGCCCTCCGTTACCGAATCCATGACGCTGACCGAGGTGCTGGAGTGGCGGCACAAAGCAATCCTGCGACATGGGGCCAGCGATGAGTGATAAAAATCTGCGTCTGCAGGTTGTGCTGGGTGCGGTCGATAAGCTGACGCGCCCCTTCCGCAGCGCCCGCGACAGCACCCGTGAGCTGGCTGGCACGCTGCGCGACACCCGCAACACCCTGAAAGAGCTGGACGCGCAGGCCGGGCGTATTGACGGCTTTCGTAAAACCCGCTCACAACTTGCCATCACCGCAAACAATCTCAAAGCCGCCCGCGAAGAAGCGGCGCGGCTGGCCGTGCAGTTTACGGAAACAAACAAGCCCACAGCGGCACAGGCCCGCGTGCTGGAGCAGGCAAAAAACCGCGCCAGCCAGCTGCAGCAGACTTACAACGGGCTGCGCCTGTCGGTGCAGCGTCAGCGTGAGGCGCTGGGCGCTGCCGGTATCGACACGAAGAAACTCAGCCAGGCACAGCGTGAGCTTAAAAGTCAGGCTGACGAGGCGCGCGCCGCGATTGACCGGCAGCAGCTGTCGCTTAAAAAGCTGGGAGAGCGGCAGGCAAAGCTGAGCGCGGTTCGTGAGCGATATTCCCGATCGCTTGAGGTGCGCGATCGCGTGGCCGGTGCCGGTGCGGCAACGTCTGCCGCCGGGCTGGCAATGGGCGCGCCGGTGCTGGCCGCCGTGAAATCTTCAGCGGCAATGGAAGACGCCATGAAGGGCGTGGCAAAGCAGGTTAACGGGCTGCGCGACAACAACGGAAACCGCACGAAGCAGTTCTATGACATGCAGGCCGCTATCAAGGCCGCCAGTGAGCAGCTGCCGATGGAAAACGGCGCGATAGATTACGCCGCGCTGGTTGAGGGCGGCGCGCGCATGGGCGTGACGAACCAGAACGATTCTTATGAGGATCAGAAGCGCGACCTGCTGGCCTTTGCCACCACGGCGGCGAAGGCGTCAACTGCGTTTGAGCTGCCCGCCGGTGAGCTGGCCGAAGGGCTGGGAAAAATTGCGCAGCTGTACAAAATTCCTACCCGCAACATCGAGCAGCTGGGCGACGCGCTGAACTACCTGGACGATAACGCCATGTCCAAAGGTTCGGACATCATCGACGTGCTGCAGCGTATGGGCGGCGTGGCTGACAGGCTGGACTACCGCAAGGCCGCCGCGCTTGGCTCAACCTTCCTGAGCCTGGGCGCAACGTCGGAAACCGCCGCCAGTGCGGCGAATGCAATGGTGCGCGAGTTGTCCGTTGCGACCATGCAGGGCAAGTCGTTTATGGGTGGCATGGCGCTGCTGAAACTCGATCCGGCAAAGATTGAAAAGCAGATGACCACTGACGCGATGGGAACCATCCAGCGCGTGCTGGAAAAGGTGAATAACCTGCCTGACGATAAGCGCCTGACGGCCATGACGATGATTTTCGGTAAGGAGTTCGGCAAGGACGCGGCCAAACTCGCTAACAACATGCCGGAGCTGAGGCGACAGCTGCAACTGACGCAGGGCGACGGAGCGAAAGGCTCTATGCAGAAAGAGTCGGACATCAATAAGGACTCGCTTTCTGCGCAGTGGATGCTGACCAAAACCGGCGTTTCCAACACCATGAGCGGCCTGGGCGATACGCTGCGCACGCCGCTGATGGACATCATGAACATGGTGAAAAAAGTCACCGGCGTGACCCGCCGCTGGGTGGAAAACCACAAGGAGCTGGCGGGCGCACTGGTAAAAACTGCTGCGGTGATCTCCGTGATTGTGCTGGCGCTGGGTACGTTCATGATTGGCCTTGCGGCGGTGCTGGGGCCGATGGCGCTGCTGCGCCTGAGCTTTAACGTGCTGGGAATAAAAGCGTTCACCGCGTTCGGATTAATAAAAAGCGCCATCGGCATCGTGGGGAACGGCGTGCTGTGGCTGGGGCGGCTGATGTTCGCAAACCCGATTCTGGCCGTGATCGGGCTGATTGCCGCCGGGGCGCTGCTTATCTGGCAGAACTGGGACACGCTGGGGCCAAAACTTGCCGCGCTGTGGGACGGTATCAGCACAAAGGTCAGCAGCGTCTGGACCGCGATCCGCACCTTCATCAGCACAAAGTGGGGGGAGATTGTCGCTGACGTGCAGGCCCTGCCCGCAAGGTTTCAGGAGGCAGGTTCGCAGATGATTGACGGACTGATGGCGGGTATCAGCCAGAAGTGGGACGCGATCAAAAACAAGCTGTCTTCACTGACCGACTATCTGCCGGACTTTCTGAAGCCGGGCGGCGATAAGCCCGGCGCACCGCAGCTGCCGCGATTGGCAACAGTAAAATCAGGTAGTGGTGCATCCCTGCCGCCGGGCGGATTCCCCGGATTTGCGGGCATGTACGACAGCGGCGGCTTTATTCCGTCCGGGAAGTTCGGCGTTGCCGGTGAGAACGGGCCGGAGCTGGTCAGCGGTCCGGCGAACGTGACCAGCCGCCGGAGCACAGCACGGCTGGCAGCACTGGCGGCGCTGACGCTGGGTGGTGCCGGAGCGACGGCGGAGGCGAAGCCGCTGCACCCGCTAAGCCTGCCAGTTCAGGCGTACCGGCAGGAAGCACCGCGTCAGCAGTCTGTGGGTGGCAGTATGCCTTCAGTCAGCATTCACGCGCCTATCACCATCGTGCAGCAGCCGGGCCAGAGCCAGCAGGATCTGGTTGATGAGGTGATGCGCAGGCTTGAGGCAAAAGAGCGGCAGGCGCAGGCCCGCGCCCGCAGCAGTTACCGGGACAGAGGGGGGGTTGAGGAATGATGATGACGCTGGGCCTATTTGTTTTCATGCTGAAAACGGTGCCCTATCAGGAGCTGCAGTATCAGCGCAGCTGGCGCTTTCCGTCAAACAGCCGGGTTGGCGTGCGGCCTTCGCTGCAGTTCTTGGGCCCGGACAACGACACGCTGACGCTTTCCGGCGTGCTTCTGCCGGAAATCACTGGCGGCAGGCTGTCGCTGCTGGCTCTGGAAAAGATTGCGGATCTGGGCCGCGCGTGGCCGCTTATTGAGGGAAGCGGGACTATTTACGGCATGTTCGTGATCGAGAGCTTCAGCCTGACTAAAACGGAGTTCTTCAGCAGCGGCGTTTGTCGCCGGATTGAGTTCACGCTGACCCTGAAACGTAATGATGAGTCACTGAGTGAGATGTTTGGCAGCCTCAGCAGTCAGCTGCCTGCCCTGCAAAGCCCGGCGTTAGCGGCAGGGGCCTCAGCCGGTGCTTTAGTGGGAGGAATTTTATAATGATCGCCTCTAACTGGATAACCGGCCAGCAAGGTGCGCCAGCCTTCCGGCTGACGATGGACGGGGCAGACATCACGCAGAAGCTGGAAAAACGCCTGATGAGCCTGACGCTCACGGACAACCGGGGATTTGAGGCGGACCAGCTGGACATCGAGCTGGACGACGCGGACGGTCAGCTGCAACTGCCGCGCCGTGGTGTCGTGCTCTCGCTGTCGCTGGGCTGGCAGGGTGAGGCGCTTTTCCCGAAGGGCAGCTATACGGTTGACGAAATCGAGCACAGCGGCACGCCTGACCGCCTGACGCTGCGGGCGCGCAGCGCAGACTTCCGGCAGACGCTGAACACGAAACGGGAGAAGTCCTGGCACAAAACCACCGCGGGCGAAATTGTCCGGGATATTGCCGGGCGCCATAAGCTGAATGCGGCGATGGGTGAGGACATGGCGGCGACAGAAATTGACCACCTTGATCAGACCAATGAATCAGACGCCAGCTTTCTGATGCGCCTGGCTAAACAGTGCGGCGCGGTGGCCTGCGTCAAAGATGGAAATCTGCTGTTCATCCGGCAGGGCCAGGGCAAAACAGCCAGTGGCAAGGCGTTACCAGTGATTACCCTTCAGCGCAGCGACGGAGACAGCCACCGCTTCACTCTGGCGGACCGCGACGCTTACACCGGCGTAATCGCCAGCTGGCTGCATACGCGCGAACCCGAAAAAAAACCGGTGGCAAAGGTGAAGCGCAGACGTAAATCCACAACAAATAAAAAAGAGCCTGAAGAGAAGCAGGGAGATTACCTGATCGGCACCGATGAAAATGTGCTGGTACTGAGTCGCACTTACGCTAACCGGGGCAATGCAGAACGTGCTGCGAAAATGCAGTGGGAACGCCTGCAGCGTGGTGCAGCGACGTTTTCAATTCAGCTGGCAAAGGGGCGCGCCGATCTTTACACGGAAATGCCGGTGAAGGTCAGCGGTTTTAAAAGTCAGATTGATGCGGGGGAGTGGATTATCACAACACTGACGCATAGCCTCAATGCGGATAATGGATATACCACAGCAATAGAGCTTGAAGTAAAGATTGATGAGTTGAGTATGCAATAGCAAATTTTTCTACCCAATTGGATATTCAAAAGGTACTATTCGCGAAAATATAGAACAGGACGAATCCGAAATGATGAACTGCCCGAAATGCTCCCATGCTGCCCACACTCGTAGTAGCGTCCAGCTTTCTGAAAATACTAAAGAAAGATACAATCAGTGCCAGAACATTAATTGCGGATGTACCTTCAAATCTCTGGAAACGGTAACAGACATTATCATGTGTCCGGGCAAGGTTAATCCAGCACCACCCCATCCATCACGAGTGACGTCCAAAGCATCACAGGGGCAACTCTGGTTATAACCCGCTGAGGCGGGTTTTTTATTGCCTACTAAAGGAAGCAAAAAACGTGTGTAGTCATTTGGTGGACATTTAAATTCTTCAGTCAATAAAATGCATATAAATAATTGATTTTAATGGATATTAATGGGTGTATCGACTGGTTTTTTAGTATAGCCTGTTTTAAGGCTGGAGCGCTAAGGGTCTGACAGGTAAACTTCCCCGAATCCTATTCTCTGACGTGAGTGTCGGCGTGGAACTGAAAGCAACTTCGATGGGCAAACGACTTGCCCGGCATCCCTATAATCGTGTCCGTCTGATGGCGGCGGGCGTCGAAGTCAGTGGCGATAAGCATGAGTATCTGATCCCCTTTAATCAGTTGCTGGATTTCGCCTGCAAGCGCGGCGTGGTGTGGGGCGAACTGGAATTTTTACTGGCGGATGAAAAAGTGGTGCGGCTGCATGGTACGGAATGGCAGGAAACGCAGCGCTTTTATCACTACCTGCTGCAGGCCTGGCAGAGCTGGAGCCTGGAGATGAGTGCGGTATGCCGCGACGTGCTGCAGAGCCTGCGTGATGACATTGAGGCATTCAGTACGCAGGATCGCTGGCTGAACCGGCATGAACTGCAGGCGCTGAAAAACACCATTATTCAGCAGTTCGATGCGTTGCCGCTGCCGCTCTCCCGCCTGAAGGATTTTGCTGACTGTCGTGAAAACCAGGCCTTCTGTCAGCGCTGGCTGGAGCAGGGAGAGGCAGCTCTGCGGCAGCGAAACCGTGACTGGACCGCCACCATGCTGACCCGCTACCGGGCATTCTTCGACACTGTCGAGAGTACGCCTCTCAATCAGTCGCAATGCGAGGCGGTGGTCAACGGCGAAGATTCACTGCTGGTGCTGGCGGGTGCCGGGAGCGGTAAAACCTCCGTGCTGGTGGCGCGTGCGGGCTGGTTAATGCAGCGCAATCTCGCCAGCGCCGATCAAATTCTGCTGCTGGCCTTTGGCCGACAGGCTGCAGAAGAGATGAACGCCCGTATCCAGTCGCGGCTGTCAGCCGCAGACATTCAGGCGCGAACCTTCCATTCTCTGGCCTTGCATATTATTCGTGAAGGCAGCAATAAGCAGCCGGTCATCAGCAAGCTGGAGAGCGATGCCGATGCGCGTCGTGCACTGCTGATTCAGGAATGGCGGCAGCAGTGTCATGAGAAAAAGGCCCAGGCCAACGGCTGGCGCCAATGGCTGCGTGACGAGCTGGAGTGGGAGGTGCCGGAGGGGGCATTCTGGGAGGATGACAAACTGGCTAAGCGCCTGGCGTCCCGGCTCGAACGCTGGCTGGGTCTGATGCGCATGCATGGCGGCGCGCAGGCCGCGATGATCGCGGAAGTGCCCGAAGAGGTGCGCGATTTGTTCAGCAAACGCATCAGGCTGATGGCTCCCCTGCTGAAAGCGTGGAAGAGTGCGTTAAAAGAGGAGGGCGCGATCGATTTTTCGGGTCTGATTCATCAGGCGATTGCTCTGCTGGAAAAAGGGCGCTTTATCAGCCCCTGGAAACACATTCTTGTGGATGAGTTTCAGGATATCTCACCGCAGCGTGCTGCCTTACTCAGTGCTTTACGCCAGCAGAACAGGCGCACCGCCCTGTTTGCCGTTGGCGATGACTGGCAGGCCATCTACCGCTTCAGCGGTGCAGAGATGACGCTGACGACGGCATTTCATCACTACTTTGGTGAGGGTGACCGTTGTGTGCTGGATACCACTTACCGTTTTAACGATCGCATCGGCGACATCGCAAACCGTTTTATCCAGCAGAATCCGCAGCAGCTGGCGAAGCCGCTTAACAGCCTCACCAAAGGGAATAAAAAGTCGATTTCACTGCTGGCGGACGATCAGCTGGAGCCGTTGCTGAATAAACTCAGCGGCTATGTAAAGCCTGATGAGCGCATCCTGCTGCTGGCGCGCTATCACTATCTGCGACCAGATGTGCTGGACAAAGCCAGAACCCGCTGGCCGAAACTCAATCTGGAATTTATGACCATCCATGCCAGTAAAGGCCAGCAGGCGGACTACGTGATTCTGCTGGGGTTGCAGCAGGGCAAAGAGGGCTTTCCGGCGAACGTGCGCGAATCGGTTATCGAACAGGGCCTGTTACCGCAGCCGGAAGCGTTCCCGGATGCAGAAGAGCGCCGCCTGGCCTATGTCGCGCTGACACGGGCGCGTCAGCAGGTTTTTCTGCTGTTTGATAAAAGCGCACCGTCACCCTTTGTCGGGCACTTCCGTGAACTGGGTGTGCCGGTGCTGCGTAAGGCCTGAGCTACTTCAGCCGTCCGGCCAGATAGCGGGCATAGTCAGGGATCATAATTTCGCTGCTTTGCGCAAACAGCGGCGACTGAATAATAAAATCTGCGGTGGAGCGGTTGGTGGCGACCGGGATATTCCAGACGGTCGCCAGACGCAGCAGCGCTTTGACATCGGGATCGTGGGGTACCGCATTCAGCGGGTCCCAGAAAAAGATCAGCGCATCTATTTTTCCTTCAGAAATCAGCGCGCCTACCTGCTGGTCACCGCCCATCGGCCCGCTCAGCATGGCCGTGACATTCAGGCCGGTTTCACGGTTGATCAGATTCCCGGTGGTGCCGGTCGCATAGAGGATATGGGATTCCAGTGCAGGCTGATTCTGTTTAACCCACGCAAGCAGGGCGGCTTTGCAATGGTCATGGGCGACCAGTGCGATATGTTTTTGTTTGCCAAGGGTACGGGTAGTCTGCTCCACAAACGTCTCCATTCAGGGTCATGCTGAAAAAGGGAAAGCGCAAGTTTACCTCTGCGCTCACGGCGCTATCAACTGGTGCGCAGCATGTTGACCAGCGTCAGAAACTGCTGACGCGTTGCTTCGTCAAAGCGCTGAAACCAGCGGTGAAGTGAGGGATGTTCCGCCTCAATCGTCCAGTCGAGATCGGCGGTCAGACTGACCGCAGAAGGCGTCTCAGAGGCGGAATGGGCAAAACGAGGCACAGAAGCGATCTGACCGGTGCGATTGTAGTTCACCATCGCTTTCTCCATGTCGACAGAGGGCGCTGCAGCCAGACGATCGCGCAGGCTTGCGATCTCGTTCCCTTTCTCATCCACCAGCAGAAAATTCAGGCTGCGATCGAAGTGATAGCGCTCGCGTTTTGTCTCCAGTGCGGGCAGCCGGATAGTAATGGTTTTAGCCACGGCAGTGAAGGTGACGATCATCGGCACCGATTGATAAGAGAGCGTGCTCTCTTTCTGACCTTTTCGCTGCTGCTCTACCCGAAACAGAAACTGATGCTGACCCCGGTCCAGCTCTAAACTGTCTGCGCCCTTGAGAAGCGAGCCTGAAATCTTACGGCCATCCAGCACCAGCAGATCGATTTGCGGATCGAGCTTTAACGTGATGGCAGAACAGGACGCCGAAACGAGGAGAGCGACCCACCCCATTACAGCCAGCGACAGCTTCATTTCAACTCCGGTAACTGATGACACACAGGATTATGTGTAGCAAATTCTTACATTATGGCAGTGAGTTTACATTTAAACATATTTAATCGTGCGCTGGCTCAATTAATTACGTCACTGACTTAACCGTTCGCGGGTGTGCCCATCTACACTCAACTCTGGCCTGAAAGGAGATAACGATGAACGACCAGACAATTCGCGAGGTGCTGACCCGCACCCAACGCATCGCCTTAGTCGGGGCAAGCGATCGCCCTGAGCGTCCCAGCTACGGGGTGATGAAATATTTGCTTGATCAGGGGTATGACGTAATTCCGGTCAGCCCGAAGCTGGCGGGCAAGACGCTGCTGGGGCAGCAGGCTTATGCCAGCCTGGCAGATGTTCCGGGCCATATTGATATGGTGGATGTATTTCGCAATTCTGAAGCCGCGTGGGGCGTAGCCCAAGAGGCTATTGCGGTGGGCGCGAAAACCCTCTGGCTGCAGCTGGGTGTGATTAACGAGCAGGCGGCCGTGCTGGCACAGGATGCGGGTATGACGGTGATTATGGATCGCTGTCCGAAGATTGAGATTCCGCGGCTGGGGATCACGCGCTGAGAAGAGAGGTGTGGCGGCAGAGGGTGCCGCCACAGATTAATGTCGCAGATGAGGCGCCTGAAGCTGCTGACGCACTGAAGCCGCCAGTTCATCCATTGAGGGCTGTTCAGGGTGTTCAACGCTGGTTTCGCCCGAAAGCTGAATCTCAGCAACATAGGTATGCACCTGATCGCCTTCTTCATCTTCCATCACGACATGATACCAGGGTGCCGAACGCATCTTCTCTTCCGCGCCAACCTCTTCAATTTTAGGCTCATCTAACGAGTACTCAGGATCGACATCGACAATAACGCCCAGTACGCCGGACAAACGATGACGAACCTGCTGACCAATACCAAATTTACTGGCAATCATAGTGACCTCCGAAAAAAAGCTCTCTTTCCAATATGGGGGCAGGAGCCAATTTTTCAAGTCACATGACGCGGCAGGCGAAACCTTTCAGGTAGAGCCCTTCCGGGTAGCTGGCGATCACCGGATGATCCGCTGCCTGACGGAACTGCTCTATAAACTGCACCTCGCGGCCGGCATCCAGTGCAGCGTCGGCAATGATCTTCTGGAACAGCTCGGTGGCCATCAGACCGGAGCAGGAGAAGGTCAGCAGAACGCCACCGGGATTCAGCAACTGAATGGCGAGCATGTTGATATCTTTATAGCCGCGACAGGCACCCATCAGCTGACTTTTGTTTTCGACGAACTTCGGCGGATCCATAATGATCAGATCAAATTTCTCCCCACTGTCACGATAGCGACGCAGCAGTTTGAAGACATCATCACGCTCAAAGTGCGCGCGGGAGAGGTCGAGTTCATTCAGTTCGACGTTCTGACGTGCCACATCCAGCGCCTCCTGCGAAGTATCTACGCTGATCACCTCTTTACAGCCGCCCATCAATGCCGAGACGGCGAATCCACCGGTATAGGAGAAGCAGTTAAGTACGCGGGCATCCTGAGCGTAACGGCGGGTGGCGAGACGGCTGTCTCGCTGATCGAGGTAGTAGCCGGTTTTATGGCCGCCCTGAATATCAACCAGCAGCTTCATGCCATGCTCAGTAATCGGCAGCAGAGGTGGCGGCAGTTCGCCGGTAATCGTACCCTGCGTCAGTTCCAGACCCTCTTTCTTCCGCACGGCGACGTCGGATCGGTCATAGACAGCACAGCCGGGGAAACATTGCTGCAGGGCAGTAATGATCGCCGCACGCTGATATTCGGCTCCAGCGGAGAGCAACTGCAGGACAAAAAAGTGGCCAAAGCGGTCAATGGTGACACCCGGTAAACCATCAGATTCACCGGCGATCAGACGATAGCTGTCCAGACCATCGCGCGCTGCCAGCCATGTGCGCCACTGCTGTGCCTGCTCAAAACGGCGCACAAAGAAGGCGATATCGATGGATTCATCGGCCTGCCAGCTCCAGACACGGGCGCGAATCTGTGACTGAGGAGAATAGGCGGCGCGCGCCAGCCATTTGCCGTTACTGTCACACACGTCAATGGTTTCACCCAGTTGCGCTTTACCTTCCAGACGCGCGACAGCGCCTGAAAAGACCCAGGGATGGCGACGGAGCAGGGACTTTTCACGTCCCTTTGCGAGAATCAATCTGACTGTCATAGTTTGCTATGCTTACCTGAAAAAATGAGGTGCCATTGTCCGGTGGATAACCGGAAATTGCAACGAACAGCAGCAGGAGGGCAGTATGTCAGCAGCCTGTTTTAAAGCATGGGTTCATGGCCGCGTGCAGGGCGTCGGATTTCGTTACAGCACCCAGGCCGAAGCCCGCGCGCTGGGCGTACTGGGCTATGCGCGTAACCTGGAGGATGGCAGTGTCGAAGTGCTGGCCTGGGGCGAGGCGGAAAAGGTTGAGGCCCTCATCGCCTGGCTCAAAGCGGGCGGGCCACGCAGCGCGCGGGTGGACAGTGTACGGGTGGAGCCACACCAGCCGTCCACGCCCCCACGCGGCTTTACTACCGGATAGTCAGAGACATTTGGCCGGTTTGGGCAGGCCTGCGATTTTCGTCGCCTGCTTAGCCGGCCCGTCAGGGAAGAGACGAAACAGATAGCGGCTGTTGCCTTTCTCTTCTCCATACTTCTTCGCCATCGCCTTTACCAGCATGCGTACGGCGGGGGAGGTGTTAAATTCCAGATAGAAGGCGCGCACAAAATGGACCACCTCCCAGTGGGCGTCGGTCAGCGTAAGGCCTTCCTGCGCGGCAATATGTTCAGCCAGCGCTGCACTCCAGTCGCTGGGATTTTTCAGATAGCCTTCGGCATCGACGGCGATTTCGTTACCGTTAAAATTCACGTGACTTCCTCTCTGCAAATGACGGCGCAGTGTAGCAAACTGGCGTAACAGTAAAAGCAAAAACCCCGCCGGAGCGGGGTTTTCAACGCTGATGCACTTATCTGTCAGTTGCTGCGGGCAAAACCGAGCAGGCTCAGCAGGCTGACAAAGATGTTATAGAGTGAAACATAGAGGCTGACCGTGGCCCGGATGTAGTTCGTTTCTCCGCCGTGGATGATATTGCTGGTTTCCCACAGAATCGCGCCGGCTGAAAAGAGAATGAACAGGGCGCTGATAGCCAGATGCAGAGCAGGTAACTGCAGGAAGAGGTTAGCCACTACCGCGACCAGCAGCACCACAAAGCCTGCCATCATCATTCCGCCAAGGAAGGACATATCACGGCGGGTCGTCAGCACATACGCGGAACAGCAGAAGAAGACCAGCGCCGTTCCACCCAGCGCCAGTGCGATCACATCCCCCATCCCTGCGGTCAGGAAAGAGCTCAGGATCGGACCCAGGCAGTAACCCAGGAAGCCGGTGAAGGCAAAGGCGGCCAGGATGCCCATCGGGCTGTTAGCCAGACGGTAAGTTAAAAACATCAGACCATAGAAGCCGACCAGCATCAGGATCAGACCGGGAGCCGGTAGCGCCAGCAGGGTGCTGGCCGTGGCCGTCACGGCTGAAAAAGCCAGGGTTAATCCCAGCAGAAAATAGGTATTGCGCAGAACTTTGTGCGTTGAGAGCAGTGAGGACTGCGATGAGGTGACAATTCTTTCCATGTTGCGCTCCTTTTAGCAGAACACTAAATATGAGCCGAGAATACGCAGGCCATTAAAGAGGGAAAAGCCGTTTTACCCTTCTTTACGCGCCAATCTGCTAATTGTTTGAGCAGAGTGGTGATTTTGGCAGCGAAAAAACAGGAAGTGGCTGTTTTTCATGCGAACAGTCAGATACAGGCTTTACATCGATAATCGGGATGTTTATAGTGCGCGTCATTGCGGAGGGGTGGCCGAGCGGCTTAAGGCAGCGGTCTTGAAAACCGCCGATGGGAAACCATCCGAGAGTTCGAATCTCTCCTCCTCCGCCACTTTATCTGCCTCGGGCAATAAAGTGGCAAAATGTCAGTTGATCATTTTGCCAATGCAGTACTGTTTCAAAACGGAGGGGTGGCCGAGTGGCTTAAGGCAGCGGTCTTGAAAACCGCCGATGGGAAACCATCCGAGAGTTCGAATCTCTCCTCCTCCGCCAGATTTTACAGGCCAGCACTGAGTGCTGGCCTGTTTCGTTTCTGCCTTCCTCTGTTCTTCTGCCATGCCGGAAAGGCGCACTGAGCCGCATCCGGCTTTGCATTCATCTCTCTTTATCCTCTCTGCTATAGTCTACTCACCGTTTTTGCAAACATCTGGCGCTTTTCTGAGGCGAGCTGAGTTACACTAGGGATTACGTCGCTCTGAGGCGAGCTAATCGGTTGATAGCCAGAGTGTTTCTTTACTGAATGAATGGAATAGGCACAATGATCAAGAAACTGAGTCTTTGCGCATTGTCAGTGCTCGCAGCATTGCCGGTCGGAACCGTCGCGCTGGCGGCTGAAGGTGATATGCAGCTGCAGCAGGTCCTGATGCTAAGCCGTCACAATCTGCGCGCGCCGCTGGCCGATAACGGCAGCGTGCTGGAGCAGTCCACCAAAAAAAGCTGGCCGCAGTGGGACGTTCCTGGCGGTCAGCTGACCACCAAAGGTGGCGTGCTGGAAATCTACATGGGTAACTATACCCGTCAGTGGCTGGCCCAGCAGGGGCTGGCGAAGAACGGCAGCTGTCCTGACAGCAACAATGTCTTTGTCTATGCCAACAGCCTGCAGCGTACCGTTGCCACCGCCCAGTTCTTTGTCAATGGCGCCTTCCCGGGCTGTGACATCGCGGTCACGCATCAGGATGCGATGGGCACCATGGATCCTATCTTTAATCCGGTCATCACGGATGGCAGCGAAGCCTTTAACAAGAAAGCGCTGGCCGCGATGGCTGCCGAAAATGAAAAACTCTCGCTGAAGCCTGCTTTCCAGCGTCTTGAGAAGATAGTTGACTATAAATCTTCGCCTGCCTGTAACAATAAAAAGCAGTGCGATCTGAGCAGTGGTCAGAACACCTTCAGCGCGGAAAATGGTAAAGAGCCGAATGTCAGTGGCCCGCTGAAAGTGGGGAACTCGCTGATGGATGCGTTCACCCTGCAATATTATGAAGGTTTCCCGCTGGAGCAGGTGGCGTGGGGACAGATCAAGACGCCAGAACAGTGGAAAGAGCTGTCGGCCATTAAAAATGGGTATCAGGACGCGCTGTTTACCAGTCCGGATATCTCGCGCGAAGTGGCGGCCCCGCTGGTGGATTACATCCGCAGTCAGCTGGTCGATCAGGATAAAGCCAGTGCACCAGCTATTACGCTGATGGTGGGGCACGACTCAAACATTGCTTCGCTACTGAGCGCGTTGCAGGTTAAGCCGTATGAGCTGCCTGATACCTGGGAAAAAACGCCGATTGGCGGTCAGGTTGTCTTTGAACGCTGGCACGACGCGAAGAATGACAAAGACCTGCTCAAAGTCGAATATGTCTATCAGAGTGCCGATCAGCTGCGCAATGCGGACGTGCTGAGTCTGAAAAACCCGCCAAAACGTGTGACGCTGCAACTGGCGGGCTGCCCGACGGATGCTAACGGTTATTGCAGCTGGGATCAGTTCTCTCAGGCGCTGAACGCTGCGCTGCAGGGCACGCCAATGCAGCCAGCCGCTGCACCACAGCCAGCCGCCGCGACGCCGTCTGATGACGACAGTGCGAAAGCCGCTGCGACGCAGGATGCTGCCGCTGACAAAGCTGAAACCGATAAAGCGAAAGCAGACAAAGCGCAGTCAGATGCGGATAAAGCTGCTGCCGGGAAGGCTGATGCAGATAAAGCTGCCGCCGACAAAGCCGCAGCAGAGAAGGCTAAAGCAGAGAAAGCTGCCGCTGACAAAGCCGCAGCGGAGAAGGCTAAAGCGGATAAAGCGGCGGCTGAGAAGGCCAGAGCGGAGAATGCGGCGGCTGCCAAAGCGGATAACGCAGCGGCGAAATCAGCCGGTGCCAACGCTACGGCTGACAAGGCTGATAGTGCAACACCGTCTGCCAGCGCGCAGAACGATAAAACAAAGTCAGCGGCTGAAGCGACACCGTAATTCTCCCCTCCTGCTGACAATAAAAAACCCCGTCGAGACGGGGTTTTTTTTATACCTGCGGCAGCTTATCCCGCCACAACAACCAGTTTCTGGTTAGCAAACTCTTTGATACCCAGATCGGAAAGTTCACGACCATAGCCGGAACGTTTCACGCCGCCAAAAGGCAACTCTGCGGAGGTGTCGCTCTGCGAGTTAATAAACACCATGCCGGTTTCAATGGCAGAAGCGAGCCTGCGGCCACGGGCAATATCCCGTGTCCAGACGGAGCCGCCAAGGCCATAGTGAGAGTCGTTAGCCAGCGCCACCGCCGCCTGGTCGTCAGCTACCACATAGACCTGCGCCACCGGGCCAAAGAACTCCTGATAGTAAGCCGGATTATCGGGTGTGATGCCGGTCAGAATCGTGGGCTGGTAATAGCAGCCCACGCCTTCAACGGCTTTACCGCCAGTCACCAGTTTTGCGCCGCTGGCGACCGCTTCGTCAACCTGTTTAACCAGACGGTCGCGCGCATCTGCGGAGGAAAGTGGACCCAGCGTGGTCTTCTCATCCAGCGGATCGCCCAGCGTCGCCGCGCTCAGCGCCGCGCTGAACTGGCTGATAAAGCGATCGGCAATTTTCTCATGCAGAATAAAGCGTTTTGCCGCCGTACAGACCTGACCGCAGTTGCTCAGGCGCGCCTGCACGCCCTGACGCACAGCTTCATCAAGATCGGCATCATCCAGCACGACAAAGACGTCATTGCCGCCCAGCTCCAGCGTCGATTTCTTAAGATGCTTACCGGCCTGTTCGGCCACGGCACTACCGGCACGCTCGGAACCGGTCAGAGCAACTCCCTGAACCCGGTCGTCAGCAATCAGATCCGCCACTTGCTCCGTAGAGATAAACAGGTTCGTCCAGGCGCCTTCAGGCGCACCTGCTTCGCGAACCAGTTTTTCAAAGACATCGGCACAGTGCGGCACGATATTGGCATGTTTTGCCAGCACCGGGTTACCCAGCGCGAGGTTAGGCGCCAGCACGCGCATCAGCTGATAGTAGGGGAAGTTCCACGGCTCAACGGCCACCAGAACACCAATCGGGTGATACTCAACCCAGGCTTCGCCCAGCTCACTGGGGTAGGTGTGCGGCTGCAGGATGCGCTCAGCATTCTCAGCGTAGTAGCGGGCAATCTGCGAGCAGATTTTGACTTCGCCCCGGCTCTGACCAATCAGTTTACCCATCTCTTTACTGGCGATGGTGGCGAGTTCTTCCGCACGGCTATCAATCAGGTCAGCCAGCTTTTTCAGAACCTGCAGGCGCGGCTGAATATCCCCTTTGCTCCAGGAGGAGTGGAACAGCTGGTCGGCGACCTCCAGGGCATGGCTGACGGCGGCGGCATCATGGGATGGCCAGCTCTTCAGCAACTGGTTGTTGGCGGGATTAATGCTTTGATAGGAAGACATAGCGTTCTCCTTGGTGAGCGAAAAAATGAGGGCGGGAAGATCCCGCCCCTGAATCAGACGTTTTTACGTTCTACGGGTTTGTCATCCCAGGTCAGGAGATCTTTATCGGTTTTTTCAAAGGCGCGAATCAGTACATCGTCACTGCCCTGCTGACGCCAGATCTCTTCTGCCAGCCTCTCATCGTAATCAGCCACTTCGAAAATGGCCTCAGCAATTTCAGGGGAGGTATGACGCAGACTGGCCCATTCGCCAACGTGATGTGCTTTTGATTGTTCAGTAGACATACTTTTCTCCTTTGATTAAATCAGTCCTGCAGTTTAGTGGTCAGGCTGGCAACATGTTCGCCCTGAAAACGGGCGATGTTCAGCTCCGCTTCCGTGGGCTGGCGGGAGCCATCTCCGCCTGCCAGGGTTGTCGCACCATAGGGGGTTCCGCCGCGCACCTGAGAAATATCAAACAACTCTTTGGTGCCATAGCCGATGGGCACGATCACCATGCCGTGATGCGCCAGGGTGGTCCAGACCGAGGTAATCGTCTGTTCCTGACCGCCGCCGGTGCCGGTTGAGGTAAAGACGCTGGCGACCTTGCCAAACAGGGCACCTGATGCCCACAGGCCGCCGGTGCGATCCCAGAAGGTGCGCATCTGACCGGACATGTTGCCGAAGCGGGTCGGGGTGCCGACGATAATGGCGTCATACTGCGGCAGCACATCCGGCGTCGCCTCTGCCGCCAGCTGATCGGTTTTGCCACCCACCTCCGCAAAGCGACTGGCCTCCATCGTTTCTGGTACCCGCAGGATATCCACTTCCGCGCCGGGAACCCGACGAGCGCCTTCAGCGACCGCGTTCGCCATCGTTTCGATATGTCCGTACATTGAGTAGTAAAGCACCAGAATCTTAGCCATTGATCTCTCCAGGTGGTTTAGACGTCCAGAAAAAGTATAGAAGAGCTTTCGTTTTACGCAGGGGAGGAAAGGGGTGGGCGGGTTTAGCTGTGTAATAATTCCGCAGCCAATCGGTTGTAAGTCAGAAGAATGTTCGTTGTTTAGGCAAATCGATGGTGAATAGTCTGTTGCTAAATGTGACTGTGCGGGGAGTGAAAGCAGAATCTGGCTATTCTTTAACCATGGGTTGAATCAGGCCCCGGGCCGTCAGCTCTCGACTTTCTCATTCTTATTTATCGCACTATGCGACAGGAGCAGATCATGACAACACATCGTGGCGGTTCAGGTAATTTTGCTGAAAACCGTGAACGTGCCGCAGAAGCGGGACGCAAAGGGGGCAAAAACAGCGGCGGTAATTTTAAAAACGATCCGCAGCGTGCCGCGCGTGCCGGCGAAAAGGGCGGACGCAGCAGTCCGAAAAAAACGGACGCTTAACCCCTGATAGCCGCCGGTAAAGTCCGGCGGTTAAGGTCGTTGCATTTTCCCCTCGCTCTCCTCCACAATGTTGTCCGAATCTTTTATCAGGTGAATTATGTCGGACATACTCCGCGGCTTATCCCTGCGCCTGACGCGGCAGGAGCTGGTGTTAATCTTTATAACCATGATCTGGGGCGGCACCTTTCTGGTGGTGCATCGGGCGATGCAGCATTCGGGGCCGTTCTTTTTCGTCGGTCTGCGTTTTGCCACCGCCGCCCTGCTGCTGGCGCTTTTTTTCCGGCGCTATCTCAAAGGAATGACCTGGCTGGAAGTGAAAGCCGGGACGCTGATTGGCCTGTCGATTGCCGGCGGTTACGGTCTGCAGACCTGGGGAATGCAGACCATCTCCAGCAGTCAGTCCGCGTTTCTCACAGCGCTCTACGTGCCGGTGGTGCCGCTGCTGCAATGGCTGTTTTTACGTCGTCCGCCGGGCGTCATGTCATGGCTGGGGATTGTGCTGGCCTTTATCGGCCTGCTGCTGGTGGCCGGACCGCAGGATGGTCGTATCAGCCTGAATGCAGGGGAGATAGCGACCCTGTTCAGTACGCTGGCGATCGCCGCTGAGATTATTTTAATCAGCCGCTTTGCCAGTCGGGTCGATGTGCGCCGCGTGACGCTGATCCAGCTCGCGGTGGCGTCGCTGTGCGCCTTTGCGCTGATGATCCCCAATGGGGAGGTGGTGCCTGTGATTTCCATGCCGCTGCTGTTCAGTGCGCTGGGACTGGGCGCCGCCAGCGCGCTGATTCAGGTCACCATGAACTGGGCGCAGCGCAGCGTGTCACCCACGCGTGCCACGGTTATTTACGCCGGTGAGCCGGTCTGGGCGGGCGTGGTTGGACGTATCGCCGGAGAGCGTCTGCCTGCACTGGCGCTGGTGGGTGGGGCGATGATTGTCTGTGGCGTGATTGTCAGTGAACTGCGACTGAAACGAAAGAAAGCGGTGCAGCCTGCTGCCACACCGCTGGAGTAGTTAACCCTGCTGACGCGCCAGCTTATCCTGCTGCATGGCGCGGTTACGGCGCAGAATGGCATTGAGGATAATCGCCCCAAAGGTCGCTGTGCCGATGCCGCCCAGCGTGAATGAACCGATTTTTAGCGCAAAGTCACCTGCGCCAAGGACCAGCGTCGTCGCCACCATGATTAGGTTACTGTTCTGGCCTAAATCGACCTGATTCTGTACCCAGATGCGCGCGCCTGCCACCGCAATCAGTCCGAACACCACAATCGAGGCACCGCCGATCACCGGTGCCGGAATGGTGTGGATCAGCGCACCGAATTTCGGCGAGAAACCGGCCAGGATGGCGATGACCGCCGCGGCCACAAATGCCAGCGTCGAGTAGACCCTGGTCACCGCCATCACCCCGATGTTTTCCGCATAGGTGGTCACACCGCTGCCGCCGATTGAACCGGAGAGCATCGTGGCAAGACCATCGCCCACAAAGGCGCGTCCCATATACGGGTCGAGGTTGCGTCCGGTCATGCCCGCGACCGCTTTCAGGTGGCCGAGGTTCTCCGCCACCAGGATAATGGCGACGGGGGCGATTAATACCATCGCATGCAGATCAAAGGTCGGCGAGGTGGTATGCGGCAGACCAAACCACGCCGCCTGTGACAGCGCCGTAAAATCCACCGGCTTGCCCAGTCCCAGACCGTTAGTCAGCAGGGCATAGATCGCCCACGCCAGAATCAGACCCACCAGGATCAGCAGGCGCTGGACCATTCCGCGGGTAAAGACCGCCACCAGGCCAATACATAACACGGTCATCACCGCGATCCAGCTGTCGAAGGCGGAGGCGGAGACGCTGTGCACCGCAATCGGCGCCAGATTCAGCCCGATAGCCATCACCACGGCTCCGGTTACCACGGGCGGCATCAGATTCTCAATCCAGCGGGTGCCGGATTTCATTACCACCACGCCTATCAGCGTATAGAGCAGGCCGCAGGCGATGACGCCACCCAGCGCCACACTCAGGTTAGGGTTCAGTCCCTGACCGCTGAAACCGGTCACCGCAATCACAACACCCACAAACGCGGCGCTCGACCCGAGATAGCTGGGCACGCGACCACCGGTAATAAAGAAGAACAGCAGGGTCCCTATCCCGGAGACCAGAATCGCCAGATTGGGATCCAGTCCCATCAGCAGCGGCATCAGCACCGTTGCGCCAAACATCGCCACAGCGTGCTGTAAACCCAGCACCAGCGTCTGCCCCGCAGGCAGTGTCTCATCCGGGGCGATAATACCGTTTTCTGTTAAAGCCGACTTCTTTTGCCATTGCGGAAACCAGGATCGTGCCATCGTCTACTCCAGAGCGTTATGAATGCCGGTGGGTTTCAGGAAGGGTTATCAGGCTTCCTGCCGCATCAGGGGATGGTATCCCCGGTCAAACCAGGCCAGGCCATGAGAATCGTCGTTGCGCACCACGGCCAGGACTTCACAGAACAGGGTGTCATGGGTGCCGACGCTGACAATCTGAGTGATCCGGCAGTCAAAGGAGGCGACCGCGCCGCTCAGCACCGGCGAGCCGGTAACGGCCGTCGACCACTCTGCGGCCACAAACCGCTCTGCCATCGGGGTTTTGCCGCCAAACAGCGTCGAGAGCGTTTCATGGCCCGCCGCCAGGGTGTTGACGCAGAGCTGCATGTTTTCGCGGAACACCGGATAGACCGAGGCCGAACGGTTCAGGCAGACCAGCAGTGTAGGGGGCGCATCCGTGACACTGCACACCGCAGAGGCGGTGAAGCCAGCGCGTCCGGCCGGGCCTTCCGTGGTAATGATGTTGACCGCCGCGCCCAGTCGCGACATCGCATGACGAAAGGCCGTTTTGTCAACGGCAGGGGTAAGGGTATCCAGGCTCATAATCTTCTCCGCGAGAGCTTAGACGACGCGCTGCAGGGGCTGCACGTCATCGGTCTGATCCAGCCACTGCAGCAGCCGGGCATTAAAGGTTTCGGCGTCGGTGACGCTCATGGCGTGTCCGCCCCAGGCCATTCTCTGCTCCGTGGCGTTGGGCAGCGCGGCAGCCAGCGCGGATGAGCAGCTCCACGGCACCAGCAGGTCATCTTCACTGGCGATCACCAGCACGGGTTGCGGGATCGCGGCTGCCCGGGCGCTGAAATCCGCGCTCATCAGGGCGTGCAGCCGGCGCATCAGGTTTTCCATTCCCTGAAAATGGGCGACATGATGGCTGTCCTCCTGCTCAAGCCGCGTCTGATGCTGCGCCATCCATTCTGCCGGATAGAGAAACAGCGGCTGAGCACGGACAAAGGCTTCAACGCCGACGTTCAGCAGCAGATCCTGGCGCACCTGAAAGCAACGGCGGGTATGGGGATGCAGCGACAGCCAGCCGTTGATCACCACGATCCGCTCGATCCGCTCCGGGTAATCCAGCGCCAGCTGCATCCCCAGCAGGCCACCCAGCGCATGACCAATCAGGCTGAAGCGCAGGATGCCGTGCTGCGCCAGCGCATCGGCCAGCTCCGCCGCCATCATCGCCATGCTGTAGCCCTCCGGCAGCGTGTCAGCGCTGCGTCCGGTACCGCGCTGGTCATAACAGACCACCCGATAGCGTGTCGTCAGCGCCGCCAGTTGTGGCTGCCAGAAACCGGCCACGCCGCCCAGCCCGGAGGAGAGCACCAGCGTCGGTGCATCGGGATTTTGCAGGCCCAGAATATCCAGCTGCATCAGACCTCCGGCTTGCCAATGTGGGCCACGCTGGCGATCTCAATCAGCGCATCCGGTTTTACCAGTCCGCACTGAATACAGAATCGGGCGGGTTTGTCGCCGGGAAAGTAGTCGGCGTAGACCTGGTTCACCGCACCATAGTTTGCCCAGTCGGTGATAAAAATAGAGTTGAAGGTGACATCCGCCATCGTGCCACCCGCGGTTTCAATCACCTTTTTAATGGTTTCAAGCACATGGCGGGTCTGCGCGGCGGCATCCCCGACATGCACCACGTTGTTGTCAGCATCAAACGGCAGCGTGCCCGAAACATAAACCACGCCATCTGCCAGCGTGCCAGGAACAAACGGGGCGATGGGCGTCGTGGTGCCCGGTGGAACAATGATACTTTTTGGCATGGCGTCATCCTCGGTGATCAGGGGGCTTTCAGGCTTTCGCAGAAGGTATCGACATCCGATACCCAGCCAAAAAAAGTTTCGATATTGAACAGTGCCGCCTGCTGGGCAAAGGGCGGGCCAGCCTGATAAGTTGCGTCTTCCAGCACCACGCCGAAGTACTCCAGAAAGAAGCCGTCGCGCAGCGTCGATTCCACACAGACGTTGGTGGCAATGCCGGTAAAGATCAGATGACGAATGCCGCGACTGCGCAGCATGCTGTCGAGCGGCGTGTTATAGAAGCCGCTGTAGCGCGATTTAGGCAGCACAATGTCCCCGGGCTGCGGCACCAGTTCATCCACCAGTGCGTAATCCCAGCTGCCTTTGGAAAGCAGCGTGCCCTGCAGTTCAGGTCGTTTGCGCATGGTTTTCAGCGCATTTGATTTGTGAAAGTTGGGCGAACCGGCATCACCGGCTTCAACATAGTCACTGTCCCAGCCGTTCTGGAACCAGATAATCTGCACGCCTGCGGCACGCGCCGCGGTCACCGCCTGATGAATCTTCGCTATCACCGGTTGCGTGGCGGAGACATCAAAGCCCGCCAGATCAAGATAACCCCCTTCAGTGGCGTAGGCGTTCTGCATATCGACCACGATCAGCGCACTCTGGCCGGGTGGAAAAGCAATCGGCTCTGGCCGGGCTGGCAGTTCGACCTGAGTCACGTCAGGCGTGTGAGCGCAGTAAACGGTATTCATCATGCCACCTCCTTCTGTGCATCCAGCAGGGCGCTGCGACAGCGCATCAGCGGCTGGATGTGCTGTCCAAAATTCTCGATCCCTTCCAGGAAATCATCAAAGGTCAGCAGCACGCCGTGGGTGCCTTCAACCTGAGCCACTTCATCCAGCATCCGCGCCACGCTGGCCCAGGAGCCGACCAGGGTGCCCATATTGATGTTGACGGCAGAGGTGGGGTCGGCCATCTGGCGCACGTTGGTGTCGCTGCCCGATTTGGTATCCTGCTGACTCTGGGTGGTAAGCCAGGAGAGCGCCTCTTCATCGGCACCGGCTTTGTAGTGTTCCCACTTCGCCCGTGCTTCCTCATCGGTTTCCGCGGCAATGATCATGAACAGGACGTAGGAGCCGACGTCGCGACCCGCTTTCTCTGCCGCCTGTTTCATGCGAGTCGAGGTTGAGCTGAACGCGGCAGGGGTGTTCACCCCTTTGCCGAAGCAGAAGTTGTAGTCGGCATATTGTGCGGAGAAGGCCATACCGGCGTCGCTCTGACCGGCGCAGATGACCTTCATCGGGCGCTGCGGCTGCGGACTGACGCGGCAGTCGTTCATGGTGAAGAATTCACCTTTAAAGTCCGATTTTCCGGTGCCCCACAGGTCGCGCAGCACGGTAACGTATTCGGTCAGATAGGCGTAGCGGTTGCTGAAGTACTCATCGCCAGGCCACATGCCCATCTGTTCATATTCCGGTTTCTGCCAGCCGGTAACCAGATTGACGCCGAAACGGCCGCCAGAGATGGAGTCAATTGTGGACGCCATGCGCGCCACAATGGCCGGTGGCAACGTCAGGGTGGCGGCAGTGGCATAAATTTCAATACGTGAGGTGACGGCTGCCAGGCCAGCCATCAGCGTGAATGACTCCAGGTTATGATCCCAGAATTCCGTTTTTCCGCCGAAGCCGCGCAGTTTGATCATCGAAAGCGCAAAATCGAAATGGTAATGCTCTGCTTTCAGTACGATTGCCTTGTTGAGTTCAAAGGTTGGCATGTACTGCGGTGCATTGGAGGAGATCAGCCAGCCATTGTTACCAATCGGAATAAAGACGCCTATCTTCATGTGAAACCTCGTTGCGATGGGGGAAAGGTGTTTCACGCGCGGCACGGCATCCTGCCTCATCCCTGTGGGCTGCGCTCAGTCACAATTTTGCAAACCCTGTGCCACAATTTTTAATTGTTTATATAACAATGGGTTAAACTGGAGAGGAAAAAAGAAAGTGGAGTGACTGGTCCATTTCAGACCGTTTGGTCAAAATTCGCTGCACGTTTTCCATGCAGGATGAGCAAAAAAGGTGCAGCACGCTGGTTAGGCAGCCAGAGATCCCTTTGCTATGATGCGATGACACCTGACGGATGAGGTAAGGCAGTGAAAACCGATGAAAAAAAGCCAACGCGTCGTTCACGCGCGGTGGCGGCAAAGCGAGCGGCGATACTGGACGCAGCGCTGACCCTGTTCTCGCAGTTTGGTATTCATGGCACCAGCCTCGATAAGGTGGCCGAGCTGGCAGACGTTTCCAAAACCAATCTGCTCTACTATTTTCCCTCGAAAGAGGCGCTCTATGTGGCGGTGCTGAAACAGATTCTGGATGTCTGGCTGGCGCCGCTGCGCGCGCTGGCGCACGATCAGGATCCGCTGATGGCCATCCGGCGCTATATCCGGCTGAAGCTGGAGGTGTCGCGCGATCATCCTCAGGCCTCCCGGTTGTTCTGCCTGGAGATGCTGCAGGGCGCACCGTTGCTGAAAGGCGAGCTGGCGGGTGACCTCAAGCAACTGGTGGATGATAAGGCGGCGATAATTGAGCGCTGGATTGAGGAAGGGCGTCTGGCTGGCGTCCAGCCGCAGCATCTGATCTTTATGCTCTGGGCCACTACGCAGCACTATGCCGATTTCGCCACGCAGGTGGAGGCGGTGACCGGACAGACCCTCAGCGACGCCGCGTTCTTTGAGCAGACTGTCGGGAACGTTCAGCGCATGATCATTGAAGGCATTCGCGTACGCTGATTCCGCACAGATTCACGGTTCGGTAACGGAGTTAATCTATGGATTCTGTTTCGCAGTGGGTACTGGGCGCCTCCGTCAGCGTCGCAGTGATGGGGCGTCGGGTTCCTGTCTGGCAGGCGGCACTGGCTGGGGGTGTCTGCGGCACCCTGCCCGATCTGGATGTCTTTATCGATCATGGCGATGCGATACGCAACATGACGCTCCATCGCACCGAAAGTCATGCGCTGCTCTGGCTCACGCTGATCTCTCCGCTGGTTGCCTGGCTGATGGCGGGGCTGTTTCGTCAACGGGTGGCATGGCGGGCGTGGTGGCCTGCCATCTGGCTGGCACTGATAACGCACCCGCAGCTCGACCTGATGACGGTGTATGGCACCCAGCTTGGCCTGCCGCTCACCGACTTTCCCTATGCGATTGGCAGCATCTACATTATCGATCCCCTTTATACGCTGCCGCTGCTGGTGGGGCTGGCTGCGGCGCTCTGGCGTGGCGGCGAACGGGGGCTGCGCGGCAACCGGCTGGGATTAAAACTGAGTTCGCTTTATCTGGTCTGGAGCGTGGTGATTCAGGGCGTGGCAGGCTGGCAGATCCGACAGTCGCTGACCAGGCAGGGGATTCCGACCGATAAGGTACTGGTGACGCCAACGGCGTTTAACACGCTGGTCTGGCGCAGCGTGATCCTGACCGGCGACCGCTATGGCGAAGCTTACTGGTCGTTACTGTCGCCTTCGCGTCCGCTACAGGTGACGTGGTATCCGCGTCATCCCGAACTTTACAAAGGGTTTCGTGGCAGCTGGTATGCAGAACGCGTCGCCTGGTTCAGCCACGGTTTTTATGCCCTGCGTGAGCAGGATGGGCAGACAACGATAGCTGACCTGCGTATGGGCGAAGGGGAAAAGTATACCTTTACCTTTGGTCTGGGCACGCCTCAGCAGCCCGAACCCCGGCCGCAGCGCTTACCTTCTGAACGGCCTTCGCTGTCTGCCAGCTTTTCTGCGCTGGGCGAACGCCTGTAAAAAAGCCCGGTCATCTGACCGGGCTTCCTCTCTGACAGGCAGAACTAGCGACTGCGTGAGCCGCGATGACGCAGCCACCAGCCCACACCCAGCAGGGCGAACCAGAGTGGCGTCACCATCAGCGCCTGGCGCGTATCATCCTGCAGGGTCAGCAGCACCAGGACAAAGGCAAAGAAGGCCATGCAGACCCAGCACATCAGCTTGCCCAGCGGCATCTTAAAGTTTGATTCCGCATGACGCTGCGGATGCTTTTTGCGATAGGCCAGATAGCTGCACAGGATGATGGTCCAGACAAACATAAACAGAATCGCCGAGACGGTGGTTACCAGGGTGAAGACCGTCATCACATCCGGGATCAGGTAGATTAACGCCACGCCCGCCAGCAGGCAGAAGCAGGAAAAAAACAGACCGGTGGTAGGGACGGCGCGGGCTGAGAGCCGGCCAAAGGCGCGGCTGGCAACCCCCTGCTGTGACAGACCATAGAGCATCCGGCTGGTGGAGAAGATGCCGCTGTTCGCGGAGGAGGCCGCTGAGGTCAGCACCACAAAGTTGACGATACTCGCCGCAGCGGGCAGGCCAATCAGGACAAACATCTCAACAAACGGGCTGCGATCGGCCATGACCTGGGTCCATGGCGTCACCGCCATAATTACCATCAGCGCCAGCACATAAAACATAATGACCCGCAGCGGGATGGCATTAATCGCGCGCGGCAGGACTTTATGCGGATCGTGAGTCTCTGCCGCCGCCGTGCCAACCAGTTCAATCCCGACAAAGGCGAACACCGCAATCTGGAATCCGGCAAAGAAGCCGCTGAGCCCTTTCGGGAACAGTCCGCCATGATCCCAGATGTTGCTCAGTGCCGCCGTACCGCCGCCCGGAGAGGGGTAGTGGATGGAGACCAGCACAATGCCTGTCACAATCAGCGCGACAATGGCGACGATTTTAATAATCGCAAACCAGAACTCCATCTCGCCGAACAGCTTGACGGTCGCAATGTTGAGCGCCAGAAAGACCACCACGCAGAGCAGGGCGCTCATCCAGATCGAGAAGCCGGGAAACCAGAGCTGGAAATAGGCGCTGATTGCCACCACGTCAGCGATGCCGGTGACCACCCAACAGAACCAGTAGGTCCAGCCGGTAAAGTAGCCTGCCCAGGGGCCGAGCAGATCCGCGGCAAAGTCGCTGAACGATTTATACTCCAGATTGGAGAGCAGCAGTTCCCCCATCGCGCGCATGACAAAGAACAGCATAAAGCCGATGATCATATAGACGAAAATGATCGAGGGGCCGGCCAGGCTGATGGTTTTACCTGAACCCATAAACAGGCCGGTTCCGATCGCGCCACCGATGGCGATCAGCTGAATGTGTCGGTTATGCAGGTTGCGCCGTAGCTTGTCGGGGCCTTCCTGCGTCAAGGGGGCATCTTTAGATTGATCGACCATAGAATACTCTTTCCTGTCTTGATGTTGTGTCAGCTCTGCTGGCTGATAATGAATAGCACTACCCGAAGGGCTGGTCGGCATAAGATAGAGGAAGTCACCCCAAAGCCGGTAACAGTTTTTTACCTGATGTGACACCGGCCATGGTCAGCGAGAACAATCGTTGCACATTCTGGTTAATCCTGCGTCAGCCAGGGTAAGGATCCATCACGTTATGTCAGTTGCACAGCGCAGCATGAATCTGGCTTCTACACTTTTTGTCTGCTAATCATCATGCTGTGAGAGGGGCTATGCGCACGCTTATCCTGTTTTTGCTGTTGATCGCGCTGGGCTGGATGAGCCTGCCATGGCTTAAGCAGCATCTGCCACCGCAGTTCAATCCCTTTACCCCGCTCGCCGTTACCGATCCACCGGGCTGGATGACACAGATTAAGATGAAACGGCTGGCCAGCGATCCTGACGCTTGCCTGGCAGTGATGCGCCGCGCTCAGCAGGCCGGGTGGGTGACGTTCAGCGAACGACCGGCAGTGACGGGCAACTGTCCCCTCAGCCATCCGCTGCGCATTCAGCGATTTGGTCCGGTGAGCCTCAGCAGCAGCTTTCTGGCGAGCTGTCCGATGGCAGTTGCCAGTACGATGTATGCCCTGCGCAGTCGTCAACAGACCGCCAGGAATATGCAGAGTCCGCTGGTACGGATTACGCATGTCGGCAGCTACGCCTGCCGTAACATTTATCATCGCGCACAAGGGCGATTGAGTGAACATGCCACCGCCGATGCCTGGGATGTCACCGGCTTCCAGCTGGCTGATGGTCAGCGGCTCGAGGTCAGTCGTCACTGGCAGCAGCCCGTGCAAAAAGCGGCCATGCTGCACACATTGTGGCGGGGGGGATGTGAGGTGTTTGGCAATGCGCTGGGCCCGGATTACAACGCGGCACACGCTTCACATTTTCATCTGGGGATGCGGGGCGCGGGCTATTGCCGGTAAATCACCCGGCAGGATTTATACCAATCTTTGATTAAGAATTGAACGGGTATCTGTAAAAATTCAGTCCAGTTATCTGCTGGAATCTGGCACCTGACAGAAATCATTGTTTCGCTGACAGAACAACATTAAGGCATTTGATTTTAGTACCATATATTTAAAGAGTAGAACTGTCCGCCGAATAAATGCGCTACTCACCTTTTCTCCTCTCTCATCCAGTCCTCATCACTGAGCGGCACAATGAAAATATTTCACCATTCAGGCAGTCGAATTAAGTGAAATAAGCAGGAGAAATTAATAAACGCACAGGGACGCCCTCTCTGTTTTTTTACAGGCAGGTTTATTTTTAAAATAGTTTAACTGGGTTACTACCTTTAATGTCATTCTGCTGACTAAACGATGATAATGGGTGAACCTGATGACACAACAGCCGCTTCGCTTTTTCCCGGATTGCGATCAGGCTGAAGAGATAAGAGGTCCTTATCGTGGGGCGGTTTTTGCCTGATTTTTTCTTTTGCTGGCTGTCAGGATGATAAACAGCAAAAAGAAGCCGGATGTCAGAACAAAAAATAGAGGGCAGTCGGGGCAGCGGATTAATTTATTCAACATACCCAGCGCAGATCTGCAGTAAAAACCGCAGCACAAAGTCTGCGGTTCTGAGGTCAATGCCGCGTGCCAGAACGCTTCTCCGACTGCAACGCCGCGTTTCTCTACCGCCGGATGCCCCGGCAGGCAGGCTATGCCGGACAGGTTTAAAACGGCAGATCTTATTTCCTGATGAGAAATATGTTGGCGTACCCCAGGGGTAGTGTTAATCGATTCAGATTAACGTCTTGTTTACTCATTATTTACTCAATAATCAGAAGCGCTATCAATTATTTCCGCCCTGTCTGAAAATTTGCGATAAAATGGCGGCAGGTGACAGGCATTGAAATCCTATAAGAAAAATCTTATTCTTAGGGGCGTGGTTGAAAAGGGCGTGACCAACCTCACATTACCGGGGCAGGGACGCGTTTTCACTCCGCCATAACGATGAAAGGTTAAATGCGCTTCATCAGGCAACGGATGCATCTCTGATGATATTCATTTTCCTGAAATTTTAAACTCTCTGATGAGTCTGATTGAATAATATCGGAAAGGCGAGTGAAAATAGTGCTGGGGCAATATGCGTAGTGAAAATTATTTCGCCTGGCGAAGCAGTGTGAAAGAACAATTTCAGGCATTAACGTCCTCATCCGAATTGAAGGCGTTGTTGCAACATTTTACGGAATCATTAGGCTTCGATTATTTTGCTTTTTTGATTCAGCACCCGGTGCCATTTACCCGACCGCGCATCCATTTATACAGCACCTATCCCAGATTGTGGGTTGAGCGCTATGAGAAGCAGAACTATTACGCGGTGGATCCGGTGCTCAGCTTGTGTCAGCGACCGGGCAGGGGGATGGCGTGGACGGAGGCGCAGTTTGCTGACGCGGGCAACCTGTGGCGGGAGTCGCGGGAATATGGGCTTCAGAGCGGTTTTTCTTGCTCTGCAATGGCACCAAATCGCGTCATTGGTATATTATCTATATCGTCCCAACAGCCCATTTCTGTCCAGCTCTGCCATGCTGAGCTGGAGGTGAAACTCCACCTTTTAGCGGAACTAAGCCTGGATGCGCTGGAACGCTTTAATGATGATGCGATGATGGTACTGAAAAATGCGTTAAGTCAGCGCGAGCTGGAAATTCTGAAATGGACAGCCGAAGGAAAAACGGCTGTCGAGATTTCACTTATTTTATCCATCTCTGAACATACCGTTAACTTTCATCAAAAAAATATGCAAAAGCGTTTCAATGTTTCCAATAAAACGCAGATTGCCTGTTATGCAGCCGCAATCGGACTGATTTGAACATCCACAACTGCCACCTTTGGCAGTTTCTTTGTACGGGTCAGTTGTCTACCCTGCGCCGGAACTTTGCCAGGCTGGCGCAAAAAATCATTGCAACATGGGGATGTCAGAGGCGCATGATGAAAATAGTGCAAACGCAGTTAAAGGATATGCCATCCTCTTTGCTCGCCGAACTGGGCAGCTACCGTTACAGCGTCTTTGCGCGCGGCGAAGGGTGGTCTATTCCCCCGCGCCTGAGCACGCCAGGACAGGAGTATGATCGCTACGATCGTTCAGATGTCACCTGGCTGATCGCATGGAATGCCCGTGCGGGGATCTGCGGCTGCGCCCGCCTGATGCCCTGGTTTGAGCCTGAACAGAGTGAAGGCATCGTGCTGCCTTTCAGCCATGAAAAAGTCTGGGAAATGTCGCGCTTCTCTGCACGCCTGGACGTGGATGCAGAACTGCCGCTGAACATACTCTGGCATGCGGTGCAGCTGGCGGAACTGCACGGCATGGAGTACATCATCAGTTCGGCAACACCGATGCTGGAAAAGATGTTTGAGCAGCATCAGGTGGTCTATGAGCCGCTCACGCCCGGCCTGATCCTGTCAGAAGATAATCTGTTTGCGATTCGTATTCCGGTGACTCAGCCTGCGCTGGCGGAGAAGTATCGGGGCACCCGGCGTTTCAGCCCGGAAGAGGTGCTGCCGACGCTGGGTGTGTCGGTCAACTGGCAGTCGCATAATTAGGTCAATTGCCCCCGCGGCTGGGGGCAAAGCGCTTACTGACGGTAGGCGGTTTTAATCTGCTTGATGGTATTGCTGAACACTTCCGCCTGGGGTTTGTCGCCCAGCGTCTGTACATAGCGTTCCATGTTAATAATCACTTTTCCCGCATCAGCCTGACCCATCCCTTTCAGAATCAGAGTGATCATCATCTTCAGCCCCGCGATTTCATCCGCTAATTTCCGGGCTTCCTGGGAAGTTGCAAAATCTTCATCGCTCATGAGTTTCTCCTTGGTGAATGACAATGTGTCGGCAATCTGTCCGCACAGCAGTGCGTGAGTATACCACAGGGGAGGTAAGTTGCTGATGTTACCGGTTCGCTTTGCCGTGAAAGGCGTTTTCGTCCAGAACAACTAATCAATCGCTGAAAGTAATCACACGATTTACTGGTCCGGTGCGACAAGTGATGCGTTGTAGAAATGCATACCGAACGCGTTTGTTAACGTTCTGAAATACTGCGAGTTTACTCAATATACAGCAACGCTGAGGATGAGAAGAAAAGCCTGATGCAACGCGCCACAGCAGGCTGAGGGGAATGATACAATGCGTCCACTGTTTTGCTTTGTTGATGTGCTTTTAGGGCAAAAGCGGGTATGATGACCGCTCACATTGCCTGATTGCTTCCTCTTTTTAGCCTCTGGAGTTTCCCCGTTGATCAGTGTGCTTCTTGTTGATGACCATGAACTTGTCCGTGCCGGGATTCGTCGTATCCTGGAGGATGTTAAAGGACTGGCTGTGGTCGGAGAGGTCAACTGCGGCGAGGATGCGGCCAAATGGTGCCGGTCCAATCAGGTGGATGTCATTCTGATGGACATGAATATGCCGGGTATTGGCGGGCTGGAAGCGACGCGAAAAATCGTGCGCTACAACCCCGATATCAAAATTATCATGCTGACTATCCATACCGAAAATCCACTGCCTGCCAAAGTTATGCAGGCGGGGGCCGCAGGTTACCTCAGTAAAGGGGCCGCGCCGCAGGAAGTGATCAACGCGATTCGCTCGGTCAATGCCGGCCAGCGCTACATCGCGTCAGACATCGCCCAGCAGATGGCTCTGAGCCAGATTGAACCACAAAAAGCGGAATCTCCCTTCAGCTGTTTGTCGGAAAGGGAATTGCAGATTATGCTGATGATCACCCGAGGACAAAAGGTGACGGAAATTTCCGAGCAGTTAAATCTCAGTCCTAAAACCGTTAACAGTTACCGCTACCGGATGTTCAGCAAACTGAATATCAGTGGCGACGTCGAGTTAACGCATCTGGCCATTCGACATGGCCTCTATAATGCGGAGCCGTTAATCAGTAGTGAATGACGTTTTTGATTCCAGAGCCTTTCTGAGTACGGTAACCAGCAAGCCCGGTGTTTACCGCATGTATGACGCCTCAGGCACTGTCATCTATGTGGGCAAAGCCAAAGACCTGAAGAAGCGTTTGACCAGCTACTTCCGCACCCAGGTCGGCAGCCGCAAAACCGAAGCGCTGGTCAGCAATATCCAGCACATCGATGTCACCGTAACCCATACCGAAACCGAAGCGCTGCTGCTTGAGCATAACTATATCAAGCTCTATCAGCCGCGCTATAACGTTCTGCTGCGCGATGATAAATCGTATCCCTACATATTCCTTAGCAGCGATACCCATCCACGTCTGGCAATGCACCGTGGCGCAAAACATGCCAAAGGCGAATACTTCGGCCCGTTTCCGAATGGCTACGCGGTGCGTGAAACCCTGGGCCTGCTGCAAAAAGTGTTCCCTATCCGCCAGTGCGAAAACAGCGTCTACCGCAATCGCTCCCGTCCCTGTCTGCAATATCAGATAGGCCGCTGCCTGGGTCCCTGTGTGGCCGGGCTGGTCAGTGAAGAGGAGTATGCGCAGCAGACCGACTATGTGCGCCTGTTCCTGGCCGGTAAAGACGATCAGGTGCTTAATCAGCTGGTCAGACGCATGGAAGAGGCGAGTACCGGGCTGCGTTTTGAAGAGGCTGCAAGACTGCGCGACCAGATTCAGGCCGTGCGGCGGATCACTGAAAAGCAGTTTGTCTCGAATCAGGGTGATGACCTCGATGTCATGGGCGTGGCGTACGACGCCGGTATGGCCTGTCTTCACGTGCTCTTTATTCGTCAGGGTAAAGTGTTGGGCAGCCGCAGCTACTTCCCGAAAGTGCCGGTGGATACCGATCTGGCTGAGGTGGTGCAGACCTTTGTCGGGCAGTTCTATCTGCAGGGCAGCGAGGCTCGCACCCTGCCCGGCGATATCCTGCTGGACTTTACCCTGCCGGAGCGCGAACTGCTGGCAGAGTCACTGAGTGAACTGGCGGGCCGCCGTGTCAACATTCAGAGCAAGCCGCGCGGCGATCGCGCCCGTTACCTGAAGCTGGCGCGCACCAATGCCGCGACCGCGTTAACCACGCGTCTCTCCCAGCACTCCACCATTCATCAACGCCTGTTGGCGCTGGCGGAGTTCCTTGAGCTTGACCGGATCACGCGCATGGAGTGTTTCGATATCAGTCACACCATGGGTGAGCAGACCATCGCCTCCTGCGTGGTCTTTGACCAGAACGGTCCGCTGCGCGCTGATTATCGTCGCTACAACATCAGCGACATTACGCCGGGCGATGACTACGCCGCCATGAACCAGGTGCTGCGTCGCCGCTATGGCAAAGCCATTGAGGAAGAGAAGATCCCGGATGTCATCCTGATTGATGGCGGCAAAGGGCAGCTGGCGCAGGCGATACAGGTCTTTGCGGAACTGGACGTGCCCTGGGATAAGACACGGCCGATTCTGCTCGGCGTGGCTAAAGGCAGCGATCGTAAAGCCGGACTGGAGACGCTGTTCTTTGAAGCAGAAGGTGAGGGCGTTTCGCTGCCGCCTGATTCGCCCGCGCTGCATGTGATCCAGCACATTCGTGACGACGCTCACAATCATGCGATTTCGGGCCACCGTAAAAAACGGGCGAAAGTAAAGAACACCAGTGCACTGGAGAGCATCGAAGGGGTGGGGCCAAAACGCCGTCAGCAACTGCTTAAGTACATGGGGGGCCTGCAACCGCTGATGAATGCGTCGGTGGAGGAGATCGCCAATGTGCCGGGTATCTCTCATGCGCTGGCAGAAAAAATATACTACTCACTGAAACACTAGCATTGAAACAGGGGGGGCAATGTAGGAACATAGGCTAAATTCTACCTATATCCAGACAGTTACCGGCATATGCAATTAAACATTCCGACGTGTCTCACCCTGTTTCGAGTCGTGCTCATCCCGTTCTTTGTGCTGGCTTTCTATCTGCCGTTCACCTGGGCGCCGCTTGCTACCGCATTGATTTTTGTCTTTGCAGCCATCACCGACTGGTTTGATGGCTTCCTGGCGCGCCGCTGGAAGCAGACGACGCGTTTTGGGGCTTTTCTCGATCCGGTGGCGGACAAAGTCATGGTCGCGATTGCGCTGGTGCTGGTCGCAGAATATTTCCACGCCTGGTGGATTACTCTTCCTGCCGCCACCATGATTGCGCGTGAAATCATTATCTCTGCACTGCGTGAGTGGATGGCGGAGATTGGCAAGCGCAGCAGCGTCTCGGTGTCCTGGATTGGTAAAGTCAAAACCACGGCTCAGATGTTCTCACTGTTTGCCTTGCTGTGGCGTCCGGATGCCACCATTGTGGCGGTGGGTGTCGTCGCGTTGTATGTGGCTGCGGTGCTGACTTTCTGGTCGATGTTCCAGTATTTAAGCGCGGCGCGCGGCGATCTGCTCGAACCGTGATCGATACGATTTAAAAAGCAGCAAACGGACAGGCGGTGAGGATAATTTTATTGACTCATCGCGTCAGGTCAGTAGAATGCAACGCATCGAAAGGCAGCGTGTCTGTCAGAAGATAAATAAAATCAGCAGGTTCGACGAAATTGCTGAAAATTGCGGGAATAGCTCAGTTGGTAGAGCACGACCTTGCCAAGGTCGGGGTCGCGAGTTCGAGTCTCGTTTCCCGCTCCAGATTCGCAGGTCAGGTTAACCTGGCGGCACATCAGTTTAAGGCGCGTTGGCAGAGTGGCTATGCAGCGGATTGCAAATCCGTGTACCTCGGTTCGACTCCGGGACGCGCCTCCAGTTACACCCTGCCCGGGTGGTGAAATCGGTAGACACAAGGGATTTAAAATCCCTCGGCTTATGGCTGTGCGGGTTCAAGTCCCGCCCCGGGCACCATATTCAAAAGACTAATTAAAACAAAGCAGTATAAGCAATGTCGTAACCGCCCAAGGGCGGTTTTTTCGTTTCTGGAGTCTGCACCATATTTGGAAATGACTACAAAATGACTACATTGCGTCCACGATGCTTTTTGCCCCCCATAATTTTTCATTCGACAGACAAAAGAAAACCCGCGATGCGGGCTTAGTTTTACCACCAGGAAATTTGCTGACTTCCACGCTGCGGGTGAGGCGGGACAGATTTGATCTGACCAGGTGAAACGATTATCTGTGCCACAGTTTCATGTGATTTGAATGTGCAACTGCAGTTGATATTCTGGCACTGATGATAACGTTCCTTCGTTTCCTTCGAGATATAACGGCTAGATTTGGTGTGTGCTGCGTTCTGGCAAAGCGGACAATGCATCATATGGGCGCTACCTGAATAATTAGAAGTATCAATTACTATTTTGACTACGAGAGTAGGCATTTGCAAACAAATAACTAGTCATTTGTGAATGAATCATACTCAACGTCATTAAGTAACACCTCAAAATCGAGCTGTGTGGTGTAGCCATTGTTGCTCAGGCTATGCGTCACTTTACTAATGAGCCACGGCTGCGCATCGATCACCGATTTAAAGCCGCTGACTTGGACCGGTGTTTCGGGATAGAGATCAGCCCGGCCCATTGCCAGCGTAAGCGAGAACTCAGCCACGCCACGCTGGAGCTTTTCCCACTTAGCTTTAGCGGCGCGCATCGCCGTTGCTTTGCTTGAATAGACTGTCGTCAGCGTAAACACGTTGTCTTCGCTGCCTGCCAGATAATCACCTTCTTTCGCTTCCGGTGGTTTAGCCGCCTTTGCTTTTGATTTCTTCGCTGCAGGATGTTCCAACGCGCGAAGCTGCCGCACTTTCATTTTGCGCTGCAGCTTCACTTTCTTTGGCTTTGGGTCTTTGGGGTGAAGCCAGCTTGCTGATACGCCGGTATAGGCGCCACGGTCAGCGATGCTGAAAGTGTGCCGGTCACCATCGGTACGCGTGATGGTCATCTGCGGGATGGGTTTGCCGCTTATGGTGACGCCATTACCCGGTCGGATAAACAACAGACGACCGGCTTTTACTGCAGCGACCGCGCCATAGAGCGTGGCTAGGCGCGTCAGGAATTTGGCGTCGGTCTCCTGTGTCTGGTCAATATGCGCCACCGCAATCCCGGCAAAGCCATCGGCCAGCATAGGTTTAAGTTTATTGCGACCGGCAATCTGCGTGACAATATCGCCTAAGGTTGTTTCGTGGTAGGACACTTCGCGGCGTGAATTCAGCGAGCCACGAAAATCAGCACTGCGGGCGCGAATCGTCATGGTGTCCGGTGCGCCGTGGTGCTCGACCTCATCAACGGTAAAACTCCCTTTACCGATCAGCGCCTGTCCTTTCCAGCCAAGAAACAGCGTTACCACAGCGCCGCGAACCGGCATTGCCAGTTGGCCGTCTGCGTCGTCCAGCTCGACGTCGAGCTGGTCAGCCTCAAAGCCGCGGTTGTCGGTCAGCGTGAGCGATATCAGGCGATCACGAATGTTCGCTGTGACATCCTTTGAATTGACCGTCAGCATAAAATCAGGTGTTAAGCGCGCGCCCATCTGCACCGGCAGGCCACTGATACCGGTCATCCGATCAACCCTCCCGCCTGTGAAATGATATTGCCGGCCGCTGACTTAACGCTGACGATGGCCGATGTGATTTGCCCTGGCAGATTTCCCGCACCGCTGATAAGTCCGTCAGCCTGTTTTTTCAGATCGCCAAACATTGACGTAAGAGACTCATCCACACGCAAGAGGCTCAGCGTAAACATGATTTTGCTGGCTGTACCGTTAGGGAAAAATTCGCTGTGGGTATTTGAAATGCTCTCGATAACGTACATGCCATAAATCATGCCGCTGCCGCCAATTAGCGGCCATGCCATGCCCTGATCGGCCAACAGCCGAATCGTCATCAGAGAAATGGCGCCGCCAGTAATCTCCGGTCGAAGCTCTCCCGACAGCGTAATTTTCTCATCACCCGGCCCAATGAACTGCGCCGCCGGTCGCTGACCTACGCGGTTGTTAGTCGGCCAACGGTAATCAATATTCTGCTGCAGTTCGCCATAAGGCAGCGTCTGTCGCATAAACGGCATCATGCCGTAGATCATCATCATCGCTTAATCCTCCCAGCTCATTTTGCTGCGATTCTGCGCCTGTCGGTTACGCTGCTCACGCGCCTGATGCTGCGCCATGAGTGCCAGCGCATCGTCTTTGCTCATTCCTTCATGCATGTTGATTTCATACTGGTAACTGTTCTGACTGCGGTCGGTAAATCCGCCGCCTGCGGACGGTGCCGACACAGGTCGATAAGGCGCACCACCCGTTGCCAGGCTGTATTGCAACCCGTCCGTATTTACGCCAGCGCCGCCCGTTGCTATCGGATCAGGTGAAGGGACTTTGTTTTTCAGACCATCAGATTTGGTGTCGATGATGCCGAGTTTTTCCAGCACCCAATCAATGCCACCGCGCAGCTGATCAAGCGCTTCTCCTGGTATCTTCAAAGCCTCCGCCAGCATGTTGCCGAACTTTTTACCCATCTCAACCGCTGAGGCCAGCTCTGTTTGCGTGGATTTCACCGGCTCCAGCAGCTTGCCAAACCAGCCCCAAAGCTCCTTGACCTTGCCGCCCAGCCATTCAAACGGCGGCTTTAGCGTGCCAAATGACTCGCTGATTGGCCCCATCGCGGCGGTAAATCCCTCAGCAACGCCAGCCATAAATGCGTTGATAGGTTCCCAATATTTACGGATCATTAATGCACCCGCCACGACGGCCGCCACGACAGCGACGACCGGCAGCGTGATTAAACCAAGCGCCGCTGTTATTGCACCGCCAGCGATGCTGAATGCTGTGCCAAGAAATGCCGCGCCTGCGATCAGTGCGTTAATTCCCGCGACGACCGGCCATGCAACCAGACCAATCAATCCCAGCCCCGCGACAAGTGCAGTCGCCGCGCCGGTGAGCACGACGATTTTGGTTGTCAGTTCAGGATTGGCTTTCACCCAGTTACCAGCGGTGACAAGCCATTTATTGGCGGTGGTCGTCAGCTTGCGAAGAGATTTATCCTGCTGTTCAAATACCTCAATGCGCACGTCTTCCCATGCAGATGACAGGTTGAGCAGATCGCCATCCAGATTATCAACCTGAACGTTTGCCACCTGCTTGGCGGCTCCGCCTGCGCTCATCAGGTAGCCGCGCTTTTCATCAAGCTTACCGTTCCCGGCTGCGTCGATAAGGTTGATGGCACCTTTCATCGCTTCTTCGCCAAAAATGGTTTTGATGTATTCCGCCTGCTGCGCCGTGCCGAGCCGGTTCTTTTTGAATGAGGCATCAATGCTTTTGAGGATGCCAAACACCGGCAGCATGTTGCCTTTGCTGTCACGGGTTTCAACTCCCAACTCGCCCAAGGCAGCGGAAGTTCTGCCGGTCGGTGCCTGTAATCGGGTAAATATGACGCTGCCACCGGTTCCCGCCATCGAACCTTTGATACCGTTATCTGCCATCACACCAAGCATGGCGGTGGTGTCTTCGATGCTGGCACCAGCTGCGCGCGCAACCGGCGCGACATATTTCATTGCCTCGCCCAGTTCAAGCAGGTTGGTATTGGACTTGGTGAAACCCTTCGTCATTACGTCGGAAACGCGCTGAATCTCCGCCATCGGGATTTTGAAAGCGGTCTGCATGTTGGTAACGATGTCAGCCGCCTCGGCAATATCGACCTTAGACGCCAGTGACAGGTTTACCGTCGATTCCGTTGACGCCAGTATGGCATCGGCATCGTAGCCGGAACGGGCCAGCGTGCTTTGCGTACGCGCCACATCCGTTGGAGAAAATGCCGTACTGCCGCCAATGTCTCGCGCCTGTTTGCGGATAGCTGCCAGCTTAGGATCGTTTTTACCGGTATCGAGCAACGCCTGCGTTTCTGACATCTGCTTGTCGAACTCCATACCCGGTGCAATCAGCCTGCCTTCTGCATAGAGTGCAGCGCTGCCACCGGCAAAGCCTGCCGCGCCGATATTGCGCACTTTCGCTGATAGCTCCTGCCCACGGCGGTAGCGTTCGCTGGTTCGGTTTAAGCGTTCCTGCTGCGCGTTGAGTCGTTGCAGTTCCTGTTTCTGCCGGTTCATCGCGAGCGTAGCTTGTGCCGAAGCGCTCTTGAGGCGCTGCTGTTCACTACTAAGATTGCGCGTAGAAATACCTGCAGATTTTAATGCCTCGCGCTGCTGCTGAACTGACAGGCGCAAAGAATTCGACTTGGTTTGTAGCTCTGCCGCTGCCTGCTTAGCTTTCTCAAGCGCACGCGCCTGCTGTGCCGTTGGGCGCTCGGTGCTTCTGAATGCCACCGCAAGCGCTGCCGCTTCGGCCTTGGCATCTTTGAGTTTCTGCTGAGTGATAGCAAGCTGTGCGCTGGTCTTGCGGAACCCCTCGATTTTACCCGCCTGCGCATCGAGGGCTTTGATGTTGTTCTGCGTCTGGCGGATCTCAGTGGCAAGCCCTTTAGTGGCACGCTCGACGGCTTTGAAGGGGCGAGATGCTTTGTCTACCGCGTTTAGCAGCACCTGCACTCTGAGGTTATTGCTCATCCGGGGTTGCTCCGCTGCGGATAAAGGCTTTATGCCGCCAGCCCATTAGCTCGGCTAACGGCATGTCGTACATTTCAGAAGGAGGCCAGTGGAATATCGTTGCCACATCTGCCATCAGATCATTAACCGTCAGGCCGGGCGGCCACTCTATTCGTCCGACTTCGTCTGCAAAAAACCGATCACCTTTCCGCCGAGCGAGATCAGGTCAATCGGGTCGAGGGCATTGCACTCAGCTTTCGTTAACGAGGGCAGGGTGATGCGCGGTAAAATGGTCAGCAACGCGTCAACGTCTGACTGACACAGGTCGGCCAGGCGCACGCCTCGCAGACTTCCAGCCGTTGGTTTAATCAGTTCAACCTGTTTGATTTCGCTTTCACCACGCTTAAGCGGGGTTTCAAATACCACGGTGTTTTCGTTCTTTTCCATCTAGGTTATCTCTTTAATTAAGCCAGCGCCGCGCTGGCGCTGGTTGCAGGTTTATACCAGGCCGATGTTTTTACGGCGCTGTTCAAGGCGATCAACGCCGTTAACCTTCTCCACCATGTTGATGGTGTCGATCTCGATCAGCTCTTTGCCGTTCCACGTCAGTTTGTAGTAGGTGCACTTCGAGGTGATTTTGGTCTCGGTATCCTCGCCCTGTTTGGCTTCACCAAAGTCAAAGCTCTGGTGCTTACCGCGCACCTCAACCTCTACCGCGATCTCTTCGCCGGTATCGTCGCGCTGATAAGAACCGGTGAAACGCAGCGGCACGGCGGATGCGCCCCACTGCGTGAGCACTAGTTCATCAAGCCCGCCTATGCTCCATTCAACATCAAGCGCGTCATCTTCCAGACCGTTGTCGATGTGCGCCGCGCCGCTCATGCCGCCCGCGCGGTATGGATCGAGCTTGCGCGCCAGCTTCGGCAGCGTGACGGCGGTAACGATGCCCTGATAGCTGTTTGCATCATTGAAAAGGTTCATCGCCTTTAGTTTGCGTGGCAGTGCCATTTATCCGGCTCCTTAGCTGTTTACGGATGCGGCGAAGCTCGCCAGATAGGTGTCGGTAATGCGCTGGCGTAACGTCAGGTCTTCCAGCGGCGGAACCGGCGTGTAGTCGTAATCGATAAAGAGCTTGCCCGCTTTCAGAGTGTCTTTATCGTTGGCGCTTTCGTCGTACCAGGCGGATGCGCCCAGCAGATAACCGGCGTTGACCAGCTCGCGGAATTTCGCGTTGATGCCCGCAATAATTTCGCGCACCAGTACCGGCGTAAGCGGCTTATCAACCGCCCACATATGCGCTTCGGCCATTGTGTCGGCCAGCACCTGCGCGGTTCGGGTGTAGTTCTCAAACTGGAACAGTGGATCGTCGCTGCAGGTACGGTTGCCCCAGAAGCGGAAACCGTCTTTACGGATCAGCGTGGTGACGTCTGCCTCGTTGAGCAGGTCGGCATCGGTGCCGGTCTGCTGCAGATCCCAGAACACCGACGCCGAGATACCAGTCACGCCGTTTACGCCAACGTTCGACAGGGTTTTATGCCAGCCGGTGTCGTTGTCGATTTTGGCGCGCAGGCCCAGCGCGCGGGCGGTGGCGTAAGCCACATCAGATTTGTTTGCGGTGGTGTTCCACGCAAGAAAATCCGGCCAGATCACCATTAACTCGCGCTGACTGAAGTTGTCTCGATACAGGCGGGCTTCGGAAATGGTTTTGCATTCCCACGCTGACACATAGGCAAAGGCGCGCAGTTGCTGCGCGATGCTGGCTAGCGCGGTGGCAACTTCAAGCGAGTCGAGGCCCGGCACGCCGAGGATGCGCGGCTTAACGTCGAGTTGCGTCTGCGCAGCGAGCAGCGCTTTCATGCCGGTGTACTGGCCGTTTTGGTCAGTGCCGCCGATGATATTGGAAATGGTTTCAGCTTCGTCCGCGCCTTCTGCCACGCGCACCACCACGGTGACGGGCTTTGACTGATCGGCGATAGCCTGTAGCGAGGCAGAGAGCGTGCCTTTCACGCCAGCCTTGCCAACTGCGCCCTGCACGTTGGTGATTAGTACCGGCGTATTAAGCGGGAACGTTGCCGCATCCGCATCCTGCGCGGTGCAGACCATGCCGACAATTGCGGTTGATACGGTGGAGATGGTGCGCGTGCCGTCGTTGATTTCGACGACGCGGACACCGTGATGATAATCTGCCATCTGTTACACTCCTGGTTAAAGGTGTGCTCAGGGTGTCAGCTCAGGCGGGGCGGTGCATGCGGTTGCGGTTTACTGATGGATCAGCGGACAAAAGAAAAGCCCCGCAGGGCTTTCGACTTCACTCCGGCTTTTCCGGCCAGTTAATATCCGGCGCGACTGATACATTAACCAGATTTAGCTGGTCGATATAGTCCAGCCAGATATTGAGTGTCTGCTTTTCGGTATCCATCAGCGTCCTGCCAATCATCACCTTGGTCTGCAAAAGTGAAATTATCTGCGTCGCTTCATCAATCAATGACTGACGCTGCTTTTCCGCGTTTGCAACGTCCAGCGCCTGCTGCTGTACTTTCGCCTCATCGCTCATAAACCATGTTTTTTTACTGTCATCCCATTCGCAAAGTGTGCCGGGCCGTGGCGTGGAAATTATAAACTTGTCTTTTTTAACGTAAACCCGGCACGCGCTGTTAATGGCACTGTAAAAATCCTGATACTGCTCCAGACTAATTTCGCGAACATCAGTTGGAATATCATCTATCGCGGCATTTTCCTCAAAGGTATCGTCATAAAAAGCCTGCGTTGTTTCAGAAAATCTCATCATTAATACCCCAGCGCAATATAAGAACCTGTCATGGTGGTGTTCGGGCTTCGGCACTGAAAACCAAAGGATCCGGATGTCCTGCTCTTACCGAATGCCCAGGCCATTTCCTGCTGACCGGCTCCGCCGACGTCAGACGAACCGCCAGTAATTACCTGAAGAACGTTGTTTGGAAATGCTACCGGCCACGTTACGGTGGCGGTGGGACTTTCATAAATGCCGTTTGTTCCAGTGCTTCCCGTCACGCTTGAAAAGGTTCCCCATTGGAGGTAAAGCACCTTTTTAGCACCTGCGATGATCATCGGAATTTTTATGTAACCCGATTCACTGAGAACACCACCGCTTGCACCTGCAAGCGCCTGCTCAGTGAGTCCGAGTATCGAAAGTGCATCCGGAACTTTACCTGCGTCAGCCAGCTCTTTTAGGGCACTGGTAATTTTAAGATATTGTGAATGAGGATTGGCATCATCTACGTGTTGTTTAAGCGTGTCACTGCTGAATTGTTTAGCTTGCTCCAGCAACTTGTCAGCGTACTGCTTCACCACAATCACGCCGTCATCCACATACTTACGCGTCGCCAGCACCACAGACGGATCGATTTTCAGCGTCACGGCGGAAGTGCTGTTGACGATTAAAATCATGCGCACCGTCTGCGTGCGCCCGCTGCCCTCGGCAAGCTGCGGCTTGTAGGTCTCGGCGCAGTTCGCCACCGCAATCAGCACGCCGTCTGCGTCATACAGTCCAATCTCACGAATCCAGAAACCGCCCTCGCTCTCCGGGATTATCTGCTCGGCAATAATCTGGCTGTTGTTCGCCGCGTCAATCGACAGTGAGTTAAGCTGTGCGCGGCGTTTCTCGCCGATAAGTTTCGTCTGCGCCGGGTCTGGCGTCGGCAGCGTGCCGCCGCCGTCACCAACAGCCATTTCCTTAAGGTCTACTTTAGTGCCGAGCGCGGCAGCGTTCGCCAGCTTAGCCGCGCCCTGATTGGTCAGCAGGGCAAAATATTTTTGTGTCATGCGCTCACTTCCGTCAGGTCGATAAGATGCACCGCCGCACCGGAATAAACCGGCCCGCCGACGCTGATAAGTTCAGGGGTGTAGGGATAAACGGTCAGCTCGTCACCGCTGTAGCTGGCAACGGCAACCGGGATTGCGCCGTTTGCATCAAGGTTGATGGACAGGCCGATCAGATGGCGGCTGCACGGTTTAGCATCCGCGATTAACCGTTCCAGCTCGTTGTACATCTCTTCGGTAATGCCGGTATCCAGCACACCCACATCAAGCCGGAATGTGCCTGGCGTTTCGTTAGTCTTCCACCATTCGATAACGCGGATCAGATAGCCCAGCGGCTCAACCACGCGACGGATTGCGCCAATTGTTCCTTTATGGCGGTGCACGTAACGCGCAGCCGCCACTACGGCACGCTTGGTTGATTCACTCCAGCCAGAATCCCAGCGGTCAACTGACCATGCCCACGCCAGATAGGGCAGCAACTGCACCGGGCAGGTTTGCGGGTTCCAGAGCTGGCGCAGTGGCACATTCATCTTGCTGAGAGTTGCCAATGCTTCAGCCGCTGCGACTTCCAGTGAAGATGAGCCAGTAGGCAGCAGGCGATCACTCATCCGAGCCTCCCACTGTCAGCGTGTAGTCGGTGCAAAATGCCGCCTGCGTCTTGTTCAGCACAACATCAGCGACAGGCTGAATCAGGTTGACGCGCTGCACGCCCTCAACGTGGATAGCCGCATAAAGGGCAGACAGGCGAATGTCGCGGCCCAGCCGTTTCTGTGCCGTCACGTAAGCCGCAAGCTTTGCCTCTGATGCCGCGCGGATGGGTTCAGCCTCAGGCCCCGGATAGAGATAAAGCTCAGCTTCGATGGCGTAATCAACAATCTGCGCCGACTGCACGCCTACGCGGTCAGCGACCGGGCGCACGTTCTCATCGTTTAGCGCGGCATCCACCACCGCCAGCAGGTCGTCGGCAGCGGTGCCATTACCCTCGCGCGCCAGCACAGTTATCGTAACAACGGCGGGCGATGGACTGATGGCGGATGCATCCGCCACTCTGCCGTCAGCGCTTCGGGCGTGATACTCATATGCGCCAGTCGGCCCGGCAACGCTTAAGCCTTCGAATGCAGCAGCGATACGGGCGCGAAAATCATCATTACTTTCCATCACCGCCGCCGTGGGCGGGATAGTCGTTTCATCTGCTGCTGTAATGGTCAGGCGCTCAACGCCATTATTCGCACCGAGCTGGTCGAGGTCGTCGTCAAGCGCGTAAGCCACCATCACGGCCTTAGCCGCTTCGTTGATACGCTGGCGCAGAATCACTTCGCGGTAGGCATTTTCCTGCAGCAGCTTCACGATGGGTTCAGATTCAAGCGACAGCGTGCGGGCGACAGCGGCCTGCTGTTCTTCCGGGTAGAGCGAAATCAGCGTGGCTTTGCGCTCGGCCAGCAGGGTTTCATAGTCCAGTGTTTCCACCACATCGGGTGCGGGAAGCTGGCTCAGGTCGATAGTTGCCATGTTCTCAGCTCACAGGAACGGTTAAGGAAAAAGGTTGCGTCGTGTCGGCGCGGTTGCCGGTCAGCTCGACTACCATGCCGCCGTTGAAATCAGAATCGAAATTGATGCCAGTGAGCTTTACCCGCGGCTCCCACTGCAGGATCGCCATATAGCAGGCGGACATAATCTGCAGGCGCATCGTTTCGTTTTGCGGCTGGTCAATCAGCGCCGACAGCAGCGAGCCATATTTGCGCCGCATCACTCTTGAGCCGAGCGGCGTTAAAAGAATGTCGCGCACTGACTGGCGGATGTGGTCGAGGTCGTTAAGCGCCTCGCCGGTCTCCCGGTTCATGCCGATATATTTTGCTGCCGTCATTCAGGGCCATCCGTTCTGCTTCCGCCACGCTGCACGCCACCGTGGTCGTGGTCATCCACAACAACGCCATTCGAATCGAACTTTCCGCCACTGTGCTCGACGTTGCCGGTCATCTTGCCGCCCTCTGAAAACTCAAACGTTTTGGCTTTCAGGTGCGCCGAGCATTCAACCTCTGGTGTACTCAGCAGAATTTTTACCGCCGCCTCAATGGTTGCGGTCTGTATGCCTGTTGCTTTGAGCGCACCGGTTGCCGGTTCGTACTCAATTACAGCGCCGTCAGGGAAGGACCAGTGCAACGCATCAGCAGATGCGGATGGGGCGGGGTTGTCATCAGAGAAGATACCCGGCAGCACAAACCCGGTATCGAGTTCACCACCAAGGCATAAAACGAGCACCTGCTCGCCTACCGACGGGGCATTCCACGAACGGGTTTTACCCGCACGCGCAGACAGCCAATGAAGCCAGCCAGTAGTGTTATTCCCTGTATCCACGCGGCATAACCCGTCGTCCAGTTTTACGGCGGACACGGTGCCAATGCGGATCAGGTTGCGCAGCAGGCGCAGGATTTCGGAGAGTTGTTCGTTCATGAGATGAGAATGCCCATCACATCAGGCATTCTCAAAGAGAAGTCATTTGCTCATCAATAGCCAAACATTATCAGGTGCGTTCAAACCATATGTTTGGCCTACGGAGATCTTTACTGTTTATCAGGAACTCTAAATCCATGAGTTCTTCTTTAATACTTTCCATAAGGGATTCTTTATTCTCTTTAGTGAGCGTCTTGGATTTTGTTATTGCATCTTTAAGATAACAGGGGAAAGTTTGATAATCATTCCTTAATATGTCCAAATCTTCTTTGAAGTAATGCAATTCACTTTGAACCTCACCATGAAGATAATTTATTTCATCCAACTCACCGTCGCTCAATGTCGTGTGCTGATGAACATTTTCTTTATACTCCTTATCTAACTCCATAAATCTTTTCTCTAAGGCATAAATGATTTTTGGGGCAATTTCTCCGGCCATTTCCGCAGCGGTTGATATATACCAGTACTTTTTCACATCCTGAATATTCTCTGAGGAAACATTCATACCTTCAAGTTCAGTCGTAATTGACTTCACATACTCATAAAGCATTTTCCGAGGTATACGCCTTTGATAAAAACCTGTTTGGGAGGCTGTGGTAATAGCTATCTCACTTACTGGTAACGATATTCCTCTAAGTTTCTCTAGAATCTCTTCAGCTTCATTCAAAGTCTTTCGTAGCTTCGCTTCTAGGAATGGGAGCTTAATAAGTTCCACATCAAAATTAATCAGAATAACGAGAGTCAGCCCTGTAGCAATAACAACCCCGCCACTTGATGCATCTCCAAGCAAGCACTTGATAACACCTAAGACAATGAATAAACACCCCCCATAAAACATCATATTTTTTTTGTGAACGATTGCTTTGGTTTTGCTTTCCATAGTTAACCTTTATGCTGAATCAAAAATTGACAAAGAGTTTATTATCATCCCCTCAATTAGTTGTAAATCATCTTTGCTGATCCCCAGCAAAGGACGTTGCTCATACTGCATCTCTTTGCCGTCTCGCGATGGTCTATCGCGCAAACCGAAGTGGTGCACCCGCGCCATGCGCTGCACACGCCCGGTAAACTCAATCACCGCTTCATTAGAATTTGCCTTCGCTTTCATGTATTTCGCGGTACGGAGTTTGGCGAACATCTCACGCTTAACCCGGCCTTTTTTGCTGCGTATCGGCTGCGCCTTACGCGGCTTAAAGGGCGTGCCATCCGGAGCCTGCTGGCGCTTGATGTTTTGCTGCTGACTGGCGCGCAGCTTCTTCGCGATGTTGCGCGCCATCTCCTTACGTGAAGACGGTGAAAGGTTGCCAATCAACGCATTCAGCCGGTCATTGACCAGTTGCAAATCATTCATGGTCGCCACTCGCTAACCAGATCACCGCCAGCGTATAGCTGCACGGGTCGCGCATCGTTCTCAGGTAATGGGTTTTCGCCAACGTGATTAACGTGCAGTTCATCACCCACGCGCTCGACGATCACCCGCTCGCTCAGTTGCAGATCAATACTGATATCGCTGGCGGTGTCGCTGATGACGTCCGCCTTGAACGTGAAGCCGGTCTGCTGCTTTTCTTTGGTCGCCATGATGTCGGGTTCATTCACGCGCAACCATTCCAGCATCGGGACAACCAGCAGATCGATATCACCTGTGTAGTCAGTGATCACCATGTTCAGCCGGTACTGATATTCAAACGACAGCGAGGCGGCGAGCGTTGACACGATACGCCCGCTGTCAATGAACACATTCAGGCTGTCAGGGTTGCGCTGCAGCAGCGGCACGCTGTCGGTCAGCGCCTTGCGAAGTTGTTGGGGTTTCAGCATCGTGTTGCTCCTGGCAATCTTTAATGATTTCGACCTGCAGCCCACAGGAGGCGAGCGCCGCCTCAAGCTGGCGGTTATCCGCCGCCAGATCGCCCGCCGTTCTCAGGCTGTTTCCCGGCACCGGGCAGCTTGTCACGCGCGGACAGCCAATCCAGATAATCTCGGGCGCTGGCGAAGGCGGGACGTCTGTGCAGCCGGATAACATCGTCAGGCAGAGCAGCAGCAGACCACTCACGTAAAATCGGACTCGCATCGGTTTCCCTCTGTATCTGTGCTTCGCGGGTTAAGGCTTCGGCGCTGGCGCGCCCCTGCATCAGCCGCAGCGCGGCTTCACGCTTCTGCCCCTGCTGGTTTTCACTGTTGAGACGGCTGATCGATTTGTCGCGACTCTCAATGCCCGCCGACAGCGTGCCGATGATGCGCTGCGCGCCCGCCAGCTCGTCACTGGCAACCGACCAGCGCCAGCCGGTTAACGCCAGCGCCAGAATCGCCACGGCTAGAAGGGTTCCCATAATGCGGATCACATCGCCCCCTTAAGGCACCATGCCAGCTCGCGCACGCGGCGGTTATCCAGCCCCTGATTAAACACGCCTTTCACGTATACCCAGCGCGGCAACTGATAGCAGGCTTCGCGCCAGCGGTTCTGATTCAGCAGCGTCACCATCGTTGAGCTGCAGGCATTACCGGTGCCGACGTTGAAGGCCAGCGACACCACGGCGTCGTAAACCTTTTGCGGCACCTTCACGAACAGGCAACGCGTTAACGCCTTTTCCGTGCGGAGCACGTTAGCGATAAACGTCCCTGCCGCCTGCCGTTCTGTGATGGTTTTGCCCGGTACCACGCCGACGGTGTTGCCGATGCCGTCCGTCCATTTGTCCGCGTCGCACTTGTAGGGGCTCAGACGACAGCCCTCGTAATCGGCGATGAGTTTCAGTCCCTCAACCGAGGTGTGCAGCTGCTGAAAGCCCGGCAGCGTGGCGGCAATTGCCAGCACCACGCCCACCGAGCAGCGCTTAACGGTTTGCAGATTCATAGTCACTCCGGCTGATGCGGCCCGTTGCAAAGAGCTGGTAGGTTTTGCGGCGGTAATACCAGCTCACCAGAAACATGCCGACGCCGAGCACCATGCCAAGGATCGTCGCTACGTCCTGCAAATCCCATTTACCGAGCCAGCCCATCACCACGGCAATGCTGTAGGTGATAAAGGCGCTGATGCGCTCCATCGTGATGTTCATGATTCAGTCCCAAAGGTTAACGGTCTCACCCGTTGACGATTCCGGCAGCTCAGGCAGATCGACCGGCCAGCCATGCGGCAGTATCGGCCCGGCGTCGGCGAGGCCGGGGTTAGCATCAAACACCGATTCCGTTACCTGCTCCGTGCGCCCGTAATGGCGGTAGCAGATATCGTCGACGGTATCGCCCTGCAGCGCGTAAACCCGCGTCATAGCAGGCTCACGATGCAGTTAGGTCGCTCACCAACGCGGCTGATGCTGAACCGCGCGTCGCGCCAGTATTCGTCGGCGCTGGCTTCAACGTCTCCGGCCTTCTTCGTGCCGCTGGCGTCATAGCCGCGATAGCGCTCGGCGATGGTGGCGGCGGTGATCGCCTCGACGGCGGCGAGGTAGTGCGTGATTTTTTCGCTCACGCCGTCGAGCGCTTCCGCCGGTACGTCAGCAAGTGTTTTAGAGCCCGCCGCCATCTGGTCGGCGCGCCAGTCGTACAGCTCGGCGTTCACTTCGTTAATCGCCGTTTTCACCGCCAGCCGCAGGCGCTGCGCGGTGACGGTTCCCTCGTAGCGCAATGATTCGCGCAGCTGCTGCAGGTCGATATCAGGCCAGAAAAATGTGTTCTTTACCGGCGGCTCGGCAGTCTCTGCCGGTCGCTGTGCTGCTATAACCAGCGTGCTCATAGTTGGCCTCAGAAATAGGTGGGCGGTGGAGGACGGCGCAGGCACTGAAAGTGCGTTGCCGTCCTGCCGCCCTGCGCGGGGACGCGTCCGGTCAGCGGCTGGCCTGCGCCTGCTTTTTCATGGCAGTCGCCAGCCGCTCTATGTCTTTCTTCACGCCGCAGCCCTCGTTAAGCTGCAGCGCGCGTTTCAGGTGATGCATGGCTTCCAGAGTCCCGCCCGAATCGCGATACACATACCCGGCGATTTTGTGCAGCTTGGCGCGCACCTGATCGGGCATATCCTCGGCGTCGGTCAGCCGGATGGTTTCAAGCAGCGGCGCAATATCGACCGCCTCTTTAGCCGTCCAGGCGCGTGTCGCGGCGCTGGCCACTTCTTCGGCCAGCAGGTACGGCAGGCTGTCGCGTTTGAATCCGTCGGGCGGCACCAGACCGTGTTGCAGGGCATAGCGGGCGATTTCGAGCGCGCCGGTTACGTCGCCTGTGTCCAGTCGCCAGATCATGACGGTCATCACGATGGCATCCTGCGCGCCGCGCCCACTGTTCATCACGCCTGCAATCCACGGCAGGTAGCCGGGCAGGAGCTGGCGCTTTAGCTCAGCCTTGCGCTCTACCGAGTGGACTTTCTTCAGGCGTCGCTTGTCCTCGTTAAGTTTCACGAGCATCTGCTCATAGCCGGTGGCGTGGCGCAGCGGATTCGCATCCCGCTGCGATTCGGTTTCGGCCTGGACGCGCATCCGGTGACGGCGGGCGGGACTCAGCATGCGTTACTCTCCCGCTGCCGGGGTTTCGGTGGTGGCTGCAGCCGGTTCACTGAAATCACCGAGTTCGATGTTTTCAATCACGCAGCCCGCCGCATAGTCCTCCACCACGTAATCCTCGTTAGCGGACTCGTAGTTTTCGATGCGGTCACGCTTCGGCACCTCCTCGATGTGGCGGCGCTGCGTGCCTTCCTGCCAGTAAATCGACAGGTTATCGGTGCGGGTGATCATCATGGCGTTGGCCGGGAAGTACGGCACGCGCACCGCTGGCAGGTTGCCGATGCGCTTCTGGCTGATGATGACGTCAGCGGCAAGCTGCTCGGTGTTCGCCTGGTCTTTGTTCACAATCGGGAAATACTTGTCGGCCAGAAGCTGACGGCCAACGATGACGACCAGCTCCGGGTCTTCCTGATACCAGGGCTCGATCAGATTGTTGGTGGCGTCCATCACAAGCGCGTCGAGGTTGGCATAGTCGCCGTCTTTGCCCACGCGGATTTTGGGCGAAATCACCGTGCCGTCTTCCTCCGTGATTTTGCTCATCACACGGCTCGGCGCTTCGTTGCGGTACTTCTGCAGCCAGCCCACCGCCACGTCCTGCAGCATCGGGTTGGCTGCGCGGTTGGAGGTTTTCGCGCGATGCGTGCCGTTAAAGCCGATCATGATGCGGTCCAGCGCCTGCCGCTGGATGATGGAATCGCGTAAGCGGGTCTGGAAATCGTCATAGCGCGCCCACAGGTCGAGCGTGTTGTAGCGGATGTGGAAATCGAAGTTGACCTGCGCGCACTCATAGCCCTGGCTGTCGAGCGAAGAGAAATCAGCGGTTTCACGTTCATCGCCGCCAGCGGTATCGGTGGTGCTGGCAATCGAGCCGGACACACCGACGCCGATTTTCTCGCCTTTCATTTCCGGCACCGGCACGATGTTGATGCGGGTCAGAAACGCAGACGACTCCTGCACGCGGGTCATCAGCTTCTGCGTAACGGACGGCTCGACGCTGAATTTCTTGTTCATATCGTCGATTTCAACACCGTTCAACTCGGCGACGCGGGACATGTAGGCGTTAAATTTAAAGCGGGTATTCTTGCGCATTGGCGCTCCTGTTAATCAGTAATCGGGGTTTCTCTGGCCAGGTGTATCAGCAGTCGGTCTGCACGCTGCCTTTGTTGTCGCCGCCGGTCGCAGGGGGACGACGGTTAAAGCCGCCGTCAGTTTTTGCCAGCGTTTCCTGCAGGGTGCTCAGCGCTTCGCGGTCTTTACCGGCTTCCAGCTCCAGCGCCGCAATGCGATCGGAAAAGCTTTTTTCCAGCGCTGACACTTGCTGCGAATTGGTTTCGCCGTTCTTCTGCACCTGCTCCGCGACGGCCGTTACCGCTGCGCTCACGTCGTTAAAGCGCTCGTCGTCGGTTTTCTCTTTGCGGGTAAACAGCTCTTTCACGCGGGACAGCAGCGACGGGCCAGCATCGGCTTCGTCGTAAAACTCGATCAGGGTTTCTTCGGCGGCGGTAAACAGGTTCTCTTTGTCCTGCTTGCGTGAGGCCAGCGGGCTGGCTTTGGCGGTGGCGCTGAAGCTCAGGTATTCCGTGCCGAGGCTTGCCGGGTCGTCGGTCACGGCCAGACCAATCAGATAGGCTTCGCCGGTGTCGGAGAATTTCGGGTTCACTTCAATCGAGGTGTAAACCTTCTGGCGTGCTTTAGTCAGCTCGACCAGCTCAGGCGTGGGATCGATGTAGCCAAACAGCGCCAGCTTGCCCGTCAGCGGGCCGTCGGTGATTTCCTCGGCTTCCACCTTGGTTACGTCACCAAAGCGGCGGAACGTGCTGTCGGCGGCATAACCCTTGATGTGTTCCATGTTGACGCGTGCGCCGTACACAGTGGGGTCATAGTTTTTCGCCATCTGCGAAATCCAGTCGCGGGAAATTTCGCGGCCGTCGGTGGTTGCGCCCTGCACAGCGATGCGGAAACGCTTTGCTTTAGTTGCCATTAATCAGGCTCCGGTCAGTAGGTTGGTTCGGTTCGGGGCCAGTTTCACCGCCGCCACCCGATCCCTCAACGCATGCCCGCCCGCTCATGTATCAGCAAACAGCGAGTGCAGGCGCGCCCAATTTGCCACCGGTAGCCTTACCGGCATGAACATGACACCCGGCACCATCATCAGCGATCCGCGCCGTCAGGCTGCGCTGCTTTACTGGCAGGGATTTTCCGTGCGCCAGATTGCGGAGACGCTCGGACAGAAAACGCCGACCGTGCAGAGCTGGAAACTGCGCGACGAGTGGGACAGCATCGCGCCCATCAGCCGCGTGGAAGCCAGCATGGAAGCGCGGTTGATTCAGCTCATCATGAAAGAGGTCAAGGGGAACGGTGATTACAAGGAGATAGACGCGCTCGGTCGCCAGATTGAACGGCTGGCGCGCGTGGAGCGCTACCGCAGCAGCGGCAACGAGGCGGATCTCAATCCCAATGTGCGCAACCGCAACAAGGGCGAGCGTCAGCCGGTAATTAAAAACGTATTCAGCGACGAGCAGACCGACAAGCTTACCGGCCTGTTTATGGACGGCTGCTTTGCGTATCAGCTCGGCTGGCATCAGGCCGGACTCGCGCACCGCATCCGCAACATCCTCAAATCGCGCCAGATTGGCGCAACGTTTTACTTTGCCCGCGAGGCGCTGATCGACGCGCTGACCACCGGACGCAACCAGATTTTCTTATCCGCCAGCAAGGCGCAGGCGCACGTGTTCAAAAACTACATTCTCGACTTTGCCCGTCAGGTGGACGTTGACCTGAAAGGCGATCCGATTGTGCTGCCCAACGGCGCGCGCCTGATTTTTCTCGGCACCAACGTGCGCACCGCACAGAGCTACACCGGCAATCTGTACCTGGATGAATATTTCTGGATACCGAAGTTTCAGGAGCTGCGCAAAGTCGCCAGCGGCATGTCGCTGCACAAGAAGTGGCGCACGACGTATTTTTCCACGCCGTCGAGCCTGTCACACAGCGCTTATCCGTTCTGGTCTGGCGAACTGTTTAACAAAGGGCGCCGCAATAAAGATGACCGCATCGAGCTGGATCTCTCGCACTCGCATCTGGCGAAAGGCGCGCTGTGCGGCGACGGCCAGTGGCGGCAGATTGTCACGGTTGAGGACGCGCTGACCGGCGGCTGCAACCTGTTCGACATCGATCAGCTGCAGCTCGAATACAGCCCGTCGGAGTATCAGAACCTGCTGATGTGTGAATTTGTCGACGACGAGGCCAGCGTGTTTCCGTTCGCCGAGCTGCAGACCTGCATGGTCGACAGCCTGGAAGAATGGACGGACTTCAACCCTTACGCGCTGCGCCCGTTCGACTATCGTCCGGTGTGGATTGGTTACGATCCCTCGCACACCGGTGACAGCGCCGGATGTGCCGTTATCGCGCCGCCGCTGGTTAAGGGCGGCAAGTTCCGGGTGCTGGAGCGCCACCAGTGGCGCGGCATGGACTTTGCAGCACAGGCGCAGTCGATAAAGCAGCTCACCGAAAAATACACCGTGGAATACATCGGCGTGGATGCCACCGGCATCGGACAGGGCGTGTTTCAGCTTGTGCGCCAGTTCTTTCCGGCGGCTCGCGAAATCAAATATTCGCCGGAAGTAAAAACAGCAATGGTGCTAAAAGCGAAAGACACCATCAGCAGCGGGCGACTCGAATACGACGCGGGCCAGACCGATATCACGCAGTCGTTTATGGCGATCCGCAAAACCATGACCGCCAGCGGCAACCGCTCCACCTATGAAGCCAGCCGCAGCGAAGAAGCCAGTCACGCCGACGTCGCCTGGGCAATCATGCACGCACTGCTTAACGAACCGCTTACCGCTGCCAGCGGCGGCGATAACCCTTCATTTATGGAATTCTACTGATGAGCAAACGTAAAGACCGCAGGGCATTCACCGCCCAATCGCAACCATCACCGGCAGTGCCACAACCGTTCGAGGCGTTCAGCTTCGGCGAGCCAACGGCGGTGCTGGATAAGCGCGATATTATGGATTACACCGAATGCATTCATAACGGGCGCTGGTACGAGCCGCCGGTCAGCTTTCACGGGCTGGCAAAAAGCCTGCGCTCGGCGGTGCACCACAGCTCGCCGCTGTACGTTAAGCGCAACATTCTGGCTTCAACCTTTATCCCGCACCCGCTGCTTAGCCAGCAGGAGTTCAGTAAGTTCGCGTTGGATTATCTGGTGTTTGGTAACGCCTTTGCCGAACTGCGCCGCAACACGCTCGGTCAGCCGCTGAGACTGGAGACGTCACCGGCTAAATACACGCGGCGCGGCGTAGAGGATGGGGTGTACTGGTTTGTGGGGGAATGGAAGGAGGCGCATCAGTTCGATACGGATCAGGTGTTCCACCTTATCGAGCCGGATATTAATCAGGAGCTTTACGGCCTGCCGGAATACCTCAGCGCGCTTAACTCCGCCTGGCTGAATGAGTCGGCTACGCTGTTTCGCCGCAAGTATTACCAGAACGGCGCGCACGCCGGTTACATCCTTTACATGACCGACGCGGCACAGAGCAGCAGCGATATTGAACGCATGCGACAGGCCATGCGCGACACCAAAGGGATCGGCAACTTCCGCAACCTGTTTATGTACGCGCCCAACGGTAAGCCGGACGGCATTAAGATTCTGCCGCTTAGTGAAGTGGCAACACGGGATGACTTTTTCAACATCAAAAAGGCCAGCCGCGACGATCTACTAAGCGCGCACCGCGTACCGCCTCAGATGATGGGGATTATTCCGGATAACACCGGCGGATTTGGCGATGTGGTGAAGGCGGCGCAGGTGTTTGTCCGCAACGAACTTATTCCGCTTCAGGAGCGATTAAAGGAGCTCAATGAATGGATAGAGGAAGACGTTATCGCGTTTAGATCTTATTCGTTTGAAATTCCCACAAGTGGATAAACAATATGGCCTAAAACATGAACTCTAACCACATAAATGTAAGTGTTTTTATTTTCGCTCATAGTAGCAAGAAACTCGCGAGAATCCACTCAAAACCATAAGAGGACATTCTACATATAAGACCGCATCATTAAGAGGCAGTTAATGACATGAGACCCCCCCCCGCTAAAGTTTTGGAATATTCGTATTGTTAAAAATTATTTTGATGTGTTTGACAAATTTACGTCATTTGCCTTCAAATTAGCATGGATTTAACTATATGAATTAATTGAAAAATATTTATTTTTTTAAAAAAATAATTTATAAGGATTTTTCCGCAAGCTTAATTTGATTGAAATCTCGATATGACATAGTTAAGATTTATCTCAATTAATGTAAGTTTCATTACGAAATGTAACAGTGGTGTGATGAGCCTTATTAATCAGTAACTTAATTAGATTATCACTTGGGGTATTATGTCAGAAGATTTGTACGACAAAGGTTTTTATGATAACCAAAGGGACAGCAGCTATCGGGCAGCAATTAAAATACTTAGTGAAATTAAATGCTTGTATAACTTCGGGTCAGTGGTTGATATCGGTTGTGGGATGGGGGAGTGGCTAAAAGCGTCAACTGAACTGGGTGCTACAACCATACAAGGCTATGACGGTAACTATGTCGACCGCGAAGAGATGTCTATAGATAGTGCATTTTTTACAGAAATAGATCTGGAATCAGATAACTTATCTATAAATGAAAAATATGATTTAGCAATTTGCATGGAAGTGATCGAACACATTAGCCACGAAAGTGGGTTGCTGCTCATTGACCAACTTTGCAAAGCCTCAGACGTAGTGCTTTTTTCTGCTGCAATTCCATTTCAGGGAGGAACGGGTCATATTAATGAAGCTTGGCCTCAAGAATGGATAAAACAATTCAATACAAATGGATTCTTTGTTGTAGATTTAATACGCCCTAAGTTTTGGCATGACGACTCTTTACCATGGTGGTATCGGCAAAACGCATTTCTTTTCATCAAGGAAAAAAGCTTAGCTGCAAATTATTTTGATGATTTCAGTGAAAGATTGATGATGCCTCACAGTGTAGTTCATCCGGACCTTTTTATTTTGAACTCATCCAAAAATAATTTGATAGATGGCAGTAAGGGAGGGGGTTTTTTGTTGACCGAAGACACTCGTAATCAAAAAATTAAACCTTACGATGATAAAAGTTGCATTATCGATTACCCCTGTTCAAATCATTATGATGTAAACAGTGGAGATAAGTGCGTTTCGATTATTATGCGAACGCAAAATAGACCAATACTTTTGGCTCGAGCCATTGCAAGCGTAGTTGAACAAACATATTCTAAATGGCATTTATATATCATAAATGATGGTGGTGATAAGAAAAGTGTTGAACAGTGCGTTAACTTGTACCGCGACGCCTTGATAAACAAAATTACTATTTTACATCATGACTCTGCTTTAGGAATGGAAGCAGCTAGTGATAGTGCTGTAGAACTTATTGAAAGTGAGTTTGCTATAGTTCATGATGATGACGACTCGTGGGATAAAGAATTTTTAGAGGAATGTGTAGATTATCTTTCAGGCGAGTCAAATAAATTTTACGGCGGCGTAGTAACACACACCACATTAATCAGAGAGACTGTTACTGACAGTGAGATAAAATTCATTGAGGAATGCGATTTCAACAATTGGTATACTGAAATAGACTTATATCGCTTACTGGGTGAAAACACATTTGCTCCAATTTCCTTCATGTTCAGAACAAAATTATTTGAAGAAATTGGTATATTTAACAAAAACCTTCCTGTTTTAGGTGATTGGGATTTCAATATAAGAGCGCTCTTTTCAGCCGATATTGGAGTTTTACCAAAAAAATTAGCATTCTATCATCATCGCATTCAAAGTGAAAATAACGCCTACGGCAATAGCGTTACACAAGGAATTAACAAACATTTAAGATATAACACATTATATCGCAACTCATTACTCAGAAAAGCTACAAAAGAGGCTCCTTGGATGCTTGGCCTCTTAATAAACGAAGCGAAAATTCACCATGAACTCAATAATCGAATTACAGGATTGGAACATCGATTAGATCAAGTTTTGTCTAGATCAGAAAAAACTATTAGTGATATGCATGAGCTACTTCACTATCATATGTCATTTAAAAATGAGCAAATTCGCATTGCGAACGAATCATTAGCAACAAGTATTGAATCTTATAAACTAATTGAAAGAATTTTCAAGATCTTCTCAATTGTATCAAAGCCAATTTTATTTATAAAAAGAAAAGTATTAAAAATCACCTAGTTCATCAACCAATAATTTAAGTTTAGAGATCATGAAAGATAATTTTTTTGCAACTTTAACAACTGACAGTAAAGAGAATTACAACAAAGCATGTGTTGTAAGCTTTGATATTTTCGACACTGTAGTTACTAGACTTGTCGCAGCGCCAAAGCATATATTTTCATTAGTGGCAGAACGTTCAAAAAAAATTTTAAATAATGAGCAATTAAAAAAATTCACATTATGCAGAATTGAAGCTGAAGAAAGAGCTAGGAAGGCAGCGAGAAATGAATATAGGGAAGAGGTTACGCTGCATGAGATCTATTATCAACTGAAGTTATTACTTAATATCAATGATTCACTATTGGGGAAAATACTCCAGTTTGAAAATGAAGTTGAATTTGAGAATGTCATTCCTATTGAACCAATGGTGCAAATTTACAATAAAGCTTTAAATGACGGTAAGCGAGTTGTTTTTGTATCTGATATGTACTTAGATAAAAAAATTATTGAAAGTATTTTGATTAAATGCGGATTTAATGCATATGAAAAACTCTTTGTTTCAAGTGAAATTAAGTTAACTAAGGGGTCAGGTCGCTTATGGCCTCATGTATTACAGACACTTGACGTAGAACCAAACAACATCATCCATTTTGGTGATAGTTCATGGGGAGACATCAAACGAGCTAGTGAACATGGAATAAATACAGTACATTTTCCTTTTTTGGCACAAGATCAAAAAAACAGGAATAATGTTAGTTCAACCACATTAACTCTATCAAAGTTCGTGCAAAAAAATAGAATAAACGATATTTTTTGCAATAATACCTATAAAAGAATTGGAGAGAATTATCTTTCTGTGATGTATATGAGCTATGTTAAGTGGATAGCAGAAAATGCAGAAAAAACAGGAATTAATAATCTTCTTTTCCTTTCAAGAGATGGCTATATACTAAAAAAAGTTTGGGATATTCTGTCTTCGAAAAACCTTGTACCTCAAAATATCAAAGCATCTTATTTTCAAGTCTCAAGAAAATCACTGATTATGTCTTCAATTGTTGAATTGACTCCATCAACTATAGACTTTCTAATCAGTGGAGGGGAGAAAGGTAGAACTGTTAAAACCTTTGTAGAAAGGACAGGCATTGCGATATCAAATAACATACTTTCTAAGATAAATGCTATATTTAAAAATCCTGAATACATCATTAGCTCCAAAGATGACTACATTAATCTTAGGCAGTTATTTGGTGATTTAAGAAAGGAGATTTTAGATTTTAGTGCGCAATCAAGAGTAAACGCTATTAAGTATTTTGAAAGCTTTAAAATATTTGACGGTCAAAGTCGTACAGCAATAGTTGATTTAGGATGGCAGGGTAATATGCAGGGCGCCATAAAAAAAATCATAAACTTTGTAGAACCCAACATTTCAATTTCTGGGTTTTACTTTGGCCTGTGGCGCAATGCTCTTGGAAAATTATACTCATCAGGAAGCATGAAAGGTATGATTTGCAATGGGCTACAACATCCAGATTTTGAAAGAAAATTAATTCAACTAGCTCCTTTACTCGAAGCTCTACATAGCGCCCCTCACGGCTCAGTCAAAGGTTATGAGAGTGTGGATGATGAAATTGTAGTCATACATCAAGATTATAAAACTGAAAAAAAGGTCTACGAAGATATTATCGTTAACCTTCATCGTTTTGCATTGGCTTCCATTGAAAATATTGCATCAGGTAAAAGCAATTTAAATTTCGATGAGTTGAATACTAAGCTATGCCAAGAGGTTTTAGAGGAGTTGTTGGTCCTTCCTAACTCTCGTGAACTCGATGTACTAGGTAAAATACGTCATATTGATGGATTTGAGCATTCGGGAGAAGGTGTAAGTTTAGTACCATATGATGAAGAAATTCCAAAAAATGAAGATGATGCATTTAACATTCTTTCAAAATATCATTTTTGGATTCCTGGTGTTTTAGCATTTTGGAAAAAAGAGTTTGATTATAACAATCATATGGTTTTAAAAAACTTGTCTCAAAATTATAGATATTTGGGACAAGATTGGATTGACTCTCTGTATCATTAAAGCCTTAATCAATTTTAAGTCCCTATTTAGTTATTACGATAGGGACTTATAGCAATCTATGTCCACGGGAAATAAACATTAGATTTCCAACCTATCGCAATTATTTTCACTTAAACCATTAAAATAAAAAAAATTATGAAAAAACGTGTAAAGGAATATGATTTAATCAGGGTAATGTCATTCTTATTTATAGTGATACATCATTCAGTCACTGAAGTAGTATCTAAGTATGGCTTTAGTAACTGGATGTCGAATTTTTTTTAGGTGGTGTTGGTGTTAGCTTTTTTATTATTTTATCTGGCTGTTCACTTTCCTTAAACGAAAGAAATGAAAATTTCATCAAATTTTTCCTTTCGAGAATTTCATCAATTTTACCTTTTTACTGGATAGCTTACTTACTGGTCCTTTTTTATCAATATGTGTTTAATGGTGATGCTCTTGTGGGTACAGATATATCCAAGGTGCTTATTACAGTATTTGGGCTGGATGGCTATTTAGGTTCAAAAATAAAAACATATTATTTGGTCGGTGAATGGTTTACTGGATTTATCTTGATTCTATATGTTTTCAGTCAGCCGGCTATATATTTGGCAAAAAAAAATCCACTTGCACTTATTGTTTTAGCGACCATTTCATCTTGGTTGTCAATTTTATTATCTGAGGACATTTTTAACAATTTCTTTTTATGGAATAAGGAACCGCTATGGAATCCTACATCTAGGTTAATGGAATTTAGTTTTGGTATTATTACAAGTTTATACTTATTAAAATCTAACTTTAAAATGAACATTGCAGCAACAGTGTCTGTATTTTATCTATTTTTATTATTCTTATTAAAAGTTAATCTGCTACAATTCACACTATTAGGAACCACGTTTTGCATTGCGGCCTTCATGATAGTACTAAAAGCTCTAATGTTAATCAGGTTTAACCCTCACTTTTCATGCGTAATAAATTTTCTATCAAAGTATTCATTTTTGGCATTTCTGTTTCATCACCAAGTGATAATGCAAATTTTGATAAAAGTGAAATTATTTAAAATTACATATAGCGATATTATTTATATCGTAACGGCAACAATATTTATTAGCTACTTTTTAGCCTTTGTAGCTTATAGGCCATCAATTTTTTTAAAGAATATCGTATTTAAACATCTTTTGAAGTGAGAGTTTTGGGAGTAATTATGATGAGATCATCTTATACCTCATCCATGGTTGATGTTGATTGAGATAAGCTAAACCAATGAATAAGAAGCCTGCAAAAATGCTAACCTAAAGCGATTGGCTAATGTTTAGAGTGAAAATTGTATATTAAGCTTTATAAGTATCCAATAATTTCTTGGTGTAGAGGCCATCAATGCTACTATAAGAACGTTATTTCTAACCTATTGATACATGTACTCGTCATTAATCTCATCTTTCGTAAATCTCAACAGTCAGTAGGTGTTTTATTTGATTTATTTAGCTTGCACTAAAGCATCAGAATTTTATTTCCATCAGCAGGGCTGCTGATGTCCTGAGCGCTTATTTCCAATTCTCGAGAGGGTTGCTCGCTTGTTATTAATACAGTTAAGCTTGTGATCATCAATGAGATTATTGGTAAGTAAAAAATAAAAATAAAGGTTGTACAAAAATGAGAGGGTGAGGGAATACGCATAACTGCACGCATGATACTTTTATTCTATTTTTTAGTCATTAACTTGTTGCAACATTAGAGCTTTAATAATGGATAAGATAAGTTCTTTTCACGATTTGAGTTTCCATCAATTTAAGCGCCGAAATGAATTCCGGCTCGATCTATGTGCGACCATCAAAAGTTTACGCTTATCTCATCAAATCGGTATTTATAGCGAGAACAAACCAACCACACAGCTGTTTCAATTATTCTGCGCGCAATGCTTTCCCCGCCACGCCTGCCCGCTTTATGCATCGCTTTTAATGCATCTGCATGCCTCACCTCATACCGCTCCAGCCGTGGGCAGAAGGGCGATCAGCGATCCTGTTTGGATCATGCGAAATCACGCACCTACATGCGTTTTGCTGCAGCATCAAAAAAGCCACCTAAACGGTGGCTTAGTCGCAGCGCTGAAACTTCCAGGCGATCATTCGGCTTGGCAGTAGATAGCGTCTTGATAGAGTGAGGTGTCAATCGAACCGGCCATGTCACTGATCATCGACAGTGCCATCTTTAGTTCATCTTCCTTGCAGTGTGCAATCAAAGAGACGTCGGCGATAAATTGTATTCTGGCTACAGTCTCGCTCAGATTATCGATGTCCATCAGCTAATTAACTCCTTATCAAATAAATATACTGTATGCATAAACAGTATCACGGCGTTAAGGAATCGTAAACAATCGTATGGCTCGGATTAGTCCGACCGATTGATTATTGAACATTACTACCTTTTCGATGCTGAGCGGCCAATGCCTGGAAACGTTGTAAGGCGATGGACGGTTTTCTACGATCTACGAAAAGATGGCCACTTGTTCCACTCAAGAATATTTGCGCGCCAACTTTGAGCTTGTGCCCCATCATCATGCGCGTAACTTCACCTTCGGAAAGGGTCAGGCGTGAGACATCATAAATACTGTCTTTGAGCTGCTGACGCTGATCTCGATATTTATCAGAAACCGGCGCCTGTCGTTTTTTTCGCGGTTTTGTAGGCGTACTTTCATGCAATCTCTTCAAAATACGTCTTCTCTCGGCTCGGGTTGGCGACCGTGTGAAGTCGATAGGGGGATCATCATCCGGCGGGGCCGTACAGTTATTGACAGAACTCCAAGAGGACGCGGACGCGCCCTTAACGTCAACGGCCAAATCAACGGGACGCTTCGGCACAATCTTCCATTGCGTCAGTCTGGTTAAAATCGGCGTATCTACGCCAGCGTCTGTTGCATACACGCCTTTGATGCGCATGGTTTCCTCGCCATAGGCATTCAGGTCTTCACTCGGTTGATACCATGTACGTACGGCCAGTTCATCACGACGAACAAATGCGCCGCCTTGTGCGTTAACGTAGCCAGCCCAATCGCCAGCATCTGCTGCGTCATGTGCAGCAGCGAACTCGATACTGAGTCCGTGCGCGGTTTCGCTGTCGGCCATGCGACGTAACTCGCGGTAGACCGTGACCGGCGCGCCGCCAACAAACTGGAACTGGCGAATGTGCCAACGCGCCGCCCATGCTGAAACGGCTGAGGCAGTTTCTTTCAGCTCTTTGCCGCTCTCATCGTCAAGCTCGCCGTCAAGCGCATAGCCATCGATATTTTTTGAGATGTATTTCGCCACGTAGCCGGTGGCGCTGCCTTTATCGGGATCGATGGCTTCAGCATGAAAGCGCGCTTTGCGTGCCTTCTCGCTGGCTAGTTCAATGCCATCTTCCCGACATGCATAGTCGCTAACGACCGCACGCACGCGATCAACATTTTCAGGCAGCATAAACATCAGCATGTGCCAATGTGGAGTTGCATCGTGATGGGGTTCGGCAACACGAATGCCGAAAATACGGATTTCTTCGCGATGCAGCTTGGCGCGAATTTTCTGCCACACGTTGCACAGATAACGTTGTGTGTCTGCCGGACTTGCTCCATTCCACTTGCGGTTACGATGACCGGTCTTGATGGTGGCGTGGTATCGAGAAGGGGCGGTAACTGTGTAGAACTCACCGACAAAACCCATCTCGTTGCAGATATTTTCAAAGCCGCGAATGCGATTCATCAACTCGCAGCGCTTAATGGCGGGATTCGACACGCTGGAATCAAACTTGTCGATTAAGCTGATCCTCTCGCCGGTTTCCTCATTCTCCAGCTCAAGTCCTTTAAGAAACTCACGCGTGCGGCGCTTTTGCTCGCGCCATTCCGACACCGTCATATTGCTGGCATAGGGCGTATGTTTTTTGCTGACGTTAGCGAGAGCGATTTGCAGATGTTCACGCCAAGACGCTGCGATACGACGCAGGCGACCTTTCCACCATTTCTCGGTCTGCATGCGCATAATTTCGGGTGTAACTTTTTCTGGCTCAAAGAATCGGGACGTGACTTTTTCCCATAACGGCGGTGTCTGGTTGAATTCGCGAGTGATGGTAGCGGCGGTCATGTAAATGCGGTGCGTGTATTTATAATCTGATTCGTTGGCAGATTGAGCATGCGCCTGTACCAGCTCAGCCAAGATAAAGTTGGCAATGTCACCAGCCAGTAAATCAACATCGGCGCGAGCCATATCGGGCAAGCGGTTAAAACGACGCATTAATTCCCATAGTGCACCGCTGGCTCTTGCTGCACCGATGTCCTTTGCCGCATTTTCTGTCAGCAAATTAAACGTGCCGGCCTTCATTTCGTCGAGCCGGTATTTTGCATTCACACATTCGACGCGTGGCAATGTGCGCTCAACAAAAGTCTTCGTTAAGTACGCATTGGCACGAGCAATGCCCTGTGATGTTTCCAGTTCGGCGACGCGCCGCCTGACATCGAGCTGAATCAGCGTTGGCTGCTGAGCGAGTAACTGCTCAGCATGCGCCAAAGCCGCAATCAACTGATCGCGGCTTCGCAGTTCCTTATAAGTAGGATAGGGGCTGGCGATTGCTTCCCGTGGAGCATTCCACGGGTAAGCATAATTCTCTGTCATCAGGCTTTGGCCTGCAGATGTTTTCCGCGCTGCTCTTCAATCTCCTGACAAGAAACGCAGCGAGTAACGCCAAGATAGGCTCGCCGACGCAATTCAGGAATTGGGGCGTCACAGTCTTCGCAGAAAGAAGCGCTAATCGCAGGGGCACGGTTAACGATGAGCGCGATATTACGTTCGATCATTTCCTCGGTGCGCTGCTGCACAATATCCATTGAGTCGGCCATTAGTGCGCCTCCGCGATTTGTGTCTGCAGTTTTTCAACTTCTTGCTGTAACAACTCAGCAGCCTCAACACATGACATTTCCTCACGGCGAATAGTCCAGGCAAGCACATTGAGGCGTGAGATCATTAATTCTGCTCGGTTGCGACGTTCCTCTTTTCGCGCGTCATTGAGCATCATGTCGAGTTCGATGTACGACTCAGTTTGTGTGGCTTCCAATAATTTACGTTGCATGTAATTTCCTGTTTTTGGGCAAAGTGAATCCCGGCGGGTTTACGCCAGTTAATTGCATTGGGTTATTTAGTTAGAGAGAGTCATTCGCTTGGGGAATAAACTCACGACAGCTTTTAATTGGTTCATTGCACGTATGACGGCGGTTTTTTCATCGGTGCTTAATTCGCTAAAATCGGCGCTGTGTCGGTCTTTGCCAATATTTGCCAGGAAAAAGATGGCGCTCAGTGCGCGCTTATTGTCCTGATAGTTGCTGTCTCTAACATCACGCATTGAGTCGAAGAATCGCGATAAATCCTGTTCGCTGTCGCCGCCCTTAAATTGCGAGCGCAACAACGCAACGTGATTGAGTGCCGCGACACGTTGACCGGCGCTCAGTTCGACAAGCATTGAATCGCCTTCGATAGCCATGATTTGCCTCTCTTGGGTGTTGCTTGAGTTCGTGGTGCGCTTGAAACCTCTTTAACCGGATGCCAGCGCTTACCGTTATCACCTAAAATCCAGCCATGTCCGTAAGACATTGATGGGCTGCGCCTTTTGAGCTGTGCAGCAAATGAAATCATGACTGCACCTCAGACCACGCCAAATGACGCGCCAAGACCGCTGATCGCATCGACAGTTGAAGACAAAGCAGGGTTAGCCTGTATGCGCGCTTGAACGGCTAGTGCGGCGAGGGTTAAACAACGAATACCGCTGTTAACGTTTTGCAGCAGGCTACGTTTGCAGCTAGCGCTCAATTGCTCAGTGGAGATCGCGCCAGCCGCTAACTGACCAACTTCAGCGGTGGCTTTCATCACATACAGCGGCAGTTTGTCGTTGGCAACTTCGTTGACCGGCACACAAGGTAAGCACTGGATTTGCGCAAGTAAGCCATCAATGAGCGTCGCGTCTTCGGTGACATCGGTAAGCACTAACACTTCTTGTACGGTGAGCTGATGAGGCTGATCGGGATTCAGCTTGTTACGCAGCGTTTGTGCTCGCATGACTGCCTGCTGCGCAACGTCTTCCATGTTGTGGGTTAACGCGAACTTGCGGCAGGCATCGTCGTAATAGTTATGGGTAGAAACTTTGAAATCAAACATAGTCAAATTCCTCACTGCCGAACACAATCACTGGCAAAGTTGAATGTTAACGTGACTGAAAGTCAGCTTCTTTCGTTAAAGCGATCATGTTGATGAGCACTTTTTCCATCTTGCGAGCTTTTGACCTGATTGGTAGGCGACCATCTTTCACCATCAGGCGGCAGGTTTCGTAAGGTATACCGGTCACTTTTGCGAATTCCGGCAGCGACAAATAAGGGCTGCTCAAGGTAATTGAAAGTGGAGAATTCATCGTGCATCCTTGTTCGTTAAGGTAAATGCGGGTAATTGCGTTCGCTGGTTCAATATTGACTACGTTACATTTCAAATTTGAATCAGTCAACGTTCACATGGTGGAAAAGTTGAATGGAATTTTCAGGCGGACAAGCTTTAGTTGATAGGTTATTGAAAGCCTACGGTTTTTCCACGCAGAGAGAGTTGGTCGAAAAGATTGGTGTTGGTCATGGCACGGTCAGTACATGGATTCGCCGTGATTACTTTGCCGGTGAAGCCGTAGTGCAATGCGCCCTTGATACTGGGGTTTCTCTAGAGTGGCTTGCCACGGGAAAAGGTGAGCATACAATCGCTGATGTTCGCGAAAGTGAACAACAGCCTTCTAAAGTTGAAAGCCTGCCATTTAGTTCTATCGATTCTGGGCATCTGCAGCTGCGGGAGCCGGTTTCAATTCAAGCTTCTTTGCTGCCTTCAGGTCATAAAAAAGTTGAAGTCATTCAGGTGCCGGAAGTCAGCACGTTCTATTTGGTCGATAAAGATTTTGCAAAACCTACCGATGGAATATGGATTACTCAACGCGCTGATGTTGTGCGATGTGAAACGTTGCAGAGAACGCCGGGCAATCATTGGCGTATCGAAGGTGTAGATTGGCCTGTTGATGAAGTTAAATTAATCGCGAAGGTTATAGGAAGTATCAAACATAAAATGTAATTGGGGATGCTGTTGATAGAAAAAATAGACTACCTAATTATTGGATCTTTGAGTTCAGGAGATTGGCGCCAGTATTCTGCATGATGCTCATTATGTGGTCATGTTTAAAAGCCAGAAATCAAACATTGACCACTGTTTTTATATACAGTAAAAAGCCCTCATTTGTTTTTTGAGGAAACTGTATGTCTGTTAGAAAAGCCGAAAACGGAAAGTGGGTTTGTGATTTTTACGCGGCGGGCAGAGGAAGTAAGCGAATTCGCAAAAGCTTTGCAACTCGCGGCGAGGCTTTACGTTACGAGCGAGAGCAGCTCGCTAAAGGCAGCGAATCCACCATAAACACGATTGAGGCGGAAGCCCGCGCGGTTCGCCTTAGTGAGTTAGTTAATGAATGGTATGAATTACATGGAAGGTCTTTGACCGATGGCGATGCAAGGCTGCAAAAATTGAAATCACTCTGTCATAACTTGGGTGATCCAGATGCTTTCACACTTAACCAAGAAATGTTTGCGGGCTATCGTAAGCAGCGGTTGGCGGGGGACTTCACCGCTAATCCAAAGCATGGCATCAAGAAACTACCGAAAGAAGCCACAGTAAACCGTGAGCACGCTTACTTACGTGCAGTGTTTAATGAACTAAAAAGGCTGGGACGTTGGAAAGGTGATAATCCACTCGATGGTGTGCGGCTCTTTCGCGAGAGTGAAAACGAACTGTCATTCTTATACGATGAAGATATTAAAAGATTACTCAAAGAGTGTGACGCATCATCAAATAAAGATCTTGGCATTATTGTGCGTATTTGCCTCGCAACCGGCGCCCGTTGGAGTGAAGCCGAGCAGTTGAGGCAATCTCAAGTTATGCCATTTCGAATCACATATACCAATACGAAAAGTAAAAAGAATCGCACTATTCCAATATCGAAAGAACTTCATGCATTAATTCCTAAATGTCGTGGCCGATTATTTGACAATGCTTATGATGCTTTCGGATTTGCGATTGAAAGGGCGAACATTGAATTGCCGGACGGCCAACGCACTCATGTTCTAAGGCATACCTTTGCAAGTCACTTCATGATGAATGGTGGAAATATATTGGTGCTTCAACAAATATTAGGTCATTCGACGATTCAAATGACGATGCGCTATAGCCACTTTTCACCAGAACATTTAGAAGCAGCAATCAATCTTAACCCATTCGATCGATTAGGAAAGGAGAACGTAAATTGATTTCTTTTAGGCAATATTTCAACATGAATGCGGCTAAGAACTTTTATCTATGCGTAACTGCCGCAGGCGTAGTTGTATTCCTTTTCTACTGTCTGAGAATAAATTTTTTTCCAACGGGAATGTCCCTGTCTGATGCAATATTTTTCCTGCTTGTAATATTTTCATTTTCACTTCTCATGGGTTTCGCTTTTACCGGTTGGTACTCAGTTTCGTGTATTCTAGTTTGGGTTTTTCTTAAGGTTTCATTGTTTATTTGCAGAATCACCAAGAGAACAAAAAGTAAATTCTATAGAAACGCTAAAGGTTCTTATAGAACTGCAAGAAAAATGAGTTTATTTGAACCTATGTTCGCATTGATCATAGTATCCATTTTAATTGGGGTTTTTGTAGCTAAGTTAGTCTTAGATGGAAAACTTCAGATAATTCCGGTTATTTCCTCTTTTTTATTGGTTGCGGTAGGGATTCTGTTAATTGCAAATGTGAATTTTGAAAAATTGTTGACCAGAGAGAAAAAGAGAAAAATGACAGTCGCATTTGTCGGATTTATGGTTTTTATCTTTTTACTTTTTTCCGGTATGGGCGAAATTCTGAATGATTCTGCTATGAGAGTTATCGGAGTTAAGAAAAATGACGCCACTTTTTTGTTAAAAGATAACGATTTAGAAATGGCAAGGCATTTGACAGGTAACAGTGGGCAATCATTCTTCTATGGCGATGTGCTATTTACGGGCGTGGGAGACACATCATTACTCGTCATCAACGATAAGCGATTGATCGTGAAAAACGTCAACTTAACAATCTCTTTTTAAGCGTGGGCAGACCAATTTATTGTGACTACCAGCAGACGGTTAAACCCAAGTTAACCCATTTTTACCGTCTATAACTCTTTGATTTACCGTAAGTGCATGATTTTAAAAGTTCTTGAAAAGTCTTTAAAATCCCTCGATCGTAAGGTCGTGCGGGTTCAAGTCCCGCCCCGGGCACCATATCGATTTACTAATAAAATCAATGATAAGCAGTGTCGTATGACCGCCTCATAAGGGCGGTTTTTTTGTGCCTGAATTCATCTTCCTAATATCCATTCCTAATATTATTTCCCTTTCACCTGTCCGCCAACTACAGGAACCACCACTATTTTTCTGTCATAAGCCGCAGTCTGCTCCACGTTTTTATGCCCTGTAATGGCTCTCTTCTCATACAAATCCCCCTCCAGATCAGACACACCTTTGGCTTTCAAATCATGGAATGTGAAATCAAACAGTAGCTCTGGAAATTTTAATTTTGCCGCCTCACGCGCAGCACTCCAGCGACTATTAAATCCATCTCTGGTGTAGCCAGAGCCGTTTGGCTGGTGGATGATGAAAATACTGCTCATTCCCGGTTTGAGCGGCAATTCTGATGCCATTTTGATCGCTGCTGCAAACCGTGGCGACCAGGCCGGATTGCATCAGAAGGCATCGTGCTAAATACCGCTAAATCATTTTTTGAATATTTGAGGTAGTTACGTTGCGTATCCCGCGCCAATTCAGAAAGTTATCTGGTTAAAAAAACGTTCATCCAGTGAGGAAAGGAGTCGGTCATCAGGGATTTCATGAATCAGAGCCTCATATGCTGCCCACACTGCCGACTGAGCCGCATCCAGCGCACAGAGGCGAGTAGCCCCCGGTTTTTGGAATGGGACCCATGCGCTAACCTGCCACAATGAAAGCGTGGCAGTATCCATGTGTCAGCAGCGTTTTACGAACGCGTGCCATAAATAAGGATCATTATCGACGCTACACCATCAGCTGGTGGAAACCTGTCATGCGCTGAACCGTGAATATCATGAGCTGGTAGAGGAGTTAAAACCCCTCCGCACATATTTTTACTTGACGGTTACGGTGCCTCATACGGATGTATGGCCATATAAGCCGATTCAGTTTAGCCCGGTAAATATCTATGCGAAAAGCCAGCAGACACGCTGGAAAAAATCATCAAAACCAGCAGCATACCAGGTAATATGGCCGCTGATTTATTCATGCTTTTAGGATCAACTATAAAGGCGGCAATAAAGTCAGGACGTTCGGCAATTAGTATTGAGCTGGAGGAGGGGCGATTACAACAACTGTTAGATACAGTTCAGTTAATCAATGCATAATTGGCTAATAAAAGCGGCATGTCAAAATAACATGGTTGCCAATTATGGATGTTAAAAATAAGTAGGCAATTAACATTGTCATCACAACCTAAAAATTAATGTGTTCTATGTCGCATTTTTTTGTAATCTTTTCCTCTTTCTAATGGAAGTTTGTAAGTATGAGTGTTATTAAATTAACTATTTTTTTTGTATGTGACTGTTTACTTGCGCTGTTTATTTACCCCTGCATTTCTAAATAATATTTTTGGAGAGTCCGCATGCGCGTGATATAACAAATCAGCAGCGCTGAACATTGTTACTTCAGGACGGAAAACTTAGGGAATCAAATATGGAAGAGTTAAAACAAGCTCAGTTAGATATGGTTTCTGGCGCAAACGGGCACAGTAACTATGAGGGCGGTGGTCGTAGTTACTCAGGTTATAATGGTGGTCATCCATCCTATGGCGGGCAGGGCAACGGATTTGTGGGTACTCAGGCAAACGGTCTGGATTTAGGGAGTGTCATTAGAGATAACCCATGCGCAGCAACAGTTGTTACAGGTATTATATCAGGTTCAACATCATGGGGTGGCGTGGTAAGGGGTGTTGTCGCTGGGGCAATAGCTTGTGCTGCCACCGGTAACGGAAATGGCGGGGGGGCAGGGAATAACTATGGCGGACAGTGCACGTGGTAGGGAAAAGAGGATAAAGAATGCCTGTATTATGCCTGGCATATTATCAGCTACTGCTCTGTTAACCTCAGTAAATATTTTTCCAGATGATGGATGGATGGGTTTTCTGCCACATGAAGTTGCAAAGTTTTTTGTGATTGTATTTTGTTCCTATGGTGGCGTATCCATTCTCAAAGACTTGACTCTTTACTTCATGAAGGGAAAAGGGGAGTAATTTATTCCCATTTGCATAAGCTCGCTTCGGCGGGCTTTTTACGTCTTAATAATCCGATGAAAATACTGTCTCTATCATCCATATGCTCTGGAGGTAGCCGTTAGCGGAGGCAGTGCATAAATACATGCGCGTCTGCGCAGGTATAGGGTACTCGGTCAAATGGATCCTATATTATTGAGCCGAAGAACTGTCTGGCATCGCGAGAACATGACGCCGTGGTGTTTGTTGGTCCTGCGAGAACGCGTAATACAATCTGCCTGATACAGGTATAAGTAATCTAAAACGTGATTTGCGATCCATCCGACATGCTGATCGTTCAGATGACGGAGAAGAAAGCGCGGGAACATGTAGTAAAACGTTAAGCGCGCATTTTTCGTGTCAGCCCGGAAGTGGTAAAAATCAATAATAAGCAGTGTCGTATGACCGCCTCATAAAGGCGGTTTTTTTGTACCTGTGATACTGCACAGATTCTGTTTTCTGCCTGCCTCACCTCAGCCACGCGAGCTGAACACCAGTTCATCCGGCGTGTTACTGATCAGCACCATCCGTTGTGCCTCACCACTGGATGACACAAATGTCACTTCATGTCCGATGCTGAAAGCCGCAAAAGCGTCGGTGGGCTGAACCGACTTCTGGATCTCCAGCACCAGCCGCGAGGGAAAGGGTTGGTCATTGACCATATCAAGATGATAATTCGCCGTAAAACTCAGCTCGGGTTGATCAACCACGTAGAATTGTCCTGAAGGCATAGTGTTAACCTCTGCATAATCTGACCATTACGTGCCGCCGGAACAGGCTGCCTGAAACTTAAGGGTAGCTGAATAACCCTGTCCCGAAAGCCGGGCTTGCGGGTTTTTGCTTTCTGCGACCCTGGCTGAAAGCAGCCACCGCTTTCGCTGCCGGGTCAGCCGTCAGGTAATCAGAGTGAACAGGGGCAGAATGGGGAATAGCGTCGCTGCCTGCAGGCAGAATGGGTAACATCACGTGCGGGGGACCGCACCAGCTGGCCCGTGAGGCAGGCCAGCTGATTAATATCAGGCCTGAGGCTGGCCTGCCGGACCGACGCCTCCGGGTGCGCCCACCGGTGCCTGTCCACCCGGCGGCGGTGGCGGCGGGGCATCCTTGCCTGGCGGAGGCGGAGGCGGCGCATGTCTGGGAGGTGGGGTGGGTGCGCAGGCGGTCAGCGTAGCAAGGATGGTTAGCGTCGATAACAGATAAGCAGTACGTTTCATCGTAATTCCCTGATCGGTTAAGCGGAGCGTTAAGTATAGATAAGCGCCGTCAAAACGCCTGATGTGAAACAGACGGCAATGTTATTGTCGATTATTTGAGATGCTTCGCAACTTGTGCACGGTAACCATGCGTTTCAGACCAGAGACCGCTAAGGTAGCGCTTCAATTAAGAGGAGTGGTTATGAATGGCATAATGAAGTTCGTCCGCGGCTGGCTGGTCTTTTCTCTCTTGTGGGGCGTGTTCATGTGGTTTATGTCATGGCAGGAGCAGGGCAAAGCGCCGGGTCTGGCAATTCTGATGAGTCTTTATGCGGGATTAATCTATCAGGCGCTGATGACGATGGTCGGCCGCTATCGTTCGCGGCGTCAGCAGGCGTAACAGGTTCTGCTGCCGCAGAGGCAGCAGAACCGCGCGCGTTAACCGAAGTTACCGGTCAGACGTTGATGGATGTCGGTACTGCGTGAATCCAGCCCCTCAATCGTCACCTCAGCACCATATCTTTGATAGCGGTACTCAATGCCATCCAGCGCCGCGACGCTGGATGCATCCCAGATCTGAGCGTGGGTCAAATCGATCGTGACCTTTTTGGGATCGTGAGCGTAATCGAAATGCTCAAAGAGGTCGTTGCTGCTGGCGAAGAAGAGCGGGCCGCGCACGACATAGCGCACCGACTGACCATCATCGCTCAGCTGACGCTCTGCATGGATAACATGCGCAATACGGCGGGCAAAGAGCAGCATGGCAAGGATCACCCCCGCAAGCACACCCAGCGCCAGATTGCCCGTCCAGACCGTAACCGCCACCGTCAGCACCATAATCAGCGTTTCTGACCACGGCATACGCTTCAGCGTGGCGGGCTGCAGGCTGTGCCAGTTAACGGTTTTCACCGCGACGACCATCATGATGCCCGCCAGAACCACCATCGGGATCTGCGCCATAATCTGGCTCAGTCCGGTCACCAGTAACAGCAGCACCAGACCGGCCGCGACGGTAGAGACCCGACTGCGTGCCCGACCCAGTTCCACATTGACGATGGTCTGACCGATCATCGCACAGCCTGCAATACCGCCATAGAAGCCCGCCAGGATGTTTGCCACGCCCAGGCCCCAGGATTCACGGCGCTTACTGGAGGGGGTATCCGTCAGATCATCGACCAGTTTGGCGGTCAGCAGAGACTCCATCAGCCCGACAAACGCGATACTCAGTGCCGTGGGCCAGATAATCTGCAGCGTCTGCAGGTTCAGGGGCACCAGCAGCGTATTCAACCCGGGCAGGCCAGGGCTCATCGGCCCCTCGTCACCTACGTTCGGCATGCGATAGCCCATCAGCAGTGCCACCGCCGTCACCGCCACAATGGCGACCAGCGGAGAGGGCACACTTTTTATCAGGCGCGGCAGCAGCAGCACAATAGTCAGGGTGACGGCAAAGAAGATCCACACCAGAGGTGACTGACCCCAGACGTGCGGCACCTGCGCAAAGAAAATCAGAACCCCAAGCGCATTCACGAACCCCAGCATCACTGATCGAGGAATGTAACGCATCATGCGCGCCAGGCCAGCCAGGCCAAACAGAATCTGGATGACACCGCCCAGCACAACGGCGGGCAGAATATATTCCACGCCATGCAGATGCACCATCGGCCCGATGACCAGCGCCACGGAACCGGCGGCAGCCGTGACCATTGCCGGGCGACCGCCCAGAATCGACAGGGTCAGACAGAGTACCACCGAAGCCACCAGGCTGACTTTCGGGTCGACACCGGCAATTACGGAAAAGGAGATCACTTCGGGGATCAGGGCCAGCGCGGTAATCACACCGGCCAGGCATTCGCGGGTCAGCAGCGCAGGCGAACGCAGCACGCGCCCCGTGCTGATATCGCCCGCCACAACGTCAGTTGCGGTAACATTATTAGTCTGGGTCATAAAGGATTGCAGGCTCTTTAGTTATTTTGCTCCCGCGCGAAAGGCGGAAAGAATGGGATAAACAGAAAGAGGCAGATACTACCGGGGGATCGACGAAGATACCAGAAAAAGGCGGTAGATTCCCTCCCTGGAATCGTGATTAGAGTGAAAAGTCATCCGGGGTTTTGTGGACCACCAGGTCAAGCAGCTGACGATAGATATCCAGCGAATCCCTGTCGCTTTCCAGTTCCAGTCGGTGAATGAGTTTTGAGATGATCGCCTTATTACTGACAGGCATACCCGATTGCAGGATTTCAGCGATCAGGACACCCAGCATTTCCATCTCGCTGGCGGGTTTATTCGCTGCGGGATTGAAATAGTCGGCAATTTCCTGGTCAGTCCGGGGAAGTGTATTTTGCATGTGTAAGCCCTTCAGAACAGCCCGATTCCGGTTCGGATGTCAGGACAAAATCGATCAAAAAAGCCATCGCATGGACAGATGCGATGTTACCAGCGTCAACATAACGCAGATAAAAAAAACCTCTGAAGGTGGAAATCCACTGACACCTTCAGAGGCGACGCAAGTGCATCATTCGTTACAGAGTCGCATGACAACTCGTGGCAATAAAGTTATACAATGAAAGCCAATCTGTACAATCGGATCCTTTTGCAAAACGTGCTATTTGCCACTTTTCATTAACTTATAAGGATTATTCCGAGAAAAAATCTGTACAGACAACCTATACAACCTGCGGATTTGATCGGAGTGATAAACCGGGCGGATACCCCGCAGGGTAATCAGGCAAATAATGCCAGCTTTGCCGTCAGCTATCGCAGCGCATTTTTATCGCCGACGATGGCGAGACTCAGCCGCTACCACTGCACCAGCCAGGCGTGAGGCGGCAGGCCCCAGTGTGCCTGAAAAAGGCGTGATAACCGGAAGCGGTTCACCTGCAGCTGCTGCGCCATCTGCGGCAGGCCAGGATTTTCCGTGTGGTGGGTGATCAGCCAGTTACGCCCCCTCAATGCCAGCACCGTATCTTTGTCCGGATGGTGATCGGGCTGGAAAATCGGCTGGTGCGGCGTGAGCTGAGAGAATAACCGATCCAGAACCGCCTCTTTAATCCGGGCGGGATGGTTGTTCCACAGCGCCTCAATACCGCTCATGGCGTCACGGCGCAGATTCACCCCTTGCTGCTGGCTGTTTCATATTATCGGGCTCCCGATAACGGACTCTGGACATTCTGCCGCGATCCACTAGTTTTTAACAGAACGGGCGCTTTTCAATCCCGTTTTGCTTTGCGTATAATAACCTTTCTATTTAATCAGAATCCTAACCATTAGGCTGCTAACCTTTGTCTCAGCATACCCGTACCTTCACCCATCTACTGCACCTGACCGCACATGCCTGGCGCCTGGCGGTGGATCGTCATCTCAGAGACAGCGGCTTAAGTATGAGCAGCTGGATGGCTATTGGCCTGATCGCCAGCGAACCGGAACGCATGACGCAAACTGAACTGGCGCAATTGCTGGGGCTGGAAGATGCCAGCATGGTTCCGCTGGTGGATCGGCTGGTCAAACAGTCGCTGCTGACGCGGGTGCAGCCCCCGGAAGATCGCCGCAAGCGCCACCTGGTACTGACCGAAAAAGGCAATGAGGCGTTTGCCCGCGTGAAAACCGAGGCCGATGCGCTGCGCACGGAGATGCTGGCTGACATTGACCCGCAGGATCTGGCCGTCACCGAACGTGTGCTGCAACAACTGCTGAGTCGTATGGGAAGTATGTAGCAGTGGCAAAGCGAAATCCCTACGCTGCACGCGAGTGGTTGCCGCACGAAAAACCCATGCTGCCGGGCTCGCCCTCGACCCCGCTACACCCGATGCCCAAACGCCTGGCGTTTGGCCTGATCGGTCTGCTTATTTCCCTGACCGGTGCGCTGAGTAACGCGCTGGTCACAGCAAATCTGGTCAATCTGCAGGGCACCTTTGGTGCCTGGTCGAATGAAATTGCCTGGCTGCCTGCGGTCTATGTGATGGGCAATATCTCGATCAACCTGCTGCTGGTGAAGTTCCGCCAGCAGTTTGGTCTGCGGGTCTTTACCGAGGCGTTTCTGGTGCTCTATGTGCTGGTGGCGTTCTTTCATCTGTTTGCCAATGACCTCAGTTCCGCAATTATTGTGCGCACCGCGCACGGCATGGTGGCGGCCGCACTCAGCTCACTCGGCATCTACTATCAGGTGCAGGCCTGGCCCGCAAAACATCGGCTGAAAGCGCTGGTTATCGGCCTGACGGTGTCGCAGCTTGCCATTCCGCTGGCCCGACTCTTCTCCTCTGAACTGCTGCAGCTCAACGAGTGGCGCGGTCTCTATCTGTTTGAACTCGGTCTGGCGATGATTGCGCTGGGCGGGGTGCTGATGGTGAAACTGCCGCCGGGTGACCGTATCAAAACCTTTGAGAAAATGGATTTCGTCACCTTCATTCTGCTGGCACCGGGCATGGCGCTGCTGTGCGGCGTGCTGTCGCTGGGGCGGATTGAGTGGTGGTTCACCACGCCCTGGCTCGGCATCTGTACCGCAATCGCGCTGACGCTGATTGTCGCGGCGATGGTGATCGAACATAACCGACGCAATCCGCTGATTAATACCCGCTGGCTCAGCAGCGGCAACATGGTACGGCTGGGCATCGTGATGATCATGATCCGTATTGTCCTGGCCGAACAGAACACCGGCGCGGTCGGCTTCTTACAGCAGCTCGGCCTGCAAAACGATCAGATGCGTGGTCTGGCGCTGGCCATTATCGCCGGGGTCATTGTCGGCATTGCTGCCAGCGCGCTGACCATTAAACCCACTCATCTGAACTGGCCGATTGTCGCCTCGCTGGTGGTGATGATTATCGCTTCACTGATGGATTCGCAATCCAGCCCGCTGACCCGGGGTCCCGAAATGTATTTCAGCCAGTTCCTTCTGGGCTTCAGCAGCGCTTTTTTTATGGCACCCGCCATGCTGATGGGGATTGGCAGCGTCGTGACCCAGCCGAAGAATCTGGTCAGTTTTGTGGTGCTGTTTGGCATGAGCCAGAACCTCGGCGGGCTGATCGGCTCCGCCATTCTGGGTACCTTTCAGGTCTGGCGGGAAAAATATCACTCCAGTCTGCTGGGCGATCAGCTTTCCCTGCTCGATCCCAATGTCACCGAGCGGCTCAGCCAGTACAATGCGCTGTTTAACCCGCTGGTGGGTGACAGCGTGCTGCGCGGTGCGCAGAGCACCAGCCAGCTTCAGACGGTCGCCACACTGCAGGCGAACGTGCTCGCCTATAACGACACCTATCTGCTCACCGCCGCGCTGGCGCTGGCGACGCTGATGTGGGTAATCTGGCGTTTAACCCGTCGCCGTTATCTGGAGTGGCGTCAGGCGCGATTTAACCTGCGTGAGCAGCAACAGCTGGCCGCATTACAGGAGTTAAGGGAAAAACAATGAGTCAGCAGGATGAGCTTCAGGCTGCGGAACGCGAACGTGTTAATCGCCGCCGTATTCTTTCTGTCGCCGTGGGTAGCGGCATCGTAGTGCTGGGCGTGCTGGTTATTCTCTACGCCTGGCAACTCTGGCCCTTCACCAGCGCGGTGCAGAGCACCGAAAATGCCTATGTGCGCGGTCAGGTGACCTTTATCAGCCCGCAGGTCAGTGGCTATCTCACCTCGGTAGAGGTGATCGATCTGCAGCCGGTGAAAAAAGGGCAGTTACTGATGACGATTGACGATCGGATCTATCGCCAGCGGGTGCATCAGGCCCAGGCGCAGCTGGCGATGAAGCAGGCTGCGTTGAACAATAACCTGCAGCAGCGTCGCAGCGCAGAAGCGACGATTCAGAGCAACAAAGCGGCGCTGGAGAATGCCAAAGCTCAGGCGTTAAAAAGCGGCTTCGATCTGAAGCGGGTTGAGAATCTTGCGGCGGATGGATCGCTGTCGGTGCGCGAGCGTGACGCCGCCCGTGCCGCCAGCGCCCAGGCGCAGGCGCAGGTGCGTCAGGCGGCGGCGCAGATCGCCGTGGCACAGCAGAATCTGCAGACCGTCATCGTAAACCGTGATGCGCTGGAGGGGGATGTCGCCAGCGCGCGTGCCGCCCTGGAACTGGCGGAGATCGATCTGGCGAATACCCGGATTACCGCACCGGATGACGGCCAGCTCGGTCAGCTGTCGGTCCGCACCGGCGCCTATGTCACTGCCGGAACCCGTCTGACATCGGTGGTGCCCAATCACAAATGGATTATCGCCAACCTCAAAGAGACCCAGCTGGCCCATATTCGTCCCGGCCTGCCGGTGACGATTCGGGTCGATGCACTGGACGGCAAACGCTTCAACGGCGAGGTGGAATTTATCTCCCCGGCCGCAGGCTCAGAGTTCAGTGCCATTTCACCCGATAACGCCACCGGTAACTTTGTCAAAATCGCTCAGCGTATTCCGGTTCGCATCCGTCTGAACGAGCAGGATATGGCACAGCTGCGTCCCGGCATGTCCGTAGAGGTCAGCATCGACACGGCCGCCCGGCCCGCTGGTGAGGCTGCACCATGAGGGGCCGCGTAGTGATCGCTGCCCTGTCACTGCTGCTTTCAGGCTGCGCCACGCAGGTTGAGAAGGCACCGGCCTCGCTGCCGATCCCGGCGGCCTGGCGGGAGAGTGTCGGCCCCGGCGCCGCGCCGGAGGCAGAGTGGTGGCGTGCCTTTCATGATGCGTATCTCAACCGGCTGGTCAGCCAGGCGCTGCGCAACAATCCCGATATTCTTACGGCGCGATCCCGTGTCGATCAGTATCGCGCCCAGCTGCGCGCCACGCAGGGTGATAACTTCCCCACCGTCAGCGCCGGTGTGGCCGCGACCCGTGAACGCACGCTCTCGTCGGTGACGGGGCAGCCTTATGAGACCGATGTGTTTCAGGGACTGTTGCAGGCCAGCTACGAGGTTGATCTGTGGGGCGCGCGCAGCAGCAGCATCACGGCGGCGCAGGCGACCTTAGCGGCGCAGCAGGCGGCGGCGTCTGCCGCTGAGCTGACCATCGCCAGCTCGGTTGCGTCGGGTTACCTCAACCTGTGTGCGCTGGATGAGCAGCTGCGGGTCACCGAGGCGACGCTGGCCACCCGCAATAATTCGCTGAAGCTGGCCCGGCGTCAGTTTGAAACCGGCTACACCTCCCGGCTGGAGTGGATGCAGGCGGCCTCGGAATATCAGTCGGCTAAAGCGCAGATACCGCAGCTGCAGCATCAGATCGCCCGGCAGGAGAATGCGCTGAGCATTCTGGTGGGAATGAATCCGCGTACGCTCGCCCGGCGTCAGCAGTTTGACCAGATTCTGCCGCAGCAGATGCCGTCGCTGCTGCCTTCTGCGTTACTCAACCGTCGTCCCGACATCGTGCAGGCGCAGCGTCAGCTGCTGGCGGCTGATGCCAGCCTGGCGTCGTCCCAGGCGAAGCTGCTGCCGTCGCTTAACCTCACCGCCAGCGGCACCCTGCAGAGTTCAGTGCTGCATCAGTTAGCGGATAATCCGTTCCGGCTCTGGAGCGTGGGCGGCAGTATTCTGGCGCCGCTGCTGAACCGCGAAGCGCTGACGGCGCAGGTCGATGTCTCAATGGCCACGCGCAACCAGGCGCTTTACAGTTATGAAAAAGTGGTGCGCAACGCCTTCTCGGAAGTCAACGATGCGGTTGACGCCATCAGGCAGCGAGAGGCCCAGCTTCAGGAGCTGCAAAAGCAGGAGGCCTACGTGACCGAGGCGCTGCGCATTGCCCGCAACCGCTATCAGAACGGTTATGCCTCTTATCTGGATGAACTGGATGCGCAGCGCACCCTGTTTTCAACCCAGCTTAATCGGGTCACCGTCAAAAATAACCTCCTGCTGGCGCAGATCGATCTCTATCGCGCGCTGGGGGGAGGCTGGACGCCCGCCGCGACGCCGTAATCGCCCAGGCCGATCCAGCCGCAGCCAGAGTTTCACGGCGCGGATCGGCCCTCTGACGACAGCAGGAGTGCCTGTTTTCTCCGTCGCAATCCTCCGAATATCCGCTATAAAGCCATTCATACTTCTGCTTACCTGTCTTTACATTCGATGGTATCATGCGCGGGTTTTACACCAGCCAGACGGAAAAGCGCAGGCTGCGCACGGCGAATTATCCGTTTACATTACTGATAACTATCACAAAAGAAGGGATTCATGATGAATAAGAAGACGATTTTCACGCTGGCCGTGGTTGCTGCGTTATTGACCGGTTGTGCCCGCACGGCACCGATTCACAATGTGAATCAGAGCCTGACGCAACGCTACAGCGATAACCAGATGAAAACGGCGATCATTGAAGCCGGCATTGGCCGTAAATGGGTGATGACCCCCGTTTCGCCAGGCGTGATCACTGGCCGCCTGGCCCAGCGTGGTTTCGCGGCGACCATTCGCATCACCTACACCAGCCAGAACTACCGCATCGATTATGTCAGCAGTGAAAACCTGAAAGCAGGGCAGGGGCAGATCCACAGTAACTACAACCGCTGGATCGCCAACCTGGATCAGGATATTCAGTTACGCCTGTCGGCGCTGGCGGCGAAATAAGGCGTCTCCCGTCGCAATAACGTCCCGTCAGAGGCGCTGAGTATAAAGATTGCCTCCCCCCGGCCGACAAATCAGATGAGCTGCTATTGCTGAGCCTTAGCATAAACCTTTACCGTGAATGCCCGTGGCGCAATCGGCAGAGGCGTTCAGCAATGCACTTTCTTGTACCGGGCAGGCGTAACGTCCTGATAATTGCTGACACCATACGTTTGACGAAAGAATGTTGAGATGAAACTCGCTTACTCACTGCTCGACTGGCAGGCCCTGGCTCCAGGATTACAGGGGCATGAGGCCTGGCTGGACTGGGCGCGACAGGGCACCGCTATCGATCCCGCAGGAGAGATGGCGAAACCGCACTTTTTACCGATGATGACCGCGCGTCGTCTGAGCGGCGGCAGTCGTGCGGCGGTTGAGTGCGGGTTGGCTCTGCTGGCGCGGCAGCAGGTGGATGCGATCGTCTTCACCAGCCGTCACGGCGAACTGGAGCGTAATCTGCGCATCCTCACCACGCTGGCCGATCAGCAGATGATGTCACCCACTGATTTTGCCATGTCGGTTCACAATTCGGCGGTGGGCAGCCTGACTATTGCGGCCAAAGCGCCGCTGGTCTCCACCTCCATCGCCGCCGGCATCGACTCTTTCCAGCAGGGATTGATTGAAGTCAGCGCCCTGCATCAGGCGGGTTATCAGCAGGTGCTGCTGGTCGATTTTGACGGCTGCGTGCCCGATTATTATCAACACTGGCTGCCGGAGCAGGGCATGAATGTCCCTTATGCGGTGGCGCTGCTGCTGGGTAAAGGCGAGGCATTGCGCTGTAGTGGTCGCCCTGAACCGGCGCAGACCCTCGCGCCGCTGTGGCCGCAGAGCCTGCGTTTTCTGCAGCAGTGGCTGGCGGCGTCGCCCGCGTTCAGCCTGCCGGGTGAACGCCTGACATGGCACTGGGAGAGAGAACATGGCTGACTGTTCACAACCGGCACTCTGCGCAGGCAGCCGCCTGAACTACGGCTGGCGTCTGGTGATGACCGCGCTGAGTTTCACGCTGTTTGGCCTCGGCGGGCTGCTGCTGTCGCTGGTGGGCTTTAATCTGCTGCTGCTGGTTCAGCGTGATTCGCTGCGCCGCCGTCTGCTGGCCCGGCGCGCCATCGCATTCAGCTTCCGCTGCTTTCTGCGGTTCTGCCGGCTGACCGGGGTCTACGACTACCGCATCGAAGGCGCTGAGCTGCTGCAGCAGGATCGCGGCTGCCTGATCGTGGCCAACCATCCCTCGCTGATCGATTACGTGATGATCGCCTCGGTGCTGCCGGAGATGGATTGTCTGGTGAAGGCCGACCTGCAAAAGAATCCTTTTATACGGGGGGTGATCCGCGCGGCCGACTACCTGATCAACAGTGAAGCGGAGACGCTGCTGCCCGACAGTCAGCAGCGCCTGGCGCGCGGCGACAATATTCTGATCTTTCCGGAAGGCACTCGTACCCGCTACGGTCAGCCGCTCTCTCTGCAGCGGGGCGCCGCCAATATCGCCGTGCGCGCCGGCTGCGATCTGCGCGTCGTCCACATCACCTGCAGCCAGCGCATGCTCGATAAGCAGAGCCGCTGGTATCAGATTCCGCCCGTTAAACCACTGTTTACTGTGCGTGTACAACCGCGAATCGACAGTCAGTCGTTTTGTGAAAGCAATCCCGATGCGCAGCCGCTGGCCGCGCGTCGCCTGACCCGCCATTTACAACAGGCGCTGGTCCCCCAGAACAGGTAAGACGAAAACCAGTATGGATGTATTAATTAACGATATCAAACAGATGATTATCGACACGCTGAACCTTGAAGATCTCAGCCCTGAGGATATTGAGACCGAAGATGCGCTGTTTGGCGAAGGCCTCGGCCTGGACTCAATTGACGCGCTGGAGCTTGGCCTGGCGGTGAAAAATCGCTACGGCGTAACGCTCTCTGCGGAGAGTGAAACCCTGCGCGCCCACTTCTTCTCTGTTGCGACGCTGGCCGCGTTCGTCAACCAACAGCGCAGCTGAACGCGGAGACAATATTATGATGAACAAAGAAGAGATTTATCAGGAAGTGTCGGCCCTGCTGACCAGCCTGTTTGAAATTGCGCCGGAGGATATCCATCCTGAGGCCCGCCTGTATGAAGATCTCGAACTCGACAGCATCGATGCCGTCGATATGGTGGTTCACCTGCAGAAACGCACCGGGCGTAAAATCAAACCGGAAACCTTCCGCGCGGTGCGAACCGTGCAGGACGTGGTCGATGCGGTCGAACAACTGATGCGCGAAGACGCCTGATCCCGCCGTGCCTGCTGCCACTCTTCGCCTGCTCAATCTGCTGACGCTGCTGGCCTGGCCGTTGCTGGTCTGGCTGGCGCTCACCCAGCCGCGCTGGCAGGGACTTTTCTGGCTGCTGGCGCTGCTGTTTGGGCTGCGCTGGCTGCAGCTGCGTCGTCAGCATACGGCCATGGAGGCCGTGATGGGCTGGCTGGCCCTGCTCGGCGCGCTGCTCTGTATCAGCAGCCAGCTGCTCCGCACGCAGCATCTGCTGCTGTGGTATCCGGTGGCGGTCAATCTGGCGATGCTGCTGCTGTTTGGTGCCTCGGTCTGGAGCGCGATGCCGCTGGTGGAACGTATCGCCCGACTGCGTGAGCCCGTGCTTCCGCCCGCTGCGGTGCGCTACACCCGCCGCGTCACCCAAATCTGGTGCCTGTTCTTTATCGGCAATGGCAGCATGGCGCTCTTCACCTGCCTGCTGGGAAATCTGCGACTCTGGACATTGTGGAACGGCGCGATCAGCTATCTGCTTATCGCCGCGCTGATGGGCGCGGAATGGTGCGTCCGTCAGCGCGTGAGGCGCAAAGCATGAGGGTGGCCGACTGGCTGACGGGCGCCGATCGGGAAGTCGCCTGGCGGGGCGATCAGACGCTGATGCTCAGCACCATGCACCGTCAGGTGCTGGCGCTCAGCCAGCGCTTAGCGGCAGAGGCGGGCACACACTGGGCGCTCTGTTTTGACGACAGCTACCGCTTCTGCGTGGCGCTGCTGGCGAGCTGGTATGCCGGCAAAACGCCGGTGATGCCGGGGCATGCCCGCGCCGCGCTGCTCGATGAGATGCAGGATCGGCTGGATGGCGTGCTGTGCGACATGCCGCTGGCGGTCAGCCTGCCACGGCTGGCGTGGGATGAGGCCGAAGCGCAGGGCGCGCTGCCGCCGCTGCCGGAGCGGGCTGAGCTGGTGCTGTTCACATCGGGTTCAACCGGCACGCCACGTCAGGTGGTAAAGTCTCTGGCGGTGATGGAGCAGGAGAGCCGCTGGCTCTGCGCCCTGTGGGGTGAACAGCTCCGGGCGTGCCGGGTGATTGCTTCGGTCAGCCATCAGCACCTGTACGGTTTATCGTTCCGGATCTTCCTGCCGATGACGCTGGCGCGCCCGTTCGCCGCCCAGCCGCTGTTTTACGGCGAACAACTGGCTCAGCTTCCGCGCCACTGGCGCTATGCCTTTATCAGCAGTCCCGCTTTTTTGTCGCGGCTGGACAGGTCGCTGCAGACGCCCGCCTGTGAACTGATTGTCTCCGCCGGTGGCGCGTTGCGCGCATCGGATGCTGAGCAGGTCTGGCAGCGCTTTGGCTGTCGGGTCAGTGAGATCTATGGCAGCACCGAAACCGGTACCCTGGCCTGGCGTCATTGGGCGCGGCCCGGAGAGGCGTGGCGCTGTTTCCCCGGCGTCCGGCTGGAGGAGGTGAGGCCGGATCGCTGGCAGGTCTGGTCGCCGCTGATTGCCGCAGCGGACGGCATCCCGCTGGACGATCGCCTGCACAAACAGCCGGAAGGCGGTTTTCAGCTGGCAGGTCGCCATGACCGCATTGTCAAAATCGCGGACAAGCGCATCTCACTCAGTGAGATTGAGCGCCGTCTGCGGGATCTGCCGGAGATAGAGGATGCCGTGGCGCTGGTGGTGACCCGCCATGAACGGCAGGCGATAGGTGTCGTGCTTTCGCCCACCCAACCACTGGATGAGGCGGCGCTGCATCAGCGCCGTCAGCAGTGGAAACAGCAGCTGCAACGCTGGCTGGAGCCGCTGGCCATGCCACGCTACTGGCGGGTCGTGGCCACCATTCCGGTCACCGCCCAGAGCAAACGCGCCTGGCCGCAAATAGAGGAACTTTTTCATGTTGCCGATTGAACGCAGCCGAACGTTACAGGCGAACAGCGTCACGCTGACGTTAGAGGTTGAGCCGGAACTGTTCTGGTTTCAGGGTCACTTCCCGACCCTGCCCATTCTGCCCGGCGTGGCACAGCTGGATTGGGTGATGCACTATGGTCTGCTGCTGCTTGCTCCCGGCAGGCAGTTTGCGGCCATCGATAACATCAAATTCCAGCAGCCGGTGCCCCCCGGCGCGCTGCTGCAGCTGCACCTTGAGTGGCACGCTGAAAAATCGCGCCTGAGTTTTCGCTACAGCCTGCTGAGTGAAGCAGGCGAGCAGAGTGCCAGCAGCGGGAAGATCGCGCTGTGTTAACGGCCCCGTTCTCACCCTGCGTGGTGATCCCCTGCTACAACCACGGCGCGATGATGGCGTCGGTGCTGGCGCGGCTGGCACCCTTTAATCTGCCGGTCATCGTGGTGGATGATGGCAGCGATGCGGCGACCCAGCTGCAGCTGGCGACGCTGCACGCCCCGCAGCTCAGCCTGCTGCGGCTCGACACCAATCAGGGCAAAGGGGCGGCGGTGATCCACGGCCTGCGGGCCGCGGCGGCGCGCGGTTTCACCCACGCGGTTCAGCTCGACGCGGACGGTCAGCATCAGGCGGAAGATCTGCCGTTAATGCTGGCGGAAGCGGCGCGTTATCCCGATGCGCTGATCTCCGGTCAGCCGCTCTACGATGACTCCATCCCCAAATCGCGCCTGTATGGCCGCTACATTACCCATTTCTGGGTCTGGATTGAGACGCTGTCGCTGTCGATCCGCGACAGCATGTGCGGCTTCCGCGTCTATCCGCTGGCCGCTACGCTGGCACTGTGCGACCGCCGGCCTGTCGGACAGCGCATGGATTTCGACACTGAAATCATGGTGCGGCTCTACTGGCAGGGCACCCGCAGTCGCTTTATCCCGACCCGCGTCACCTATCCGGTCAGCGGGCTGTCGCACTTCGATGCCCTCTACGACAACCTGCGCATCTCCTGGATGCACACCCGGCTCTTTTTCGGCATGCTGCCGCGCATTCCCCGCCTGCTGGCGATGCGCAGGCCGCAGACGCACTGGTCTGTGGAAACGGAACGGCGCGGGCAGGGGGGATTGCGCTTTATGCTGGCCGTCTATCGCTACGGTGGACGCCTGCCTTTTACCCTGCTGCTCTGGCCGGTGGTGGCGGTTTACTGGCTGAGTGGCCAGCGTGCGCGCCGCGCCTCCCGGCAGTGGCTGGCACAGGTCAGCCGCGCCGCGCAGCAGCGGCAGATTGCGCTGCCGGCCCGGCTTAACAGCTATCGCCATTTCCTGCGGTTTGGCGGAGCGATGCTGGATAAAGTGGCCAGCTGGCGGGGCGATCTGCGCTGGGGGCGTGATATCGATTTTGCACCGGGCGCGGAAGCGGTGATCCGCACGCCCGCCCCGCAGGGGAAGCTGATTCTGGCCTCCCACCTGGGAGATATCGAAGCCTGCCGCGCCATGGCGCAGCAGGTCAGCGGTCTGGTGATTAACGCGCTGGTCTTTACCGACAACGCCCGCCGTTTCCGCGCGGTGCTCGAGACCATTGCCCCGCAGGCCGGGGTGAATCTGATGCCTGTCAGCGACATCGGGCCGGAGACGGCGATCCTGCTGCAACAGAAACTGGATGCGGGCGAATGGGTCGCGATCGTCGGGGATCGCACAGCGGTAAATCCGCAGCGTGGCGGCGAGCGACGGGTGATCTGGAGCGACTTTCTCGGCCGTCCCGCCCCCTTTCCGCAGGGGCCCTTTGTGCTGGCGGCCGCGCTGCGCTGTCCGGTGCTGCTGATCTTTGCCCTGCAGCAACAGGGTAAACTGCGCATTCACTGTGAGCGCTTCGCCGATCCGCTGCTGTTGCCGCGTGGGCAACGTCAGCAGGCGCTGCAGGGGGCGGTGGATCGCTATGCGGCGCGGCTGGCCCATTACGCGCTGCTGGCACCGCTCGACTGGTTTAACTTTTTCGATTTCTGGACGCTGCCTGATCCGCAGGCGCACCACAAGGAGTCTGACCATGACTGAACATCAGGCTGACGTCGTCCTGACCGTCTCGTTTCACGACTGCGATCCCATGGGGGTGGTCTGGCACGGTAACTACTTCCGCTTCTTTGAAGTCGCGCGCGAAGCCCTGCTGCGCAGCATCAACTACAGCTATGCCGAAATGGCGGCCAGCGGCTATGTCTGGCCGGTGGTCGACACCCGGGTCAAATACCGTCATCCGCTGCGCTGTGAAGAGACGATTCGCATCAGCGCCAGGATCACGGAGTTTGAGAACCGCCTGCGCATCGACTATGAGGTGAGAAACGCCGCCGGTCAGATCACCACTAAGGCACACACCCTGCAGGTGGCGGTGGAGCAGGAGAGTCAGGCCATGTGCTTTGTTTCACCCGATATCTTACTGGAACGTTTAGGAGTGAAAGGATGCTGAAAATCATGCTAACCGGCCTGCTGCTGTGGGCCAGCGCCGCCGGCGCGGTCACGCTGGATCAGCTGCAGCAGCGTTTCGCCAGCCAGCCGGTGATCCGGGCAGACTTTACCCAGACGCGCACCATTGCCGGGATGCGCCAGCCGCTGGTGTCGCATGGGCAGATGCTGATCGCGCGTCAGCAGGGACTGTGGTGGCATCAGCAGACCCCCTTTGTGATGACGCTGTTGCTGGATGATAAGCGCATGGTGCAGAGCCTGAGCGGGCAGAAGCCGCAGGTGATCACCGCCGACAGTAACCCGCAGATGTTCCAGTTCAACCATCTGCTGCGGGCGCTGTTCCAGGCCGATCAGAAGGTGCTGAATGAGAACTTCACGGTGGCCTTCAGCGATCGCGGCAACGGGGCCTGGGCGCTGGAGCTGACCCCGAAAGCGGCGCCGCTTAACAGAATCTTCAACCGTATCTCGCTGGCGGGCAATGCGTTTCTTGATAGCATCCGGCTGGACGATAAGGAGGGTGATAAAACGCTGATTCAGCTCAGCAATACCCGTACTGAACCGCCGCAGCTGAGCGACGAGGAGCAGGCACGTTTTGCCGGGCCGTAACGATCGACGGCTTGCCATCCTCTGGCTCGCCATCTGCCTGCTGCTGGCGGCGGCGCTCTCTTTTCTGTTGCCGCGCAGCCAGCTCAACAGCAGCGTGCTGGCATTGCTGCCGCAGCAGAATCTGGGGGCTGCACCGCCCGCGCTGCAGCAGGCCTTTATGCAGCGGCTGGATCGCCAGCTGGTGTGGCTGGTTTCGCCTGGCGAAGAGGACGATCCCGGCATCGCGGCCTGGTGGCAGGCGCAGCTGCGCGCGCTGCCTGACCTCAGGCAGGTGCAGGGCGATCTCGATGCCGGGCAGCAGGAGGCGTGGGGCCGGTTTGCCTGGCAACATCGTAATGGCCTGATCGACGAGGCGACGCGCAGCCGGTTGCAGAACGGCGGCGGGGCGCAGGCGGAGTGGCTGCTGGCGCAGCTCTTCTCGGCATTTTCGGGTGTCAGCAGCAAAGAGCTGCAGGGCGATCCGCTGATGCTGGTGCGGGGGGCGCAGCTGGCGCTGGCGCAAAATGCCGGACGTCTGACGCTGCACAACGGCTGGCTGACGGTGCGGGATGCGCAGGGACGGCAGTGGTATTTCCTGCACGCTGAACTGGCCAATAACGCTTTCAGCATGCAGCAAAGTCATGCGCTGGTGACGCGGCTCGGCGCGCTGGAGCAGCAGCTGAAAGCCCGCTGGCCGCAGGCGAAACTGCTGACGCGCGGCACGGTGCTGTTCAGCGACAACGCCAGCCAGCGGGCGCAGCATGATGTCAGAACGCTGGGCAGCGTGACGCTGGGGGGCGTTATCCTGCTGGTGCTGCTGGTCTTCCGCTCACTGCGACCACTGCTGCTCGCGGTGACCTCCGTAGCGGTGGGAGCCATGACCGGCACGGTGGTGACGCTGCTCTGCTTCGGGGAACTGCATCTGATGACGCTGGTGATGAGCCTGAGCATTGTCGGCATCTCCGCCGACTACACCCTCTATTATCTCACCGAGCGGATGGTTCACGGCGATCAGCAGACGCCGTGGGAGAGCCTGCGTAAAGTGCGCGGCACGCTGCTGCTGGCGCTGGGCACCACCGCGATCGCCTGGCTGCTGATGCTGCTGGCTCCGTTCCCCGGACTGCGTCAGCTGGCGGTGTTTGCCGCCAGCGGCTTAACGGCCTCCTGCCTGACGGTGATTCTCATCTATCCATGGCTGGTGCGCGGTCTCCCGGTACGTCCGGTGCCGCTGATGGTGCCGCTGGCACGCTGGCTCGCCGCCTGGCGACGGCAGCGCGGGCTGCGCGTCGGCTTACCGCTGGCGCTGGCACTGTTCGCCGCCACCGGTATCGCCCGGCTGAATGTGGATGATGATATCGCCCATCTGCAGAGTGCGCCGGCCTCGCTGCTGGCACAGGATCGCCAGCTGGCTGCCCTGACGGGGCAGCGAGCCGATCAGACCTGGTTTGTGGTCTGGGGCGATGATGCGCAGCAGACCCTGCAGCGGCTGGAAAAACTGGCACCGGATCTTCGCAGGGCAGCGCAGCAGGGCTGGCTGCAGGGCTATCGTCTGCTGCCGCTGCGATCGCTGGCGCAGCAGCAGCAGGATCGCCAGCTGTTGCAACAGGCCGTGCCCACCGTGACGAGCCGCCTGCAGCAGGCGGGGATTGCCCTGGCTGCGCCGGATCTCTCCCCGATGCCGGTGACGCCTGCGGCGTGGCTGGCCAGTCCGCTGAGTGAGGGATGGCGACTGCTGTGGCTGACGCTGCCGGATGGCCGCAGCGGCGTACTGATCCCCACCAGCGGCGTCAGAAACAGTGCCGCCCTGGCGGCGCTCGCGGCGCAGCATACCGGCGTCAGCTGGATTGACCGCAAGGCGGGTTACGACAGGCTGTTCAGTTTCTGGCGCACCCTGCTGACCGGCCTGCTGGCGCTGGCGCTGCTGTTCATCACGCTGACGTTTGTGCTGCGTCTGGGCCTCCGCGCGGGCTTACGCAGCGCGCTGCCGTCGGCGCTGTCGCTGGCGGTAGCACTGGCCACGCTGGGCTGGATCGGCGCGTCACTGAATCTCTTTGCGCTGCTGGCGCTGATTCTGGTGCTGGGCATCGGCATTAACTACACGCTCTTTTTCAGCAATCCGCAGGGGACGCCCCTGACATCATTGCTGGCGGTGTCGCTGGCGATGATCACGACGTTACTGACGCTGGGAATGCTGGTCTTCAGCAGCACCAGTGCGATTGCCAGTTTTGGCACTGTCTTATGCAGCGGCATTTTCAGCGCTTTCCTGCTGTCGCCGCTGGCGATGCGACCCACCCGATCAAGGAGTAAACGATGATCCGCGCCGCCTCTCTTCTGCTGACGGCGCTGCTGCTCAGCGCCTGTGCCGGACCGGCACCTGACAGCAGCCGTCCCACCGCCTGGCTGAAACCGGGGGTAAAGGTTACGCTGCCGCCGCCGGGTATCCATCCCGCTTTTCAGCAGCAGCAATTACTGACCGGACAGGTCAAAGGTCAGAGTCAGTCGCTGCTGGTGCTGCTCAGCGCCGATGAGCAGCAGATCGATCTGGCCGGACTCTCCTCGGTCGGCATTCGCCTGTTCAGCCTGCGCTATGATGCCCGTGGCATTCACACCCAGCAGCTGATGCCGCTGCCGCAGATGCCGCCAGCCAGCCAGGTGCTGGCTGACATCATGCTCAGCTACTGGCCGCGTGAGGTGTGGCTGAAACAGCTGCCGTCCGGCTGGCGGCTGGCGGATCAGGGGTTAAAGCGCCAGCTGTTCGATGCCGATAACCAGCTGGTGACCGAAATTGATTACCTGCAACGCGGCTCTCTGCGCCAGCCGATCAGCATCCGCCAGCATGCGTTTGGCTATCAGATCCGCATTCAACATCTGGACGCCTCATGATTTACTTCTCCGCCTTCGGCATGCTGAATGCGCTGGGCAATAACAACCGGGAAATTGCCACCCATCTGCAACAGGGCATCGCGCCCGGCATGCAGCGCTGTGACGGCTGGCTGAGCGGTGAGCGCAGCTGCTGGCTTGGCCGCGTTGTGGGCGAGCTGCCGCCAGTTCCGGCTGCCTTACGCGCGCACAACACCCGCAATAATCAGCTGCTGCTGGCGGCGCTGGCGCAGATCCGCCCGGCACTCGACGCGGCCGTGGCGCGCTATGGGGCTGACCGGGTCGCGATCGTGCTGGGCACCAGTACGTCGGGCGTGGATGAGGGCGATCGCCAGATTGGTGCGCCTCAGCCTGACTATCACTATCAGATGCAGGAGCTGGGCGATCCTTCCCGATTTCTGGCGCACTACCTGCAACTGAATGGCCCGGCCTATACCATTTCGACCGCCTGCTCCTCCAGCGCCCGCGCCGTGATCAGCGGTGAGCGACTCATCGCAGCCGGTCTGGTGGATGTGGCGCTGGTGGGCGGGGCGGACTCGCTGAGCCGGATGCCGATTAACGGATTCGACAGCCTGGCCTCGCTCTCTGAACGTCGCTGCGCGCCTTTCAGCCGCGATCGTGACGGCATCTCTATCGGTGAAGGGGCGGCGCTGATGCTGCTGACGCGTGAACCGCAGCCGCTGGCGCTGCTGAGCGCAGGCGAATCGTCTGACGCCTGGCACATGTCCGCGCCGCATCCGCAGGGCGAAGGCGCTGAACGGGCGATGCGTATGGCGCTGCAGCAGGCGTCGCTGTCGCCGCAGCAGGTCGGCTATATCAATCTGCATGGCACGGCGACGCCGCTCAACGACCAGATGGAAGCCAGTGTTATCGCGCGTCTGTTTGGTAACCGTGTGCCGTGCAGCTCGACCAAGCACCTGACCGGCCATACGCTCGGCGCGGCAGGTATCTGTGAAGCGGCGCTCAGCGCCCTGATCCTGCAGGCGAATCTGCCCCTGCCTGCCCAGGATTTCCGGGCGGCGGCACAGGATGAGACGCTGCCGGATTGTGGCCTGCTGTTACAGCCGCAGGCGCTGGAGCGGCCGATCATCGCCTCAAATTCATTCGCCTTTGGCGGCAATAACACCTGTCTGATACTGGGACGCCCCGATGACATTTAATTCTCCCGCCGCGCACTGGCTGCCCCACGCCGCACCCATGCTGCTGCTCGATCAGCTGATTAGCGTTGACGATGATCAGGTTCACTGTCAGGTCTCGACCTGCACCGGTGGCGTCCTGACGCCCTTTCTGACGCCGCAGGGCGAACTGCCGGCCTGGTTTGGCGTTGAGATGATGGCGCAGACCGTGGGCGTCTGGTCAGGCTGGCATGCAAAGCAGGGCGGTGCCACCCTCATCCCCCCCGGTATGCTGCTCGGCGGACGCGGCTGGTGGGCGCATCAGCCCCATTTTCCCGCCCGCGCCACGCTGGATATCAGAATGACGCTGCTGATGCGCGACGACCGCATGGGCAGTTTTGAGGGCGACATTCGCCACGGCTCGCAGCGGCTGGCCAGCGGTCGTCTGAATACTTATCAACCCAATGAAGCAGAGTTACAGCAATTAATGTCACAAGGAAATCAACCATGACAGATTCGGTATTGGTGACAGGTGCCAGTAAAGGCATCGGCCGCGCAATTGCGCTGCGTCTCGCCCAGGATGGCTTTCAGGTTATCGTCCATTTCAACCGCGATCGGGCTGGCGCTGAGCAGTGCCTTGAGGCGATCGTCGCCGCAGGCGGCAGCGGTCGCGTTCTGGGATTTGATGTGGCCGATCGCGCCGCCACCCGGGCCGCGCTGGAGGCTGACATTGAGCAGCATGGTGCCTACTACGGTGTGGTCAGCAACGCAGGCATCACCCGTGATGCCGCTTTCCCGGCGCTGACGGAAGAGGAGTGGGACAGCGTGATCCACACCAACCTCGACAGTTTTTACAACGTGATCCAGCCCTGCGTGATGCCGATGATCGCGCTTCGTCGGGGTGGCCGTATCATCACGCTCTCCTCGGTGTCGGGGATGATGGGCAACCGCGGTCAGGTCAACTACAGCGCGGCGAAAGCGGGCATTATCGGTGCCACCAAAGCGCTGGCGATTGAACTGGCTAAGCGCAAAATCACCGTTAACTGCATTGCACCGGGGCTGATCGACACCGGGATGGAGGGGCTGGCTCCGCAGGTCATCGATGAGGCGATGAAGATAGTGCCGATGAAGCGCATGGGGGCGGCGGAAGAGGTCGCCGGGCTGGCGAGCTATCTGATGTCCGATATCGCGGGTTACGTGACGCGTCAGGTCATTTCGATCAATGGAGGCATGCTGTGATCCATCGTGTCGTCGTGACGGGCATGGGCGGCGTCACCGCCTTCGGGGAGTCCTGGGCTGAAGTCTCGGCGCGGATCCGGGCCGGGCGTAATGCCGTGCGCTTTATGCCGGAGTGGCAGGTCTATGACGGGCTGCATACGCTGCTGGGTGCACCGATTGATGACTTTGCGCTGCCGGCGCACTACACCCGCAAGCGTATCCGCGCGATGGGTCGCGTGTCGCTGCTGGCCACGCGCGCTACCGAGCTGGCGCTGACTCAGGCGGGCCTGATTGACCATCCGGTGCTGACCAGCGGCGAAACCGGTATCGCCTACGGCTCGTCGACCGGCAGCACCGGGCCGGTCAGCGAGTTCGCCACCATGCTGACGGAAAAGCACACCAACAATATTACCGGCACCACCTATGTTCAGATGATGCCACACACCACCGCCGTCAATGCCGGACTCTTTTTCGGCCTGCGCGGCCGGGTGATCCCGACGTCCAGCGCCTGCACCTCCGGCAGCCAGGCGATTGGCTACGCCTGGGAGGCGATTCGTCACGGCTATCAGACGGTGATGGTCGCTGGCGGAGCAGAAGAGCTCTGCCCGTCAGAAGCAGCGGTGTTCGACACCCTGTTTGCCACCAGTCAGCGCAACGATGCGCCCCATACCACGCCGGCACCTTTTGACCAGCAGCGTGATGGCCTGGTGATTGGTGAAGGGGCCGGGACGCTCATTCTGGAGTCGCTGGACCATGCGCAGGCGCGTGGCGCAACCATCTATGCGGAACTTACCGGCTTTCATACCAACTGCGACGCGGCACACATCACCCAGCCGCAGCGGGAAACCATGCAGATCTGTATTGAGCGGGCGTTGCAAAGCGCCGGGATTACCGCCGCTGAGATCGGGTATGTGAATGCGCACGGCACCGCCACGGAGCGGGGCGACATGGCCGAAAGTCTCGCCACAGCGGCAGTCTATGGCGACACGACACCCGTCTCATCGCTGAAATCCTACTTCGGCCATACGCTGGGGGCCTGTGGCACGCTGGAGGCCTGGATGAGCATTGAGATGATGCGGGAAGGGTGGTTTGCGCCGACGCTGAACCTGACGCAGCCTGCTGCTGACGCCGGGCAGCTGGATTACATCATGGGCGCGCCACGTGAGATTGAGACCGACTACATTCAGAGCAACAACTTTGCCTTTGGAGGCATCAATACCTCACTGATCTTCAGACGCTGGCGCGGCGCCTGATGACCGGCCCGTGCCGTCCTGGCACGGGCGGGTTTATTTCCCGGACGAAAGAAACAGACGTCACTCCGCCTTTCATCTACACTGTCACGCACCGCATCACTCCCGGCGGCCCATGCTTTTTCACAGGATAGTTATGTCGTTACCTTTGCCGCCCGATGATCACGATGAGCCGATTCGCCACTCCATGGACGATGCGCACTTTGCGATAGTGGTGCTTGCGGTGACCTCGGTAACGCTTATAATCTTCGTCCTGATGATTACGCTCTGGATGAGCTGACAGAGACCGCAGCGTCGGCGCAGGGGATAAGGAGAAGGCAATGGAATCCAGAGATGACAAATTGATCGCCATTATCGGTCTGCTGGCGGCCTGCCTGATCGGCGTGACATTCCTGTTTACCATGGTCTGGCTGACCGATGTCCGGCATCCTGCCGATCCTTCACTCGACGTGCAGTCCTGCCAGCCCAAAAAGCTACCTGCTCAGCACGTCTGATCGCGCGTCGTAAACCTGATCTGCTGGCTGCGCAGTATCAGCGCCAGAGCTTCATGCAGATTACGGTTGCCATTGGGGTCTGCTAATCCCAGCAGCGGGCCAGGCGAACGGCGGTCATCCGCCCACGCGGGATACTCCACCACCGGATAGAGCGAAATGCCCTCTACGGCAATCCCCTGATCCAGCGCCACCGCCACGTTTTCACTGACCTCCTGCAGCCAGGGCGCACGGGCATCGCCCTCCGCGCCGGTTTCGGCTATCAGCATCGGACGCCGGAAGCGCTCCCAGCACTGCGCCAGCAGAATGTGCAGCGGCACCCGTTCCGGCTCCTCCAGCGACATCGGCTGATCGGGGAAAAACCAGTGGTTATCGGGATAGTAGTTGAGGCCGAGAATATCCAGGCAATCTTCGCTGCCGCCCAGCTCTTTATCCACGCGACCGGCAAGCATATCCCAGGCTTCGAACTGCGCCTGATGCTGGGCATCGGCATAGGGTTTACTGTCAGGATTGGCGGGATGGTGGGCGATCTGCACCAGCGGGTCGGTCAGCACAAACCGCGCCGCCGGATAGACCTCCCGGATGGCATGGATCGCCGCCAGGGACGCACGCACCAGCTGGCGCTTCAGCTCTTTACCGCGCCCTGCGGCATGCGGATTGAACCAGGCCACCTCTGCCCCGGCCCATGACCAGAATGAGATTTGATTAACCGGCGTAAAGAAGGGATTCTCAATGCCTTCATCGCGCATCAGCTGCGCCATTGCGCGGGCGAAACGGCTAAAATGGTCAACAAACTCCGCCTTCCAGATATTAAGATGATCCGGATAACCAAAGTGAGCCAGCTCCCAGATGATCTCTACCTGCTGACGCCGCGCCGCCTCAACCATCGGCAGAAAGCTCTGCCAGTCATAGTGACCCGGCACTTTCTCAATCAGGTGCCAGCGTGCGCCGTCGCGGGCGGTCAGCAGGTGCTGTTCAGCCAGGGCCGCATAATCCTTTTCCAGCAGCATGTCATGCCCGCTGCTGATAACCATATCGAGCCGTTTTCCCGGCGTACGGCAGGCCGTGGAGCAGGGGAAACTGCCCTGAAAAAAACTGCGAAACAGACGGGGATGGTGGCGCTGGCTGGCATCAAAAAGGGGGTGATGAGACATATTCCTCTCCTGCCGGAGCAATGCCGGTCACAGATCGTCCGGTTAAGTCTAGACTAAAAAACGCCCGCGACTTTTTGCTAAGTCGGAACAGAGGTATAGCCTCAGCGGTGGGACCGGGGAATAATAAAAATAACTGCCATATACAGGGAATTGTCATGACCGAAGCGTTTGAACTCGCCCACTCACCGGAGCCTGCCAGCTGGCTGGAAACAAAGCTGGCACCTCAGTGTCAGCGCCATCCGGGGCTGAGCGGCATCCATCCCCTCAGCGACGGGCTGGATGCGTTCGCTGCCCGCTATCTGCTGATGCAAAAGGCGGCGCGGTCACTCGATATTCAGTACTACATCTGGCAAAACGATCTCTCTGGCCGGTTGCTGTTCAGCGCCATGCTGGAGGCGGCCCGCCGCGGCGTCAAGGTCCGACTGCTGCTGGATGACAACAATACGCCAGGTCTGGATGACACCCTTGCTCAGCTCAACCGCCACCCCAATATTGAGGTGCGGCTCTTCAATCCTTTCTCTTTTCGTACCCTGCGCGCACTGGGTTACCTCACTGACTTTGCCCGTCTGAACCGGCGGATGCATAACAAAAGCTTCACCGTGGATGGGGTCACGACCATTGTGGGCGGGCGTAATGTGGGTGATGAATATTTTGGCACCGGCAATGAGCCGCTGTTTGCCGATCTCGACGTGATGGCGATAGGCCCGGTGGTCAATGAGGTGGCCCAGGATTTTGAGCGCTACTGGCACAGTAAGCCGGTCGCGCCGCTGCAGCAGGTGCTGGATGACGATGAACCGGACGAGGATAGCGTAAGTCTGCCCGCCGAATGGCGTCACAGTGAGCCGGTGCAGCGCTATCTTCAGCGGCTGGAAAACGCGTCGCTGCTGCAGGAGATGGCGCAGGGTACGCTGGATCTGACCTGGGCAAAAGCGCGTCTGCTGAGTGATGATCCGCGCAAGGGGTTGGGTAAAGCGCGCGCTAAAAGCCTGCTGCCGCAGCGTATGCTGGAGGTGATCGGCACGCCGCAAGAGCAGTTCGATATTATCTCGGCTTACTTTGTGCCGACCCGCGCGGGCGTCGCTCAGCTGCTGGCGCTGAAACGCAAAGGGGTGAAGATCGCCATTCTGACCAATTCGCTGGCGGCCAATGACGTGTCGATTGTTCACGCCGGTTACGCCCGGTGGCGCAAAAAACTGCTGCGTCACGGCATTGCGCTTTATGAACTGAAACCGCAGGCGGGTGTGCCTGAAGCGCCGCACGACCGGGGGTTAACCGGTAACTCGGGCTCCAGCCTGCACGCAAAAACCTTCTCGGTGGATCAAAAGACGTTGTTTATCGGCTCCTTTAACTTCGATCCGCGCTCAGCGGTGCTGAATACCGAAATGGGGCTGGTGATTGAGAGTGCGGCGCTGGCCGGAGAAACGCACCAGCGCTTCAGTCAGTCGATGCGTGATCGGGCCTGGACACTGCGGCTGGATAAGTGGGGGCGGGTGAACTGGCTGGAGTATCCGGACGAGCCGCAGCAGATTGTGCATAAGCACGAACCGGACTGCTCCTGGTGGCAACGGCTGCAGGTGCGGCTGGTGTGGCGACTGCCGATTGAGTGGCTGCTGTAAGCCTGTGCCTGCGTGCGCACCTGCACAGGCACATGCGCAGGCTCAGGGAGCATACGCCTTCCGCAAAGACGCAAAACCCGCCATCCCTGGCGGGCTCAGCGCGGGCCATCCCTGGCCCGCTATGCTTTGCTCCTGGCGTATGCTCCCATCGCTTTACGTTTAGCGCTGGCTTCAGCTAACCTCCTTACTGGCCTGAACCGGCTTGTTTACGCTCAAACTTCCCCGAAAACAGGAACCGCAGCAGTGGAATGCGCAGGTGGATCTCATACAGCAGAAACGCGATGCCAAACACCATCAGTAAGCCGACAAAGAACCCCAGCGTGTTGTTTTCAATCCGTGGCGTGACATAAATGCCATACAGCAGCGTCAGCGGATGGTGCACCAGATAGATAAATAGCGACGCGTTAACCAGATACATAATGCGCGGCGAATGCGCATTCAGCAGCTTATGACCAAAGCAGAAGCAGACATTCAGCATGCAGAGCCCCATCAGCGTGGTAATCAGCGCATCCAGCTCATACAGCCAGCCATCGCCACTGCTCAGACGCTGATTGGTGCAGTAGGCAACAAACAGCAGCAGCGCGCCAATCCACATCACCGGATTAAACCGCACAAACAGCGCTTTCAGCGGCGGGTGTTTCCACGCCAGTGCGCCCAGCATAAAGAAGGGCAGGTAGAAGAGCGTCTGCATCACGATGATATTGAACAGGCCATCCATCAACCAGGCGGGCTGGAAGATAAACACCAGACGGCGGAACACACACCAGAGCAGGGCCCAGGCCAGTACACCCACCGTCAGCGTACCCCAGCCGACCCGCGTGTAGTCTATGGCGCGGTGCTGGTCGCGCAGCCAGCGAAACGTCACCATGCCCAGCGTGGTCAGCATCACCAGCACTACCAGAAACCACAGGTGTGAAATCAGCTCCCACATCAGGTTATTGAACTTCTGATAGGGGGTGAAGCGGGGCCAGTCGGCCAGCTTATCTGTCCAGGCTTTCAGCATGAAAAATTGCGGCAGCGTAATCAGCGGCACCGCGGTGAGCATGGGGATCCCGACGCGCTCCAGACGCACCTTCAGGAAACGCCGGGGCTGATAGCGCAGGTAGAGCATGTAGGAGAAGTAACCCGAGATAACAAAGAACACCTGCATGCGAAACGCATGAATAAAATCATTCAGCAGCGTCAGCCATAACGAGGCTTCCTGGCTGTTCACTGCCCATTTCTGCGCGGAGTAGATGAGGGAAACGTGAAACGGCACCCCCAGCAACATCAGGTAGGCGCGGATAGAGTCGAGGAAATATTCACGTTCAGGTTTTACAGTACTCATAAAGTTCCAGTTCGGTTAGCCAGTTTCACCCTGAAACCGGATTATGTCCGGGTAAAATTCTACCTGCCATAAACCGCGTATACTATCAGTGGAATCCGTAGTGTCTAATTGTCCTAAAAGTAGCGTTAAGCCTGACGAAATGCGGGAACAATGTTGCGCATAAGCTGTCGGAAAACCGAATAATCCTTTAAGATAAACGGGTTTGATTTAAGCACACGAAAGGGGGGGATGTGCTGACTAAAGAAAAAAATAAAGCCGGACTGATGAAGGTACGCTGGATGGGTACTGCGGTTCTGCTGGCGTTATATGCCAATAACAGTTGGGCGTTTAACATTGATGATGTTGCCACACAAGCCAAAGCGTTGGCAGGGAAAAGCTTCGAAGCGCCTAAAAGCAATTTACCCTCTCAATTTCGTGAAATGAAATTTGCTGACTATCAGCAGATCCAGTTTAACCACGATAAAGCGTACTGGGGCAAACTGCGCACGCCGTTCAAGCTGGAGTTCTATCACCAGGGAATGTATTTCGATACCCCGGTGCAGATCAACGAAGTGACCGCCAGCGCGGTGCGTGAGATCAAATACAGCCCCGATTATTTCAATTTCGGTAACGTAAAACATGACGCTGATGCCGTTAAAAACCTCGGTTTTGCCGGTTTCAAAGTGCTTTACCCGCTTAATAGCAAGGGTAAAAACGACGAGATCGCCAGCTTTCTGGGCGCCAGCTATTTCCGTGTAATCGGTGCCGGTCAGGTCTATGGCCTGTCGGCGCGTGGACTCGCCATCGATACGGCACTGCCGTCCGGTGAAGAGTTCCCGCGTTTCAAAGAGTTCTGGATTGAGCGTCCAAAACCTCAGGACAAACAGCTGGTCATTTATGCGCTGCTCGATTCGCCTCGTGCGACGGGTGCCTATCGCTTCGTGCTGCGTCCGGGTGAAGCCTCTACCGTGGATGTGCAGTCCAAAGTTTACCTGCGTGACAACGTCGGCAAACTGGGTATTGCTCCGCTGACCAGTATGTTCCTCTTTGGTCAGAACCAGCCATCAACAGTGAGTAACTTCCGTCCGGCGCTGCATGATTCCGACGGCCTCTCTATCCACAATGGCAACGGAGAGTGGATCTGGCGTCCGCTGAACAACCCGCGTCATCTGGCGGTGAGCACCTTCACCATCGAGAATCCGAAAGGCTTTGGTCTGCTGCAGCGCGGACGCGACTTCAGCAACTATCAGGATCTGGATGACCGCTATGACCTGCGCCCAAGCGGCTGGGTGGAGCCATTAGGCGACTGGGGTAAAGGCCGGGTTGAGCTGGTTGAGATCCCGACGGCCGATGAAACCAACGATAACATCGTTGCGTTCTGGACGCCGGAGACGCTGCCAGAGCCTGGCAAAGAGATGAACTTCAAATATCGCCTGCACTTCTCGCGCGACGAGAAGCAGCTGCACTCAGATGACATTGCCTGGGTCAAAAACACCCTGCGCTCTGCGGGTGACGTGAAGCAGTCGAACCTGGTGCGTCAGCCGGATGGCACCGTGGCTTTCACCATCGACTTCGTGGGTAAAGACATGAGTAAGATGGCGGAAAACAGTCAGGTGACCCCGCAGGTCAGCGTTGGTAAAAACGCTGAAGTGGTTGAGCAGAGCGTACGTTATAACCCGGTCACTAAAGGCTGGCGTCTGGTGTTGCGTCTGCGTGTGAAAGATGCCAAACAGTCCACCGAAATGCGTGCGGCACTGGTTAGCGGCGACAAGACATTGACGGAAACCTGGAGCTATCAGTTACCTGCCAATGAATAAATCGACTTTTACACCTCAACGTTATGTGGAATCTCTGCCGCTGGATGCGGCAGAGAAGTCTCGCCTGAGCGTCTCATTGCAGAATGCCAGTGCGTTCCACTTCATTCATGATGTGCTGGGCAGGGATGTCGCAGCCAGTGACCGTCCCGACGATGCGCCGTTAAAATCGGTCTCATCGCGGGTGGAAATGGCCTGGCCCGATGCACTGGCGGGCGGTCAGCAGTTAGGTAAAGATTACCTCGACCGCACCACGCTGAAGGCGATGCCCAAAGTCAAACGTTCACTGATGTTCCCGGAAGCGTGGCGCACCAACCCGGTTGCCCGCGCCTGGGACTCTCTGCGTGGACGCAAATCTGTGCCGCGCTACGCCAGTGCGGAAGAGCAGCGTGCCGAAGAGAAGTGGCGTCATGTCGGTTCGATTCGTCGCTACATTCTGCTGATCCTGACGATTTTCCAGACCGTGGTCGCCACCTGGTACATGAAGAGCATTCTGCCCTATCAGGGCTGGACGCTGCTGGACCCGATGGAGATGATCAACCAGAACTGGCAGCAGTCAGTGATGCAGATCCTGCCGTATGTGCTGCAGACCGGCATCCTGTTCCTGTTTGCCATTCTGTTCTGCTGGGTGTCAGCCGGTTTCTGGACCGCACTGATGGGCTTCCTGCAGTTGCTGATTGGGCGTGATAAATACAGCATCTCCTACTCCACGGTCGGGGATGAGCCGCTGAATCCGGCGCATCGCACCGCGCTGATTATGCCGATCTGTAATGAAGACGTTGAGCGTGTTTACGCCGGTCTGCGTGCGACCTGGGAGTCTGTGGTTCGCACCGGTAACGCAGAGCACTTTGACGTCTACATCCTCAGTGACAGCTACGATGCGGATATCGCCGTTGCCGAACAGAAAGCCTGGATGGAACTGGTCCGTGACGTCGGCGGGGCAGGCAAGATCTTCTATCGCCGTCGTCGTCGTCGTGTGAAGCGTAAAAGCGGCAACATTGATGACTTCTGTCGTCGCTGGGGCAGCAACTACAGCTACATGGTCGTGCTGGATGCCGACAGCGTCATGAGTGGCGAGTGCCTGACCGGCCTGGTGCGTATGATGGAGGCTAACCCGAACGCCGGGATCATCCAGTCATCGCCGAAAGCCTCAGGGATGGATACGCTCTATGCGCGCTGCCAGCAGTTTGCGACCCGCGTCTATGGTCCGCTGTTTACCGCCGGTCTGCACTTCTGGCAGCTGGGTGAGTCGCACTACTGGGGTCACAACGCCATTATCCGCGTGAAACCCTTTATCGAGCACTGTGCGCTGGCGCCATTACCGGGCGAGGGGTCGTTTGCGGGCTCGATCATGTCGCATGACTTCGTCGAGGCGGCACTGATGCGTCGTGCCGGCTGGGGCGTCTGGATCGCCTATGACCTGCCGGGTTCTTATGAAGAACTGCCGCCGAACCTGCTGGATGAGCTGAAGCGTGACCGCCGCTGGTGCCACGGTAACCTGATGAACTTCCGTCTGTTCCTGGTAAAAGGGATGCACCCGGTTCACCGCGCGGTGTTCCTGACCGGCGTGATGTCCTACCTGTCAGCTCCGCTGTGGTTCCTGTTCCTGGCGCTTTCCACGGCCCTGCAGGTCGTGCATACGCTTATGGAGCCGACCTACTTCCTGCAGCCGCGACAGCTCTTCCCGGTCTGGCCGCAGTGGCGTCCGGAGCTGGCGATAGCGCTGTTCTCGACCACGATGGTGCTTCTGTTCCTGCCGAAGCTGCTGAGCGTGGTGCTGATCTGGTTTAAAGGGGCGAAGCCATACGGTGGCGCACTGCGCGTGCTGTTGTCACTGGTGCTGGAAACGCTGTTCTCGGTGCTGCTGGCCCCGGTGCGCATGCTGTTCCACACCGTGTTTGTGGTCAGCGCCTTCCTGGGTTGGGAAGTCGTCTGGAATTCCCCGCAGCGTGATGACGATGCGACGCCATGGGGCGAGGCGTTCAAACGTCACGGTTCACAGATGGCACTGGGTCTGGTGTGGGCGATTGGTATGGGACTGCTGGATCTCAACTTCCTGTGGTGGCTGGCACCGATCGTCTTCTCCCTGATCCTGTCACCGTTTGTGTCGGTGATGTCGAGCCGCGCAACGCTGGGCCTGAAGAGCAAGCGCGCGAAGCTGTTCCTGATCCCGGAAGAGTCTTCACCGCCGCAGGAGCTGGTGGACACCGACCGCTATCTGCAGCTCAACCGCGAGCGTGTACTGGAGAACGGCTTTATGCACGCGCTGTTCCATCCGGCGTTTAACGCGCTGGCGACAGCGCTGGCGACTTCACGTCACCGGCAGAGCCAGTTACTCGACTATGCCCGCGACCGTCGTGTCGATCAGGCGCTGAGCGATGCACCGGAAAAACTCAGCCGCGACCAGCGTCTGCAGCTGATCAGCGATCCGGTGGTGCTGGCCCGCGTCCATACCCGACTGTGGGAAAATGCGGAGAAGTATCACCAGTGGGTAGAGAGTTATCAGAAACTGACGCTCAACCCTAACGCGCTGGCAAAAAACGCGTAATCTGAAAAAGCGGCAGCGATGCCGCTTTTTTTATGGGATTAAAACAGGGCGGGGATGATAATTTACTCGCAGGCCGTCACCGCATGCCGCGCGTGACACTCTCTGGGGCAGGTAAAGGCGGGTTTTGTGGTGAAACGAGTTTTAAAGGCAGGTGTTATCGCTCTCGCGGTGCTCTGCTTAAGCGGATGCGGCAGTATTATCAGCCGAACCGTGCCCGGACAGGGACACGGTAATCAGTACTATCCGGGCGTACAGTGGGATGTACGCGACAGCGGATGGCGGGTGCTGACCATCCTTGATCTGCCCCTGTCGCTGGTGCTGGACACCCTGCTGTTGCCAGTGGATGCCAGCCATGGTCCTTACGAATAACCGCGATCGGAGTCGCTGTTATCATCTTCCCACTCCTGAGCCGCGGCTTCACCCTCTTCGGTGTCGAGCGGCGGCTCCAGCTGGAACTCGCCATCGTCCCACTCGTGCAGGGTGTTTTCCGCTAACCACTCCTGACGCAGTTCCACTTCGTCAAAATCCGCGTCAAAAATAGCCTGAGCAGCTTCACCGGTGCGGTAAGGAAGGCATTCGCCTGCATCACCCTCGTCGACCAGGAACTCAGCCTGCCACATAATATCGCCATCCTGCATCACATACTTTTGCAGGCCAAACTGGCTGACCGACGCCTCTTCTTCATCCACTTCAGGGTTGTTTGCGAGAAACTCCTCACGTGCAGCATCAATCGCTTCCTCTAAGGTACTGTACATGCTCATCGATCTTCTCCTTACCGGGTTCACTTGATTTCAGTGAAGAATAGACGAAATTTGCCGGAGGGAAAGGGCGGGGGCGTGTAACTGGCGGGAAATAAACCATTTCCCGCCAGCGAAGGGGTTAACGCATTTTTTGCGGGAAGTGCAGAACCGGCTGTACCGACTCATGAATAACCGGTGCCGCGTAGCGAATACAGCATTTGATGCAGGGTTTAACTTTCTTGAAATTGATTCTGGCGATGGATAAGGCCTGGCTGAGATTATACAGGGTGCCGATAAAAATCATCTGCTCCTTGCCGGGCATCCGCCTGCATCCCTGACGATGAAGAAAGTGGTAGTTTTCCTGATCGGTCGTAATGGTGACGTAATAGTAGAGACCTTTACTCATATTAGGGATCCCCTGAGGTTCGCTGTGTGTAATCGTTTTTTATAATTGAGCTGAAGTCGTTAAAAGCCTGAATGTCACTGCTGAAATTACCGTTAAGTCGGAAGAGGTTCAAATGCAATAACGGCATATCAGGCTGTTAAATTTTTGTAAAAATGAATATGCCGGCGGGTGGCATGACAATGCCTTGTTAATTAAGTTAATTTTACTGGATTGATAAGCGGCCAGAAAGCATTAAGCCGGGCTAAATAGGAATAGGCCTGGTGATAAAAATAATTAGCGCCAGCGGAAATTAAAGCAGAATAATTAAAATCTGATGAATGTCTGTCAGAATATGCAGCAGGCGGCTTACTGTGGTTTTAATAAATAAGCCGGGCTGATTGAATGTGGTGGAAATCAGCGTCACCAGCGAGCGTATCTGATAATAACTGGATCGTTAAACCGGGAAGCCACAATATCGGGCAGCCGCGTGATTGATTTATCGGGACAGAACTTTGCGGAAAAGCAGGGGCTAAACGGCCGAGAGACCGTTTAGCGTGGCAGATTAATAGCGGGAGGGTTCGCCTTGCGGACGGGTTTTAAAGCGGCGATGCAGCCACATATATTGCTCAGGTGCCAGCAGTACACCCTCTTCAACCACTTTGTTCATCCTGGCTGCGGTGACTTCATCGTTTTCCAGCGTAAATTCGCTGCGGATGTCGGGCAGGATCATCAGTTCATAGCCCCGGCCACCAGGCAGACGACGCGGCACAAACGGGATGACAGCGGGGTTGCCGGCGCGGATCAGCAGATGGGTCCCCACCGTCGTTGCCGCCTTTTCCACGCCAAAGAAGGGCACAAAGACGCTGCTGCGCGGGCCATAGTCGTGATCGGGGGCATACCAGATAATGTCCCCCTGCTTCAGGGCGCGGATCATTCCTTTAAGATCCTTACGGTCGAGCATGCTTTTGTTCGACCGCATGCGACCTTTGACCTGCAGCCAGTCAATCAGCTTATTGTCATTGGGGCGATAGACGCCAATGCCAGGATTGTGGATGCCAAACATACGCGCGCCGATCTCCAGCGTCAGAAAGTGCATGCCGATGAGCAGCACACCGCGCTGGTTGTCGCGCGCGGCCTGAATATGCTCCAGACCGGAGGGCTTGTGCCACTTGTTAATACGCCAGTCGGGCCAGAACCACGCCATACCGGTTTCAATCAGGCCCATGCCGACGGATTCGAAATTGTGTTTCACCATCGCCTCGCGCTCATTGACCGGCATATCCGGGAAACTTAATTCCAGATTACGCCGGGCGATGCTCACGCGACGCGTCATAAAGCGCATGGCAATACGGCCAATATTGCAGCCGAGCACATAGAGCAGGGGATAAGGAAGGAGCACCAAAATATAAAGAAAAGCGATACCCAGCCAGGTCAGCCAATAGCGCGGGTGAAGCAGTTCTCGTGAAAACTGAGGCAACTGAGTCATGTGAAGGTTAATTTTCCTGCGTCATGCACCCTTCGGTGCTGATATCTCATTGATTTACACTATTGTGCCAGTTTTTAACGTTCGCTTAAATATCGCTGATGGAACCGAGCCTCAATGAGCGGGGAGAAAGCCGCCGCGACTGCCGGAAAAAACAGCAACTGACGATGGGTCCTGACGCAACGCTTTGCATACATCGGAAATCAGGTATCATGTGCCCGCTAATTTTCTCCTATTGATAACAGGAAAGAACACCATGCCAGTGTTACATAACCTCGTTTCCAATAAAGAGCTGAAGGCGCGCATGCTGGCTGAAACTGAGCCGCGCACCACTGTCTCTTTTTATAAGTATTTTCAGATTGCCGATCCTAAAGCCTTCCGCGATGCGCTCTATGTTGGCCTGACCGCCCTCAAGGTGTTTGGGCGCGTCTATGTTGCCCATGAAGGCATCAACGCGCAGATCAGCGTGCCCGCCAGCCAGTATGAAAAGATGAAGGCCTGGCTGTATGCGTTCGATCCCGCGCTGAACAACCTGCGTATGAACGTCGCACTGGATGATGATGGAAAGTCGTTCTGGGTACTGCGCCTGAAAGTGCGCGATCGCATTGTGGCGGACGGCATTGAGGACAGCAGCTTCGACGCAAGCAATGTCGGTCACTATCTGAAAGCGGCGGAAGTAAACGCCATGCTGGACGATCCGGACGCGCTGTTTGTCGATATGCGAAACCACTACGAATATGAAGTGGGCCGCTTTGACAATGCGCTGGAAGTGCCGGCAGACACCTTCCGTGACCAGCTGCCGATGGCCGTGGATATGCTCAGGGACCAGAAAGATAAAAAAATCGTCATGTACTGCACCGGCGGCATCCGCTGTGAAAAGGCCAGCGCCTGGATGCGGCATAACGGTTTTGAAGATGTCTACCATATTGAAGGTGGCATCATCGAGTACGCCCGTCGCGCCCGTGAACAGGGCTTACCGGTCCGATTCAAAGGCAAAAACTTTGTCTTTGATGAGCGCATGGGTGAGCGGATTTCTGACGATGTGCTGGCAAACTGCCATCAGTGCGGTGAGCCCTGCGATACCCACGTCAACTGCGTGAATGACGGCTGTCATCTGCTGTTTATTCAATGCAAGCGCTGCGCAGAGAAGTTTGAGAACTGCTGCAGTCCGATCTGTCAGGAAGAGGCGAAGCTCTCTCCGGAAGAGCAGCGCGCCCGTCGTGCCGGACGAGAGAATGGCAATAAAATCTTTAACAAGTCGCGTGGCCTGTTAAACATGACCATTCCCGCGCCGAAGAAGTCATAAAGCGGTAAACGTGGCCGCCTGAACGCTGATTCAGGCGGCCTGCGGCTTTACTGACGCACACCTTCCACGGAGATCATCAGCTGAACCTTCTGCGAGGCTGGCCCCAGATCTTTGGTTATATTGAAATCTTTCAGCGCAATTTCACCTTCGGCTTCAAAGCCTGCGCGATAACCGCCCCACGGATCTTTGCCTTCACCCAGCTTCTTCGCCTCAAGCGTCACTGGCTTCGTCACGCCGTTCAGCGTCAGATCGCCGGTAATCTCTAATTCATCGCCCTCTTTCTTCACCGACGTGGATTTAAAGGTCGCCTGCGGATTTTTACTGCTGTTCAGGAAATCCGCGCTGCGCAGGTGCTTGTCACGTTCAGCATGGTTGGTATCCACGCTGCTGGTATTAATTGTCACCTCGACTTTATCGGCGGCAGGGTTCTTCTCATCAAAGGTGAAGCGGCCGTCGAAATCCTTGAAGGTGCCGTAGAGCCAGCTGTAACCCAGATGCTGGATGCGGAACTGGATAAAGGCGTGCTGGCCCTCTTTATCGATTTTGTAGTCAGCGGCACTGGCACTCAGGGAACCGAGCAGCAGGCTGGCCGCAGTCATCGTCAGCAGACTTTTCTTCAACATATTATCTGTCCTTTTCAGAGGGTAAGGGGAGGCGTAAACCTGACATTCGTTTTAAGGTGTTATCGCGATCGATAACATGGTGTTTTATCGCAGCCAGACCGTGCAGGATCGACAGGATCACCACACTCCAGGCCAGCCAGAGGTGAATATCGCCTGCGAGGTCGGCCTGCTCGCCTGCACCGCTGAACAGGGCAGGCAGCGTAAACCAGCTGAACACGGCGATGGGTTTACCGTCGGCGGTGGAGATGAGATAGCCGCTAATCAGAATGGCCAGCAGCAGGGTATAAAGTAACAGGTGTGCCACGACAGAACTGATGCGTACCAGAGGGGAATGGCTGCTCAGCGGCCTGGGCGGCGGCGAAATCACGCGCCACACCAGGCGGATAATCAGCGTCAGTAACAGGAGCACGCCAATACTTTTATGAATTTCCGGGGCGTCGTGATACCAGCTATCGTAATAGCCCAGACCGACCATCCATAATCCCAGCGCAAACATGCCATAAATGGCCAGTGCCATTGACCAGTGCAGCAGCACAGCAACCCGGCCAAACTGATGGGGTGTATTACGTAATAACATAATCTGAACGTCGCGAAGAAATAATATGAAATAAGCATCCACATTATGAAATATAAAAGCAATCGCCCTTACGCTTCTATAAATTTAAAAAAATCATCGGAAAAGGTTGAATAAAAAGGCAGGAAGATGCGCAATATTACTGAATAATAAGTTTAATGGCAGGAAAGCGGTCAACCTTATCTCGCGGAAATGAACAATCGGGGCGAAACAAGGGCGAATTTTTGTCAGAGAAATTCAGCTTGCGTCAATCTTTGTCAGCAGGATGGCACCCGATGATGCCATCCGTTTGCAGAGTCAGAAACGCGAAAGGCGGAACGAGGAGAGATCAAAGGAAAAGGGTTTTTGCTGCGCAAATTCCGCGGCCAGTTCGCCCAGCACGCTGGCAAATTTAAAGCCGTGTCCGCTGAGTCCGGTTATCAGCAGGCGATTGGGTTCGCCCGGCAGTGTATCAATAATAAAATCTTCATCCGGGCTGAAGTCGTAGCTGCACGCTTCACCATGCAGACAGACACCGACGCCCGGTAAGAACTGGCGCAGGAAGCCAAAAGCCTCACTGCCATCTGCCGCCACGGCACCGAAGGGTTTACGATCTCCAGGCTGCTGCATCGGCTGTCCGCCATCGTGACGACCCACTTTCAGGGCGTTATTGTCGGCCGGGAAGCCATAGAACTGGCTGCCATCACGCATCTCGACGGTGAAGCCCGGGAACCTGTTGTTCTCGCTGTAGCGACCATCAGCCTGATACCAGGCAAACACTTTACGGGTAGGGGTGACCGGCAGATTCGGGATGAGTTTTCCGACCCAGGTACCGGCGCTGACCACCATTTTACGGCCGCGATAGACGCCATCCAGCGTCGTAACCTGCTGAAGATCGCCATCCCGTCCCAGTTCTGAGACCGGGCAGTTGAACAGCTGTGCACAGCCAGCCTGTTCCGCCAGCTGGACCCAGCTGCGCACCGCCTGTTCACATTTCAGGAAGCCCGACTGTGGTTCAAATACGCCCAGGTAGCCCTCTGGCACGTTAATCTGTGGCCAGCGTTGACGCACTTCCGCGGGCTGCATCACCTCAATGTTAAGCTGCCAGCGGGTTGCGCTGTCGATAACGTTGCGGATAAAAGGGGAGTCGTGAGGGGCGAGATTAAGCACCCCGCTGCGATGCATAATGCGCTCACCGGCTCGCTGTTCCAGTTCATCCCACAGCGTCTGCGCTCGCAGCACCAGCGGCACATAACGTTCGCCTTCGCCGTAGGCGTGACGAATCAGACGGCTCTCGCCATGATGCGTGCCCTGATTGTGAGGAGGATGGGCGCTGTCGATCATCAATACCGAGAGGCCTGCCTGAGTGGCATAGTAGCCAGCCGCCGCACCTACTGAGCCGCTGCCAACGACGATAAGATCATAAATCATGGTAACTACGCTCTAAGAGTCAGATAATCAACAGCATACCGAAACAGAAACGAAAAAGGCACCCCTGAGGGTGCCCCTTTGATGTGGCTGAAACTAATGCTTACTGAGGAGTCGTTCCATCTGCTCGGCGGATTCAATCTTGGCGATGCCTGCTTCGAGGATCGAGATGAACTGCCTTGCCACATCCGTTGTCAGCCAGTAGGTGGGGCCAACATCCGCTTCTTCTTCTTTTTGATCCTGCGACGACAGCGAGTGCAGGCGGATCATCATGGCGTCATAGCTATCAACGGTACTGATATCCCAGCCCACCAGTGGGTGAGTCTGAATAACGTCTTTTCTTCTGTCCATTATAACCTCCTTATTACTCGTTAAACGAAGTGCATGATGAGGTTCAATGCGGCTTTTTTATTCCGATAGCGAAACAATTATAACAGTAAACCCGGGTGTCACTGTTTAAAAAATGCCGTGAGTCAGCTTCTCACAGAATATTCGCTTTTAACAGGCAGGAGACAAAAAATAAAATGCCTGACAGGCAGGCATTTTTTTACGATTCGCTGGGCAGGTGAAAAGCGGGGCAGGCCGCCGGTTCAGGGCGCCGGGCTGTCTGGCACGATGCCGCCGACGCGTTTCTGCAGGGTTTCTGCCAGACGGGCAAAATGCTGCTGAAGCTGTTCATCATGGTTTTGATTCTGGGCTTCCAGCGACAGATTGTGTACCAGCAGCTGGCTGGCACGATCGTCAAGACAGAAAATCAGACTTGAAAAGGCATTTTCCAGCACCGTTAAACGACGCTGCTGATCACCAATCAGTGCTAACAACTCACCAAAGGTCATCGCCTCTTCCGGTTTATCAGTAGTCATGGTGTCGCACCTCCTGTTATGCGTGACGAGCGCAAGGATAGGGCATTGATCAGTAAGAGTCCAGATGCAGGAAGAGGGAAGTGCGGGAGGGGAGAAAAGATAAAAAAACCGGGTGGCGACACCCGGAAAAAAAGCACAGTGGCGGTTAATCAGTAATGAACCAGTCGTCAGCACTCTCCCACGTCTGTTGCAGGATTTCGCTGATCTGGTCGCGCGTCTCTTTTCCACCGCCCAGCACGCTGAGATTGTTGGCACTGGCATAACGTACCTTGACGTGATTAGTCGAGTCAGGGAACTTTTCGTCAATGCGGCGCGACAGTTCATCGCTTAACGCTTCTATCGCGCCAGCAGGAAGCGGTCGGGTATTTGATACGGTAATTTCAACACGCATAGCAGCCTCCGGTTAATATGCTGTATATATTTACAGTATCTATCCGCCGGAGGCAAGCAAAATTATGCCACGCGCCAGTTGAGCGTTTCACCCGCGAGGAAAGGAATCAGTGCGTCACTGCCCAGTGCGATGGACGCCGGCACCTGCCAGGGTTCACGCACCAGGGTGATCGTGCCTTCGTTCAGCGGCAGGCCATAGAAACGCGGGCCGTTTTCAGAACAGAACGCTTCGAAATGGTCCAGCGCATTCAGCTCTTCAAACACGGTCGCGTAGGCCGCCAGCGAGGTCGGCGCATTAAATACGCCCGCGCAGCCACAGGCAGACTCTTTAAGATGCTGCAGATGCGGAGCAGTGTCGGTGCCGAGGAAGAAGCGCGGATGACCGCTGGCCACGACCCTGCGCAGCGCGTCCTGATGCACATTGCGCTTGAGAATCGGCAGGCAGTAAAGATGCGGGCGAATTCCGCCCACCAGCATGTGGTTGCGGTTAAACATCAGGTGCTGCGGCGTAATGGTCGCGCCCAGCGTCTCATCGGCAGCCGCGACATAATCCGCGGCATCCTGGGTGGTGATGTGCTCCATCACTACTTTCAGCCCCGGAAACTGACTGCGCAGCGGCACCATCACCGTGTCAATGAAGCGGGCTTCGCGATCAAAAATGTCGATATGGGCATCGGTGACTTCGCCATGAACCAGCAGCGGCATACCCAGTTGCTGCATCCGCTCAAGCACGCGGGCGATGGCGGCGATATTGGTGACGCCGTGGCTGGAGTTGGTGGTGGCGTGGGCCGGATAGAGTTTGGCGGCAGTGAACAGACCGGATGTGAAGCCACGCTCAAGCTCATCCGGGTCCAGTGAGTCAGTGAGATAGCAGGTCATCAGCGGCGTAAAGGCGTGATCGGCGGGCAGCGCGGCCAGGATGCGGTCGCGGTACGCTTCTCCTGCCGCCACGCTGGTCACCGGCGGCACCAGGTTAGGCATCACGATGGCACGACCATTAACCGCGCTGGTATAGGGCAGGACCGTTTTAAGCATCTCATCGTCACGCAGATGAATATGCCAGTCGTCAGGGCGACGCAGGGTAAGTTGCTGAGGTTGTGCTGTCATCAGTGAAGCTCCGGCAGAAAGGAAACAGAAGGCATGTTTTGGCCGGGGTCTAAGCATAAGGATTCAGGCAACCGTTTGCACCTGCTTTTTCTGCTGACAGCAAAAATCCGCGCCGGATGGCGCGGCAATCGGGATTACTCCGTGAAGGGGATGACCAGTTCACCGGGTCTGACTTCCAGTCCTTTAGCAAATTTCTTCGCCAGCGATTCACCTTTACTGCGGTCAGCGCTGAGGCGGTAAGCCGGATTTTGGTCAAAATAGCTCTTCAGCGACTGATTCAGATAAGGCGTCAGGGTTTTCATGATGGCGGCCATTTTCTCTGGCGCCACCTGTGCGTCGGTAATCTCCAGATCGCGCAGAAAAATCGCCCCCTGCTGCGGGTCATAGACGGGCTGCGCGCGCATCGTCAGCTGCATGTCAGCCTGCTGCGGGCCGAACAGAGAGGTGACGTTAATCTTTGCATTGCCGGAGAGCGACACTTTGCCAGGTTCTGCGCGGCCGATCTGGCTGGTGAGATTATTCAGGACAATATGCGCATTGACCAGACCGGACACGCCAATGTCTTTCTCGTAATTATTATGCTTTTGCAGCGCCTGGTTCACTTCCTGTTCGCTGATGGTGTACTGAGTCAGTTGATTGCAGCCACTCGCCAGCAGCACAAACAGCAGGGCAGTCAGCCCGAAAAATACCTTTTTCATCGATCTTTATCCTGAATAACAGTGTCAGTTAACAGGGCATAGCCTGCCTGAATGCCTGACAGGTGTCATCAGAAAAGGGATGAGAAACGCTGCGGCGTCTCTCATCCGGGCGGGGTTACTGTGCAATAGAGGAGAGCAGATTGACCTGGGTCTGTTTGGCCATATTGTCGCGGTAGTCAGCGGCCCGCGCTGGCCAGTCGATGCCCGACACCAGCGTCAGGGAGCGCAGCAGTGGGAAGAGGCTGAAATCATCCTCCGACAGCTCGCCGTTAACCGCATTGGGCTGGACGATCAGCCCATCCAGCTTGCGCAGATCGTCGCTGACTTTTTTAATCAGCCCGGCCGAATGCGTTTTCAGCTCCTCAAAATCACCGATGCTGGCCTGCTTTTTCGCGCGGAAATAGTCACGTGCCGCCGGGGTGGCAAACTCCGCAAAAGGGGCCTCGGCAATACGCGGCAGCAGCAGCTTATTCACGTAGCGGTTCATGTGACGCAGCCAGTCGCCAATGGCCGGATTGAGCGCACCGGTAATCAGCGGTTTGCCATCCTGCTGGTCAACATAGTGCACAATCTCCATGCTTTCCGGCATCGCGCTGCCATCCTTTTTCTGCAGGACAGGCGCCATTTTCTGGCCAATCAGCCGCTGAGGCGTCTCTTCATCGTCATTGAGCATGACCACCAGCTCAACCGGTAAATTTTTCAGACCAAAAATCATGCGCGCTTTCACACAGAAGGGGCAGTGGTCGTAGATATAAAGCTTCATCCTGATCTCCCTCGTTTACAGGTTAATGTTTAACAGAGTGAATCTTTTCATCCTGTTCCGGGCGCCTGAAAAGTATGGAAGAGATTACCCCTCACGGCAAACCAGCCCGACAGATGACCGGGCTGAACGGGCGTTGATGACGCCTGAGCAGGGGCGTCTGCGCGGTGATAACAGAACAAAATCAACCTCTTTGCGGCAAAAAAGCCGTAACGTTTTACCGCAGCCCAGGCGGCGGTTATAGTGAAAGCCAGATAATGACGGCTTTCACTCTCAGCCATTGATTTCAGGAGTCAGGATGTTTGGCTATCGTTCTGCCGCGCCCAGGGTGCGCTTAACCACCGATAGGCTGGTGGTCCGTCTGGTTCACGAACGTGATGCCTGGCGAATGGCAGATTACTACGCGGAAAACCGCCTGTTTTTAAAACCGTGGGAGCCGGTGCGCGATGACAGTCACTGCTATCCCTCTGGCTGGCAGGCGCGGCTGGGGCTGATCGCCGACATGCATAAGCAGGGCACGGCCTTCTATTTTATTCTGATGGACAGCGAAGAAACTGAAGTGCGCGGCGTAGCCAACTTCAGCAACGTACTGCGCGGCTCCTTTCACGCCTGTTATCTCGGCTATTCGCTGGGCGAAAAGTGGCAGGGACAGGGGCTGATGTTTGAAGCGTTACAGTCTGCTATCCGCTACATGCAGCGCCAGCAGCATATTCACCGCATCATGGCGAACTACATGCCGCACAACCAGCGCAGCGGCGACCTGCTGGCGCGCCTCGGTTTTGAGAAAGAGGGATATGCGAAAGACTATCTGCTGATTGACGGACGCTGGCAGGATCACGTGCTGACAGCGTTAACCCAGCGGGAATGGACGCCTGACCGGCGTGGACAATAATGAGGACGCAAGCATGAAGATGGCTTTATCGGCGCAGGCGCTGCGCGTGCTGGGCTGCCTGCTGGAGAAGCAGGTCACCACCCCGGAACAGTATCCGCTGTCACTGAATGGGGTCGTGGTGGCCTGTAACCAGAAATCAAACCGCGAGCCGGTGATGGAGCTGAGTGAAAGCGCGGTGCAGGATGAACTCGATCAGCTGGTGAAGCGGCATCTGGTTACCGCCAGCAGCGCGTCCGGTCAGCGGGTCGTGAAATATGAGCAACGCTTCTGTAACTCCGCCTTTGGCACGCTGAAGCTGAACAGCGCCGAAGTTGCCGTGCTGACGTTACTGCTGCTGCGCGGTCCGCAGACGCCAGGCGAACTGCGCACCCGCAGCGGCCGTCTTCATGAGTTCAGTGACGTCAGCGAAACAGAACAGACGCTGGAAGGCCTGATGCAGCGTGACGACAGCGCCCGGGTGATCCGCCTGGCGCGCGAGCCGGGCAAGCGCGAAAGCCGCTTTATGCATCTGCTGGCCGGGGAGAGCGACACGCCAGAGGCGGCCGCTGAACCAGAGGAGCAGGGCGATCTGGCGAGGCGTGTGGCCACCCTGGAACAGCAGGTCGCACAGCTTCAGGCTCAGCTCACTCAACTGCTGCAGCCGGAGCATTAAGATGACGTTACGTATTGGTGTGGTGGGACTCGGCGGTATCGCACAGAAAGCCTGGCTGCCGGTATTGTCGGCAGCGACGGACTGGACGCTGGTGGGGGCATTTTCGCCGAATCAGGCCAAAGCCCGGCCACTCTGCGACAGTTACCGTATGGACTGTTTCAGTTCCCTGAATGCGCTGGCCGCGGCCTGCGATGCCGTTTTTGTCCACAGCAGCACCGCCACGCACTATGAGGTGGTGAAGGCGCTGCTGCTGGCCGGAAAAGATGTCTGCGTCGATAAGCCGCTGGCGGAAACCCTGGATCAGGCTGAGGCGCTGGTGGCGCTGGCGGAGAAACAGCAGCGTAAGCTGATGGTCGCCTTTAATCGCCGCTTCGCTCCCCGCTATCAGCAGTTGCGGGCGGAGATGGGACACGTCGCTTCCCTGCGGATTGAAAAGCACCGCAGCGACAGCGTCGGGCCTCAGGATCTCCGCTTTACCCTGCTGGATGACTACCTGCACGTCGTGGATACCGCACTCTGGCTCGGCGGCAAGCCCGCAGCGCATATTCAGGGACGCATCGATACCAACGAACAGGGACAGATGCTCTACGCTGAGCACCACTTCGCCCTGGAGGGGCTGTCGATCACCACCAGCATGCATCGGCGCGCAGGCAGTCAGCGTGAGCGGGTCAGTGCGACAGGCGACGGTAAATGCATCGACATCAGTGAGATGCGCGACTGGCAGGAAGAGCGGCACGACGGCGTGCTGATCGCTCCACCTGCCGCCTGGCAGAGCCACCTGACCCAGCGCGGGTTCAGCGGGGCCGCACGCCATTTTATCGACTGCGTGCAGAATCAGACGATGCCTGAAACCAGCGGTGAACAGGCGCTGATGGCGCAGCGCGTGGTGGAAAACCTCTGGCGTAGCGCCATTACGGAATAACGGCTTGTAACACTCCGTGCTGGTCATTTCCCTCCGTGGCAGTAGACTGTCGCCGGGCCTCTCTCAGGTGCCCGCGCGACTTCTTCTTTTTACTGATTTTTTCAGGATGCGCCGTCAATTATGAATCTTTTGAAATCGCTGGCAGCGGTCAGTTCCATGACCCTGTTTTCCCGCGTTCTGGGCTTTGCCCGTGATGCCATCGTGGCGCGGGTGTTTGGCGCCGGCATGGCGACCGATGCGTTTTTTGTTGCGTTTAAACTGCCGAATCTGCTGAGGCGGATTTTTGCCGAAGGCGCGTTCTCTCAGGCGTTTGTGCCCATCCTCGCGGAATATAAAAGCAAGCAGGGTGAGGAGGCGACACGACTGTTTCTCTCCTATGTCTCCGGCCTGCTGACACTGGCGCTGGCGCTGGTGACCTTCGCGGGGATGCTCGCTGCCCCCTGGGTAATCATGATTACCGCACCGGGCTTCAGCGACCAGGCCGATAAATTTGCCCTGACCAGCTCCCTGCTGCGGGTGACCTTTCCTTATATTATGCTGATTTCGCTGGCGTCGCTGGCGGGGGCGGTGCTGAACACCTGGAACCGCTTCTCGGTGCCAGCTTTTGCGCCGACCCTGCTGAATGTCAGCATGATCAGCTTCGCCCTGTTCGCCGCGCCGCATTTCCATCCTCCGGTGATGGCGCTCGCCTGGGCGGTCGTTGTGGGCGGGGTGCTGCAGCTCGGCTATCAGCTGCCACACCTGAAGAAGCTGGGGATGCTGGTGCTGCCACGCATTAATCTGCGTGACGCAGGCGTCTGGCGCGTGATGCGTCAGATGGGGCCGGCGATCCTGGGCGTGTCGGTCAGTCAGATCTCGCTGATCATCAATACCATCTTCGCCTCATTCCTGGTGTCGGGTTCCGTCTCCTGGATGTACTACGCGGATCGCCTGATGGAGTTCCCCTCCGGCGTACTGGGCGTGGCGCTGGGTACCATTCTGCTGCCGTCGCTGGCCAAAAGTTTTTCCAGCGGCAATCACGATGAGTATTCCCGGCTGATGGACTGGGGACTGCGCCTCTGCTTCCTGCTGGCACTGCCCTGCGCGGTGGCCCTGGGAATGCTCTCCGGCCCGCTCACCGTGGCGCTGTTCCAGTACGGCAAATTCACGGCCTTTGATGCGCTGATGACGCAGCGTGCGCTGATCGCTTACTCCGTGGGCCTGATGGGGCTGATTGTGGTCAAGGTGCTGGCGCCGGGCTTCTATTCACGGCAGGACATCAAAACCCCGGTTAAAATCGCGATTATCACGCTGATCATGACGCAGGTGATGAACCTGGCGTTCATCGGCCCGCTGAAACATGCCGGTCTCTCGCTATCGATTGGGCTGGCGGCCTGTCTGAATGCCTCGCTGCTCTACTGGCAGCTGCGCAAGAAGCGGATCTTTATGCCTCAGCCGGGCTGGAGCAGCTTCCTGGTGCGTCTGCTGATCGCCGTGGCGGTGATGGCCGGGGCGCTGTTTGCCATGCTGCAATGGATGCCCGCCTGGGAGCAGGGCTCGATGCTGTGGCGACTGCTGCGTCTGGCGCTGGTCTGTGCAGTGGGTGGGGGAAGTTACTTCCTGGCGCTGGCGCTGCTGGGATTCCGGCTGCGCGACTATGCACGCCGCACCGTGGCATAACGCTGTTCCTCTTCTGCCATAAAAAATCCCGCATCAGGCGGGATTTTTTTCGCTACTTTTCTGCTCAGGCTTTACGGCTTAACGTGGCCTGGCCTTTACCCATCCCATCCGGGCCATAAAACGCCTGGGTCTGATGCGGCTTCAGCACCTCAAGGGCATCCTGGGTATAGCGAATCTGATGCTGCAGCAGCATGCCGTTATGCACATTGGCATCCTGCAGACGACGGCTATGCTGCTGGATGACGTCCCAGCGGCGTGCCATGTCGTTCTGACCACGATAAGGTGCCGACACGGACTGACTCTTTTCAGCGGTGCGTCGCATCTCATCCAGATAGTTCAGCGTGCTGAGCAGCGCGCTTTTATCTTCAGTGATGCGCTGCAGCAGGTTGCTGTTAATGTTGCCGCTTGCCAGCTGCTGCTGCTCTTCTTCCAGCACCGCAGAAAGCGATGCCAGCACGTCCTGCATCTTATCTAATGTGGTCTGCAAATTACTCATGGTAACTAATTACCCTCTAAATACGCCTTAGTATCGGCAATCAGCGCATCGGCGATTTTGCCGGTATCCATCTTCAGTTCGCCATTACGAATGGCGGTTTTCAGTTGTTCAACGCGCTCGACATTGATGTCTTTGCTGCTCGGCTGCATCAGCTGAGACTGCGCGCTGCTCAGATTGACCTGAGCGGCCGCCGCCGGCGCGGCCGCCGGGCTGGCACTCTGACGCACTTTGCTGCTGCCTGGCTCGCTGGTGTCGCGGCTCTGTACGGTGCTGGCGGGTTTCAGAGGTTGCGTTCTGTCAATGCTCATAGTCGGGCTCCTGTACGGTCAGGGGAAGTCTGCCACCTGAATCATAATAGCGTTATCGCTTTGTTGATTCTTCTATCGGCAGCACGATGGGCTTCTTTAACACTTTACAGCGTTATAAGAATATTCCCATCCTCGCGCACCTTACCGCTGACAATCTGACCATTCCCCATCCTGACGCGAACCCACTGAGAGCGGGTGGCGTTGTTCAGCGCCTTGCCCTCACCACTGGCGTCGAAGCCGTCGCCGCTGGCTATCACCATCACACTCTGACCCGCCTTGACCCGCCACGGCTGACGCAGCATTGCGGGATTGATCGGCTGTCCGGGTGGGATGTCACGCAGTACCACAGCATCGGCCACTGAGTCGCTATTCAGCAGGGCGCGTGCGGGCAGGGTATCCAGACGGCCCGTCTGCAGCGTGAAGTCGCTTTCGCTGACGCTGCTGCCCCGGCTCAACAGCCGGTTCGCCACCAGATAGGTCCCGGTGACCTGCACCTGGACCTGGAGATAACGGCGGTTTTCGCCGCAGTTAGCCGCCACGCTCATGTTGCCCCACAACCGGCTGTTGCCGGGCAGGGTGAACTGAGGCGCCTCACAGGTGGGCCACTGCGCCTGCGGCGTGCGAATCACCACCGTCATGCCCGGAGCATGCTGGGCGTCACGCGCTTTAAAAAACTGGTTCAGTTGTGCATTGAGATCGCCCGCAGAAGCCGGCAGGGCGATCGCGACCAGCAGGCTGGTCAGCAGGGTCAGATATCGACGCATGGTGCAATTCCTCACTGATGATGGCAACGAGTGTAACCGTTAAGAAAAATCCTCAATTGTCAAAATAGCGGTCATTTGAGGCCTTATTCAGACGATGACCCCTTGCTTTTTCAAATTAAGCTGCCAGCTCGAAATTCTCATACGCGGAGGAAACATGCTCGACAAACTGGATGCGGCGCTGAAATTTGGTACGGAGGCCCTCAACCTGCGTGCTCAACGTCAGGAGATCCTGGCGTCAAATATTGCCAACGC